>ERZ779626.15-NODE-15-length-138688-cov-29.910447_pt1 | contig 138688 bp, 125 predicted proteins | sample MGYA00514209_ERZ779626 | MGnify/ENA primary metagenome ERZ779626 (study PRJEB29562, sample SAMEA4376713) | mouse gut metagenome | isolation source: Cecum | study: EMG produced TPA metagenomics assembly of the A DSS colitis mouse model was used to assess the...
AACAACTTCTAAATTAGCAGCTAAAATTCATAGATAATTCAGGATTATCAATCATTTTTTCTCAATACCATACTCAGCATCTATATAATTATCTTTTAATATTACTATTCTTGTCATTTCCACAAAAATATTTTGTATTATCTTATCACTTTTTAGAATATCCAACAAGAGACAGAATTGTCCAAAACTATTTTTTCAATCGATAAACAATCAATTTTCGCCCTATATGAATGACAATATCAGCAAAGAAACAACCCCATATTTTCCCTGGCTGTCTCCTCGCCGATTCCAATAGCACCCTACCCTCAAATTCACGGTTTTCAGGAAAATTTACTCCCTCTTCATTTCCGCCAATACCGCATATATTCTACGCTGCGGCTCTTTTGCGGTTTTGATCAAAAAGTCATTTATATAGGATAACTTTGTACACAGAATTTTACCGAAGTGTTCAGTGTATTGAGCATTTTGGATATACTCTATAAACTAAATACAGGCAGCGGACATCACCATCTGTCCGCCCGAAAATTCGATCTTTGGAAACGCCATCAACGCATATATCATCTGCGTCGGCGCGTACATAAAAACGAAAGGAATGAATGAACATGACTACTGCCAGACCTCGAAAGGAAAAGCCTGCCTACAGTTCAGTCCAGAACATCGCATTCATGATATCACTCGCGTGGAGAGAGCGCCGCAGTGTCATTGTGTTCGTGCTGGCTATGGCTGCTGCCGCGATCTTGCTCAGCCTCACACAGCTTTTTGTCGTGCCATCCATACTCGAAGCTGTCGGGGCGAACGTGTCCATCGCAGAACTGTCTGCGATCATACTCTTCTTTACGGGCGCATTGATCCTGCTCAACGCATCGTCATCCTACCTTGCAGCGTGCGCACAGTTTGGGCGCATTGAAATCCGCCTTGGCATTGGCGCCATGATCCAGAACAAGGCGCTCACCATGTCCTATCCCGATATAGAAGATCCGCATGTCCGCCGGAAAATGGACAAGGCTTCCATGCTCGTTACCAGCGGCTCGGCTGCCACCGAAGCTGTCTGGACAACGCTGACGGATCTGCTGCAGAACACCGTTAAATTCGTGATCTTCCTCTCGCTGCTCGCAACACTGGATCCGCTGATAATCACAGCCGTTTGCGCCACGACCATTGTCAGCTTTTGGGTGAACAATGCGCTGAATGGCTGGGGGTATCGTCATCGTGATGAGGAGTCGGACTATTCCAGACGCATGAATCATCTCAGCGAAAAATCCAGGGATCACACCCTGGCAAAAGATGTCCGCATCTTTGAAATGCGCGATTGGATCGAGGTCGTCTACAACAGCATGCTGCGTCTGTACCAAAGCTTTGCCGCCCGCGGGGAGCGCGTCTATATCCGGGGCAACATCGCGGACACACTGCTTGCATTGATGCGCAACGGCATTGTCTATCTTTTTCTGATCCAGGCAGTGCTGCGCGGAGAGCTGTCAGCCGCGCAGTTTGTGCTGTACTTCAATACCGTGAATGTTTTTACCAGCGGCATCGGCAAGATCCTGTCCGACCTCGCACTCCTCCAAAGGCAGAGCCTTGACCTTTGTGCGGTCCGGGAGTTTTTGGATCATCATGAAACCTTTCAGATGGAGGAAGGGCTCTCCATAACACCCGAACCGGGCATTCCGTATCAGATCGAACTGCAGGACGTCTCCTTCCGCTACCCGGAGGCGGAGAAGGACACGCTCTCCCACATCGATCTGACGATCAAACCGGGCGAAAAGCTGGCAATCGTCGGGCAAAACGGTGCCGGCAAAACAACACTCATCAAACTCATATGCGGCTTTCTGGATCCCACGGAAGGAAAAGTGCTGCTAAACAATACCGACATACGGACGTTCAACAGACGGGATTATTATCGGCCTTTTTCGGCAGTCTTCCAGGATTTTTCGGTTCTCGATGTGACAATCGCTGAAAACATCACGCAGACCGACAAAGCGATCGACTCAGAACGGATGATGCGGTGTATCAGCCAGGCTGGACTTGCAGAGAAGATCGCCAGGCTGCCCCGCGGGGTGGAGACGCACATCGGAAAAGTATTTGACGATGGAATCCATCTGTCCGGCGGAGAACTGCAGCGGCTGATGCTGGCACGGGCTCTGTACAAAAACGCCCCGATCATCATTTTGGACGAACCGACCTCAGCGCTCGATCCGATCGCCGAGAGTGAACTATACGATAAATACAATGAACTCACCGACGGCAGAATGGCTGTTTACATCTCCCACCGCCTTGCATCGACCAGATTTTGCGACCGCATCATACTGATCGCTGAGGGACGTATTGCGGAGGAGGGCACACACGACGAATTGATCGCCCGAAATGGTGCTTATGCAGAGCTATTTGAGATTCAGAGCAGATATTACCGGGAAAAAGGCTTATACGGAGGCATATACAATGAAGAAATGGACCAAGACCGTGCAGCTCACCCTGCGCGGATTTAAGATCTGGTGGCAGGAAAATCCCAGGCTGATGCTATCCGTGCTGATCTGCGGGATCTTCAACGCCCTGACACCTTATGTGGAGATCTGGCTGTTGGCGCGCCTGATCGACGAGATCGCCGGAGGGCGCGATCCACAGGCACTCACCGCGTATGCGCTGGCTCTGACAAGCACCTCCGCCGTACTTTCACTGCTCTGCGCAGGACTGACCCGATGGAAGAATGTGCAGACAGCCTGTCTCTGGCATATCCAGAACAAAGTGTTTGCAAAAAAGCTGCTGTCATTGGATTTTGCAGATGTGGAAGACTGCCATGTGCAGGAACTCCGTTCCAGAATATGGCAGAATACAGACTCCGGGGGCTGGGGGCTGTACAAGCTGATCGAATGTCTTGATGCCGTCATCCGGTCAGTCCTGTCCATGATCAGTGCAATTGTATTGACCGCGTCGCTGTTTATACTGCCAGTCACAGCAGATACCGGATTTTTGACGATACTCAACCATCCCGTTTTTGTCCTGCTCATGGCTGTGATCATGCTCGGCGTCACACTTGCCGCCCCCCTGCTGGCTGTCAGATCCGGTTCATACTGGGTAACATATGCAGATGAAAACCAGTTGGGCAACCGGCTCTTTGGCTTCTGGCTCGGCAGTCTCGGAAATGACCGCTCAAAAGCACTGGATGTGCGGATCTACCGCCAGGATATCCTGAGCCGAAACCATCTGAAAAGATACAATCCCTTTGTTTCCACCGCAAAGCTGCCAAGAGCGGCAAGGGGACCTATGGGGGCATACCAGGCGCTGTCCGGGGCTGTGTCACAGCTGTTTGTGGGAGCGGCATATATCTATGTCTGCCTGAAAGCGCTGGGAGGCGCTTTCGGTGTTGGTTCTATTGTGCAGTATGTGAGCGCCCTGATCGCATTATCCGGCGGACTGTCCACACTGATCAAGGCGTTGGGCGATCTGAAAAACAATACCGCTTTTCTGCGCACCGTGTTTGAATTTTTAGATATACCGAACAAAATGACACAGGGAGATCTGAGTGTACCGACGAAGGAGTACGAATTCGAATTTCGCAATGTTTCTTATAGATATCCTAATCAGGAGGAGTACGCGCTGCGCAATGTATCGATGACGTTCCGCGCAGGACAGAGGCTTGCTGTTGTGGGCACGAACGGAAGCGGAAAGACCACTTTTATCAAACTGCTGTGCCGTCTGTATGATCCGACCGAGGGCGTGATCCTGCTGAACGGAACTGACATACGAAAATATGGTCATCAGGCATATATGAAATTGTTCTCTGTTGTGTTTCAGGATTTCAGGCTGCTCTCATTTGGGCTGGGGCAAAATGTTGCGGGCAACATGAATGTCGATATTCACAGTGCCGAACAGTGCCTGCGCGATGTCGGTTTCGGAATGCGCCTCGACAAGCTGCCGCAGGGACTTTCGACGACACTGTATAAAGATTTTGATGCGCAGGGCATCGACATCTCCGGCGGGGAGGCGCAGAAGATCGCACTGGCGAGGGCTTTATATAAAGACGCGTCCTTCGTGATCCTCGACGAGCCCACGGCGGCGCTCGATCCGGTTGCGGAGTTCGAGGTCTATGACAGCATGAACCAAATGACACGGGAAAAGTCGACCCTGTTCATCTCCCACCGGCTCTCCTCCTGCCGCTTCTGCGATGATATCGCCGTTTTTCATGAAGGAAAACTGATCCAGCGCGGCAGTCACGATGTGCTGGTGCGCGACCGGTCCGGAATGTACTACAGACTGTGGCAGTGCCGTCAAGCGCCAGACGGCAGGCATCGCTTTTATGATCCTCAAACTTCACAAGCAGCCAGACATGATACCTGCCCGCCTTTTCGACACAGATCTTATAGTGCATCGCCGGCGCCTGTTCCGCCCTCTCCCAGAACAGATTTTTGCCCTCGATCATCATAGCCATACCGGTCCGCCCGTCCGTCTCGGACTGTGTGTGCGTCCACAGGATATTGTTGTCGCACAATCCCGGTGTCAGATAGGCATACGGAGAATTTTCAAGCGCATACTCCGCCCCTATCGCGATCCTGCCGCCCTGTGCCGCAAAATATCCCTCCCCGAACAGGTCAAACACATTCTTGTATCCCTTCGCGTCCGCCAGATATTTAGCCTTTCCAAGCCGCGCCTGCTGTACCTCGTCGCTCCTGACATACAGCCGGTCCGTTTTCCAGAACGATGTGTCCGCATACAATACCGGTAACAGCGGAACCGCCTCCGGCGTTGACTGATATATTGCCGCCTCGCTCTCCTGGATCTGAAAAAGCGCCCTGCTGTCATATATCTCCTCAATCTGCTCATCCGTGGAGCGCACACGCGGTCCTATATTGGACGGCTTTTTGTCCTGCGTGTATATGACCATCTTGGTCAATATCACATACCGGTCGACTGCATACACTTTCAGAACATGATACCCGCTCACGAGATACGGCAGCCACAGACAAAGCTTTTCCCCGTCGTTCATGACAGCTTCGTCCCATCCGCCTCTCCACTCGTCCGTGATATCCGATTCCACAACGACGGGCGGATCGTTGTTCACACCCACCGCAAACCGTATGCGCCCAGTGGGATTCATTGTCAGGAAACGATAGATCTCCAGCAAAAATGTGCCGTGGCTCTGCACACAAAACAGATATTCCACACAGGGCATTTCCCTGACTGCTCCCTTGTCAGAAGGCTCACCGGCAACAAACGCCTCCACGGCACCGCCGCAGCACCTTCCCAAACCGGGTATGACCCGCCATCTTCCATCCGGTGTATCTGCTGCGCGCAGATACCTGTCAGCAGGTATGGATATACAGCCGTCCGCCTCCATGAAGCAGTCCTGCCCGCAGGGAACTTCCATCTCATTTTTTCTCGCGCTCACAGCGATCCTTATCTCCTCGCCAAAGGCTCCCCTGACCAGCAGTTCGTCACATCTTCCCTCCGCAAACACAGCCGTTTCACACCCGCTTTTGATTCTGACCCGGACTCTCTCCTCTGCCTGCACGAATCCTTTTTCCTTGTCCGCTTCCAGCCACGCCGGCAGAACCAGCTCATAACGGACACTGCCATATCCCTGATTGTAGATGTCCACAAGCTTTTCCCGCTGCCCATATGCCCAGAACTCGACCTCACTCTCGGGCGCCACTGCCAGAAGCCCAGGCTCTGCAATGCGCAGCGCCGGCTTTCCAGCGGGGTACAGCACTGTCGGCGGCGGAGAAAAACTTTCAGGCGTCAGGATCCCCTCCCATTTCCCGCCACAGATCTCATGGTTGTAGCGATACAGCATCCGCCGTTTCCGGTCATCCATCTCCCTGGAAAAGTCCACATACGCATCCGCCGCATGCATCGCACCGCGCTCGTAGCACAGCCTGCTCCTGTCCGCACAGTAAAACGAAGCATTGATATACCATGCCGCATGAACCTTCATCAATATCATCTGGAAAAAGGCGTCCTGCTCCTCCCTCGGAAGCGAGAGCGCGATCGCATTGGCGCGGTCAAAGACCGCCCTCAACCGGTTCAGCCTCCACCAGCCCTCATCCCCGTATGCTGTCTGTGAAAATTTGCCCGACTGCATGTGCTCTAGCTTGCAGACATTTGTCAGCTGGGCAAACCCATTGTATAATTCCGACACCTCACTTCCGTGACCGCCGGAAAAATTGCGGTTCATCCAGTCGCACACAAAAGAATCCGCATTCTTTGTACTGCCGTCCGCCCTGCCTGCTTCCCAGCCATAGCGCAGGAAAAATTCCGTGTCCAGCTCATTGGGTTTCAGCGCTCCCACATTCAGCACCCACATCCTGCGAATGCCCGACTCCCAGCATTTCTTTAACTCGTTTCCGGTCTGTGCCAGCGGGATCGAATTGAAAAACAGGTAACTCATGCCTGGCGCCGCCCAGTAAGATGCGTGATAATACAGCCCGTGCCCGCCTTTTCTTCTCCGCTCTCCATCATTCGGGTAGCGGCGCATATATCCAAAGTTGTCATCCACCCAGATCAGCGTCACGTCCTCCGGTATCGCCAGCCCCTTGTCGTACAGATCCAGCACTTCCTTGTATGGAATAAAAGTCTGCGGCGCATCATTCCCTTCCTTCTCGCCGAGTACGTCCCGCAATATCTCCCTCTGGTCAGCGATGACCTCCTCAAGCAGCGCGACCTTTTTTGCCGTCTTCTCCTCACCGGTCAAAAGGGGATCCCTGTCGATCATCTCCGTCACGAACCCGGTGTCATGGATCCCGCGCATGCCGACCGTATAGCATACCTCGTAGCTGCGGTTCATCTCCACGCTCTCCGTCCAATATTCCCGGATCACATCCCTGTTGTGTCCCGGGATCGAATAATCGTACTTGATATCTCGATACCCCTTTTGCTCAAGCCACGGCTTCCACTCATTCTGGTTGCTCCGCAGCAGCATGTCACAGTGGGACGTCCCCACAACGATGCCATCTCGTCCGCAAGCCTTGCGTTTTCCGGGTCGCCGTTAAAATAATTGACGTGCATAGCCGGCCAGATATAGTTGCCCTTCAATCTGAGGATCAGCTCGAACACTTTCTCATAGGTCTTTGGTCCGATCGTGTCGTCCTTCGTATGTAATTTCGACCACGCCTCCAGCTCCTCCTCGTCATTCAGGAAGATGCCCCTGTACTGGACATCCGGCCAGTCCGTCTTATGATGATCCGGCGCAAGCGCAAAAAACGCTTTTCTTTTCGCAGGGACGTCCGCCCAGAAATACCACGGCGAGACACCGATCTGTTCACACAGATCATAGACGCCAAACACGGCCCCCTTCTGTCCGAGCCGATGATATATAGCGTGTCGCCCATCACCTACTGTGTGTACCCTTCCCAGCGCCTTGCCCCGTCAGCGTCATACAGCTTGGACACGCCGCACTCATGACCGGCAAACACCGTATTTTTCAGCGTCTCATATCGATCCAGCGTCACGACCACGACAGACTGCTCCCCCTCTGGAATCCCGTCCTCCAGGGCGCCGCACTGCGGCATGCTGCCACGCACCTTCCCGATATCGGAGATCAGATCCTGAACTGCCCTTTTTACTGCACTGTCCTCACGCTCGGAATAAATAACCTTTGCTGTCTTATTCTCCTGAAATAAAATAAACTCCTCTTTCATTGCGCCTCCATTTGTTCTATGACGATTTTGCTCCCATATCGGTCAGCCCTCATCACACTGTTTTACTAACCTCTCTATCTCGTAATTCTCTATCTCTCACTTCTCTATCTCACACTTCTCCATCTAATACTTCTCTATCTCTCAGTCCTCTATCTCGCAATTTCCTATCTCACACTTCTCTATCTCTCAGTCCTCTATCTCGCAATTTCCTATCTCACACTTTTCTATCTCACAGCTGTGCGGCTTATTCGGATCATTCTTGTCATAGTTCACCCCGACAAGCAGGATCTCACCTGCATAGCCCTCAAGTGCCTGTGTGTACTGCCTGTCCTTGATCTGCTGTATCGCGGCGCTGACAGACTTATCGTATTTGAGTTCGATCACTATTGCGGGCTTATCCGTGTGCGGCAACGGCAGAAAGACGACATCTGCAAAGTCCTTTCCCGCAGGAAACTCCCTCACCAGCTTATAATCCCTTCTTGCGCTGTAGCACGCCAGCCCGATCGCACACCCCAATGAGTTCTCATCATTATAAGTCAGTATCGACGCGACCTCCGAATGTGTTCTGTCCAGTCCTTCGGCGACGCGGTCTGCGTGACCGTTTAACGTATCTTCCAGGAGTTTCTCCGAGGTTTGCAGCACATGCATGACCTCTCCCCAGCCGCCGACGCTCATGGCGTTCTCGAATTCCATGATGATCTCCTTATTCGGTATAAATGCCTCCTCTGTCCCAGCGTCATAGCCAAGATAACCCAAATGGATCAGCAAGGTAAGCACATCATCCTTCACTTCAAAATTGCGCATATCATTCTGAAAACTCCGCGTATTTACTTTTACCCGATCACCGCCAAGCATTTTCACGATATCCGACCGCAGTCCATTGAAATCCATATCAATATAAGCTTTCAGTGCATCATACGTCTCCGTGGAAGTCCAATAACTGGAAAATTTCTGGCAGCTCATCGACTCCACAATAGATTTCGGATTGTAGATATGCTGATACTTTCTGAACATATACCCATCATACCAGTTGCTCGCCTCAGCAAAATCCATGTCGTATTTTCTGCATAACGCTTTAACCTCATCCTCCGTGAATCCGGTGTACTCCTCCAGCCCCTTCTGATCTGTCATAGAATACTCCCAAAACATATTTAACGCAGAATGTTGTCCGTATTTTTTTACAGGAAGGATCCCTGTCATGTACGCAAGTGCAATATATGGCTGGTCTTTCAGAAGATTCCGCAGGAAATCAAGATATTGCTTCTGCAACACCTCCGACTCCTGCCGCTCACGCATCACACAATCCCATTCATCAAGCAGAACTACAAACTGTCTGCCCGTCCTGACATAGATTTTCCGCAGCAAGCCCGATATCCTGTCTCTTAATGATCTCCCCGTACTCCTCGCAGAGCTCCTCCACCACTTCCTGTCTCAGATATTCCGTTATCTCCTGCTCTCCCGCTTCGATCAGAAACTGCTGCATATTCAGACAGATCACATCATACCTGTTCAGATGCACCTGAAACGTCTTTTTTCTTTTTATCCTGCATCCTCTGAACAGATCCGCGGAATCACACCCACGGCTGTAATACGCAGCAAGCATTTTCAACGCCATGGATTTTCCAAACCGCCGCGGTCTGCTGACGCAGATATATTTCTGCTCCGTGTTGATCAGCTCGTTCGTACATGCGATCAGATCCGTCTTGTCGACATAGATTTTGGAGCGGACGGATTCCCAGAAGCCTTTGTTTCCCGGATTTAGATAAAATCCCATAAACACCCCCCCCATGTTTTTATTATATGTGAAAAGACAGGATTTAACAAGTGCCGGAACTGTTGCTATATTGTATTTGTGCTATAATATTGTTTCTGTTCACTCCGTTCCAGTAACAGGCAAAAATCCATGCAAATGGATTTTTACTTGCTACTGGAACGTTTTCGTACAGGACTTAGCAGTAAATGCTAAGTCCTGTGTGAACAGTAAAATAATATTTACTTGTCCCACACAAGACACTCCATCACTGCTGCGACCGAAAAACTCACTATTCCCACGCTCCTGGATCTGTGCTATAATAGGTAACATTATATAGGAAGATCGTGTTTTATCCCCAAAATATGAAAAGGTTGATTAAAAGGAAAATATTATGGCATTTATCAGTATATTTGACGTTCTAGGTCCGAACATGGTCGGGCCTTCGAGTTCACACACCGCGGGAGCCTGTTCCATTGCACTTCTGGCTCACAAAATCCTGGATGAACCTGCCAGAGAGGTAACATTTACGCTCTACGGCTCCTTTGCCAGAACCTATAAAGGCCACGGCACAGACCGCGCCCTCCTCGCAGGAATCCTGGGATGTTCCACCGACGATACACGCATCCCCCGCGCCTATGAGATAGCTGAGGAGCACAATCTGAAATGGCACTTTATCTGCAACAAGACTGAAACCGAAATCCACCCGAACACAGTGGACATCCACCTTACAGGAAGTTCTGGAAAGATTATCGACCTGCGGGGAGAGTCCATCGGCGGCGGAAAAATCAGGATTGTCCGAATCAACGGCATCGAAGTTGATTTCTCGGGAGAGGACAACACCCTGATTGTCGTTCACCGGGATCGAGTGGGCATGGCTGCCCACATCACCAGCTGCCTCAGCCAGCGCAATGTCAACATTGCCTACATGAAGCTGTTCCGGGAAAATAAAGGCGACCGTGCATACAGCATCATGGAGTTTGACAATGATGTGCCGGAGGATATCAAGGAAAAGATATTAGAAAAAGAGGATGTGGAGCGAGTCGTTCTAATCCGCGTTCGGGAGGGAAAAAATGATTGATTTTAAAAATGGAGCGGAATTGCTGCGCCTGTGCCAGACGAACAGGCTTCCGATATCTGAGATTATGAAAGCCAGGGAACACGATTTGGCAGAGACAACAGAACCGGAAATAATGACCAAAATGAAAAAAGTTCTTGAAATCATGAAAAACTCCGCCAGCACCCCCATTGCGCAGCCGCGTCCTTCTATGGGCGGGTTGATCGGAGGCGAGGCAAGACTGGTTAACCAGCATCTCCTGGCGGGCAAATCTGTCTGCGGCAGCCTGCTGTCGAGAGCCATCGCCTACTCCATGGCAGTGTTGGAATCCAACAGCTCCATGGGGCTGATTGTCGCCGCCCCCACAGCTGGTTCCTCCGGCGTTGTGCCCGGAGTTCTGCTGGCATTGAAGGAGGAGTATCATCTCTCGGACGACGCACTGCTCCCCGCCCTGTTCAACGCCAGCGCTGTCGGTTATCTCGCCATGCGGAATGCGACGGTAGCTGGCGCTGTGGGCGGTTGTCAGGCAGAGGTAGGTGTAGCTTCCGCCATGGCAGCATCCGCCGCTGTGGAGCTGATGGGCGGAAGTCCCACGCAGTGCCTCGACAGCGCCTCAACTGCCCTGATGAACCTGCTGGGTCTGGTCTGCGACCCCGTGGGCGGGCTGGTGGAATGTCCCTGCCAGCTGCGAAACACCGTGGGCGCCGCAAACGCCCTGACTGCCGCTGAGCTGGCGCTGAGCGGCGTGAGACAGCTTATCCCATTTGACGAGATGCTCGAAACCATGCACACCGTGGGCAGACGCATCGCGCCGGAATTGCGCGAGACAGCCAAGGGCGGCTGCGCCACAACCCCATCCGGCTGCGCTGCCTGCGCCGCGAAACACAGCGGATAATCCAGGAGGATTCCAGATTGACCATCGTCTTGACCGACATGATGATCACACAGCGCCTGTGGGAATCGCACAGTGGACAGCTACCCGCCAGTGAATGATACTTACCATTCAATAATCACGATTCAGAAAGAAGGAGCATACGATATGAAGATCGAACATACCGCAATGTACGTGAATGACCTGGAAAAAACCCGGGATTTTTTTGTGAACTATCTCGGGGGCATATCAAACGATGGCTACCACAACGTGAAAACAGGCTTTCGCTCTTATTTTATCAGTTTTGAAGACGGCTCAAGACTTGAAATCATGACAAAGCCCGAAATGGACGACGCTGACAAAGGATTGTCCAGAACAGGCTATGCCCATATCGCATTCAGCACGGGAAGCAAAGAGCAGGTCGACGCGCTCACACAGCGCCTGGAATCCGACGGCTATGAAGTGATCAGTGGTCCGAGAACCACAGGTGACGGCTATTATGAGAGCTGCATCGTAGGGATCGAGGGCAATCAGATCGAGATCATCGTCTGACCAGGATAATTTTTTGACAGAGACGAAAAGTAAGGAACTTTCGTTCCTTACTCCGCCTCCCGCAGCTGCTCGACAATGCTGCCCTGATTCCATACCTTGTCTGTCATCGCCGAGATGCACACTGCCAGCAGCAAACATACGACAGAGGTCAGGACTGCCGGGACGATCGTGAATGTGTACTTCATATACCACGCACTTTCCGCTATCGCCTGCACCAGCGTGAGCGACAGCACTGCACTGAGCGCGATCCCGACCACTCCTGCAAGAACCGCATAGCAGATTCCCTCGTAGACGACCATCCTTTGCAGCTGTCTCTGTGTCATGCCGATGCTGCGCATGGACGCAAACTCCTTCTGCCTTGCGATCACGCCAGTCAGGATCATATTGATCAGGTTCAGTATCCCGATCCCTCCCAGGATCAGCGAGCTCACCAGTCCGACCATCCTGTACATATCCTGGAATTCCTTGAATTCCTCTTCCGCGGTCAGTCTTGTCTGCACGGACAATCCGCTATACTGTGCGATCGCGCCGACCTGCTCATTGATCTGATCGAACATCCCCTCCGCCGCATTGAACAGACAGTGGATCGGCTGCTGCATGTGCGGGAACTTCTCCCGAAAGACCGGCTCCGCAAAACCGATCGCCTCATAGCTTCCATGGCTGTAGCTCTGCAGTGTGGCGCTCGGCATACCCACCACCGCCAGCACGGTATACTCCTGCGTGTCACCGCCGATCTCAGCCACGATCACGTCACCCGCATGATAATACTGCGCATGATAGACATACGCTCCCCGGTCATCGAGATATCCCACCATCACGATGTAGTTTCCGCTGCAAAGTTTTTCATAATCTATGCTGCCTTCGATCACCTGTCCCAACGACAGTGCATACGCGTCAAGTCCGTAGATCATGCTGTCCTCAATGAAACTCATGTCACTCTGCAGGTCTTTTTGTCCATTGATGCTCTTTATCTTTGCCTGCTCCTCCAGTTCAGAAGTGCGCTGGTCTTCCGGCAGCATATTGCAGTAGACCAGCCCGAACTCCTCCACTCCCTCGATATTTCTCAGGTTCTCCACGACCTGCTCCGGCACGATTTTTGTATAATTGTCTATCATATATTTGTAAAAATCTGCGCTGCGCACGTCAAAATCAGTGATATTCCCCCTGCGGATAAACGTCTCTTCATCCATGCTCCAGGCATAGTTCAGCACACTGTTGAGCAGCACCGCGCTGAACGAGATGGACAGCACCACCAGCACCGTCTTTCCCCTGTTCCTGCTCAGATTCCCAAGCGCCATCGACATGATCCGGTGGCTGGAATCCATGCCGCGCCTGTGCGTCTTTGCGGTGCCCTGTGCTCCGTGGTATTTCAATGCCTCGACCGGAGAGATCTTTCCCGCGATCCTGCCCGGTCTCCCGCAGCTGATGCGCACTGTGATCCATGTAAACAACCCAGACAGTACCCACACCCAAACGGGCGGAACGATAAACGCCGACTCACCCACGATCAAATTGGTCATCACAAGCGGCAGCAGCATGTTTCCCAACAGCCAACCAAGCAGCAGCCCTGCGGGAATTCCCACCGCTGACAGCACGGTCCCCTGCCGGATCACCATGTAGCGGATCTGCCGCGGCGAAGTCCCGATGGTCTTGAGCTGACCGTAGAGACGGATATCCTTCTCGATCGAGATCTTAAAAATGTTATAGATGATCAGATAACCCGCTATCAGGATCAACACCGCGCCAAGCCCTTCCGCGATGTATGCCGCTGTTGCGTTTCCCGTGATCCCGCTCGTATACGCCGGACTCACATGATGTGCCAGAAACCCTTCCTCCCCGCGCTCCGCCAGGGGATCATATCCCAGTTTTTCAACCATTCTGTCAAGCTGCATTGAAATATTCCTGTCGCTTGCAAAACTGCCGCGGACATTGTAGCACGTCTCACGAAGCGCCTCATACTCTCCTGTATAATCTGCCAGCACTTCCTCCACGAAAGATTTTGAGACCAGCAGAGAGGCAGACTGCTCATATTTTTTACCCTCCCAGATACCGCAGACTGTCATTTCCTTTTTCTTAAGCGCATCGCCGGCTGTGTACTCCAGCACAAATGTGCTTCCGAGTATGTCGTCAGGCAGCCCCAACAGTCTCAGAACCTCTGTATCGCAGGCGATCTCATCCGCCGTTTCAGGGTAGTGCCCTGTCTGCAGCTGCATAAAACTGTTCTCCATCATGACAGCATCCACCCAGCCGACAACCGCACTGACATTGCTCAGCGCAGGGTTCACAGCCATGGACACATACTGCTCGATCCCCGCGGTGGTGAACGCCGGATCGGAAACGAGCCGCTCTGCCTCCTCCTGTGTCAGATTTTTTATCGATACCATAAACTGACTCCCCGCCCCGCGGAACATCTGGTTTTTCATCGAGATCCGCGTTCCCTCGAGCACGGTCGTCAGCGCCATGAACAGGACCGCTGTCAGTGCCACTGCCAGTATCGCGATCGCGTTCCTCCCTCTGTTTGCTCTCAGACAACTGTCGGACAGTGTTCTGATAAATTTCCGGTTATTGTTCTCCAACAATCTCATCTCACCCACTCCCCCTTATTTTGTGATCTTTCCGTCCTCAATGTGGATCATCCTGTCCGCGATCTGCGCGATCTCGGGATCGTGCGTGATCATAAGCAATGTCTGCCCAAACTCCGTGCTGGTCATCCGCAGCAGCTGCATCACTTCCAGTGACGTCCTGGAGTCCAGATTTCCGGTCGGTTCGTCGGCAAGCATGATCGCTGGTTTGCTCGCCAGCGCCCGCGCGATCGCCACGCGCTGCTGCTGTCCGCCCGAGAGATTGTTCGGCAGGTTGTCAAGCTTTCCCTCCAGGTGCAGTGTCTGAATGATCTTGTTCACATACGCCTTATCCACTTTGTTGCCGTCAAGCTCGATCGGCAGCACGATATTCTGATAAACATTCAGGATCGGAACCAAGTTGTAGTTCTGAAAAACAAACCCGATGTTCCGCCTGCGGAATACCGTCAGCTGCTCGTCGTTCATCTGCCCGATCTCCCTGCCGCGGATCTTCACACTGCCCGAGGTCGGTATATCCAGCCCGCCGAGCATGTTGAGCAGCGTCGACTTCCCGCTGCCGCTCGTCCCGATGATCGATACAAACTCCCCCTGCTCCACCGCCACGCTCACGCCGTCCAGCGCCTTTGTGATGTTTTGCCCCTTTCCGTAATATTTTTTCAGATCCTTTGTCTCCAAAATATAGTTCATGATCTCCCCTCCTGCTTTCCGTATGATCTACTCTAATGTTTTTTGTTATCATAAGCATACAAAAAGATTATCTCAAACTGTTCTCAAAATAATAACAGATTTGAGATAATCCTCACATAGAGCGCGTCTAAAAAATCTCCACCGGCAGGTTCACAAAGACTGCCGTGCCCTCCCCCTCATTGGAGTGCACCTCGATAAATCCCTTTTGACTCATCACGATCTCGCGCGCCAGATACAAACCGATGCCGACACCCTCGACGTCGGCGGATTCCGGTTCCCTGTAAAACCGCTTAAAGATCAGCGGGATCCTCGCCTCCGCGATACCTCTGCCGTTATCCCGGATCCCGATCCGCACGAAAAAGTCCGTCTTTCTGGCAGAAATAACGATCTTCCCCCCATCCTGCGTATACTTGACACTGTTGTCCAGGATATTGAACACCGCCTCGGCTGTCCACCGGGCATCAAAATACGCACTCAGTTTTTCACCGCCTGACTCCGCTGACTCGACACTTTCGTCGATGACGATATCTATTTTTTTCTTTTCAGCCTTCAGCGCCACATCACACACCGCCTGTGCGATCAATTCATAGACCGGATTCTGCTTTGGCTGCACCTGCACGATCCCTGTCTCGAGCCGGGACATGCGGATCATGCTTTTCATAAAAAATTCCAGCTTGTCGACCTGATGCCCCACCGCGCCGAGAAACTCTGCCCGCCTGCTCTCCTCGAGTTCCTTTCTCCCCAGCAGATCGTGATACATCCGTATGCTCGCGATCGGCGTCTTCACCTGGTGGGATATGTCGGAGATAATCGCCTCAAGCAGCTCCCGCTGCCGGAGATTCTCCCCCGCCCGCTGTTCCATCACCTCATTGAGCCGGCTCAGCTTCGCCTGCAGTTTTCCGCTCAACATCTCCCTGTCTTCCCGAAGGTCGATCCCTTCCTCCCCCGCAAGTATGGCATCAAGACTGTACAGCAGCTGCGTCGTGTACTGCACAAGCCCTTTTCTGACATACAGCAAAACAGCCACAGATGCCGCAAACAATAGCGCCGCGCCTCCAAACACGATCCATTCCATCTTATCCCGTTTCCCCCATTTGTCTCATTTCCTAACCGTTTCTCCACTGATAACCCACACCGTACAGCGTCTTGATGTACTCGTGGTCCTGCGACTCGATCTTCTTGCGCAGACGGTTGATATTCACTGCCACCGCGTGCTCATCGACAAAATTCCCGCTGTTGTCCCATATCTTTTCCAGCAGCAGGCGCTTGGTCATGACTTTGTCCGCGTTCGCGATCAAAAGCCGCAGGATCCTGAATTCGGTCGGCGTCATCGTGAGCGGTTCGCTGTCCCTCACAGCAGTCATCTGGTCAAAGTCGATCTGCAGATACCCGTCATCGTACAGACTGCGCTCCTCCCGCGCGCCCGTTTTGCGGAGTGCAGCCTGCAGCCGCCTGTGGAGTATCGGTATCTTGAACGGCTTTGTGATATAATCGACAGCCCCGCAGTCAAACCCCTGCATCTCCTCCTGCTCCATATCCCTCGCCGTCAAAAAAATGACAGGAATGTCATATTGGGATCTGACTTTCCTGCAGAACGCAAAGCCGTCCCCGTCCGGCAGATTGCCGTCTAAGAGAATCAGATCCGGCGCCTCGCTGTCCAGGATCCGCTGCCCGTCCGCAAGCGTAAATGCAGAGAGCACTCTATAGTGCTCCATCTCCAGGTCGCATGTCAATCCGGCATTTAAGTCCCTGTCGTCCTCGATCAACAATATCGTTTTCAATGTACTCATTCCCCTTGTATATATCATTAACAATCACAACTCTTTTCTTTCCTATAATACTATACATCATTCTCGCGCGGTAGACAATATGAAATATCTCGCGCGCCGGGCACCCGTCAGCTTTTGCTGACATTCTTCCTCGGGGTGCCCGTGTGCATAATAACCAGGCTGCCTCCTTCACCAAAGAGACAGCCTGTACAACCTGTTGATCTATATATTTTAGTGATGCCCATGTTTGCCGGAGTACCCGTTGGAGTGTTGCTCCGGCGTCTTGGAACTGCCATGCCCCTGGCAGGATCTGATCCTGTTCTGGATCTCTCCCATCGTCATCCCGTGGCAGTCCTCGACAGTAATGCTGTCGTCATACTGCGACAATTCCAGAAACGCCCTGTATTTCCCAAAGGACATCTCATGCTGGTGCGCCTCCTCCATACAGGCAGTGTCGCTGCTGTAGGTCTTTGCGTCCAACGACTGGAACGTGTCATTCCTGTTGATCTGTTCCAGCATTGTATCTGAATGCTCCGAAACCACCGTCACCACCAACGGGGAATCTCTGTTCAGGAACCGGCTGTAATAGGCATCCTGGAGCAGCCGGTCGATCGCCTGCAGATACGAAATATTTTCCAGGGAGACATGCTGCAGGATGTCCTCGCCGTCCGCATTGTAGCCCGTTGCAGAGACAACCCTGCCAAAACGGTTCACGGCAAGCTCGATGGACGGATTGACATCAATGCTGATGTATGATACCGGTCTGCTGTACACGCTGTAGCCGCCCGCCCCAGCCAGTATGAAAATACAGATGACAGCCATTGCATAACACAGTGCCCTATATGGCATGCGCTGAAAAATGCCGCGATATTTCCTGTCCCGCTGCGCCTCAAGATAATGCAGGGTATTTCGTTTCATCTCCTCCGTCGCCCGTATGTTCTCCATCCCCTTCTGGATCTCGTTCCTCGCACTGCTCATGACCATTCACCTCCCAACTTTTCACGCAGGATATTTTTAGCCCTGGAAAGCCATGTATAAACCGTGTTCTCCTTTTTCTTTAGAATCTTCGCAATCTCCACTGCCGTGTACTCCTCATAATAAAAGAGATAGATCACATCCCGGTATTTTTCAGGAAGCCTCAGCACAGCCTCCAAAACATCTTTCGACGGATCGCCTGGCACGACACTCTCCTCCGCCAGCACATCGAGCGGAACCCATTTTCTGCGCGACAGGGCACGGAGCCAGTCCGTGCAGGCGTTGATGGTCACACGCACAAACCACGCCTTCTCGTGTTCGATGCTCTCGAAAGAGCCTTCATACAACAAATATTTCATATAAACATTCTGGAATACATCCTCCGTGTCGTGCCTGTTCTTCAGATGTACAAAACAAATCCTCCGCACCATGTCCGCGTAAGCCTCCATGACACGGTTCACATCCTCTGTGCTCTTCAATTGTTTTCCCCCTCATCTGCCTGCCGAGCACGGGAAACGCCATTCCCCACTCGCGCGCCGGGCACCCGTCACATGTTCTCGCCAATACAGAGCAAACTGTTGTAACTTAATTTTCGCCGCACTAGATAAATACCCCTATGCATTCAAAAACCCCGCCAGTTGCTGACAGGGTTTCTGACTCTGTATCTTGTGCCCACTCGATCCGCTGTCCGTATCGACAGCATTGGGACCGATCAGTGATGATGACCGCCGTGGTGTCCCGTTCCACCGTAATAATACGTTGTCGCGTGATGAATCGTCCCGTCACACGCCACACCAAGCTGGCACACGCCGTCGACATCACAGCTGCCGTCCGCATAGCAGACAACCGGCGGATTCTGCACCACTACCCTGTGTCCTCTACCATGATGCGCAAACGCCACGCTCGAAGAGCTTCCTGCCACGATCGCCGTCAAAGCCATCACCGCCGCTATTTTAGTTACATTTTTCCGCATGCTGATTACCTCCGTTTTAGGAATGTACACGCGAAGATTTCCTCACGATTCCGCGCATATATTCAGATTGATTTCCTGTTTCATAATAAATACGCGCGCAAGGCTGCAATCCTTTCATTTTTTTATAAAATTCAAAAAAATTTTTTATAAGATACCGATACGACACTTTTCCAAGCCGTGACCGCTGCAGATCACGCAGTTTCGTTGACAAGCACCACCGTCTCATAGTCTCCCAGCGTTCCTGTAAACACGCTGCCGTCCACGAGGTTTTTCATACCCTGTAACGACTGCAGTCCCACACTGCCTTCCCACGTGTGAAGGACAAGTATGATATGCTGTCCATTCCGCGTTCTTTCTATATAAATCAATCCTGTATCGTCATCGGCGTACTGCTCCACGACCCTTCCCTCCGTCAACGCAGGATGATCATGCCGGATCCGGATCAATGTCTGATAGTAACCAAACAGCCCCCTGTCCTGTCTGTCCGGATCCCAGAGCATACCGCGCCTGCAGTCCGGATCCATGGCGCCGTCCATCCCCACCTCATCGCCGTAATAGATCATCGGCATACCGGGGAGCAGCAGCTGCAGCGCTGCCGCCAGTTTCTGCTTTCTCACATCGTTCTGGACGCTGTGCAGAAACCTTGCTGTATCGTGGGTATCGATAAAATTCCACAGATACCCTTCCAGTTTCCGGTTCAGATTTCCTTTCATAAAATTCAGTTTCCCGACAAACGACGAGACGCGCATACGATCCGAGGCGACCAGATCCATCACCGCATGATAAAACTGGTAATTCATGATGCTGTCCCACTCGTCGCCCTCCAGAAAGTCCCCCGCAAAATGCCAGATCTCCCCGATGATCAGCGCATCCTTCTTCACCGCCTTGATCTCCCTGCGAAATCTCTTCCAGAAGGCGTGGTGGATCTCGTCCGCAACGTCCAGGCGCCACCCGTCAATATCGCATTCCCGGATCCAGTACGATGCCACATCGATGACAAAATCCGCCGTCTCCCTGTTCTGCAGATTCAGCTTCGGCATCATCGGGGCATAGCTGAACGTCTTATAGTTCGGCTTCTTCCCCCACTCCATCACCAGCGGAAAGTCGCTGATATAATACCAGTCCAGATAGTCCGACTGCTCTTTCTTTTCCATCACGTCCTTAAACGCAAAGAAATCCACCCCCGTGTGGTTGAACACGCCGTCCAGAATGACGTACATCCCGAGCGCATGCGCTTTTTCTACCAGCTCCTTCAAGTCCGCCTTGGTGCCAAACGACGGGTCAATCTTATAATAGTCGTCAATATTGTACTTATGGCTGGAATTGGAACTGAATACCGGCGTCATGTAGATCACATCCACGCCCAGATTTTTTATGTGATCCAGATGGTTGATGATCCCGCGCAGCGAACCTTTCAGATCCGCCTGATGACCGATCGGAGCCTGATACCACTCCTCCTTTGGAACATCCTTGTCCGTGGCAAAGCGGGACGGAAAGATCTGGTAGATAACCTTGTTCTTCGCCCACTCCGGAAGTTCGAACAGCTCCTCCTCCCGAAGATTCTGCGGACAGTCAAACATCCTGTCGATGTCCGTGATGCACTCGTCGAAAAAGTTGTGATTGCCGTAGAAAGCGACATTTCCCGCAGTGTCCTTTATCTCAAAAAAATACCGGAGGCAGACCACATCCATATCCAGCTCTGCCTCATAATAATCAATGTGATCGTCTGAGCACGCCACCCGCATCAAATGCTCCTGCCGTGTGTCCATGATCTTCAACGGCAGATATTTGTCCTGCACATGCAGGACCACGCTCTCCACATCGCCCCTCTTGGTCTCGATCCTGATTAGAAAACGCCCCTTCTCTATCGCATAGCAATACCTCTTATCTGCAAAATGTCTGATCGCCGCATACTCCATGAGTCTTCCTCCTTCTATACAGTCCGTGCCTGCCGCCGCAATCCGCCCTTTTCAGGCGCGGACTGCATCAGGCCATACTACACCGGTCAATAAAAGAAAAAGCGTGTGAACTTGTATTGAATCCGCTGTGTTACTTGTATTGTACGCTTATGATCGATATAATTCTTGCAGTATAGTCCTACTTTTTTGACACGATCCTATTATGATCTCCCTGCTGCATTCCCCGAAACTACCAGAACGGCCGCTGCTCCTTATGACTATAGGATTTTAATTTGCCTTTGTACTCCTCCAGAACAGATTCGTACGATGTTCTCTGCCTCTCACTCAGAGCGTTCGCCGCTGTCATCTCGGAAAGTTTTTGTTCCAGCTCGCGCAAAGCCTCCTGCGTGGCATCCTTGTAGTTATTCTGCATATTCATATTCAGTTCCGCGATAATGCGGTCTAACTCCTTCACTGCGCCCGGTCTCTTAAAAAATTGAAACATGATGTCCTCCTGAGATTACTTGAAAAATTCTATTCCCGCCAACCAATTGAAAAAACTAATTTTTATTCTGGCAGACTCCAGTTATTTTTGACCAATTCTCTTTCATAAAATTATCTTTCCACTTCATTCCTTCATAAAAACCTGTTGATAGAACCGTTTTCTTTGCCTATGAAACGTAGACAACTGGTGTTACTCAAATTTGCCAACAATACTGCCTTGCTGAATGATATGCTCTTTTGCTTTTTTGATAAAATTGCTTTTTGTATGCGGAAATCTTAAGTCGATTTCACAGTCAAGAACATAAACAGTAAAGCGATATAAATGTTGTTTGCCCTTTGGCGGTTTTGGACCAGCGTACTTATATACGCCATAACCAATTCCTTGTCTGGCATTTCCTAAACTCGGAATAATTTTTCCGCCCGGAATTGCCCCCTCTATTTTTTTACTAGCCGGGATATTCCAGATAAGCCAATGTGTAAAATTCTTAAAAAGTGGATGCTTTATATCTTCAAGCGTAATAGCGAGTGTTTTTGCGCATGGAGACAAATTCTTTATTAAAAATTCAGGCGAAATATCCTGACCTCTTCCTGTATTTACTTTTGGGAATTTTTCCCCACCTTTCATGCCCTTACATTCAAAGGATAAAGTATCCATTTTAATTCCTCCTCATGGATTGACTATTTTTTTCAAGTTGCTCAATAAAATTGTTTATTATATCTGATAAACTTGTATCTGCAGGAAGTGCCTCATCAAAAAATCCAGTTTGATCCAGTGAAACAAATCCATGCAAAATGCTGTGATAGTATCGCGAATAAAGAATAATTTTATCATTCTCTTTCGTATATTGTGACAATACATCAAATAAAATTGATTTGACCGCCCGCCCTGTTTTAATCAATTCTTCCGAATTACTATGGGGAATTTTCATAATTATTCGATACATCTCTGGGTTTTGTTTTACATATTCACAATATGCCGCAGCTACTGCCCGAAGTGCGTCTCCACGTTTCTTTCCCTTTGCAGCGTCTAACATCATGCTGCTTAACTGTTTTAATGCCATATTAGCCAGCGATACATACAGTTCATCAATTCCTTGGATATGCGTATATAAAGATGCGGGTTTTACATTTAGTTTTAATGCCAGCTTATGTAAAGTTAAACTCTCACAGCCGTTTTCTTCAATCAATAATGCTGCTGTTTTTACAACAGTTTCAGTATTAAGACCTTGCCGTGGCATAACCATTCTCCGTTCCTGATAGTGTTAGTAATATTGTATCCTAACGCTGTTAGGAAGTCAATATCTTCAACCACGCCCTGCATTAAAACGGAGCACTGTATCCACGGAAGGATTTACCGATAAGCGACATATTTAGCACTTATCATAAATATTTCAAAGCATTCTGCCATACACATTCCTCCAAACGGCTTCTATTGAAATATTCTGTATCATCTCTGCTCCAGCATATATTTTCTCTGATTATTTTCGCAGGGACTCCCGCAATTATCACGTGATTTTCAAACGAGTTTGATGTAACTGCGTTTGTTCCTACTACTGAGCCTGTACCAATTCCAGCACCACCAAGAAGTGTTACATGGGAGGCAATCCAGACATTATCTCCCACAACAATATCTTTCGAGTGATTCATCCTCTGATGTGTTTCCATATCAAAAATATGGTGTGCATCATGTGTCCTCAATATGACCTGGTTCCCAAACAGACAGTCTTTTCCTATCTGTATCTTGGCATCAGCTACATAAAATTCAGCCCCGATAATCTCTGTATTTTCATCGATACTGCAAATACCATGATTGCCAAATCTAATACGTAGATTTTCTATCAGAACGTTTTTTCTAATATATAAAACATTGTTGCTTCCCTGAAATAACACCATCAGTTTATCTGAAAGGGATCGGTCAAAATATATCTTGTTATTTCGTCCATCCTCGTATATTCCATCTGGAAATTCCTCCCTCAACATTTTGCCAGTCAAACATATATTCCGTCCGATTATTTCATCAACATGAATATGGTCAATCCCCTTCAAATCATTTAGATCACTCTGAATCGAATGGTAAATCCATGTGTTTCCAGTAAACACAATTACCAATGCGTTTTGAAATTTGATCAAGTCGCTTCTTCTAACCAATGCAATACCGTCATATTCCTTCTTATCGCTCTCTTCCCACTTCCTGTCAAAAAGATAATCCAATTTTATATATTTTGAAAGTTCTGCCTTTGTATTTTCATAGTACTGCCCGATACCATACCCAATAATATGCGAATATTTCCCGTCATTCCAGGCTCCCATCTGTTATCCTCCTCCACAACATCAATTCCGCAAACACGCTCTAGTGCTCCATCCGGTCAGAAATTAGCATCGTGAACTGCCTGTTTCGCGCCATTGCGTCGTTAAAATTTCTAGACGATGCCACCGCATCGCCGTCGAAATTTTGCCTAGCCTAATTTCTGTCCGGATGGAGCATTAGCCTTGCAGGAAATTCTTGTCCGCATACACTACCTTATACCGCTCCCTGTTTTTCTCGAAAAAGAAGCTCATAAGCCTTTCCGCCAGGAATCCAGGATAGCGATTCTGATATACGTCACTCCGCTCGCCGCCGTGTTCCGCACAGACAAACAGGATCGGAAACATCCATGTACATAACTCGTCTAACACTTCTTTCTTCATGATAAACATATTACAGGGGGAATAAAGATTGTTGTCAAAAAAAGAGACCGCTTCCTTATAATCCCCAGGGCAGGTCAGTTGCAGATGATCCATCATGAAATCCCAGTCGGCTGCCGCATGCCTGTCCCTGTAATTCTGTGCAAGGCTCGGTGCCACATAGAGCGGTGTGGGCAGTATGACATCAACATGGCTGTCCTTCATCTTATGATACCAGTCATCCTGCAGCAGAAAATGTCTGCGGTAATGCTCCAACCCCACAATATCCTGCCCCGCATTTTTCCAGATCCAGTAAAGCACGGTCAGCTCACAGAACTGTCTGTTGCGCCCAGAAATATTTTCACCGGTATCATCAGTCAGTCCGCATACCCTCTCCTGTGTCAGCGCCGCACCTGCCTGGATCTCCCTCTGAAAAGCAGATAACCGATATCCACTTTGCAACGGCTTGTCCAGAACAGACCGCACTACATAGATACAGGCAGATCCAGAGATGTTGTCAAACTTGTCATAACGCCTGCCCCTCTCCGCATAATAGAGCGTCAGAAAACGATTCCGCAGTTCCATGTCCAGCCGGGGTGTAACCGGAATGATCTCCTTCATTCCCATCTGTTCCAGTTTCCTTGTCAGGTCAGCATGATACACTCCCCTTGTCCCCAGATAGACCGGATACCCCGTTACAAGTGATGTAGTTTCATCGAAACGGATCACCGGAATGCCTTCGATACTGTCAGGATTTGATTCATCATTGTCATATAAATACGCCGTGATCCTGACGCCAGGTTCTGTCTTTGTCAGATATACCCCCAGCGTCTGAGCCCTTGAATGGGCGCCAACTATGTAAATATTTCGTTCCATCTGTCCCTCCGCGATTCAAATTCCCTGCACAACAATGCCGGATCGTTATATACTGCCAATAATCTCCCTGACTTCATCTTCTGTTATCCTGATGCAGTATATCTGATCCTGACGCACCCCGGACTGCAGCAGGTTGTTTCTGATGAGATCCGCAAGCGACAGATCCAGAATGGCAACCAGGATGTCGGCCTCTGTTTCCGCGCTGATATCATCCACACTGTGTACCGGCAGTCCCATAGCCTGGTACCTCCGATATTCCCGGTCAACCCACAGTTCAACCATATCCGGGCAGCGGCTCTGCAGATAGCCATACACCGCCCGTCCAAAATGTCCTGCACTGTACAGAATACATTTCCTGCTGTTGATCCGGTACGCAAAAGGCCACAAAACACCTTCCTCGTCCCTGTCAGCAAGCCTGCCATACATTCTGGTCAGCATATTCCCAACAGAATAATGATTGAGCTGACTCTCGAAATTGCAGATTCCAGAACAGCTTAGGACTGACTGAAGATGGCAGTGCAGAAGTCCCAGTCCAGTCTGTTCCTTTTCCTCGTTCCCATGCTCCCACATCATCGATGTGTCCCTGATACAGTAATGATAATCACAATAATCTGTGATAACAACCCTGTCTGCCTTCAGGAGCATCGGCATTACTGCTGCCACATCTTCCCCGACCCGTATCCCGTCATCAACTGCCATGATACATGAGTAAACCAGCCTGCGCCGCACCAGTTTGTTCCATAGATATGGCTGTACACCCATACAGAAAAACTCTCCGGCGCACAACATAGACGGATACAGTTCTTCCCAGAGTCTCTGACCCTCATATATCCCTGGATTCAACCGGTTTGTCTTCTGTATGGTCTGTGCGCCCGCCTCCTCTATACTGCCGCCCAGCACAATGTCCGCCTGGCATTTCATGGCAGTCTCTGTGAGGCGCTGATACATCTGTGGCTCAATCCAGTCATCGCCATCGACAAACCCGGCATATTCTCCCCTCGCAGACGCTATTCCCGCTTTCCTTGCACTGACAAGCCCGCCGTTCTGCTTATGTATGACCACAATCCTTTTATCCTGCTTTCCGTAATAATCACACACTCCCGAGGAACCGTCCGTCGACCCGTCATCGACCAGGATCAGTTCAAAATCCCTGTATGTCTGTGCAAGAATGCTGTCTACACATCTGCTTAAATAACTTTTAATATTATAAACCGGAACGATCAGACTGATCATCTGCAATCCCTACTTTCCCATCTGCACAGCCAAATCCGCGTAGCCATTAGGTGCAAGACAATAATACAATACTTTTGCCCCTGTCTCCTTAACCATCTTATTCACGGCAGGCACTACCCCATAGTTTTCTTGAAATGTGTAATCATTAAACTGTATGATCCCGCCATATTTAATCTTCTTTACAATCTGTTTGATATCTTTTTCCACACTCGCATAATCATGTGCCGCATCCAAATAAATGTAATCAAAATACCGATCCGGAAATCCGCCCATCACATCCCAGGAAAACCCTCTTTCCATCACCAATGTCCCAGATCGTATATAGTCAGAAAACCTGCCCGCATACCATTCATAGTGTGTTGTCCCGGACTCCTTGAAGAATCCTTCATCCCAAAAACCCACAGATTCGCAGAACAGGTCAATCGCATAAAATTTTTCGGGCTGCATCCTTGTGAGGATCTCCCGCGAAAAGTCCCCATATGCAACGCCAATCTCCGCTACCCGTCCTCCTTTTGGCATCCTGTCCAATGCCTCATACCGGCTGCATAATATCCTTGCCCCTTCAAGCTGTTTCTGCGGTATGCCTCCAATCTGTTCAGATAAGTGACTGATATTCAAACGCTCCTGCTTCTCGGCATACTCCCCCAGCAACAACCGAGGTGAAAAATTCTTCGCCGCCCATTCTTCAATCCCTATAATTTCTGATTCTGCAAACAGCCCGCTTTCCAAAACCTCTTTCTTTATTTCCTCGAACCGATACTGTGCACCTATAACCAACTGCGTAGAATGGTACTCCTCTTTATGGTGTACATATTCCTTCCATGATATGACCTTTCCATGATATATATCATACAGCGAAAGGGTATTATCAACAATTATTTCAATCTCTTCCATTGATATATTGTATTTTCGGGCGATATCCCTGCTGTATGAACCTAACCCGTACAAAATAACCATAGCCTATTCCCCCCTGCCGGTCATTCGTCCAGCCATGTACTCATAATTGCGAATAACCCTCTCTTTTGTTTCCCGCTGCTTTTCATCATACCAGCTGCCATCATATTGATGTACAGAAAAGGTATTTTCTGTCTGCATGCCGTATCCAAATTCATTGACAGGCGAAAAATACTCCTGCGGAAAGATGACAGCATCCTCCAGCTGCTGAAATGTTCCGTCAATGACTACCCCGAGCCTTTCCAGCTCCCTGGTCTGGTATACAGGAGATGGCACTGTATTCATCTTTCCGGCAGGATCAATAAACTCGAGGTTTTCATACCCTTTCCGCAGCTTTCTTACTACCGGATGTCCCTTCACGGCACCAAACCCCTGCCCAAGATTAATCCTTGTCATGCTTTCAAAGCCACAGAACATCCCAAACTGCAGAAGCGGGTCAAAGGAACGTACCATTCTCACATCCGTGTCAAGGTATATCCCTCCCTGCGATTCGACAATATCAAGCCTCGCATAATCGGGAACAAATCCCCACTTCCTGCTTTCATATGCCTGCCGCATATATGTGTTCCTGGAAACATCATAATTGCTCTCATTCCACTGTATGATCTCATAATCAGGACAGTATTTCCTCCATGAATCAATATTCTCCTGAAAACGGCAGGGAATTGGCGCGCCGCCAAACCAGCAGTAATGGATCACTTTGGGAATGGCCTGTACTGCGTCTACCTGCAACATAAAATCCGTTTTCTCTCTCCCGAACATTTCAGGCACATACAATTCCATGTCCTGAAAACGGCTGTCCTGATCCAGTTTCGGCATGATTTCATCTGCTGCTTTGACCGATGTCAGTACCAGCACTGTCCCCTGTGAAATGTCCTCTATCTGTTCCATGGAAACAACCGGAATCTCCCTGTCCCCCATCCGGAAAATACTGCCTGCCTTATAGCTGTCCACGGCACATTCTATCCGTGAGATCACAGGATAATTTTCACAGAATGTCCTGAAATTATCCCCTGCACAGAAACATATGATCTTTCTGTCTTTTGTCAGCTCCATGAACTGACCGGGTGTACAGTACTGTACCCTTACCATATCTCACTCCCCCACCATCAGCAAACCCTGCAAAAGATCTTCAATGCCTATTGCCGGTATATGCAGTCTTAATGAAACCTCTTCTGAAATTTTGTTTTCCCTGCCTGCCAGCGCGATAATAACCAGATCCACCTGCGGGATATCCTCATCCAGTGTATAAACCGGGATATCTGCTTTCAGGTACGCAGCGTTTCTGTCTATAAAACACTTTACCTCTATCCCGCTCCCAATCTCCCGGTACAGGCACATCCCCATTTTCCCCATTCCATAAATTGCAACACTATGACAACCTGCATGTTTTAACACCTGTGCAACCGAATTACTTCCCCTATTGGCTGTCATCCATAGGTCATATATATCTGTAACTGTCTTTAGCCGATCAAGCTCCTTTAACCTAACTTCAATTCCATTTTGAATTGACTGTTTCAACTGCATCAGAGGTTCGACGTCAAGATAACTTTGTCCTTCGAGTACCTCATACATCTCTTTCTCGGACTGGTACATCCTGAAGGTACTGCCAGAATAATTTCCACTGCCAAGCGTGTGCTCATACAGGATTTCCTGATTGCATACAAAACACCTGCCCTCGCGCAGCATACACAGCCAGAGCATCCAGTCATCTGCGCCGTTACACCGCAGGATGTTCTCCTGCCAAAATCGGGGAACCGCTTCTCTGCGCATCAATACCTGTCCCGGAGAGAGGATCCCGTTTCCTGCCGAAAACATGGAACATGCAGATGTAAGTTCCTCAAACCGCTTATCGCAGTCATAAAATGCCCGTTCCCCGTTCATCGCCCTGCAGACCACGGCGTCCGCAGTTCCCAGCGCTTTCAGCTGACTCTTAAAATAATCACTGGAAAGTCTGTCATCCTGGTCCAGAAAAACTACATAGTCTCCCCTGCAATAGGAAAATCCCCTCACCCTCGCGCCATGTATGCCCTCATTCCGTCCTGTCTCCACAGCCAGGACTTCTATACTTTCAGAAAAGTAGTCCCTGCTGAAACTGTCATCCGGATCATCGTTTACCAGAATCAATCCGATATCAATCGTTCCATCCATTCTTTCCAGACAAACTTCAAGCTGGCTGATGATTCCTTTTATGTAGTGTTGTCCTCTGTAAATTGGCACAACCACATCGATCTTCTCACTGCCGCTGAACATATTCGATCCCGTTCTCCTTCAAAAAAGCTCTGTATGTCTGATACATTTTTTCTTTGTTTCTGTAGAATCTCTCGCCATACACACAGCATTCTGCAAACTGTGCACGCTCCTTCATCCTAACCGCCTGCTCCAGTTCCAGACAGGGAAGTGCCATAGCCTCGCACAATTCACGGGTTCTGCTGTCATGCACGATCCACAGCGCCGGAATGCCTGCAAGATAGGACATCATGTTTCCATGAAACCTGCAGCCTACTGACAGCGTAAACTGCTCCTTTTTCAAAAAATCCTGCCAGGTATCCCAGTCAAAAAACATATGTCCGCGCGTTTTTATGTATGATTCTATTTCCAGCGGATCAGTATTCATGTCCGGATAGCAGCGCTTTATATGTCTTTCCTCCAACCCTGCACCTTCATACAATGTTCTTGGAAAATCGTCCATTGCCTGGAGCAACAATATATCGCCCTCTCTGGCATTGCGCCGGAAAAACTCCCTTATATGCTGTTCTTTCGCATAATCGACAGATCCCCAGCTCACGCACAGCTTGTCTGCTGACGCTTTCTTATCATCTCCTGTATCTTCTATATCATTTAGATAAAAAGATGGACAGCCTATGATCCTATAGTTTTTTATCCCCATCAGTTCTAAACACTCGGCAGTGATGCTGCCTCTGATCCCGATGCTCTCTGTCCGTGAAGATAATTCTTTTAAAGCATTCTTCTGTTCATACGATAATTGCGCCACAAGTTTTTTGGGTGTATTCAGCTCAGCCGTCAGCTGTGCTCCGAGTCCGATCATTGTTACTCTGCACTTTTTATAGTTATATGCCTCTAAACATTTGATCCATAACGCCAAACTATGATCCGCTGCATGGATCTGGTTAGCCATTGGGATAACAATGTTTGTTATTTCTGCATCAGAATCAGGATATACACCTATGGACTCATATTGAATACTCCGCCTGACAGACTCAAACCAAACAATATTTCCTGTGTTTCCGCCTGCACGCCAAACCTTCTCTGATACGTTCATCGTTTTGTTCTGATCTATGCTCACTGCTATCGTAGAAAATATATGTGTCATTACCACAATCTCCAATCATCCATTCCCCATCTCTAATTCCTATATGATTACATTTCCCAATGTAAATCCATTATCATGAAATCTTCTTAGATAAATTATTCAAACAGCCGATCTACCGCAGATTTCGCCAGTATCCTGCAAAATGTATATAATTCAAACACACAAGTATTATTATTTGCATTATTATGTAACATCTCTTTTATCTCTTTAACACATTTTTGCGGAGTAATGATCAGATTACAACTTTTATTATTTAATATCACTGGGGAACATACTGGTATCTGTCCTATGAAACTGCCCCAAAGGAAACGATCGCTATCCACAAATGCGTCAATCTTAATGCCTGACTTTTGGAGCCACTCCGCCCACTGTACTCCTCTTGCCCCTGCTCCCCATAAAATTGTTGTCTGATTTTCTCCTAAAAGTTCTGTTAGTTTGGGATATAAAACTTTCCTATCCACAGCATACAACACAACCTCACAGAGTCGCCCATCGATTCTGTCTCTGTACATTTCTGCATCTGTCGGTAAATGACACAATGCTATCCTTCTTGCCTCCTTGGCACATTCTATCTCATTGACGCTGCTCATCCCTCCATAGCAAAATGTAAATATAGGCTTATGGATATAGCGAAGCCTTGCGCCCTTTTCAACGATCCCCATAAACCAGTCATAATCGGATGCAATTTTATATCGCAGATCAAAATTTCCGTTTCGTTTAAAATATTCTTTCCTGCAAAAAATGGCTGAATGGTAATAAATCATTTGAATATGTAAATCCTCGACAGAATATTTTGACGCATCAAAATACTCCCTCTGTCCATTTTTCCCTAATACGTAATTATCACAGCACACACAATCACAGTCACTATCCATGAAAGCTGCCATTACAGTGCTTAATGCACTCTCCTCATACCAATCATCACTGTTTAAAAAAGCAATGACATCACCTGTAGCCATACGGATACCCTTATTCATAGCATCAAAAATGCCCTTATCCGGCTCACTCACACACTGATCAATACAAGTATCATATTTTTCAAGAATAGATATGGTTCCATCTTGGGAACCACCATCAACCACAATGTACTCTAAATCCCAGTTCTGCCTGTTCTGTGTTATAACACTTTTGATCGTTTTCTCAATCGTCTTTTTACTATTCAGACATACCGTGATAACTGTTATCTTCATTCTCCAGCCTTTCCTCCTGCCATGTCTCAAACCAGTATTTAAAACAGTATTTTTCTGCCAGATACATGTACTCCGTTTCATATTGCAATGGGTTATTCATAATATCTTTTATGTATTGCTCCCTGTCATTTCTGTCTGGAAACTTACGAATATATTCTCTTTCCGCTATCCCTGATACCATACTGTTATATGCACTTATATCTCTGGAAAGCAGGTACAGCTGATCTATAAACAGTTCCTTATAATGTATGATATCTTTTTCACTGACACCATTATCCCTAAGTTGTCTTATCACCTCCGAATAAGACATTTGGCATGAAACAATCCAAAGAATACTGTCACCATCCCGATCGATAGACTGGACTCCTTTAACTGGTATGCCCTGATAAGTCTGGTCCCAAACTGATCCGTTATTATCCACAAAGGCTTCCAAATGATCAAAATGATGTTCCAACAAGATATCACACAAACGCCTTCCATTTTCCGAATATCCCCATATTATAATGCGTTTGTTTTCCTTTGCCCTGCTTATCATTTCTGATAAACAATCACTATTCATGGTATCCTGTTGACATTTCTGCCAATAATACTGATAACTTTTACTTGCAGAAAAAATTTCTGCGCTCTTCCACCATTCACGGGCTCCCTTTACATGAAAGTCGTCCCATGCCTTAAATGCCCCTCCGATATGCAGAATGTACGGAACATCATGATCAAAGTCAAAATCTTGCCTTCCATATGGAAGTTCATATAAAAATTTGATGCTGGTACCCAGATAAAAATGAAACAAATTATATTTCAATGGTATGGTCTTAATGAGCGGGTAGCAACAGACATTCAACACGTCCTGATCCTCATACCAGTTTTCCTTTTTTAACTGTTCCATAAAAAGCGGTACCATTTTGTCCTGTCGTAATCTTTTCAATCCCATGACCAGAACACCTGAATTAATATACTGAGCACGTGTCGGAAGCCCCAATATACGCTGGTGTTCACTTTCGCGTGATGTATCCGCAATGATGTGACAATCCTTCACTCCAGCCAGATAATTATTTCCCAATTCAATTTCATATAATTCCTTCAAATCCCCATGCACTATAATATCACAGTCCAGATAAATACACTTATCATATTCCTGAATCAACTCTGGTATCAACAATCTGAAATATGCTGCCTTTGACAAATGTGCATTACAAATCTGTGCCTTTTCAAAACAGGTTTGATCTATCAATTTTACAGATATCCTGAAATTGTCATACTCCTTGCTGAGAATCTCTTCCGCTTCCCGAACTTCTTCATCTATACAGTCTGCTGTCAGAATAAAAAAATGATATGTTTCCCTGGAATGCAGTAATATGGTTCTCATGACCACAAACGCCTGTAAAATATATTTTCTATCGACACCCCACACAACAGGTATATTCTGTCTGTACATACAAAATCTCTCCAAATATGTATCTATACTTTTTGCATCCAAAAACTGCCTCCTGAAACATTATCCATACAAAGACATTCCTTCATTTTACCTGCATGCATTTTGGATATATAATCAAAAAAGAAGATCATCTTGTATTTTTCATTATTCATGAGGAACGATCGCAACATATATAGTTCATTCCATATATATCCTTCTTTTTTGATCCATGTATATGGATACTCAAATGGATAGAATATATCATGAAAATGAATATATACACCTTTTTTCAATCTAGGCAGTATCTCAAACAAAAGATAATTGACATCTGATCCTATTTTTGATACATGTGTTGAATCAATAAAAAGAATATCTCCTTTTTCAAGCTGTTCAAAATATTCAAACTTTATCTCCTGCAGACCACACTCTTTTAATTCATATCTTTCGTCACCTTTCAATATGTGATTTAAGGTAAATGGATAGGGTTCTATAAATGAAATCTGCAATGCGTTATCCATATAAAATTCGTTAGTATCCAAAGTCACGGCTGATGACCAACCCGAACCAACCTCGATGATTTTTTTTGGATGCAAAATCCTTAACATCAAATGCAGACAGATTGCATCTGGTAAGGTAAATGCTGTTGCATCCCGTCTGTAACGATATTTACTATCTATGTTGTCTGACGCAAGACACCACTCCGGCACAGATGGTAGCAACTTTTTCATATTTTCCAACAAGTCATACTGCATCCCCAGATTGAAATCAATATCCCTTACTTCCCTGTCAGTACGATACAACACATCCTGCCTTTTTTCTATATCATTCATATCAGGATACTGGCTGTAATAGTGTCCAAGCGGCATAATGTATTCAAATCCGTTCGCCTTCGGCCAATAATCCAGAATCTCCAATATAATATCAGAAATGACAAACGGACAATTATCACGCAAATCCCTGTACAAATCTGTACTTTTTTGAGGTGATACCAGAATAATACTGTCATTGGCCATCTCCTGTACCTCATGTCCCGACAAGCATACTATGCCTTCTATTACTTTTCCAATCTTTTCTATGTCATTATCCGCAAAATATACCTCTGACAGCTCTATTTTTTTGATATACTGTAGTAAAAGTCGTCCTCTGTATCCCGCTCCCCATATAATCCACTTTGGCATTTCCTGTTTCTCATATCTGGCAAAAGCATATAATAATTCTCGCATTTCATCACCTCACAATTTAACTTCTAGTACAACATTGCATCTTCTTTGACTAGACTTCATACAGGATATCTTCCAACGATAAAATCGGACAATCAATCTTCTCCAAAAGTTGTTCCTCGATCTCATCAAAAAATGTAATTGCCGTTACCACTATGGCGTCCACGTCTCCCAGACCATCCTCCATTGATACAATATCCAAATCTGCGTATAGGGAATCTGCTCTTTTATCTATTCCATATGCAACAGTTATCCCTGTGTTCTTCAATTCATCAACCAAAGTTTCACCTGCATAGCTCATGCCATATATGGCAATCTTCTTATAACCATTTGTTTCAAAATAAACAGCAAGACCCTTTCCTTCCTGTTTTACTTTCACCCACTGATTCATCATAAGAAATAGCGCCAGATGCTTATCTGACATTGACTGAACCTTTTTCGTCTTGTCTAAAGAGACCTTTCCGACAGCACCTGCTCCTAGCGCCGCACCTGCTAATGTTGATAAAATTGAAATAATTGGTTTTTTCATTGAAATTTCCTCCATTTTCTAATTCTTTATAAATGAAAATAATCCATATCGATATTCCCCATTATGCGGATCATTGTCATATCTATGTATATCCACATCGTACTCTATCTTTCCCTGTGAAGTACACGAAAATTCTTCCAGATGTAATGTATTAAAACACGCTAACACTGTGCTGGCATAAAACACCCTATGCGCATTAAACTCCACTCTCTCCTTTCCAATCGGCAGTGAAATATATAATCTGCCGCCCTTTTTTAATTTCTTTTGAATATTGGCAAAGCATTTGAAACATGCCTCGGGATCAATTGGATCACCATACCTACCAAGTCCAAAGTGTTCCAGCGAACATAGCGCTGACATACTCTCTATACTTTCATCTGGCACCTGGTGAAGACTCGTCGCATCATCCACTATTGTATACAACTGCTCTATCCCCTCTGGAAATTTGCGAATATCTATCATGGTTACATCAAGCCCTGCTGATAAGAGATGAGCAATAAACCCATCCAATCTTGACCCGATATCAAAATGCTTTTTTACTTCTGATTTAATGATTGCCTTTGCTGCCCATAAATCCTGCCAAAAATAATTTCCCACTGATCCAGCAGGTGCATATTTATCACTTATGACTGGCCACATATTCTGTTCCTGTATATCAAAATTAGAGCGACAATTTAAATTCTTGTACAATTCAACATCTTGCTTTATAAAAGACTCCTCTACTAATCCAAATTCCGAACAATATAAGGCATAATTCTTCTCTGATAATATTTCTTTTAAAATCGACTGATCGATACATCCAACTCTCTGTCTCACGCTATATAGAAAAATCAATTTTGAAGAGTCAATAGCCCGTTGTAGACACCAGTTATAAATCTCTGATCCATATGAATTTGCTACAACGATATAATCATATTCGTTTGGTATTTTTCGACTGTCATACACTGGCTTGTCCATATATGTATCTTTTACTTTATTCGTTTCGATAAAACCTATTATCTCGCCATTATACCTGTTCTTTACAAAAATCTCTGCAAGATTTCCCGTTCCCCAGATTAATAATTTTTTCACTCATATTCCCTCGTTTTTCTACTAAAACATACCATTTTAACTCTGACATTCTTACATACCAGATCTACTTTCTTCTAAAAATCCTACAATTCCTGTATATTCCTTTATCTATGATCTTTAAATCCTTATACTTTTTTCCCATTGCCAATTTATTGATCTGGGCACACACCGCCACCTGTGAAATGCCTGCCACCAATCCATCACACATCGCAAGTGTATACATATCCCTCAAAACCTCAAGCCCCAATTGGTATTTATGTTCTTTCCTCATGCATTTCTCAAAGACTACAGACTTATTCTTATCATTCCTAAATACATCCTCATAGTAACACATCCTATTTCCATACTTTCCCAAAAACTGATTTAAAAGCCTTTGATCATCAGTTGCAACGAAAATCTTATCATACTCTTTTTCCAATAAAAGATTATCTATCACCGCAAAACAATCCTCGGCCATTAGATGTACAGGATGGTTGTTAAACTCCTTTTTAAAATCAGTTCCCCGAATATGAACACCCAAAACTCTGTTGCTTTGAATTTCTAATCTATCTGATCCATCACAAACATATTTCCATGTAATATCATTAATTTTTATATATTTTTTTGTTATATCACTCATGGCTTTTAGATAATCTTGTGTATACCAATAATTATTATATTTACCAGTATAAACCAGTTCGACCATTTCTCGATGCAGCGGAGTTGATATGATCATCTTACTGGATTTTCTTACCTGCCCCAGACGCATTCCTACTGGCTGTAAAAAATAATATTCAAATGGGTTTCTTGTACCTACAATACGCCTTTCCTCGCTATATGCAAATTGGCGCCCAGCATATATAACCGGAGTATATCCACATACATCCGCAAAATACAAATACTCTAACCAATAGCGATACATCGCAAAAAAACCCAATGCCCCATTGTCCTCACAGATATAATAGATAGTTTTATCTCTGTTTTCCTTACCATAACATTTAGGATGTAAATTCAAGCATTCAATTATATCATTTGTTTTTTTTCTGTTCTTATTTTGAAAAATATTCATACTCATTCCTTTAAGTCATTCATGATATCTTCCATAGACACTACCCGATAAATATATTCTTTATTCTGTAGTTCTACTTTAATCTCTTCCAATTCTAAAATTGGCGTAACAACAATTACATCTACAATTGGAATATCATCACTTAACCTCTTTATTTCAATATCATTTTCATCAATACTTGCATATTGATCGATAAAATATTCCACATTCACTGAAGTATTATTCAGTCTGGCATACAAATGTTTTCCTATTTTTCCATAACCATAGATTGCAATGTTATTCCATTGTCTTTTCAAAAAATAATCTTCTACCGTCCTTCCGTGTTCTTCCATTGTCATCCACTGATCCAAAATTTCAAAATATCTTTCCAGCTTACTTTTATCAATAATCTGTTCTGGCAATTTTAGTGATTTCTTATCATCTTCTACCTCATATAAAAATATTTCATTTCCATGTATATCACAAATCAGATTCATTTCATGGGGAATCAATTCATTTCCCCATGATTTCACAATACGATATGGTAATTTTTTCTTTGTTAAAATATATTTTTTTTCTGTCATCAAATGATTACCGTATAAATCCACTAATAAATCTTCTTTTTCTACATTGCAGTATAAATATAGATTTTGGTTTTCAAAAAAAACATCATACCTTAAAGCTTTATCATCAAAATCTATTAAATTAAAATCCTCAGATCGAATACATATACCTGAAATTGGAACCTGATAGCCATCAGTTTGTATCTTTACATGCTCTCCAACATCTCCGAAACATGTAGAAAATGACACATACGGATATACAAAATATTTATTTTTCACTACGCAATATTTTATATAATACTTTTTCCACGAAGTTTCTGGCCATGAAGTCACATACCTAGGTAATGTATAATCATCTTCCAAACTTACCTGTTCGCTATACCATTTACGAAACTCATTCCACTGTTTCCTAAACCAAATTTGTCCACGCGATTGGGCGTTCTGCATAAAAAAAACATCGCCACTATTCTTTACTGGTATAAACTTTTTTGTTACGTTATAATTAATCCAATCTGTATAAAGAGACACTCCTGCTATATTTTCATCTGTGATATATTTTTCTGTAACTGCTTTCATAAACTGAAAAAAACTCTGTGATGGTAGCGTATCATCTTCAAATACTGCCAGTGAATCTAAATCATATATGTTGAGATAATCTCCACAATGCATCACATGTTCTCGAAGTCCTAATCTTTCAGCAAAAGCTAATACATACTTTTCACCAAATTTCCATTCGAACGCATCTGCTATCTTTTTTACATCATCACAATCAGACTGATCTATACTAATAATCAACTTCACTGATTCGTTATAATATTCAGCCATACCCAGAGCCCTCAGTAGCCTTTTAATGCCTATGATATTTTTATATCCAATTACCACAACTCCATATTTATACAATAAACTCCCCTCTTTTCTCTATTCTAAATCAACCACTCTTCTTTATGCGGGTTTCTGGAGATTTCCCATGTAAACCTTTCTTCCAAACCACAGTAACGACATAATTCTATTGGCATTTTCCGCAGATTATTAGATAGTCTCTCCCAATTTATATCTTTGCAGTATATATCAATTCCTTCTTCGAAATGAAGCGGGATATTGTAATAATCAAAAAAGTAATTTCCCAGTGCTGAAAATGGACATTTGTATATTTTCCCATCTCTCAAAAACTGACAGGTGTGTTGCCTGCATGATGTCTGTGATTTTTGAGGGTCATTGCCTCCTGTCAAATCTATATTTTTTCCAAAAGTTACTACACTATCCCGCAATTGATATCGTATGTGATACTGATTCAACGTTTCCTCTATTTGATTCTTTATTTTTGTTGTTGGGAAATATTCCGTAATTTGTATTTCTACGTGATTCGCCTCTAATCCCATCAAAATACTTTTATCCAGCTTAGGTATTAACAGTCCATTCGTTATGACAACAATATATGATTTTGGCATATACTGTCTCAAACATTCAATGTAATCTATAATTCTAGTATTAAGAAATACTTCTCCTCCTAGTAAATTGAATTGTTTTATGTATATTTTGTCTGATAGGAATTTGATATCTCTTTCAAATATTTCATACGGTATCTGTGCGCCTTGTTCAAATATATTCGAAAAATGGCTGCATCCTTTACAGTTCAGATTACAATAATCAACAACGTTTGTTTCCAAAGTCTCCATGACAGGTAAATTCATTTCTCGGTCAGAATTCCATATAATATTCCTATCATTCAGTAAGTCATATTCTAGATTCATTTTTTTTAAAAATACATTATCGTTAACGACTCCCCATCGCTTAATTCCCATTTCCTGTATCTGACTTTGAATACTTATACCATTTAAAAATGTTACAAGTACACAATCTACACTTTCATCATACATTTTCAAATATTCTTCTGGATCAACAACATTTATCCCTGCAATACTTTCTTTTTTTTTATAGTTATCAATACTGCACACTATATCAATTTCATTATTCGAACTCAATGACGCTACAACATATTTTGCAAATTCCCCTGCTCCCCATAATGCAATTTTCATTTTGTTCACCTCACTTATATCATAAAGCACTTTTACACAATCCTTTTACAAATATTCTCCAGTTAATATGTATCCACATCTGCCAATGTATCACAATACTGGCATAGATTGACCTTGCTTCTTCCCTTTCTCAATGCTTTTCTAACTTTCTTATACCGCTCAGAATACCACGCCTCCACTAATGTCATTCTATTCAAATCTGCCAATGTATTTTTTCCATATGGATCATTGCAGCACAAACTTGTTTTTCCGTCCGGTCTGACAATCATCTGTTTATATGGTAATACGCAGGACATCCGTAGCGTTTCTTTCTTTTGATTATTAGGAGACTGCCCTCCCCTCGTACTCAACACCTCATGCACTTTTCTGATATGAATTTCTACTTTCCTGTCAAGCAAAAGATTTCTCTTGCAAAGTCGATGAATTGCCTGTGCATTTTGATGCAGTTTTAGATCATCATCATAATTATCAATTACCATTTTATCCAGATACGGAATAATCTCATTAAATTTATCCATAGTTACAAGCGTACCATTTGTATACAGATAAATGAATGCATTAGTTACCTGCGCTCTCGCATACTTTGCGAAATCAATGATTCTGTTGTCCAAAAACGGTTCATTATTGGAATGTAACGCCAGCCTTCCGGAATAACCCATTTCGGAAAGCTCATCAATAATTTTTTTAAATAATACCTCGTCCATCTTTTTTAGCTTTCTTGGATCGCTATACTTATTGACTGGGCAAAAAGGACATTCTCCGTTACACCTATTGATCACTTCGATCTCAATTGATGAAAATAATGGAAGTTTTTCAGAATCATAATATGATTTTAAATATTTTTCTGTTTTCCTTTTACTTTTGCAATATAGAGATTTCCATTCTATCCACTTAATAAATCGATTAGATGACTTTGGGGAAATATAATTGTTTATGATCATTCTTTTACCCTCTTTATTTTTCCATACCCATCTGAATATATTTTGTTTTTGAAAGATACCTTAAACGGTTTATTGCAGGAATCATAAACTTCTATCTTATTGTCCGCCAAATGAATGTCCCTCAGACATTCTGCACTGCCATAACTTACCTTTGCAATGATTCTGTTTTTCGTACAATACAACAGATCTGCCTTCGCCCTTCTCTTCATTCCCCAGATTCCATTAAAGATATTCTGTTCACATTCTTCCACGCATATTGTATTATGCGCTTTCGTGCTTCTAAATTGATCCCTTATCGCAGGTGATGCGGTATAAATATATTCACCTGGATCCCTAGTAATATATTTTCCATCAACCATTATTTCTATTGACAATTTATCGTTATGTGTATGCCCTAAATATATAGCATTCTTTGCCGTATCTATCACCATACTTAAAAATACTCTTCTCCCCCTCAGCACTACGATTCCAAACTGGTCATAGTAATGAATCTGCACTCCTTCCAGCAGACTGTCTCTATCATCCTGAAATAATACGTATTTTTTCGTATATTGATATACTTCCTTTACTACATCCTTACTTCCGTATTCTTCAATACATATCACACTTGTATGTCCATTAAACCGTTTATTTTTCGCCATGGAACAGACTATACTGGATTCCAATGGCAATTCTTCTCCACCTCGTTTAAAATCATCACTATAAAAAAGACCGTTCATTGCCGAAAGCAATGTCCTATGATCAAGCACATTGTCCTCTTTATCCTCTCTTGTCATTATTGGTGTTAATTTCAACAGTCTCCCACTGTCATTGTCGCCAATCTGAACTATTTCGTGATTATCCTTTAAAATTGTCTTTGTAAAAATTCCAGCGTTATATAGTCGGTCAACAAACCATTCTGGGAAAAAAATACTCTTGTGCAAATCATATTCCTGCATTTCTAAAGGTTTCAACCGTTGGATTTGTCTGCTGTCATACTCCGCAAAAGCACCCTTTCTATCCGTATTCAGCACACCCAATATGACTGCTACGGAATACAATACAAACTCTGTACTCAATCTGTGGTAACTGGTTGAGCCTTCAAAATGTGAACCTTCTTTATAAAACTGCTGCCTTGTCTGATTGATAAGTTCCTGTACTCCAAATACCAAGCAGGCATCCGTCCAATTGCTTTTCGGAAGATACGCCGCTGCAAAAATAATTCCGGATAAATTGGATAAATAGTGGTTCTCACAAATTCTGCCTGCATATTCCAAATGTTTCATTACATATTCAAGGCTTTTCCATATGTGTCCTTCAAAATATTCTTGAAATCTTATATCAAAAAAAACACTCGAATCCAATTGCCTTAGAATATCATACGCAAGCAACAAATTAACTATTCTAATAGAAACATCCATAGGTGCTGACCACTGAACGCTTTTTCCAATTGGATTCATTTCAATGAAATCAACAATCTCATTTTTGAATTCTATAATAATTGTCTCTCTAAATGCTGTATCATCTACAGCCAATACCGCTAACTGTACTAAATGATAGAATCGTCCCAACTCCCATGGGCACTTAATATCTACGCCCACCCTTTCATTCATCACTTTGTAGCATTTTTTTTGTGATGAATATTTCCATGGTGAAAAGAAAAATCCACTTTTGTAATCCACAAACCAATTAATTGGATCATACTCAAATGTACATTTTCCTTTTAATCGAACCTTAACATTTTTCCCATACAATCCCATCCAACGATTACTATATTTTCTCCCTCGAAAACCTTTTGCAGCTAATTTATAATCCACCTTTATATATCCGCTCCCGAGCAGATTATACTCATGCTTTATATAGAATTGAAATAACATTTTTAATTTCTGTCTGCACTCATCATCTATTGTTATCTCATTGATATTTACATAAGAATTCATACCTCTTACCATTTTCACATCAATTCTTTGATTATGTTATATATTTCACGTGCTATAATTTCATTTCCATGTTCAAAAACATGACAATGATCTATATATACATCCTCACCATCAAAGATGTGTGATAGATCATAGATATAATCATGCGTACGGCATATTTCCGATGCTTTTTCTCTAAATACTCTTGTCTGCAGTTCCATTTTATCCCCATTACATCTGGAAAAAAGAAAACTCCACTTTTTTTTCACGACCTCTTCTCGCTTGGAAGACATTACTGTTTTCGAAAAAAGCATCGGCTGCATAAAAGATACAAACTTTATTTTGTCCTGCTCGCATATTGCGTGCATATACTCTATATTATGCAGCCATGCCTCTACTGCATTTTCAGCAGGCGACACTCCGCAAAACAACTTACGGCTTCCGTTTTCATTTTCTTTTATCTCTACTTTACCGCTTGCATACTCCATTATTGTTTTCATATACGGAATTTCGAAAATACTACGCGATTCGTCCCTTATCACATCATTATTCCCATCGTATACAAGAACTAAGTCTGGTTTCAGGCATACAATATCCCGCATCAGTTTGATTAATTCTTGCGCTGAGGTATAACTTTCTACTGCCCCATTAATCACAGTCATATTATCTCCACAATACCTTTCATACAGAATTTCCGGCCATGATTTGAACCGATAATATCCTGATGTCGCAGTGGAGCCACCCAGAATCGCAATTTTATAATCATCTCTTCGGTTGGCGCCAAAGACAGCCAGCCCCGGATATTCGCCGGACATTTCACGAGTAAATGCCAGATTGATGTCAAGCATCTGAATTCCCTGACATTTCTCCCAGATATTGCATCTTATTTCACAAAAATCCTTTCCTCTTTCTAACCCCAATTCATGCAACCGCTTTAAATCATCTTTATTTATAGTTTCGCAAAACACAATGACAGCGTTTTCTTCCAGCAATGCATCTTCTATACAGCATACTTCCTGACCCGCCACTGTCTCGGCCCACTTCGCTATATGAATATCTTCTATATCCAAAAGCTTGAATATCTCCAAATATTTAACCGCCAAAGCATGATTCTTTCCACACAAATATATTTTCTTTTTACAAAAATCACCATCAATAAATTTTACACCATCAAATGAGATATTATCATCAACCCAAATAGCATCCACATATTCTTCATTCATACTCTTACAAAAATACCTGTGTACTGCTTTGTTCAATCCGCAGATTATTGAATCTATTTCCTGATAATACTTTCCTGCTTCAATGACAGCAGCCTCTGGATCTAATGATATTAAAAATTCACGCCCATATATCCTTTTACCCATAACATCAAAACTGGTTTTCGTCTGATCGGAATCCATAAATCCCCTGACTTCAATTCCATGTGCATTTAAATACGCCAGCAACTTTTTTCCTACCATCCCAGCACCATATATATACACATCCGTTTTATTGATTTCAGGATTAATGATAATCGGATCGTAACATATGGCAGCCGCTAATGACAATGGCACGTTAATATCCTGGGTGAGAATAATACTATCTCCTGCAGAAATTTGTTCTAATTGATATATTTTTTTATTATAGATTGTCGTACCTGATAAATTCCTATCAACAAAACCATCTATATAAATACGCATATTACAGAGCCAAAAAAATAATTCTATAGAATTATGATTTGTACCTAAAATATATTTTTGGGAATACTTTAAAATTATAGGATTTATTACCCAGAACGGTCTTGGTTGTGTCTCTTTGCAATCACCCCCCATCCTATCACATCCTTTTCTGTATAATCTCATAAATTTCATCCGCTATTATGGCATTCCCCTTATCAAGCACATGACAAATATCAAAGTATATCTGTTCATCACTGGCATCAAATATAGATGACAGATCAAAAATATACTCATATGTCCTGCTTATTTCCGCCGCACACCTTCTTAATTCTTTTACAGAATCCTTTACAGCTTCCGAAATTCCAAAATGAAAATCCCATTTTTTCTGCAAAATAATATCTTCTTTCAGAGTCATTTTAGGTTTTGAATAAAATAATGGCTGTATAAAAGATACAAATTTTATATGATTTATTTTGCATATTGCATTCATATACTCTATGTTCTTCAACCAGTCTTCTATGGCATTTCCAGAGGAAGGGATACCACAAAAAATATCACGATTTTTAGCATTTCCCATCCTTCCATTTGCATATTCCATGATTGTTTTCATATAAGATATTGCATAGATATTAGGCATATCGGGAAATGCAGACTGATTTGCCATATCGTTATATCCATCATATACAATTACCAAATCCGGTTTCAGACAAACGATATCGCGCATCAGCTTAATCAACTCCTGCGCTGACGTATATCCTTCTACTGCCCCATTCAGTATCGTTATGTGTTCATTAGTATACTTTTCATAGAGGAATTCTGGCCACGATTTAAACCAAAAATATCCAGATGTTGACGTAGATGCCCCCAATACTGCTATTTTATAATCATTTTCTAGATTTTCTCCCAAGATAGCAATCCCGGGAAAACTGCTTCCCATATTTCGCGTATACGCCAAATTTACGTCAAGTACCTGAAGTCCTTTACAATGCGCAGAATGCATATATTGCTGTCTTTCCCATATATCACAGCGTATATCACAAAAATCCCTTCCCCGCTCCATCCCTAGGTTGTGTAATCTTTCTAAATCTTCATCATCTATCACTTCACTGCAAAAAATCACAAGGGAATTTTCTTCCAATAATGCATCTTCTATGTAAGCTGTTTCTTCATTTTCAGTTGTCGAGTCTGCCCATTTTGCTATGCATAAATCTTCAAAATCAAGCAGTTTGAAGATGTCAAAATATCGCTCTACCATTATCTTGTCTTTTCCACACAGATAAATCTTTCTATTATCAAATCCCAAATCCAAAAATACTCCTCTGTCAAAAGAAATATCATGCTCCACCCAAATTGCATCATTACGCAGTCCACTCATGTCCATGTAAAAAAAACGGCTTACGTTTTTATTCAACTTACAAACTACGGCATCCATCTCCTGATAATGCTTGCCTGTTTCAATCACTGCAATATCAGGGCGCAGAGATGGTAATATGCTTGTGTGATACACCCTCACCCCTGAAACCACAGTGTCGACTTTCGTCTCGTCACAATCGATAAATCCATTAACCTTAATATTGTTATCCAACAAATGCTGTAGCAGCTTTTTTCCCATATACCCAGCACCATATATATATGCATTCGACCAGTCTATATCAGAATTAATCCCAATGGTACAATCGCAGATGGCAACCCCTGAAATATCATTTATATTTGAATCTTCGACAAGAAGTATGCTACCAGATTTAGAAATGTCTTCCATACTATAAATTCTTTTATGATATATCGTTTTTCCTTTTAAGACATCATCTATAAATCCATCCACATATACACGCATACTGCAAAGCTGTAAAAATAATTTTAAAGAATTTTCATCCGTTCCCACAATATACCTTCTTGGGTATGTAAAAATAATAGGATTGATCAGCACTGGCGTCGGCTGTCCACTATTGCGATACACATAATCCCCCCTTAAAACCAACTACTATTTCCTGCTAAAATGGTAGCTCAATTCTTGTTAATACTTCCTCTGCTATGACCCTATTTGCATCTTCCCTCACATGACAGATATCCATATATACATCATCATTTAGATCAAACAAATCTGATAGATCATAAATATATGTATGTGCTTTTACAGCATCCTGTATTTTATGCCTAAAATTCCTTCCTCTTAAAACAGTTTCCCGCAACCCTTGAAAATTTTCCGCTTCGAATAAGATTCCTTTCTCATTACTCGTCAAGGTCTTTTTGCTTGACAGCATTGGCTGAAAAAAAGAATAAAACTTAATTCCTCTATCTTCCGCAATAGCATGCATCATTTCTATATTTAGCAGCCAATTTTCAAAATTATCCATGATGGAAAACATACCCTTATTTTGTTCTTCATTCTGTGCAATAAAATCCCAATTATGATTCATATGTTTCTTTGCAAAATCAAGTGCACGTTTTAAATATATGAATTCAAAGTATTGACCAGGGCGTGCGTTTATTTCACTTGTATCGTTATATCCGTCATATACAATAACCACATTCGGTTTCATAGGTACAATATCCCTGATTAATTTAATCAGTTCCTGTGCTGATGTATAACCACTAACTCCCGCATTATATATTACAATTTTGTCATTATGGATTTGTTCATACAAAATTTCAGGCCATGATCGAAACGGAAACAGCGTTCCATCTGTAGTCGAACCTCCTAAAACAACAATTTTGTAGCTATTGGGCTGATCCATTCCATATATATCCATTCCATTCATTCCTGCTGTTCGCTGATAGGTATGCCCTAAATTTGTGTCTATGATATTCTTTCTCGCATATAATAAATTATAAGATATTATCTCAATCGGCGAAAAATCTACAGAATACTGGAGTCCCAACGATAACAGTGTGTTTACTGCCAATTCTTTTTCATCTGAAACGATAATGATAAAACGATTGCTATAATATAAAATTTCCTCAGGAAACATCCATTTTTCATGCTCTTTGTATGCTTTATCACACTGATCTTCACCAATCAAAAAACCTGCAAAACGAAAATCCAGCAGCTCAATACATTTTCTGACTCGCTGTGCACGATATCCATAACCATAAATGTACACATCCCTATCCTTTATGACCTCCCTCAAATACATAAGATTTGCTGGATCGAAATATTTACCTGAATTGACATGGTGGCATACATAACAATCGATATGTGGCGCTAAATCCCGCACTATTTTATCTATTTCTGCATATTGATCAGAGGCTTCAATTAGGCTGGTCTCGACAGACAGACTTTCCACTTTTTCAATTCCATAGACCATGTTTCCTCTTATTTTTTTACCAATTTTATTTTGATCTGAATCTACGAAGAAACTTATCCTTATATTTTTTTTATTAAAATAATCTGCTATAAATTCTCCGTTATTCCCCGCCCCCCATACAACGATATCAGAACCAATTATTTTCGGATTTAAAATCTCTATCGGACAATAATATTTACTGTTCTCATTTTCAGTCAGAATAAGCGAATCTTCTGCTGTTACTTGATGAACATCATAAACCTCTTTGTTGAGTATGGTTATTCCGATAATGGATGTACACTCCGCAGCAAAACCATTAATATATATATCATGTGCTATACAATAATTTAGACTATATACCATACCTTCAATATCATTCTTATCTTTGCTGATCCAAATATATTTTCTCTTTTTATTAATGATCATTGGATTGGCAATAAACAAATTATCCAGTTTATTCCGCATATATTCCATCCAAAACAACCACCCTTCTGCCATATCATGTACGTTTTAGCAAAATTCATACCCTACTACCTGTATAACAACGCAAAATCTTCAATAATTTTTCTTGTTTTTCTTGACACAAAACCATAATTCTCCGCATGGGATGTGTTAATTGCATAACATTTATTCCGATTGGTTGAAATCTGTTCTATCAATTTAGAGGAACTGGATAATTCGCTCTTTAATGTTTCCAATATATCAATAATCCTCATTTTTTCTTTTGCCCCTAATACAAACACATCAAATCCGCTATTATCCTTCTCCAGCAGGAGTAATAAAAACTTGGATAGATCATCAACATACAGCAAATTATTGTATAACAGATTAGGATTTGTATAATATACATCTTCTCCCTTAATCATCTTTCCTGTCACAAGCGGAATCCATGGATAAGACAAATCACATCGCTTTCCAAGTATTCGCGGAAGACGTATGACAAAGCGTCTCTCGATTTTCGAATCCTCTACCAGCCTTTCGCACACCCGTTTTGTTATCCCATAATCATTCAGATTAATCATATCACCCGCTTCCTCTACCTCTGAAAATGTTTCACCATACACCGAAATAGAAGATAAATAGATAAAAGTCTTTACTTGTGTCGTTTCCGCATAGTCTAACAATCTTTTTGTACTGTCAACAGTATTATATAAATAACTCCTTATTCCCTCATCCTTCATTTGGGAAGCACAATGTATAATGACATCTATATCTTCACCGGACAACGCTTTATTCAAATCATCCGCATACAAATTACATTGCACCATTTTCTTTAAACTTAATTTTTCTGATGGTTTCCGACTGTGGCAGAGTCCAATTATATCTATTTTATTCAAGTATTTAACATTATCAGACCTTAATTGGTAATCTGCCAGATATTCTGCCACATTATGCCCTACAAATCCTCCTACCCCTGTAATCAACACGCATAATTTATTTTTCTTCTCCTCCATATATTCCCCTTCCATTAAGCCTTATAACCAACTCATCAGGAATCGCATATAAAACTGTCTCACTAAACGTAAGTGCATGGTGTCTAATGTAATAATGATAACAATCTAATTGTTCCATCAAATAATACGGAATCCTAAAAAAATCATCCAAACTATGATAAATGGATATCGCCAGAATTGGCCTATCACGTTTGATTAATCTTATACCACCGCATAAAGCCGGATATTCCGCTCCCTCTATGTCCATTTTAATGAAATTACATTTTTTATCACTAAAATATGTATCCAAGGATATTGTCGTTATCTGGTGATTCGTTTTATAATCAACAATCTTTGATGCTGTATCTTTTTCCCCATCAAAATACAAAATCCCCTCTTTATCCCATAAGCCTTTCTTAACACATATCTGTTTTCCTGATAAATTCGCTTTTTCGGACTGATGCAATAACTGGTTATAATTGTCCTCGTCTGCCTCAAAACAATACCAATGACCTAACTCAAGATTATATGACATGATTGCCTGATACAGTTCTCCAATATACGCCCCTCCGTCAACTAATTCTAAAGGTGTTCTGACAGCTTCTAGAACTTCCGGTATAAAATATTGTGTATACTTCGTACATATTTCACTAAAAATATTCATATCCAGAGAAGATATATAGGCGCAAATACCCTCCAATACTTTTATTGATTCTTCATCTGCCAATTTATGCCTGATCAAACTGCAATTCTTTCCAAACTGCCCAATCTCATCCTTTTGTATTTTTTTGACCCAGCTATCTATTCCATATACCTCATCCAGCCATTCGTACATTTCATAAACTTTAATCTGCGGTATTTTGCTTACACGCTCCAAGACAGCTTTCCCATATATTGTTGTCAAAATAACTGAAATATCCTTCACATCATCACACAATTCCTTTAATCTCTGATATGAAATAATTTCAATATTTTCTATTTTCGTACCCCATCTATGCATATCATCATCGACAATATATTTAACATGAATCTGATATGGAGATAACATATTTATAATTCTTCGTCCAGTTGTTCCTGCACCATATAAAACTACCATAGAATGATACAGTTGTACTGGGATATCATTCTTTTTAATTTTTGTCATACTAATCATCCAATATTCCTTTGACTACAATTTTATCTGTCCTCATATAAAGTTTATATGTGCACTAGGACATTTTATTTCATGTAAATATCGATTCATTTCGTCAAGCTTACACTCCGGACTGCATTCTCTCAAATTCATATCGTTAATTTTCTGAATGACCTTTTTCCTCTTGTCTCCAAGCCAGATTTCGTCGAATGTATTTTCATATATATTTCCAAAACTCATCCCATCCATTCCGACCAATGTGCAACATGGCCAAAGGTTCCCACTTGCATCAATATTGGTATGAAATGGCATAGCATAACATTCCGTATAGCATCTTCCGATTTTTGTTTTACTTGCGAGATTGCTTCTAAAAACAGCGCGAAACTTTTCATTATTCAATTGTGATAACTGTTGCTTCAATTCCTCAAAACGATCATAATATGATGCTCTATCAAGTTGTTTTAATTCATTATTGCTTAATGGCTGCCAACAATAAATCTTAACAGTAAACTGATCCGCTCCAAGATCCCTTACTTTTTTTGCCAACGCAAGAACCTCTGTCTCATTCTCTGGAATCATCACAATCTGAACACCAAGGACTGTTTTCCAATTATGTCTCCTTTTCAGTTGTGCAGCATGGTAGATATTTTGAAATACCCTCTCTAAATCCCCGTCCTGCCCCCGATGAATTCTTTTATAGGTACTTTCGGTTCCCGCAGAGATACTAAAGCGAATCCACGAAATTGAATCCATACATTCCTTTGCAACATTCTCGACAAAAAGAACCCCATTTGTTGATAAGGCAACATCAATTCCCAAAGCCTTTGTATCATTAATAATATCAACTGCATTCTTGTTAAGCAAAGGCTCACCAGTTCCAGCAAACAAAACACTTTTTAATCCTTTATACTTCATTTCATGAAACCTGTCATGAAGAATCTCTCTTGTAAGAAACTGAGGCTTATACCCCAAATAATCTACCGCACAAAAGATGCACCTGTGATTACATGCACCAGCCAATCCTACTTCTGCATTAATGGGATAGACCACTTTTCCATCACACCAATCCGCTACACGCTGTGGATGAAACATCAATTTATGCGAATCAATCCTATAATCTTCCATATCCCGCTTACCCTCTTTTATATTGACCGTAACTTACCAAAAATGTTTTAAAAAGTCATGTATACATTTTTCCCAACTGACTCCTTGACACTGTCGCCACCATTGTCTGCATGATTCATGCTCACAAGCACTGCCAACTCTTCGATCGAAATATTACTATTTTCCCAAAGACCACTGTATACCGCTACCTTATTCAAGTGATCCAAATATTCTTTTTCCACACTTTCCACTTCAATACTATCAATATTGATATTCTCTTCCGTACATTCTAAGTTCATAGAATCAATACTGTAAATAATATCTCTCTTTTTGGAATAAATTTTTATATACTGTTTTTTATAGATTCCCACCAGCAAAAATTTTACATTCCGATGATATCTCACTGTTATATCCGTTTCATTTTCATTGTTAAATGTAAATTTCTGTATGGAATTACTTTTTTTATCGATATATAACAGACTATTTGACATTTGAGGAATAAACCATATTTTATCGTTCAGCAAAAAACACGCATACCAATATTGGAAACTTACTCCCTGAGTCCACCCCAACCCCCATGATATAAAATTTCCTTTAATGTCATAATTAAAGGACTCAAATCCTGCAGGAGGACTATCATAAATAGTTGTCTCCTTACTTATGTAATTCCATCGAACAATGCTGCCTTGATCTCCCGCAAGCCAAATATCCCTTCCATCTGCCACGCCTGTAACAAAACCATTGAACATTCCCTCAAATTCAACATAGCAAAAACTTTTTTCTGCTATACAAAAATCAATAACTCCCGATTGGAAAATGAGTGGAATAATTATATGTCCATCGATCCATAAAGCCACTTCACTCATTAATTTCCCATAATCTGGAATAGGTATGTATTCCAAAGTTTGTTCATGTTCCGTATCTATAACAATAATTTCATATTCATCGATCAAATACAGAACATTTCCTTCTTTTACACTGCTTAAACAGTTTACTAATGCTTTTTTTAACTCAATAAAGCTAAACCTGTCCACGTCTATATGAAAAATTACAATCTTGTCAGAATTACACGGTATTAAAAAAAGTTTATTACCTGCCTTTTCCAATCTCCAATATTTCCTGACTATATTAAATTTCTCACCTTTGATCCGAACAATCCGCTTAACACTGCTGCTTTTTAAGGACATCTGGAAAATAAAGGAATACCTATCACCAACAAACCATACATCATCCCCATCATTACAAGTTAGGCCGAACTGACTGATCTCTTTAAACCACTTTGTCCCCATTATTTTCCATCCTATCTATGAGTTCATTGAATGCCTGATTAACAACATTTTGGTAATCCAGTTTTCTTTCTGAAATAATTGACTTTCCTGCCATGGCTATTTCTTCCCGTCTTTCAGTATGTGACAAATAGAAATCTATATTGTCATATAACTCTTTTTTGTTATAAAACATGACAATACTCTTTTTGTCCTCAAAAAAATGGGAATAATGGGAAAAGTTAGCCTTTGCATCAAAATTCCTCGTTCCTGCCCCTGCAGATAAACACATCGTGCCCGCGCTCATATAATCAAGTGTTCTTCTGTGGATTGCAATCATCGGATTACTGTTGATACCAATCTTAGCCATACAGTTTGCATACTGTACACTTTTACTTCCTTCTCTTAAATACCCCATGGAATACTTCCTATATTTCTTTTCTTCCCATCCACCATACAATTTCAAATTGTAATCTCTCTCTATCAGCCAGTCTGCTATGATTTCACCATAAAGATTCACATTAATAACATAAAGTGAAAGCCTTTTCCAACGTTCCAAAAGTTCTTCCCTATTTCTGGCATACTGCCAAATATTGTATTGGTCAAAATAGCGAATTAAAAGTCGTTCTATCCACTCTACATCCACTACAATATGTTCCTGCTCCAATATCTCCTTCCTCATCGCTACATACAAAAGACCTAGCATCTGCATGGCATCCTTCGCCAAAGCATTGTTATTATTTATTCCTGCCATACGCCTGCACGAAGCATCACCAATTCTTCGTTTATATAAAATCAAGGCTATATCACAGGCATATTTTTCCTTCACACTATCACTGATCACATTATTATCAACAGCACAAAATGGAACAAAAGGCGCCATCGTCGTTTTTTTCTTTAATTCCATTGTCTCCATAACACCATCAAGGTCAAACGCCTTTTCATCTAACACTGGCAGATAAAGATAATTTTTTTGCGGAAAATTCCGAAAATAATCTTTTCCTACCATTACATATTTCCCAAAAACATCATCCATATAAGACCAGACAATCACATTATCTGAAATATCAATAAAAAGTTCTCTTTTCGTAATCTGATATAACAGTATAATATTCGCATGAAAATCTGCCTGAATTTTTTCATAGTCTTTTTGACTATAATAGTCCGTCTCAAATCCAAAATCAGATTTATCCCTGCATTCTGTATCATCTCGCCTATTAAGACTTTTAAAAATACCAATATAATAGTCAAATTTATATGGAAACCAAATAAGAATCCTATATTTTTTCATAAATCTCCTATTCCTGCCTCAAAACACAATGTGTCTAATCTCACAAATATATCATATTTATCCTGATCCAATTCCAACTTGTTGAAGAAATATAAAGCATTAGGAAACATAAACTGACAATTATATGCCTGAATAATCTTCTCAGGCAAAACTCCATGAAACACCAGCTGAATGGTAATCTCACAAAAAGCGCTACTAGCAATTAGTACATAATCATATTTCTCTTTCAATATATCCTCCCATGGGACATAAGGATATCCTCCTATAAAACAATCATTATAGGATTTTGAAAAATCATTATCAGTAAATCCTATTATCTCAACTTTATCAAAATTCAAATAAGATAATAATTTTTTCGCTTTAATAGATGTTCCCCATATAATAATTCTTTTCATGTTCAACCCTCTATCAGCTTCACAGCTTTGTTATATATGTCTATCTCCCCTAAACCACATAACTTTTTAATATCCTGATACCATCCATATTCTTTGCAAAAAGAATTGTCAAAACCCATATGTTCGAATCTAACTGGTATTTGTGCTTTTAACAATACCATAGAAATAATACTTGCAAGACCTCCCATCTTACTATGCTCCTCTACTACAAGTACCTTATGGGTTTTTTGTGCTGCACATAATATGCCATATTCATCGATTGGCTTAACTGTAGATATATTGATTATTTGTGCCGAATATCCTGTTTCCTTTAACATTTTTCCCGCTCTCAATACACTTGAGATGATAGAGCCTGTTGAAATGATTGTGATATCGTCCCCTTGCTCAAGTTCTGTAACAACACCATACTTAAATATGGGATCACCTTCATATATCTCTTCTTCCCATGCCTTTCCAAAGCGAATATATACTGGTCCGTCCATTTCAATAGCACATCGCATAATCGGGGCAACTTCCTTCGGACTTGCTACCGACAAAATCTTCATATTGGGCAAAACATTCATGACTGCTATATCTTCTGTTGCATGATGTGTTGGTCCTAAATTATTGTATATAATTCCAGCTCCGCTTCCTATAATGATCACTTTCAAATTTTGAAGGCATACATCATCCCTTATAAACTCAAATGCCCGATATATCAAAAATGGTGCCATTCCATATAAAACCGGAAGTCCTCCTGATGCAGCGATCCCTGCAGCTACACCAACAGCATTACACTCAGATATACCTGCTTCTATGATTCTGTCCGGATACATTTCCCTGATATCATCTAGTTCTTCTGTACCACTGTCCACTACCACAGCAATTAATTTGCTATTTTCACGATACAATTCTTGTAAAATTTTTTTCAATTCATTACGCATAAAATACCATAACCCTTAATCTATTCCAACTCTCTCATTCCAATTGAAATCTGCTCATCCGTTGGCATCTTATAATGCCAATCTGGTTGATTCTCTATAAAAGAAAGACCTTTTCCTTTTACTGTATGAGCAATAACAACCCTTGGTCTGCTTAATTCAATACTCCTTATTTCCAAAGCATTTCGAATAGATTTGATATCATGCCCATCAATCTCTAATACTTCAAAACCAAACGCTTCCCACTTTTTCCTATATGGCTCCAAACCTATAATATCCTTACATCTGCCAGTCGCCTGTATTTTATTATAATCAATTATGATTACCAAATTAATTAATTTATTCTGTGCGATAAATAGCGCAGCCTCCCAAATACTTCCTTCTTGCGATTCCCCATCTCCTACTAACACATATGTCAAGTATTTCTTTTTTAAAATCTTGGCATTAATCGCAATACCAGCGGCAAATGAAAGCCCATGTCCAAGAGAGCCTGTCGTGGCTTCAACTCCAATAACTTTATCTTTGAGAGGTAATCCTCCATACTTAGTGCCTGCCACACAAAAGGTATCAACCTCTTCCAGACTAAAAAAGCCGGCCCGGGCTAAAGTAACATAATACCCCAGGGCGGAATGTCCCTTACTTAACACAAAGCGATCTCTGTTTTCCCATTGCGGTTCCTGTGATCTATAATTCAAAATGCCTCCAAAATACAAAACCGTCAAAATCTCTACGGAAGATAAGGAAGAAGCCAAATGCCCTGCTTTATTTCTGCATACTATTTCGAATATTTTTTTCCTTGTTTCCTTAGCAATCTGTTCCATAAAATTCCTTTAGTTTATATAAAATTAATGTGATTCTCATCTATATTTAAGAAATCATTTAGCAGTATATTTCTCTCATCAAAAGCACATCTGAATCTACACTGCTGACACGCATTATACTCTCTGACCAGTTTAACTGTTTCTTCACTGAACCAAATCTCCCTGAAAGATTTCTCTAATAAATCTCCAAGAAAACCTGATTTCATATATGCTCTCTGATGACATCTGTATACTTTAGAATCAGCCGCAATCACAGTAAAAAACTCTTGCATCACACAACGTTTATAACTTTTTACAAAAGAATTAGTCATAGCCATGTCATCTGTATACTTGTCTACAATTCTAAACGACTCGTTTTCCAGTTCCTCTTTTGCCTTTGCGATTTGTTCAGACACTAAACATTTAATACCATTATGATATTCATCTTCATTTTTCTTTATCATGAGAGGTGAAAGCTTTATATTATCTGTTCCCAATCCTTTTGCAAGTTTACAAATGTCATAAATCTCCATTGCATTTTCTTTGGTAATCACACAATTAATCCCCAATGTACAGTCGTCTTTCTTATATTTTGCAAACTGCTCAATATTTTTTATAACTTTATGATATGTATTTACTTTACGGCTTCTTTCATATGAATTCGCCTGGCTGGAATCGAGTGATATTCTCACCCACTTAGCATTTCTTAATAGCTCTGCATTTTCGCCTTCCAAAGCTTGCCCATTAGAAATCATTGAGTAATTAAACCCCAATTTCTGAACCAACTCCAATGCTTTTTGTATCGAATGATAACATAATGGTTCCCCACCGCCACTAAAAGTAACCGCCTTTACATCCATATCTGCTAACTCATACAATGTCTTTTCCAGACAATTCCACTCGATGGATTCTCTCTTATCAACAATTCTCCCATCATATACCTGATCATTAGCATATACACAGTAAAAACAGTTCTGATTGCATACATTAGTAGGTTTTATTCGAATATATATCGGCGCCACTCTTTTCCCATCCAGCAATCCTTCTATTCGATCTATATGATGAAACACTTTAAGTTCGTTATATGGTGAATAATTATTCAACTCTATTCCTCCAAATATTCTGTCTTTATTTTATAATTGGATTACTGCAGACTGCAAATATATAACACGACATTGCATCCATCCCTGTATGAACAATTTCATCATTCATATTAAAGATATACACATTATTAAAATGACGTTTGCATGTTTGGAAAAGTCTTTTCTGATCATACATATTTATATGGCCTGCCCGCGATCCTTCTGAGGCATATTCCATCATTTTGATATGGGGTGTTCCAATAATTGCCGTACCTCTTTCACTCAGCGCGCCCGTAAACAACTGGCAAAAATCATCTTCCTTTTTTGGTGCAATATGTTCTATAACATCAAGTGCCAATACCAAATCATACTTCTTATCCGTTTTTTTTCCATATGAAAAAAAGTCATCACATACAAAAACAAAGCTATCCGGTAAGTTATTCTTGTTCCAATCTATTGTTTCATTGTCGAAATCTATACCTGTATAACTGCATAAATCAATATTTTGTTTTAACAGCAATGCTCCCCATGCTTCGTTACACCCCAGTTCCAATACATTCACGGCTTCCTCATATCGCATCATCTTGACAGCAAATTTATATCTCGCCAATCGAAACATAAAATGTTTCATATCCGCTGTTATCTCACTATTTGTGTAATAACCAATGCTTATTTCACTAGAATACCGTTTCACCTTATCCTTGACATTCTCCCATACTTTATCTGCCTTCATATCTTCCTTCATTTTTTTCTCCTGCAATATACCTCTATATTTTTAATCTAAAGTATACAATTGCCGCCAGTCCTCAGTCTCATTCCATTCCGGCTGTTCTTCTTTATATAAGATATAGTTTTCCAATACAAGAACATCCATATCAGTTCTCATAAAACATTCATACGCATTCTGAGGGGTACACACAATTGGTTCGCCTCTTACATTAAAAGAAGTGTTTACAATCACACTGCAGCCTGTCAGTTTTTTAAATTCCTCAATGACTTTGTAATAATACGGATTCGTATCCTTACTGACCGTTTGAATGCGCGCACTGTAATCTATATGTGTTACTGCTGGAATATCCGAGCGCTTTTGCTTTACAATTTCAAGCATATTATTGTGATATTTTTTCAAATCTTCTTGTACAGTAACGGTTTTCCTTCGTCTCTCGCATACCTTTTCTACCAAAAGCATATATGGGCTTTCATCATCCAATTCAAAATACTCAGCCACATCTTCTTTCAAAACAGAGGGCGCAAAAGGCCGAAACGACTCCCTAAACTTAATTTTTTTATTTAGCTTCACCTGCATCTGCTCTGAACGGGCATCCGCTATTATACTTCTATTTCCAAGTGCCCTTGGTCCAAATTCCATTCTTCCCTGAAACAGGCCAATTACCTTTCCATCCACTAATTCCTCAGCGATTCTTTGGTACAAAGTATCTTCCGTAAATTGGTGATACACATAACAATTATCTTTCAAATACTTTTCAATCTCCTCTGATGAATATCGAGGGCCAAGATAACTGCCTTTCTGTGAATCATTTTTTTGAACGATTCTTTTAATCCCTGCATACTGATATGACGCATATAATGCTGCACCAAGACTACCTCCAGCATCACCAGCTGCAGGCTGAATCCATATTTTCTTAAAGATTCCACTGTTTCTTATTTTACCATTTGCCACACAGTTTAAAGCGACACCACCTGCCAAAACCAGATTGTCTATGTTCTCACCATACGTATTTTTAGCGTGTCTCACCATTTTCAATATGATATCTTCTACCACCTTTTGCGCAGACGCAGCAATATCCATTTCCCGTTTCGTAATCTCCGTTTCAGGTTCTCTTCGCGGTCCGCCAAATAATTCTGCAAACATATTGTTGGTCATAGCACGACCATGTTGAAAATCAAAATAATCCATGTTCATGCAGAACGATCCATCTTCTTTGATATCAAGCAAATCTTTACAAATAATATCCTCATATATTGGCTCTCCATAAGGTGCCAATCCCATAAATTTGTAATCACCGGAATTTACCTTAAATCCACAAAAATAAGTGAATGCACTATATAATAATCCTAACGAATGTGGGAAACGCATCTCTTCCTTAATTGTAAGTTCATTTCCATTCCCCACACCAATAGTCGTAGTTGCCCATTCTCCCACGCCGTCTAACGTGATTACTATAGCCCTATTATACGGCGAAGGGTAAAATGCAGATGCTGCATGTGAAACATGATGCTCGCATACCAAAAATTTCCTATTGGGATTGTCACCTAAAATTTCATCTATTTTTTTATGTATCCATAATCTGTCTGAGAACATCAAGGAAAAACTGCGTTCAATAACATCGTTAGAATCATTTCCCACAGCAGCCACATTTTTAACGAAACGATCCAATGTATATAATGGATTGTCATAAAAGACAACTATATCAATTTCCTTCTCTTCAATTTCAGCCTCTTTTAAACAATATTGAATTGCGTGAATCGGCAAATATTGATCATGTTTGATTCTTGTGAATCGTTCTTCCTGCGCCGCTGCGATGATTTCTCCATTAATAACCAGACTCGCCGCTGAATCATGATATAGTGCTGATATTCCTAAGATGATCATTTATTATTCTCCCTAATTTCCTTAAATTTCAACAATCCGTCAAAAATTGTAGATATACATTGGCAATTCATCATCTAATTCACTTTTTCTTTCTTCATTATCCGTTCTAACAAAATTTTTAATTGGTTTATTTTTCATGGCTGCAACTGCAACTACCATTTTAATCGATTCTATTGTTTCATCATCGCACCATAAGGAATTCAACATTTCCTTAAGATGGGGTAATGTTTCAAAGGTATACTCTCTTATATAGGAATTATCTTGTCTTTTTATAAAATAGCTGTCTTTCTTTTTATCCGCCCACAAAAAAGGATATTTCTGGCTGTTTTCTTTTCCCCATTCATATAAAATTTGTTTTTCTTTTTTATTTTTGTCCATGGTTCTTTTCCTTTTAACTTATTTGACAATTACGCCATTTTTCTATATATTCAGCAGCGTCGCCGCATATTTCAACACATTAACTTTCTCCACCGCTTCCTTATTGCCCACGATATTCGCCCCGAGTGCACCCGCAATATTTCCCATGAAGGTGCCAAGCTCCGTCGGCGCGCCTGCCGCCGCGTACAGTCCGGCTATGGAGTAAAATGCATCCCCCGCACCCACGGTGTCCTTTACAGTCAGTGTGAATGCAGGACATTCATAAATGTCCTGACATTCATAAATGTCCTGACATTCATAAATGTCCTGACATTTACGATCACTCTGTCTTTCTATACCGTAAGCGCCTTCCGATCCTCTTGTCAGCCAGCCGCCGCACCCGAGGTGGGCACTGAGTTTTCTCAGTCCAGTCTGCTCGTCCGACATATCCGCCGGATAGGCAAGTTTCAGTTCCTTCTGATCCAGTGTAAACGCATCTGCCCTGCCGTACTTTGTGATGATGTTCATCCCGTGATTCGTCGAGTTTGTCTGGCAGTTCAGAACCAGATACTTTGCCTTCTCCTGGATCAGCTGCTTTGCCTCCTCGTCGACCAGTCCGTGTCCAAAGTCACAGAGGAACACAACGTCCGACTCCTCGAGTTTTTCTGCAAGTCCCCTCTGAAACGCTTCCCTCACTGCCTTTTCATAGGATAGTATCTCCGGAATATTGTTGATCGAGAAAATCTTTCTGTATTCCTCCCGCTTCGCATTCCTTGTGAGGTAGCGGTGTTTGATGATCGTCGGGAAACTGCCGCTGTACGTGAACTTCAACCGCATCCTGTCCGCAAGTCCGTCAAAAAGTGTCAGGCGCATCTCCTCCTCGTTCCCCACGATCGACATGAGTGTCACATTTTCGGTAAAACTGCTCAGATGCCTTGCGATCGCCGCCGCGCCGCCCAGATACTCCTCGGAATACTCAAGCCCCGACGAATACCCTGTGTCCTTGCTCATTAATCCATGTATATTACAGTATGTATATTTGTCGATGATCACATCTCCCACGACAAGTACTTTGAGCTTTTCCGCTTTTTCGGCATACTTTTTGATATCGTCCATGGAATATCTCCCAACAAACCCTTCCATGTACCGGATGACGTCCTCCGGAAGCCCCGCCAGTGCCGTGTTGATCAGCTTTGTGGAACTGAAAACCGCCCCCGTGGTATACGCCATTTTTCCGCCATGCCTTTCCACCAGTTCCCGCTCCGCAGTGATCTTTCCGGTAATGTCCTCGCTCTCTTTCGCGTACTCCTCGCCCTTGATGTACAGGTCGGGTTCCACACTCTCCACGATATCGTCTGCCGTGTAACCTTCCGAGAGCATCACATAGTCCACACACTCCAGCGCCTCCAGGACTTTCAGACGCATCTCGTCATTGAAGTACGGCCTCCCCGGCCCTTTGCGCACATACTCTGCCGCCGTGACGGACACCACGAGGATATCCGCCATCTGTTTCGCCTGCTGCAGGTGTATGATGTGTCCCGGATGCACCAGGTCAAACACGCCATGGCAGAGTGCTATGGTCTTTCCTGCTTTTTTTAGTTTTGGTCTTGTTTCTTCCCTGAATGTAGCCTTGTCTACGATCTTTTCCATGATTCAAGCCAGTCCCTTTGTCCGTTTATTTCTGTCCCAGGTATCTAAACCAGTCCTGTGTCGCCTCGCCGATACTGTCAGGCGTCCATACCGGCGCCTCGCGCCAGTAATCGATGTTGTCGAGCACCTTCTGCACGCCTTCCTCAAATGTCACTTTTGCTTTCCAGCCCAGCGCTGCCCCGATCTTTGCGGTGTCTGCAAACGTGCAGTCCGGCTCCCCCGGTCTCTTCGGTATGTGGGTAATATCACCGCCGAGCAGCTCACACAGCCTGTTCACCGAATAGGTCCCGCCGCTCCCCACATTAAATGTGTCCTGCACCACATCGGACACCGCCGCCGTGTAGAACGCATCCGCGATATCCGTCACATAGGTAAAATCCCTCGTCTGGTTTCCGTCGCCCACAACCGTAAAGGGCTTCCCCGCAAGCTTCTGTGCCAGGAATACCCCAAACACTGCCCCGTAAGTCCCGGAAGTCCTCGACCTCGTTCCATAGACGTTAAAAAGCCGGAGTGTCACCACCGGAAGCCCATAGACCTGCCCCCAGTGGAGCACGGTCTCCTCGCCAAGTCGCTTTGTCAGCGCATATGGATACTGCGGCCTGATCTGTGCCGTCTCCTTTGTCGGAAATTCATCCGGTATGCCGTAGCAGGACGACGATGCCGCGTACACAAGCTTTTTGATCCCGGCATTTTTTGCACACTCGACCACATTGAACGTGCCCAGTACATTGGACGAATAATAATCATATGGTCTCTGTATCGACGGCACGATATCTGCCAGCGCCGCAAAATGGAAGATATAATCCACACCCTCAAAGACGGGCTCGATCGCCTCTCTATCCCTGATATCCATATGATAAATTTTCAGATTTTTATTCTCCTTTTGATGGTCAAGGTTTTCGGGTCTCCCTGTCGTCCAGTTGTCGACCACCCTCACCTCATGCCCTTCCGCCAGCAGCCTGTCCACCATGTGGGATCCAATAAAACCACAGCCGCCTGTCACCAGTGAAATCATGTTCATCCTCCATCCGCTTACCGGAAATAATGGACTTTCCAGCAAACATTATCGAAATATCTTCTATCCCAGGGCTCTCTCAGACCTGAAACGAGTCACAACCGAACGCCATCCCGTTCCATGATCATGTCAACCACCTGCTGCAGCATCAGATTGTGTATGGACTCCACGATCCCGTACTTCTCTGACGGCACATACACATTGATCGTCCCCAGCTGTCTTGATTTGTTATCTTCTTTAAAACCTGTAAAGGTAACTGTCTCCATATTTTTTACATTTGCCATAGTGATGGCATTGACAATATTCTGCGAATTCCCTGAACTGCTGACCGCCACCAGAAGATCCCTTTCCTGTCCGAGAAATTCGAGCGGTCTTGAGAACACATACTCGTACCCGTAATCGTTCCCCATGCAGGTTGTCACGGCATTGTCGTACAGGCTGTAAGTTTTCATACCGCCGTTTTTCATGAAATCCGCCGTCATGTGGCTCGCGATCGCTGAGCTCCCGCCATTTCCTATGAAAAAGATCTGTGTCCCCTCTTTTTTGTGCCTGGTAAAGCATTCGATCAGTGTCTGCATCCCAGCGTCATAATCCAGTGCTGTATCGTTCTCAATATAGATCCTGGTCTGATCCAGTGTGTGCATCAACTCGCTGATGTATTGGTTGTTCATTGTAGGTACACCCTCTATTTGTTTGATGTTTTTTGCCAGGGATCGGTTGACCAAAAATTCAGCAAAACATATATTCTATTATAAAATGCTGGTATCATCTTATGTGACGACCTCCACATTCTGTATCATAACCGGTTTCCCGGTCTGCCTGTACAGCTGCACCACCGAACTGCCGTCCCCGTAATACGCGTCGCTGAGCACCACCGCCCTGTCCACGTCGGCTGTCTCATCGTAGATTCCCCAGCCCTGTGTGATATAATCTTCCTTTATCGCCATAAACTTGCGCAGGACTTCCGGGCGCATGGACTTCATCGTGCTCTCGATCAATGGGTGCGGACGCCACAGCAGGGCGACCTCATCTTGATTTTCTCTGAACGTTCTGAGCACATTCTCTATCTTGTCCACCCACTTTTCATTGTGCGTGAGCAGTGCTGCTATCCCGGTATTATAAAATATGATCTTCTTCCAGCTTCCATCCGCCTTCTCAATTACTTGCAACCACCTTAACGGAATATCCAGATCTTGTCTATTTGTAGCGCATACTCTGTCATACTTTGGTGAACCAAGCCCCAAAAACTTTTGCTCCAGGTATGTCCTGTCCAGATGCTTTCCCTGCAGCCTATGCTCCTTTGCAGCTCTCAGATATTCCTTTATATAGATCTTTTTCATGTCCTCCGACTGCACGATCACTTTATCTGCATTGATGATGCCCGGCATAAAGCAGAAATGCTTTACGTTTTCTACCGCCTGTTCATTGTCAGGATCAACCTCATCCAACACGAAATACGGGATATAGATCAGTTTCTCTGTGTATTTTTTCAGATTTACCGAAAAGAAATCCGGGTGAATGCTCGTGACCAGATTCCAATGGTCGTATGCATTATGAATATATATCATGTCCGGTCTGCGCTGTTCGAAATCGTATGTATCATATCTTGTAATTGGCACATATCCGGGATACTGGTCTGCCTCATAGTGCATCTCGCGAAAGCTTCCGTCTGGATTTTTATCATAATATGGTATCGGAATGACATAGGCATCGCAGTTTTCATCCTCGTCTGCCGCCTTCCACACACTTTCCAGACTGTCCCACATGCTTGCTTTATATGGCAGAAAAACAACTTCCTTTCTCACCGGAACGTCATTTTTCAGGCTGTTTGCCGCCCTGATCAGTTTCTGCCGCAGATTTTTGTATATTTTATTTAGATTGATTTCTTTATTGATCTCTTTTGCTTCTGTCAGATTCTCATGAACCTGGTAGATCAGTTCACAGTATTCTTCCAGAAGGAGTACGGTCGGATGTCCCTCTCCCTCAGTGTTTTCGATCAAGGTGCCCAATGTGATCCCACCGTTCTGGCATTCCTCCAGAAGTTCCATCGCTGGCGGAATACTGCCCTGTTCTATGAACTTTTTGAACTGGTCATGCGCCTCTTCCATCTGTTTGACCAGTTCTTCCGCCTGCTGCTTCTGTGCATTTCTCATACTCTTCCCCAATCAGATTCATACTGTGCTGAACAAGCTGTTCGTCTTTCCATACAGCCATAAAGGACACGCAATTGCTCTGTTTCCTCGCCTGTTTTGCTTTTTATCATCATAAGCGTTATCGGGACATCTCTGTCTGTAAATTTTATGTGTGAACATAAAATTTCACTTCGCTCCGCATAAGCTGCGGTCCTGGCATATCCGAAAGTAAATTGCCGGCAACCGGCAATTTTACTTAGCTAATGCCGACTTTTTGCTCCTGGAGCTGTGAAGAAACAGCATTGTTTTCACATATACGGTTTCTTCACAGCTCCAATCCGGATTTTGCGGATTTCCCCTGCGCAAAACCAATCCCGCGCAGATGCGTTTTCTGTCAATGACAGTTTTCCTTCAAAACCGGAATTTATGTTAACGCACTCCTCTGCGATCCGCTTTGCGGTAAAATCATCTCCCGATGACTCATTCTCAGATTCATGCAGATCAACCTGAACTGAAATTCTCATATATCCGTGTGGTCTGAATTTCGAAAATAAGTTGCTGATCACAACTGACCATCGCTTCTTTTCATCAGATATTTCTGTTGTATATTCCTGGCAGAGTTGAGGGCGATCGTGGTATTGAAACCACATCTCTCACATACAAATTCTTTTCCCTGCCTTTTTCCCTCTTCGCCGCAGCCAGAGCACTTCTGCCCTGTATGCTTGGAACTGATCTCCACCAGCTCTACCGAGTGGACTTTGCATTTGTAGGCAAGCCGCTCCCTGATATAGCCATTAAAACTCCGCGTCATTTTTCTGTTTGCAGATCTGGCATAGATCTTTGTCTTATTTCTTGTGACAGGTCTGGTGATCACGATCTTCGCGGGCTTTTCGACCTCCAGCATTCTGTTGATCTCGGAATTGATGTAGGTCTTTGTCTTTTCCCGTTCCCGTTCCTTCTGTCTGTCATATTTGAGTTTTCCGAAGTTGTTTGCCTCGATGTTGTGGATCTTTTTGGTGTCCCCCGCCTCGGCACTCTGCGTGTACGCGGTATACATCTTATGACGTTCCCTGTTCTTCCTCGCAAGCCGGTCTGTCTCCGGGTCTGTCAACTCTTCGAGCGACGCCCCATAGATATGCCCATCTGACAGTGTAAACATATCCTGTCTTCCTATATAAATGAAAACGGTATTTGTATAGTCGGGGTGTGTCTTCACTTTTGCCTCCACGGGCACAGCAAGCGCGACATTGTTCTGTCTGATCTGTATCTGGATCTGTCTGTCAAATGTACGTCCGTCCTTCAGCGGTATCGTGACCCGCTTTCGCGGAACCCTGCATACTATGCGCATCCCGCCGTCCTTGTACGAATACCCGTTTGGCGAAATACGAAAGAAATCCGCCCGATCTGACCTGGGCTGAGTCAGGTATCTTCTGGTCAGCCTGCGCAAAAGATTGTTCAGACGCTTTACGTCGATATCCAGTCCCTCTGCCTTTCTGGGCATCTCATAGTCCTGATGGTTCAAAATGGCTGTGTAGACACTGTTCAGTTTCAGCACTGTCCTGAGATAGATCCTGTCATCGTCACTCAGATTCTCATTTGTCGTGATACAGTCCCCGATCCTGTTTTTCACATTGCCCCAGTTGCTCTTGATGTTCGTGACCGCATCCGCGATCGCAAGCTCATAATACACCACCGGCAAATCCAGCTGCTCGCGCAGCCCACAGCTGCGCATCTCGCTCAAAATATTGTACACAGGCGTCAGGTTATTTAAATTCTTGACTCCCGAATACCGCCCGTACACATAATTCTTGACCTTGCAGTAATCAGCAGCGATACCTCTCAAAAACGCCATTGTCTCCTCCGGCAAGGACTCACTGTACTGCCAAACAGTCTTTGTTACGCTGCTGTCTGTAGACATCGCCGTTTCCCTCTTTGCATTCCTGCTGTTTATGCAGGAACCGTAACCTGCTCTGTACATCTTCCACAACATAAATACTTTTTCAGATATAAAACATTTGTTTTGCCATGCGTTTTTCGCAGATTTATATAATCTGCGAAAGTCTCTCAAACTGCTGTTTTATAGAGTTATCTGACGCAGATGACCACAAATTTGACCACGAAAAAATCGTTTTTTGACAGTTGGGAAAGGATTCTGAGCGCTTATCTTCACGCTGGATGACCACAAATCTGACCGCGAAAAAAACAGATATTTCCGCCGTTTTTTAAGCAAAAATACCTGTTTCCAGATCTTTCTAAGCCTATTTTAACTATTATTTTTGAAAAAAGAATTGTCATTTGGGTTAAAACATGATAAACTATTACCGATATAAAGCAATGAAAGTAAAAAATACATTTTTTTTCTTTAATTTCGCAGATTATATAATTCTGCGAAATTTTTTATGCACACGGGCACCCAGAGGAAGAATGTCAGCAGAGGCTGACGGGTGCCCGGCGCGCGAGTAGTGGAGAAGGTTGTTCCCCTACTCGATTATGCATGAAACGCCAGCAACATGAATACCTTGACAGGACGTGGAAGTCAAAATATACTGGAATAAATCTATACAAGCCGCAGAAGTTTGTATCGTTTTTTTCAATAACTTCTGCAATTATATAGGAAAGGGAATGTAGAAATCATGAGAAAGTATAGGATCGCATCCTTTTTGATGATCGTTCACGGTGGATTTATGGAACTAGGCGGGGCAGTTTGTTTTATTTGTGCCATGCTGTTGGGACAGGACAAATTCGATATTGGGAAATATTTTTCATTTAAACTCCCGTATTTTCAAGAAAATCTTTATATGATGATCTTCTTAGGCGCAATATACGGTACCGCACGGATGATCGGGGCTGTCGGACTGCTGAAAAACAGATTGTGGGGCGTTGTTCTGTCTGTCATCAACTGTACTGTGACGATCATCTTAATGATGTTTTTGCTGCCGTCAGGACTGATCGACGGATTACTTGCATACAGCGCACTGATATTGATCTTGACCCAATATTTCGGCGAGAAAGAAATACTTTCCAAAGGATAAGCGGCGTACCAAATCACTACTTTTCCGCTGGTCTGATATGGCGTCCCATAGTATGATAACGATCAAACAACTCCGTCATGAACGATTTCCGCCTGCAAACGCTCCCGGGTTGATATCCAGCACTGTGCGCCGCGGTTCTGCCATGGAACCCTCCCGCTGGCAGATCCAGTGCTCATGGTGTATCCCTTCCACAGTGTTCCCATCTTCAATGATATCTCCATACTCATACAGATATGACGCCAGATTTCTAAGGAAAACAACTACTTCATCCGGTTCTAAATTCTTACAATGGAACTGCAGATCCGTCAAACCGATCGCAGTCAGCCCCAATGTATCAAACAACATTTCGTCTGTTCCCTGCAGTCTGAAAAAACGGACATTCAATCCCCCGTCCAGAAAATGATATCGCGCATTATGCCAGTGCGGTTCCTCGTAGTATTCCCTGGGCGTCAAAGACTGACTGTGAGGCCAGTATATCCCAATACAGTCTGGAAATACTTCCAAAATCATGTCCGCATATGCTGCCATGATTCCGTACTCTTCCATTCTGGGAAGCATTGCCGCCATCATATTAGCAGCAGTTATGGCATATTTGCAGCGGGGCAGAAATGCTTCCTTGTCAATGCATGCCGAAAAATTGGCACAGATCATCTTGTCCCATATTTCCTGATCAAATTTATCGGCACCAAAAATCATCAGCTGTGAGGGGAAATACTCATTCGTCTTTTTGTAATATGCCATATGATCCATCAGCGCAAATCCCAGAAGTTCTGATGCAGATTGCGGCATCTGTGGACTCTCATGCAACGGCTCGATCCTTCCAAAATACTTTTTCAATGCGTCCAAAAATGTACTGAGTTCCGGCATCTTCACCGGTTTCTCAAACAGCGGCATAAACATATATGTCGAGTGCCAGCGGTTTACGATATCTTCCCCTTTCCATTTAGGGCTGTTTTGTTGATCTTTCTGTTTCATTGCCGATTCCTTTCATTAAATAAGCGTTTTCCTGATCTTTTGATCTATCTATGTCGGCGTATCCACATCGTCCCAATCCGCGTCCAAAAACCGGATCATCCAGTTCAGCGTCTTGTGCCGCTCATGTATCACACCGTGATCGATCCCCGCTGGGCCTTTCATTCTGTGACACCTTGCATCTACAGCCGCCCAGTCCATCCTGTAAACCAGATCCGCCTTATCCAAAATCTCCTTTTTGGAACGCATCACTGTTTTTTTGCAGAATTCCTTGATCGATCCATACTCATTTCCATTGATGCATCGCACGGTCAGCGGTACATCACAGATCTCAACTGGGTCTGTCCAGTCCAAAAGTCCCAGAACCCACTCCAATATATACAAATTCTCATAGCGCCATGAATAGTTGATCATCGTTTTTTCATCCGGGTCGTCATCCTGTATGTAAGCATACTCTTCTGGTGTGAGGATCTCTTCTGGGTCTTTGACCGCATAACAATCCATAACATGCGATATATATTCTCGCGCCTGCGGCACCGTCATATTTTCCTCAGGATTCAGCATGGCTTCCGAGTACAGGGAAACTACAAGAAGTCCCAGCATTCGGCGCACGACCTCCTCCTTGTTCCTGATCGATATCTCCTCGTCATCACCATTGACAGGGAGCTCCATCACATAGATCCCCCTGTCAAACAGATATTTCATATTTTCATATCGGCGCGTTTTCTGTCTGTCCGTACAATCCTTCAAACGCTCTGGATCCCTATCCAGCGTGAACGGAAAATATGTTTCCACCTCGCTGCGCCCGTCACCCGCCAGGATCACTTCCCCATTCTTATTCAGCGCAACCGTTCCCTGCTCCACGATCAGGACGCTGTCCAATGCCTCCATCGCCTGCCGCGCAGCTACAGTCAACTTCTGCATCTCCTGCGCTAGATTCTCCCGCTCATCCATTGCCTCGGCTAATATAGAAACAAATGCACCTGTCTGCTGGATAAAATGGCACAGATTGATCTGAATGTCTTCATCTGCATTTTCGATATTGGCAAAAAAACCTTGTACTGCCCTCTTATTCTCTTGTACAAATGCCTCTGCATCCTCTCCCATGGCACACAGCACGATCTGCAGTTCGTATCTGCAGATCTGACTGGCAAACGACAATCGATTCCCATCCTGCTGCCTTGGCAGTCCCAGACAGTCACTGAATGTATTCCTGATCTTGTCCAGATCATTTTCCCTGCAGAATAATGCGATAAACTCGCTTTGTACTTCCCCTTGATTTCTTTCCATATACGATTCTCCATTCTTCCGTTTATGCAATCTTTAACATCCTTGGTTGTTCTGAAAATCCATGTACATTTATGCCTGATTGCGATGTAGTTTTTTTGCAAGTGACTCCAACTCCTCCTTACTCATAGACGGAATCAATATATGTTCCGCGTCATATTGACGTACACCCCGCCCCTGCATCTCCTCAATAAAACGCTCATACGAAAACATTCCATCCATCAGACGCTGCTCACTGTAGAGCACGAATTGGACAAATCCTTCTGCCACTTTGATCCCATCCAGATTTAAAAAGCCATCGGCATGGATGGGAAAAACACTCTCACACTCCTCCGTCAGTGCGTAGAAGGCTCCGATTTCTTTGGTGTCTTTTTTCTGCAAAAGCCTTGGTTTTGCATAGTAGATATCCATTGACTGCAGATCATGCAGCGTCTGTTCAAAGTCCATTAGATCAGTACAAGTCTCCCACGCTGCAACTTCATCTTCTGTCATCGTATAAGGCCAGCGTGCCAATGGGAGTATATATTTCTGATACTCTTTGTTTCCGCAAAACTGGTTCAAAGACTTTAAGCAGAACGCTGCAGTAACGTGGACCACTGCTTTTCTCTTGGAGCTGCCCTCCTGAAAATATAGTATCTTTATAAACAATATCTCTTCAACCGCACCGAAAACACTGTCCGCACACCAGGCTCACTCTCCAGCAGGACATCGCCGCCCATCTGGTCTGCAAGTTTTTTTGCGATGGTGAGCCCAAGACCGTTCCCCTGTATGCTGCGGCTGCGGGAGTCCTCCATCGTGTAAAGCCGCTCAAACACGCTGGCGGCAAACTGTCTCTCGATCCCCTTTCCTTTGTCCACGACGTCAACGAAGACATGACCGCCCTCTTCCCGCAGAAAAAGCCCTACATACTTCCCGTCACTGCCGTACCGTATGACATTTGACAGGAGATTGTTCAGGATCCTGTCGATCGCGTCCCTGTCGCCCATCACAAAAACAGTCTGCTCCGGAATCGCGACCTCCACTTGAAAATCCTTCTGGATCAAAAGCTCGTAAAAGCCAAGTATATTCTCCCTGCACAGCTCGTTGATACTGATCTTTGTCATCTCGATCTTCTTGTCGCCGGATTCGAGCTTTGCCAGCGTAAAAAACTGGTCGATCAGCTCCATCACCTGCTTTGCCTTTGCCTCCACTTTCGCAAGCGTCCCGTCCTCACGACCATTCCGGGCGCAAGCGCCGCTCTCCGCGTGGGCGGACGCAGGCTGCTCGTCCTGCGGACTTCGCAGGCGCATGATTTCCAGATAGCCGAGTATGACCGTCAGCGGCGTCTTGATGTCATGAGAGATATTGGCGAGCATTTTCTTGGAGGCGATCTCCTGTTTTCTGAAATCCGCCTTTATTTTCTGGCGGTCCAGCAGCAGCAGGTTGATCTGTCCGCACAGATCCATCACCACCTTGTCGTCCGTAAAGACCACGACCTGCTCCGCACTGTCATTTTCCAGGATATCCGACAATTTGTCTGTGATCTCTTTCAGTTTTGCCCGTGTTCCCATGTTCATTTCAAATCCCCCAGTTTGTATCCGATCCCCCACACCGTGACGACGTACTTTGGATCGCGGGGATTGTCCTCGATCTTGTTGCGCAGTCTGCTGATATGGACGTTGACCGCATTCTCGTCTCCCAGATAAGCGTCGTTCCACACCAGCGAGTACATCTGTTCTTTTGTGTAGACCTTCTTGGGATTTTTCATGAGCAGATGCAGTATCTCAAACTCCTTTGCCGTCAGTTCGATCTTCCTGCCGCCCTTTGACACAGAATAGTCCCCTGTATTGAGCACCAGATCCCCTATCGTGATGATGTCCTGCTCCGCGGCTGCGCCCGCCGCATACTGTGTATTCCTCCGGATATTTGCCTTGATCCTGGCGAGCACCTCCGTGACCGAAAAAGGTTTCGTCACATAGTCGTCCGCCCCGAGCCCCAGCCCCAGCGCCTTATCCGAATCCGTGTCCTTTGCGGAGATGATCATGATCGGCACAGTGCTCGACGCCCTTATGGTCTTCATGACCTCCATTCCACTGATCTTGGGGATCATGAGATCCAGCAGCACGATGCTGTACTCATCCGCAAAGAACCTCTCACAGGCACTCTCCCCATCGTATGCAGTCACGACCTCATAATTTTCAGTTATCAAAAAATTTTTCAGCATTTCGCTGATCTCTGTATCGTCCTCAACCAACAGTATCTTCATCGCTCCATACTTCCTTTTCCGGCTGCAATCCAGCCTTTATCTATTACACCAGGCGTCTTCGACTTTTCCGCATGATCTTTCCGCCTCTGCCCTCCTTCTATTATCTTACCACAATCTGCACATTTTCGCCAGATACATCAAAACGATAGCAAACTATGTAACAGCTCAGCCTTCGACTTCCTGTTACAAGCATCAAGCCAACCGCTATGCTTTCTCACGGACTTCACAGTGTGGTGCGAAGTCCTGGGCTGAACTGCAACCAAAATATCAATATATCAATCGCGCCCCGTGCGCCTTAGTTCCTCTGCACGGGGCTGCACATAAAAAAACTGACACAGCCTGACTGTTCTATCTCTCCGAGCAAAACCACTACGGTAATTTCAATCGAAAAAATAGTTAGCACAACCTGTATCAGTTATTTTCCTGCATTTTTTAGTCAATGCCCATCCCGGTCCTACAGCAGATCCTTTGTCTCCGCATTGAAAACGGACAGATACACCGACACTGCCGACAGCACGAACAATACCACAAAAAACGGAGTGTTGTTGACCAGACTGACCGTTCCGACGTTTCCCTGCGTGAAGAGGACAAGGATAACAGCCGTCACGATCGTCGCCTTGGAGGATTTCATCCTCAGACCCACCGGCAATGAGATGTAGGTTATACTCACCATCGCCGCCGAGCGGATCAGAAGATCGAGCCAGAAGGACAGCGATCCAAACTGGATCTCCGCCATCGATATCCCCAGGACAGGGCTTGACAGCAGCAGAATGGCATAGATCAGCAGCTTGCTTGCGATCATCGCGGTCATGTTGAAGATCCACACCGCCGCCATCTGCGACAACAATATCTTCCTGCGCTTGATCGGATAAGAAAACATCAGGTGCATGGTCTTTTTGGTATAGGCGCTCACGATAAAGGACGCAAGCATGATCGCTGTAAAAACGATGTACGCTATATCGACAAAAAGCTCCACTGTCGTTCCCACGATACCCTTTCCGTACAGATAGGAAGCATCGATCTCCTCCCGCTGCAGTTCTCCTGCCATCGGCAGGATCAGAAGCGCAATGACAGCCGTCATGATCGCAGCATTCCTGACAAATTTTAAAATATTGTTTTTCTTCCATTCCAGTCGTATCAGCTTCATCATGATCGCACACCCTCCCCCGTTAACTTCAGGAAATAATCTTCCAGACTTTCTGATTGTTTTCCGATAAAATAGATATCCACATCGTTCAATGTGAGCGCTTTTGACAGCTCCTTTGTGGTTGCCTGTTCATCGTAGACGCGGATCGTATGCCCGTCAACCACCTTAAAGTTCTTTAACAACAATTTATCCGCCAGGACGTACGCCGCCTTTTTCGTGTCCTCCACGGCAATCTCAATGTACGCGGTATTCATCTCGGAGATCTCCCGCATGGAAATCTCTTTCATCATTTTTCCGTGATCGATGACACCGATCGTGTCCGCGATGCTCTCCACCTCCGAGAGTATATGGCTGGAAATGATGATCGTGATCCCGTATTCCGTGCACAGCATCCGGAACAGATCCCGAAGCTGCTTCATGCCCGCCGGATCCAGTCCGTTCGTCGGCTCATCGAGCACCAAGAGCTCCGGTCTGCACAGGATCGCGCGGGCGATCCCCAGGCGCTGCTTCATGCCCAGCGAGTAGCGTTTCACCAGCTGGTCTCCCGCGTCCTGCAGCCCAAGCATTTCCAGTGCGTGATCCACACTATCAGGCACATAATAGCCCATGTACTCGCAGTGCAGCTGCAGGTTCTCCCGCCCGCTCATGTGCTCATAAAAACACGGAAATTCGATGATACTCCCCATACGCTTTAACACCTCATACGACGTCGGCGTCAGTGTCTCGCCGAACAGCTCCACCGTCCCGAACGTCGGCTTCCACAGATTGGTGAGCATCTTCATCACCGTCGTCTTACCCGCACCGTTTGGTCCGAGAAATCCGTAGATCTCTCCCTTTTTCACATGGATATTGACCTCCTTGACGAGCTCCTTGCCGTCGATGACCTTGGTCAGCTGATTGGTCTGTACGATATTTTCTGATCGATTCTTATTCATTGGCATATACGCTGCCTCCTCTCCGAAAACCAGTATAGCAGTACGATTTTTCAAAACTATTGCCTAATTCTTACGAATTTCTTTCGAGCCACACAAAACACCAAAAAACCGACCAGCAACAGCAGATAAAAGCTGATGCCCCGCGTGATGCACACCGATACCACCAGATATTTCCCCACAAATATATCGCGGAACACACTGCGGTACATCGCCTCCGTGATCCCCTGTGCCCCGGGGATCGGCAGCATGTCCACCGCAATGTAGACAGCCGCCTGTACCAGCACGACGTCCGCCATCGCCACACCAAAAAGCCCCAGCCCGCGATATACCATATACGTCATCACAAACACGCTGAACCGCTGCAGAAACGTCCCTGCGACAGTCATTCCGATCAGCCGCCTGTGGCTTTTCAGGAAAAGGACTGTCTGCTGATAACCGGACAAAAACTGCTCCATCTTATCCCTTCTCTTTTCCGATCTCTTCCACAGACGAAAACGCACCATGACATTCTCGATCCGATAAAAGCATGTCCTGATCGTCCGCTGCGAAAACATGACCATGAGCAGTATCACCACCAGAACGATATTCAGAAAAAGCCCCAGAAAATACAATCCGCAATACGCCTGCAGATACCGTCTCAGCGGCGCGCCCCAAAACAGCAGCAGCCCGATCCCGATCAGCACAAGTACCAGTTTGTAGATGACAGCGACCGTCATCAGGACAACGGAAGCCGCCGACAGCGAATTGCCGTCGCGCTTCATATAGTAGAGCTGCATCGGCTGCCCTCCGGTCGCAGAGGGCGTGATCCCCGAAAAAAAGAACCCGATAAACGAGTACGAGACACAGCGCGGGAGCGTCGTCCGCTCCCCGATCCCCCTCAGCAGATACCAGATCATGCAGCCCTCCCCAGCCACAAAAAAGACAGCGAGAAAGGCAGATGCCGCCAGGTACACCCCCGACATCTGCCTGATCGCACCGACAATCTCCGCGATATCCTGCCCCCGGAAAACGCTCCTGAAAGTCAACCCCATGATGACGGCAAAAATGCCCGCATTCACGACCAGCTCACGAATCTTTTTCTTATTCATAAGCAGTGGCTCCCTCTACCTTTGCGCACGCCATATTACAGCATGACAGTTTATGGCATGTCATTTTACAGCATGACGCTTTACAGCACGGGCTCCCGTCCGCAATTTCGCATAATCTTCCCTCGAATATCACGCGCATCCTGCCATATGCATAAAAATCCTTCGGCGTCACAAGCGAGAAATGCTTCCCGGCGATCCGAATCCCATTTTCCTGCAATACCTTTGCAATATACGACGAACAGGTATACTGATCCCTGATAAAAAACGGGATATTCATCAGAATGAACGGCAGCCCCAGCACCGCGTAATGTATATAAAACCGCCTCTGGTAATCCTCCTGCAGCTGCTTCATGATCCCCCGTTTCTGTGCCTCCGTGCATTCCAGCTCGCAGATGCGGTAATATGCCGTGGGAAAAGCGCGCAAAATGCGGTTCTTATCTTCCTTCTCAAACCCTGCAAAGACAGGGACTGCCGGATTGCGCCTCCCCACGCTGTACGCCTCCCTCAGCTCCGCGTCGGACGCGATCACGACATGAATATACCGCTGTCTCAAAAATCCCCGGATCAGCGCCGCAAAAAATCCCGGCGTGTCCACAAGGGCTATGTACATATGCGCCATACCAAACCCTCCTCACCCTATTGAAACTGATAGATCTTCCTCGCCAAACGGTAGCCGCCCACTGTCGCAAGCTTTCCCAGTTTTCCCGGAAGATTGGTAAATCCACTGAGTTTCGTATAGCGCAATCGATAGTATAACCCCGGATTGCTCCTCTTGATATCCGACCAGAGCTCAAAATGCCTGGTTCTCGCCCGCTCATCACCCCGGAGCAGCAGATGGATCGACGAGATCGCCATCATGATCGAGATATTTCGGCACATATAATTAGCCAGTTTCGGATACTTTCGTCTGACTGCGTTCAGATCCACGCTCTCCGCCACCATCTTCGTCACCTTGATCTGCTGCTCGATCCGGGAGATCAACACCTTTTCATTCACCGACTGGTCTTCCCTGCCCAGATAATACTGGTACAGATCGATGTTCATATAATAAAGTGTCTCCACATAAGGCAGCGGACAGTACGCAAAGAGATTGTCCACATAAAAAGTGTGCTCCGGGAGGACGACATTTGATTTCCTAAGGATATCCGTGCGGTAGACAAGCGCGTGCATCACCAGGTACTGGGAAGGACGGAACGCGCCGATCTGATCCCATGTGCAGACTTTGCCGGCAGGAAAGACATTCTTGAAATGGATCGTCCTCTTCGTTTTCTCTTCCAGATGGTTATACGTGTAGTCGCAGACCAGCAGATCGGGACCATATCCCGCTCCACACCACCTCTCTATATTTTTCAGGAGCTCCAGGTAGGCGTCCTGCTCAAGCCAGTCGTCGGAGTCCACCACCTTAAAGTACATTCCCGAGGCAAGCGCAAGCCCCGTATTGACGCCGGAACCATGCCCTCCGTTCTCCTTGTGGACCACAGTCACGATATCCGGAAACTGACTGGCATACCGCTCCGCGATCTCCCCCGTCCGGTCCGTGGAACCGTCATTGACGATGATGATCTCCACATTTTCCCCGCCGACGACCAGCGAGTCGACACAACGCTCCAAGTATTGCTCCGAATTAAAACAAGGTACAGTTATCGTTAAATGTTTCATAGAAAATTTCATAAAGATCCCCTTTCTCTCTTGAATTCTATAAAACATTATAACGGCTGTACCTTTCAAAACCCTTGACGAATTCTTACTATTTTCTTAATTACAGAGTAATATTTGTTAAAGCAGCGCTGATCGGGAGAGTTTCTTGTCCGCATACCTGCCGATCTCCTGATTGCAGTCATACCGCATCTCTTCGAGCAGCTCCTGCGTCAGCATCCGCCTTCGTCCCATCTCTTTGACTACACACTCCCGACAGAAGGAACACAATGTATTGCGATACATATATGGCAGTAATTCCTTTGGTTTCTTTCCGCCTGGTGTGTCAAATAAATCCATGACATCCTTGAATACGCCATGCCATTCGCCATTCCCATAAGTAATTGGGATCTGCTTCACTGCACACACAAAAAGTTCTTTGTCACGATCTTCATAGTTTGCCGCAAGCATGGAAACTGCCCTGGCTGTATGCGTTCCGCTCTGCAAAAGCTCCAGGGCATACGCGCGCACCTTCTCATCTGTTCTGTACGCCAACGCCTCAAAAGCCCATCGGGAAAGCTCCGAATGCTCTGACTTTGAATCCTCGATCAACCGTGTCAGATCCAACATCCGCGCACAGACCTCATTCGCCAGCAAGCGCAAGAGCTGATAGCGAACCTCTGGATCATTCTCTTCTCTATAGTACCCCGCAAGCTGTAAGACCTCCTGATCCTTATCCTGATTCAACCACCTGCGCGCCAAAACCGGCGTCCACATCCGACCGACAATTTCTCCATTCCGCATCAACCCATAAAGCATTTCCGCCGTCTCAGGCTCTTCCCTTCTGTGCTGCCTCCACGCTTCCTCCCACGTATTCTGATAGGATTCCATCAAATGCGCATATGTTTTTGTGTGTTCATCGGCGTCCGCGCGGTGCAGGAGTCTGTGAACTGTCTTTTTTCCGAGACAGTCCTCACAGACTGTTTGAAACCAGTAAAAATCACTTACATCATACAACTCATTGTCTTCCGCCAGAAACCCTAAGTCCCTGACAACTTTTTGATATAGCTTTTCCCTGCGTTCCCTGTCCTCAAAACACTGACTTACCAGAGCGATGCACAGCGATTCAAAATTGTTCCTCTCGCGCAGCTGACCATACGCTGCGCAGTTACGCTTCCCCGAAAGAGTTTCGAGCAACAGTTCGTAGCATTTGGTCAATACATGCCATGCCCGCCGGACTCCGTCTGACACAAAATACGCCAGGAGCTGACAGTCCTGCAAAAACTCCCATCCAGTCGAGCCCATACATCGAAACAAACGTTTTGTGATCACGTCAATAAAAGGTTCCACATCAGGAAATTCCAGGATCAACTCATGCAGATAAGCACTTCTGCACCCCTCACACTGCGCATCATACGCCATGTCACGGGAACACCCCCACAGGACAAGCGGTTGGAATTTCTCCTTCTCTTCGTCCTGCATATTCTTTAACGCCGCAGCACAGCTTCCAAGCCCCCGCCGCATATCATACTTAAAAGTTTTTCTGGTCATCTCTGCCATTCTTAAAAATTGCCGAAACCATTGTTTGAAGAAGTACCTCCAAATCCTCCTGCATTCTGCATATATCCGATCTGCGCCACACGGTTGACATTTTTCTGATCCCTGGAGATAGAGATCACTGTAGGAACCGCGCCAACCACGACAAAGAGCATCTGCTGCACAAACGAGGCAATATAATCACCCATCGCATCTGCCTCCTCGACGAGCATCGGCACTGCCCTGAAAGCCTGCCAGATACTCATGTCATACTCAAAATATTCCTGCATCCCCTTGTAGACCTCAATCCCCCATTGGAGACGGTTCCCGAAATATGTCATGGCTATCATGATCACACACGAAATCACAATACCAACCGGAGTCAGTTTCCCGCCAAGCTTATCAAATCCTTTGAGTGTGCAGAATGCCAGTACGATTCCCGAGATTGCAGCCACATACCCGAGCATTCCCAGAAGGACAATACACAGCACGCCGATGAGCGATCCCAGCACCGCTCCGATGATCCCGCCGACGATGTTAACATTTTTCTGCTGCCGCTTCTGCGACTTCACCTCATTCTCACTCTTCGTCCTTGCAGCACAGTTCGCACAGAGGTGGAGCCTTGCCGATTCCAGCATAAAACCCACCGTCTGCGCTGATGCCCCGCATGTCTGGCAGCAGGGCTCATAGTTTTTCCCGCGCAGGAGTGCCGTCAATGCTTCGATCGTCATTCCGAGATCGCTGCAGAGTTTACTTTGGTTCTTTTGAGCCTTATTCACTACCGTGATCAGGCTGTCCTTTTGCGTGATATTTGTAACGGATGCCACACTCTTGCGAAACTGTGTCATCTCATCCTTGCCAAGTGCCATACCCGCGCTTCTCACAGATGTTGTGATCGTCAGAAAATACGGATATCTCTGATCTGAGGCATACACCAGAAACTCATAACCGTTTCTCGTGCCGTAGATCGTATTGGTAAATTCATCGTAGCTGAAACCAATGCCCGAGGCAAGGTTTTTATAATTGTCTGTGACTTTACTCATATGTACCTCCATCTGCACACATTTTCCTTCCCAGAACTAATGTGTGCATATAAACTTAAGTTGAGAACCGTGAAAATGACATGCACAGCCTGTGCCGGCTATTTTTTCCCGGTTCCTTGATACTTTGTGTACTAACCACTTCAAATCTGTAGCAAAATAGCTGATACAGATCCAAATAGAATGATTATCCGAAAAATATCTTATCATAAAAATTTTATAAACACAACTGTCAATTTCTTTACGCAACCCGTCATCTGCTTATCTCCGCTACATGGAACTGTTCAATCAAGAGCGGTAACATCCCCCTCCACTTCTAACCCCACGACTCACACCGCCTTTTTGGATTACTTCCTCTACACAAATCTGCGAACAAAAAAAACTGCAGATGTATAACATCTGCAATCTTCTTTATGCAGGAGATGGGACTTGAACCCACACGGTATTGCTACCACAGGCACCTGAAGCCTGCGCGTCTGCCAATTCCGCCACTCCTGCGAACAATATGTATTCTATCGCATTTTGATTCAGATGTCAACAGTATTTTGAAAAATTTTTACAAAAAAATTATATTTTTGTAAAAATATCGTTATTCTTTATAGAAATGAATCATCACCGCTCTTACCCGCAAGCGTACTCAAGACATATCTGATCTTTACAGCATGAATTGTTAAAATACACACTAATTAGTACCATACTACATGACAAATGACTATATGTTCCACGCCGTTTTCACAAAATTTCAAAAAATCTCCCGGGATTTGTCAGTTCCCTGCCCCATCTAGATCCCGAAACGCTCGACGTGGAGATCACAAACCTGATCATTCTCGGGTGTCATTGCGAATGAGAAAGCTGAACTTGAGCATAAATGTAATGATCGCAGACCAGAACGGTGAACTTGAGAATAAAGATGCCGTCATCGCGAATAGACTGATACAGCAATAAATGCAATAAAATATTCATTACAAATAATAACAAAAATTTAGAATAGTTGATCAAAATGTCTTGACATGTCAGAGACGTAGTGATATCATATGTATTGCAGATGCGGAAGTGCTGGAATTGGCAGACAGGCAAGATTAAGGTTCTTGTGTCGGATTCGACGTGTGGGTTCAAGTCCCATCTTCCGCATTGGTTAAGAGTATGGGAGACCTTGATTTTCTAGGTTTCCCTATTTTTATTGTGTATCTGCCTATCAATCCATGTTTTTGATCTTTATCAATAAGATTCTCTAAATATTTTTCCTCGTTTCCTCGTATAATATGCTTTTCATCTAAGCAGCGTATTCTTTGGATACATTCTTACTCGCAAGGCTGCTTTGAATTTTTCCGGGTGTTTGAGAAGCATAAGAAAGGAACATTCCCATGTAAAAATTTGCGCAGTTTATCGTACTAGCAAAAAATAATACTCTCAAAAGTTATATGATTTCGTATGAAAGTATGCTATAATCAATGATATAATCAAATCGAGATTCAGGAAGAAGATAAAAATGACAGATATGGAGATTTTAGAGAAGGCGATTGCAAGGATTGAGGCCTCTATTGATGAATATGATGAGGCAGATACATCTGTAATATATGACAGCGTAGATGCTATTGCGAATGCGGGCTACAAATCGGAAGCAATTGAGGCACTGTTACAGTTGTTGGAGCGTCATCCACTAACCTATTTTGGAGATCCCGGCGCGATCGTGCATTTTATCGAACATTTCGGCGGGGAATATGAAAACTTTCTTGCAGAATCGGTAAAGAGAACCCCAACCAATACAACAGTCTGGATGTTAAACAGATGTATCAATGCCGGAGAGCGCACAGCGGAATTTATGGGCATATTGAAAGAAATCGCAGGCAGGACAGATGTTGATAAGGATATTAAAGATAGGGCGCAGGAATTTATAGACTTTCAAGCAAATCAGTAAATCGATTTTTTACAAATTCCGTTAAAGATGTGTGAATTGGTTGTCAGAAAATCTGTATTCAATTTTTTATCGGAAAAGGAAGGAAATGTTTTGTATGGAAAATAAAGAATGGGTCATGCCGACACATATCATTGCCGGAGCAGGGATCGTAACAAATGAGAGAGATGAGGTCCTCATGGTAAAAACATATAATGCAGGCTGGGTATTTCCCGGAGGACAGGTCGAGGTTGGGGAAAATGTGATCGATGCTGTAAAACGAGAGATCATGGAGGAGTCTGGTATTGATATTGAGGTTGGAGAAGTGTTTTGCATATCTTCCAATACCAGGAAGCATCCCGGTTATAACGGAGTCAAAGAAGTGCCGACCAAAATCATGCTTGACTTTATATGCAAAGCAAAAGGCGGAGATCCGAGACCATCTGACGAAAATTCCGAATCTGCGTATGTGCCAAAAGAGAAGGTGTTGGAATTGATCCAGGCACCCGCCATTGTCGAACGGTATAAAGCATACTTGGAGTATACAGGCAGACCAATTTATTTGGAGTATGTTACCAAGCCATCGTTTCAGTTAAAATTGAAAAGGCTGATCTAAGCCACTGTTCCAGCGTCTTTGATATCATATGAAGGCAGAAGGAAGTATCGGCAGTTTATTAATCCCAATACCACTTCTGCCAAATGAATTGCATGCTAATTTCTGTCTGGATGGAGCATCGGTCACGCAACGACAAACTTCTCAAGCTTTAACATGAGCTCTGCCCGCTCTTCCATCCCGGCATGGATGTCGAGAAGCAGTGGTTTCCTGCAGTCGCAGCTCAGTACGCCAAGCAGTGATTTCGCATCGAGATATGTACTTCTACCACTGATCAGATCGATATCGTACGGTGCACTCCTTGTGATATCGATAAAATCCCGAACCTTGTCTACTGAATCAAGCAAAACTTTTACTCCCATGATTAACTCCTTTTCTCCCCATCTGCCTGGGCATCTCTGATATACACATTTCCATCAACAGTTCGTCCGCTGTTACAGTTCTTATTATCGTTTATTTTCACCCTGTATGCAAGTATTTACTTACTTTTCTCTTTTTTATCGCATTTTAGACTATATGTGTATTTCAGTTTTGTGCATATATCACATGAAAAATCACGATATATCCAGTTATGCCCATTTATTTCTGATACTTTCGCACGCTTATGTGTTATCATGTTTTTCATTTCGCTTTGCAGACCTTGCAGCTGCTCATTCATCTCACGCAAAATCAACCATTTATACCGCTTTTACAGATATGCTTTCAACGCTGTGATAACTTCCTCGTACTCTGCGTCTGACAGTGTTTTCCTCTTGGGGTCCATGGCAAATGTGCTGCCCCACTCAAACGCATCCTCCTTGTATTTGGGAACCAGATGAAAATGCAGGTGGTGCCCGGTGTCCCCATATGCGCCATAATTCACCTTATCCGGCGAAAATGCCTTGTGTATCGCTTCCGCCACATGATTCACATCGCGGAAAAACGCGTTTCTCTCCTCCTCGGAGAGCTCAGTCATCTCACTCACATGATGTCTGCTCGCCACGATCACCCTTCCCCTGTGGCTCTGCTCTTTGAACAGATACACCTTTGATGCCTCCAGCTCACAGATCTTGATGCCGAACTTGTCTACAAGCTCCCCCTCCACACAATATGCACAGTTATTATCTACCATAATGATATGCCTCCTCTATCCCTTGGTATTCTTTAATTTTTCAAAATGCCGCTGCAAAAGCGCCACAACAGCGTCCTTATCCTCCATCTTGTCCAATATGACACAGGATCCAAACACATCGTCATACTGGAAGATCAGCCTGTACGGATCGCCTTTGATCATAAACTGAGCATCGCCCTCATAAGGTTGAAAAGCCTCTTTTCCCATCTCCTCCGCCACACTCTGCACAAGCAGGCGGATCGGTTCTGACGCCCAACCGTCTGTGTCCAAAACGATCCAGCCGTCATTCTCCGTGATCATATTGATCCTATATAACATTTTCAACACTCCTTTCCATTCTTCAATGAGCAGACTCCGCTTAGGAGCTGTACTGTCCGCAAAAAGGCACCACATATCGCGTGATGCCTCTTTGCCATGCCGCAGCCCCATACAGAGAAAAGTTCCTTATTTCTGCACCAGATGAACCGCGAAACCGCCAATCTCCTCGTCGAGATAGATCGCTGTGAGTTTTCCGTTCTTAACCACCGCGGAATCCTCGATGAACTTCACATTTTTCACAGACTCCAGGTAGTTCTTTGCACGCGCCACGCTGTTTGTACCGATCGCGATATGCCCGTTCGCACCGCGTCCGACCTTCTTCATCGCCTCGACCTCGATCCCTGCAAAGATCGAGCTGTTTCCCGCTTTCCTGGCAAAACCAAACAATTCATCATATCTGGATGCCACTGTGTCTGCCGCTGCCTCATCCTCACAGTTCACACCGATGTGCCTGAGCTCAAACCCCAGCATCGTCCGCACTGCCTCCTCCGTGAGCGCCTGGATCTCATCATACTTCCCTGCCGCCACGAGGTCCTTCTTAACCATCCAGGAACCGCCGCACGCGATGATCTTGTCAAACGCGAGATACTCGCAGATATTCTTTGCCGTGATACCGCCTGTCGGCATGAACTTCATCTGCGTGTAGGGCGCTGCCATGGACTTGATCATGTTCAGTCCGCCTGCCGCCTCCGCCGGGAAAAACTTGACCACCTCGAGACCAAGCTCTATCGCCTGCTCCACATCCGAAGGATTGGAAGTTCCCGGAGTCACAGGAACACCCTTATCGATACAGTATTTCACGATCTTGGGATTCAGACCAGGGCTGACGATAAATTTTGCGCCAGCGTTCACTGCGCGGTCAACCTGCTCTGTCGTGAGCACTGTACCAGCGCCGACCAGCATCTTGGGAAACTCGCCTGCCATGATCCTGATCGATTCCTCCGCCGCCGCCGTTCTGAAAGTGACCTCCGCGCAGGGAAGCCCTCCCTTGATCAACGCTTCCGCCAAAGGCTTTGCGTCCTTTGCATCATCCAACACAACAACCGGAACAATACCGATTTTACTGATTTTTTCTAATACTTCGTTCATATTTTCCCTCTCTTTTATAGTGAATCCAATCGCTGATTTATCTGGGCTGCTTTCCAATGTATGCCAAGATCCCACCGTCAACATAAAGTATATGTCCGTTTACGCCGTTCGATGCATCGGATGCAAGGAATACAGCCGGTCCGCCCAGCTCATCCGGCTGCAGCCATCTGTTTGCCGGTGTCTTTGCACATATAAAGGTATCAAACGGGTGTCTGCTTCCGTCCGGCTGCCGCTCTCTCAAGGGCGCCGTCTGCGGTGTCTCGATATATCCCGGTCCGATACCGTTGCACTGGATATTGAACTCACCGTACTCGGAACATATATTCTTTGTAAGCATCTTCAACCCGCCCTTGGCTGCAGCATACGCAGATACCGTCTCGCGTCCAAGCTCCGACATCATAGAACAGATATTGATGATCTTGCCGTGCCCTTTCCTGATCATGGAAGGGATGACAGCCTTTGACACGATGAAAGGCGCGTTCAGATCGACATCGATCACCTGTCTGAACTCAGCGGCTGTCATCTCGCACATTGGGATCCGCTTGATGATGCCCGCGTTGTTCACAAGGATATCGATCACGCCGACTTCCTTCTCGATCGCAGCCACCAGCTCATTGACTGCTTCCTCGTTCGTGACATCACATACATATCCGTGAGCGTCTATGCCCTCCTCCTTGTATGCCGCGATGCCCTTGTCCACAAGCTCCTGCCTGATATCGTTAAACACGATCGTGGCGCCTGCATTCGCCATTGCCTTTGCGATCGCAAAGCCGATACCGTATGAAGCGCCTGTCACCAGCGAGATCTTGCCTTCGAGTGAAAAAAGATTCGCGTTCGCCATCTTTCATTTCCTCCTATACATAAATTTCGCAGCCATGCGTTTCTTTTGTTTTCCTTTTCGGTCTAACGCTGTACCCTGCCTGAAGCGTCGCCGCCTGCAAGCGTCTCGACTTCCTTTCTCGACACAAGATTGAAATCACCGGGGATCGTGTGCTTCAGCGCAGATGCCGCCACGCCGAATTCCAATGCCGCCTTGAAGTCCTTGCCGTCGAGCAGTCCGCAGATCACGCCGCCTGCAAAGGAATCGCCGCCGCCCACACGGTCAACGATCGGGTGGATGCTGTACTCTTTTGAGTGGTAGAACTCCTTTGTATCTCTTGAGTAGATGCATGCCGACCAGCCATTATCAGAGGCGGAATGGCTGACTCTTAGCGAGGATATGCAGTACTCAAAATTGTAGTCCGCAACCATCTGTTCAAAGATGGACTTGTAGCCCGCAAGCTCGAGATCGCCGCTTGTCACGTCTGTGTTGCCCGGCTTGTAGCCCAGTACCAGCTCCGCGTCCTCCTCGTTTCCGATACACACGTCAACGTACTGCATCAGGTTCTTCATGACCTTCTGCGCCTTCTCGGAAGACCACAGCTTCTTTCTGAAGTTCAGGTCTACAGAAACCTTGACACCATGCTTCTTCGCCGCTTTCAGTGCCTCCTCAGTGAGTACTGCTGCCGAATCAGACACAGCTGGTGTGATCCCCGTGAAGTGGAACCAGTCAACACCCTCAAAAATCTTGTCAAAATCAAAGTCAGCAGCCGTCGCTGTGGAGATCGAGGAGTGTGCCCTGTCGTACACGACCTTGGAAGGTCTCATAGCCGAACCGGACTCCAGATAGTAGATCCCCAGTCTCTCACCGCACTTTGCGATGTTCTTCGTGTCGACACCGTACTTTCTCAGAGATGCGATCGCGCACTCTCCCAGCTCATTGTCCGGCACCGCTGTCACAAAGCCAGCATCATGTCCGTAATTTGCCAGAGAGACTGCCACGTTCGCCTCTCCGCCGCCATAGTTGATGTCAAACTCGTCTGCCTGAATGAACTTCTCATTGTTGGGTGTAGAAAGTCTTAGCATGATCTCACCCATTGTAACTACTTTTTTTGCCATGATTATATTTCCTCCATTTATTTTGGAGCGCCCATATAGTTCATAGGCACTCTGTTTTACAGTATCGCCAAGTATGGGAAATCAGACCCATATGTATGAAATCAAAGTGTCACGCCCTGCTTAAAGATCGCCATATCGCGAAATCCCGCAAGCTCGCTCTTCACTTGCTTGCCGGAGGCGACCGCCACAACCTCATCGAACAGGCGCTGCCCTGTCACATCCAGACTTTCACCCTCCGCGACAACACCGGCGTTGAAGTCGATCCAGTTGCCCTTTTTGTCCGCAAGCCTTGAATTGCTTGAGATCTTCACGGTCGGCACGGGGCATGCAAACGGCGTTCCGCGCCCTGTCGTAAACAGTACAATATGCGCACCGCTGGCTGCGAGCGCTGTCGCCGCGACCAGATCATTTCCGGGTGCACACAACAGATTCAGCCCCGGCGTGCTCACCGTCTCTCCGTAAGCCAGGACTCCCTTGACGACCGCGCTTCCCGATTTCTGTGTGCAGCCAAGGGACTTGTCCTCCAGCGTAGAGATGCCGCCCTCTTTGTTGCCCGGTGATGGATTCTCATAGATCGCCTGGTTGTGACGCTTGAAATAATGCTTGAAATCGTTGATCAGGTCAACTGTCTTGTCAAACAGTGCCTCATTTGCACAGCGGTTCATCAGGATCGTCTCCGCCCCGAACATCTCCGGCACTTCCGTGAGAATGGTCGTCCCTTTTTTGCTGATCAGTATATCCGAAAAGCGTCCGACGGCAGGATTTGCCGTGATCCCGGAAAAGCCGTCGCTGCCGCCGCACTTCATGCCGATGACCAGCTCCGAAACGCTGACCGGCTCGCGCTGAAACTGCGCCGCGTACTCCGCGAGTCCCTTCACCATCCCGACACCCTCGGCGATCTCGTCATCGCTCTCCTGCGCCACCAGGAATTTCACCCTGTCCGGATCGATCTCGCCCAGATATCCTTTCAGGACATCGATATTGCTGTTCTCGCAGCCAAGTCCCAGCACCAGGACACCGCCCGCATTCGGGTGATTGATCAGGTTCGCCAGGATCTGTCTGGTGTGCTCCTGATCGTCGCCCATCTGGGAACAGCCATACGGGTGCGGAAAGGCACACACTGCCTCGATATTTTCCCGCACAAGCCCTTTCGAGAGTTCTGCGATCCTGCCCGCCACGTTGTTGACACAGCCGACCGTAGGAATGATCCAGATCTCATTTCTGACACCTGCCCTGCCATCCTTGCGCCTGTACCCCATAAAGGTGGCATCCTCCGTGAACTTCTCCTCGATGGAATCCGGCTCATAACTGTATTCCAGCAGATCGCCCAGCCCTGTCTTTAGATTGTGCGTATGGATCCACTCACCTTTTTTTACAGCGGCTGTCGTGTTTCCGATGCTGAACCCGTACTTGATCACCGGCATCCCTTCTGCGAGATCCACAAGCGCAAACTTGTGCCCCGCCGGGATTTCCATGACAGTCGTCACCTCCGTGCCGCCCACGTTCACAGTCGTGTCCGCCGGGATCACCTTCAGCGCCACAGCCACATTGTCATTTTCAGTAATCTTAATAAAATCAGTCATTCTTAACCTTTACCATGTATCGATCCAAAGTTTTTATCCCCAAAATGTCTAAAAAGTCACGCAAAATTTTTCTCGACCGCTTTTCTCATGCCCAGCGTCCTGATATCTTCGAGATATGCCGCCACCGCGTCGGCAAGTCCGGCAACCTGCGTCAGATCCTGTCCGTGGAAGTCCGCGTTGCCGAGATACGCCTGCACAAACTCCGCTGAGGGCTTTGCGCTGTTCGCCGCAAAAAACGCGAGCACCTCCATGTCATCCATGATCTTGTACTCCTGCCCATCCCGGTGTCCGATCAGCGCCTTCTCCCGGATCTCGCTTCCTGTATAGAATGCCATCAAAGCCGCGATTGAGAATGTCAGGCGCCTCGGAAGCTCGCCTTTTCGCTCCACATATCCCAGCAGCGACGGCAGGCATCTCGCCCTCCACTTCGATACGGAATTCAGTGAAATGGACAGCAGCGCGTGCTTGATATACGGATTCCGAAACCTGCCGTCCACTGCCTTTGCAAAGTCAAGCAGATCCTGCCTGGGCAGATCAAGTGTCGGGATCACCTCATCGTAGATCGTCCTGTGCATGAATTCACCGATCAGCCCGTCCTCCATGGACTCTCTCACATAGTCATTTCCCGCAAGGTACGAAGCCAGGACAAAGGATGTATGTGCACCGTTCAAGATACGTACCTTTCTCTGCTTGTACGGCTTCTGATCATCTGTAAAGATAACCGGGCAGCCCGCGTCGGGAAGCGGAAACTCCCTGCTGATATCCCTCGCGCTCTCGATCACCCACAGACCAAACGGCTCCGCCGTGACGACGATATTGTCGCGGTATCCGAACTCCTCCCAGAGCTCCTGCGCGTCGTCCCTCGGATATCCTGTGACAATGCGGTCAACCAGCGTCGACGTGAACACACACGCCTCGTCAAGCCATGCGAGGAAACCTTCCTCGAGATCCCAGCGCTTTGCAAACCGGACAACACACTCTTTCAGACGGATCCCGTTGTCGTCGATCAGCTCTACCGGGAGCATCACAAGCCCCTTGTCCGCTGCACCGTCAAAATGCTTATATCTCGTATAGAGGAACTTGCAGAGCTTCCCGGGATATGTTTTGGGCGGCTCTGCCTCAAACCTGTCCGTATCATCATACACGATACCAGCCTCGGTCGTGTTTGACACGATAAATCTGAGTGTATCTAATTTAGTATACTCGCTGTACTTTCCGCATTCTTCGTAAGCATCTGCCACGTCCGCAACGCTCGTCACGACTCTCCTGACCATTTTGCATTCGCCGTTAACCATACCCCGCAGGCACACCGTGTACTGGCAGTCCTGATCGTGGAACATGTTGAGGATCCCGGCGCCGTCGATGGGCTTCACCAGCACAATGTCGCCATCGAATCTGCCCTGTTCGTTTGCGATATCGATAAAATAATCAACAAATGCACGCAAGAAATTGCCCTCGCCAAATTGAAGTACCTTGATCGGTCTTTCTCTTTTTCCGCTCCTTGCCGCATTTAATAATTCCATGTCACTTTCTCCTGTTAAATTCTTTATCACCAGTCGCAAAAATATTCGGCGCGCACCTGTCTCATTATTCCGCTCACAGCCGTGTTGTAAGCGCTTACAATTTGTATTGTAAATCGTTTTTCATAGAAAGTCAACAGCATTCGGAATTCTTTTCCAGCATTATTTAGAAATCTGATCATTTTTATGAAAGCAGTTACATTCTCAATGCTCCATGCGCTGTCTGATCTTATCAACTGCTTTCCATCGCCGGATTCGTTCCTGCTGGTCCCGTGCAAGCACTTCTATCACAAATCCGCCAATCTCCCAGAATACCTTCTTTGTCTCGTCATTCATGCCCGAGTACTCCTGCATGATCGAGTGAAGCTTTTTGGCTGTCTCTCCGCCCTTTACATTCTTTAGGTCCGTCAGCGTCTTTGCCTCTGTAACCTCTATCATCTTGAAAAGACTGTCTATAAAATATCCTACCCGTTCGATCTCCAGCGAAAATATCCATTTGTTGATGCGGTCATACAGTTTCTTGCGCTTCGGCTGCTGCGACCCCGACCGCTCAAAGTGATCTCCCTCGACACACCACGAAAAACAGACATGCTGCTGCACGCCGATCTCCGTACTTTTGATCAGCTCATAGTCCTCCTGCTGCTCCATCAACATCCCCACAAAAGATTCGTCCGGGACGATCTTTAATATTTTCTCTCTGATTCCCTCATAATCGAGCTTTTCCATAAAATCCGGCCGAAACCCCGGACCGTCCATGTTATAAATCCTGCCGATCCTGTGTTTCACAGTATCATCACAGGTCATCGCCGCATACACTGCCAGATTCCCGCCTTTGGAGTGTCCTCCCAGATAGAATCTCAGACTGCGCTTTTTGGCAAGAAGCCTTGCTACCTGGTTCACATATTCCGTACTTTTGTACTGCGCTCCCACAGGTGTTCGGTACGCCATATTAAAATCCTCTTTCCAACCGACCAGCGCATCATCTGTTCCCCTAAAAGACAGGAACGTATCCCCGTTTCCCAGCAGGAATGTCACCGCACAAAACTGCATCCCCTCATCGATATCCATCTCCTCCATCAGATAATTCACCTTTGTATTCCGATACCTGCGCGAGAAAGCAGTATTGTAGAAAAGCTCCCTGTTTTTTTCAAGCTCCCACTTTACAGAGATAAAATTGTGCCAGTCCATCTTCTGTGCCACATCGCACAGCGCGATAGCCGGCTTATTTTCGTCTATTTGGGGAACGATTCCATCAAAGATAAAATAAGAAAGATGAGAAAGAACCAGTCCGTCAATTTCACAAAAGGGCTTTTCCGTAAAGGTAAAGCCCCCAAATTCATATACGTATGAGATGATGTCTCCCATATAAAAACCTCCAAAACTCAATACAATTTTCCATCATAGTATGCCAGCAATTGTCCTACAACGTTGTTGTACTGAAGGATCCCTTCCTCCACACCGTTCAATTTCAGTGTTGTATCCATGAGCGTATCAGAAACCTTCTTCACCGTGGAGGTCTTCACAACTGCGGTTTTCTCAACCTCCTGCCAGGTTTCCCTTGTCAGGAAAACATTGTCACTCGCTACGCCGTCACTGATCCGCACATGGCTCTTATAGATATTCTGACTCTTTCCAATCGAGTCATAAAAATCATTGTTTACATAGCTCAGCACACTGAGATAACCACAATACTGCAAAAACGGATCCTCCGAATTGATACATGCCAGATATCCGATCATATTTGCGTCATCCTCGTAGATAAACCCCTTCGTGTGTGCAAGTTCATGACAGATCGTCGGCGCCACATTCGTGATGTACATGACAGAATTGATGTTTGCCTCCAAGGAAAATGGAAAATAGTAACCCATTATGTACTGCTGGCTGAAAAAATCAGAAAAACTTAAATATTTCGGCGTGACATAGAATCCGGAAAGCTGATCATACTGCTCGCCAAGCCTTATCATCGCCTGCCTTGATGCCTCCACCAGATCACCTTCATAGTATGCGTCGCCGCTGTCATCATGGGGAATCACTTTCTCCAGTTCATTGCACTTTTCAACGATATAATCCCTGAGTACCACCAGCTCTTTCTTGGTGTAAGCCCCCTCATTTGACATCATGTCATTTTTGATATGTACCTGTGCCACTGCCTGATCCGAGATACTCGCAACCATTCTGTCCGATTCCATGCGCCTTTCAAGATATTTATCCGCAAAGCTCGAACTGTGATACAGGATAAAACAGTTCAACGTCATCACATAACAGACTGCCAACGCTGTCCACGCATAAAATTGTCCAAATCCCCTGACTGCCTTTTTATATCTCTGCCTGCAGATCAGATCCACAAGCCAGAACCCGATTCCAAATACTGTGACTGCCACTGCCATGATCAGCATGATCTCACCGACGCTGAACGGCACTTTGCTCGTAAGACGTGCATATGTATTCAGCCAGACGGGAAATATATTCTTGATATACCAGTCGCTGAATTCCACACTGCGCCATGACACTATATTCAGCATAACAGCACCGACCACCCCAGATGCATACGTAATTTTGTGCATTTTTACCTTGTGATTCGCTTTTTCTCCTGTATTATCCATATTTTCTCCTCCAGCAAACGCTTTATCCTGCTATTTTTTATACAGAATACCACATTATTGTTATGAAAATATAGATAAATTGTGAACAATTGCCAACTTCAAAAAACCATTTTATGGAAGCACCATAAACTCCTGATAGCGCGCCGCGTCTATACGGCTCACATTCGTGTTCATATATACTCCGTCCTCGCGGTACTCTGTCCTGTGCACCACGGCATTATCATTGAGATATGAGACGATATCACCTCTTTTATACGGTATGATAAACTCACAATCCCTGTATCTTTCCGACAATTTTCCCATGATAAGTCTCAGCAGTGTATCGATACCATTGCGCGACTTGGCAGACATATACAGCTTATCATTGCCCTGTACTGTCGCAAATGTCCCCATTCCACACAGATCTGCTTTATTATAAACATATATCATCGGAATCTGGGCGGCATCGAGTTCTTTCAGGGTATCTTCTGTCACCTTGACATGTTCCATATAATTCTCATCGGAATAGTCGACAACCTGAATCAGCAGATCAGCTTCCCGGACTTCCTCCAAAGTTGAGCGGAAAGCTTTCACGAGATTATGCGGCAGATTGGAGATAAATCCCACTGTGTCAGACAGCAGAAACGCATTCTGGTCTGACGGTGCTATCCTTCTGACTGTGGTGTCCAGTGTCGCAAAGAGCATATCCTCCTCGTAGACCTTTTTTTCCTCATCACCGGCACAGGCTTCCAGCATAGCGTTCATGATCGTGGACTTTCCCGCGTTAGTATACCCGACAAGCGCCACTCGCGGGATTCCTGACTCTGCTCTTTTTTTGCGCTGCGTCTCCCGCTCATCCGCGATACCCTCCAGCTCACGTCTCATACTCGTAAGCCTTTGTTCAAGCTTCCGCCTGTCCAACTCCAGTTTCTTCTCCCCAGCTCCCTTATTACTCATGGCACCGCTTGCACCGCCCTGTCTCGACAGGGCATCGTGAAGTCCCACCAGGCGCGGCAGCATATACTGCAGCCTCGCCACCTCAACCTGCAGTCTCGCCTCCCTGGTCCTTGCCCTCGCGGAGAAGATTTCCAGGATCAACGTCGTTCTGTCCATGACCGGGCACTCCAGTTCCCTGCTCAGATTCCTGAGCTGTATTGGCGACAACCCATTGTCAAACACTACGATATCCGCCTCAAGTGCCCGAGCCATCTCCCGAACCTCGCCAACTTTACCTGCACCGATATATGTGGCGGTGTTCGCAGACTCCATATTCTGCTCAATGCGCCCCACTGGTTCCATATCGCACGCCTGTACCAGACTGACCATCTCGTCCATAGCAAGATGAAAGCTTTCCCTTCCCTTGTTTCCATTTGTATTTGTTGTGATATTCATACCTACGATCAATGCTCTGTCCATACATATACCTCCCCTCTGCCAACATGCATCCTACCGAAACCCTACCTCTTAGAATTCCCTCCTGTTTCTGAACAGTATAGGGCATAATCGCGAAAATGTCAATTCATGCGTTTAGTAGGCACGACATACGCATGAATCTTTTTTCCATCTCTATTTCCGATGTTACTGTTTACTCCGTTCCAGTAACAGGCAAAATTCCAACGCATACAAAAGGAAAGTATTTTTCACCAAAAATACTTTCCCCTTAAAATCCGTTCGCACAGGAATTGCCTTATTCAATTTTTTCTTAAATATATACCAGCCGCAAAACGGCTATATTTATGTGGCTGGTGTGTATCATACTATTTTCTTGAGCATATGCCGCACGATACTGGCAGACGACCTCGCAGCTTCAAATGCCCTAAGGAAGCTGTAACTGCATGTTGGCATAAATCACATTCGGATTCTTTATGATATCTTTGTTCAACTCATAGATAGTTGTCCACAGATTTCTGTCCCCATACAGCTCCTTTGCGATCTTCATCAGGTTATCACCGGATCTGGTCACATAGACCGTACCCTGCTGCTGTGTTGTCACCGGCTGCGGGTCTGCCGCTGGCACTGCAGGCTGTGGATCCGCTGTCGGGTCTGCCGCTGGCACTGCAGGCTGCGGATCCGCTGCCGGAGCGGACGGCTGCGCAGTCGAGCCATTGCCGCCCTGCAGGTACACGGTGATATAAGATGTATCATCCTGTGTAAGCTCACCGTTCTCATTTTTCATGCCATATATCGTTAAAGGTATCGCTCCATCATACTGCTGTGGCACAACTACTTGCGCATGAAGTATAGTCAATTCAAGATCCCCGATAACTCCCCAGCAGTCCGGATATGTAACGCCGTCGCAGTCTACTGTAAAATCAAACATGCTCACACCGCCCGCACAAGAGGAGTTGTCAAAGGTCAATGGCACCAAAGACCAATCCTTACTATTATCCGCATCTATATACCAACCACGATTTGGCACCTCATAATAACCATAGCTGCCATCATTCCCCAGCCATTCGCGCCAGACCTCGATTTGAACTTTTTTATACCCTGCCGGTACAGCCCTTCCAAAATCATAGTCGTAGCTATCGCCATCAAAAAAGAATACCCGCAGTTCCCCCGGCGCCATCTCGCCAAATTCGTTCCAATCATAAGAAGGCATTTTATACGCAATGCCTCTCTCTGCAATTCCATTTACGGCATCCGCAGGAATGGCACTTTCAGCATCAAACTCGTACCGATCACCATCAGGAGTACCAAACTCAACTGCCCTGACCGTGATCGGAGACGCCGCCATTGCCGCCGCCATCAGTACGGCGCATGTTTTTAAAATTGTTTTCCGAACTCTCATCTTTCCCACCTCTCTATCCGGCAGGGACGTTCCCGCCGCCGGATTTGTTTTCTCTGTCATGTACTGTATTCCTGTGCGGTAAGGAACTATAGGAAAATAACTTTTCTCTACGGTTCCCAAGGAGCTGTCAAGACCTCAGCAACCCTTGTGCAAATACGAATCCGTCATACGCTTACAGTATCGTATTCACATACCGTTTTAGTATACCCCCCCCCGGTATTTTGTGTCAAGTTGAATTACAAATTTTTCTAATTTTTAAATTCCTGCAATAATTTTCTGCCCTGCTTCTTTTTCAGAAAATCGTCAAAGAATGTACAATTGAGTGGGGGAATGCCCTTCTCCACCACTCGCCACACCTGGCGCATGTTGCGTCAGCAACAAATTTCCTTATACGCCCGGGCGCATAAATTTTCGTATTCACAACTTTTTGCCCGAGACTGAATCCGTCTTCCCTGCTCCATGCCGTGATGATATGATTGGGCTTTCCGCCTTTCCTTTTATTGGAACGCATTGTTTTTCCATCCACACAAATCAGTTTTCTTAATGTTTCCCCTTCATTTTTATTCAGCAGTTCCTGCCATTTTTGATAGAGTTGCCGTAAAACTTCCGGTGACAGGAGACCAAATACACGGCATAAAGTATCATGAGAAGGAATGCCGTTTTAGTTCAATATATTTTTTGAGATATTCTAGTGAGCAAAATACTCCTTCTCCACCCAGTCGTACACATTTGCGAGTGTTGCAAAAAGCACTGTCACAATAATATTTTTTAGTTTATGCCTTACCGTTGTCTGCTGACGCTTATCTTCAATGTATTCCATCCACTCTAATAATTCATTCATGGCAAAATCCTCTTCTTCTTTTATTATACCAGAAAAAAGAATTTGTTCAGAATTTGTTTACTCATACGTTTGTCGTGTTTTAGTAAGGGAATGACCGATGTTATTGTTCACTCCGTTCCAGTAACAGGCAAAATTCCAACGCATACAAAAGGAAAGTATTTTTCACCAAAAATACTTTCCCCTTAAAATCCGTTCGCACAGGAATTGCCTTATTCAATTTTTTCTTAAATATATACCAGCCGCAAAACGGCTATATTTATGTGGCTGGTGTGTATCATACTATTTTCTTGAGCATATGCCGCACGATACTGGCAGACGACCTCGCAGCTTCAAATGCCCTAAGGAAGCTGTAACTGCATGTTGGCATAAATCACATTCGGATTCTTTATGATATCTTTGTTCAACTCATAGATAGTTGTCCACAGATTTCTGTCCCCGTACAGCTCCTTTGCGATCTTCATCAGGTTATCACCTGATTTGGTCACATAGACCGTACCCTGCTGCTGTGTTGTCACCGGCTGCGGGTCTGCCACTGGCACTGCAGGCTGTGGATCCGCTGCCGGAGCGGACGCTGGCACTGCAGGCTGTGGATCCGCTGTCGGATCTGCCGCTGGCACTGCAGGCTGCGGATCCGCTGCCGGAGCGGACGGCTGCGCAGTCGAGCCATTGCCGCCCTGCAGGTACACGGTGATATAAGATGTATCATCCTGTGTAAGCTCACCGTTCTCATTTTTACAGCCATATATCGTTAAATATATGGATCCGTCATATTGCTGCGGCACGACTGCTTCTGCATGAAGTACACTTCCTTCAAGATCCCCGACAACTGCCCAGCATTCCGGGTATGTAACACCGCCGCAGTCTACTGTAAAATTAAACATATACACATTTCCTATAGGATTGAAGTTGTCAAAGTTCCATTCAACTTTTTTATACCCTGCCGGAACAGCCCTTCCAAAATCATAGTCGTAGCCGTCGAAAAAGACCATCCTCAGTTCCCCCGGCGCCATCTCGCCAGATACACTCCAATCATAAGATGGCATTTTATACAAAATGCCTCTTTCTGCAATTCCATTTACGGTATCCGCAGGAACGGCATTTTCAGCATCCAAATCGTACTCTGAACCATCAGGAGTACTAAACCTAACTGCCCTGACCGTGATCGGAGACGCCGCCATTGCTGCCGCCATCAGTACAGCGCATGTTTTTAAAATTGTTTTCCGAACTCTCATCTTACCCACCTCTCTATCCGGCAGGGACGTTCCCGCCGCCGGATTTGTTTTCTCTGTCATGTACTGTATTCCTGTGCGGTAAGGAACTATAGGAAAATAACTTTTCTCTACGGTTCCCAAGGAGCTGTTAAGACCTCAGCAGCCCTTGTGCAAATACAGAGCCGCCATACACTGGCTGTATTGTATCCGCATACCGTTTAATTATACCCCCCTCCCAGTATTTAATGTCAAATAATATTTTTACATTTCTTGGTATATTTCTTGGTATAATCCCCTACCCCCGCCTTTTTCAGAATATCGTCAAAAAATGTACATAAAAAAGCTTCTTCCGGCAGCTAAGAATTGGGAGGATGCTGTCATGAAAAAGCTTTCTTCAAAGGATTACTATATTGAAAAAGAGTTAAGTGAAAGCATTCGCAATTAAATTATCACGAATCTATAAATAATATATCAAATTGTCAGACAATTGTCAATAGTATATGTAAATTTTCTCAATTTATTATTTTTGTCATTTTTCCTTGACATAATTGTATATTCTCTATATAATATATATGTTGTCTGGGATTACATACAACTATCGGGGTGTGGCTCAGTTTGGCTAGAGCGCCACCTTAGGGAGGTGGAGGCCGCAAGTTCGAATCTTGTCACTCCGATTGAACTAAACAGTACGAAATACCGCAGAATCACGGGTTCTGCGGTATTTTTGCGTTTTGGGGTAAGTACCAATTAGTGACCTGTTTTACCTGCTTTTAGCATCAAATGACAAACAAATTGGGGTAGCAATCTTTTCGGCAAGCAAGAATCTGCGTGATAATTTCATTTACGGTGGAAGTTACAAACACATCCAATTCCTCTTTTGATAGATAGGTGCTATGCTCCTCAATGTTTGCAACACCATCTGCATAAAAATTCAAAATAAACACTCTGCGTTCTTCAAAAGCATTTTCTGAGAAAAAATCGACATATGTATTTCTGATGTCCTTGCTCTCACGATAAATACGGAAAGCCTCAAAAAAGGGATTATTTTTCAGATACATAAAGTCGAGATCATACCAATCCTTTTTGATTGTCTGCCAGAACAGTTCGCGGTTGGTGTGAAAAAGATTATTTTGTTTTTCCTTCGCAGAATAGACGATTTCTCTTGCCCAGATTTTGTCTGTGAGCAGGTGTGTCAGATAGCCGAGGAAAAAAGCGTCTTCTTTTTTGCTGTATGACAGACGATGCGCTGGTGTAAAGTACCGCCGGATAAACTGCTCCTCATGTATATTCTTTATACCATTTTCATCTAACGAACGGAAATGTGAAACAGCCGCGTCAGGAATAAAGCCAGAACCGTCTTTTGACGGAATACCACTATCAGGTGCAATATTTCCTAAAACAAATTCGTTTATCGATTCAATATTTAGTTGTCGGTAGAGTTGCTGTGCAACCCTTAAATGTATCATCCATGATGCCATAAAATTTGCTCCTTTTGCCATTCGTTCTGAGCCAAAACAGGTAAAACATCATCTGTATCAACCCGTCTACACACACAACAGGGACGCCGATAATTATCTCTACGGTACCTTCAAGCCGGTTTTCAAAGATTTCAATATCTTCAGAATATAAGATTCTTCTGGTTCCATCGTCACAGCGCGAAACAAAATATCCTTGCTGTTCCATATACGCTTATTCAGATAAGCTAAAACTTGCAATCTCACATACGTGTTCCTTGGTCTTTTTGTCGTAGTCAATCCCTACCAATAAAATATTTCCTGCATATCCTCGGAGCGACTCCGGATATTGTCTTTCCTTAATCTGAGAGATTGCTGCATTAGCACTTTTGTCCCATTTTAATTCGACCACGATCACCGGACGGTTTGGGTGGTTTGGCAACGGCAGGTATACGATATCGGCAAATCCCTTCCCACATGGAAATTCTCGAATGGGCTGGTGATAATACGTAAACGCTGCGATCAATGCGATCATAATCGTACAGGACAGCGAATTTTCATCGTTGTATTCAATACTGGACGTAAAATCGTTGTGTATGTTTTGGATCAGCTTCGCAGTCTGCTCCGCATCACCTTCTGTCACAGCATTCAGTATCTTCTCGGAAACCCGCATGAACCGCGACAGGTTATCATTCTCATTGTCCTCCATATATTGATAGAAAACTTCCTGAATCTCCTTGTTCGGCACGTACGCTTCCCTTGTATCTACATCGTAAGCAAAATATCCCAGATGGATCAATGCCGTGAGCACTTCGCTCTTATTTTTAAACGACTGCAGATCATTTTTACCGTTCGACACATTGATCAATATTCTGTTACCAGAAAGCATTTTAATGATATCCTCACGAAGACCGTCAAAATTCTTATTGATCAGATCGTCAATATCCCCATACGTACCGGTCGTCGTCCAGTACTGTTGGAACCGCTTCGCCGAAAGCGCCCTCACGACTGACAGCGGATTATACATTGCTATGCCATTTAGGTTATACCCATTGTACCATTCCTTCATCTGGTCAAAGCTGACGTCAAATCTTTCACAAAGCGACTGGACTTCCCCTTCCGTAAAACCGATATCCTGCGCTAAGTCCATTGGATTCGTCATGGTAAATTCCACAAAATTATTGACAGCGGACTGTCCTTTTGTGCGGACAACTGGCATAATTCCTGTAAGATATGCCAGACGGACATACTCTTTGGCATCACTGTTTTTGAACAGGCCGCACAGAAACTCAATATAGTCTGTTCGCTCCTGGCAGTCCTCGTCAAGCTCCCTGATCGGATAATCCCACTCGTCGAAAATAACAACAAACTGGTTTTCGGTATCATTATAGATATTTGCCAAGGCATCTGCCATCGTGTCATCTTCTGAAACAACTTCTGGATATTCCTTCTGTAATTCTTTTATTACACATTGTCTAACGTATTGAATCGGATTTACACTCCGCTCCCTCGCCGCTCCATACTGCGCCTGAATATCCATAAAAATCGTATCATACTGGTTCAAATTTCCTACAAACAACTCATTCTTTTCACATTTCAGCGGCTCAAACAGTTCTCTTGAATCCGCTCCTTTGCTGAAATACGCAACAAGCATGTCAGCCGTTACGGATTTTCCGAACCTGCGCGCCCTGCTGTTGCAGATAAATTTTTCTGTTCCGTCTTTTTCCAACAGTTTATTGATCAGCTCAGTCTTATCAACAAAATATTTTGATGCAGCAAGCTCCGCAAACTTTCCATTTCCTTTATTTAAAAAACGTCCCATGAAAACCTCCCATGAAAACACCCTTTTCCCACGCAAAATGTGTCTCTCAAAAATCTACAGATCTGATCAAAGCATCAAAATCTAAATGATCTTCTGTTCATTCAGTCATATTTGTACTGTAAGGATCCATAAAAAATTGCGCTATCTTTTTCATACGTTCCCGGCAAATTCCTGTATTTGCCTTTCCTATTCTTCTCAAGGCTCCCCATAGTACTTTTCATAAGATCAACCACCTTTTATCTTATTTTACCATATAGACGACTATATTGCCACATTTTCATTATTTCTATGCTGTGTTTTCTATGCTGTGTTAGTAGTTGTTGAAAATGCTAACTTATCTAAGGAAAGAGAAAAAAGATACTCTGTTACAAATCTCACAACATAACAACGTTGCTGCATATGCAAAAAGTACTGGTACAACATATAGTAAAATTATATGACCACTACATACATTAAACAAAAGAGATTGGAACAACACCACTCAAATAAGCACACACTGCTTGCGAATTAGAGGAAGACCCTGCAATAGGGGTTGAATACCAGTTGGCTTTCTGCTATACTTTGCTCATATTAATTCGGCAAAAAGAAAGGATGAATACTCAGAGATGGAACAATTTTTCTTAGACCTACAACCCGCCATTGAGAAAGCGGTACTGCATGAGATGGAGAAGATTCGCATGGAAATTGGGAATGAGCACATCTACAGTGCGGCCCTGGTCACTGACAGTGACTGCATTACCCTTTTCCTGGCAGTGAACACCGAGGAGGCCCTGGCAAGGCGGGACGAGGCGGACCGGACACCGGAGCGTCTGGCGGAGTTGCGGAAGTACTGGTCCGAGGAACTGGTTCGCCAGGTGGCGGACGGCTCTTTCAGTCTGAATCGCTATATTCCCGACGAGTGGGGCTACTCCGATGGAACCGACAGTGAGCTCAATCAGATCAGCCGGCAACTCTACGACCTGGAGGCGAGCTTCTCCGATACGGACGATGATGCCTATGACGATGTTCATGAGCAGTTCCAGGAGCAGTTTCTGGAGACGGTGACATTGGTCTTCGAGACGCTGCGGGCAGAGGGCGTCTTCGACCCGGAGACCTTCTGCTTCATCTGGATGTCCGATGACGACCAGACACCGGACATTGAGAACGATTCCGCCCGGCGTCTCAACACCCCGGAACAGTATGAGCAGTTCCAGACCTGGACAAGACTTTTCAACGAATAAGCAGATAGACGAGAGAACATATTAAAGAACTGGAGCGCTGCTGAGAATAATTTCCAACTTGTGGGGGGATTGCATCTTTTGGGTGAAATCCCCCAAACACACGTATCTGCCGAAAATAAACGCATACCCAGACTACTGCTCCATCCAAATCCCAAAACAAGTCCCTGTCACAATTAGGGTAACTATCACCCATAACATATAAAAATTCTGCGGTATATTTACGCTGCCTGTCCACTCCCCAAAAGATCCATCGGATACCGACATGTAGCATTCCACAGGATCCACTCCTCATATCCCGCATCATATACTGCCTGGATCTGTTCCTGTATCTGCTGCGCTTCATAGGATATGTGCCCGCTCACCCATGTCGCTGTGAACGCCTGCAGCCACGGACGCACAACCGCACAGCTCTCCCCCGCATTTTGTCCTAATACATCTTGTGACAACATGAGTGCCTGATATACCGTGTCGTATGGGTGCGCGTCAGGCACATCAAAACCAAATACCCCGGGTCCATAATGAGAAGGATAGACCATAGGACTGAGCACGTCCACCGTTTTGCCAAGCTCTGCATAATTTTGTCCGACGCGCTCTATATCCGTAGCGCTTCCGATCACAGTCCCAAACACATCTGCAGTGACCACTCCGCCCTTCTCATGGATCTGACTGCAGGCGTAGGACAAAAAACCTGATATCGCCTGTTCTTTTGTATTGACAGACATATCAACCTTGTAATCCGCTGCGTCCGCATCCTCCCCGATCGGAAAGCGGACATAGTCAAACTGCACTTCATCAAATCCAACCTCCAGCGCTGCCTGCGCGATCTCTGTCAGATACGCCCACACTTCCTCGTCATATGGGTTGACCCACGCCAGACCATAGGCATCCGTGACCAGGCCGCCATCCGGTTTTTTCAGCGCACTATCGACATGATTCTGTGCAAACACCGGATCTTTAAAGCACACGATCCTTGCGATCGTATATATCTCATGTTTTTTCAGCGTTTCCATAAGCGCGTCGATGTCTCTGATGTACGCGACACCGTTGCCCATCTCCAGAACGGATCCCGAATCCATTTTCCACGTTATCTCGCCCTCATCATTTTTGACATCGATCACCATGGTGTTGAGCTCTGTCGCATCGACAAGGGTGATCAGGTCATTCATGCGCTCACTGCCTGCCACAGATCCTGTCACATAGATCCCTTTTACCGCAGGACGCTCTTTTTCAGAATGATCAGCAATCGTTCCCTCCTGCGTTTCCTGCTCTGTTTCAGTGTTCTCCTCCATGAGCATACTCTCAGACACTTCCGTCATGTGCAGACCGGGTGCGGTTTCCTCCCTGTCACCGCATGACACGATACAGGGTATCATTATAATGATAAAAATTATTAACAGTTTTCTCATACCTTGTCACTCTGCATAAAACATTTCTGGTAGGAATCCTTCACAAACTCATAGTCAAATTGTCTTCTCCTCTGAGCAAATTTCCCTCCATATGCATCTGCTTTCTCCTGTATGTAATCAATAACACACTGCGTGGATGCCTGTCCCGTTTCATCTGTTTCCAGTCCGGGAAATGAAACCTTCACTGTGTGCACGCCGCTCTGATCGAGCAGGGTAAAATAGTGCTGCAGCTCCAAAAATGTATACATATTATTTACTGTCGTATCTTTGTTCTCCTTATCAATCCACTCGACTGCTGTTTCCAGAGTATTTTCCAGCTGGTCAAAGCAGCCGCCAAAGGCGCTCAGCAATCTCTGAAATGCATTGGCGTCTGCATCCAGCCTGGTTTCCAGCGGCAGCTCCATCCAGTATTTTTTGTAAAAATACAAGAAGTTCTCTCTCCTCCCACACCGGACGCAGACCTCCATGGCATTCAGATACATAGCGTCTGGCTCCGCCCGCCGACAGTATTTGTAACACCACAGATATTTTTTTGGAATTTTTTTATGGATATACTCCAACATCAGATTCTCCGCACTCCGTCTTTGTCCTATCAGCAGCAAATAATCAAGATACGACGAATGCGCGCACACATAGCAGCTAATGATCTCATACTCATAAGCCAGAAATTTCTGCGCCGCCACCTCCGCCCTGTCTGCGTCCTTGTAGAGAATGCTCAAGTACAATTCAGCATTGTAGTATGAATGAACCATACCATACTTGAACACTGCTGCCTTATACTTTTCCATAAAAGCCTCCATCTTGGCGTCATCAATCTGATAGTACTGATAATACGCCTTGAAAATCAAATCATAGATCCAGATATTCGAACGTGCCATGGGATAATCTGGGTAGTTTGGAATCTCTCTGTCCATATGCTCCTCGCTATCCCTGTAGTAAACTTCCGCATATTTCACGATTTCCACCCAATTATCTTCTTGCTCATTCAGGTACATCAGTTCGTACAGCGCGCAAAAATACAGATACCACTCCCGCTCCTGCTTTGCAAGCTTCAAAAGCTTCTTGAGGATCGATGCCAGCTGACTATAGTTCTGCTTCCACAGGTCATAGCTGCCATTCGTCAATGCCTGCCCCCTGCTCACCAGTTCCGCGATCTCCTCTGAGCGGATTTGAAATATCTTTATTTTATCAAACATCATTAGTCCTCTCCCCTTTCCGGCTTATCACATTCTATTCCCCTCCAAGTGCATATTTACTCAGAAGTATGAACACTCTGATTAGGTATTTCCGCCGTAAATAGCATATTCCATCAGCCACTGTAAACTTTTGTTCATAATCTCCATCTCCACACCGCCCAGTGTATAATGCCCTGCAAGCAGTGCCTGTATGTAAATGACCTGTATGATATTGCGGGCAAACACCTCATCCCGTACCTGCCCCAGACTCTGGACAAAACTGTTCTCGCTGTTGAGATAGAGCATATTCCGGTCCTTTTCCTCCTCTTCCTCGCCGAAATCAAACCCCTCAAAAAATCTGGAAAAGCTGGCATCGTCCATCGATTCCTCAAACAGCGTATCCTCCATCTGTACAAACAATGCCTGAAGACTGGCTGGCGAAAACCGTTTGAATGTGACTCCACAGCGAAAAGTCTCCAGTCCCTGCTCGGCATATCTGCGGAAAAACTCCAACTCCCTAGCAAAATCCTCCGGCGGATCTGCCAGTAAATTGTCATAGGAGCTGTTGTCAAACACCTCGATCCTCACATTTTTATAAAACTTGGGCAGCTTCTGCAATATGCTGGTATCATAGATGTAGCCTCCGTTGACCAGAAGACTCCCCGTTCCCTCCACCAGCGGGCAAAGCCTCCGAAAATCATCGATCCCCACACAGTAGTTGACCGGCACTTTCTTTGACGCGTTCACGATCTGAAACCCGGTCAGTATACCCTGATTGGTTGGAAACGTCAGGAATGGAAAAAACAGTTTGAAGATCTGCTCATTCTCCATCACCAGCGACTTGATCGCTATATTGTGAATCTGCGTGATCTGTTTTAACTTCCTGACATCATACTGCGACAGGGAAACAAAATAATCAAAGATGCATTTTTCAATCTCCCCCCTCGCCTTCATCAGCTTCCCGTCCCGTGTAAAACCTTCCCTGGAAGCCGTCGGAGTCAGGTTTTCCATATTGATGATACAGCGTGTAAAAAAAGCCCACTTCGGAATCAAATCCTGCCCATTATCTGTGACATACATATTTTTCAGGAAAATCTTGTGATGGATCAGTGTGTTCGCACTGGTCTGTCTGGTAGATATGTACGCGTATCCTTTGATATCATCTCCGATCAGCGGAATCACGTCAAAAAAAGTCTCCTCGAAAACCTGCTCCCCAAACCCCATGATATCATCCGCCATGCTGAATGACTGACGCCACGGAATCAGATTGTTGTTGACAGCCTTTTTGAGATTCTCCCCATCAAAAAATACCGGCGTCCTCAGCAAAAAACCATACTCTGACAGATCACTCACGATCTCCTGCTCCGTAAAAAAATCATACATTGAACCTGTCAGATGCAAATATACCTGTGTTCCCGGATCCAGCGCTTTCCTGGACTCCGTGATCACATAAGAACCATCACTTTTCCCAACCCACTGATAGGGCTTTTCCTCTGCGATGGAGCGTGTGATCACTTTAATCTCATTTGCCACCAGAAAACAGGACAGCAGACCGATGCCAAACTGTCCGATAAAGCTGCTGCGCATGTTCTCATTTCTCTTTGAGGACTGCCCGATCACGGACAGGAATGAATGGATCTCCTCCTTTGTCAGCCCGATCCCGTTGTCGGCAAAGACAAGCTCCGCGCCCTTTGTCTTCCTTCGATATGTAACAGTGATCTTTCCCTCCGGGCAAGATCGATCCACCTTCCTGCGGGCATCGATCGCATCCACCGCATTCTGCAGGAGCTCCCGCAGAAAAACTTTGTCACTGGAGTAGAGATTGTCGCTCAGCAGCCGTATGATTCCTTTTAGGTCAACCTTAAAATTATAATTTCCCATTTTTTATTACCTCTATCTATTCAGTTATCCAGTTCATCGATCGCACGCTTCACTGATCCCGTTCGTCGGTCTCTTTTGTCAAACATTTATTCTTATTATCAGATAGAGCCAGCGTGCGCTCCCTTGATCCATCCGCTCCAACTCATTTGCTGTTCTCAATCCATTGGTTCAGACAGATGTCCATTGATATTTTACCATGATTTACGCGGTATCACAAGTCGTTGCACAAATGATGGGCTGATGGAAGGTTACAGTTCAGCCCAGGACTTCGCACTGCGCTGCGAAGTCCGTGAGAAAGCATAGCGGCCTGGATGCATCAAGCCACGGTACGTGGCTTTGACATCCGCGAAGCGGTTTTTGCATGGCTTGATGCCTGTAACAGGAAGCCGAAGGCTGAACTGTTGCTGTGGGAAATGTATTCTGTCGAGGTTACGGGTATTCTCGATACGCAGTCATTTGATCGGCGGCAAATTGAATCAACAATAAAAACTTCCTCTGCCGCAAAATAACCGCAAAGGAAGTTCTTATATCATTTCATCTTACTCTTCATTTATTTGACATTCAGTACTTGCCCCACACGGTGTAGTATCACACGCATAGGGAGCTTGATCTTACAATACCCCCATTACTTTTCCGAGCCAGTATATGAGACCAAGCCCCCAGCTTGTCACGATACCATACAGGATCACAGGTCCTGCGATCGTAAAGATCTTGCACCCGATACCGTACACCTGCCCCTCCGTCTTGTACTCGATCGCCGACGCCACAACTGAGTTAGCAAATCCGGTGATCGGAACGAGCGCGCCGGCACCGCCCCACTTCACAAGTTTGCCGTACAGATTAAAACCAGTCAGCACCGCACTCAGCAGGATCAGTATCACAGAACACCATGCTGCCGCAGTTTCTTTCTCGATACCAAACTGATCTGCCGCCATATTGACAATTAACTGTCCGACACAGCAGAAGATTCCGCCCATGATGAATGCTTTTCCCATCTGCAAGGGCAGATTTGTCTTGGGAGAATTCTGCCGCACATACTCCTGATATTCCTCTTTCTTCTGTTCTGATGCCATCAATCCTATCCTCCTGTTCCAAGCAATTAGATCCCTTCAAAAAATCCGTTAACAAAATAAACCAGCGAACCAGCAATCTTTCCCAGCGCAACAGCAAGCACCGCAATGCTCACACCCATCTTCAGCTTAACCCTTCTCGCAAAGATCGGAATGCCGTCGAGCACCTCCGCAAGCGCGATGGACAGGCAGCCGACAAAGATACCTGCAAAAATACCGATCAATATCAAAAGCACCGTCCATAACATATGGGGACCTCCGCCAAGCGAACCCTTGATCGGAAACACACTGAGCACATCCGCCAGCACTGCCCCAAAGATCAGACATTCCTCGTAAAAAAGCTCACACCGTGCAGTGTCAGTCCTCCCCGCAAACCGCGGGACCAGACCGACCACAAACAGCACTGTAAAGACCCCTGCCGAGACCATGATCCCAGAACTGATCCCGATTATCCACAACAATATGATTTTCCAGATCATCAATCCACATCCTTCTCCAGTTTCTGCCTGTCAGCCATCTGCACGAGCGCCTGATTGACATCACGCTCATAGTTACGCATCTCCACCTCGAGCGGAGTCGGATCAGAAGTCAGACGCTTGCCGCCGATATGGTTATAGAATACGATGATCCCAGCCGCCAGTCCGATCGAATACGAAATTTCAAGCGCCGTATATCCATCTGACTCCACCCCCGTCACCAGCTCATAGATCCTGCTGAGCACATCCGCCACACCGACATCATTGTGAAAAGCCATGATCGTAAACGCGGAGCCAAAAAAGCAGATCAGCGACACGAACGCAATCTTGACATACGCCCCGATCCCGTTTTTCTGTTCTGGTTTATCGTGCTGCAGAGAAGCCTTTTCTATGATAATATCCGTCTCTCCGATACTCTCGACAGTTATTCCCGGACAGAGCTTCGTGATCTGTTCTATGATCTTTAGGACACTGATGACCACCCTTGGCTGTCCGTCCTGCCGGAAACGATGTATTTTCAGGGACTCTGCTTTTGCCCTGACTGTCTCATCCTCACAGTAGACGCTCGCCACATCCGTGAGCTCCACGTCTTCCTTTGCCAGCGCCACACTCTGTTTTGCCATAAGATACAATACTACATTTGCCAAAAAAATAACCATGCCTTTCCGAAATCCTGCAAAACATCATAGGACTTCATCTTATACATGGTTATTATTTGTCATCTATTCAATTTTATACAAATATCATGCCTTCAAAATGGCGTTTTCGGTCTGCGCCGATAATCATATTGTCAATTTTATTATTTGATCACGACATTCTGCCACGAATCAGAGGGCACAAGTGCGATATATGTCTTACCTGTATTGAGCACCAGCGGCTCGCCCGTCAGTCTGACATAGATTGTTGGTGTACTTTCCCCAGTCTTTGCCCATACAATCGGAATCATTTTCCCGTCTGTGATATAGTATCCAGAACGTCCTACATCGATGGCATTGTAGATCATATATCCATTTTTATCCAGCTGTGAAAACGTCGTATCCTGTATGATCAGATTCTTAAACGTAAGCTGTGCATTGTTGTGCTGCGGATCTTTGTGTGCCTTGCCGTACTCATAATAATCATATGTATTGGTCGCCGCGTTGTAAACCAGTTTTGACTGATTGTGCGGGAACGCCATGCTCAGATCAATCTCTGTGCATGGCATGGCTTCCGGATAGATCGACAGGTCATACTCTATATCCGAGAATGTAAAATGTGGTCCTGAATAGTATGCGTTGTAATCCTTGCTGTAGCCTGCTGCCTTGATCCTGTTGTCCAGCTCGCCTGTCGTGACATACTCTGTATATTCCCGGTTCTTTCCATTATTGATACGTTTGAATCCAGCGCTTAGATTGTTTGAATAAGGTTTCGCTGCCCAGTCATTAATATAGAATGGACCGCCATCATGGACAAGGATTGCATTCCACTCTGCTGCAAGCATAAAATTGGTAGGTCTTGTACTCCGAATATTTCCAAACCGTGTAATCTTCCCCCAGTCCTTCACAATCGCCATCAACCGGGTAATGCGCCCGTTTGCGGTACTGTTCATCATTTCATACACGACATCAGCCTCTGTCAGTCCATAGTGCGGGAGCGCTGCCTTCTCATTATCAACCATGATTGCCACCGGACGCTGGTTCTTTAAACTAATGTCAATCCACTCATTGGTCAGCTCGCTGCGGTACATGTTGCCCTGCGGTGTCGTCAGCTGTGCCGAAGACTGCTGTTGTGTGTCCAAACTGGTCATATCCAGCAGTGTCACTGGAAGGACATTTTCCTGCGCTGCATAATCCATTGTGACTTCTGTCACTGTCTCATTTCCCTTCTGCTCCATGGTATGACTGCCTGGCAGGGCAGACATCACCGTGATTGCTGCCAGTATTGCAGCACATGCCATCATACACTTTAATTTTCTGTTTCTCATAAAGTCTTTCCTCCTATTTTATTTTTCCTATTATGTTTCGGTTCTGCCAATAGCGGACAGTTTCTCTTTATTATACCATATCTGTCCCAAAAGTGTACTCTATATTAAAGATATTCAACAACTTTTTATCCGACTATACTCATAACTGACTCTTTTTGAGACTTTTGAGATGATAATGGCAAAATACTGATCACTGTTCCCCACCTCTCGAATCAGAATATACGTTCTTATTGCCCGACAAGCAGCCGCACTCCCTTGATTCTACTGAGGACCTCGACAATGACAAGTGACCAGAATAAAATGAACACCGTTTGTACCAGATTCATCCCATAAACCGGTTTTCCATCCTCCGCCAGCCGAAAGACAAGAAATTGTGCCGGAATACCAGCCACAACATAGACTCCCATCCCCCTGCTGCCAAGATAGGCAAGCAGTCTGACACCATATTCCCACCGCCTGCGATACCGCAATAAAATTCCCCAGAAAAGACTCCAAAAACCAATGCCGCACAGCCCCACAAGAAATCTGTACAAATCGATCTGCAGCTGCCTCGAGTAAGCTTTTCCGATCAACTTATATCCCGTCAGATAGACAAAAGAATCCGCATCATAAAAATACACAAGCACGCCAAATGCGATACCGCTCGCCAAAAACGCAAACCACTTAGTTCTGTTTTCATTTCCCAGTGCAAACATTTTATCCTGTAAAAACACTTTGTTCTTATTCACATAAAATCCTATCAGATAATACGGCAGCACAAATTTGCACGCCATCAGTCCCAGACCGTCCGGCGTAAAAAACATGGCTATAAAAACAAGCACATACAGCCATATGCAATCGTGAAACTTATAGTGCATCAGACACACCAGAATAAAGGAATACAGCACCGCCCACAAAAACCAGAAGTTTGCCAGAACACCAGTCAGAAACTCGATCAATAACAGGCCCATCCCTCTATAAATATATGCTCCCGTTGCGTACCAATACAGAAAATCAAAAAATTTCCATGCAACGATGGGCGTGATCAGGTAAATGCACTTTTTTGTGATCATTTTCCACCGCTTCTGCACAGTATCCGCCCTGTGAATGCTATTCCATGCATAATAACCACTGATCACCATAAACAATGGCATATGAAAACTATATATAAACTGATACAGTGCATCATCAAAATATGCACTGCTGTCAAGGTCTGCCCCGTTATAGCTCCCCTGAATACAATGCCCCAGCACCACCAGAAAAATCCCAAAACCCTTTAAGACATCGGGCAAAACATCCCGCTTTGCACCCAGCTCCCTCTTTATCATACGCTCACATCATTCCATTATATTTTATCTCTATCATTATTGTCTTTTTGATTCATTTTATCACACATTTGATACTATTTCAATATCTTACTTAATCTGCTGACTTCAAACACACGCAGCAATGCGGTGGCATCACCTGGAAACCTTAAAACACAATGGTTCAAAACAAGTGGCTCACAAGTCTGAAAGTGCCCGTGTGCACAAAAACGGGAAGCCCTGCTTACCGGCTTCCCGTTGACTTTGATTCAAAACCTATTATTAATTGCAGCCCAATTCCGCCCAGCTTGATGCACCCAGAACAGGAAGCAGATAATCTGTATTCCCTACATCCATGTTACGGAATGCCTCATATGACGGCTTTGGAACGCCTGCAGCTGTCATGATACCGACTGCCATACCATCGTTTGCTGCCTCGGACGCATTGTCGATCTGGCGGTGAATTACAATACCCTCTATGCAGGGATTCTGCGCCGCAAGTTTATATGCGTACACCATTGCTGCTGCCTGGATCTGCTCGTTCGTCGCGATCTGCGTGTTCGCGGAAGTAAAGCCCATCTCAGAAATAATGATATGGCGGATATTTCCATTTGGTGCCAGCATGGACTCCTGCATCATGTGATTGGTGATCACATCAATGTTGGTAGGATTGACCATCTTTGAATTGTCTGTGTGGTCGATCAGCTTCAACCCAGCGTATGCCGGAGGCAGATTCCAGAATGTCGCGTTGAACAGCGGCACCGGATGTGGGTGGAAGGAGAGACCCCAGTCAATATTACCGCTGGCAGTGATTTCTGCCGCAAACTTGTCAAGGACATCTTTTCCCTTGTATGCCAGTGTATTGCTGTCTGTATGTGTCCATCTCTGGTCGATATTCAGGAATACACGCGCGCCTGCATTCTGGCTCTTGATCGCATTGTAGCACACGCGGAACTCCTTCGCGTACTGTACCGCAAACTGGTCAACACCCATCTCTCCCATGTAATGCCACGGTGAATTGTTGTTGATCTCATTTCCGATGATCCAGTTGTGGATCGTTCCATAAGATCCGCCTGAGTAACGGTTTGCAAGGAATGAAAACAGCGCTTCGATCTTCTCTGTTCCGCCCTGCTCCACCACATTCATTGCATAGCAGTTCTTGCCCGGAATGCGTGCTGTCGGGCAGATCAGGTCTGCTGTCGCCGCATTAAAGCTGTTCTTGATGACCATTACTACATTACAACCTGCATCGTTTAACATCTTGACAACAGCATCGTACTCTGCAACAACTCCTGAGTTAAAGCTGTAGTTCTTTCCGTTGTACTGATAGCTGGTGCCGCCGCCCATATAGAATCTGCTGATATCAAGCTCGTATGCCGCAAATCCCGCACCGAGCGATGCAAGTTCCTTTGAATATCTCCAGTCAGCCGTAAGCCCTTTCTTAGAGCGGACCGGATAACCTGTTGCCTTTGTCGCAACTGCCTCCGGATTGGTAATGTACATCTCGTTGCTGACAGGCACAAAAGCACCGCCCTGCAGCGTGGCTACAACAAATCTGGAATACAATTTAGAATTTGCTGTATTCAGGTTTAAAGGTGTCACAAAGGTTGCTGTCTCTGCTGCCGGCGTTGTTGCACAGTAATCTGTACGTGCACCGATTCCAGCCTCATAAGGCTTCAATTCAAACAAATAATACAGACCGTCACCTGTGGGAACATTTCCTACAGACACTACCGCAACATCCTTGCCCGCTATAGTACAGCTGGCAATCGTCGCCCGCTCCCCTGCTGCAAATACGCTGACCTGCATGATCAGGGTCAGAATCATCACAGGGATAAATCCCAGGATAAATCCTAAGCTCCATCTTTTCTTCATTCAGTTTTCTCCCTTCTTTGTATAAATCTCCTATAAAATCAGTCTACTCCGTCCTGGTCGTCCGTGCAAAAGCCATCTCCTGCATCCTCCTGCGCGATGTCTCCTTAATTACAGCCAAGCGCCGCCCAGCTTGACGCACCGATGATCGGCAGTGCAAACTGTGTGTATGCAGCAGACTGCGGTGTATCGATATATTTGAACACATCATAGATCTGCTTTGGTGTCGTTGCCCAGCCATTTGCATCACAATTATAGAGACCACAGGCAATGCCATCCGCATTTTTCTCGTAAATGTTATCCACTGTTCTGTGTACGATAAAACTCTTGATGTACGGATTCTGTTCAGCAAGTTTATATGCATATGCAAACGAAGCTGCCTGTGTTGCTTCGTTGGAGGTCTGTGAATTGAACAATATCTCAGATATACAGATGTAACGCACCTGCCCGTTCGGCGCAAGGTAGGCGGGCTGTGTCATGTAGTTTGTAAATACTTCCATATTCTGAGGATTGATCATCTTGGTATTTGGCGTATGATCGATCAATCTAAGCGCCTTATAATTTGAAGGCATATTCCAAAACTTCGCCGCAGTCAGCGGAACCGGATGCGGATGCCATGCAACACCCCAATCCACATTTCCATGTAAAGTCACATCTGTCGTAAACGCATCGATAAATTTCTTGGCACCATACTGGTTTGCAGTGCCGTCCTCCCACGTCCACCTCTGGTCGATACAGGTCAGAACACGTGCATTTGCGTTTTCACTCTTTATAGCGTTATAGCACATGCGGAATGCCTTCTCATACTCCAGCGTAAAATTAGACACGTTGTAATTGCCTGCAAAATACCACGGATTATTGTTGTTTACCTCATTTCCTATGATCCAGTTAGAGACCAGTCCCGTCGCCGGGTTGCTGTAGCGGACTGTCAGGAAAGACATCAGCGCCTCGATCGCCTCCGCACCCTGCTGCTCGTCCGTATTGAACGCATAATGCCTGTACCCCTTCACACGTCCAGAAGGTTTTATCGTCATGAGTGTCGCATCATTATAGAAGTTGACAACATTCATCGTGACCTCTACCTGCTGTAATGCAAACAGCGACATGATCATATCATACTCCGCCACTACCGACTGGTTAAAACTGTACGCCTTTCCGTTATATGTATAGGGAACACCCGCTCCCGGCAGGAAAAAACGATCGATCGCCAGCTCGTAGCTCGCATGCTGCACACCCAGATCAGCCAGCGACATGATCCCCGCGTTGTCGGCTGTGATACCCTTGATCGAGGTCGTCACAGGATTGACCGCAGTGTGCGTCGCGATCGCCTCAGGATTGGTGATATAGAACTCCTGGCTCACTGGCCTGAATACATTACCAGACTTCACTGCCACGATAAACTTGGAAAAAAGTTTTGAGACAGCCGTTCCCTGATCCAGTGTGGTGACAAAAGTAACTGTTCCTTCCTTCACCGCCGTCGCACAGAAATCCTGTCTGTTTCCAATCTCATTCTGATAGGGCTTCAGCTCAAACAAATAATAGTTGTTATCATCACTTGGTACTGCTGCGGGCGCTGCTGCAACGACCGTGATCTGATTTGTACCACTGATGATGCATTGATGGATCGTCACGGATTGTGCCGCGGCTGCCGTCATCTGCATCAGACATACAAAAATCAGGCAAAGCACTGCCCATACTGAAAATTTCTTTTTCATTTACTACCTCCATTAAAAATATTACATAAACACCTAATTATATTATACAAGCTATCCCGTTTTTTTTCAAGATAATAATCTGCACTGCCAGACTTTTCTTTTTAATATATTTTATTCCAGTGTTAACTCCTCTGAGATCACCTTGACCCGATCCAGCTTACCATCCTGTCCCGCGCCATGCATATGTCTTTCATCTCTCCGAAAACACTCTATATATTCCCACACTTCCTTGCTGATCCGCTCGCCGGGATAGACGACCGGGATCCCTGGCGGATACGGCGCGATCATCTGTCCCGCTATCTCACCCGCTGCCTCCTGCCAACACACTATTTTCATATTGGAAAAATAAGCCCTGCGCGGCGTCATAACCTGCTGCGAAAGCATCGGGAATGGCGGATAAGCGTCTTTGGCATGCAGCGCCCGCAAAGCCGGCTGTGTCGCATACTTCCTGCTAATATCCGCACATGCCTCAATAAGCCTGTCCATATCTTGGACCTCATTGGCATAAGTCACTACGGCTAACACGTTTTCATAGTCTGCAAGCTCCATATTGACGGCATACTTCTCAAAAAGTATTTTATCCAGATCATAGCCTGTCAGTCCGATCTCCCGCGCAGAGATCACCAGCCTGGTACGATCCGTATGTATTTTGTCCATACAGCCAAAACCGGTTATGTTATTGATTCTTTCTCTCGCATATGCCGCAAGACAAAGCGCTTTATCCATCATTTCTCTCCCGTTCACGGCAAGCTCGTACCTGGCACAATCCAATGATATCATCAAAAGGTAACTCGGGCTCGTACTCTGCACCAGCTGCAGATTCTGTTCGATCCGGTCCAGTGCCGCTTCACCCACACCATGATGTCTGATATGCAGCACAGAACTCTGTGTGAGTGCCCCCGTGACCTTGTGCATACTCTGCACACAGATATCCGCTCCTGCCTCGAGCGCGCCCATCGGGAGCCTGTCATGAAAATACATATGCCCTCCATGTGCCTCGTCGACCAGCAGCAGCGCACCATGCGCGTGACAGATCCCCGCAATCGCCTGTAGATCCGAACATATGCCATAATAGCTCGGACTCACCAGAAATAAAGCCTTACAGTCCGGATTCTCCTCAAAGCCTTTCCTGACAGCCTCCGCTGTGATCTCGCCCTGTATTGCCCAGTCCCAAATCACCTCCGGCATCACATACACTGGCTTCGCGCCTGACAGGATCAGTCCCATCATCGCAGACTTATGCGCATTTCTGGCTACCATGATCTTCTCGCCCTCCAATGCCGCACTGATGATCATCGCCTCATTTCCACAGGTACTTCCGTTTACGAGGAAAAAACTCTGGTCCGCACCATATAGCGCACTGAGCAGCCGCTGCGCTTCACCGATCGCGCCCTCCGGGCTGTGCAGATCATCTGTGAGCGGTGTCTCCGTGACATCGTATGCAAATATCCCTGTCCCAACCCTGTCCGTCCAGCGCGGACACAATCCGTTTTCCAGCCTGTGTCCGGGCACCCTGAAATACGCTGGTCTTGTTTCGATCAAATCTGTTACCGCTTTCAATAGCGGAATTTGTTCCTGATTCATTCTGTTTCCTTCCTGTTTTCTTCCTGTCAGACAAAACTGTTAACATTTCCCAAAATTTGTGCTATAGTGATTAGGGACTGCTCGAAATCTAAGTCATTTCATAACAGTTCCCTAGAGCGTGTTTGAAAAATCATTCCCGCCACCTATACGCCCCACTTTGCGTGATATTTGCACCGCATTCAGTCGACGTAGCCCGCTACGCCTCCTTCATTTGGCACAAATCTCCCACAAACTGTGACGTACATCTGACGGAAAGCATTTTTCAAACATGCTCTAGAGTGTATTTGAAATCAGAGGGAGGTAAAATATGTCATATCTATACGAAGTACATCTACACACAACTGCCGCCAGCGCGTGTGCCAGAAGTGCTGGATCCGAATATATTTCTTTCTATAAAGAACTTGGCTATGACGGTATCATCGTGACCGACCACTTTTTTAACGGCAACTGCTGCGTCCCCAAAGATCTCCCGTGGGAGGAGCGCGTGGACATCTTCTGCAGCGGTTACGAGGACGCCAGGGCAGAGGGCAGACGTCAGGGACTCAAAGTATTTTTTGCATGGGAATGTCGTTTTGACGGTGATGAATATCTGATATACGGACTTGACAAAAAGTGGCTCAAAGACCACCCTGACATGATGGGGTGGGATCATATCACCCACTATGAAAAGATCAAGGCAGACGGGGGACTTGTCGTACAGGCACATCCTTTCCGCGAGAGAGGCTATCTGTCCGAAGTGTATGTCCACCCGCACCAATGCGACGCCTTCGAGGTTGCAAATTGCGGAAACCCGCATGAGCAGGACCGCATGGCATACCGGTATGCCACGGAGCATGGTATCACTATGACCGCCGGCTCCGATATACACCATGTCGACAGAACTGACAATGGATATATCTATGGCATGAGTTTTGATACCCCCCTCAACTCGATCGACGACTATGTGACACGCATCAAGAGCGGAAACGGCTTCTCTCTCCACGTCCCGCCCGAACATCTTGCGTGGGAAGAGGGAACCACTAATCATCTGCCAGTATTTATCTTTGACAAGAATAATAATCCCATTCCCACACACAGCATTGAGGACATCTTCTCAACCTACTAGCTTTTCAGTCGACGACTTACCCTTGAGTCGTCGACTAGACCTTGAGTCGTCCCCTAGCCCTTGAGTCGTCCCCTAGCCCTTGAGTCGTCCCCACGTACTTCTAGAGAACAGTATCAGGATCGGAAAAATCTCAAGCCTGCCTGCAAGCATATCCATGATCAACACCACCTTAGACAACCATGTGAAATCCCCAAAATTGCAGGTAGGGCCAACCGCCTCAAGACCCGGTCCTATATTGTTGAAACAGGAGAGAACTGCTGTAAGGCTGGTCATAACCGAAAACTTCTCAAGGGATACTATGATCACACTGACAAACAGTATGATAACGTAAGCTGACAAGTACGCATTGGTATTCTCCAACACTTTCTCATCAACCATATGGTCATTGATCCTGACAACCTGCACTTTCTGTGGCGATATCGCGCGGCGCAGGTTCCTGCGGAGCCCCTTGACCACGATCAACACCCTTGCACACTTAAATCCGCCTCCTGTGCTTCCCGCGCTCGCACCAATCACCATCAAGCCCAAGATGATCGCCTTGGAAAAGGAAGGCCACAGGTCAAAATCCGTTGTGGCAAATCCCGTTGTCGTCACAATGCTAGCCACCTGAAATGCCGCATGGCGCAGTGTCTCCTCAAATGTGCTGTAAAATCCCTTTAGATTCAGTGCGATCAGCACCACACTTCCGATAACGACACCCAGATAAAGCCGCAGTTCCTCATCTTTTAAAACACTCTTAAACTGACGCAGCAAAAGCATATAATAGCAGCTGAAATTGATACCAAACAGCAGCATGAACACAGTGCAGACATTTTGGATATAGGGGCTGTATCCCGCAATACTGTCGTTTTTAATCCCAAAACCACCTGTCCCCGCAGTGCCAAACGCCGTACAAACCGCCTCAAACAACGACATACCGCCAAACAGCAGAAATACAATATCCACCAATGTCAGCAGAATGTAGATCACATATAATATCTCCGCTGTCTTTTTCATCTTGGGTACGAGTTTTCCCACCTGCGGTCCCGGACTCTCTGCGCGCAGCAGATGCATCGTAAATCCCTTGCTGCTCTCCCCGGAAACTCCTACAGCCAGCACAAATACAAGTACTCCCATACCACCTAGCCAGTGTGTGAAACTCCTCCAGTAAAGAATGCTCATGGATAGGCTCTCAACCTCTGCCAAAATGGAAGCACCTGTGGTCGTAAACCCTGACACAGTCTCAAACAGCGCATCCAGATAAAACGGGATCTCCCTAGAAATATAAAACGGCAGTGCCCCCAACAGACTCATCACGATCCAGCTGACACCGACACAGACAAGTCCCTCCCTCGCCTTAAATACTCTTCTGCTGCCCTTGCACAATATAAGCAGCAGCAACGATATCAACAATGTAATACACATGCTCGACGCAAATCCAACGCACGCCATATCTTCCTGCTTGACCAGACCTATGATCAGCGACGGGATCATAAAAACCGCCTCAACCAGCAGAATGCGCCCTATAAATCTGCCCATCATCTTGTAATTCATAACTATTTTCCCTTTTACTACTTTTATTCAAAAATATCATTCAGCTTGTAAAGAACCCTGTCCGCACCTGTCACTACGATCACAGTGTCTCCTTCCACAAAGCTGGAATCACCGTTTGGAATCTCGAGCTGTGCACCGTGCATGATGCATACCACCAGCACATTCTTCTTGATCTTCAGCTTTTTGAGTGCCTCCCCACAGTGGGCAGTGTTCTGATCCACTCTGAATTCAACCGCCTCAGCCTGCCCATCTGCGATCATATACACCGTGAGCGCCGCGCCTGTCTGATTCTGCATGGCACGGACGTACTGTACTATATTATTACAGCTGAGCTCCTTTGGACTGATGATACTTCCCAGCGGAAGAGCATCCAATATCGTGTTGTTCTCCAGCCGTCCGAGCTTTGTTATGATCTGCGGAACCTTACAACTGCTCCCATACAGGGAGATAATGATATTCATCTCATCCACGCCCGTGAGCGTCACCAGTGCATCACAATCTGATATGCCCTCATTATCAAGCAAAAACTCCTTTGTGGCATCACCGTGGATCACCGTCGCTTTCGGGAGCATGTTGGCAAGCTGGATACACTTATCATAATCCTGCTCCACGATCTGCACACCGATACCGCTTTTTAGCAGCATCTGTGCCAGATAATAGCTCACGCGCCCTCCCCCACACAGTATCACGCGCTTTGCCTTGTGTGTTATGATCCCCAGGTTCCGAAGAAGTGTTGTCAGGATATTTGTGGGCGCCGTCACGAATATCCGGTCTCCTTCCATCAGCACAAAATCACCGCCCGGCATGACTGCCTTGCCATTCCTGATGACCGTACATACCAGGATCTTACACTTGACGATATTGTACAAGTCATTCAACGCAATATTGCACAGTTTGTGCCCTGCATCCACACGCAGCTCCACGATCTCCACTCTGCCCTTTGCAAAGGTATCACGCTTTAGGAACCCCGGATACTTTAATAACCGCTCAATCTCCACTGCTGCCTGTCTCTCCGGATTGATCATCATAGAAAGCGCGAACAGACCTCTCATCTTGAAAATCTGATCATTATATTCCGGATTTCTAATGCGGGCAATCGTGTGGATACCAGGATTCATTCCATGTGCCGTCATACAGCAGAGCAGATTGACCTCATCTGCATTCGTCACCGCAATGAGTAGGTCCGCCTCCCTGACACCTGCACGTTCCAATGTTTCCATGGATGCGCAGTTACCCTGTACTGACATTATATCATACCTCTCCTCCGTGGAGCCTAACACTTTCTGATTGGCATCGATCAAAGTCAGATCATACCCTTCCGCTGAGAGCTGTTTTGTCAGCATTGCACCTACTTTGCCATCACCTGCAATTATTATCTTCACGTCATTTTATCCTCCTCTTAGGAATTGTTCAGCTGCTCATTACCTTTATGTCCATTATATCATCTATCAGAAAAAAGGCAATATCACAAAAAGTAGCGTGTGCCAAAACACACGCTATCCCATTTGCCCGCCAAAGCGGGCACTCTGATCCATTATTTTTTATCTTACATCTCTTCTGTCTCGTCCAATGCCTCTGTATCTTCCGGATGCAGCTTTTCTTTGATCTTCTTGATCAGCTCCTCGATCGAGGATGCCTCTATCTTCTCTGTCTCCTGCTTCTTCTGTACAACCTTCTCCTGCCGTTCTTTCTCAGCTTGCTTCTTCTCAGCGCGCTTCTCTTCCATGCGCTCCTGCTCTGTCTTTTTGTCTGCCTTGCTGCTCTCCGCCATGTCTTTCAAAAGCTTTACTGCATAAGAAACGCTTCCATCCTTATCCATTGTGATGCTAAATCCTGAGACCTTATCCGCATCCTCGCCGAGCTCTTCCTTCAACGTGTCGAACTTATCGCCCGCACCGCTGATGATCGCCTCATACTCTTCCCTTGCAGCCGGGTCTGTAGCCATCTTCTCGAGAAGCTCAGGATTGATCAGAACACTGTATGTTTTATCGGACAGGCTTGCATAGTAATCCTGCTCTTCATCTGTGGACCACTTCGCCACAGAAAACTCCATATCCCCATACTTCTCTCTGAGCTCTGCCAGCAGGTTCTTTGCCGCATCGCTGAGCTCAATACCTTCCTGTACACCGTTTGCATCAAGCGCCTTGTACGCAGTCGACTCCGTGGGCTTTGGCTTGCTGTAGCCTGCCTTTACATCACGCGCCTGCCCGCTGTACTCATAAGTATCCCTGTCCGTATTTGTCTGTCTGCCGTCTGTTGCAGCTTTTCTGCTCTGTGCTCTTTTATTCGCATTCACGCCTGCAACATTTCCTGTAAAAGCTGCCTCATCCTTGTTTGTCTGATTTGAAAAAAGACCTGTATTGTTCAAGATTGAACTGTAATTGATTCCATTCATAATCATACCAACCTTTCTATATTCATATTAAAAACACATAGGGATCTTCGCACCCTATATCACCAGCTATTTTTAATATCGGCATTCTTCGCACCGAACTTTATAGTCCTCTTTCATCAAACACACATTTTTTATGTTATTGCCACTTGGCGGAGCCGCAGCAGCACTTTCTTCTCCAGACGGCTTACCTGCACCTGGCTGATCCCCAGATCTCCTGCCACCTGCATCTGTGTCCTGTTCTCAAAATACCGCATCCGGATCAGACTTTTCTCCCTCTCGTCAAGCTCGCTCAGCAGTTTTTCAAGAAGCAGTCTGTTGATGATCTCCTCACTCTCGCCATCCTCACCCAGCATGTCCACCAGCTGCACTTCACTTCCGTCAGACTCATACACTGTCTTGTAGATCGACTCCACCTCCTGCCCCGCATTGAGCGCTGTGATGATATCCTCCATGGCAAGTCCAGACTCCATACCAAGCTCTGACAACATCGGTTCCCGCCCTGTGCGCTGCCAGAAATCCTCGCGCAGCTTTTTCAACCGTCTTGTGTTTTCCTTGATGCTCCTGCTGATCTTTATCATTCCATCATCCCTCAGGAATCTTCGGATCTCTCCCATGATCACCGGAACTGCATATGTAGAAAAACACACTCCATAATCCATATCAAACTTCTCGATCGCCTTTACAAGTCCCATTGCACCGATCTGAAACAGATCCTCTGCCTCTATCCTGTTTGCCCCGCCTCTGCCCGCAAAGCGCTTCACTACATGGTACACAAGCCCTGTATTTTTCTCAAATAATCGTTCCTTTGCCTCCTGGTCTCCTCCCTGTGCCCTGACAAAAAGTTCTCTCTCCTCCATATTCATGCCCTGCCGCTTTTGTTCCATACTGCTGCCTGCAGTATCGGCGCAGGTTCAACCTGACTGCCGCCAAAACTTTTCCACATATGTACACAGGTTCCTTCCCCGACACTGCTTTCCACCTGCATCCTGTCCATAAATGCCTCCATAAAGGAAAATCCCATACCCGAGCGCTCATTGGCTGCCCCTGTGGTAAAAAGCGGCTGCATCGCCTGTTTTACATCAGCGATGCCAACTCCCCTGTCGGAAATTTCCACTGACAGTTCATTTTCTGTGGAGAGACTCGCGCGCAGGACAACACGTCCCCCTTTCTCCCCATAGCCATGTATGATGGCATTGGTCACTGCCTCCGACACCGCCATTTTCACATCCTCGATCTCGTCAACAGTCGGATCTATATTTGACAGAAATGCAGCGATCACCACGCGCGCAAGCCCTTCATTTTCCGATATGGCATCAAACTCCAAACATATCTCATTTTTTGTGCTTCTATTTTCCATATAAAACCATATTCCCTCCGTAACTGTGCTGCTGCCACAAAGTTACTTCCTTTCTATATTATTCAAACATCATACAACACAACGCCGCTTTGCATCTCATGTCAGTATCTCTATGATAGATGACATCCCCGATGCTTTTAAGATCCTGCTGATACGCTCACTTACATTGATCGCATACACCTTCCCGCCAAAACAGGAGATCTTCCGGTACCTGCCAATGATGATGCCAAGCCCGGAACTATCCATAAAGGTCGTGTCCTCAAAGTCAAACACGATGTTTTTTACCTTATCATCCAATATCAGTCTGTCTGCACATTCCCTGATGCCCGCTGCGCCATGATGATCCACTTCCCCCGGCATCCTGATGCACAGATAATCGTCAATGATCGCATACTCTTCCATCTTCTTTTCCATTCATGATCCTCCTAATCTGACACAAAAAAAGAACATACCGATCCGACATGTTCTCTTTCGTGTGTTCTACGTGACCCTACTCACCTCTTATTTCCTTTATGTAACCTTCCGACTTTCTCGCTTTCGCAGTATCGGGGAATAATTCCACCACCTGCTCGTAAATCTCTACCGCCTTGTCCAGATTTCCCTGTTTGTTGTAAGAGTTCCCTAGATTATACAGTGCCTCACCATTTGTAGGATCATACGAGTAAGCCCTCTCCAGGTTTACAATGGCTGTATCATACTCCTCTGACCGGAACGCCGCGTAACCAATATCGTAGCTTTTCCTTGCGACCACCTTGCCTATTTTGCCCTTCATGGCATCATACAGTGCCTTAAAACTCTCTGTAGCCTCACTCTGCATATATCCCTCGTCAATTTTCTCCAGGGCAGCAGCGACCGCCATCTCATCCCCAGTCCCGTTCATGTGCATCAGAACCGCCTCAATGAGCTGAGTGTTTGCCTGTATCTGGACCTTATCTGCCTGTGCTGCGCTCAGGCTGCTTGACAGAGAGTTCTTTTCCTGTGTCAGCTCGCTGACTTGCGAGGTCAATTCATTAACCTGCACGGTCTTTGCATCAAGCTGTTCACTGACCGCCTTGTATCGCTCATTCACCTCATCCCGCGCCTGCTGTATCCTCGAGGGCAGCACCAGAAACCATGCGATCCCCACTCCGATCACTACACCGATCATCATGTTGACCAGTGTCTGCAGCCAGGACCTGTCCTTCCTTCCAACAGGCTGTATCACTGTATCATTGCCACTCTGGTAAACGATCGCCTCTCTCCTTTTCCGCATACGTTCGTCCTCAGAAGGTGTCATCTCATCCACTTCCCTGAGATATCTGAGCGTCATCGTGTTGTTCACATCAATGGCGAGAGCCTTGTCAAGCTCCTTTTTTGCCTTTTCCCACTCCTGATTCTTCAGATACAGAAGCGCCAGAAGCTGCCTCGCATGCACGAATCTCGGATTCATCGAGATCACTTTTTTGAGCTGTATCACAGCTAAGTCAAGGCTGTCCTGCTGGCAATATGTAAGCGCCATATTGTATTTCTTGATCGTCTGGTTGTAACCCTCGAGCCTTCCAGGATTATTCTGCAGCATATCAATATAATCATTCGCAATATTCTTCTCGCTCCTGGTATTCTTGCTGATGATCCACTGGCTCAGCGCCGCCACAACTTCCCCGCGCTCAAAATACACAAGCCCCAGCAGATTCCTCGCATCGACATGACATCTGTCCAGCTTCAGGCACCGCCGCAGGCTTGACACTGCACCTGACAGATCCCGGACCTTCGCCTTATCCAGACCATCGTTGTAGAGGCGGTTTGCCGCATGCATTATTTTCTTATACAGTCCCACATCAACTCCGCAGCCAGTACAAAAATCCTTCTCCGTCAACAGACATCCACAATTATAGCAATACATATCAAGCTCCCCTATTCTTCTTCCTTCGATTCCTTGACCAGATTCACCAACACATCCGCAAGGTCAGTCACATCCTGATTATATACTGCATCCTCTACGTCCTCAACCTCCAGGCTGGGATGGAACTTTTTCAATTCTTCCTCAAATTCTATCATCATCATCCTCCATACTGCTCTCCACAATTCCTGCCAGATACAGTGAACCGACGATATATACCTTACCTGTATCTCCCCTGACCGACAAACCAAAAGCAAGCGCATCCTCTATCTTTTCATAAGTGTATATCCTCTGTTTGGCCTTATCGGCATATTGATCAAATATATCTTTAAGCTCCTCCAAATCGGCTCCACGTTCCCCCGGGATATGTGTGATCACAAAATCCGTGATCATAGGAAGCCCACAGAGCATCTCTATCATTTTGTCATACTGTTTATCACTGACGACAGAAAAAATGAGCACGCATCTGCCATTCTCTGTCTTCTGAAAATCCGGTGACTGTATCAGGGACTTGGCAAACGCCTCGATCCCGTCCTCGTTATGTGCCCCATCAATAAAAACACCTGGTTTTACCTCTTCCATACGGCATGACCAGTGCATCTTACTGATTCCTTCTCTTATGGATTCTACAGTAAACTTCCCAAAACCACAAGTCATTTTTAATACTTCGCATGTGCGGACAGCGACCGCCGCATTTTCCACCTGGTAGACTGCAGTGGTGTTGACGATCAGTCTACCATAATCATAATAACGACTGGCAAAAGAAAAATCAATGAATTTTTTCTGAATTTCATTTATTTTGTAGTCATTTTCTGACACTGGATGCCATTTGCAGCCCAGTTCCTGCGCTTTTTGACATATTACATCAGCAGCTGCCCTTTTTCTGTCTGAAAATACGACAGGTATCCCAGCCTTGATGATCCCTGCCTTTTCAGATGCGATCGCTTCAACCGTGTTCCCCAGATAAGTCATGTGATCCAATCCGATCTCCGTGATCACTGTCATCACTGGACTTTCAATCACGTTGGTCGTATCAAGGCGCCCGCCAAGTCCTGTTTCCAATATCGTAATATCAACGCCCGCCCTTGCAAACACATAGACCCCCATATAAAACAAACGTTCGAAATATGTCGGGCAGTACGCCGGTCTGATACTGCAGTACGCTGTGATCATGTCGGAAAGCCAGTTAAACGCCTCCACAAACATCTCCTCAGAGATCACAACTCCGTCGATCACAAAGCGCTCCCTGATCGTCGTAAGATGCGGCGATATAAACATCCCCGTCCTGTAACCACTCTCCATACATATACTCTGAAGAAACGCACAGACGGATCCTTTTCCATTCGTACCCGCGACATGGATCAGTTTCCCCAGATTTTTCTCGCGGTATCTGCCGTCCTCACAGTTTTGTATATATCCGTAAAATCCTCTCGTCTCTTCCATTGGATTCTTCGTCGTAAATTTGGGCACATCAGCCATAAATCGTTCCGCTTCGGCATAAGTGCGCACAAGCCGCTCTCTCATATCCATTCACTCCTTGGGGCATCATGTGTGTGCGATCAAATATCCTGACGCGCGCCGGGTGCCCGTGTGCAATCGAGTAGAGGAATGACCTTCTCCACTACTCGTGCGCCGGGCACCCGTCAGCGAACCGATTTATCGGTTTGATGACATTCTTCCTCTGGGTGCCCGTGTGCATAAAAAGAGTCCGCCAAAGAACGCGAACCCTTAAAAATTTATAACACTACTACCGTTCCGACAATAACACCGTTCTGTGAGGAGTACTCCATAAAACTGGTATCCCGGTTGATCACCATTCTATTGTCATCTATACTGATCACAGTCCCCTTGTGAACACTGCCGCTGATCCGGATCTTCGCTTCCCTCGATTTCAGAATGGTTTTCTCTAGATCATCGACTTGTTTTTTGGCACGGATGCATTTGATATAAATATCACTTTTTTTCTTCTTCAAATCATCGAGATGCGCCTGCAGCTGTTCGCTCAACTCCCCTGTCTGCTGTCTGACGCGCAGGATCTTCGCCATCCCCAAAGCCACTTCATCCAGTTCCTGATTCAGTTTCATGTACTCTTCATTCATTGCAATACGCTGTTCCATGATCTCAGGCATCACACCCACATGGATCCCTGTCTTGATCTCCGACTGATTACCTGCGTTCTGACAGTTTACCCCCATCATCGCATGTACATATCCTCCGGCGATCAGACCTTTCTTACCTGTCAGCGTGATCTGTTCTCCCGCAGTCACTTTGGAGTTCAGTATGACATTGGACTGTACAGTCCCTCCCGCACTGACATTCGCGTACTCTATAAACTCTGTAAAAACGTCACCGCCTGCAACGATCGCACCCTTGCCCGCTCCCTGCATACCGCGTTTGAGACACACTGTACCGCCCGCGGAAATGTTTGCTGACTCGACAACGCCCTCAACCGTAAGGCTCTTTCCCGCCCGCACGGTGACACCTGCCTCCACATTTCCATGTATGATGACATCTCCGTTAAAATCCACCAGTGCATTGTTGGCATAATCACATCCCCCATGTATCTCATATACCTCTACCACTGACAGTTTATTGTCGCCGTCATACTCGATCTTGCCGGACTTGGCGGCATAATATTTATTCGGATCCTCCGCATTGCTGATGCCCTTACCAGTGAGTGGTCTGAGCTCTTTATAGGTGTTGGCTTTCTCGACCACCCCGGTTACATCTCTTCCTGCGGTTCCCTGAATGGCAGGATGATACACTGCAAGCAGCTGTCCTTCCTCCACATTCTGCACCAACGACATACTTCTGTAATCTACTGTACCATCCTTTCGGATCTCAGGTCTTGGCTTCTCTGTGCTAAAGAAAAATTCAAAATGTCCTGCGCTTCCTGGCTCTCCCTTTTCACTTGTCGCGATCTTTACCTCACGGTCATAAATCTGTTTCTTACACATTGCCGCAACGTGCGACTCGTTGATACCTGCCACTACCCCGTTGAGCTGAAGGTATCTCATGATTTCTGGCTTTTCATATCTTGTGCCTTCTTCCGGCGCGCACAAGTAAAGCCACGCTTCTTTTTTATCTTCTGCTACTCTGACATAAGATTTGACATTAACCATTTGTTCACCTCCGAGAAGGCACCCCTGCCCCTTTATGTCTATATTGTACCACTATTTACCTCAATTGCGCAAGCCGTTCCAGGATTTGTTCCTTCATTTGTACATATTTTGCTAACTTTCCTTTTTCTTCCTCAATCTTTGCCGCTGGTGCTTTCGACATGAACTTCTCGTTGTTCAGCATGCCATTGACGCGCGCAAGCTCGCCATCAAGCCGCTTTGATTCCTTTTCCAGCCGTTCGATCTCCTGCGTTAGATCGACAAGTTCCGCAAACGGAATATATATATTTGCATTTGCGATCACCACTGAAACCGCATCATCAGCGATGCCGTTCTTGTCACTCTGTATCGTGACACTGGACGCATAGGCAAGCGACGCAAAGAAAAGCTTCCCTTCCTCAAAAGTTCTCCTGATGTCTGCCTGGTCGGATACCACGAACACATGCGCTTTTTTCGAAGGAGCCACATTCATCTCTGTCCTCACATTTCTGATGCCGCGCACTGCTTCTTTGATGATCTCTATATCCTTCTCGTCCGCCGAAAAATTGCGCTGGCTGGTATATTCAGGCCATCTCGAGATCATGATGGACTCCTCCTCTGATTGAAGCGTGCAGAAGATCTCCTCCGTAATAAATGGCATATACGGGTGCAGTAGCTTTAACGCATCGATCAACACGTTCCTGAGCGTCCACAGTGCCGCATTCTGTGAAACCGTGTCGTCCGAATCATAGAGTCTGGGTTTAACCATCTCAATGTACCAGTCGCAGAACTCGTCCCAGATAAAATCATAAATCTTCTGAACCGCAATACCAAGCTCAAAGTTCTCCATGTTATCTGTAACCTCTTTTACGAGACTGTTCAGTTTCGAGATGATCCAGCGATCCACCGGCTCCAGCGAATCCGATGCGTCAGCAACCTCTTTCCCATCCATGTTCATCATGATAAAGCGCGACGCATTCCAGATCTTATTGGCAAAATTCCTGTTTGCCTCGACTCTCTCGTAGTAGAAACGCATGTCGTTCCCAGGTGCATTCCCTGTGATCAAAGTCATTCTGAGCGCATCTGCACCGTACTGCTCGATCACCTCCAGCGGATCGATGCCATTGCCAAGTGATTTTGACATCTTCCTGCCCTGCGAATCGCGCACCAGACCATGGAAGAGCACCGTCTTAAAGGGTTTTTCCTCCATGTGCTCATATCCGGAAAAGATCATGCGGATCACCCAGAAAAAGATAATGTCGTACCCTGTCACAAGCACATCTGTCGGATAGAAATATTCCAGATCCTCCGTCTTGTCCGGCCATCCAAGCGTCGAGAACGGCCACAGTGCCGATGAGAACCATGTGTCCAGCGTGTCCGGATCCTGCGCAAAATTCTTGCAGCCACATTTGGGACAAGCGCTTGGCATACTCTTTGCCACAACGATCTCACCGCACTCGTCACAGTAATAAGCTGGTATCCGGTGTCCCCACCAGAGCTGCCTGGAAATACACCAGTCCTTGATGTTATCTGTCCAGTTATAGTAGATCTTGTCCATTCTCTCCGGTATCAGCTTAATGTCACCATTTTTGACAGCCTCCACGGCAGGCTTGATCAGCTCATCCATCTTCACAAACCACTGCTGCTTTACAAGCGGCTCGATCGTTGTCTTGCAGCGGTCATGCGTACCCACATTATGGCTGTAATCTTCCACCTTTACGAGAAGCCCCATGCTGTCAAGCTCATCCACGATCGCCTTCCTGGCCTCGTAGCGCTCCATGCCCGCATATTTCCCGCCATTTTCATTAATCGTGGCATCATCGTTCATAATGTTTATAATAGGCAGCTCATGCCGCTTTCCAACTTCAAAGTCATTTGGATCGTGCGCTGGTGTGATCTTGACAACACCCGTACCAAATTCCATATCGACGTACGTGTCCTCGACAACCGGAATCTCGCGGTTCATCAACGGGAGCATCAGCTTCTTTCCCCGTAGATGGGCATACCGTTCATCGTCCGGGTGAATCGCCACCGCAGTATCGCCGAGCATGGTCTCTGGCCTGGTTGTCGCGAAAGTCAGATATTCACCAGACTCTGTGCCATCGTCATTCAACACGGGGTACTTAATGTGCCACAGATGCCCTGCCTGCTCCTCATACTCAACCTCCGCATCCGAGATCGATGTGTTGCACACAGGACACCAGTTGATCATCCTGGCGCCCTTGTAGATATAACCTTTTTCATGCATTTTACAGAAAACTTCCGTGACAGCCTTATTGCAACCCTCATCCATCGTAAAACGCTCTCTGTCCCAGTCACACGACGAACCGAGCTTCTTGAGCTGACCGATAATACGCCCGCCATACTCCCTTTTCCAGTCCCATGCCCGCTCGAGAAACTTTTCACGTCCGAGATCATGCTTGTCAATGCCTTCTTCTTTTAATTTTTCGATGATCTTAACCTCTGTCGCGATGCTGGCGTGGTCTGTTCCGGGCTGCCAGAGCGCATTGTACCCCTGCATTCTCTTAAAGCGGATCAAAATATCCTGCATCGTATTGTCCAATGCATGTCCCATGTGAAGCTGTCCTGTAATATTGGGGGGCGGGATCACGATCGTGAACGGTTTCCTATTCCGATCAACCTCCGCATGAAAATATTTTTTATCAAGCCATTTTTGATAAATCCTGTCCTCCAGCCCATGTGGATCATAGGTCTTTGCCAACTGTCTGCCCATACTGTTCTCCTTCCTAATAAATTAATATACGGAGCAGGGAAGACTTTCCCCACTCGCCGCGCGACCCTTGCGCCGCCTTAGCAGCTTACTTTCTGTGCAAGGGTCTGCGCATAAAAAAAGCCTTTACTGTAAACTCCACAGCAAAGGGCGAATAAACGCAGCACTACCTTTTACAAGAGTATTTATATTTTATAATAGTATTAAATCTCTTATCAAATGTCAAGAAAATTTATTTAATTTTAATATATAATCTTGCGTTCAGACATGTTATAATATCGTCAGGCATTATGTTCATGCGAATGGGCCTAACTACTACAAACTACTATACAGAATCCCCACGCAGATGTTGATCCGTTTTCATGCGTGAGGATACACTGTCAACAAGGAGGAATCCCCGAGTGGATAACACAATTTCTGTTCAAAAAATATTGAAAAAAGTCATCATATATACCTCAGCCGCAACGATTTTCACTGGCACACCAGCAATGACGGTATCCGCCGCTGAAACAATTTTCCAGTCGGAAAGCCCCTCTGTCCCCACAGAGACACCCGGCAGCAGCTCCGCTGACACAGTCGTACCACCCGCTCAAACCAACACGCAAACTCCTGTGGAGTCCACACCTGTCCCACCGGAGGCACCATCAGACACCGTTACCATCACACCATTACCCAATCCCGCAGATCAGGGCACTTTTGATGTGACTCCCATGCAGAGCACGGTTTATGCTGCATCCCAGAAAGGATTGAATGTCCGCAGCGGTCCGTCCACCAGCCACAGCAAGCTTGGAACCCTGAAATATGGACAGGAGATCACTGTTACTGGCAAAACCTCCGACAATTGGTATCAGGTTCAATATTCTGGCAGTGTCGGTTACGTAAATGCAGACTTTGTTTCCGATACCCCTCCAGTCAGTACACAGACTCCCGATGTTCAGGCCCCGGCTGCCGAAAACCCTGTCCCTGATAATCCTGGCACAGAACCAGAACCGGTTCCTCCCGTCGAGGAACCCGACACTGAAACTGACAGCGAGGCTCAGACGGATGACGACTCGTCCGAGGAAGGCTACACTGCCGTGGCCTCACACCTGATCGGCACCCCCGTTTATATCGTGCTGGCAGCTGCCATCGCAGGTGTCCTCGCCCTAATAGGATACTCTGTGTACAGCCTCTTCAAAAAGGACAATGATTCGTCCGATGATTACTGCGAAGATGATTACTATGAGGACGAACCGTTCTCCGATGAGGAATTTTTTGAGGATGAACCGTATTCTGACGAGGAATTTTCTGAAAATAGTGAGCAACTCTCCGATGAGAAATTTTCTGACGATAATGAACAGTTCTCTGATGAAGAATATTTTGAAGACAACGACCGGTTTTCCGACGAAGAATATTTTGAAGACAATGACCAGTTTTCTGACAAAGAATATTTTGAAGACAATGACCGGTTCTCCGACGAGGAATATTTTGAAGACAGTGAGCAGTTCTCCGACGAAGAATATTTTGAAGACAATGACCGGTTTTCTGACGAGGTGGATTCTGAAGATAACAACAGACGCCGATAAAATGTTTTGTGCATGGAATTTTCTAGATATTATGTGTTAGAGTGTGTTTAATAGAGCAGGGGAAAATGTTCATTCCCCTGCTCCACTTTTTTAAAAACCAATCTTATTGTTTGATTTCGTTCTCAACATCTTTACGCTTCCCTCAATGTCTCCAAGTCCTTTCAATACCTCATCTGCAGTCTCCACCTGAGCAGAATTGATACAGAATACAATCCTGACTTTTCCCCCACCAAATATTTTTGACCAAAAGCTGGGTTTCTCCCACCTAAGAAAATAAGAAACCCGAGCCTTCATAAACGCCTTCTCCAATATTGTCTTTACTTTCTGCTCCGTAACGGAACAGAAATCGATCTCGTTGTTTACTTTTACTTTACTATACTCATTTTCCAAAACTGAAACGCCTTCTTTCGTCAGGAACCATCTCAACTTTTACAGTTCCTTATTTTCTTAATAATATGTCTTTCCCTCTTCGATCATCACTGTCTGGCCATCTTTTACTTCCACAATTGTAACTGCGCAGTTTTTATGCACGCCGCCTTTCCAGAAATCTTCGATTCCAACATTGTTGATGCAGGACAACAATCCCCTCAGTGCAGCACCGTGTGTAGACACTAATATTGTATCATTTTCCATACTCTTATTATGCACAATTCCATGTAAAAAATCAGCGGTTCTTTCCTTTAATTCTCCGATCCCCTCCGCCCCTCTAGGCGGTTTGTACGCCTCCGGTTTGTCAAAGAAATTCATAAACTCCGGATCCGGAATATTATAGTTCTCCTTTCCGCAGCAAAGCCCTTCGTACTCTCCGAAGCTGATCTCGATTATTCTGGGCTCTATCGTCACGGGTATGTCCCGTTCTCCCTTTATGATCATCGCGGTCTCATAAGCTCTCTTCAACGGACTCGTGTATATTCTTGTAAAGGGGACATCCCTTAACGCCTCCGACGTGACGCGGGCAAGCCTGCGCCCCTCTTCATTTAGCGGAATATCCGACCGTCCCTGAAAACGTCTCTTTACATTCCATTCAGTCTCTCCATGACGTATGATATAAAGTTTCATTTCTTCCTCCGAAATAGTGATTTTGAGGACACATTCTGTGGTTTAACACGCTGCAAAGGAACTGCTAATAAAAATCTCTTAACTATGACTTGCCTATATCCCCTCTGACTTCAAACAACAATTTTTATCTTGTGCGCCTTTGTCGTTTGAAATATTTGACTTTTTTATTTCCTGTATTAATAACTATAATATATTTTCTTTAAAAATACAAGAGACGATTGCAGTCGATCAGAAATTAGAAAAGGCGAAAAGATTTTTCTGACAAAATCTTTTCGCCTTTTCATGTACTGTAAAACTTGATCCTCTCTTCGATAACACAGTTCAAAATCTGTTATATGCCAACAATGTATACAATTTTTACTACCTTAGCTGACCATTTCAAAAATCAGCACACGATCACTTCAAAATGCAGACAGACTGTGCTGGCATTGCCAAAATACCGTCCACAAGCTCTATGATCTCCCCATTCAAGGTCAGATAACCGCGAATCGCCATCTCCGCCAGCGGCGTATCTGCCAACGTGACCGAGAGCATCTCATCCGAGGTATTATACACGATACCGATCACACTGTCCCCATATGTCTTTGTGATCGCCGCCTGGTGTCCTTCTGTCAATGCCTCCACGATTTCAATCTTCCCCCTCGCGATCTCGGGATTCTCGTTTCGCAATCGCACAGCTCTCTTATAATAATTTAATATCGAATAAGCATCGTTTAACTGTTGCTCAACTCCTGCAAAGGCAAATACAATATCTTTGTCTGCGTCCAGAGGTCCTCTGGTCATTCCTGTCGTATCCGTGTCTGACCATACCATGGGAAGTCTCTTGTTTTCGTCTTTTTTACCGGAGCTCGACATGCCGATCTCCTCACCATAGTACACAAACGGACTGCCGTTCATCGTCATCAGCAGACCACAAGCCATCTTCATATCATTTGCGTCCTTCATCAGCGCATTGGCGACGCGCCCCATATCATGGTTTGCAATGAACGGCGCATCAATAAAATCAGGGTTTTCAGCCGCATAATCCGTCTGATATCCCACCATGCTCCCCACAAAGCTCGCCGCCTTATAATTGCCTCTCGCTGCCTTGATCAGCTTACCCTCCGCGTCCGCAGCGTCGAAATTAAACATGCTCGGTGTCCCGCTCGCATAGTAATCTGCGATCGCAGAACTGCTCGCCCAAACTTCCGATACCATGTAGAAATCAGGATTCAAGCCCTTGCAAAAGCTATACAGCCAATTTAAAGCCTCCGTATTAAAAGTGATGTCATTCTCCTCAAAATGCATGGCAGCATCCATTCTAAATCCATCGATCCCCATATTGATCCAGAAACGAGATATATCTTCAAGCTCCGTCCTGAGCGCTTCGCTCGCCAGATTCAGGTCTGGCATCTCAGACCAGAATACACCTTCATAATACCATCCGCTCCCTCCAACCTGATAATAGTCTGAGTTAACCTGCTCCTTTGCAAAATGATAGTAATCCACATACGGACACTCTGCCACATCTGGGTCCTGTCCCTCCGGCAGTGCTTTCAGATAATCGCAGGCATCCACAAACCACTGATTCTCCGATGACGAATGATTGATAACAAAATCAATTATGATATTGATATCCCTCTTATGGCATTCCTCCACCAGTTTCTGGAAATCCTCCATCGTGCCGTATTCCTTGTCAATAGAACAGTAATCAACAACATCGTACTTGTGATACGTTGGAGACTGCATGATCGGCATCAGCCATACTCCGTTAAACCCCATATCCTTGATATAGTCAAGTTTCTGGGTGACACCGTTCAGATCCCCGATCCCGTCCCCATCCGAATCATAGAATGAGTAAACAAAGATCTCGTAGTAATTTCTGTAATTGTCGTCAATGACATTTAATTCCTGCTCATACTCATATACGATGGCATCGCCCCCTGGACCATTCTTCCCGTCACTGAGATCTGTGGCTTCTGCATCCTCATCTCCATCCCCTGAAACATTGTCCGTCTCACTGACGACATCCTGCGCCACATTCGACGTCCCCGGCTCCTGCTGACCTGATTTTTGTGCATCACCACATGCACAGAGCTGCATTGCCATCACAGCTGCCATCACAGTTCCAAACACACATTTCTCAAACCTTTTTCGCATATCATATACCTCTTCATTTATCATTTTGCCACGCACTGTCTTATTGTTAAATTTCCGGTCAATATTACACTGCCATTGAAACTTTAACTGCCGCACCATTACTCAAATGACGCTGTACTAGAACGACCCCTGCTATCACAATAGCAGGAGTCGTACAAAGTGCTTACTTATTCTCTTCATCGAGACCATACTCTTTCAGGTAACTTTCGCCCCACGATTTTCCACGGTCTTTCTGCCAGTCGATCCCACTTTTGAGTCCGATCGCGACCGTGGCTCCGACCAGAAGAACACCGACAATCAGTTGAGCGATCATAACATTTTACCTTAACCCTTTACAGCACCGCCAGTTACACCTTCTACGTAGTACTTCTGCAGGCACATGAACAGGATCGTAACAGGCACTGCAACCAGCACGCCGCCGGCACAGAATCTTGTGAAGTAACCCTGATAGTCGCCTGTAAACAGCCATCTCTGCAGACCTACTGCAACGTTGTAGCTTGCGCTGTTGCCGAATGCCACATAGGAAGCAAACACGTAATCACACCATGGTCCCATGAACGCTACCAACGCCTGGTAGATGATGATCGGCTTTGCCAGAGGGATGATCATTCCAAAGAAGATCTGTGCTCTCGTAGCACCGTCGATTCTCGCCGCCTCATCCAACGCTTTCGGAAGGGTGTCGAAGAAGCCCTTGCAGATATAGTAACCCATACCGGAGCTTGCGACACTGATCAGGATCAAACCGGGAACCGCACCCTCCTGTGTCAGTCCAAACTGCTTCAACAGGAAATAGAGACAGATCATGTTCAGGAATCCCGGGAACATTCCGAGGATCAGCCAGAATCTCATCAGGAGCTCGCGCCCCTTAAAGCGCATTCTCGAAAGGACGTAGCTGGTGCAGAGCACAAATGCAGTCTGACCGATCGTAACGAAGATCGAGATGATCAGCGTATTCTTGTACCAATTCACGAAATTACTGCTCGGATCAAAGAGGAACCTGTAGGAATCCAGCGAAAATTTCTTTGGGATAATATAGTCAACCATACCGCCGCCCATCTCATTGTAAGAGCGGAAGCTCTGCAGCACCAGACACACGAACGGGAACAGCCAGATAATACTGATCAGCACCAATACAACATAAGTGATTATATTTGTAATCCTTTTCTTACTTGCCATTATTGGAATCCCTCCTCATCCTTTACTGATGGTAAGATGTTGTATACCATCAGCGAGATCACTGCAGTCACCACAAATACCATAATACCGATCACGGCTGCCATTCTATAGTTCGTATCATTGACCGTCAACTTGTACAGCCATGTGATCAACAGATCCGTTCGTCCCGCACCGCCAGCCAGCTCTGTACTCAGTGGAGAACCAGTGTTCAACAGATAGATCACGTTGAAGTTATTCAGATTGCCCGTAAACGATGTCAGCAGATAAGGTCCTGTCACGAAGAGCATATACGGCAGTGTGATCTTCCGGAACATCTGCCATGGATTCGCACCGTCAATGCGTGCACTCTCGTACAAGTCTTCCGGGATATTCATCAGAAGTCCCGTGGTGATCAGCATGACATATGGTATACCCACCCACACATTGATCATGATGATTGTGATCTTTGCAAGCAGGGGATCAGTCCAGAACGGAATCGCGCTGTCGATCCATCCCCACTTCATCAGATAGCCATTGATCAAACCATCCTTCGCAAACATCTTACCTACATAGAGAAGTGATACAAACTGCGGAACCGCGATCGTCATTACCAGGATCGTTCTCCACAATTTCTTGAATTTGATGCCTTTCTTGTTTATCAGAATTGCAACTGCCATACCTCCAAAATAATTGAGGAATGTTGCAAAAAATGCCCATACTAAAGTCCATCCCAAAACGGTAAAGAACGTTGAGCCAAAGCCCGAACCACCTATGGAAAGCAAATTCTTAAAGTTTTCAAATCCTACCCATGAAAAGAGATTGGTGGGCGGCTGATGCGTTGCATCATAGTTGGTAAATGCAACCATGATCATGAAGACGATCGGCACTACCACAAACATGAACACACCAAACACAGGAATCGCAAGAAGTGTCTTGTCAAAGTTATGATCCAGCAGACTGCTCAGATCCTGCTTGTTGGTCGGAAGCTTCTTCCCAGTCTCCAGCCTTAACTGGGACTCATAATTGTTTTTAATATTGATATACCAGATAATGATGAACAGCGCAGTGATAAAGAGCGTCATGATGCTGAATAACAAGATCAAAAAGCTGTTGTCACCAAACACCGTCGTCTTTCCGATTTCCACTCCGTTAAAGTAAGCGGGCTCTTCGCGGGTCGCAACGGTTCCAAGGGTTCCGAAATCCTTGATATAGCCCGCACCAAAGGACACAATGTACCAAATGTAGAGAACTTCAACGGCAAGAAATGCAATTCCGCGGGCAAACTGCTTTCTCATGAGAGAGCCAAATCCCATAATAATGAAAGAAAGCTTTGTCTTCCAGTCACCCTTTATGAATGCTGTTCCGATAAATCCAAAAGTGTTCCCTACTCCTTTAAAAAATCCGGCAATTCGATTTTCCTTCATAGTTTTCCTCCAGATTATCATGTGGTGATACACAGCAGGAGAACCCGTCCCCTGCTGTGTACTGTTTTCTGCTACTATATTTTATTTCTAAAAATATTGCATTTTATACCTGATCAAAACTGCCAGTTTCTTATTTTACAAGTGCATCCATCTTTGATGAGAATGCCTCCAGCTCTGCCATAAGCTGCTCGTCTGTGTAGCCCTTGAAGTTGCCGCCGCAAATTGTCTCGCCAAGTGCATCTGCCTCTGACCAGTACTCACCAGGATACTGTCCCTGAGGAATCGTATACTGGAGCTGCTCGCCAAGTGCTGAAAGCGCCTCGTCAGCCTGTACCGCCGGATCCTGCTGTGCCGTTACATTGGAAGGACCCCAGCCAACCTCGTTGAAACGAGCCAGCTGTGCATCTGTGTCAGACAGATATTTTGCAAGCTCCAGGCACACTACCAATTTGCCTGCCTCTGCCTGCGGCTTAACGCCCATCAGCTTAAATCCACCGAAACCGCCTAACTGGAATGTCTCCCCATCCACTGTGAATGTCGGAAGCTTTGCACATGCATAGTTGTCGCCTAAAACTTCTTTTGCAGAGGAAGAATCCCATGTACCGTCAACGATCGCTGCCCAGTTCACAGCGTCACCGACAGAAGAACCGTCCATATAAATCTTTGACTCTGACATTGTCCTGATCGCTTTCAGTGCTTTCAGACCATTCTCAGACGCATATGTATTCTTGATACCTGTAAAGTTTCCGTCCTCATCTGTGTCAAATGCCAGCTCGCAGCCTGCACCGAAGAAGAATGCTGTCTGATACCAGCTGCCTGTGTCAAAGTAGAAGTTCTTGCCTGCTGCTTCGCAGTCTGCAATGATCTTCTCCAGTGAGGAAGGATCTGTTACCACGCTCTTATCATAATAGAGGAAATATCCGTTGTCAGATGTCAGAGGGAACGCATAAACCTCGTTACCTACCTTTGCCGCTGCCGCTGCGCCTGCATCGTTGGAATTCTGTACAAATGTAGCATAATCACCGTTGATCGTAGTGAGCGCTCCCGCTGCAACGAGACGTGCCATCTGGTCCTGTGCAAACGCATAGAGATCCGGAGCTGCCTCAACGTCCGTGATCACATTGCCCGCCGCTTCGCCCTCACCCATCGGCTCGATCGATACTGTATAACCGTTCATCTCCGGATGTGCCTCGAAGAAAGAGTTGCACAGAGTCTCTGTCACACCTGTTACTGCATCAGGAACCCAGATCTTGATCGTGCCGCTGCCAAAATCCATAGCCTGGGTGTCTGCCGGCGCGCTGTTGTCAGTGGACGCCCCACTGTTGTCTGCTGATGCATTGTTGTCTGCTGATGCATTGTTGTCTGCTGATGCATTGTTATTCTCTGTTGTTGTGTTTGTGTTCGGTGTCGATGTGTCATCCTTTCCGCCACCACATGCTGTCAACACAGATGCGATCATTGTTGTCGACATTACTAATGCTAATACACGCTTTTTCATATTCTCTACCTCTCCTTATTAAATGTAGTTTGTAACCTAAATTCCGCAAAAAATTATAACGAGGCTAATGATTTTAGGCTTAACCTCCCA
>ERZ779626.17-NODE-17-length-130385-cov-36.930814_pt1 | contig 130385 bp, 105 predicted proteins | sample MGYA00514209_ERZ779626 | MGnify/ENA primary metagenome ERZ779626 (study PRJEB29562, sample SAMEA4376713) | mouse gut metagenome | isolation source: Cecum | study: EMG produced TPA metagenomics assembly of the A DSS colitis mouse model was used to assess the...
ATCTGTGCGCCTAATTTTGTGGTATAGTTATAAAATCTAACCGCACAGGTAGAAACATTTTGAAATTGGCAGATATGCCGGCAAAGTTTAAACTGTATGAAAAAGAACCATGGCGAAGCAGAGGGCTTCACCAAATGCCAGTGGATCATTTTATCGTATTCTATATTCCGGATGAGGGGGAAAAGACAGTTACGGTCATCCGGGTTGTATATGGCGGACAGAATATAGATGTGCAGTTGAGAAATACAACAATATAATATAGTGGGAGTGGGAAGCACTTCTTTGGGGGGGGGCTTTCTTCTATTCCCAGATGGTAGATTTGTTCCTATGTGCCGCCGCCCATTTACATTTTCTGCCGCGTTACCTGCCCGTATCCGATTCTTATCTTCCCGGAATCGGATATCCAAAACCCGGTGCAGACTGTTCTCAATTCCCCAGTGGGCCCATTTACTTTTCCCGTATTCCTCTGCCTTCATCCCTTCCTGACTGTATATGGAATACGACACTGCCATCGTTGTTTCATTTTTTCCGTTATGGTTGCCATGCATGCGCCTGCGCCCTTTCATCCCTTCCGGTCAGGATGGTCTTCCCATCAATGGTTACAACGCCTTCGATCTTCCCTGCAACTGCTTTTGTCCAACGAAAAAAACATCATGGAACCGAACCGGATCGATCATTTGGAACACCCGGTTGATTTTAGTTATGAAATACAATATAGCAGATTTTATCTCTACTGCATAGATATGAAATTATGTGTTTACCGTGAGCATAAATTTATCAAGGCTTGAAACTGAGGAAAATTTTGGTATAATAAAAATATTGGAAATATGTGCTGTCTCGAGAGTTGGCAGATCATCGCCACACAGTACGATTTGATATTCGATTTGGTTGGAGGTGTGTAAGTGGCGACATTTACGGTAGCAGAACTGGAAAGTATGATCGTTGTGAGCATGGGCGATTACAAGACTGCAAAAGGGGAAGAGAAACTGATGACAAAGGATCTGGGATCATGTGTCGGTGTGGCACTGCGGGATCCGCAGACGGGAGTGGGGGGACTTTTGCATGTCATGCTTCCGCATTACACTGGATCCGGTGAAAATGGGGTATTTCCTGCTGTTTCAAAATATGCGGATTCAGGTCTCGACGAGATGACAAAAGTGCTGGTGATGCAGGGTGCACAACGCAGCCGGCTGGTGGCAAAGATCGCAGGCGGGGCGCACATGATCAAAAATGCCACGATACCGGAGAGTAAGGATATTTCTTCCAGAAATCTGACAGCGGTGAAGGACAAGTTAGAGGAGCTTAAGATCCCGCTGCTCGCCGCTGATGTGGGGGAACATTTTCCGAGAACTGTTGTGTTTGAGCCGGGAAGCGGCACATTCAGGATCCTCACGCCGGGCAAAGAGGAAAAGCGGATTTGAAAGGGGGTAGGCGCATGGAAGAGCAAAATAAGGAATTAAATGAGATGGAGCTTTTGGAAAGGAATATTATCAAGAGCTACAATGAATTGTTAAAAACATTGCTCGAGGAGGGTGATATGGATACACTCGAGCGGGTCATCACAGATGATGCGTACCGCTATAAATTAATGGATATGCATACAAATAAGCTCAAACTCGAACATGAGCTGTGACATGTTCCTTTGCACAGTTCTGTCTTTCTCGTGCTCATCGTGCCGGGCATCCCGTCAGCTTTGCTGACATTTTTCAGATGGATGCCCGTATGCATAAAAGAGGTGCATTCCCAGAAGGGAGTGCACCTCTGATCATTCATTCAGGAGTGACAGAGCGATCTTTCTTTTGTGGTGTCGGTATAAGCTTGCAAAATGGTTGTAAAACCAGAAGCCTTCTACCAGGATGTGATTAAAGACACCGATCTTACCTTTTACAGTGCCCTGGTAGTACTCTCCGCCATAGATTGTGCCCCTCTTTTCCTTGATATATTGAATAAGCTCCGATTCACAGGTAATATCAGACTTCAACTCAGTGTAAGCCGTTCCCACGCATTCGGAGTGATGAGAGTCACTGCCGCCAAACATGGGGAGGTTATAGAGGAGTGCAAGTTTTCGCGCCTCGGAGTTTGACTCTTGCGATTCGCAGGCGTTAAACGCTTCGAGAAAGTCAAAATGCTGCATGATGTCAGGATTTCTTTTGTAGGCGCGCGTGCGGGTGATGCTCAAGTGGCGCTCGCCACAAGGGTGCGCCGGACCAAGGATCCCGCCGTGTCTGTGCACGACATCCTGAAGGACCCGAACGGGAAGACCGCGGCATTCCATCAAGAGAAGTTTTACTTTTTCAGGCAGGATCACAAGGATGTGGCCTGCATCGATCGTATCATATTCAATTCCTTTTAAAACAACAAAATCACCGATCTTACCTTTTAAGTGATCGCGGTATCTGCGAAAACCGTTGTAGGAATCATGGTCTGTTACAAGCATACCATGGAATCCTTTGGACTTTAATATCTGAATGTATTCAGATATGGGTATCTTGCCGTCCATAGAACCTTCCTTTGTGTGGCAATGCATATCGAATCTCATAACAGGTAAAACCTCCGAATTGATCAAAAAACAATATTTTTGTGCTTCCTTCATTAGTGTACTAAAAATATACGAAATAATCAAATATCAATTTATGGAAAGCATATAAAATTATTTATAAATTTTTCATGAAAAAATTGGTGATTAATTTTGGCTAAAAATATGAAAAACGAACATATTAGAAAAGTTGCACAGAGAAACAGGTTTTTACATTCTGATTTTTGGGAGATAGTAGATAAGCTTAAGATTTTATGAAGAATGATTAAAGAATTGTATTTAGAAGTTGACTTTGCATATTGTATATTCTATAATGATGAACTTAGAAAGGAACAGGAAGGACTTATTTATGGAGGGGAATATTGTGAAAAAGAAAATGATTAACATCTGCAGGTGGGGATCGGGGCTTATCATGCAGTACAAGTCGCTGGCGGTCATGTGCGTGTATGCTTTTTTCTACCTCATCGCTTTTTTCTATCTGGAGCGGAGGGATGTGGCAGTACATGAGATCAGTCTGGGGATCGACGAATATATACCATTTTGCGAAATCTTTATCGTGCCATACCTGCTCTGGTTTGCGTATGTGGCATTGACGGTGGTATTTCTGTGTATCAAAGACCGTGAGGAGAGCGACAGGCTGGTGGCGTTTTTAATGGCAGGAATGACGATCTTTATCGTCGTGTCAGCCATATTTCCAAATGGACACAATCTGAGACCAAAGTTTTTTGAGAGGGATAACATATTTATTGATCTGATCAGACATCTGTATGCGACAGACACACCGACCAATATATTGCCGAGCATTCATGTGTACAATTCAGTTGCGATCATGATCGCGGTGTGGAGGAGCAGATGCTTTGCGGATCACAACATTATCCGGACGGCGATGCTTGTGCTCGGCGCAAGTATCATATGCTCGACGGTTCTGATCAAGCAGCATTCCATGCTGGATGTGCTCCTGGCGCTTCTGCTGTCGGCTGTGATGTACTCTATCTGCTACAAGAGATCGACAGTCAGGGAGAAACACGTATTTACTGCGAGGATCAAATGATCATGAAAATAAAAACAGCTCCGGTTTAAGGGAGCTGTTTTTTTACTTCAATGCGTTTTCGGAAGTGTTGACTATGACTATATGGGAAATATTATCGTAGTTCTTCTCTGGCATGATGAAGACTTTGCGGCCGCTTTTTAAAGAGAGAGCAACAGCTTCCGTGCCGTTGTTGACCTCGTCGCAGATTTCTTCAAAATTGTTTTTTAGTGTCGTGAAATCCATTTCTCTTACTAAATCTTTCATATGGGAATCCTCCTAATTCCTTTTTGACGTAAACTCTGTGTGCATCAATACGGGAATATAACTGACGCATCTTTATCCTGACCGGTTTCCCGCAGTTCTTAAGTGCTGACAGAGTTCTGGAAAAAATTACTTGTCATAAACAGTATCGACAATTTTTTAATAAAATATTATATGAAAAATAATAAATATTCAGAAAATTGATGATGTTTTTAGGATCCGCTCAGCGTCTGCCGGGAACGAACCCCTCAAAGATAAAAAGGTCGAAGCTCCTTGATACTTTGTCGAGCTCCTCCTGAGAGCGGACAGTCCATGCGATACTCAGGCTCTTGTATAGTTTTCTGCAGATGTTTCTTGACAGTTCGTTCTTGTGCTTGCAGTTGTATGCGATAAAATCTGGCGATGCATAGCAGTTGCCGATCAGGTGGGAGAGCAGAAAGTATGGGATATTCAGCTTTTGCTTTGTGAAATCCTCGGAGAGTTGTCCGCGGACTATATTTGGCCTGTGGATCTTGTACCAGCGCACAGCCAGCGGATGAAAGGATTCGATGCAATACAGCCCTTTGTAATCAGCCAGGATACTGTCACAGATCCTGCATAGCTTGTCAGCATTTTTTTCCACTTTGTATTCTATGATCAACGGAACCCTGCCGTCTACCATATTCAGGATATCTGCGAATGCGGGGATGCGCTCATCTGTTCCGAGCAGACGGAACTGCTGCAGCTCTTCGTATGTATAATCTTTCAGGTTTCCTTTGACGCCACAGATGCGGTTCAAGGTATCATCGTGAAAAACGACAGGTATGTCATCTTTGGTCAGATGGACATCGAACTCGATGCCGTAGCCAAGATCCGCAGCCCGCTTGATGGCGGCGTAGGAATTCTCGGGAAGTTTTTCGTCAGGTTCTGCCTGTCTGGATTCCGGATCGGTCTGTTGTCCGAAACCGCTCCTGATATTTTTTAGTTTCTGGATCTTCGGGTTCATATTGTGGAGTCCGCGGTGGGCGTACATATGACCGAAAAATGGTCTGTAGTCAGGACGTCCATGAATACGCGGTTTAATGGAGATCAGGTAAAGACCTGAAACGGTGATGAACGACAAAAAAAAGCGCATGATCGTAAATAATAATCCCATCATAATGTAAATAACCTCTTTTTCTCTCTTGTACTATTATACTACGCGCTTTTGCAGGATTTGTAAATATATAAAGTAAATAAAGTAATTTTCATATAGCAATTGTTGTGTAATTATTGTGAAAGTAAATTGTTGTGTTTTAGCTGGGTTTGTTATAGAATATAAATATCTATGAATAAGGAACTGTATACAGTTTCTGGAGAGTAATTAGGTAGGGAGAGGGTAGCAGATATGAAAAAGAGAGTACTGGCGTTACTGATGGCCGCAGTTATGATTCTGCAGCTTACGGGTTGTCGTACAAAGGATACCACTGCGGAAGGAAAAGAGACGCAGACACAGAACAGTATCAAGGATATGTTTCATAGTGCTAAAGAAGATAGGGCGGATGCCGCGGCGGATGTGACTGTGGATGCCGGTACGGATGAAAAGGATATAGATATACCAGAACAGGATGAGAGAGACACGGATGAAGGGGACATCGAGATCAGATACCAGGACGACTACTATGAGTTTGTCAACGAGAATCTGCTGTCAAAGATCGAACTTGCGGCAACGGACGCGCACTGGGACTGGTTTGGCGAGTTGAGTGCTGTTGTGGGTTCTGAGATGGATGATATCATCGATGATCTTGTGGCGGATGGAAAAACATATGAGAAGGGCAGTTCTGAGCAGAAGATCAAGGACATGTATGAGTGTGTGACCAACATGGATAACCGTGAGGAAACAGGTCTGGGACCGCTCAAGCCGCATATGGACAGTATCCGTAATGCGTCGAGTATCGATGAGTATGTGGATGCGCTGGCGCATCTGAGCGGCGAGTTTGGGTTCAGCAGTATCGTCGGCGGTTACAGTATCATGCAGGACAAGGTGGATTCGAGCCAATATGCGGTTTATATGATGTATGCGGACACGCTGATCGGCAAGGAGTACGTCGAGGGTGCGAATACGCAGGAGTATATGGATCTGTACCTTGACTATATCAATGATATGCTGATGGAGTTCGGCATGACTGCGGACGAGGCAGCCCAGAGCACGGATTCCATCGAGGACCTTTTGCGTGATATCTGTGAGTCGACGCTGACAACGGAGCAGCTCTATGACCCTTCCCTGACGTACAATGCGTACACGGCTCAGGGGCTGCAGGAGTTGTACACCAATGTTGATGTGCCGAGGATGCTAAAGACCCTCCGGGTGGATGGGCAGGACAAATATATTGTCATGGACGTGGAACAGGCAAAGAAGATCAATACCCTGTTAGTGGAAGAAAACCTGCAGGCGCTCAAAGATTACTCAACGTTTGTCATGCTCAATGACACGGCTAAATATGCCAATGCGAACTACGCAAAGCTTAGCGACGATATGAAAAATGCGCTGTACGGGATCACGGAGAGCTGGGGCGATGAGAAGACATGGAAAAATCTGACGCAGGATATGCTGCCGTGGGATTTTGGAATGATCTACGTGAAAGAACATTTTTCGGCTAAGGATAAAGAAGCGGTGGAGAAGATGATCGAGCAGATTCTGGAGGAATATGAGAAGATCATCAACAGACAGGACTGGATGAGTGATGCGACGAAGAAAAAGGCGATCCGCAAGCTGGAGACGATGCAGGTCAAGATCGGATATCCCGACCGGTGGCCGGCGGCGCGCGATATGATGCAGGTGACACCGGTTTCAGAAGGGGGAAGCTTGCTGTCCAACCTGCTGGTGAGTATGCAGGTTGCGATCGAGGACAGTCTGAACAAACTTGGGACGAAGGTTGACAGGACAGAGTGGGATGTGACGCCGCAGACGATCAATGCAATGTACGATCCGTTAAACAATGAGATCATCTTTCCGGCAGCAATCCTGCAGGCGCCATTTTACGACAGGGATAACAGTTACGGCGCGAACCTGGGAGGGATTGGTTTTATCATAGCACATGAGGTGAGCCACGCTTTTGACTCGAGCGGCGCACTCTATGATGAATATGGGAATTACAATGTGTGGTGGACGGACGAAGAACTTGCAGAGTACAAGAGGATGTCGCAGTCCATCGTGGACTATTACAATAATTACGAAATGATCGGCGTCAATGTCAATGGTGAGCTGACACTGATGGAAAATATCGCCGATCTCGGCGCGATGACCTGCATCACCTCCATTATCGGTGATGACGCGAGGGCGCTGGATGAGGCGTTTGGACAGATGACATACAACTGGGCCAGCGAGGATACGGTAAGTTTTATGATGTATCTGCTGAACACGGATACGCATGCGCCGAACAAGGTGCGTGTCAATGCGGTGTTGAGCTCCTGTGATGCTTTTTACAAGATATATGATATCAAGGAGACAGACGGAATGTATGTGGCGCCGGAGAACAGGGTTGGAATCTGGAAATAGAGGGGAAAAAGGTATGGTACGGACAAAAGAATTGGGTTTGAAGGTAGCGGGAGGGCTGATGGCGGCTGTGATCGCGGTGTCATCTGCGCAGGTGTGCGGTATGAACCATCAGCTTCGGAAGGTATATGCAGTAGAGTTCACCGTGGCGGAGAGCAAGGCGGTGCTCTACAGCAACGACAAGACAAAAGTGTACAAGCAGCCGGATCTGAACTCGGGCGTCGTGACAACGATAGCGCCCGATCTTCCGATCGAGGTGACGGGCGTCACCTCCAACGGCTGGTTCCGGATCTCATTGGACGGCACATATTATGTGCCGGGTGAGGGACTGGTCTCGAAGAATGCGGACACCTCCAAGTCGGTGGTGACAGGTTCGGACATCACTGCCCTGACAAAAGGAACGTTTTCCTTTTATATGAATCCTGAGCTCAGTGATTTCGACAAGGACGACATTGATGACATGGATGAAAATACATATATCAAATATCTCGATTCCTTCCTGATGGGATATGCTCTGCTGGATAACTGCATCCTGCAGGACAGTGGCAAATATCTGAAGGAAGTCTATGAGAGTGAAGCGAAAGTGGATAAGAATGTCGCAAACATGTCATTGCAGACGTATCTGATCAATTACCGGAACCATTATCTCAGCGACAGCCTGATCGGTCCATTTCGCAATGACAGGGAACTCAAACTGGCACTGAACCGGGCAATACGCTATAACATCACGAAGTTTTGGGCTGTTTACAGGAATTCGAATATCGCAAGTGACGAGACCAAGATCAAGAAGGCGATGGAGGATGTGGTGAATGAGATCAAGGCAGAGCAGGGGGTCACATTTACCTATAGCGTGAAATATGGTGACTACAAGACAAGTGATGGCACTGCAGGTAAGGGTTGGATCGTAGAGTTTAATAAAAAGGATTAGGCAATGAGTGGAAACGAACATTTTGTAAGTGCAGACAGTGAAGGGTATTTCTATTGCAGGGCAGTGGATTGTTATTTGAATGTCAAAAAAGAACAACATGTGTGCGGATCCGGCTGTCCTTATTATACTGGGAAAGCAGACATCGCGAAAGGAGAATTTGTGTGCCGGTATCAAGAGAAAGGGATGGATGATCAGCCAGCCCTTTTTCCGTCTGTCGAAGGGTTGGATGAACGGCTTTACAAGGCGTATGCGTATGCTGCCAAGGCACATCTGGGACAGTATAGGAAAAAGACGAGAGTTCCTTATTTTGCACATATTATCACGACCATGAATTATGCTGTGGAGCTCACAGAGAAGATTGAAGTGCTGCAGGCAGCGATCCTCCATGACACTGTTGAGGATACATGGGTGACATTTGACGATCTGAAAGATGAGTTCGGGGACAGGGTTGCCGGGCTTGTGGAGGCGGAGACGGAGAATAAGCGCCGTGGTATGCCGGCTGCACAGACGTGGGAGATCAGGAAGAGAGAGGCGATCGAGCATTTAAAGGCGGCCTCGCCGGATGCAAAGTTGATCGTCCTTGCGGACAAGACCGCCAATCTGGAGTCGATCGTGAGGGAACAGCGTTATCTGGGGGTGGAGATCTGGGACAAGTTCAATCAGCCGGACAAGTCAAAACAGGAGTGGTATTTCAGGGCAGTCAGAGCCCAGCTAATGGATTTTTATGACACAAGTGTCATGAAAATGTATGACAAGTATCTGGAAATACTATTCTGAGGATCCCACAAAATCATCCAGGGTGCGGAATGAGTATCCCATTTCTTCCCATCTTGTCAACAGTTCATCGAGAATCTCACCGTTGGTTTGGGAAGTGCTGTGCAGGAGGACGACGGCACCGGGGTGAATCCTGCCGACCAGCTTTTTAAAGGCTTCTTCTCTTGACGGCTGCTTATCCTGATACCAGTCGACATAAGCGAGGCTCCAGAAGAAGGTGTCATAGCCCAGTTCTTTTGCCATTTTTAGATTATTAATATTATATTTTCCCTGCGGCGGGCGGTAGAAATGTGCCAGTTCCGTGCCTGTGATCTCCTTGAATAAGTTTTCGACATCGCGCATTTCTTTCTCAAAGGACTCCTTCGACGCGATCGAGGACATATCCAGATGATGGTAGGTGTGGTTGCCCACGGAATGTCCGTCAGCGACCATCTGTTTTACAAGGTCCGGCGCGGATTCCAGATAATGTCCTACCACGAAAAAGGTTGCGGAGACATTGTGTTTTTTCAGGGCGTCCAGAATCGGCTGTGTGTTTCCGTTCTCATATCCGGCGTCAAAGGTCAGATAGATCACTTTTTCTGTATTCTCCCCCACGAAATGAGCATTATACTGTTTCAGCTCCTCCACAGAAGCATTTCCTGTGGGCTGGCTGCCCTCCTGGCCGAAGCCAAGTCCCCAGTTTTCGGAGGAGACACTTCCGCTAACGGGGATCCCCCTCTCCTCTATCTTTTCATACCTGACATAGGCAGCACCTCTGCCAAGCAGAAAGGCAGCTGTAAAAATCACGATCAACAGTGCAGTTTTTTTCAGATTGATTCTTTTCATTTTTTCCGCTTTCGAAAGGGTTCTTATTACAGAATATTTCCAACCTGTAAAAAAATTCCTGTTTTCAAAAAAGATAAATGACATTTTGCAAAAAAGTGTGTATTATTAGTATATAATAAAATAGAATGCAATAAGGAGGCAGCAGGAATATGAAAAAAGAGACATGTGTATCACTTGATTTGTGGATGACCGGACGGGTGTTGAATAACAAGATCAGGAAGAGCGGCTATACGATCGCCCAGATTCAAAAGGAGTTGAATCTCTCCTGCCCACAGCCGATCTACCGCTGGATGAATGGGCAGACCATGCCTTCCATTGATAATCTTTACAAGCTGAGCAGGATATTAAAAGTGCATATGGAGGATCTGGTGGTGCCGATGCAGGATGATGTCTGGATCTTATATACAAGCCGGAATCCGGAAGGAAGCATTCGTCTGAAAAAGTATCATAGTGCATATCTTAAAAAATCGAAAAGGGTAGGGTAGACAATGCAATGGATGTTACACATCAAGTTATGATAACTCAAAATGCCGATGAAGCGGGATACTACGCTGCCAATCATATTCCGTATGTAGTGTGGTTAAATGAAAGGAATACAGATCAAAGTTTTCCGAGCGGCGCTTACTGTGTGGAGAACCTCAGTGACATCGATGCACGGTATCTCGACAGGGTATACAGACGCTTTCATGATATCCCATGGGATATCGCCGAGACGGAGCGGTTAAAGATCCGGGAGATCGCGGTGACGGATGTGCCGCAACTGTATGAACTGTACAGCGATGCGAGCATAACGCAGTATATGGAACCGCTTTTTGCAGATCCGGAGCAGGAAGTGACCTACACAAAAGAGTACATTAAAAATATCTATGGATTCTACGGATTTGGGATGTGGGTTCTGGAGGAGAAGAAACAGGGACAGGTCATAGGAAGGGCAGGGTTGGAATACAAGGAAGGCTTTGAGGGGCTGGAGCTGGGCTTCATGCTGGGTGTGCAGTATCAACACAAAGGTTATGCATATGAGGCGTGCAGCGAGATCCTTGCGTATGGGATCAGGGAGCTGGATCAGAGGACATACTGTTCGTTTATCAATGAAAATAACACTGCATCGATCCATCTGTGCGAACGGCTCGGATTTACACCGCAGGACAAAGTGAGGCTAGGTGAGATCGATTTCGACGGAACGACAGTTGAAAAAGAATTTATACAGTATGTCTATCATGCAGATTAGAGTGTGCATGAAAAAGAACCCAAAGAATTGACTTTGGGTTCTTTTCTGGTCATATATGCTAATTTAAATGATCGTCTCGATGGAAATATTTTTCTGGTTCGACAATTGCAGTATCGTCTGATAATAGGATTGCTGCAGGTCGATGATCTCATCGTTCTCTGTGCGTATGACAGGATGAGAGTAGTTGTTGGGGTTGATGAAGATCACATTTCCCTCCATGCCGTTGCTCAAGGTAACTCTGTGATTGAGGTATGAATTCGATACATTCTCCAGGAATGTGAGGATGTACTTGATCTCATACTTCTGGATGCCGTCGTCCTCAAAGTATTTTATCACAGAGAAGGGACACATCGCTGCGCGGTATACGCGCTCACTTGTCATGGCATCAAAGATGTCTGCGATTGTGACGATCTTGGAGAACCTGTCGATCTCGTCGCCGGTCAGACCATATGGATATCCGCTCCCGTCGCATTTCTCATGGTGCATCAGCGCGGCATTCTTGACAGGTTCGGGGATGCTGCTGTAGCGTCCGAGCAAATGGAATCCTTCCGTGGTATGTGTTTTAACGATCTCAAATTCATCAGGGGTCAGCTTGCCAGGCTTTCGCAGGACTCCGGTCGGAAGCATGAACTTGCCGACATCGTGGAACAGTCCGCAGGCAGTTGCCATCATCTGATCCGCCTCGGAGAAGTGGAGCCAGCGTGCAAGTACATTGGAGATCAGTGCAACATCAATGCAGTGGTTGTACACGGAATCCTCAATGTTGTGCATATTTAGGAGCATCTCAAAGATGCTGATCTCCTGCTTGTCCTGATGCAGCAAAGACATGGTTTCTTTTAATAATTCGTTTGCGCGGAATGGCTCATTGCGGTATAGTGATTTCATGAGGTTATTCTGATAGTGTTCGGCACACCGCGCAAATTCCTGCGAAAAGCGCTGAAACTGCCTGTTCGCAGAGGCTTCGGCACTGGCGGCATCGGTATTGTAAAGACGTGCGATGGCTGTGTCCTGCATGAGGATCGCTGCGTTTGCCATGGGGGTTGACATGTCGACGATCAGATCGTCTTCAATCTGTGCGTAATATATAGAATATCCTTCTAAACGTGATATAATATTTTCAGTGAGGATGATACCTTTTGGAACGATGGTCTCATGATCATATGATACGATGTCCTCAGCGGTCACCATGCCCGGAAGCAGTGCAGTGATAGGAATTTGTTTCATAAAGTTCTCTCTTTCTAAAAGTGTAATCCTAAAAGCCCAATTCTATTTTAACGGTTATATTAAAAAATGTCAAATATAAGGAGGTATATATATGAAAAAATATACGAATATACACAAATTATCCGACAACAGGTTCCTAAATCTGTTTAAGCTGGATGCGCTGACAGACAGCGGCCGCCCTTTTGATTATTTTTTTGTCTCAAGGCGCAAAGCGGAGGAGATCAAGCTGCTGACGGGGGACAGCGCGGCGGAGGGTGTGGTGATCTATCCCATATTGAGAGATGATCCGGATAAGATCGTTATGATCAGGCAGTACCGGTATCCGCTGGGAGATTATCTGTATGAACTGCCTGCCGGGCTGATCGATGCAGGGGAGACACCCGACATTGCTGCCGTTCGGGAGATGAAGGAGGAGACAGGGCTTTCCTTTGAAGTATATACAGGCGGAGACGCCGCATACCGCAGACCGTTTTTTATGGGAGCTGGGTTTACGGATGAGAGCTGCAATGCAGTTTTTGGGTATGCCAGCGGAACGATCAGCCACGACCAGCTAGAGGATACGGAATCAATAAGGGTACTGATCGTGGATAAGGAGGAGGCACATCGCATCCTGAGGGAGGAAAAAGTCTCGATCAGGGCAGCGTATCTTCTCATGAATTTTCTGCATTCAGACAAAAGTGCACCATTTCAATTTTTACAGTGATATTAAAATAACATCAGTTATTAAAATGCGGCTGTAAGCCCCGGAAAATCGGGATTGTGTGCAGATAATGTCGAAATTTGTAGAAATGAAAGATTTTTGAAAGTTTTCATGCTGAGAAAAAGAGATCTTGCACTGCAAGAAAAACCGGGATTTATTCAAGATAGAGAAAACAAAACACATCTTCAGTGCAGGGCAAAAGAAGTGAGGGCGGTCTGAAAGGTCAGAACAGTGAAGGAAATCATTCACACAATGCAAGTGGTATATACGAGGGTGCCTCAATAGATATCGCATGTTATAGATTAACGGATCTACAGGGTCACACAGAGGAAATGTATGATATTTTGCAGGATGATGGGAATAAGTAATGCTTATGTTACAGTTTTGATTAATTTCTAAAGATTGTGTGTTCAATTTCTGAAAAGTGTGGTATGATAATACAGGAGTATTCATAAAAGGATTTATTGTCGATCAGATATAAGATAAGAAAGGAAGCGTTACGATGGTGGACAAATTGGAATTAAATAAGGAAGATCCACAGGTCACTAAGGCAGTGGAGTCCAAGGATGAGCCAAAGACGGCTGCAAAGACCATAGAGGAGCCTAAACCAGCTGCAGAGGTCAAAGAGGAGCCTAAAGCAACAGCAAAGTCCAAGGATGAGCCGAAGCCAGCTGCAAAGAAAACGGGATATCTGTCGGAGATCGATGGTGTTGAGGTTGATTTTGAGCTGCAGTACCGAGACCGGGAGACGGACATGAAAGACATCGCCAAAAGGGTTACTGAGGATTATGCCAACAGAGGAAATGATCCAGCCACGATCGAGTTGATCCATGTATATTTAAAGCCGACTGATTTTACAGCGTACTATGTGATCAATAATTCATATGAAGGAAAGATTCCCTTGTTCTAATTGACGAAATGTGTCCTGCTTAATGTAAAGTACTAAGGGGAAAGGGAGTAAGGGGAACCGATGAAGAAGGTAACAATACAAGATATTGCGGCTGAGATGGGGCTTAGCCGTAATACCGTAGCAAAAGCACTGAATGGCGGATTGGTCTCTCCGCAGACGAGACATGCGGTTGTACAGAAAGCTTGGCAGATGGGATATACCAAGCTGGATGAAAATCTTGTGGAGGAGGTCAAGCTGACTTACCGCAGAGCGAATACGGGAACAATACTGGTGCTGTTCAATCATATGCAGTCCACTTTCTGGACAAGGGCGCTTGCGGGTATCAGCAATGCAGTAAACGACGAAGGATACCGCATGCAGCTTCATGTGGTGGATGAGAAGGATCGGGACGGAGAGGATACTGTCAGGCTGATAGCGGATGATGTCAAGGGAATTATATTTTTGAGCGTTTTTTCGGCGAAATTTGTAAGGGGGATCGGACGCAAAAAGCTTCCTATGACATTTTTTAACAGTCCTGTCAACGCGCAGGAATATATCAAGCTTGGGGATGTCATCAATGTGGAAGGGTTTTATTCGATGAATACATTGACGGACTATGTGATCAGGCAGAAGAACTGTACCAAGTTTGCGTACATTGGATTTGCGGAAGGATCGCGCATGATACAGGCGAGATATCTGGGATTTCTGAATGCGTGCAGCCAGAATCACATCCAGCTGGATGAACGGCTTCAGTATACACGCCCCGCCAACAGTGTCAGCTTCAGCTATGCCATGGTTGAGGAGATCATAAAAAATATGCCCTACATACCGGAGGCTTTCATCTGTGAGGATGATGATGTGGCAAAGCATGTCTCGCTCGCCCTTTTGCAGCGCGATGCGCAGGCAGTAAAAAGGGTGGTCATCACAGGTTTTAACAATACGCTGGAGACAGATTTTTTCAAAAAAGATATCCTCACGGTCGATGTGCGCATTGAGGAGATGGGCAGGCGCCTTGTGAAGTCGGTGATCGACAAGGTAAAATCCCCGACAATGGATGCCGCATTTACAACAATAGCTACATATCCTGGATGCTGATATGCTGGAGTAAAAAATTCATAGATAAACGATGACAATATAGGAAATGCGTGATATAATTTCAATATCTACCAAACGTAGTAATGAAAACGTTGTGGAATATTAAATGAAAAGTGAGGTTTAAACAATGGATTACAGAATAGTAACAGACGGATCCTGTGACCTGCCGCCGGAACTTTGCAGATCAAAAGATATTGACGTAGTCCCCTTTTATGTCTCGTTTGACAGTGAAAATTATATGAAGGAAATCGTCGATATGCCGATCAGGAAATTTTATGAGCAGATGGTCGAAGATCCGACGACATTTCCCAAGTCCTCCATGCCCTCGGTGCAGGATTATGTCGATGTGTTTAAGCCGGTCGTGGAGGCTGGCAAAGCGGTGATCTGCATCTGTATCACGACAAAATTCAGTGGTTCCTATCAGTCGGCTATGAATGCGAAAGAAATGCTTCTGGAGAACTACCCTGATGCGCGGATAACGGTGATGGATTCCACGGTTGACACTGTGCTGCAGGGACTTTTTGTGCTCGAGGCAGTCAAGATGTATGAGGCGGAGCTTCCATATGAGAAGGTGATCGAAGAATTAGAGTCGATCAAGAGTACCGGACGGATTTTCTTTACCGTTGGAAATATAGATTATCTCAAACACGGCGGGCGTATTGGCAAGCTTGCAGGACTTGCGGGATCCGTGCTGGGCATCAAACCGCTGATCACGCTCAAAGAGGGGGAAATCTTTCCTTCGGGGGTGTCGAGGAGCCGCAAAAAGTCACTTGAAAAGGTATTCGAGCTGCTGTGGCAGTACCTTCAGGAGGTCAACGCAGTTTCGGGGGAATACAGCATCTGTGTGGGATATGGCTATGACATTGCAGAGGCGGAGAAATTCCGGAAAGGAGCGGTCAGTTTCCTGAATGAAAAAGGGTATGCGATCACGGATATGGAACTTCAGAAGTACCAGATCGGTGCGACGATCAGTGTTCACACAGGTCCATACCCGCTGGGATTTGGAGTGCTGAGGAAGAGCATGTTATAACAGCTGATAAAAAGGAGAGAATGGCGGATGGCAATATACAGTCTTGAAAATGCGCAGATCAGCATCAGCGTGGATACATTTGGCGCAGAGCTGAGATCGCTTAGAAAAAAAGCCACAGGCACAGAATATATGTGGGATGCAAAACCAGAGTACTGGAAGAGGACTTCGCCAGTGCTGTTCCCGATCGTGGGAAGTTTAAATAACGGTAGTTATCGATATGAAGGGATAGAGTACCCGATGTCGCAGCACGGGTTTGCAAGGGATATGGAGTTTGCACTCCGGCAGCAGACTGCGGATGAGCTGAAGTTTGTGCTGAGGGCGGACGATGGGACAAAGGCGAAATATCCATTTGACTTTGAGCTGGAGCTTGGCTACAGACTCGATGAAAATAATCTGATCGTATCATGGAAGGTCACAAACCATGACAGCAGGGAGATGTATTTTAGTATTGGCGGGCACCCGGCGTTTTTGTGTCCGATTGACGGCAAAGGTGCGCAGACGGATTACAAATTGTCATTTGACACGGACAATAAAATAACAGCAGCTATCATAGGGGATGGCGGAACACTTTCAACGCGCACGAAGGAGTATGACCTGAGAGACGGAATGATGGATATCACGGGAGATCTGTTTGACGAGGACGCACTGATCATCGAGCATGATCAGGCGCATAAAGTGGCGCTATGTGATCCGGATGGACAGCCCTACCTCACAGTCCGCTTTGATGCGCCCCTCTTTGGACTGTGGTCGCCGGCGAAGAAAAATGCGCCGTTTATCTGTATCGAGCCATGGTACGGCAGATGCGACAGGGAGATGTTTGAGGGGGATCTGTCCGAGCGTGAGTATGGCAATACACTTGCACCGTCGAAGTCGTTTTACACAGAATATACGATTACAGTTTAGATATGTCTAACGATTTACAGGGAGATTTGAGACACGCGGAGATAATTTGGGAAATTTTTTGATTTAATGTGATCATACAGGGGCATTTTCTGCAGATCCTCAAACATCACACATGGAATATTCATATCGATCTGTCAAAACCTGATAGCAGAAATGAAGGAGTAGTGCCTTGCGGATACATCGCAAGGCGCTATTTTTTACAAGAAATTTCTAACCAAAATTTTACTAAAAAACTGTGCAAAAGGTAAAAAATAGAACTAAAATTACTTTAAAAATTGATTAATTAATAAAATAATGGTATGTTAGATATGTAATATACAATACTATATGAAAAAGTACTTCAATTGTAAAAAAGGAAAACGGCATAGGGAAGGGAGAACAGTCATGATATCATACAACGAAAAAGAACGTGTGTTCAAGCTGGACACACCGGACACAACCTATATGATCGGCATCGTGGACGAGGAAAACTTTGTCGGACATATCTATTATGGAAGGAAATTGAAGGAGGCGGAGGCGGCTTATCTGATGCGGACGGCAGAACCGCCGTTTGTACCCAGCAAAAACAACAGGGAGCGCTGCTCTTTTTACGACTGCTTTCCCTTTGAGTATCCGTCAAACGGACTTGGCGATTTCAGGGAGGGATGTATCAGTGTGCGCACAGCAGACGGGCATGTGGGGAGCGTACTCTCCTATGTGTCGCATGAGATCGTTCAGGGAAAACCAGAGCTTGAGGGACTGCCGGCGACATTTGGCACTGCCGAGGAGTGCGAGACGCTGCGGCTGGTCTGTGAGGACAAGTATATAGACATGCAGGTCGAACTGCTCTACACGGTATTTCAGGACACCGACGTGATCACGAGGAGCGTGCGGGTGACAAACACGGGCAGTTCACATTTTTATCTCACAAAAGTGTACTCGGCGTGTATCGACATGGACTACAGGGATTACGACATGGTGTCTCTGCACGGAAGCTGGGCGAGGGAGCGCCATATCCAGAGAAAGGCGCTGGGGTATGGTATTCAGAATGTCAGCTCGTTCCGCGGGGAGTCCAGCCACCAGGATCATCCGTTCCTGGCATTGGTGGATCGGAACACGACACAGGAAAACGGCGAGATCTACGCGATGAATTTCGTGTACTCCGGCAATTTCCGTGCGCAGGCGGAAGTGTCGCAGTTTGACAGCGTGCGCATGACGATGGGGATCCACCCTGAGAATTTCTGCTGGAAGCTTGAGAGCGGCGAGAGCTTCCAGGCTCCGGAGGTTGTCATGGTTTACACGGACAAGGGATTTGATGCGATGACGGGCGCGTTCCACAAACTGTACAGGAAGCATCTGATCCGCGGTGAGTACAAGGACAAAAAGAGACCGATCCTCATCAACAACTGGGAGGCGACGTATTTTGAGTTCGACACACAGAAGCTTCTGTCCATCGCGCAAGAGGCGTCGAAGCTTGGCATCGAGATGCTTGTGATGGATGACGGGTGGTTCGGCGCGCGCAGCAGCGACAACTGTGCGCTGGGCGACTGGAAGGTCAATGAGGAAAAAATAACGGGTGGTCTGAAATATCTGGTGGACGAGGTCAACAAGCTCGGCATGAAGTTCGGCATCTGGTTTGAGCCGGAGATGATCTCCCCGGATTCCGACCTGTACAGGGCGCACCCGGACTGGGCGATCGCGATCCCGGGGAGACCGGGCACGGAGTCGAGGCAGCAGTTCGTGCTCGACCTGTCGAGACAGGAGGTCGTTGACTGTATCTACGAGCAGGTGGCGTCTGTACTGAGGAGCGCGAACATCGAGTATGTCAAATGGGATATGAACAGGCAGCTCACGAACATTGGAAGCTGTGGGCTGCCGGCGGACAGACAGGGCGAGCTCTATCACCGCTACGTGCTCGCAGTCTACCAGATGCAGGGCAGACTGACGAAAGAATTCCCGCATCTGCTGCTCGAGAACTGCTCCGGCGGCGGCGCGCGCTTTGATCCGGGCATGTTGTATTTCAGCCCGCAGATCTGGTGTTCGGATGATACGGATGCGGTGGAGCGCCTCGAGATCCAGGAGGGAACGGCGCTGATCTACCCGCTGTCCACAATGGGAGCGCACGTGTCAGACTGCCCGAACCATGCGTTAGGGCGCGTGACGCCTTTTGAGACGCGCGGCATCGTGGCGCTCGCGGGGACATTTGGCTATGAGCTTGACGTGACAAAGATCCCGCAGGAGGACAGGGATATGATACCCGCCCAGGTTGCGATGTACCATAAGTACAACGATCTGGTCAGGGAGGGCGATTACTACCGCATCGCGTCCTACGCGCAGAACCACAGATATGACTGCTGGCAGGTCGTGAGCGGGGACCAAAAACAGTCGCTTGTCACCTTTGTGCAGGTTCTGAACCGGGTGAACTTTAAGTCAAGACGCATTTTGCTCAAAGGGCTGGATGCCGAAAAGCGGTATCGGGTCGTGTTTGAAAATAACGAGAGCATAGCGGAGCAGACCTACAGCGGCGACACACTGATGAAGGCGGGGCTGATGGTGCCGAATCTTTGGGGAGATTTTAAGGCGCACCTCATTTCGCTCGCTGAGGTGTGACCGCTGCGCGGCAGAGTGCCGTGATCCATATTGCGGTAAGCGACAAACGTATTTGCCGTGTGCTGCAATCGATGCGCACGACCACGGGGGAGCTGCGTGGCGGTATGCGGTCGGCATAAGTATAGATACGGGGAGTGATAGAGATGGTTAAGGCTGTAAAGCTTGCAGATATAGCAGAGAAGGTAGGGGTTAGTGTTGTTACCGTGTCAAAGGCGCTGTCGGGTCAGAAGGGTGTCAGCGAGGAGATGCGTGCCAGGATCAAGGAACTGGCGGACGAGATGGGGTACACGCCGATCCACGCAGCGCAGACGGGGCGGACAAGATCATATACGATCGGGGTGGTCACTTTTGAGACATATTTTACACGTTTTGCTTCCTTTTATTGGAAAATGTATCAGGAACTTGCCACGCGTGCGGTCAAGAAAAATTGTTTTTCCATGCTTGAAGTCATATCATACTATGATGAGGACAATCTTGTGTGGCCTAAGCTGATCACGGAAAATCAGAAGATTGACGGTATTATCGTGATCGGAAGACCGAAATTAAGTTATCTGAAGATGCTGTATCAGAACAAGAGGATACCAATGGTGTTCATGGATTTCTATGATGACGAGGAGGTGGTCGATTCCGTCGTATCAGCGAGCTTTAACGGTATGTACCGCATGACGGACTATCTGATCAAAAACGGTCACACAAAGGTAGCTTTTGTCGGAACCGTGATGTACACGGAGAGTATCACAGACAGGTATTTTGGTTACTGCAAGGCGTTGATGGAACATGGCATCGAGGTGCGTCAGGACTGGATCGTTCAGGACCGCGATTACAACGATGGCGTGATCGGGATAGAGTACAAGCTGCAGCTGCCTAAGGATATGCCCACGGCATTTGTGTGCAACAATGATGTGACAGCCTATGCACTGATCAGGCAGCTCGAGGAGCGCAACTATCATGTACCCGAAGATATCTCGGTGGTCGGTTATGACGATTATCTATATCCCGAGTACGGCGATTCAAGGATCACAACCTATCTGGTGGATATGGCGGAGATGTCTAGGATCGCACTCTCATGCATCATCAAGCGCATCGAGAACATCTCTATGAATGCCAGCGTGCACATCGTGAACGGAACGATCATAGAGCGTATGACAGTCAAAAAATTGAATTAGTTGATGACCGGTGTTTCCCTGCGGTAAGTGAGCGGGGTGACACCGGTTTTTTCTTTGAAGAGGCGGATAAAATGGTTGGTGTTCTCGATCCCGACCATCTGACTGATATCCACGATCTTTTCATCTGTATTCAGAAGCAGTTCTTTAGCCCTATTGATCCGCATCCTGTTCAGGTATTGTATCGGAGTGTACTCGTAATATTTTGCAAATTCGCGGCACAGGCGGAACTTGTTGACGCCGTATTCGAGGGCGAGCTCGTCGAGCGAGTAGGGCTTTTGGTACGCGGCGGTGAAACGCCGGTGCATATCGGCGATGTAGGATGGGATGTGATAGGAGCCCGTCTGCTCGACCGCGCGCCCCAGGTAGAGCTGCGTGAAGAGATTGACGAGATCGCGCGAGCGCATCATGCCGTGGATCTCTGTGTCGATATTGTTCCTCAATACCTGTTCCCATGCCGCCAGTACATCAGAATATTTGTCAAGTCTGTAGATGGAATCTCCCAGTGCATGTATTTTCTGGAGGTAGCATTCGAGGATGGCGGTGGTCACAAAGCAGATCGTGTAGTCCCAGATATTGTGCTGGCAGACCAGTTTGTGGTTTCTGCGGCAGTCTATGAGCGCGAGAGTCCCTTTTGTGAGGTCATATCCCGCGTTGATCCCATTATTGTTTTCAAAATACACCCTTCCGGCACCGCTTGTGGTGTGCACGATGCAGAGCGCGTTGAGATTGGATGCCTCGTAGGAGAACGGCGACGTGACGGACACGGTTTTGTGGCACAGTTCATAGGGGAGTGCGTCACAGAAATCGTAATCTCTGCAGTATGCGTCCGCGAAATATTCGGACAGGGAAAAGCGGTTGCTCGTCTCGGAGGAGATCAGGCAGCTGAAAAACTCCATGGAAAATAATCTTTGTGTCATTTGTAACACTCCTTTGAAAAATGAACACAGTACTTTGTCAGCGCGGTTGTCCGGGCTGCAAGGTACGCACAGAGAGCAGGCGGCAGGTTGATATGTTATTACTATTATAGGTCTTTGCGGATAAAAAATCAAGAAAAGAATATAAACGTAAATATATGAATGTAAAATGTAGAAAAATAAATACAATTTGCGAACGAGAGTAATAATGCAATATAAAATTAAGTAATCTTAACTAATTTATGAAGAATAAATGAGCATTATTCATAAATATAGCAAATTAGAATTGTTAAAATAGAAGAAATGACGAAAATGCACAATAATTGAATATGATATGCAATTATAAGTAGTGATTAAATATATAATTTAATTTAAACTAAAAATAAGTTAACAAACGGCGTTGACTATGGTTAAAAAAACTAAAAACAATTTCTAAAGGGAGGTTTCATCAATGAAATTAAAGAGATTCATGGCACTCGGTATGGCTGCAGTTATGACAATGTCCTTGACAGCGTGCGGTGGTTCCGGCGACAAACCGGCAACCGGCAGCACGGATACAGACAACAAGACAGCATCAAACGACAACACGGCGGCAGGCAGTGATGCTGCGGACGGCGGTGCAGATGCTGCGGCAGGCGGACTTACATATGCGGGCATCAAGCTTGGGGAGGACTACACGGATATTACGACAACGATCAAGTGGATGCACCACAAGACCGACCGCGTGGAGGACGGCACGCTGCAGGGTTATATCGACGAGTTCAACAAGGTCTATCCCAATATCACAGTCGAGCAGGAGGGGATCACAGACTACGCGGAGACGGCGCTGCTGAGACTTCCGACAGGCGACTGGGGTGACATCATGTTCATACCTTCGATCGACATGGTCGACCTTGAGACGTACTTCATCCCCTACGGCTCTGTGGCGGAGATGTCGGAGCTTATCAATTTTGCGGACAACTGGAAGTTCCAGGATCAGTGTTACGGTGTGGGTTATATGGCAAATGCGCAGGGCGTCCTCTATAATAAGAAGGTGTTTGCTGACGCGGGCATCACGGATCTTCCCAAGACACCGGATGAGTTTATCGCGGACCTGCAGCTGATCAAGGACAACACGGATGCGATCCCTCTCTACACGAATTATGCGGCTGGCTGGACGATGGGCGGTGCATGGGACGGATATCTCGGCGCGATCACCACAGGCGACACGGCGTGGTTGAACCAGAAGTTCACACACACGGCAGAGCCTTTTAAGGACAACGGAGACGGAACAGGCGCTTATGCACTGTACAAGATCCTCTATGATGCAGTGGCACAGGGACTGACAGAGGAAGACTACACGACGACTGACTGGGAAGGCTGCAAGGGTATGATCAACAGGGGCGAGATCGGCACGATGGTACTCGGCTCATGGGCAGTGGCGCAGATGAAGGCGGCTGGTGACAACCCGGACGATATCGGCTACATGCCGTTCCCGATCTCGATCGGCGGCAAGCAGTACGCGACAGCAGGTCCGGACTACTGCTACGGCATCAACAAGGAGAGCTCGGCGGAGAACCAGGCAGCAGCCATGGTATTTGTCAAGTGGATGGTGGAGGAGTCCGGCTGGTGTGATTTCGAGGGAGGCTATCCGGTTTCCAAGACAGCCGATACTTCGTTCGTGTTTGACGGTGTGGAGGTTGTCAACAACGATTCCGCTCCGGAGGACGAGGCGGATCTCATGAACCAGATGAACGCAGAGTCCGAGCTGAACTTCAATGCCGGCGGAGATTCCAGGGTGATGGCGATCGTCGAGGCAGCAGCACAGGGTACTCCTTATGACGACCTCGTGGCAGAGTGGACACAGAAGTGGAACGATGCGCAGAGCGCTCTGGGTGTGGAAGTAAATAACTGATCATCAGAATGTTTTTGATGGCTTGCAGGTGCAGCGCCTGCAAGCCATCGTCCCGAAAGGGGAAGATAGTTAACCGGATATGATTTTCGGCGCAGCAATATTAATAGAATGAAAAGAGAAGGGGGGATGGCTGTATGGCATCATCAGCAGCTGGTTCCAAAAAACCATTTAATTTCCTTAAATGGGCAAAGAGCAGAAAAGGTCAACAGACACTAATCATTATCGGCTTCTCTATAATACCATTGATACTCCTGTTTACATTTACCTATTACCCGTTTGCGGAGATGGCTAAGTTCAGTTTCTATGACAGAAACTATACAAAAGTGAGAGGTTTTGTCGGACTCAAGAACTATGCGGACGTATTTGGCAGGTCGGATATCTTCAAGTCGCTGTTCCTGTCGCTTTACTATATGGGCGGGGCTGTCGTGCAGCTCGCACTGGCGCTGTATCTCGCCACGGTGTTCTGTTTCGGGGTGAAGGGCGGCAATTTCTTCAAGGGATGCATGTTCTTTCCGTATCTCATCAACGGTATCGCGATCGGTTTTATCTTCAAATTCTTCTACACGAGAGGATTCGTGCTGGACACGGTGCTCCAGTGGATCGGGTTTGACCTGGAGTCCCTCCCGTTCTGGCTGAGGGACACCAGCATCAATAACGTGTCGCTCGTGGGAACGAGTGTGTGGAAATATTTCGGCCAGAATATGGTGCTCTTTGTCGGTGCGATGATGTCGGTGGACGCCACGCTCTACGAGGCGGCGGACCTGGACGGCGCGAACAAGTGGCAGCAGTTCAAATACATCATGCTTCCGAGCATCAAGACGATCGTTATGCTGAACCTGATCATGGCGATCACGGGTTCCCTGAGCGCATTCGAACCTCCGTTTGTTATCATGTCAGGCGGCGGAAATGGCACGGCGACATACTTTGTGAAGATGCACGAGGTCGCACACACAAGCCAGAAGCTCGGACTGGCATCGGCGATGGCGATCGTGCTGCTGATGATCATCTTTGCCGCTACGATCCTGCAGAAGCTTTTCTTCCGGTATGTCTTCAAGGATGCGGAGGACGAGGACAAGGGAGCATCGGCACGGCGTGAAAAGAAGCTTTCAAGATCAAGATAAGGGGGCAGTGTATAATGACAATTGTAGAAATGGTTAAAAAGTATCTCTGGATCTTCATCAAATATTTTTCGATGCTGTTCTTCTCGTTTGTGTCGATACTTCCGATCGTGTCGTGCGTGATCACTGCCTTCAAGACGGATGTGGAGTATCAGAATACCAATGTCATGACACCGCCGGAGAGCTGGCTGAACTTTTCGAATTTTACGGAGGCTTTCTCGAGGGCGCACATGGGAAGGGCGTTTCTGAACTCGGTCATCGTCGTGGTCGTGGTCGTGGTGGGCTCTGTCATGATCGGTTCCATGCTGGCGTATGTGCTGAACCGCTTTAAGTTTCCGGGAAACGGTCTGATCCGCAACCTCTTTCTGTTCGCGACGCTCCTTCCGGGGATCGCGATGCAGGTGTCGACTTACCAGCTGATGTACCAGATCGGGTTCATCAATCACTTGTACGGCTACATTATCCTGATGATGGGTACGGATGTCATGTCGATCTATATCTTTATCCAGTTTTTCGAGAACATCTCGACGTCGCTGGACGAATCGGCTTATATGGACGGCGCGAGCTACTTCACGATCTTCTTTAAGATCCTGTTCCCGCTCCTGAAGCCGGCGATCGTGACATGCATGATCCTGAAGGGCGTGGGCGTGTACAACGAGTACTACAGTGCCAACCTGTACCTGGTCGACCAGAAGCTCAAGACGGTGGCGATCTCCCTGTACACCTTCACGGGACCACTGGGAAGCAAGTACAACCTGATCTGTGCGGGCGTGATCATCACGCTGCTGCCGGCATTGATCGTCTTTATCGCTTTCCAGAAGCAGATCTACTCAGGTCTCACGGCAGGCGCTGTCAAAGGCTAAAAATGATTAAATATTTAACTAAAAAATAATGAATGAGAATAAAATATGCTGTATCGTTTATGCGAAAAAAGCGGTACAGCATATCTTATGCCCAAAACACAAATGCAAAAGATTATTTTAGTAAACAATTAGGTAAAAGTGCACAAATACTTTTGGAACATTTCCTAATTGCAGTTTAAGAGATTAATTGTTAAGATAAATATAGATTAAATTTAGCTACTTAAATTTAAGGAGGCTTATTATGGACAACACAAAAATGCGTTCGGAAATGCGCATGGAGGTGACAAGACATCTTACAAAAGATATCATACCATTCTGGAAAAGTCTGAGGGATGATGAGAACGGCGGTTATACAGGTTATCTCGGGTATGATCTGAAAGCGGACAGGAAAGCAGTCAAGGGCTGTATCCTCAACAGCCGCATCACGTGGTTTTTTGCCAATGCATACACCCTTTTGAAAGATATCAGCCTTCTTGAGGAGGCATCACACGGCTTTGCGTTTTTGAAAAATGTCTGCTGGGACAAAATAAATGGCGGCGTGTACTGGTCTGTCAACTATGACGGAATGCCAGCAGAGACACTCAAGCATACATACAATCAGGCGTTTTCAATCTATGCGTTGTCTTCCTACTATGAGGCGAGCAGGGACAGGGAGGCGCTGGATATGGCATACCAGCTCTACGATATCATCGAGGGGAAGATGCGTGACGAGCTGGGATATAAAGAGGCATTCGATGAGGCGTTCAACGAGATCGACAATGATAAACTCTCGGAAAACGGTGTGATGGCATCAAGGACGATGAACACACTGCTCCATGTCTTCGAAGCGTACACGGAGCTGTACAGGGTCGATCACAATGAGAAGGTAGCGGACAAGATCCGGTGGATGATGGAAATCATCGCCGCCAGGGTTTACAACCCAAAACTGCACCGCCAGGAAGTGTTCTTTGATGACAAGTGGAATCCGATCATCGATCTGCACTCCTATGGTCACGACATCGAGACTGCATGGCTTGTGGACAGGGGTGTCGAGGTTCTAGGCGATGATGTTTATGCCGGAAAGATGTCTCCTGTCACGCAGGATCTGACAGATCAGATCTACAAAGTAGCGTTCAATGGTTCTTCCCTTGCCAACGAGTGTGAGAAAGGCATCGTGGATGACTGGCGCATCTGGTGGGTGCAGGCGGAGACGGTCGTAGGATTTATAAACGGCTATGACAAGACAGGACGTGAGGAATATCTCCATGCAGCGCAGAATGTCTGGGCGTTTATCAGAGAACATCTGATCGACTGGCGTGATGGCTATGCGGCGGGCAGGGAGTGGTACTGGAAAGTGGACACGGACGGCACGCCGGATGAGACACAGCCGATCGTGGAGCAGTGGAAGTGTCCATATCACAATGGCAGAATGTGTTTTGAGGTGATCAGGAGGTTGAGTGTATGATTAATTTTGAGGAGAACAAGGCAAACGTAATGAAGCGGTACGAGGAGACCGTAAACCGCAAAAATGTAAAGAGTGATTTCTATAATGGCATCTATGACCGATATGAGTACCCGGTGCTGACACGTGATCATATCCCGCCTTTTTGGAAATATGACATGAACCCTGAGACCAATCCGTATTTTATGGAAAGGCTCGGTGTGAACTGTACATTTAACTCCGGTGCGATTGAAATGAACGGCAAGTTCTATCTTGTGGCAAGAGTTGAGGGCAATGACAGGAAATCGTTTTTTGCAGTGGCGGAGAGTGACAGCGGAATCGACGGTTTCCGCTTCTGGGATTATCCGATCCTGCTCGACGATGTGTGTCCTGAGGAGACAAACGTGTACGATATGCGTCTCACGAAACATGAGGACGGCTATATCTACGGTGTGTTCTGCTCCGAGAGCAAGGACACGGCGGTGGACGACCTGTCGGCGGCAGTGGCGGCGGCGGGCATCGTGAGGACGAAGGACTTAAAGACATGGGAGAGGCTTGACAATCTCAAGACACTCAACTCCCCGCAGCAGAGGAATGTCGTGCTGCACCCGGAGTTTGTGGACGGAAAGTACGCGTTCTACACCAGGCCGATGGATGACTTCATCGATACAGGCAGCGGCGGGGGCGTCGGATTTGGGCTGTGCGAAGATATCACGCACGCGGTTGTCGACGAGGAGATCATCACGAGCAGGCGCAAGTACCACACGATCACGGAGGCTAAGAACGGTGCGGGAGCAGTGCCGATCAAGACAGAGAAGGGATGGATCCACATTGCCCACGGTGTCAGGAACACGGCGGCGGGACTGCGCTATGTCGTGTATGCGTTTGCCACGGCGCTCGACGATCCCACGAAGGTGATCGCGGAGCCGGGGGGATTCCTCATCGCACCGCTCGGGGCTGAGAGGGTCGGCGATGTGTCGAATGTCGTGTTCACAAACGGCGCAGTCGCGCGGGAGAACGGCGAAGTGTACATCTACTACGCATCGAGCGACACGCGGCTCCATGTGGCAACGACGACGATAGACAGGCTTGTGGATTATGTGTTCAATACACCTGAGGATCCGCTCCGCTCGGTGAAGTGCGTGGAGCAGAGATGCGAGTTCATCAGAAAAAATCTGGAATACATGAACAGGAAAGGAACCGTTGAGCGTTGATATAGGCAGCAGTGCTGGGAAGTACGTAGTGTTGACTGGCAGGATATGATCGGAAAATCGCCGTGCAGATAGTATGGGGCGAGTCGTTACAGATAGTATTTATATATAGAAGGAGCGGGATATGAGGGCACAAGAGTATGGGATCGATTGCAGCAAGGGCGTTATGAATAGAGGAAATCTTTATCGAATTGAGAGAGCGATGAAGAAAGCGATGCGCGGAGAGAGTATTACCGTGGGATTTTTGGGCGGTTCCATCACACAAGGCTGTCTGTCCTCGTCTCCGGAGACCTGCTATGCCTATCTGGTGTACAGATGGTGGTGTGAGACATTTCCCGATGCGGCGGTGACGTATGTCAACGCCGGGATCGGGGGAACGACTTCCCAGTTTGGTGCAGCGAGGGCTGACAGCGATCTGCTGTCAAAGAATATTGACTTTACGATCGTGGAGTTTAGTGTGAATGATGAGGATAATGAACATTTTCTCGAGACCTACGAAGGTCTTATCAGGAAAATATACAGCAGCCGGACAGAGCCGGCTATCCTGATCGTGAACAGTGTATATTATGGAGACGGCGGGAATGCACAGGCGCAGCACATCAGGATCGGAGAGCACTATGATCTGCCGTGCGTCAGTATGAAACCGACATTATACGAGAAGATATTGGACGGTACATACAAAAGCCGGGATATCACGGAGGACGACCTGCATCCGAATGACGAGGGACATGGACTGATGGCAGAAGTCATCATCAGCTTTCTTGACATGGTATACGGGGAACTGCAGGCGGGAAATGAGGATGCAGACAATCATATGGACGTGCGCGGGATCACGCCTGTGACGCCCAATGCCTACGAGAACTCTGTGAGATATCAAAATGATAATTGTGAATCGGTCATGACAGAAAATGACGGTTTTGTGATAGATGAACAGCCGCAGGATGACATCAGGGAGATTTTCCGGCGCGGCTGGACAGCGGACAAAAAGGGCGCACGGATCGGCTTTGACATAGAGGGGAGCTGTATCGGCGTGCAGTACCGAAAATCCGTGGTGCAGCCCACATGCATTGCGAGAGCTGTGGTTGACGGTGATATGGAGCATGCAAAGATACTTGACGGCAATTTCGGGGAGACATGGGGGGATATGCTGTATCTGGAGACGGTCGCAGAACATCTGCCGTGCGGAAAGCACCATGTTGAGATAGAGCTGGTCGAGACACACGAGGACGATCAAGTACCGTTTTATCTTGTGTCGGTGATCACAAGCTGAAAAGATCAGTTAGATGCTATCGGATAGTGTTAGATAGTGTTATATAAATATTGTTATATATGTTATATATAAGAAAAAAGGAGGATCTTAAAATGAGCAAAGTAAAAATGATGAGTCCGGCGGTTCCCAACATGCCCTGGCAGGACAGAGCAGACGGAAAGACAACAGGTGCAGCTGACGCACCGATCTGGAGATACAGTGAGAATCCGATTATCGGCAGAAACCCGGTAAAAGGTGTGGCAAGGATCTTCAACAGTGCCGTCATGCCGTATGAGGGAGCGTTTATCGGCGTGTTCCGCGGTGAGCAGACAAACGGGATTCCTTACATTTATCTGGGACACAGCCAGGATGCGATCCACTGGGATTTTGAGGCGGACAAGATCGCGTTTGTGGACGAGGAAGGCAAGCCGTTCATGCCGGTGTACGCGTATGACCCGCGTCTGGTAAAGGTGGAGGACACATACTACATTATCTGGTGCCAGGATTTTTACGGGGCAGCGATCGGTATGGCGAAGACGACGGATTTCAAGACGTTCACACGCATTGAGAACCCGTTCCTTCCATTCAACAGGAATGCAGTGCTGTTTCCGCGCAAGATCGGCGGCAACTTCATGCTGCTGAGCCGTCCTTCCGACTCAGGGCACACCCCGTTTGGCGATGTGTTCGTGAGCGAGAGCCCGGATCTGGTTTACTGGGGTAAGCACAGACATGTGATGGGCAAAGGCAATGAGTGGTGGGAGTCCTTAAAGATCGGCGGCGGTGCAGCTCCGATCGAGACGAGCGAGGGCTGGCTGTTATTCTATCATGGTGTGTCCGGCACCTGCAACGGATATGTGTACTCGATCGGCGGGGCGATCCTCGACATTGACAATCCGTCAGTCGTGAAATACCGCTGTGAGAATTTCCTGCTGACGCCGGAGGAGTGGTATGAGGAGAGGGGATTTGTTCCCAACGTGTGCTTCCCCTGTGCGACGATACACGATTCGGAGACAGGGAGGATCGCGATCTACTACGGTGCGGCGGACAGCTATGTAGGTCTTGCATTCACGCAGCTTGATGAGATCGTTGATTACATCAAGAACAACAGCAAGGTGACGACAACAGATACCGAGATCGGAAAGAGATGATCGATACAGGAGAGAGAGCGCCGATATCCGGCGTTCTTTTCGTACACGCCGATGCGGAGAAAATATGTATGAAAAAAGCATGAAAAAAAGTGCAATTATTTGGTATTTACAAAGGTGCAAAGTGATGATATGATACAATGAATTAACGGCGCATCGGGCAGCGGAGAAGGTCAGTCCGATACCCGAGCGATAAGAGGAGGGATAAGATGCTCACAGAGACATTGATCAAGGATATACCGGAGTTAAAAGTGCATGGGCGGACGACAGCGTGCCGCGAACCGCTGACGCTTTTCTGGACGGCGGGCGGGTTTGAGTGCAATGTGACAGGCTCGGAACTCTGGGTGGAGCTGGAGGTGACGTATGATGTGTATGAGCCATGGTTCAGCTATACGGTGAACGGGGACTGGGTAGGCAGGCAGATGCTGCAGAGGGGAAGGTACTGGATCCCGCTGTTTCGCGGCATGAGCCCTGATAGTACCAAGAATGTGCGCTTTTACAAAGATCTGCAGGCAATGAGCGGCGACGGGAACTCATACATACATATCCATGCGCTCCGGCATGACGGCATTTTCAGCCCGGTCGCGGACAAAAAGCTAAAGATCGAATTCATAGGGGACAGCATCACTTCCGGCGAGGGACTCTTCGGGGCAAAACAGGAGGGGGACTGGATCCCGATGTTCTTCTCGGCTGTGAGAGGCTATACGTACCAGACAGCGGCAAAGCTTGACGCGGAGTACCGCATCTTTTCACAGAGCGGCTGGGGGGTGCACAACACATGGGACAACAATCCGCACGGGGCGCTGCCGCGCTATTACAGAGAGATCTGCAGCCTGATGCCAGGTCCCGAAAATGAGCGGCTTGGCGGGAATCAGCCGCACGATTTTGCCAGCTGGCAGCCGGATTTCGTGGTGGTCAATCTCGGCACCAACGATGCGTCATCGTTCGACCAGCCGGAGTGGGTGGACGAGCTCACAGGAGAGCGCCACAAGATGCGCAGGGAGCTTGACGGAACGTACTGCAGGGAGGATATCGGCGCGTTCCAGCAGGCGGTGAAAGATTTTCTGGGGTTGATCAGGGAGTGCAATCCCGGGGCAAACATCATATGGTGCTATGGGATGATCGGCATTGACCTCCAGCTCTACATCTGTGAGGCGGTGTCGGCGTATGCGCGGGAGACGGGAGACAGCAAGGTGTCGTATCTGCAGCTTCCCGATACGACGAGTGAGAGTGTCGGTTCGAGGGAGCACCCGGGGTATCTGTGCCACAGACAGGCGGCGGAGATGCTGGCGGGGTACATCGGGAAATATTTGTGATACTGCGGTGTTGTGCCCGTGCGGGCAGGCGTCGCGGCGTCTGTCTTTGCGGAGCGGTATGATCGAGAAAGAGGAGGTTGAACAATGTTCAAGAAAGATTTTGTGTGGGGCGTGGCGAGCAGCGCTTATCAGATCGAAGGAAGGGATGCGCAGGACGGAGCGGGAAAGTGCATCTGGGACACTTTTGCCGAGGAGGGCAGAGTGCTGAACCGCCAGAATGCAGATGTGGCGTGTGATCACATCCATCGATATGAGGAGGACTTCGCCATGATGCGGCTTCTGGGTGTGAAGGCATACCGCTTTTCGCTGAGCTGGTCGCGCATCATGCCGCAGGGCACCGGGGAGGTCAACGGCAGGGCGGTCGCGCTCTACCGTGACATGATACAGTGCATGAAAAGGAACGGCATCGAGCCGTATATCACCATGTATCACTGGGAGCTGCCGCAGGCGCTGCAGGACAGGGGCGGGTGGCTCAACGAGGACATCATTGAATGGTTCGGGGAGTATGCGAAGGTTGTCGCAGAAAATTTCAGTGACCTGTCAGCGTATATCATCACGTTGAATGAGCCGCAGTGCTTTGTGGGATTGGGGCATCTGAGCGGCGTCCACGCGCCGGGGCTAAAGCTCGAGCCGGCAGAGGTGTTCCAGATCGCGCACAATGCGCTGCGCGCCCACGGAAATGCGGTAAAGGAGCTTCGGAAATACGCGAGGCAGCCTTTGAAGATCGGGTTTGCGCCGACATGCGGCGTAGCGTATCCCTGCACGGACAAGCCGGAGGATATCGAGGCGGCAAGGAGCATTTATTTTGGCTTTGACCAGCCGATCGGCAACTGGACGTGGAATGTGTCATGGTTTGCCGACCCTGTATTTCTGGGTAGATATCCGGATGAGGCGCTTGCAAAATACAGGGAATATCTGCCCGAGATCACAGACGAAGATATGGAACTGATCCACCAGCCGATTGACTTTATGGGGCAGAACATATACAATGGTTATTATATCAGAATGGGTGCGGACAAGAAACCGGAGTATGTCGACAGGCCGGCAGGTTTTCCGAGGACAGCTGCCAACTGGCCGGTGACGCCGGAGTGCCTGTACTGGGGAACAAGATTTTTGTATGAGCGGTATCAGATGCCGATCTACATCACAGAAAACGGCATGTCATGCCATGACCAGATCTCCGCAGACGGGTGTGTGCACGACAGCAACCGGATCGATTTCCTTGACAGATACCTGTCACAGCTGCAGCGGGCGTCTGATGAGGGCGTCGATATCAGAGGTTATTTTCTGTGGACATTCCTGGACAACTTTGAGTGGGACAAGGGATACAATGAGCGTTTTGGTATTGTGTATGTGGATTTTGCGACGCAGAAGCGCATCGCGAAGGATTCGGCATTCTGGTATCAGAAGGTGATGGAGACAAATGGAGGGATACTGAGTATGAACAGTGCGGATGCGAACAAGGAAATTTTATTTATGAATCCCGTATTCAAGCAGATGATCTGGGGCGGGAACAAGCTCGGCAGCAAGTGGGGATATGAGATCCCGGGAGAAAATACCGGGGAGTGCTGGGCGGTGAGCGCGCATCCCAACGGGGACTGCACGGTCAAGGAGGGCACTTATGCCGGAAAGACTTTGAGTCAGCTCTGGGCGGAGGAGCCGCAGCTTTTTGGCAATGTGGCAGGCGACCGCTTCCCGCTCCTGATCAAGATCATCGATGCAGATGACGATCTGAGCATTCAGGTGCACCCGGATGACGCGTATGCCGGAAAGAATGAGAACGGTTCCTTTGGAAAGACAGAGTGCTGGTATATCCTTGACGCGCCGGAGGGGGCGACGCTCGTGATCGGTCACAATGCAAAGGACAAGGGAGAGCTCGAGGATATGATCAACAACGGCAGATGGGACGAATTTCTGCGCGAGGTTCCCGTGAAGAAGGGGGATTTCATACAGATCGATCCTGGCACTGTCCACGCGATCAAGGGCGGCATCGAGATCCTGGAGACACAGCAGAACTCCGACATTACATATCGCGTGTACGATTACGGGCGTCTGCAGGACGGCAAGCCCCGTGAGCTTCATATCGGGAAGAGCATCGATGTCATCACGGTTCCTGCAAAGTCGGTGGAGGAGAGTGTCATCAACATTTCTTCGGGTGCAAAGAATGCGATGGATCCGCTGATCACATGCGATTATTACCAGGTGTGGAAGCTTGATGTGGACGGCAGCATGGAGGTATCACAGGAGTACCCGTTCCTGATCATGAGTGTCGTCGAGGGCGACGGGCTGATCAACGGGCAGCTGATCAAAAAGGGCGATCATTTTATCCTGCCGAGCGGTTTTGGCAGGGCACAGCTGCAGGGTAAGATGGAGCTGATCGCCTCCACGGTTGTATAGGTGTACAGTTTAGGTTTTGCATGACTTTACTATAACAGCAGAGTGAATAAATATCCAAAAAAATATGTTAAAAAATTGACATTTATCACCAATAGCGATATACTTAACATATCGGCGGCAGGGAACTGTGCACAGCTGCTTTTGGAACAGTTCCCAAGTCATTATGCGAAGATAATATTTATTGAATGATGGAGGTTTGGATTTATGTTAGTATCAGCTACAGAAATGCTCAAAAAGGCAAAAGAAGGTCACTATGCGGTAGGTCAGTTCAACATCAACAACCTTGAGTGGACGAAGTCTATCCTGCAGACAGCACAGGAGTTGAACAGCCCTGTTATCCTCGGCGTGTCAGAGGGCGCTGGCAAATACATGACAGGGTTTAATACCGTTTCAGCGATGGTGAAGGCGATGGACAGCGATCTTGGCATCACGGTTCCCGTAGCGCTCCACTTAGACCATGGTACGTATGACGCATGCTACAAGTGCATCAAGGCAGGCTTTACATCAATCATGTTTGACGGTTCTCATTATCCGATCGACGAGAACATCGCTAAGACAAAGGAGCTCGTTGCAGTGTCGCATCAGCTTGGTCTCTCGATCGAGGCTGAGGTAGGCGCGATCGGCGGTGAGGAAGACGGCGTTGTAGGTATGGGCGAGTGCGCTGATCCGGATGAGTGCAAGCAGATCGCAGATCTGGGCGTTGACATGCTCGCGGCAGGCATCGGCAATATCCACGGCAAATATCCCGCAAACTGGGCTGGACTGAGCTTCGAGACACTGGATGCGATCCAGCAGAAGACAGGCGTTATGCCGTTGGTTCTTCACGGTGGTACGGGTATTCCTGACGATATGATCAAGAAGGCGATCTCTCTGGGCGTTGCAAAGATCAATGTCAACACAGAGTGCCAGCTCTACTTCCAGGAAGCTGTACGCAAGTACATTGAGGCAGGAAAGGATCTCGAGGGCAAGGGATTTGATCCCCGTAAGCTCCTTGCACCGGGCTGCGAAGGAATCAAGGAGATCGTCAAGATCAAGATGAACCTGTTCGGATCTGTAGGCAAGGCGTAAATCAGATAAAGATCACGCCGGACGTGGGCAGCTGGTGCTGTAGGCTTCTTTTCCGCGTCCGTGTATACATAAAAAGGTATGGATAACTTGATGGTTATCCATACCTTTTTTATGTATATACGGGCACCCGTCATCAAACCGATAAATCGGTTCGCTGACGGGTGCCCGGCGCGCGAGTAGGGGAAGATGGCTCTTCCCTGCTCGATTGCATTCCTGTTCGGTTATCGTGTTATCGGCGGACCCATTTGCCAAAAAGAGTTTTTTTGTAGTTTTTCAGTTCCTCCTTTGCGGCAGGGTAGTTTTTTGCCTTTTTGAGGTACTCTGCACCTTTGGCAATGTCCTCCAGCACGCCCAGTCCCCGGCAGTAGATCATTCCGAGAATGTAAAATGTTTCGTCCTCCGGAGTCGCCAGCGGTTCTAAGAAACTGCGCGCCTGCCGATAATCCTGCTGGGTGCCTCTGCCATAGAAATAGCACTTTCCGAGGTATCGACGGTTAAATGCATCGGAGTCTAAATCCTGGCTTATTTTAAAAAGCGAGAAGGCTCTGGAGAAATCCTGCGCGACGCCTTTGCCCTCATAGTACATAGCGCCGAGATTTTCAGCGGCACCAGAGTGGTGGCTGGCACAGTTTGTCGGAGTCACTGCCTTTGCGTAACACTCTGCGGCATAGGAAAGATCTTTGGCAACGCCTTTTCCATTCTCGTACATTTCGCCGAGGTGATACCAGCACTCGGGCTGCCCGTTCTGGGCGCCTTTTTTGTACCATTCGACTGCTTCTGCGGTTTTGCCGGCATCTAACAGATCGTCCGCATAAAAGTGCTGGTCGACGGGATAGCCCAGCTCGGCGCCTGTCTTCCACAGATCCTTTGCCTTTTTGGGCTGGGGAGCGATCAGATCCTCATCGCCCTTGGTGTAGTACTGGTAGAGATTGTCCGCAGCGGCGTACATTCCATTGTGAAAAGCTTTCTGGAACCAGGATTCACACTTTGAGATGTTTTCGATCAAATATTGTCTGAAAGCTGCGGGGGTTGGGAAGGAAGATGCATCTCGTCCCTGGATGTCAACGAAATCCCACCAGAAGTATGTATTGCCGACAACATACTGGCAGAATCCGTCCCCGCTCTCTGCAATATCAAGTATCATGTCAAAGGCTTCCTGCAAGCTGGAAAAGGGCATTTTTTGAATCAGCTGCGGCGTCAGCTCGCCGGTTCGCATGCAGATCAGTACACCGAGGGCGCTTCCCTGTTCCACGGACTTGTGCAGGAGGCGGGTTGCGCGCTCGTCATCTTCCGGAAATCCGTGGCATGCCCATACGTATTGACTGCCGCACAGGCATCTGGCAAGGATGCAGGTGGCATCACCGTCCCCGGCAGCAGAGGCTTTTTCTAACAGGGCGAAGCCCTCTTTGCCTCTCTGTGCGGCGGTATCATAATAAATATATTTTAGTGCTTGCTTTACTTCCGTGCTGAAACCTTTTGACATATAATGAACTCCTTAATATCATATTTTGTTTTATTGATGGTTCTTGTATTTGATCGCCGCTTCAATGAGTCCGCGAAACAGCGGATGCGGTCTGTTTGGTCTGCTCTTGAGTTCCGGATGTGCCTGTGTGGCAAGGAAAAACGGGTGTGACGGGATTTCCACCATCTCCACAATGCGTCCGTCAGGAGAGAGTCCGGATAAGAGCATGCCCTTGTCTGTGACAGAAGCGCGGTAGTCGTTGTTGACTTCGTAGCGGTGCCTGTGGCGCTCATGGATCACCTCGTTGCCGTAGAGCTTGTAGGCTTTGGAGGTGATGTCGAGATGGCACTCGTAGGAGCCAAGGCGCAGTGTTCCGCCGATATCTTCCACGCCGTTCTGATCCGGCATCAGCGCGATGACAGGGTGTGTCGTGTTGGGATTCAATTCAATGCTGTGCGCGTCATTGTACCCGACAACATCTCTGACAAATTCAACAATGGCAAGCTGCATCCCAAGGCAGAGACCTAAAAACGGGATATTGTTCTCGCGCGCGTAGCGGATCGCGTCGATCATTCCCTCGATGCCCCTGTCGCCAAATCCGCCCGGAACGAGGAGGCCATCGACATTTTCTAATATTCCTTCGACATTGCCGGCGTCAACATGTTCCGAGTCCACCCACTTGATATTGACAGTGGCATGCTGCGGGATGCCACCGTGTTTTAGGGCTTCGACAACACTGATGTAGGCGTCATGGAGCTGGGTATATTTTCCGACCAGTGCGATCGTGACCTCCTGGGTGGGCGATTTGAGATCGTCAACCATCTTTGTCCAGTCGGCAAGATCCGGTTCGGGACTGTCAAGATGCAGGCATTCACAGGCGACTTCCGCGAGATGTTCTTTTTCCATCGCAAGCGGTGCCTCATATAAGTACTCGACATCGAGGTTCTGGAGTACATGGGAGTTTGGCACGTTGCAGAAAAGGGCGATCTTATCTTTCAGCGGCTGGTCAAGTTCGTGCTCGCTGCGGCATACGATGATGTCCGGCTGAATACCCATTCCCTGTAATTCTTTGACGCTTGCCTGTGTCGGTTTGGTTTTCATTTCCTGTGAGGCGCTCAGGTAGGGGATCAGCGTCACATGGATCAAGATAGCATTTTCGTGCCCGACCTCGTGTTGGAACTGGCGTATGGATTCCAGGAAGGGCTGACTCTCGATATCGCCGACGGTGCCGCCGACTTCAATGATGGCGATGCGCATATCGGGATCGGTAAAATTCCGGTAGAAGCGGCTTTTGATCTCATTGGTAATGTGGGGGATGACCTGTACGGTGCCTCCTCCGTAATCCCCCCGCCGCTCTTTTTGGAGAACCGTCCAGTAGACTTTTCCGGTGGTCACATTGGAGTTCTTGTCCAGACTCTCGTCGATAAAGCGCTCGTAGTGGCCAAGATCCAGATCGGTCTCGGCACCGTCATCTGTGACAAAAACCTCTCCGTGCTGGATCGGGTTCATGGTGCCGGGATCGATGTTTATATAGGGATCGAACTTCTGCATGGTTACTTTATAGCCTCTGGCTTTGAGCAGCCGTCCAAGCGAAGCTGCAGTAATTCCTTTTCCAAGACCGGAGACGACACCGCCGGTCACAAATACATACTTAACTGGCATAACCTAATTTTTCCTTTCATCTTTTTGTTGTGTTTTATCATGAAACATACTACTTGTAATTCATGGTAAACAGCACTGCCTGTTTTGCTACCTGTTAAAGATTTTGAACTTAAACTGTATCAAGCCATGCAGCTCAGGGCATGTTTTCACTGTGTTGATGGCCGATTGAACAATAATATTATTATACAACGGCGCAGTGACAAAAAGCAACAGGAATATTTGATGTCGAAAATGTAGAAAATGTTCAAAGGCGGCGTTTTAGAAACATTTCACAAAGAAATCACAAAGATTATGTTGATTTATACCACTTTAGTCTCTATAATTATAATTACGGCTAATATGAAATCAGAGATTTCACAATCCTGATAAAAAAGCCCGCCGGAGCGGGCAAACGGGAGTTAATGTGACTTTTGACAGATGAATTATGACATAAATAGAAAGGATACCATAGGAAAATGGACAATAATCAAGTCAACAATTACGACAACAATTCCAATCGTAATAACGGAGGCTCAGGAAACGGCAGCGGTGGCGGGAATGGTAACAACAATAATAATGGCAGGGATCCGAAAAAGCAGAGTATCATCATCATGATCACTGCGGCAGTTCTGTCGCTGCTCTGTATCAGCTATTTCACGCGCGCGGTGTCGGGGGCTACGACGGTTGAGATCTCATACAATAAGTTTATCGAGATGGTGGACGCTGGAACGATAGAATCAGTGAAGATCGAGTCGAGCCAGATCGAGATCACGCCGGTGTCGAGCACCCAGGAGAATCAGAGTCCGAACAGTCTGCTCGCCTCCGCGGTCAGGGTGACTTATATCACGGGAAAAGTGGAGGACGATGAGACGCTCACACAGCGCCTGCTCGATGCGGGGGTGGAAGTGCGGGGCACGGTTCCTGACGGTTCGGGTATCATTCTGTCCCTTCTATATTATATAGTACCGATTCTGCTGATGTGGGGATTGCTGAGCCTGCTCTTTAGGAAGATGACAGGCGGGGGCGGCGCATTCAGCATGGGGAAGAGCAATGCCAAGGTATATGTGCAGAAGGAGACCGGCATCACATTCCGGGATGTCGCTGGAGAGGACGAGGCGAAGGAATCTCTGCAGGAGGTAGTTGATTTCCTGCACAATCCAGGCAGATATGTAAAGATCGGCGCGAAACTTCCCAAGGGCGCGCTGCTCGTGGGACCGCCTGGTACTGGTAAGACGATGCTTGCTAAGGCGGTCGCCGGTGAGGCGAAGGTTCCTTTTTTCTCGCTTGCCGGCTCTGATTTTATCGAACTGTACGTCGGTGTCGGTGCATCGCGTGTGCGTGATCTTTTTAAGGAAGCGGAGAAGAATGCACCGTGCATCATTTTTATCGATGAGATCGATGCGATCGGCAGGAGCCGGGATTCGAAATACGGCGGCGGAAATGAGGAGCGCGAACAGACCCTGAACCAGCTGCTCTCTGAGATGGACGGTTTTGACGGCAAGAAAGGGATCATTATCCTCGCGGCGACCAACAGACCAGAGATCCTCGACAAGGCGCTGCTGCGCCCAGGACGTTTTGACAGACGTATCATTGTTGATAAGCCCGATCTAAAGGGGCGTGTTAATATCCTGAAAGTACATGCAAAGGATGTGCTGATGGACGAGACAGTCGATCTTGATGCCATCGCACTTGCAACGAGCGGCGCTGTCGGTGCTGATCTTGCCAATATGATCAATGAGGCTGCGATCAATGCAGTGAAAGAGGGCAGGGAATTTGTCAGCCAGAAGGATCTGTTCAACGCAGTGGAAGTGGTGCTTGTCGGAAAGGAGAAAAAGGACCGCATCATGAGCAAGGAGGAGCGCAAGATCGTTTCTTATCATGAGGTTGGCCATGCGCTGATCAGTGCTCTGCAGAAGAATTCTGAGCCTGTACAGAAGATCACGATCGTTCCGCGTACCATGGGGGCGCTCGGCTACGTTATGCATGTGCCGGAGGATGAGAAATATCTGAACTCTAAGGATGAGCTGCACGATATGATCGTGGGACTGCTGGGAGGACGTGCGGCGGAGGAGATCGTGTTCGATACTGTCACGACAGGCGCATCGAATGATATCGAGAAAGCGACGGGTATTGCGCGCTCGATGATCACGCGGTATGGTATGAGTGAAAAGTTTGGTTTGATGGGGCTGGAAACTGTCGAGAGTCAGTATCTGGATGGAAGAAGTTCGCTGAACTGTGCAGAGAATACGGCAGCGGAGATCGACACAGAGGTCATGATCATGCTCAAATCATGTTATGAGGAAGCACTCGGACTGCTCCGCGAGAACCGCGATGTGATGGATCAGATCGCTGCGCATTTGATCGAAAAAGAGACGATCACAGGCAAGGAGTTCATGAAGATCTACCGCGAGGCGAAGGGACTTCCTGAACCTGAGGAGAAAAAGGAAACAGTTGAGAATGCAGAGGATGCAAAAACGACTGCTCAGGAGACAGATCGCACAGACGAAGCTTCCGGCGGCGGGAAGCAGGAGGAATCTGTATCGATTCCAGATGTCGTGCAGCAGCCAGCGTGCACGGCACAGCAGCCAGATGAGCAGGGCAGCCGGTGGAGTATGCCGCCTGCCTATGACTGGAATCCTGCAAACATGCAGCAGGGGCAGTACCAGGGAGCACAGCCGCAGGATCCATGCCAGGAGTACGGAAATCCACAGCTGCAGAATCCTGCCGCACAGCAGTATCCGGATTTGCAGCAGCAGTATCAAAATCCTCCGCAGCAGAGTCCATATCCCTATCAGAATCCGCAGACGCCACAGAATGCAAGTCTGCCGGAAGATAATGGGAGCAACGGTGAGACGTCACGGTTTGGTTCTGTGTGGGACAGAAATGTGAACGGGAACCGCGATCATGGCAACCAGAATAGCGATAACAGATGGTAGGATCAGAATATTGCGGCAGAGCATACATGGTTTAGCAGAATATTTGAATTAGGAAATAGAAGAGGGACTGGTGCAAGGAACGAGCTGCATCAGTTTTTCTATAGGCACAGTTTGGCGGGGGTAAGCTTTGCTGTCTTTGCGGAAGGGGGAACAGGATGCCGGATATATCTTTGCAGACAGATGAGGAAAAAACAACTGAAAATAAGGAATTTGACGTGAAGGAAGAGCTGCACAAGCTTCCAAATAAACCGGGTGTGTATATCATGCACGATGCGGACGACACGATCTTATATGTGGGGAAGGCGAAGAACCTGCACAACAGGGTGCGGTCTTATTTCAAGGAGAATATCGGGCGCGGACCGCAGATTGACAAGATGGTTTCTCTGATCGCGCGGTTTGAGTATATCGTGACAGATTCCGAACTGGAGGCGCTGGTTCTGGAAAATAATCTGATCAAAGAATATTCGCCGAAATACAATACGCTGCTAAAGGATGATAAGACCTATCCTTATATCAAGGTGACACTGGGGGAGGAGTATCCGCGTGTCATGTCCGTGCGGCAGATGAAGAAAGATAAGGCAAAGTACTTTGGACCTTTTACAAACGGGGGTGTGAAGGAGAGTATTGATCTGATCAACAAGCTTTACCAGCTGCGGACGTGCAACAGGAAGCTGCCTAGAGATTGCGGGAAGGAGCGTCCCTGCCTGAATCATCATATCGGTCAGTGCTGTGCCCCTTGTCAGGGAAATATATCCAAGGAGGAATATGCACAGAGGATCGACCAGGCGATCGATTTTCTGAACGGAAAGCAGCAGCCTGTTATCAAAGAGTTGAAAGAGAAGATGGAACGCGCTTCGGAAATGATGGATTTCGAGGAGGCGATCCGGTACCGCGATCTGGTCGAAAGTGTCAAGAAGGTCAGCGAGACGCAGAAGATGTCGGACAATGTGGGTGAGGACAAGGATATCATCGCGCTTGCGATCGATGGAAACGAGACGGTTGTGCAGGTGTTTTTCCTGCGGAACGGAAAGCTGATCGGCAGGGAACACTTTTATATGATGCAGGTTGAGGAGCCGACGGCGGACAATATCCTCACGAGTTTTGTGAAACAGTTTTATGCGGGCACACCGTTTATACCAAGGGAGATCATGCTGCAGGAACCGATTGAGGACATGGAGCTGGTGGAGCGCTGGCTGACGAGCAGAAAGGGAACACGCGTACATCTGAAAGTGCCGCTAAAGGGATCGAAGGAGCGGCTGGTAGACCTGGCAGCAAGGAATGCGCAGCTTGTCTTGAGTCAGGACAGGGAGCGCATCAAGCGCGAGGAGGGAAGAACCATCGGCGCGGTGAAGGAGATAGAGGAGATTCTTGGCATCAGACCACTGACGCGCATGGAGGCATTTGATATCTCAAATACCAGCGGTTTTGCAAATGTAGGATCCATGGTTGTGTATGAGAAGGGGAAACCGAAACGCAGCGATTACAGAAAGTTTCGCATGAAGACGGTTGCGGGACCAGATGACTATGCCTGCATGCAGGAGGTTTTGACGAGACGGTTTCGGCACGGACTTGACGAGCGCGAGGAGATGCGTCTGGATGAGAACAGTGTCGGAGAGGATTTTGGAAGTTTTACGAAATTTCCGGATCTGCTGCTGATGGACGGCGGACGCGGCCAGGTCAATATCGCACTGCAGGTACTTGATGAGCTTGGCATCAACATCCCGGTCTGTGGCATGGTGAAGGATGACAACCATCGAACAAGGGGGCTGTATTTTAATAATGTCGAACTGCCCATCGACACGCACAGTGAAGGGTTTAAACTGATCACACGCATACAGGACGAGGCGCACCGCTTTGCGATCACGTATCACAGGTCGCTGCGGAGCAAGGCGCAGGTACATTCTGTTCTTGATGAGATACCAGGGGTGGGACCAAGCCGCAGAAAAGCACTGATGAGGTATTTTAAGTCGATTGAGGAGCTGCGTGCTGCCGATGCTGCCAAAATCTCCGAGGTGCCTGGGATCACAGCGAATGTTGCGGAGGAGATCCATCGTTTTTTTGCGCGCGAGTCGAATCGGGAGAACAGGGAATAAGAGTTAGAAGAAACGAGTGAACACTAACAATAAAGACGATATATTGGAAGGTTTGATACCTTGACGGAGAGCGGATGTCAGCGTAAAATAAAAGAATAAGTTATTTTCTAACAGTGTCTGAATGGTATACTGTACCATAATAAGAAGAATTTCTAAACATTTCACGAGGGGTAAAATAAAGTGTCAGATGAAATCGAAAACAATCAAAATGAAAACGAATTGACGGAAAAGGCAAATGATCAGGAGAAGCGGCAGAAGACAGAAAAAATAGCGGCTGAGATCCTCCAGATGTCAAAGAACAAACTGCTCGTCAACATGCGGTTTATGGATATGTCGCTCAATCAGTTTCAGATTTTTCCAAAACCTGAATACACACCCTTTACTGCAAGCGACGGGAAAATATATATCTACGCCCCGGAACATATTTTAAAGGCGTACATGCTCGACGAGAACCTTCCCGTGCGGAATTTCCTGCACACTGTCCTGCACTGCGTTTTCAAGCACTTCTTTGTGAGCACGCTGGTGAATCATAAGATGTGGGATCTGGCGTGCGACATCGCGGTGGAGAGCACGATCAACGATCTAAACCTGAACTATCTGAATATCAGCAAAGCCAAAGAACAGATCCAGTTTTTTGAACTCTTTAAGAAAAAGGTCCAGACCATCACCGCGGAGAAGATCTACAGCTATTTTCTGGACGAGAAGCTCTCCGACGATCTGGTGGAGAGACTGTCACGTCTGTTCAAAGGTGACGATCATGTGCTCTGGTTTCTCACGGAGGAACAGAAGAAAAGGATGGGGCTGTACGGTGCCGCCGTGGAAAACAGACTCCTTCGGACAGGCAGGGCAGCGCTCCTGGAGAGCTGGGAGAACATTGCCCTGCGGATGCAGACCGAGCTGGTGATGTTTGTAAAACAGCGCGGGACAGAGGCGGGGCTGCTGACGCAGAATTTGCGGGAAGTGACCAGGGAGCGCTATGATTACACGGAATTTCTCAAAAAGTTTGCCGTCAGGGGCGAGGTGATGAAGCTCGATCCGGATGAGTTTGATCACAATTTCTACACCTATGGCCTGCAGCTCTATGAGAACATGCCGCTGATCGAGCCGTTGGAGTACAGGGAGGTGAAGCGGATCCGGGAGTTTGTGATCGCGATCGACACATCGGGATCGACGTCGGGGCAGCTGGTGCAGACGTTTGTGCAGAAGACGTACAATATCCTCAAGAGTACGGAAAGTTTTTTCACCAGGATAAACATACATATCATACAGTGCGACACGGTCATCCAGGAGGATGTGAAGATCACGACCCAGGAGGAATTTGACGCTTATCTGAAAGAAATGAAGCTCCACGGTCTGGGCGGGACAGATTTTCGCCCGGTGTTTGGGTATGTCAACGCGATGGTGGACAATGGCGAATTTGAAAATCTGAAGGGGCTGATCTATTTTACCGACGGGTACGGCGTGTTTCCGCAGAAGAAACCGCCTTACGAAACCGCATTTGTGTTCATAGAAGAATCGTACAACAATTACGACGTTCCGTCGTGGGCAATGAGACTGGTGCTGAGGGAAGAGGAGATATAGAAGATCAGCTTGTCTGATCGCAGAATAGGGTGTCAGGATGTATAGGGGGAATGAAAATGGAACTTGCGCAGAAGGAGAAAGCCGCGCGGCTGCAGGAGGCGGTGATCAACAGCTCTGTCGATGTGCTTTCTAAAGTGTGTGATGAGCTCGGCGAGGTGGAGATGACGGCGCCGGCGCTGGGACTGGCGTGCCGTTTCCGGGGGATTGACGCGGTGAGGGTGCTGGTCGAAAAAGGAGCGGTCTTTGATTTTCCGTCGACCGAGGAAATGGAGATAAGATATCACTGCCACATCGGCGAAAAACATGCGCAGTACAGGGAGAATTACCGCACCAATTATTCGCTGTATCTGCTCAGAAGCTTTCGTGGAGGGATAAAGGGTGCCCGTTGTCTGGAAGGTATGAAATTTGCGAAGAATGCAAAGAAGGAAGACGGCAGTATGCTGCCATTTCTTGCGGATCAGGAACGGATCGCAGTGCTTGCGTATCTGATCGAAAGGAAGGATGAACTGTCTTTTGTGCCGGAGGAGTTACTTTTCTATGCAATATTTGCCAAAGATACTGTCATTTATGAGGAGCTGAAAAAGCGCGGTGTCTCTGTTTCAGAGAAGCGTATTTATGCGCTTACAGAGGGGAATATGGCAGATGGTTATTGGTTTGAGTTTGGCAGCATGACGAAGGGGCTTGCCGATCAGGATTATATCGAGGTCATGCAGAAGCTTTATATGGAGATGCGTGGAAAGCAGTTTCGTTACACAGAAAATATGTTTGGTAATACTCGGAAACGTTTCGGTGATATTGGGATCTTTGCGTTTTTCTTATCCCATTTTAACCAGAAAAAAATGAAAAAATATCAGATCATACGTGAACTGATAGATGCGGGCGCTCTCGATGCGCTGGCAGTGACCGAGAGAGAAGGCTGGTTCAATCTTCCGAAAAAGCGCGACGAGATGATAGCATATGCCGCGCAGAAAGAAAAAACAGAAGTATTGGCATGGCTGCTCGAAGTCAAAAACCGCACTGCCGATCTCGCTGCCGAACAGGAAAAGGCTGAAAAGAGGGTGATGCGCGAACTGAATGCGGCGCCGGATTCTGTTAGTGCGCTTAAGAAAATATGGAGTTATAAGAAGGAGGATGACGGCACACTCACTATAACAAACTACAAAGGTACTGCCTTAGAGGTCGTTGTGCCAGAGAAAATCGGAAAAGGGATTGTCACAGCGATCGGAAAAGCGGCTTTTACGGGACGCGAATATATGAAAGCACAAGAACGACGCAGATATCAGGTACAAGATCGTTATAATCCCAAAGTTACAGACGGGCAGATCAGCCAGCACAGGGAGATCACAAGGATCAAGCTGCCAGAGACGATTCAGTATATTGGAGCAGGTGCCTTTGACACGATGCGTTCATTAAAAGAAATCAATCTACCTGCAGGAGTCAAGGAGATCGGGTTTTCGGCGTTTGTGGGATGCAGATCTCTAAAAAGGATCATATTGCCTGAAAACTTGGAAAGGATCGGTGACTGGGCATTTGTCCGCACAGGATTGGAGGAGATCGCGATTCCTGAAAAGGTTCGTGAAATAGGAGAGATGGCTTTTTTGCAAAACAGCTTTTTAAAAAAGGTTACGATCCCTGGAAATGTCAGAAAAATAGGGAAAAGGGCATTTGAACAATGCCCGCTGCTTGAAAAGCTGCATATAGGTGAGGGTGTCGAGGAAATCGACGAGGGTGCATTTGTTGGCTGTATCCTTCTGAAAAATCTCACGATCCCAAGCACTGTGAAAGTCATTAGAGAAAATTTGTTCGCCCTCTGCGAGATGCTCGAAAATGTACAGATCTATGATGGTGTGGAAGAAATCGAGGAGGGGGCGTTTGACAAGTGCCAGAATCTTACTGTAGTATGTCCCAAAGGGAGCAGGGCGGAGGCTTATTGCAGAACAAATCAGATCCAATTTAAAAACAGCGATGACAATTAACAAAAAACAAAAAATAGATAGACTCTCGGAAAGGCACAAAAACACTCCGGGAGCCTACGAATTTGTATGGGGGGTATGAAGATGGAACTTTCACAGGAGGAAAAGGCTGTCCGGCTGCAGCAGGCGGTGATCAACAGCGCTGTCGAGGAGCTTTCCAACGTATGCGAGGAACTTGGGTATGTGGAGATGGCAGCCCCCGCACTGGGGCTCGCCTGCCGTTTCCGGGGGCTCGATGCGGTGAAGGTGCTGGTCGATGCGGGGATCACTTTCGATTTTCCGTCGACTGAGGAGATCGAGACAAAATACCGCTGCTACATCGGACAGAAGTATGCGAACTACCGCACGAATTACGCGCTGTATCTGCTAAAGATCCTCAGGGGCGGATTGAAAGGCGCCTGCAGTGTGAAGGGGATGAAGTTCACACAGAATGCAAAGAGGGAGACGGGAAAGCCGCTTCCGATCCTTGCAGATCAGGAGCGGCTAAAGGTGCTCGAGTATCTTATACAAAATAAGGAAAAGCTTTCTTTTCAGCCGGAGGAGATGCTCTTCTACGCGGTCTATGCCAAGGACACGGTCATTTATGAGGCGTTGAAAAAACACGGTGTCACGCTCTCTGAGAGGCGTGTCGGGATGCTCACGGAGGGCGGCATCGCCACAGATGGCTACTGGCATGAATACGGATCCATGACGGGAAAGCTTGCCGATGCGGACTATCTCGAGGTCATGCAGCGGCTTGCCGCGGAGCTTGACGGAAAGCCGTTTTACTATACGGAGAAGATGTTTGATATCACGAAGGCGCGGTTTCACGATATCGAGATCTTTGAATATTTTCTCTCTCATTTCAGGCAGGAAAAGATGAAGAAATTCCAGATCATACGCAGTCTGATCGATGAAGGTGCCCTGGATGCGCTGCCGGTCATCGAGCGGCTGGGCTGGCTGGGCGCGCCGCACAAGCGCGACGAGATGATCGAGTACGCTTCCGCAAACAAACGAACCGAGGCGCTTGCCTGGCTGCTGGACTATAAGAACCGCACGGCTGACTTTGCCGCCGAGCAGGAGAAGGCGGAGAGGAAGATGATGCGCGGGCTGAGTGGGAATCTGGGCAGGATGCCCTCACCGGATTCTGTCACCGAACTAAAAAAGATATGGAGTTACAGGAAACAGGACGACGGAACGCTGGTGATCACGAACTATAAAGGTACGGACGCCGAAGTCACAGTGCCGGAACGGATCGGCAAGAGCGTCGTCACAGCGATCGGGAAGGGTGCTTTTGCGGGGGCAGCAGGGAGAGTCGATATCACGATCTATGCGACATGGGAGCAGATGAAGCACCGCCAAAAAAACGTCACGAAGATCGCACTGCCGCACACGATCCGGCACATAGGTAAAGGCGCTTTCAGCGAACTGCAGGCATTGAGGGAGATCAATATTCCCGAGGGCGTGGAGGAGATTGACGAGTTCGCCTTTTTTGCCTGCAGTTTCCTGAAAAATATTACGATTCCCGGGACAGTGAAAAAGATTGGAAAACACGCTTTTGCGCAGTGCAGTACACTTGAAAAAGTACAGATCTGCGAGGGGGTTCTCGAGATTGGGGAGCGGGCATTTTTGAACTGCCGCAGTTTGAAGGAGGTTCATGTGCCGGAGTCTGTCCGGGAACTGACAACTGCCACAGTCCAGTATGGCAGCGCGGGGTACGAGGTGTTCAGCGGCTGTCCGGAACTGACGGTGTACTGTCCGTCTGGCAGCAGGGCGGAGGCGTACTGCAGGGAAAAAGGTTTTCGGTATGGATGAAAGAGCGAGCTGCATGCAGGAGTATAAGGATGGAGATTGCGCAAAAGGAAAAAGCCGCGCTTTTGCAGAGGGCGGTGATCAATGGCTCTGAGGAGGAGCTTTCGAAAATTTATGATGCGTTAGGCTATGTGGAGATGTCAGCGCCTGCGCTTGGTCTGGCCTGCAGGTTCCGGGGGCTTGATGTGGTAAGGCTTCTCGTGCGGAAGGGAGCCTCGTTTGGTTTTCCGTCGACGAAGGAGGCAGCAGAGACGTATCACTGTTATATCGGGACGAAAAAAGGGGATTACCGCACCAATTACTCCGTGTACCTGCTGAAAGCGTTTGGAAAGCTGCCGATGTACAGTCTGGCAGGCATGATAATGGAACAGCAGATGGAAAGGGAAGACGGCAGTATGCTGTCGTTTCTCCCTGATGAAAAACGTGCCGATGTGCTGAGATTTCTTTTGGAAAACAGGGAAAAAATAGCATTTGAGCCCGAAGAACTGTTGTATTATGCGATTTTTTACCGTGATACGGCGCTTGTAAACGAGCTGAAAAGGCAGAATGTAAAGATTCCCGGGAAACGAGTCTGTATCATTGCTGACGGTGCCTTCTCACCGAGCTGGTACTGGGATGAGTATGTTGCACTGACACGACGGCTTGCCGGCGAGGAGTATCTCGAAGTGATGCAGCAGCTCGCTGTGGAGCTTGATGGAAGGTTATTTCGCTATACAGAAGGTATTTTTGACAGTGCCAGAAATCATTTTTGCAGCGGCGGGGTATTTGAATTTTTTTATGCCCATTTCAACACGGAGAAGATGAATAAGAGTGCGGTCATGCGCGGTCTGATCGATGAGGGGGCTTTGGAAGCATTTCCGGTCCTGGAGCGGGAAGGGTGGCTTGCCATGCCCAAAAAACGGGATGAGATGATCGCATACGCGTCAGAGAAGAAAAGGACGGAGATCGTGGCGTGGCTGCTTGAATACAAGAACCGCACTGCGGATCTTGCGGCTGAGCAGAGGAAGGCGGAAAAGAAGCTGATGCGGGAGCTCAACAGAGCGCCGGACGCTGTCGACGCATTAAAGAAACTGTGGAGCTACAAGAAACAGGAGGACGGTACGCTGATCATCACCAGCTATAAAGGGACGGACACTGAGGTCACTGTCCCGGAAAAGATCGGCAGAAGCATTGTCACGGCAGTCGGCAGCGCCTTCTCAGGAATGTCTGGTGATGGAACGCCAAAGATCACGCTTCCCAAAACGCTTCAATATATTGAAAGCTGTGCTTTTCACCGCCTCTGGGGATTGGAGGAGATTCAGATACCTGATGGGGTGAAGGCAATCGGTGATTTCGCTTTTTATGAATGTGAACGGATCAAGGATATCGCGATTCCGGATCAGGTGAAAAGGATTGGTGAGAGCGCTTTCGAGGGATGCCGTATGCTGGAACACATCACCATCCCTGCCCAGGTGAAAACGATCGGCATGTCGGCTTTCGAGGGATGCCGTATGCTGGAACATGTCACCATTTCCGAGGGTGTGGAGAAGCTTGGTTCGAGGGTGTTCTGGAACTGCAGTTCACTGAAAAGCATCACCATTCCCACAACAGTGGACCGGATCAGCCCGGCGGCATTTTTTATGTGCAGTCAGCTTGAAGAAGTGGATCTTAGCGAGGGCGTGAGGGAGATCGGACAGTGCGCCTTTGAGGGATGCTGTCTGCTGGCCAGTATCACCATCCCCCGAACCGTAGAGGAGATCGGGGACTATGCATTTGACAGATGCCGCGAACTGAAAGATGTGCAGATCCGTGAGGGAGTAACAAAGATCGGTGATCATGCCTTTCAGGACTGTACTGCGCTGAAATACATCGAGATTCCCAAAACAGTGGAAAGCATTGGAGCGTATGTATTCTCGGATTGTCAGGCGCTTGTCGGGCTGGATATTGGTGGGAACGTGAGGGAGTTTGGTGGATATCTTTTTAACAATTGCAGTGCACTGGTGGATATTACGGTTCCCGAGACCGTGGAGAAGATAGGAGACTTTGCTTTCCGCGGCTGTGTTTCCCTGAAAAGCATCACGATTCCCGAAAATGTGGCAGAGATCGGAAAGGGTGTGTTTATAGGCTGCGGGAATCTGGAGGAGGTTTGCATCTGCGGGGAAGTGAAGAAGTTTGGGGCAGAAGCATTCTCGGACTGTCCAAATCTGAAAGTGATAAAAATCTGGAACGCTATACCAAACCGTATCTTGGGCGAGACCTTTGCACAATGCAGGCAGCTGACGGTATCCTGCCCGAGAGGGAGCAGGACAGAAGCGTACTGCACGAAAAAGGGGATCCCATGTATGGATCTGGTAAGCGGCTGAGGACAAGGAGGTAGAAAATGAATATCAAGCAGGCGAAGGAAGATATCAAAAACGCGGTATCTGCCTATCTTACAAAAGACCAGTTTGGAAACTATGTGATACCGGTTGAGCGGCAGCGTCCCGTTTTTCTGATGGGGGCGCCGGGCATCGGCAAGACAGCCATCATGGAGCAGATCGCGCAGGAGCTGCAGATCGGACTTATCAGCTACTCCATGACGCACCACACCCGGCAGTCGGCGCTGGGGCTTCCGTTCATTGTCAGGAAAAACTATGGCGGCGAGGAGTACAGCGTCAGTGAGTACACGATGAGCGAGATCATCGCGTCGATCTATGACCTGATGGAAGTGACTGGATTGAAGGAGGGGATCCTGTTTCTCGATGAGATCAACTGTGTGTCGGAGACGCTCGCGCCCTCGATGCTGCAGTTTTTGCAGTACAAAACATTTGGACGTCACAGCGTTCCCGGCGGGTGGATCGTCGTCACTGCGGGAAATCCGCCGGAGTACAACAATTCCGTGCGCGAGTTTGACATCGTGACATGGGACAGGCTCAAGCGGATCGACGTGGAGGCGGACTACGAGGTCTGGAAAGAGTACGCCTACGCCAGGGGGATCCACCCTGCGGTCACGACGTACCTGGATATCAAAAAAGATGATTTTTACAGGATAGAGACCACTGTGGACGGCAAGAGCTTTGTGACCGCCCGGGGCTGGAGCGACCTCTCCGACATGGTAAAGCTGTATGAACAGAAGGAGATTGCGGTCACGGAGCAGCTTGTCGTTCAGTACCTGCAGAACAAGAAGATCGCCAAGAACTTTGCAGTGTACTTTGATCTGTTCAGGAAATACCGGTCCGACTACCAGGTCGACAAGATCCTTGCCGGAAAAGCCGGAAAGGAGATCACGGCGCGCGCAAAGGCGGCAAAATTTGACGAGCGCCTGTCCCTGCTGGGACTGCTGGTCGATGCGCTGGTCGGCGCGCTGCGGGAAGTGACCGCGCAGGAGGGGGCAGTCATGGAGCTGGTAAACTGTCTGCGGCTGATGCGGGCGGATTTCGTTGTCGAGAGCAATTTCCTGGAAGTCGTCAGCCGGCAGATCGAGGCGGAAAAGAACGCGGTCACAGTCGGGAAAAAGGCTGGCAATCTCTCCGCGGACCGCGAGTACATACTGAACCTTACGATCGCTGCCCTGGGCGAGCAGCTCGAACTGACTGCCCAGAAAGCGCCGGCAAGCGGGGATGCGGCGTTCAAGCTGCTGAAATCTGATTTTGATAAGCGAAAAAAGGCGCTCACCAAACTTGTCACCAGGACAGACAGTGATCTGACAAACACGTTCCGGTTCTGCGAGGAGGCATTTGAGGCGGGCAGCCAGGAGCTTCTGATCCTGGTGACAGAGCTCACTGCCAACAGCTATGCGGCACATTATATCGGGAAATATGGCTGTCAGGAGTATTTCAAACACAATAAGGACATGCTGTTCACAGAGCGCAAGAAGGATATCCTGGCGGAGATCGATGAGTTGATGAAGTGAGAGAACACGCCAGGGAACCTGTCAGCGGAGAACCAGCGGGCAGGGCATTGTGTGATATGCTGAATACACTCTTTGCGACGAATCTCAATGATCGCGAGCGATTTGAAAGATTGACGGATAATTTTCAGGTGACGGTAGACAATGATCTGAAGGAGGATGTGAGAACAATGTGCAATTTAGGACAGGGGCTATTAGAAAAGGGAGAAGCGCTCGGAGAAGCACGCGGAGAAGCGCGTGGAGAGAAGAAAAAAGAGATTGAAAATATCATAAGCTTTTATATGGATGGCGATTCGGTCGAGCGTCTGGCGAAAGTGATGAAGAAATCGGAAACGGAGATCAGGCAGGTTCTTGTTGAGCACGGGGTGTCTCTGGAGCATTGATCAATAAAAACAGGAGACAGGATGACATGCAGTATATACAGTATTACGATTCGCCGCTTGGCAGGATCACGCTTGCAAGTGACGGGGAAAAACTGTCGGGATTGTGGTTTGAGAATCAGAAATATTATGGAAGTACGCTTTCGGAAGAGAGGGAACTGAAAAAACTTCCTGTTTTTGATCAGACTGGTCAATGGCTTGACCTGTATTTCAGGGGGCAGGAGCCGGATTTCATACCGCCGCTGTCCATGGAAGGGACACCCTTCCGCAAGTCTGTGTGGGAGATCATGCTCAGGATTCCATACGGACAGACGATGGCGTACGGCGCGATCGCAAAAGAGATCGCAGCGCAGAGAGGGATTGGGCAGATGTCGGCGCACGCAGTCGGCAGCGCAGTCAGTCACAATCCGATCTCGATCATCATACCGTGCCACAGGGTTGTCGGGGCAAACGGCAGTCTGACGGGCTATGCGGGCGGCATCGACAAAAAGGTGCGCCTCCTGACACTCGAGCAGGCAGATCTGTCAAAGCTTTTTGTTCCGACGAAAGGGACGGCACTGTAGGGGCTCACTTCTTTAGGGAGTCGCTGAATTCTTTCAGTTCTTTTTTCGTTGTTTCCGAAAGACAGTTAAATTCAGTGTTGAGGATCGCGCCCTCCAATGCGTACAAATGTACCAGACAGAGCTGGGGATAGGCGGCTTTCAATTTAAGGAATGCCTGCCTCGAGCCGGTCTCGCTCAGCTTTTCCGCGGAGTCGATGCCGACAGTCGTCAGTTTTTTTGCCATTTCGGTTCCGATATTCATCATACCAAAAACCAAAAGAATGCGAATTTCGTAGGTACACAACTGTGGGTTGCGTTTTGCTGAAAAAAACAACCTGTCATGTATGGACTTGGCATTCTGCATCAGCTATAATGATTTCGTGACATAGAATCGCGTTGGCAAAGGAGAAAATGAATATGTTTGAGGTCAAAAAAATGGGGGAGCAGATCGCACATCTGCGCAGGAGACACAGCTACACGCAGGAACAGCTTGCGGACGAATTGAAGGTATCACCTCAGGCGGTCAGCAAATGGGAGAACGGAAGAGCAGTGCCCGAGGCAGCGATACTCTGTGAGTTATCCAGAATTTTCAATTGCTCTGTGGATAGGATCCTTGATCCGTCGTCAAGCGTTCTGCGCAATATGGATTTTGATTATCAATTCCTTGTCAAGCCGCGGATCCCTGTAGCTGATTACGCAGGACCCGAGTGGCCAAAAAGCATCGCATCTGCCTCTTTTTTGACGGCAGTTAAATTGTTTTTTGGATTGGAGCAGCGCAGGGACAGCAAGGGCTGTCAGATGAATGATGACGAGGAGTATATCTTGCAGTCGGCGATCACGAATGTATGTTTTGGATATTCCTATGCACCTGACCAGTATATTCATGACAGCTTTTTGATATACGGTTTGGATTATGAGATGCATTCAAGGGCAGATTATCCAGAAGATGAATTTATAGCACTCGCCCGCAAACAGATTGAACACGGATATCCTGTCATAATCATTCCGAAAGCGTATACGGATACTATTTTTGCCGTCGGTTTTTCTGACCATGGACATCGTTTGATCGGATTGGGTTTTTTGGAGGGAGACGATCAAAAGAATGCAAAAATAAATTTTGACCAGCTTGATCAATATGCCGGTTGGTACAAGTCTGACTGTGATCTGATGATCCTTCAACCTTCAGATGAAACAATGCCGTTGGCTGAGGCGTGTGCCAATGCGCTCTTTCGAGGGATAAAACTGTTATCAAACAATGTTCATTGCGGGGAAGATAAAATGCAGGGGTACGGCGGGGTCATCTACCGAAATTGGCGCGGTTTGTTAAGGGAGGAAAATCAAAGGGATGCAGACCAGATCAAGTGTGTATTTCCGCATGCGTTCATTCACTATGAGAATAAATTGAGAACGAAACAGTTTTTGGAACTGTGCGGCAGCGTGATCCACGGTATCGATAAAGAATTAATGGCTTTGGCAGTCGATCAATATCATGACATTGTCGCCTCGGCAGCGGAAATAGCGACGATCGCGCATCATCGTGATGCGCTGCCAAAAGACTCCCTGAAAGAAAAAAGAAATCAGATGATCGAGATGCTGCGCAGGAGCAGTGAGCAGGAAGAACTTGCCTTACAGTATATACAGAAGGCGGCAGCATCCATTCAGATATAAATATGCATTGCAGACTTTGGAAACAAGTATGATATGGCAGAAATGCCAAGTTGGGTCAGGAGGAGAAAGATCATGGAACAAAACGAATTGCTGGAACGGATCACAGACGCAGTGCGCGCGTGCGGTGAGATCATCTTACAGGCTGACCGGAGCAAGGGCTGCATTGACGAGAAGGCGGGGCACGCCAACTTTGTCACGACCTACGACAGAAAGGTGCAGCAACAGCTGCAGGAGAGGCTTCTCAGGATTTTGCCGGAGGCGGTCTTTGTCGGGGAGGAGGAGGACAGCCACGCCGCTGTCGCGGAGGGATATGCCTTTATCGTGGACCCGATCGACGGGACGACCAATTTTATCAAGGACTATCACATGAGTGCCATCTCTGTCGGGCTTGCCCGGGACGGGGAGCGGTATATGGGCGTTGTCTACAATCCGTATCTCGATGAGATGTTCACGGCGGTGAAGGGACAGGGCGCGCATCTGAACAGAGAGCCGATCCACGTCTCGTCAGAGCCTTTGAGCAACGGCGTGGTACTCTTTGGCACGGCGCCCTACTACGAGGAGTTGAGCAGAAAATCTTTCGAGATGGCGTACGACTATTTCAGGCAGGCGCTCGACGTGAGGCGGAGCGGCTCTGCGGCGCTCGACCTGTGCAGCGTGGCGGCGGGCAGGGCGGAGCTGTTTTTCGAGCTGCGGCTGTGTCCGTGGGATTTTGCGGCGGGCTCGCTGATCGTGGAGGAAGCGGGCGGCAGGGTGACGACGGCAGAGGGAGGCGCGCTGACGCTGAACCAACCCTGTTCTTTGATCGCGGTCAATGGTGTCGGGATTTAACTTTCAAAATTAGCTTGACATAAAATTATCTTCGTGTATACTATCACTTAATGATGCAAAAATGATGCATTTTTGCGCGGACAGATTTCGGCTTTTACGAAAGGACAATACACGATGAAAAAACTATCAGATTCAGAGTTTGAAATTATGAAGATTTTGTGGAGCAGGGATGACGCCATGACTTCCAATGAGATCCTGGACGGGATGAAAGGGCATCGCGATTGGAAGCTTGCAAGCCTGATGACTGTCCTGGCGCGGATGGTCGAAAAGGGATATGTGTACTGTGACAGGAGTACCCGAACCAATTATTACAATGCGGTGGTGGGGGAGCAGCAGTACAAGGTTGATGAGGGCGAACAGCTTTTAGACAAACTGTTTCATAGATCAATTACAAAATTTATTGCCAGTCTTTATCAGGCGGAAAAGTTTTCGGCAGAGGAGATCAAGGAGCTGAGAACATATCTTGATTCGCTGGATGAGAACGAAAAGTCATAAAGAAGGGATGTCACATGCGACCGATCATGTGACATCCCTTCTTTTTGCACATGCGAAGGAATCGTTCCTATCGCATTGTACCTTTAATTGAGTGAACTCCTCAGCTAAGGACCTGTTAATAAATTACTCATGACAATTACTTGTCACAAGTAATTTCTGAACAGTTCCTAAGAGGAAGTATCTACGATCACGATACTAGAGTCGCCCTGCCGAGCCTGCTCGACGACTGCGGCGGACAGTTTCTGGAAGGAATTGTAGGAGGAGGTGGCGCCAGTCAGCGCGTCGATCGCGCCCTCGCCCTGTCCTTCGAGCAGCTGCCCTGCATAGTAGCGAGTGTACTCATTGGGATAGGTTCCGTTGGAGTGGAGCATGTTCTGCATGTAGTTGCTGTCCCAGCTTTTGATAAAACCGCTGGCGTTCAACGCATTGTACTCCACGGAGACGATGTTGCCCCCCTTGACCATGATCGTGATATATTCTTTCCAGCCGTGGCTGAACTCCGCAGCCTGTGCGGTGTAATAACCGTCCTGGAGCGCTGCATCAGTTGTTGTGCTGCCACATGCGCACAGCAGCGTCAGGATCACCAGTGAGATCAGCGTTAGCCGCAGTTTCTGTATCATTTGTCATTTTCCCCTTTCAGCACAAATTTTCTCACATGAGATTGAAGAACCTCTGCCTCCCGCGCGAGCATTCCACTGGATTGATCGATCTCGCTGGCATTCTGGAGGTTCTGGTCTGCAATGCCGGAGATCGCCTCGATCCGCTCATCCATGATGGAGAGTGCGCTCTCCTGATCCTGAACTGCGGCGACCAGCCGGTCAGAGATCGCGCTGATCTGGTCAGAGACATCGGAGATAACGCGAATCGAATCAGCGGTGTCAGCAGTCAGTCTCACACCCGTCTGGATCATACTGCTGGTGTGGGAAACCATCTCCGAGGCGTTCTGTGCGGCTTCAGCACTTTTGGAAGCGAGAGCCTTGACCTGGGCAGCCACGACGGCAAATCCTTTTCCGGCACTTCCTGCCCGGCTTGCCTCAATGGAGGCGTTGAGCGCGAGAATGCTGGTCTGGAATGCGATATCCTCGATATCCTTTGCGATCTTGGTGATCTCTTCGGCGTTGGAGCTGATGCTGTCCATGGCGCTTGATAAGGAGGACATATGGGCGTTTGCGTCCTGTATGCACTGGGCGATCTCCGCAGTCTTGCTGCGTGTCTGGCTGGTGCTCTCTGAAACATTGGAGAGCTGTTCTTTCACATGGGTAACTTCACAGACCAGCGCCTCTGTGGACTGGTTCTGTTCCATGGACGCCTGATGCAGCTGGCTTGACTGACCGTTCAATTCCTCTGACATGTGGGCAAGCTGCGAGGTGGCACTGCGAAAATCGGATATCGTATCCTGCATGGACTGGATAATGGTGCGGAGACTGTTGCGGATCAGGGTGAAATCGCCCTTGTAGTCCATCTGCGGGGTGACGCACAGATTGCCGCCGGCAACCTGCGTGAGTACCTGCTGGATATCGGATATGTAGTTGTTGATGCTCTCCACAGTGGTGCCCAATGTATGTGTCAGCACTTCGAGTTCATCCTTGGAGCGGACAGTTGTCACGGTGGAGTGCAGGTCGCCGTCGGAGAGCGATACCATACGGGATGTAACACTCTTGACAGGACGGGAGATCGACTGTGCCAGGTGCAGGACGAGCAGGATCGAGAGGACCAGCACTGCCATTGTGGCTGCCACTGCCAGGTACACGGCACTGTTGATCGTATGGCTGTAATCTGCCTCGGGAATGTGCAGGACGAGCGACCACTGTGTGCCGCGGATCGGAGAGAATGCGACCAGTATGTGCTCCCCGTCAACGGGAAATTCCGTGGCGCCGGTCTCTCCGGCAGTGATGCGGCTGAGCGAATCTGCGTCCTCACCGCCAAGCTGTGTCAGCGTGCTGCCTGACAGGACGAGGGACTGGTCTGAGTGCCCGGTGATGTTTCCCTTGCGGTCAACCATGTACGCTGTGCTGTGTGCGCCCAGATTGATGCTGCTGATCACATCGTTGAGGGTGTCGTACTTGTATACACCGATCACGTACATCGCGGTCTCGCTGTCCTCCTTCACGGGCATACCCATGGTAATGCCCAGTTTTTCCTGAAATATCGTGGAGGATGCGGTGGTGAAGTTGTCGGTCTCCTGAAGGAGTGCCAGGAAGTCCGCATCCAGACCCTGTGGTGCACCGTCGATGCCCTGGATCAGCTTTCCGTCCAGATCATACAGAGCAATGGTGTGCAGCTCGTAGATCTCGGCAGTCTCCGCCAGGATCTCCGCGCGCCTTTGGGCTGAGCCGGCTTCGCCGAGATCACCCGCCAGCGTCATCATGCGGTCCGCCAGCATGTGGATGTTGGCTTCCACTGTCTTTGCAGACTGCCGTACCATGGGCTGGAGGCTGTCTAGCAGGATGTTGGTTGCCAGATACTGCATGGACAGTGCCATGATTCCACAGCTTACAATTACTAGTACCAGGATATTAAGGGTGGTGCTTCTCAATATTCTTCCATTGAGACTTCGTCTGGGCTTCCGCTGTTGGAAGTCTGTCTTGTTTGTGGTCACGATTTGATCTCTCCTTTTTGTATCTTTACTGTTTATGATCGGGCAGGGGAACACAGTCCTGCGTTGCCCAGGTTCTAAGCACTGGTCAGTCTCTGATGAAAATCTGACGCTGTGCCATACGTAAATAAAAGCCCATTTATGCTTTGGCAGAAAACAGATAGCTGTTTTCTGGCAGGGATATAATGTGCTTCTTATAGTATATGAAATAATAGAAGTCAGTGCGACTCCTCATACAGGATAACAGCGCAAAAGCCAGCGCTCTTATCGAAAACAAAGGATATTTTCGGTAAGCTATATTATATCATAGACGATCGTGGAAAGGAAGAGTGTTTTTTACGGTAAATCCCTCCCAGGGGGCTGGCAGTTCGAGCTTGTGGATCATATTTTCGAGAACCGGCTCTGGGATGTAGCGCGCCCTTTTCTGGTTTCGGTCAAGCAGCTCCTGGTACGGCGCCTCCAGGTACACGATGTGCACCCGTGCACCGTATCCGGCAAAGAGGCTGATCAGCCTCTGCCTGGTCTCCTGGATGATATTCGTCGCATTCCAGATAAACGGCTTTTTCTGCCTTAGAAGAGTTTTTGCCTGCGCAAGGGCGATCTGTACGACCTTTCCGGTGTTTTTTGCAGGCGGTATGCCATTTTTCCTCCGGATCTCGTCGAGAGAGATCACAGGTATTTTCATATTGTTTTGTTCGATCCAGCTGTCCTTCCCCGCCAGAGGAAGTCCCGACATCATGATGACATCAAATTCCGTGTCGTCATACAATTCAGCCATGTGCCATAAGTCTTCCTTGTGATAATACTGGTATCTTGTGTAAGGGTTTGCAAATGTATATGGGCTCTCCCAGATGCCAAGTTCTTTTGCATAATCAGCGAAAAATTCCACGTGATCTTGCAGCTGTTCGGATCCGGATGTGATGCGTCCCTGTATGTCCGCTTTGGAAAGCAGGTATAAGAGCCGCAATGGTATACTTTCTGCTGCTTTGAACAAGTCAGATTCGGGTTTGGTCCTGGCCCAGAACCATACAGGCAGTCCGTGATAGCGGATCAGTTTTGCCACTGCCTCCCTCTGATCAAAGGTCAGGTCAAACTGATCTGCTTTCCTGTAAACCGTTCTTCGGAATACTTTTTCCCCGATCATGGTATGTTTTGGCGAGATCCACTTTCCGTCCTCCTGCCGCGTGCAGGATATTTTTCCGATGTCATGGAACGCTGCCGCCAGGAATAGGAGCGTCTGCTCCTCCTTGGGCAGGGCACTCCACGCATCGAGTTCCAGCAGCTTTTCACACACCATTTCCGTGTGTGCGTACACGTCCCCCTCCCCGTGGTATGCAGGATCCTGGGGGATATTTTTCAGCGCATTCAACTCGGGACAGAGGTCGGAGAGCCGGCGGAAAGAAAAGCCGCTATTGTGGATCGCGCTAAGGATTTCCTGCTTCATCGACATCCCCACCTTCCTGCATGGCAAACAGATCAACCCCGTCAGCCAGACGATTGGCAATAATGGGGCGGTTTACCCAGTGACTCTCCGAATCGAGGATCGTGTTGAGGAAAGAACCCCGCACAAATTTCAGGCGGTCCGTGACATGATCTCCGTCCTCCACCTTGATATAGATCCCTTCCATGATCCCTGTCAGGTCGGTCTGACGCAGGGCTGGTTCGGTATTGACGCCGCTTTTTTTGCACTGTGCGAGCAAGCTCTTTTCCGGATTCCCGGATATGAAGAGGCTGGGGCCGATCCACTTTGCGATATCGTCCACTGTTTGGAAAGTTCCTTCTGTCAAGACGCGGACGGACCGGACAAAAGGGGCATTTTCGAGCAATTCCCTGCGCCTGCGCGTGGAATAAAAGCACTGTTCCTGCTTGTCAAAAATGTCAAATTCCATGAAATAATGAGGCAGTCTGTCATAAAACACCGTGTGCTTGGCATACAGCCATTCGCCGTACATCACATAGCGGTCTCCCAGCAGACGGTGCAGCCGCTCCTCGAAGCAGCCTGCCCAGAGCTTGAACAGGTCAAACTGCCGCTCTCCGTATCCGCCGTTCAAAAAGTGCCCGCGGCTCTGCAGATACATTTTTCCGTCTCTGCCGAAACTGATGCCGCAGTTTGCGCCGTCCACTTTTTCTTCCAGAACGAGGTGCTTTCCGTTGATATCACTTAATCTTGCGCAGTCTAGGTCCTCGTCGCCCTGCTGCTCCCTGGAACCTTCGAGATGTCTGGTCCGAGGGTATTTATAAATCTGTTCCATATAATCCTCCTATTCTGATCTTTGAACTGATACCGAGACAACAAAAACAACAGTCACGATCAGCTGTCTTTTCGTGCCTGCGGTGCTGTCTGTATTGAGTTGTCAGAATATCGCATTACATGGTAAGCCTCCTGCCTCAAACAAAATGTGTTTGTCGTTTTTCACTATAACAATATCACCAGGTGAAATTCTTGTCAAGAATGGCAGAGGGATATTCGATCTGTTTGGCTTCGAGTATGTTTCGGGTGATCTCCGCCGCGGTCAGGCTGTCTGTATGGTCAGTGCCCTGAATGTTTGTGGCAAAGAACCATGTGTTATCATCCGACTCCACATATCCTACAAACCAGCCGTTGACGCTTTTGCCGTTGACGATGCCGGTGCCTGTCTTTCCGAACAGGACGGTTCCCTCCTGCTCGGAAAGTTTCAGCGAATCCTTGACAGCCTGCACATTGCGGCTGTCAAAATCAAATTCGTTTGTGTAGAGCTTTCTCATCAGTTCCACCTGTTCCAACGCGGAGATCTTGAGAGACGATTCCATCCAGAAATCATGTACACCGCTGGACAGATCGCTGTTTCCGTATTCGATCGCGCGGTAAAATTCTTTTAATGCATTCCAGTCTGCGCGTTGGTCGAGCTCCTGGAAGTACCAGTTCACGGAGTTGCGCATCGCAGAATCCAGATCCTGGTCCTGATTCCACTCGGGGTAGGGGAAGGATTGTCCATCATACATTAAGATTGACGAGTCCGGGCGGATCAACTGATTTTCCAGGGCGAAAAGTGCGCTGTATATCTTGTACGTTGAATCTGGCGAGAAGCGCTTTGCGGCGTGCGTTTCGTTGTAGAGGATCCAGGTATCGGCGCTGGTATCATACAGGACAAAACAGCCCTCGCGGTCCGCAAAGAATTCTGACAGATCTTCTGTCTGTATGACGGCGCCCTCTGGAAGCGCAGCCCTTGGCTCTGACGCAAGGACGGGGATCAACGCGGTGGATTCCAGGATCAGTGCGGCTAAGAAAGCGAGCGCGGTCCGTTCCCGGATCGTCTGCCATTTGGTCTGCGGCCTGTACGCGGCTATGTTCAGGATCCTCTTTCTGATTTGTCCGGCGCTGCCGCCGATTCCTGCCGCAAGCGAAAAGGGATACAGCGACATTTTCTGTGCAAAGTTGAGCAGGGTATTGCCGTAAGCGATATAGTCGTCCTGATCCAGCATCTGCAGAACGAAACTGTCACAGGCAATTTCGCGGTCGGTTCGGATCTCCCTGACTGCATACCATACGGCAGGATTGAACCAGTAGAGCATGGATGCGATGTTCATCAGGAAGTTGATCAGGGCATCTTTGTGTTTGTAGTGCTGCAGCTCGTGCAGGAGCATGTATCTGATATCGTTTTCCGCAAAATCTGTGATCAGTCGGATCGGGATATAAATGCGCGGACGAAACATGCCGACCACAATGGGGGATCTGATGAATGCAGTGCTGTAGATCGGGATATCCCGCCGGATCCGCAGCTGTGTGCGGCATCTCTGATACAGCCGCCTCACATCTGCACTCTGGAGCGGGAGCGCGGATTTTTCTATACAGTATAGATGCAGCCGTGACCTTATCATGAATACAGTCATTGCGCCCATTCCGACTGCCCATATCACAAGAGGAACGAAATCGGCGGCTGGCGCGGAATTCCTCGTCACAGAAATGGCAAAATCATTCAGCCAGTTCGCAGTGGAAAGCGGGCTGGCTGCTGTGGGCAGCATTGCTGTATCCGGTTTGGGTGAGAGGTTTGCCTGCACAAAATGGAACCAGCGTATCAGCCAGGAAAATCCTGCCGGCCGGACGGACAGAAAAGGAAGCGCCAACACGACTGGCAGCAAAAACCAGATGTGGTACTGACTGCCTGCAGATAAATGTTTTCTTAAAATTTTCTTTGCCAGTGTGATCGCGGCGATCATCACACTGATCAAAATATTACAGTATATAAAGTGTACGCTGAATTGGATCATGGCAGATACTCCTGTGTTTACGATGATCGTTACAAACAGTCGATAAAAAATTCAGCCGTTTTACGGACAGGACCGGCGGACTATTTAGATCTCTGGTCGAGCAGACGGCGCAGGTCGCGTATGTCCGCTTCGGATAGTTCGTCGTTATCCAGGTATGCGGAAAGCATCGCGGAGATATTTCCATTATAATACTTTTTCAGGAAAGAATTGCTCTCCTGGCTGACGTATTCATTTTCTCCCACCAGCGGTGTGTAGACGAACACACGCCCCCTTTTCTCGTATGTGAGCGCATGTTTTGTCACCAGACGCTTGATCAGCGTCTGGATCGTTTTAGGATTCCAGGAAGTTGTCGTCTCCAATTTCTCTACGATCTCGTTCGTGCTGACAGGCGCATGCTGCCAGACGATGCGCATGACCTCGTACTCGGCTTCTGATATCTGTGGCAATGGTTCCATGTTTCCCCCCCTTGTTGGATGACCTATAAAGTATTACATGTGTAGTAAAAATAGTATAGTATGCGCTGCGGCTTCTGTCAATGCTGCAGATCGAATTTAAAAGCGCTTATGTTGTCACAAGCCAGCCAGCGCTTTCCGGATGCGTACGGACAGCACATAGAATCATACATGCCCGCATAATGCAGGCGAATGAGAGTTAATTAAAATTGCATTTTTTTCTCCATAGTGATACAATGAGTTGACCAAACATAAAAAGTCGACGGTAAGGAATTATCTTGATGAAAACACATGATCGAATGGAGGAGAAATATGATCACACAGAAATATAAGGACATGCTTGGTGCGAAGTCGGTGATCCGGCAGATGTCGGAGTGGGCAGCGGGGAGAGCCAGGGAGATCGGCAGTGAGAACGTGTTTGATTTCAGTCTCGGCAACCCGTCTGTGGCAGTGCCTCAGGACTTTACGGACAAGATGATCGACCTATTGCAGAACCGCGACACGATGGCGCTTCACGGTTACAGCCAGTCGCAGGGGATTCCGGCAGTGCGCGCGAAGTTTGCGGAATTTTTGAACAATAAATTCGGCATGGATTACACGGCGGAACATTTATTCATGACGACGGGGGCTGCGGGCGCGGTCGCACATGCAGTCAGGGTAGTCACACAGCCAGGCGATGAGGTAGTCACCTTTGCGCCGTATTTTCCTGAATACGACCACTATGTAGGACAGACTGGCGCAGTGCTGCGGGTAGTGCCTGCCGACACAGGTAAATTTCAGATCAATTTTGAGGAGCTTGACAAGGTTTTGAACCCCAAGACGATGGCAGTGTTGATCAACACGCCAAACAATCCGTCAGGAACAGTCTACTCGACGGAGACGATCAAAAAGCTTGCTGCAGTTCTCAGGGAAAAACAGTCGGAATATGGTCATGACATTTTCCTGATATCGGATGAGCCGTACAGGGAGATCCTGTTTGAGGGTGTCGATGCGCCGTACGTATCAAAGTACTATGACAATTCCCTCTCCTGCTACTCGTTTGCAAAGTCCTTATCGATACCAGGGGAGCGACTGGGGTATATCGCGGCGAATCCCAAGTGTACCGACAGTGCGCTGATCTCGCCGATGTGCGCGCAGATCTCGCGGGGGATCGGGCATAACTGTCCGCCGTCTATCATACAGATCGCAGTGGCAGAGGTTTTGGGCATCACCTCAGACCTGTCCGTGTATGAGACCAACATGAACATCATTTATGACGAGCTTGTGCGCCTTGGCTTCGAGGTCGTAAAGCCGGGAGGAACATTCTATATCTTTCCGAAAGCGCTCGAGGAGGACTCGGTGGCATTCTGCAAAAAGGCGATGAACTATGATCTGGTGCTTGTGCCCGGGGATTCGTTTGGATGTCCGGGGTACTTCCGGATGGCATACTGCGTGGAGACAGACAAAGTAAAACGCGCGATGCCGGCGCTGCGCAGATTTGTTGCTGCGGAATATAATATGTCTTAAGGAGGAGCGTATGCTTGATTGTGGTCTGGTGCTCGAGGGCGGCGGCATGAAGGGAATGTATACCGCGGGTGTCCTGGAGTACTTTATGGAAAAGGATCTGTATTTCAGAAACTGCTATAGTGTGTCAGCGGGGGCGTGCCACCTGTGCAATTACATCTCCAAACAAAAGAAGCGCTCCTACCATGTAGGGCTTGACTATCTGAATGATAAAAATTACTGCAGTGTTTACAGCCTTTTGAAAACGGGGGATCTATTCAATGTGAGGATGTGCTATGACACGATCCCCAATAAGCTAGTTCCCTACGATTACAAGACCGCCGCGAGATATGAGGGAAATGCCTTTGCAGTGGTGACAAATATCCGCACCGGGGAGGCGGAGTACATGCCGATGCGTGAGATGCACAGGGATATCGCTGCGGTGCGGGCGTCCGCTTCCCTGCCGCTGGTGTCGCGGAATGTCAAAATCGGAAATGAATACTATCTTGACGGCGGTATCGCCGATGCGATTCCGATCCGCAGGTCGATCGCGGACGGAAATGCGAAAAACGTGGTCATACTCACGAAGGAAGTGGGGTATGTCAGAAAACAGGCTTCGCGGGCTATGCGGAATATGATCAGGCTCAGGTACGCGAAGTTTCCCAAGGTGTACGAGCTGGTCGCCAACCGATATGTGCGATACAACGAGACACTCCGGTTTCTGGATGAGGAGGAGCGGGCTGGAAGGGCTTTTGTGATCCGGCCGCAGAGTCCAAACGATATTGGAAGGATAGAGAAAGACAGGAAAAAGCTGGAAGTGTTGTATCAACTCGGCTATCATGACGCGAAAAAGTATCATGACAGGCTGATGGAATTTATCGGAAAATAACATCATATAATGTGATGAGGCGGCAATTATTTATGAAAGGATAGAGGGAACTATGGTCGAACTTCTAAAGGCGGTATTGTTTGGTATCGTCGAGGGAATCACAGAATGGCTTCCTGTCAGCAGCACAGGGCATATGATCATTCTGGACGAATTTATCAGGCTTGACTGCACGCCGGAATTCTTGGAAATGTTTCTGGTCGTCATACAGCTGGGCGCGATCATGGCGGTTGTGATCTTATTTTGGGACAAGATATTTCCGTTTCAGTTCAAGGACAGATCAAAACCAGTGATCGAGATGGATAAGATCATGTTGTGGATGAAGATCATGGTGGCGTGCATTCCGGCGGCGATCGTCGGACTGCTGTTTGACGAAGTGTTTGAGGCATTGTTTTATCATGCGATACCGGTCGCTCTCGCGCTGATCGTCTTCGGTGTGGCATTCATCGTCGTGGAGCGCAGAAATAAGGGAAAGAGGGCGGACATCAGGAACCTGGATGATATCACCTTTAAGACAGCGTTCATCATCGGCGTATTCCAGCTGATCGCAGCGATATTTCCGGGAACGTCGCGCTCGGGCGCCACGATCGTCGGCGCGCTGCTCATCGGCGTCTCGCGGAGTGTGGCAGCGGAATTTACATTTTTCCTTGCAATACCGGTCATGTTCGGTGCAAGTCTTCTGAAATTGGTCAAATTCGGGCTGTCATTCACGACGATGGAAGCGGGGGTATTGATCATCGGAATGCTTGTCTCGTTCTTCGTATCGATATTTGTGATCAAATTTTTGATGGATTATATCAAGAAGCATGACTTCCAGATCTTTGGCTGGTACCGCATCGTGCTCGGTGCGATCGTCGTCATACTTGGCATATGCGGTGTGATCACCGTGTAAATGAGGATTATAAAACTGCATAATTTTGGGGAAACTCTTTTATGAAAAGCTGCCATAGAGCGTGTATGCTCTATGGCAGCTTTCTAATTCTCCATATTCTCTTCATCGTAGTAAGCCTTGATGCGGATCGCTTGATTGTGGTCGCCGAAGTCCTCGCCGAACAGGGTACAGCCGCCGCAGTTTGCGGTATCTCTGGGAACTTCAAGCCGGAACGTGATGTAACTGTTGTAGTCGATGTTTAAGTCCTGTATCGTCACGTCGGAAAGCCTGTTTGTCCCGTCCATAAAACATCCCTCATTGTTGATGATAAGTGTTTTCAACAGTCCGTACTGGTTCAGTTTGTCCGGCCACCATGCCGGCGACACATATCCGCTGCGGTTTCCGTAATCTCCGGGGCTGATCCACATGCCGAGCGCGATATCATTGATAGAAAAATAGATATCAGACGGATAATCTTCATTGGTGTTCGGGCATTCGGATGAGATCTCAAAAGAAATCTGAAGCTCTGTCAGGATCTGACCTGCCTGCAGGTGGTTGGGCAAGTTGTACTCTACATACCCGCTGGTAAACCAGAGGATTCCGGCCTGGAAACGGTCGGGGAAAGAAAACACTTTGGGATCGTCCAGAGAACCGATGATCTCCTTGCTCGTGGCAAGTCCGCAGGTCGGTGTGGCGTGGCACGCCGTGTAGTAGCCGACGCGGATATCATCCGTATAGCAGCGTCTCGCCTCCCTGACGGGCGCCAGGTCGATCATCAGCCTGTCATATCTTGGGCGCACGATCTTCATAGTCCCCCGCTTGCCGGAGGTGATCTTGATCCGCACAAGTCCGGCTTCCTCCAGTTTGCCCACATGCATGGAGATCGCACCGTTTGTGAGACCGAGCGCTTCTGCCAGATCGTTCATGCTGAGGGAGTCATCTTCATATATCATTTCCATTATCTTCACACGCATGGGTGTGCTCAATGCCTTAAAGACATTTTCGGCTTCGCCGACAGAACGAAAGTACAACATAAAACTGTCCCCCTTATTAGTTCCTATTTGATTCATGTTTTTGTTAAGTGGTATTGAATTCATTATAGTGAAAGCTAAAACGAAAGTCAAGATATAAATTTTTAGGATAATATGCACAAACTAATTCTGGTCAAAAGTGGCTGATCTTGTCTATTTAGTGTATAACTTTGAGATTTTTTGTCAGTGATAAAACAAATTGATAAATTGTGAGTAAACGCAGTTATCTGGCAGTTTTGATCCGGATAGAAAAAAGAAAACAAAAGATAACTAAAATAATGAAGTATTGGTTAAAACATTTAGCGATGACTAAAAATGCCTATCTTTAGCCAAATTTTTGTTAAAAAATGAAGCATTAGTGAATGTGCACAAAATAGTCAATTGAATTTCGTCAAATAGTGCAAAAGATCTCAAAGCCTGATAAAACCAAGGAATTTAGGTATTCATAATAACAAAATTAATGAGAAACTATATTGACATTTTCATTAATATAGCGTAGATTGATTATATAAAGGAAAACTAAAATGATTAACTCATAAATAAAACAAATAAATCAGGATCAAAAAACGATATGGCAGAAACGACGTAATTACATGGTTTGTTTGTGAGGGAAAGGTTGGGTCATCATGAAAAGAGGAATTGCAAAACAGGTCATGGCACTTAGCATGGCGGTATGTATGGTTGCGACTACGGCAATGACAGTGCCTCCAGCCATGCAGCTAAGGGCACAGGAGCCGCAGACAGCCCAGAATGCGGTGACAGAAACTTATTCAAACGAGAGACTGGATAACGGCTACACAAAGGTCAGTGCAGGCTACACGCTCGCCGCCTACACAGGAGAGCCGATTCTCTACAAGATAAGCGATGTGTACAAGTCGGGAGACGCCAGTCTGACAAACGAGTACGGATATGTGGGAAACAGTGATGACGACGGCGCGCTGTCCATCCCGGCAAAGGGAAAGGTGGAGCTGGAGATCGATGTGCCGCAGGCAGGGGTCTATTACATGAATTTTGACTATCTGTCAAACAGTGAATCCATTCTGCCGGTGGAAGCGGGGATCATGATCAACGGGGTGTATCCATTCTTTGAGATGCGCCAGCAGAAGCTGGAGAGCCAGTGGACATCAAATCCTGACCAATGGACGTTAGATCCCAGGAAGGTTTATGACAGCTATGGCAATGAAGTGGTGAGTATGCCGGACAAGATCTATGACTGGCAGAACAAGTACATACAGGATTCCACATACCGATATACCCAGCCGCTTGGCATCGAGCTGCAGCAGGGCAGAAATACGATCACGATCGAGTTGAATGAAGGATCGCTTTTGCTCGGAAACCTTACGCTTACGGCAAAACCGCAGGTTCCGCAGTACACGGGCAGTGAGGTGGCAGCCGGCGATGGATTCATCGAGATACAGGCGGAGGACTTCCTATATAGAAATGATTCGGGAATCCATGCAACCTGTGAGTTTGACCCGGACTTGTTTCCATATCAGGCGGCGAAAAGGGTGATGAATACTGTCGATGCGACTTCGTTTGGAAAGGGCGGTCAGGAGATCACATACCTTCTGGAAGTGGAGAAAGCGGGAAACTACTACATCGCTTTCCACTACAGCCAGAGCGGAAAGGCAGACTTTCCAGTGTTTATGAATGTCAAGATCGACGGTGAGATTCCGAACACGGCTTTTGAGAACCATGCATTTGCATATGAGAAGAAATATGAGATGTACACCATGGTCGACAGTGACGGCAACAAGATCAGCATACCGCTCGAGGCAGGAAAGCACACGATCTCCATGCAGATCAGCATGGAGCCGATCAGAGAGTCATTAGAGACGATCGAGAAGATCATGAGCAGGGTTAACGATCTGTCGCTTGAAGTGACAAAGGTTGCTGGCACTAACAAAGATAAATACAGAGATTTTTCATTGGAAGCATATATTCCGGGAATCGGAGAGACGATGACAGGCTGGGCGGATGAGCTCAATCAGGTCATGGAAGATGCGAAGATGTACAATCCCAATAAAAATAAGATCGCAGCGTACGCATCGGTCAAGATCGCGGAGAACCAGCTGAGAAGTCTGGCGAAGAAACCGGATGAGCTGATTTACAGGATCGACGAGCTCGCCACGAGCACTTCATCCGTAAACCAGCATCTGGCAAACCTCATCGACAGTCTCAACGGCAATGATTTTGCACTTGACAGTATCTATCTGTACCAGGAGGATGCTGCAAAGCAGCTTCCCAAGAACAAAAATATATTTACCAAGATATGGCTTGGCATCGTGCGGTTCTTTACTTCGTTCGGCGAGCAGGCGTACTCCTCCACGAACACCAATCCGGAGCATCTGCAGGTGTCGGTAAACCGTTCGAGGCAGCATCTTGAGATCATGCAGCTTTTGATCAATGAACAGTTTACGCCGCAGACGGGTATCGAGGTGGATCTTTCGCTGATGCCCGATCAGACAAAGCTTGTGCTGGCAAACGCGTCGGGGGATTCCCCGGACGTGGCGACAGGGGTAAACTATTCCATTCCATTTGAGCTGGGTATCAGAGGTGCGTTGAAGGATCTGACAGAGTTTCCGGACTTTGCGGAGGTGGCGGAGCGCTACAACGCAGGTCTGATCATGCCGTATGTCATCGGGGACAGGATCTACGCGCTGCCGGAGACGATGAATTTCCAGGTGATGTTCTACAGAAAGGACATTCTCGACAAGCTTGGTCTCGAGGTTCCTGACACGCTCGAGGACGTGCAGGCGATGCTTCCCGATCTGCAGATGCGCGGTCTGAACTTCTATTATCCGACAGCGAGAACAGTCGGTATGAAGACGTTCCTCGACACGACACCTATTTTATTCCAGAGCGGCGGGACATTGTATGACGGCGCGATCGACAAGGCGATCCTGACGAGCGAGGAGAATGTGGAAGGGTTTACCACACTGACAAACCTGTTTACGATATACAACCTGCCAAAAGATGTGCCCAATTTTTACCAGCATTTTAGAAACGGTGACTACCCGATCGGCATCTCTGATTTTGGCAATTACAACATGATCTCCAACGCGGCGCCCGAGATTGACGGTTCGTGGGGCGTGGCGCTGATCCCGGGTGTGGAGAATGCGGACGGCGAGGTGATGCGATACTCGTCAGCGGGTGCCGAGTCGACATTCCTGTTTGAATCCACTCCGGAGCGGGAGCAGATGGCATGGGAGTTCGTGAAGTGGTGGTCGAGTGCCGAGGTGCAGGCTGAGTTTGGACAGCGGCTCCAGATCACGTACGGTGATGAATATTACTGGAACACGGCAAATGCGGAGGCGTTCGCACAGCTTCCGTGGGACAGCGATGACAAAGCGGTCATCCTAGAGCAGCTTGACTGGACGCTGGAGGCGCCAAGAGCGCTGGCAAGCTACATGGTGGAGCGTGAACTTTCGGATGCATACAATCTTGTGGTGCTCGGGGCAAAGAGTGCATCCGTGAGGGAATCGCTCGACGATGCGCAGAAGAGCGTGAAGCGGGAGACACAGAGAAAGCTCGAGGAGTTTGGATATATTGAGAACGGCGTGATGGTAAAAGAGTACGAAGTACCGACAGTCGAGAAAGTACGCGAGATCATAGCGAAATCGAAGGAGGCGAAGTAAATGGCGGCAAAAACAAACAAGACGAAGGCTGCGCAGCGCGAACACGCGAACAGGGCTGCATACGCATTTCTGGCGCCGTATGTGATCCTGTTCACCATCTTCATCATCATCCCGATGCTGGTGGCGATCGCACTTTCTTTTACGAGCTATGACACGATACAGGCGCCGACCTTCAAAGGCTTTCTGAACTATATCAATCTGTTGACGGCGGATGACATCTTCATGCAGAAGGTACTGCCCAACACGATCATCTACGCGGTGATCGTGGGACCGGGCGGATATGTGCTGTCATTTCTGGTGGCATGGTGTCTGGCGCAGCTCAGCTCGGTGCCCAGGACCATACTGACAGTGATCTTTTACTCGCCGAGTATGACGGGTGCGGTATCGATGACGGTCCTGTGGAAGATCATCTTCTCCGGGGACCAGATGGGGTATTTAAACAGTTTTCTGATGCGGCTCGGCGTCATTGATGCACCGATCATATGGCTGGTGGATGCCAGATATCTGCTGCCCATCATCATCATCGTCGCGCTGTGGTCGAGCATGGGCGTCGGTTTCCTCGCGATGCTTGCGGGTATCCTGAACGCGGATGAGGAGATCTATGAGGCGGCGGCGATCGACGGCGTGAAGAACCGTTTTCAGGAAATGATCTACATCACGATACCGACCATGAAGCCGCAGATGCTTTTCGGTGCGGTCATGGCGATCGTGGGTGCGTTCCAGAACGGTGCGATCGGAGTGCAGCTTGCGGGGACAAATCCGACGCCGAACTATGCAGGCCAGCTGATCGTAAACCACATTGAAGATTACGGTTTCCTGAGATATGAGATGGGTTATGCCGCGGCAGTTTCCGTTGTGCTGCTTTTGATGGTATTTGCATTCTCGAAATTCTTTGGACGGCTGTTCAGGGAAGATTAAAGTGCGAAAAAACCATATATGAAAGTTTTTTCGCACGGTGAATTTGCAGAAGGGCGCAAATTCACAGATTACGAAAGGAGTAAGGTTGTAGAAAGATGGCTGGATATAAAGGTTGTAATATCAATCCCAAAAAATTTGAGTGGGGGCAGTTAAAGATCATACTGATCCTCCTGCCGCTGGCGGTCTTTATGGGGATCCCTATTGTGTTTATCGTCTGCCATGCGTTCAAGCCGATGGATGAACTCTTTGCTTTTCCGCCGCAGATCATCGTGCACAAGCCCACGCTTGACAATTTCGTGAAACTGTTCAAGGCGTCGGCAAACAGCAACATTCCGATGAGCCGCTATGTGTTCAACAGTCTGATCGTGACAGGTTCTGTGGTGCTGTTGTCGATCCTGTTCTCCACGATGGCTGGTTTTGCGCTGTCGAAGCTTCGATTCAAGGGCAAGTACGCGCTGCTCGAGATCAACAATACAGCACTGATGTTTGTGTCCGTGGCAGTCATGATCCCGAGATATCTCGTGATCGATTTCCTTGGCATGAAGGATACCTATTTTGCGCACGTTTTACCGCTCCTGGCGCTGCCGGTCGGACTGTTTCTGGTAAAGCAGTTCATCGACCAGATCCCGGACGCACTGCTCGATGCGGCGTATATGGACGGCGCAAATGATTTCAAGATCTACCGTTCCATCATCCTGCCGCTGGTGAGGCCGGCGATCGCGACGACGGCGATCCTGTCATTCCAGCAGGTATGGGTAAATGTCGAGAGTTCGAACTTTTATGTGAATGACGAGAGCATGAAGACGCTTGCATTTTACTTGAATACACTGGCGAACCAGAACAGCAATGTGGCAGGGCAGGGAATCCAGGCAGCCGGCATTCTGCTGCAGTTTATACCAAACCTCGCAATATTCCTGATCCTTCGAAAGAGCTTCATGAACACGATGGCTCATTCAGGCATTAAGTAGCGGAATGGGGGATGAATATGAGTAAAAAAGCAAAATTAGTGATTCTGCTGGCGCTGTGCCTGAGCCTGGTACTTGGCTCCACTGCGATCGCGGAAACACCTTATAGAACGTATACGGTAGACGGCTATGGATATGTGCTGGAGACACAGTCAGCGTACAATCCGGCGTCTGCCATCACAAAAGTCGGGGAGACTTCTTTTGTGACGCCGATGGATATGGCGATCGGAAATGACGGGAATCTGTACATCGCCGACGCAGGTGCACATGTGGTCATGGTCAGCACGGTGGACGGCGAGGAAGTCCGCATGATCGGCGAAGGGACGCTGCAGTCGCCGACGGGGGTGTTCGTGTCGGATGACGACAAGGTGTATATCGCTGACAGGGATGCCAAGAAGGTTTTTGTATATGATCTGGAGGGAACTCTTCTGAATGAATACGGAAAACCGGATTCACCGATCTATGGCAGCACTATGGATTTCAGACCGATCAAGGTTGTTGCGAACAGTACAGGCACGATGTATGTGATCTGCGAGGGAAATATGAATGGTATCGTGCAGATCAGTCCGGTGGATGGCGGATCATTCCTTGGATATTTCGGCACGAACTACACTTCACTCAGCCCGTTCCAGATCCTGCAGCGTCTGATCCTGACAGATGCGCAGCGGGCACAGATGCTGAGCAATATCCCGTCGACACCGACCAACCTTCACATCGATGAGGAGGGGCTGATCTATACGGTGACGCAGGGCGACAAGGATATGGCGCTCAAGAAGCTCAACATCGCAGGTAAGAATATGCTCGATTCCGATCCCTACTGGGCGGATCTCCCGGCGGCAGTGACGACCGGGCAGTATCACAACATGCTGGTGGCAGATTCGGACGGATATATCTATGAGTACAACGAGGAGGGGGAGCTGCTGTTCATGTTCGGGGGGCGCGATGACGGGCGCCAGCGGATCGGACTGTGCAACAAGGTGGAAGCGATCGCGGTGGACGTTTCCGACAGGATCTATCTGTTGGATTCCGACAAGAGGCAGGTACATATCTTTACACCGACAGAGTTTACCAACCTTCTTCACGAGGCGTTATATCTCTTCTCAAAGGGAAGATACACAGAGAGCAAGGAACCGCTCGAAAAAGTCCTGCAGATGAACAGCATGTTTGACTATGCCAACCAGGCGATGGGGCATGCGTACCTGCAGGAGGAGAACTACACCGAGGCGCTGCGGTACTTCAAGCTTGCAAAGTCTGCGGACGGTTATTCCGACGCGTTCTGGGAGGTCAGAAATATCTGGATCAGAAACTATCTGGTACTTGCGGTGGCGGTGATCGTGGTACTTGCGGTGGCACTCAGCCTATACAAAAAGCGCCAGCTGGTCAGATACGGTGTGGACGGGGCGCCGGCACGGCTCTCGCAGAAAGTACCGCTCCTTGGAAGCATCAAGTACAGCCTGCACTTTATGCGGCATCCGTTTGACGGCTGTTACGGTGTGAAACGGGAGGGGAAGGCGAGCTTTGCCTGTGCGAATATACTGCTCGCAGCGTATATCATCGTCTCGATCATTGAGAAGTATTTCAGCGGTTTCCTCGTAAAGACAGTGAGGGAAGGGCGCTATGACATCATCACGGATATCGGCACGGTGCTTGTGATCTTTGCCGGGCTGACGCTCTGCAATTATCTGGTGGTGACGATCAACGAGGGCGAGGCGTTCCTCAAGGAACTGTACTGCGCTTACGCGTACTGCCTGACACCGTTCATCATCATCAAGCCGTTTGTAGTGATCCTGTCAAATGTACTTACTTATAATGAAGTGTTCCTGATCTCATTTGCAAACATCATTGTGCTCGTGTGGATCGTGATACTTCTGCTGATCTCGGTGAAGGAGATGAACAATTTTACGGTGAAGGAGACTGCCAAGGCGCTGGCGCTCACGGCGTTTACCGTACTGATACTTTCCCTTTTGATCTGTATCATTTATGTATTGTTCTCACAGGTGATCGACTTCATAAGCTCTGTATTGCGAGAGGTGGTGTATAGAATTGGAAGCTAAATTAAATATGAAGAAAATGGGCAAAAGCCTCATCAAATTGATCATTGCCATTCTGGTCATTATCGTGATCATCGCAGTCGCAGTGATGGCTTCCAAGTCAGGAGGGAAGGACAGCCTGAATGTCAGCGATCTGCAGGGGACGGTGAGCGCGCCCGGTGCAGCGTTGAGCGATGGAGCGGTCGACACCTCCAGGGAACTTGACGGGCATCATCTGGTGGCGGCGAACGACAGCTATGAACTGTATCTGTATGAGCCTGCGCTCTCCATTATCGTCAAGAACACGAAGACCGGCGCGGTGATGGAGTCCACAGTGCGCGACGAGGAGCGGCTTGGAAGCGTCAATGAGACATGGAAGGGATTCCTGCAGTCAGGCATCGTTGTGGAGCTGCAGGAAGAGACGAACACGATGCAGCGCAAGCTCGGGATCGAGGGAAGCGGCGCGCAGGTGAGCGTCGAGATGATACCGGGCGGATTCCGTGCAAAGCTGGATTATCCCACCCAGGAGCTCGGTTTCGAGGCGGAGGTAAAGCTCTACGACGACGGCAGCATCACGGCATGTATCCCGGAGAGTTCCATCTATGAGAATGCGGATAACAAGAAGATCGGTAACATTTATGTATTCCCGCTGCTTGGCAGTTCGAGACTTGGCGAGAAGGAGGGGTACATGTTCGTGCCGGACGGAAACGGTGCGCTGATCTACCTCGATGACAAGGACGGACGCTTTGATTCCGGCTATGTACAGAAAGTGTACGGTTCTGATATCGGTGTCGGTGAGTCGTATGTGTTGTCTTTGCTCTGGGACAGCTACGAGACGCACAATGATGCGGAGATGATCCTGGCTCCGGTGTACGGCATGGTACACACCGATGACGAGATGGGTTATCTTGCGATCATAGAGAGCGGCGATGAGGAAGCGTCCATCTATGCGACGCCAAACGGTGCATATTCCGATTACAACTGGATCACAGCGGCATTCCGGAAATGTACCACATATATCCAGCCGACTTCCAACTCGGGTGGTTCTGTGACGAAGGTCACGGACAGGATCAAATATGACATTAATGTCAGATATATGTTTGTCGACGGAGCGGACGCCAATTACACAGGTCTTGCGAAGCGCTACAGGGATTATCTGATCGAGAAGGACGAACTGGTCAAGGTCGAGGACGATTTTAAGGTAAGGCTTGATTTCCTGGGGCTGGACGTTGAGAACTGGATGCTGTGGAAAAAGGACGCGCCTGTGACGACGGTCGACAATATCAGGGAGATCTATGCAGACCTTGAAAGTGAGGGGGTGACGGATATCCTTTCGATCTATAAGGGATGGCAGGACGGCGGCATCTTTGATCTGCCTGTCACCTCGTACGATGTGGACAGCAGTATCGGCGGGGCGAGGGAACTGTCAAAACTCATGGACGAATGCGAGGGGAAGAACATTGACTTCTATCTCTTCACGGACGGTGTGCGGGCAAATACGGAGACGGGCAACACGACGTTCGACACGGTCAAGAAGATGGATAAACGTCTGTACACGCAGGACACTTATCAGAATGTGTACCGTGAGTTCGTGTACTGGACACCGCAGAAGTCGCTCCAGAACCTGCAGTTGCTGCAGAAGAATTTTGTCAAAAAAGGAGTGAACAAGATCGCGCTGTCAGAGATCGGAAACACGATGTTTACCTACACGATGGGCGACACGATGCAGACTCGTCTGGTGTCAAAGTATCTGTATGGGGAAGCGCTGCGGCAGATCAGTGAAAACATGGATCTCATGCTCGAAGCGCCGGTTCAGTGCTACTGGCAGTATGCAAAGGCGATCGTCGATATGCCGATCGCAGATTCAGATTACATTTATACAGATCAGAGTGTTCCGTTCCTGTCTATCGCACTGAAAGGCATCCTGCCGATGTACGGTGACTATGTGAACTTTGAGGCGAACGAGAGGGAATATTTCCTAAAGCTGGTGGAGACAGGGATCTATCCTTCATTCTACCTGACCTACGAGAATCCTTCTGAGCTGATCTACACGAATTCCAGCGATGTGTACACCGCACAGTACTCCGTGTACCGTGATCAGATATTGAACTATTATGATGAGCTGAGCGAGGTCAGTGAGCGCACGAAAGGCAGCATGATCGTCAATCATGAGATAACTGACACTGGTGTCACAATTGTGACGTATGACAATGGTGTAAAGCTGTACATCAATTATGATGAGACAGAACGCAAGGCGGAAGATGTGACCGTTCCGGCGCTTTCATATGTGATAGGGGGTGAGTGAGGGATGAAGAACAATAGAAAAATAAAGCCCGGACAGCTTGAGCGCAGGGAGAATGCGATCGGATATCTTTTCATACTGCCGTGGCTCATCGGAATCCTGGTGCTGGTGCTGTGGCCCATGGTGCAGTCCTTTGGGTACTCCCTCAACAAGATCAAGCTGCTCCCGCAGGGCATGGCAAAGCTCTATGTCGGATTTGAGAACTACAGCCAGATCTTCCTGAAAGACCCGGACTTCATCATGGGGCTGGAGTCCTACCTGCTCGAGACGCTGATCGCGGTGCCGGTCATTGTGGCATTCTCTCTGATCATAGCGATGCTCCTGAATCAGAAGATCTCCTGCAGGGGAATCTTTCGAATGATATTTTTCCTCCCGATCATCATCGCCAGCGGACCTGTCATGCAGCAGCTGGCAGACCAGGAGGCAGCGAGCATTCCAATGATGAATGTGACGATGATCGAACAGCTTTTGGACGAGTATCTGCCGCATTTGCTCGCCGTGAGTATCACGAGCGTGTTCAGCAACATGATCACACTGCTCTGGTACTCCGGCGTACAGATACTGATATTCCTTGCGGCACTGCAGAAGATCGACACTTCGCTCTACGAGGCGGCGAAGATGGACGGCGGTTCCAAGTGGGAATGTTTCTGGAAGATCACGCTTCCGACCGTGAAGCCGATGATCCTGCTGAATGTCGTGTACACAGTCATCTTTATGTCAAACAACGAGCAGAATGCATTGATCGTACTCATATATGAAACGATGCTCTCTGCGACGGGCGGTTATGGTTATGCCTCCGCGATGGCGTGGCTGTATTCCGTGATCGAGTCGGCGATCGTGATCTTCTTTGCGGTGCTGATCATGGGACGCAAGGATGTATACGAGAGACGTGCAAAGCGATACCAGCGTGAATTAAAGAGAGAGAAACGGCTGGAGAAGAAGATCAGAAAGAGGGGTGAGAGGAATGAGCGAAACTACGCAAAACAGAAAGAAAAGCGCGAGCGGAAACAATCTAAAAAGAGCGCTTAGTCCTGAGGGTAACTCAGGAAAGAGACATCTGAGCAGTGAGCAGATCAAATATAAAGTCAGAAAATTGATCTTTGGCTCCAAGGACACCGAGGGTGTGGGCAAGCTCGCAGCCGTGTATCTGTTGCTGATCAGTATCGGGTTTGTCTATCTGTACCCGGTACTCTACATGATCAGCAAGAGTTTTATGAATCTCAATGACCTGCTCGACACATCGATCAACTGGATACCAAGCCAGCTGTATCTTGAAAATTACAAACAGGCATTTCAGTCTATGGATTACTGGAAGACATTCCGCGATTCTGTCGTGATCGCAGGCGTTCCGACGCTGATCAATGTTGTGATCTGTGCCGTCGTAGGATATGGTTTTGCACGCTATGAGTTCAAGGGAAAGAAGCTCTGTATCGGACTGCTTCTGTTCTCCTTTATCCTGCCGCCGCAGGCGACGATGATGCCGACGTATGTATTTTATACTGAAATCGGACTGATCAACTCGATCAAGGCGTTCATCATACCGGCGATATTGGGGCAGGGACTGAAGTCCCAGATCTTTATATTGATCTTCTTCAACTTCTTCCGTCAGATACCGAAGGTGCTGATCGAGGCGGCAAAGATTGACGGGGCGGGGCATTTTAAGATCTTTCGAAAGATCGCACTTCCATCTGCGGCGCCCGCGATCCTGGTCGTATTCCTGTTCTCGATCGTGTGGTACTGGAACGAGTCCTACCTGACACAGCTCTATGTAGTCGGCGCGTTTACAAACAATGCAAACGCATATCACTGGAGTTCGCTGATCGTGTCGCTTAAGAACTTTGAAAACAGCTACAACACGGCGAGAAGTGTTGCGGGAAGCGGAATGGTTGACATCAACGAGTCCATTAAGATGGCGGGAACGATGCTCAGTATCCTGCCGCTGCTGATCATGTACCTCGTGCTTCAGAAACAGTTTGTTGAGAGCGTTGACCGCACAGGTATCACTGGAGAGTAAAAACAAGTTGGTTTTAAGAGAATGCTAAGAATATGTGTTCTCTGCGTAAAACAGTATGTTATTAATTAATATAACGAAAAAACAAGGAGGAATCACAATGAAAAAGAAAATTGTAAGCCTGATGATGGCGACGACACTGGTGGCAGGACTGCTCAGCGGTTGCGGAGGAAACTCGGCAGGCGGCAGCACAAACACAAATGCGGGTGGAGACACAAATGTGGGTGGAGACACAAATGCAGGTGCAGACACAAATGCAGATGCGAACGCGGGAGATGCGGCGGGTGCAGATGGGAGTGCAGCTGCAGCTGGGCTTCCCGCGATGACGACGGAGGAGATCACGCTGACCTACATGCATTTTGACAGCGAACAGCTTGTGAACAGGGTAGCGGAGGCTTTCATGGCTAAGTACCCGAATATCAAGGTGGAGGCACAGGCATTTTCCACAGACGGTTATAATGACACGCTGTTGAATCTGGTCCAGTCCGGACAGACACCTGACTGCTTTATGATCTTAGGTAACTGTGATTTTGCACTCTCCAACGCGCTGCTCGGTGACATGACACCCTACTGGGAGGCAGATCCTGAGAACCAGAATATCCTTCCCTCCATCAACAGTGCGAAGCTTGGATACTACGGCACGGACAAGAAGCTTGCCACACCGATCAAGTTCTTCCCGGATGCGATCTACTGTGACCTGAACGTATTTGAGACATTGAACATCGATGCACCCTCGACAAACTGGACATGGGATGAGATGATCAATTCTTTCAAGGCAGCGACCAATACCGACGCGGGAACTTACGGATTTAACCAGTTCCATTCTCTTGTTACATACTATCCGATCTCAAACGGCAACAACCTGATCGGCGAGTTTGGCTGGGATGGCAAAGAGTACCATATGGAGCAGTGGGCAGCAGGCGTAAACCAGTGGGCAGAGCTCGTGAACGGCAAGTACCATGCACCGTACGGCGACACGGACGAGATGGAGGCATGGACGGGCGACAGAACAATGTGGGCTGCATACACAGGAAAGCTTGGATTCCAGATCGACGCGTGGTGGACGTATCTGAACCTGTTTGACACACCGGACTACAGAAATCGCGGTATGGAGTGGGTGCCTTACACAACACCGGCAAGCCAGAGCGGATATGTATTTGGCGTGCTTGATTTCGGCGGTATCTCCTCGTCGACAGAGCATCCGAGAGAAGCGTATGAGCTCTTAAAGTGGATGGGCTGGGGTGCAGAAGGCTGGCAGACGAAGCTTGATGCTTACCAGGATGTCGAGACTTACGCAGATCTCCCACTCTACAGACAGGCAATGCCTTGTCCGATCACGACAGACGAAGCGATCTGGAAAGAGTTCCAGGAGTCCTTCTATCCAACAGCCGCAACAAGAACTTATCAGTCTGTCTACGATCCTGTAAACGGTGAGGATCTCGTCACTGCGGACGAAGATACCAAGTACGGCAAGTATTTTGATGACTTCTTTGCAAACTGCAAGAATCCGATTCCGTTCGGTGACTGCCAGATCCCGGGATTTGCCTCTTTCCTTGACACATCCTACCGCGCAGTCGGCGATACACTGGGGGTTGAGGATCAGGTCCGTCTGGAAGGCAAGAACGCGAACGATTTCGCGGCAGAGCTTGCACAGAAAGCATATGATGCAAACCAGGCAGCACTGTCAGCGGCAAAGGAAGCATATCAGATGATCGGTATCGAATTGAATTACTAAGAGCATGATAAGATCAATATAATGTAACTGAAAGTTATATCGGCAAATAATGTGACAAGAAGGAGGGCGTTGTTTCAAATGCTCTCCTTTTTTAAAAACAGCTCATATTAATAGGAAGGAATGGGAGCGATATGAGAAAGAGGATCGTGGCAGCACTGTTGTCAGCAGCGCTGCTGTTGACAACGGTGCTTGGCGGATGCGGGGGACAGAAAACGGATCCTGCATCCGGCGGGATGACATCAGTGCAGGAGAGCACTGCAGCAGAGACAGATGCAAGTGAAGAAACAACAAATACAGCTCCGCAGGAAACGCAGCCGGATGCAAAAGAGGAGGAGGCAGAAATGACAGAAGTGTCATATAGTCGTGTGAGCGTACACGACCCTTCAGTCGTTTATGACAATGGAACATACTATATATTTGGTTCCCACATGGCGTGGGCTAAGAGTACGGATCTGATGAACTGGGAGATATTTCAGATGAACATCAACTCGGAATATACAGATCTGTTCGGAAAGGAGTGGGAGGAATACTGTAAGACAGCGACGAATCCAAACCTGAACGGAAACCTGTGGGCGCCGGATGTGATCTACAATCCCAATATGGATAAGTACTGTTTTTATATGAGTGTGAACGGAGACGACTGGAATTCGGTGATCGTCCTCCTGACAGCGGACAGCATCGAGGGACCTTATGCGTATGTAGGACCTGTGGTGTATTCTGGATTCAATACAGATTCTCACGATGTGAAGCTCACAGATGTGTATCAGGTGCTTGGGGAGGATGCAAACCTGACCAGATACCAGAACATCAAGAACACAAAACTAAACGCGATCGATCCCTGTGTGATCTTTGACAAGGACGGTTCGCTCTGGATGGTGTTCGGCTCATGGTTCGGGGGACTGTATATGCTGAAACTTGACGAGAATACAGGACTGCGGGATTATACAACGACTTATGAGACGATACCAAACGAGCAGGACGCTTACTATGGCTATAAAGTTCACGGCGGTTTTGGCGTGTCAGGGGAAGGACCTTACATTATAGAGCAGGACGGGTACTATTATCTGTTCGTGTCCTATGGCGGACTTGTGGCGGACGGTGGCTATCAGATGAGGGTGTTCCGGTCGGAAAATATCACAGGACCTTACGTGGATGAGGCGGGAAACAGTGCGGTCTACACGAAGGAATGCAATGACCTTTTTGAGAAAGTCGGCGTGCGCATCATGGGTTCCTGCGACTGGACTGGAAATCGGGAGATCCGCGTGGCACAGGGGCACAACTCTGCTTATGTGACAGAGGAGGGGGAGATCTTCCTGATCTATCACTCCAGGTTTGCAGACGGCAAAAATGGTATTCCGGAGGCGCATGAAGTGCGGGTGCAGCAGCTTTTTGTCAACGAGGACGGCTGGCTTGTCGCGGCGCCGTATGAGTATGCGGACGAGAAGATCAGCAAGACAGGATATGCTGTCGAGGACATGTGCGGCGACTATGAGTTTATCGTGCACACGCCTACGACCTATTATCAGAAAGCTGGGAACAGTACACTGGGGATCATGCAGCCGTCAAAAATAACGCTGAATGAGGACGGTACAGTGACAGGAGAACTGGAAGGGAGCTGGACATATGAGGATGGTTCACCCAACATGACGATCACTGTTGGCGGTGTGACTTATAAGGGCGTTTTCTTGAAGATGCCCAGTGAACAGCTTTACTTTGACCCGGATGAGCGGAAAGTTGTCATGACTTTTACGGCACTCGGAGATAATGTGGCAGTGTGGGGAAGTAAATAAGATACGCCTCAAGGCAGCTCGTCGCGCTCCGCAGTTTGGCAAGCGTTAATCGGCTGTGCAAATTGTATCAAAATAGCTCATAAACTCCGGAAACCTAAAGGTTTCAAGTTATTAGGAAGTAATATCAGATTAGGCGGTATAGCCCCGATTACAAGGGCTGTATCGCCTTTTCTTGCGCTATTTTCCACGGCTGGACTGTTAGCATTTAGGCGTTTGAAAGTCGCTTGCATCAAGGGTTTCCGGGTGCGTTTGGCGCAGGACAATATGTTAATATGTCCTGCGCTCTATTCGTTCCACACATGCTAACATGAGCTGCCATGACTGCTTGAAAAGTTTCATCTTGTCTATTGAGAAGATGGCAGATTTATGATAAAATAAAAGCTGATTTATACACAAGAACGGATGTGGAGGATTTTATCATGAAGGCATTTAGAGATTTTGCCCAAGCAGAGCGGCGAAACTATATAACGCTGTCAACAGGAGAATACTACCCAGATATTCTTGGAGATGCGTGTCACTTGTATATGCCTGTTCTTGAAACTTTTTCACAATTATTGAAAAGATCTGAAAGTTCTACTGCACTGTTTCTGAATATTTCCAATACATCTTAGATCTCAAAAAAGAGTGTCCATTTTCTATTTATACAACCGATGAGTTAAAACCTGAATTGGAACATCTTTGTGGTATAGGGATGGAATTAAAAAACGCAAAAGCTGGTAATACTTGAAGACAATATATCATCAATAAATATCTTTGCCCATGTGAACTCAAAATAATAAGGAATTGACGCGACAGCGGCGGTGACACAGCAAACCTCTTTGGGTCAAAATGTCCCGAAGTTGGGGGCGGTACTTTTCACAGTGCCGCCTTTTTTCAATCCCAGCGCCTTTGGGGGATGTAATGAACGGAAAAATTACCTGCGTTGTAGTGAAAGACCTCTCCCGTTTTGCCAGGAATTACAGTGACGCCAAGAGTCTGATTGATAACCTTTTTGTGCGGATGGGCGTCCGCTTTATCAGCTTGGTCAATGGCGTGGCTACCTAAACCCGGATAGCGTGAACAGCATTATTGTGCCGATAATAAATGTGATGAACGACCAGTATTATCATCAGACCTCAAAGAAAATCTGGCATGTTTTTGATTACAAGGGGCGCAACGGCCAGTACATCGGCTCTTTCGCTCCCTACGGCTACATAAAAGACCCAAAGGACAAACATCAGCTAATTGTTGACCCGGAGACTGCTGAAATCGTCAAGAAGATTTGTGAGCTGTGTCTGCAAGGTATGGCCAAACTTCAAATCGTGATGTATCTGAACGACCACGGCATACCCAGTCTCACGGCATACCGAAAGCTAAAGAGCTTGCCCTACTCCCCGACTATATCGGACGCTCCCATGTGGAGGAACAAGATTATAACCGATATTCTCTTAGATCCTATTTACACCGAGGATTTAGTACAAGGCCGCAGCAGGGTGAAAAGCTACACGTTCTGTTCGCAATCCAGTATCAAGTGAGCACCGCCGTTTCCTATTCAGAAAACGCCCGCGCTGTCGGGCGGCTGAATGATACCATCTGTATTGAAAACGGCTACATAGTGCTTCTGATACAGGGTCTTGCGCCCCATCTGCACCGCTTGTATTCTTCGGGCAAATGAAATATAATAGAGTGGATTGTCGGAGATATGAATATGGATCATAGGACACTCAGAGAGGCAAGGGAAAAACCTCTCTGAGCGTCATGGGATATTTCCAAATGGAGAGTCGTATTCCCGGTGAGGTAAAGATGGCAGGTGTCCGGCTGCTGCCTAAGACGGCGGTTAAGCCACAAGACCGAAGATATAAGAAGCGAGAAGGTGATAAGTGATGAGAATTTTAGTCGTAGAAGATGATCTGGCATTAAGTGCCGGACTGTGTTTTGAACTGGACAGTAACGGCTATCTGACGGTGGCAGCATATAACTGTCGGAAAGCCAGACAGCTTTTGCAGGAGGACCCGTTTGACCTTGCGATCATGGATGTGAATCTGCCGGATGGCAACGGCTTTGATCTCTGCCGGGAAGTGAAAGCGATCAAACCGGAACTCCCCGTGATTTTCTTGACGGCAAATGATCTGGATCAGGATGTGCTGAACGGGTTTGATCTGGGCGCCGAGGATTACATTACAAAGCCGTTTCATATGCAGATTTTTTTGCGGCGGGTAGAGGTCGCCATCCGGAGAGGAAACAAAGCGACTGTGGCTCCTGCGGATCGCTGGACGGACGGGTTTCTTCTGATTGATTTTGGTGCGCTGACTGCCGTGCGGGGCGGGGAAAAGCTGTCGATCACGCCCAACGAATATAAGCTGCTGAAAGCACTGACAGAGCATGCGGGCAACATCATTACCCGGCAGCTTTTGCTGGAACGGCTGTGGGATTGTGACGGGAATTTCATTGATGACCACACACTTACGGTGACGATGAATCGGCTTCGGGCGAAGATTGAGTGTGACGATCATACCTATATCAAGACCATCCGGGGTATGGGTTATATCTGGACAGGAGGTAGACAATGAAGAAGCACGAAACATTGAAAACTTTGAAAATTTTGATGGTTTTGGCAGCCGTTGTGCTTTTTTCTTTGCTGTGCCGGCTATTGTGGGTATATGTTCCCCGTTCCAGTGTTCGTTACAGCCTCTTGGCTGTGACAGGTGGTATTTTTGTATTGGCCGGTCTGGGGATATGGTTTTGGCAGAGACAGGTCTTTCACTTTGCAGACGAAATATGTGACACGCTGGATGCCTTGATTTCCGGGAGACAGCCGGAGATGGAGCGGCCTTTTGAGGACAGCGTGACAGCCAGGTTACAGGGAAAACTCCTGCAATACTATGACATCATGAACGAAGGCAAGGTGCAGAGCCAGCGGGATAAGCAGACCATTCAGGAGCTGGTCAGCGATATTTCCCATCAGGTGAAAACCCCTGTTGCCAATCTTCAGATGTTTACCGGCATCCTGAAACAGCATCAGCTGACAGAGGAAAAGCGGGCGGAGTTTCTGGAAACCATGGCGTCACAGATCAATAAACTGGATTTTCTGATGCAGTCTTTGATCAAAATGTCCCGGCTGGAAACGGGAACTTTTGTTCTACACATGGAAGAGGCACCTCTTGATAAGACCATTGCCCAGGCGATCAGTACCGTATGGGCGAAAGCGGACCAAAAAAACATCCAGTTGTCGGTGGAATGCGCGTCGTCGATCACTGCGCAGCATGACCCTAAGTGGACAGCGGAGGCTCTGGGCAATATCCTGGACAACGGGGTAAAATACACCCCGGAAGGCGGCAGCATTTGTGTGTCTGTCCGCCCGTGGCAATTCTATACGCGAATTGATATATCCGATACCGGTATTGGCATCCATGAGGAGCATTATCACGATATTTTCCAGCGTTTTTATCGGGCGCAGGAAACAGCTGCCGAAGAGGGCGTTGGTCTGGGGCTGTATCTTGCCAACGGGATCATTACGCGGCAGAAAGGCTATATCAGCGTAAAATCAAATGATGGAGAAGGCAGCACCTTCTCTGTCTATTTGCTGAGTTGAGCAGACAGCGTATAGGAAAAGGGAGAAAGGAAATACGAAGCGATGGAAATTGTAACGGTACATCAATTAAAGAAATACTTTGGAAAGGGAGAGGCACAAGTCAAAGCCCTGGATGGTATCGACCTTTCTATTGAGAAGGGTAAATTTACCGCCATTATTGGTGCATCCGGCTCCGGCAAAACCACTTTGCTGAACATGATCGGCGGGCTGGACACCCCTGATGAGGGGGAAGTGATCGTAGATGGTGTCAATCTGGCTGGTTTGAAGGAAAAAGAGCTGGCTGTGTTTCGCCGCCGCAAAGCAGGTTTTGTGTATCAGAATTTTAATCTGGTTCCAACACTGACCGTAAAAGAAAACATTCTGTTCCCCCTTAGTCTGGCTGGCAGTACGCCGGATCAGTGTTTCTTTGCGGATGTCATGCGGCAGCTTCGGCTGGAGAATCGGCTGAATGCCTATCCACACGAGCTTTCCGGCGGCGGGCAGCAGCGGGCAGCCATCGCCAGGGCTCTGATTGCCAGGCCAGCCATTCTTCTCGCCGATGAACCTACCGGAAACCTGGATGTAAAAAGTGGACAGAATGTGTTGGGACTTTTGAAACTGTCCGTAGAAACGTATCACCAGACACTCATTATGATCACCCACAACCTTGAGATCGCACAGATGGCTGACCGTGTGCTTCGCATAGAAGATGGCCGCCTGAAAGCGTAAGGAGGTTGTCATGCTTGCAAATAACAACTTGAAAATATGTCACACACTTGCGTGGCGGGACTTTGAATTTCACAAAGTAAAAAATTTACTGCTGGTTTTAGCGATCGTTTTGATCACAGGATTGTATACGTTCACTTTTCTTCTGGGCAGCGCAGTAGAAAATGGGTTTCTGCTCAATTATAAGTACCAATACGGCTCCACCAGCCACATCCTCTACCACGGATTGACCGCACATCAGGCAGATAAATTAGCGCAGCATCCCTATGTAAAAAGCACGGTCCGGATCAGCGCTTTGGGCCAGCTCTCCGATGAGATGATGGGTGTTCGCAGTGTCAAGCTGGCTGTAACCGATCAGGACTATGCCGAGAGCATCCTCTCTGTTCCTACAACGGGGCGTTTGCCAGAGAAAGCGGGAGAAATCGCTCTGGATGAATTTACCATGGACTCTCTGGGGGTTCTTCATGAACTGGGTGCTCCGGTGTCTATTCAGTGGACAGACAGCAAGGGAGGACGGCACAGTACGGATTTTACCCTCTGCGGATGGTGGGCAAGCCCCACAAACTTCACGGAAGCCTGTGCCTGGGTGACAGCGGAGTGTGCTGCCGGACTTCTGACCGGCTACCCGGATACGGCATCCGTCACGATGGGGGTCGATCTCCATCAGCCAAAGGAATTGGAGCAGCAGGCGCAGCAGATCATGACAGATCAGGGCGTAAATCAGGTTCTTTACACGACCAATCTGGCATATAACGAAGCCAGAATGGAAATGGCAAGTCAGCATGCAACACCGTTCTACATTCCTGCCTTGGTGGTGCTTTTGTGTGGTTTTTTGATGATCTACAGTATCATTCATGTGGCAATGGATCAGGATAGCCGCTTTTTTGCGGGTTTGAAAACTTTGGGCATGACACCGCGGCAGATCCGATGGTTTCTGTTGGAAAAGGCCGCGCTGCTCTCTCTTATTGGCTTGCTCCCCGGCTGGCTGATGGGATTTGGTATACAATATCTGGTCACACCGCGGATCGTGACCGGCATGGAGCAAAACCCGGGAACCTACTTCCTGTCCTGGGAGCCGTTCGCGCTGGCAGCACTCAGTACCTTCGGAACCGTTTTACTGGCGTATTTTCTGCCTGCTGCCCGGACAGGCGCAATGATGCCGACTCAGATGCTGCGGAATCTGGATGGACGGGTGCCGAGAGGACGGAGGCGCAGCGGTACAGGGAAAGTCAGTGTTCTTCGTCTGGCTCTTCGCTCCCTGTGGAGAAATAAAAGGCGTACACTTCTCTCATTGCTGTCATTGCTGTTCTCCCTTCTGTTGCTCTGTTCTACCTGGATTTGTTACACCAGTTACGACGAAGGACTGTATTTAAACGGGATGTCTCCGTGGGACTACACCATCGAGGATGGCTCCGCTGCCTCCACTGTACAGCGGTATAACCCCAACAATCGGGCGATCACGGAACAGATCGTAGGCGATCTGCGTGGACGCAGCGAAGTTTTGGAAGTCAGTGTCCTGAAATCGAAGGAAGTGGTTCTGACGGCTTCTGACGAGCTGCGCCGGCGGATCGTGGACTTTTACAATGAACCTTATGATGAGACCATGACCCGCAGAGAGAGTCAGGCTGCCTACCCCGATTGGTGTGCCGGTTTGGACTGCCTGGAACAGACGGGCAGCTACTACGGCATAGTGATCGCGCTGGAGGACGCCTACCTGCGGTATGTACTGGACAACTGTCCAGTCACCAGCGGTGATTTTGATGCGGAACAGTTTGCTGACGGGCGGTATGTTGTGGCTGCAGGCGCTTATACAGAGGGCGTGTCCTCGCCTGCCGCCGGAGAAACTGTGGAGCTGGGGGGAGAGCAGCTTACCGTGCTGGCTTCTGTTATGGGAGATACCTCATTTTTAAGCGGACGAAACAGTTTAGAGTCCAGCTTTCATCTGGCTTATTTTGTGCCGCTGTCCTTATTTGACCGGCTGTTCCCTGATGAGGGGATCCGTCAGCTGGCGGTCAACATTGATCGCAGCGGGCAGGAGGAATTTGAACACTATCTCAGCTCATATGAGCAGGGGGTGAATCGCGGGATCGGTGTTTGGATGCGCAGCGATTATCAGGAAGCCTTCCAGAGCGCCAGGTTGAATAAATGCCTGCCCGAGCTGATCGTCGGGATCGTGTTGATGATCATTGGCCTTTTGAACTTTGCCAATATGCTGGTTACAAAGACGATGGTCCGAAAAAAAGAATTTGCGGTCTATCAGAGTCTTGGTATGACAGGCAGACAGCTGCAATGGCTTTTGCTGACAGAAGGCTTGCTTCATGGGACTCTTTTGATCGTGATTTTGCTGCCAGTGACCTTCTTTGTGACCTGGTTTGGGATGCCGGCAGTTTTTTCACAGCTTAATACTTGGTGTATGACCTACCATTATACGCTGGCTCCTTTGTGGGCAGACTTGCTTTTCATACTGTTTCTGGCAGTGGCAGTACCCCTGATGTGCTGCCGGTTTATTGAGAAAGGAAGCATTACAGAGCGTTTGCGGATCGTAGTGTGATAGAGACAGCCGTCTTTTTTCAAAAGGTACAAAACTGTACCTTTGTTGTACCTTCCCTGTGACATTGAACTGGTAGAATATAGTCAGAAACGGGAAACGGATTCCCGGTTACAAGGAGGAGATACTTATGGAAGCAATTTTGAGGGCTGCCGGTCTTAAAAAATATTACGGCAAGGGTGAAGCTTTGGTCAAGGCATTGGATGGGATAGATCTGGAGATCGAGCGTGGCAAGTTCACTGCGATCATTGGCACCTCAGGATCCGGGAAATCTACGCTGTTAAATATGCTGGGCGGACTCGATACCCCCAGCGAGGGTAGTATTCAAATCGGAAATACGGAACTGGCAAAGCTAGGCAGCGAACAGGCTACCATTTTCCGGCGCAATCATATCGGCTTTATCTTTCAAAATTACAATCTGGTGCCGGTACTCAGTGTCTGGGAAAATATTGTTTTTCCCATTGCTCTGGATGGCCGCAAGTCTGATGAAACGTTTATCATGGAGATCGTCCGTCTGCTTGGTCTGGAGAAGAAGCTCGATAGCCTGCCGAACAATCTTTCCGGCGGGCAGCAGCAGAGAGTGGCGATTGCCCGTGCGCTGGCATCTAAGCCTGCCATTATCCTGGCGGATGAACCCACGGGCAACCTGGATTCCAAAACCAGTGACGATGTGATCGGTCTGCTGAAAATGACCGGCAAAGAATTTAACCAGACGATCGTGATGATCACCCATAACCCGGAAATTGCACAGATGGCGGATCGCATTGTCCGAATTGAGGACGGCCGCATCGTGTCTCAATAGGGGAGGGATGCATGATGAAAACAGTATTCAAACCAATTCAGACGCTGAATCAGCGTACTTTCAAGCAAAATAAAAGCCGGAACCTGGTGGCGGTCATCGCCATCTTAATGACTGCGATCATGTTCACCACCCTCTTTACCCTGGCACAGAGCATGAGCAAAAACATGGTGGAAATGACGTTCCGCCAGACTGGTTATGATGGTCAGGCATCCTTTAAGAATATCACCGCAGAGCAGTTTTCGTTGATCGCGAATCACCCTGATGTTGCAGAAGCCGGAGAAAGTCTTGTTCTTGGGCTTGCACAAAACAAAAAGCTGGGTGGCAGACAGGTTGAGATCCGTTGGAGCAGTGACATCAATGCCAGGCATTCCTTTGCTATGCCCACCACCGGAACAATGCCAACGGCAGCAGATGAGGTCGCTCTGGACACACGGATCCTCGATCGCCTGGGTATTCCCCATCAGCTGGGGGAGACTGTAACGCTGGAATGGCGCAAGGATCTTGCAAAGGATGAGGTGACTGCCTCCACCTTTACCCTCTGTGGTTTCTGGGAGGGCAATGAATCTGTCTATGCCAGCATGGCCTGGGTAAGCCGTGAATTTGCGGATGAGATGATCGGTGACTATGCTGCTGACGGGGAAACAAGTGTTTTAGGCGTGCATACCGCACAAGTGATCCTGCACAGTGACCGCAATATTGATGCCACCATGGAGAATATTTTGGCAGATACCGGACTGACGGGCTTGAAATATGGCGTGAATCTGGCATATTCACCGGAGATGAATGCCACTGCAGCGCAGGAAAGCATTCCCATGTATTTGGGTATGGTGCTGGTGTTCCTTGCCGGCTATCTGATCATTTACAATATCTTTCAGATCAGCGTTACTGCAGACATCCAGTTCTATGGAAAGCTGAAAACACTGGGAACGACCACAAAGCAGATCAGGAAACTCATTTATGGTCAGGCAAACCGGCTGTGCGTGATCGGTATTCCGATGGGGCTTCTTCTGGGCTGGCTGCTGGGCATGGTGCTGGTTCCTGTGCTGATGGGACGGCTGGAGGGCAATGCCGTGGTTTCCGCCAGTCCCGTGATCTTTTTTGGGTCTGCCCTTTTTGCATGGTTGACGGTCACGATCTCCTGCCTGCGTCCGGCAAGGCTCGCTGGCAAGGTTTCTCCGATCGAAGCGCTGCGGATGAGTGATGCCGCCGTCACAGGCAGGAAGAAGAGCAAACGCACCCGGAATGGCGCTTCCATTACCAGTATGGCATGGGCGAATCTGGGGCGGAACAAAAAACGGACAGTGACAGTCATCTGCTCTCTGACCCTGGGATTGGTTTTGCTCAGCTGTTTCTACGCTAAGAATGCTGCTTTTGATATGGAGAAATACCTGTCTGAGCTGACGATCAGTGATTTCCGGCTGGATGACAGCAGCAGTGCAGACTATATTGGCGGATATGACCCTCATGGTTCCACACTGAATGCCGAACTGGTGGAGTCCGTGGAAGGATTGGCTGGTTTGGAAGCGATTGGTCATCAATACTCTCATCAATTTGAACTGACACTGGATGACGAGACGGTGCAGAATATCGATGCCTTTTATACACAGGAAATACTGGACGATTGGGCAGCTTACGATCCGTCCGGTTCTGCTCAGATAAAAAACGCTATGGAAACCCGTGAAGCGATCGGTGTACTGTATGGAATGGATGGGATCCCTCTGGATGCAATTGTGCAGGAGCGGTATTTGCTCTCCGGCAGCTATGACGCTGAAAAATTTGCCAGCGGCGACTATGTGCTGGCTGTCGGTCCTGCCATAGATGCCACAGACCCAAAGCGATATGCTGCATTGCCTGTTCCTGCAGTCGGAAGCAGTATTGCGCTTGAAGATCGCACCTACACGGTAATGGCGATTGTATATCCGCTGCAGGCTGTGGATGAAGGCGCTTATGAAGGCGGTGTACAGAATCAGCACTGCATGAGCTTTGTTATTCCTGCCTCGGTATTCCGGCAGCAGTGGCCGGAGAACACGCTGCGGAGACTGTTCTTCAATGTGGATGATGAACATATTCCCGCAGCGCAGGAGATGCTCGATGCGTATACCAGGACCACGGACACCAGTCTGCCTGTAACCTCCCGCAAAACTATGACGGAGCAGTATGAGGCAGAGACACGGGCGTCGGCAGTCATGGGAAATACCATCAGCGTGATCATTGCTCTGGTGGGTGTGCTCAACTTTATCAATTCCATGGTCACGGCAATTGTTTCCCGCAAAAAAGAGTTCGCCATGATTCAGTCCGTGGGCATGACCAAGCGCCAGCTGCGGAAGATGCTGATTTGTGAGGGTCTGGATTACGCGGCGATCACGCTGATCGTTTCTTATATTGTAAGCGCTCTGGCCGTTGGGATCGGTGTCCGTGTCATGACAGCCAATGAGTTCAGCACGTTCCATTTTACGCTGATGCCGCTGATGATTTGTACACCTGTTCTCCTGGCTTTTGCGGTGCTTATCCCGTTTCTGTGTTTTAAGAATTTAGAAAAGCAGAGCATTGTTGAGCGATTGCGAACAGAATAAATTATTGAAGACAAGGTTATGCAGTTAGTAATCATATCAATCAAAAATAAATTAAAAATAGCAACAGCATTAGAGCATATAGAAACTGATGAACCTATATGCTCTATTTTTTGCCATTAAGGAGGAACGATGGGTGACAACATTCAAACTGACACCGCAGGGCAGACACCGCCCTATATGATCCTGACTGTTTTGGCATTCAATGTATGATTGAGTTTTTGCGCTGATTTCAATGGTACTCAATGTGTGTTCCGGCTTTTGCGTCGCCTCCGATGGTACAGCAGGCGATGTAGGTCCCGGCAGAGACGTCGCCCTGGATCGTACAGCAGCTCACACTGCATCCGCCTGTGGTTGAGCGCATGCTGCTGTAACAGTTCAGCCTTCGGCTTCCTGTTACAGGCATCAAGCTATGCAAAAACCGCTTCGCGGTTAGCTTGATGCATCTCAGCCACTATGCATTCTCACGGACTTTGCAGCGTAGTGCGAAGTCCTGGGCTGAACTATTACATGCTGCTCACATATTTTCTGCCAGCGCGTTGACATACTATGTGCAAGTTTTTATAATGATAGTATAGCAAAATGGAAGGGGAGTATTACAGATGCCTTTTGTTTTTCGTATTTCTGTGGTAGTTGTATTGTTTGCGGTGCATGCGTATTCTGTCTTCTGGACGACGATGGCACTGGTGGGGGAGAGAGCGCGGTGGCGGTGGTACGCCGTGTACTATGCGGGGTACTCTGTGGTCATGTGGGGGGTGGTACTGCTCATGATCGCGCTCGATGTGTTGGCCGAAGACTGGCTCGAGCCGCTGGGACTTTCGATCGTGGCGTTGATCTTCAGTGCGATCCTCAGGCTGCGGTACCGCGTACCGATGGCTGCGGCACTCGGTGCGGCGATGCTGGGACATTTTCTGATCTACACGATCTTTGACTTTCTGACAGCGGCGGCGTCATACTACTCGCCTGTCTTTGACGGGAAATATCTCTATGTGGCGACATCCCTTTTGCTGCCGTACATGCTGACGCTGCTTTTTTCCGGCGGGATCGTGTTTGTTCTGAACCGGTCAGAGTTTGCGCAGTATTTTGCATATCTGTTCCACGGGCGGATGCGGACGGCGGTCTCGCTGCTGGTCTTTTTCCTGCTGATGAACCTGAAAGCGCTGCTGGATCGGTTTTTCCCGGGTGTGACGACCGATTTTTCCTATGGGCTGTTCTGCTGTGTGCTGATCCTGTTTGCGCTGTTCTGCATCCAGTTTGGCGCCATGTACGCGGCGAGCAGGGACAAGGTCAAGGCGCAGGAGGAGACGATCGCGCAGCAGCAGGCGCACATGGCGCTGCTCGAGGAACTGCAGGGGGAGATCCGCGCGTTCCGCCATGACTTTACCAATCTTTTGTCCGGCATGGCACTCTCCGCGCAGGAGGGGGATGTGGAGGCGATCCAGGAGTTCATGCGGCGCACCAGCGGGTATTTTGACGAGAAGCTGGGCAGCGAGATCCGGCAGATGGAGGGACTGTCCAACATCCGGATCTATCCGGTGCGCAGCCTGATCTCCACGAAGCTGAATCTGATGCGCCAGCGCCATATCCAGGTCGCGCTCGAGATCATGAACCCCGTGACAGGCGTCCGCATGTCGACGGAGGATCTGCTGCGCTGCCAGGGGATCCTGCTCGACAACGCGATCGAGGCGGCGTCGAAGTCGGAGGGGAAGATCCGGGTAGTCCTATTGCAGGACGCAGGGGAACTGTACATAGCGGTCGCCAACAATTATGACGAGCAGCCGAATCTGGCGGCGCTCACAAAGAGCGGCTATACCACGAAGGGAAAGGGACATGGGACGGGTCTTTCGAGCTATCGGAAGATGGTGTCGCGCTGTCCGGACTGCATGACGCGCACTTATATCAAGGACGACTACCTGGTGCAGGAGCTGCGGATCCCGGTGTAGGATCTTTCCGGGCGGGATATTGGATGCAGAGCGGAAACAGACTGCGGGAGTCTATTGGGAATGACGGGGAGGAATGACGATGATCCCAGTGTATATATGCGACGACGAGCCGGCGATCAGCGCGCAGCTGGAGAGACTTGTCGGCGATCAGATCATGATGATGGAGCGTGATATGGGACCGCTGCAGGTGGTGGACAATCCGGTTTCGCTGCTTTCGCTGCAGAAAAAAGCGGATGTTCCGGCGATCTATTTTCTTGATATCGACTTTCCGGGGTACATGAGCGGTCTGGAGCTTGCGGTAAAGCTCAGGCAGTATGATCCGAGAGGGTTCATCGTGTTCATCACGGCACACGACGATATGATGTTTGAGACATTCCGGTATCGGCTGGAGGCGCTGGACTATATCGTGAAGGGCGAGCCCTCCGTGATGGCACAGCGCGTGAACGCGTGTCTGGAGAGTATCTGTGAGCGGCTGATGAGTGAGCCGGACGGGAAAAGTAATTATTGTTCTTTAAAAATATTTGACTCGGTGCGTCACATTCCGCTGCAGAAGATCCTGTATTTTGAGGCGGTGGGAAGCCGCCACACGCTGGTGCTCCACATGGATGATGAGGTGCTGGAGTTCAACAGCAGCCTGAATCATTTCGAGGAGAAGCTGGGGGAGGCGTTCTGGCGGTGCCACCGCAGCTTTCTGGTAAACCGCGCCAGGATCGGCAATGTGCGGCTGAAAGAAAACATGGTGGAACTTGACAACGGGGAGACGTGTCTTTTGTCCCGCAAGGCGAAGGCGGAGTACGCCTCCGCCCTGCGCAGCTGAGAATCGCTGTCAGCACCGCCACCATTTCATCGGGTTCATCGCGGAGAGGGATTTTTTTTCACCTGCATCCTGACGCCCCGGAAGTGTCCACTTCTCTGAGATGAGCGAGAAGAAAAACAGACAGGAGACCGAGAACATGAAATCCAGCGGGCTGAGACTCCAGGGAATCGCGGCGGTCTCAATACCGTAGAGGGCAAGAACTTCGAGGAAACAAAATATGAGTCCGAGGCTCATCGTGTAGCCCAAAGTGTTTGTCATGAGTTTGCGGAAGCGCTCGGGCTCTTTTCTTGAGATGTTGCCGGAGATTGCCAGCGCTGCTATAAAGATCCAGAAATTGGCAGGTTCTTTTCCTGCGATGCAGTCGGTGATCACCAACACTGCCACAAAGATTCCAAAATAAACCATATTTTTTGTTTTCATACTGTTTTCTCCTTTTCTAATGTGTATTTGTGGTTTGTTGCTTGTTGGGATTACTATATCACAGGAGGCTGTCAGATGGAGAAAAGTTTCGCCAGATGCCGGTTTGGGTTCGCGAACGGGAGAAGGCATTCATTCCCAATAAGGATATTGATGAGATTTTGATGAGCAGGACAGTTTGTATTGACGATGATCACTCGGAATGATATAATGAAGTTACCCAATGGGTAATCCGGATGTGCAAGGAGGGCATAGGTGGAGCTAATCTACGCAGCTGAAAAGCTTGAAGATCAATGTACAAGTGTCAAAGCGGCAAGTAAATTATTTGGAGGGGATGCTGTTCTGGCGAGAAGTCTATTAGCAAGGATCAATGCACTGAAGCAGGCTGAAACGATCAAAGATATCATTGTTCAGCCCACATTTCATTTTCACAAACTGGAGAAGAAAGGTGGAAGAGACCTGGAGGGATATTTTGCAATAGATGTAAAATCAAGAAGAGAACAGTGGAGGATCATCATACAGCCTTTAAATGAGGAGGGAAATCCCTACATTCCCTGTCAGATCGATCAGATAGCCGGAAGTGTCAAAATTGTGGAGATTGCGGAGGTGAGCAAACACTATGAGTAACTATATAGAGTATAATGATATGATTGCTTTTCACCCAGGGTATTATATAAAAGAAATTGTTGATGAAAGTGGATTAACACAGGAAGATTTTGCCAAGCGTCTCGATACCACACCCAAAAATCTCAGTCTGCTGATCAGGGGAGAGCAGAGCTTGTCTATTGACATTGCGATGAAGCTTTCCAGAATGATCGGGACAAGTGTAGGCTACTGGCTGAATCTGCAAAATTCTTATGATGCATTGCGGGCAGAATTTAGATCACAGGAAGAGCTTATGGAAGAACGCAAAGTCTTTGACTGTCTGGATTACAAATATTTTAAGGATCATTTTGGATTACCGGATCTGCCTAGGAAAATAAATGAGCAGATCAAGCAGGTTCGGGAGTTTCTGAATGTGGCAACACTTTCTGTATTGATAAAACGTGATATGGCAGTGAGTTTTAGAAGTACGACGGAAGAATTGACGCAGGTCAATACGATCAAAGCAAATACAATGGTTCAGATAGCAGTCAATGAGGCATTGAAGACTGATGCGCCCAGATTCAATAAAATGGCATTTGAAAAAGCAGCCGAATATGCGTTAACGCTGACGAGAAATCATGAGGAGTTTTATCCGATCTTAAGAGAGACATTTCACAGGACTGGTGTGATCTTTGTTATTTTACCCAATCTTTTAGGTTCAAAGATAAACGGAGCGACAAAAAAGATTGGAAATAATGTGATGTTAATGGTAAATGACAGAAGGTTAAATGCAGATTCCTTCTGGTTTACGTTGTTTCATGAAATTGGTCATATTATGAATGGCGATTACGGAATATCTTTTGAGAGGGAATCTGGAGCACGGGAAGAGGCGGCAGATCAATATGCAGAAAATGCCCTGATACCGCCAGAAAGGTATCAGGAGTTTGTTCGCGGGAATCGATTTGACCTGCAGGCGATCAGTGATTTTGCAGATCAGATTGACCGCGATCCAGGGATCGTCTTGGGAAGATTGCAGAACGATGGAAAAGTCAGATTTGATGATTGGACTTTAAAGCCATTAAGACACAAATATAAAGTGAAATATAACATTTCACGCTATTGATCCGGAAGTTCGCCTCGGCGGGCGAATGGGGTTAGATGAAAGCAGTTATATGACGCTCCATAGGGGGCGTCTTCTTGTGTAAAATGAAAAGGGATTAATAAAAATGCAAACGATACTGGTAGTCGACGACGCGGAGATGAACCGCGAACTGTTGAGGGAGATACTCGAGACCGATTATGCGGTTGAGATGGCTGCAAACGGAGCGCAGGCGCTGCAGAAGCTGCGGGAGTGCCCGGATGAGACGGCAGCGCTCCTGCTGGATCTGCATATGCCGGAAATGGACGGCTTTGCCGTGATCGACAGCATGCGGGAAAGCGGGTGGATGGACGATATCCCGGTGCTGATCATCAGCGGCGAGAACGCGGTCGAGGTGGAAAACAAGTGTTTTGAGCTGGGGGTTGCGGACTTTATCCACAAACCGTTTGTGGACTCGATCGTCAAGAACAGAGTGCGGAATACGATCGAACTCTTCAACTGCAAGAATCAGCTCGAGAAAAAGATCGAGAGGCAGTCCGAGGCGCTCAGAAGGCAGGAGCAGATCATCAAGATACAGGCGGAGCAGCTGAGCACCGCGGAGGCGTTCAGCAAACTGATGATGGAGTACCGGTCTGTGATCATGGAGGTGGAGACGAGGCTCAAGGTGCTCAATGCGATGTTCTCCGAGGAGTACAAGCGCAATCCCTTTGAGTCGATCAAGAGCAGGCTGAAGAAGCCCGAGAGCATCTACAAAAAGCTGGTGCGCAAGGATCTGCCGGTCACGATCGAGAACATCAAGGAGCATGTTACGGACGTAGCTGGGCTTCGTGTGATCTGTTCTTTTCCCGATGACATTTACCGGCTGGCGGAGCTTCTGCTTAAGCAGGACGATATTATCTTATTGAAGGATAAGGATTATATCAGGGAACCAAAAAACAATGGCTACCGGAGCCTCCATCTGATCCTGAGTGTTCCGATCTTTCTGCCGGATGAGAAAAAGTATGTGAAGGCGGAGGTGCAGTTCCGCACGATCGCGATGGATTTCTGGGCGAGCCTGGAGCACAAGCTCAAATACAAGAAGAGCATCGACAACACGGAGGAGATTGAGAGGCAGTTAAAGGCATGCGCGGACTCCATTGAAGCGCTTGACTACCAGATGCAGGAGATCCGGGATAAGATCGATTATTCTGGCGGTGGTTTATAAAATCGAACTTTTATTTGGATATACATCGAATAAAACGCGGCTGTCTGGTAAAATAGTGGTATCAGCGCATGTATTGAACTGAATAATTTTTACTGTCAAACATGAAAAGGGAAAGGAGAATCCTGTAATGAACAACAAAATGAAAACAAGCTTCCTGGTAGTCACGCTGACTGCAGTGATGTGCTTTACCACGTCCTGTTCGGTGGTAAATACAATGATGGATCCGGCAGCCTCCCGGGAAGACAGCGCCCAAAAGGAGGCGCCCAGGGAGCAGAGCTTTGCAGAGGCGCATGACGCTTTCCAGACGACGCTTGTGGAACAGAACAGCGACAACGATCCGATCCCGGATCCGCCGGAGGGCTTTTTCGACCTGGTGCAGTATCCCTCCAAAGTGGGAGATCTGGCGGCGTACGTGTCGAGCGATCCCGATGATGGCAAAAAGCATCCGCTGATCATCTGGGTGGTAGGCGGCTGGGGAAACGGCATCGACGATTTTCCGTGGTGCTATCCTGCGTGGGATGACGACCAGACCGGATCGGCATTCTGGCAGGCGGGTGTGCTGATGATGTACCCGTCCTTCCGCGGCGGAAACGGAAATCCAGGCAATTACGAGACGCTTTTTGGCGAGGTGGACGATATCGTGTCGGCATATGATTACGCGGCGTCCCTTCCCTATGTGGATCCCGACCGCATCTATCTGGGCGGTCACAGCACCGGCGGGACGCGCGCGCTGCTCGCCGCAGAGTACACGGACAAGTTCCGCGCGGTGTTCGGTTTCGGGGTGGTGGACAAGATCGAGTATCACAATAACAGCCAGTTCACGTTCGACACGGACAACGAGGAGGAGTACAGGATGCGCTCCCCGATCTACTGGCTGGACAGTGTGAGGACACCGACTTTCCTGATCGAGGGGAGCGGCGGGAATTCTTCGAACTTAAAAAATATCGAACGCACTTCCAAAAATGAGAATATCCATTGCTACATCATGGAGGGGCAGGATCACTGGACAGTGCTTGCGCCGCTGACGCGGGTGCTTGCGCAGAAGATCCTCTCGGACACCGGGGCGGAGTGCAATATTGCGGTCACGCAGGAAGAGCTTGACGAAGCCATGGAGCAGGAGCCTGAGATTCCGATGCCCGTGATGCAGCAGTGTGTGATGGACGATCTGGGGATCACTTTTTCATATCCATATCTGTGGAATATGGAAGATGTATCGGAGAATGGCGAGGTTTCATATGGATTGACTTCCAGATATGAGGGGAACAATGCGTGGGATTTGTCACTGTTGTTTTTCGATGCTTACATGCCGGATGAGGACGTGGATCTGCAGCTTTTCAGGGATTTGTACACAGGGCAGGGGTTTGATGTGGAGGATAAGACAGTCGCCGGATTCCCGGCAATAGAAGTCGTCTCGATGTTGGAAAACGATAATGGAGATATTTTCAGGACGACATTTGTCGGGATACAGAGGGATGATATTCTCTTTACGTTTGATTTTTACATTTATGAGGATCTTGGCGATGATGCCGATCCGATGTTCGATGCGATCATTGACAGCATAATATTTGAACAGTAGATAAGGAACTGATATATACATATCAGTTCCTGGTACGGCATTGCCTAAATAACAGTGAAAAACAGTGCCTGATATTTGTGACAGGACAAGGCGGAGGAAGGAGGCAATGCGGTGGCATTGTTGACTGACGACAACGCAGGACTGGTGCAAATAGCAGGTGCTGTATTCACTGTTATTTGCGCAATGCTGTACTAGACAGTCCTGCAGGGAGGTACATATGAAAGCAGAAAGGCACCAGATTTCGAACCAGATCACCGAGGGGGTGATCTGGAAGCAGCTTCTCTTTTTCTTTTTCCCGATCTTGTTCGGAACCTTTTTCCAGCAGCTCTACAATACGACGGACGCGGTGATCGTGGGAAAGTTTGTCGGAAAGGAGGCGCTGGCGGCGGTGGGCGGTCCTGCGTCCACACTGATCAACCTGCTGATCGGCTTTTTTACGGGGCTCTCCTCCGGCGCGACGGTGATCCTGGCACAGTACTACGGTGCGAAGAAACAGGATGATGTGAGGCGGACGGTGCATACGGCAATGGCGCTCTCCGTCGCGGGCGGGGCTGTGATCATGGTGCTTGGGATGCTCTTCTCGGGTGCGGCGCTCCGCGCGATGAACACGCCTGATGAGATCCTGTCGATGTCCGCCGTGTACATGCGGGTTTATTTTCTCGGCGTCATCCCGTCCCTGGTATACAATATGGGTTCGGGGATCCTGAGAGCTGTGGGGGATTCCAGGAGACCGCTGTATTTTTTGATATTGTCCTGTTTGGTCAATATCGTGCTGGATATTTTCTTCGTGACGATACTGAAAATGGGTGTGGTCGGCGTGGCGGTGGCGACGGCGCTGTCGCAGGTGGTCAGCGCGCTCATGGTGATGATGACGCTGATGCGGACAGACGAGTCCTACAGGCTCGTCCTTTGCGAGATCCGGTTTCATCCGGTGCTCCTGCACAATATCATCCGCATCGGTCTGCCGGCGGGGATCCAGTCTACTATGTATTCCGCCTCCAACCTGATCATCCAGTCGAGTATCAATGCGTTTGGCACGGATACGATCGCGGCGTGGACGGCATACGGCAAAGTGGACGGTATTTTCTGGATGATCATGGGCGCCTACGGCGTATCGATCACTACCTTTGCGGGGCAGAACTTCGGCGCGGGCAAGTATGACCGGATCCGGAAAAGTGTGCGCATCTGTCTGGGCATGGCGGCGTTTACCAGCATTCTGTTGAGTATTGTCGTGCTTGCGGGCGGGCGCGTTTTCCTGCATCTGTTCACGGATGACCCGAATGTGGTCTCGATCGGGCTCGGCATGATGCGCGTGATCTCGCCCAGCTATATCACCTATATCTGTATCGAGATCCTGGGCGGCACGACGCGCGGATGCGGCGATGCCGTTCCGCCGATGCTGATGACCTGTGTCGGCGTCTGTGTCCTGCGCGTGATCTGGAATCTGGTGGTCGTGCCCATGCGTCCCGAGGTCTCCACGGTGGCGTTCAGCTATCCGCTGACATGGACGACGACGTCCATATTATTCATCATCTATTATCTGCGGGGCAGCTGGTTGAGGCGCTGCAGGGGGATCGCGCAGTAGGAAAGACTGAAATGGGATCAGTCTTTCCTGCTGCGCATCGCTCATATTATTCCGTAAAGGTATTCTCGATCCTGATACTTCGGAAGACTGCCTGGAGAGTGTCTTTATATTCAGTATAAACAGTCTCCGGCATGTAAAAGCGCACTCCGTATGATCGCAGATCGAACACGATATCGCCCTCTATATAAGAAGATCCGTCCTCGTCTGTGTGTATGTTCTGATAAAAACGTCCTTTTAAACCGCTCGATGTCTCAAAGTCTGTGGGAGCGTCTGTATAAAACGGTTCGACATTGACAGTTCCATACCGACCGTAAATACAGAGAGAGGCGTCTTCCTGACCGCTCACCTGAATGAGAAAGCCCCATTCAATGGTATCCTCGTCTATTGTATAGCTCCAGTCCTGGGGGATCTGGAAGAAAAAGTCTGAGGTCCAGCCGTCATTTGGTTGAAATGCCTTTGTTACAGTCACTGTTTCTGCTGCAGTGCTGCTGTCTGTTTTGGGTGTTTCTGCTGCAGTGTTGTCTGTTTTCGGCGCTGCTGCAGCGTTGCTGTCTATTTTGGGTGTTTCTGCTGCAGCGTTGCTGTCTGTTTTTGCTGCCTCTGGTGTGGCGTTGTCTGTCTGCGGTGCTGTCTGTGTGCCATCCTGGGATGTCGGATCTGTAGTTGAGGCCTGCTCCGGCAGGGGATCGACGGATGTTTCCGATAAGATATCCACCTGGATCGGCGCTTCCGATGAGGATGTCAGATCCGGCACTGTCCCTGGCGTGCTGTCTGCTGTCTGTTTTTCACACCCGCCGATGAGCAGCGTGCCTGTTATTGCTAACAATAGTATTGATACATTTTTGGTTCTCATAGTAAATTCCCCTTTCATTTTTATGCACAGATCCGTGCAGTCTATCCTGCCATATTTAAGCCTTCAAATACTTCCATAACGTTTTTCCCCAAATCCATGACCTCAAAATGCTCCACGTGTACCCAGCCCTGTTGCCCGTCGGCAGTTTCTGCGAGGACCCAGCGCCAGTCGGCGGAGGTCTGCAGGAATCGGAGCGATTGTGAGGAAGGGATCACAAAGGTCTCAGTGCTTCCGATCGAGACGTGCAGAGGGAGGTCTTCGGACAGGTTTACCCAATTTGGGTTTTGAAATTCATAGAGATCCTGTGGTATTTCTTCCAGCATTCCGTTTTCTCCAAACTGCCAGCGCACCGTGATCCAGTCTGTCTGTACGACATCCTGTCTGATCGCGCTTGTGATGATCCCTTCCGGGCTGATCCCGCACAGTCGGATATCGTCAGCAAAACCGCCCGCTTCGATGATCTGATCGTTTTGATAGCGGTAAAACCGTGTATAAGGGTCTGCGCTCGGACCATCCTCGTAGAGAACCAGCAGGATCGACTGGCCGTCAAGGCTGACAGCCCAGAGCGTATTTGACAGATTTTCGCCCCAGTTTTCCATTTCAGCGTTCCCGACTTGCAGACGGAAGTAGGATAGTGGGTCTGTCTCATCCCGGTATGCCATGTTTTCGGGATCCTGCGAAGGCTCCAGAATGATCTCCTCGGCGGTTCCGTCCCCGTCCATATCCAGATAGGCGGTGTTGCGCTCTCTGGTCCGGTGTGAGATATTGACCAGCGTACAGGGATTTTGCAGCACGGTCTGCGTGGTGTCCTGTCCGAGCTGTTCCCGCTCTGTCTCGGACAGCTGTGCGATGTTTTTGCCGTTGAAGGCAGGGTCCTCATCGGTGTAGAGCATGATCGTATCCGTGACATCCGGCGTGCTGTAGCGGATCACTGCAAGTCCCTCATAGACAGCAAAAAAGGCAATATTCTGGTTCTGACGTATAAATGGAAGGTCGCCTGTCTTTCCGGTGTTCAGATCGATCCATCGGATCGTGTTGTCTGACCAGTCCAGTGCGCCGTCGTAGTAAGATTGATCGGTGCGAAAGTACAGTGTGTCCTCAAAGACTGTCATCTGCGGCTCTGTTCCTGCGAAAATAGGATAAAGCTGCTCTTCGCTGCCGTCTTCCCCGATGCGGTAAATGCCGCCCCATCTTGCCTGAAACGTGACACCGTTGTCAGTTATTTCCTCGTAAACTTCTGTGTGGTCAGGTGTGGGTTCGTTATCGGGTGCTGTTTCTGTGTCAGAGTGTGCGCTGTCAGGTTCTGTGCGATTTGCTGCTTCCGGCAGGGGATCCGGCGTGTTCGTGCCGATGTCTGTAGGAAGTGCATTATCTTCCACCGGATCGGAAGTCTGTGCGCTTTCTGCGGCGCCATCTGAGGGCTCTGCCGTCGTCAGGAAGATACTGCAGCCCCCGACAGACAGAATGACAACGACAACCGTCAGAGTCACCATAGGTTTTTGGTAGGCAAGGATCCGCTTGATCCTGCCCTTGATGTTTTCCTCGCCGAAAGAGATCGGTGTCGGTCTTTTCCAGTTTCTGCTCACTGCGAGTGCCAGCAGGGATTCGCTGTACTCCTCCTTTTTATCTTCGCCGAGCCGTGCGAGCACCCGCTCATCGCAAGCTTTCTCCAGCTCGCCCTGAAACATGCGGTACATAAACCACAAAAAGGGATTGAACCAGTGTACGCTGATGACTGCAAAGGACACGATCTTCCAGATGTGGTCCAGGTATCGTACGTGCATTCGCTCATGCAGCAGGATATGTGTTTTCTGCATGTCTGTCAGACCGGGGATCAGATAGATCCGGGGTCTGAGGATCCCGACGACACATGGCGAGGAGACGGCATCCGTCTCGTACACGCCCCTGAAAAGCTGCATGGAAAACCGCAGCCTGCGCTTTAGCCGGACATAGGATATACCTGCCCAGAGCCACAACAGAGCCATGCCGGCAATCCACACGCGCGCTCCGATGCCAAGAAAGGACGCATAAGCTGTTTTTGCCGGCGCGATTCTGCCGTTTTCCCGCTCGTAATAGTACGCCATCCGGCTGCCTCCCGGGGTGGTGGACACAGGGCTTCCGGCGGCGACAGCCTGATCGAATTCCGCACTCCCCTCCAGTGCCGTCCTGTAAGCTCCGCCGTCATCAAGGGTGCGGTCGATCCGTGACGAGAGATCCGATATACCGTCCAGCCGGAACAGGCTTACCGCGGAGGAAAAATGAAACGGCACGATCAGCCGCAGTGCGACCAGCCCCCAGAGCGTCATGGAGATCCATCTGGGCGCCCGCGCGTAATTGACGAGCGCGCAGATCAGGATCACGCCGCAGCCGATCGTTCCGTAAAAGCTTAACTGCAGCACTGTTGCAAATAAAGATTCCAGTGTCATCGGGGTTCCTCCTCACTTTTATGCACACGGGCGTCCGGCGGAAAAATGTCAGCATGCGCTGACGGACGTCCGGCGCGGCTTTTGTCGATCAGCCGCTGGATCTCGTCCGCCTCCTCGTCGCTCAGCGTTTTTCCCTTTGTGAAGGTGGCGATAAAGGCGGGAAGGGAGCCGCCGAAAGTGTCCGACACAAACTGTTCGCTCTGTCTCTGGTGAAACTTTTCCTTGGGTATCAGGACGATGACAGTGCCGCTGTCATTCTCAAAGATGCCGCGCTGGCAGAGCCGTTTGAGCATTGTGTAGGTTGTCGTGCGCTTCCAGCCAAACTGCGTTTCGCAGACTTTTATCAAGTCGCCTGTGCTGATGGGGGCGGACTGCCAGATGATATCCGCAAAGCGCCCCTCCATCAATCCTAATCTGTTTTCATCCATAGCAAACTTTCCTCTCTGTGCATAAATCTAGAAGTATATCTGTGTACATTGGCACCGGCCCTGCGTTGTCTTCAGTCAACAATGCTATCGCATTGCCTCATTCTTCCGCGTTGTCCTGTCACAAATATCAGGCACTGTTTTTCACTGTTAGTTAGGCGATGCTGACCGGAGTGTCTAATGCTGTTAGACACATATAGTCTAATACTATTAGACACATAAGTCAAGATGGAAGGTGTTTATTTGTTGAAAATAGGGTTACAGTTCATCCTGAGAAAGCATAGCGGCCTAGATGCGTCAAGCCACGGTACGTGGCTTTGACATCCGCGAAGCGGTTTTTGCATGGCTTGACGCTTGTAACAGGAAGCCGAAGGCTGAACTGTTACAAAATTGGTGAAAATAGGTTACGTTATCAAAGGAACTGTGCTGCCGTAAAGTGAAAACAATTTGGTTGCGGCTTGTGAAAATGGCATATTTCGTGGCATTTCTGGATAGACTAAATCAACCGCAGACCACATAAAAGCGGAGTTTATAAATTGTTTAGAAAAATTGTTAGCACTCTATATTGACGAGTGCTAACAAGTGTGTTATAACACATATATAACAAATAAAACAACAGCTCTTGAAGCTGCCACACTTAAATTAAAATTTTAGGAGGAATGCATTATGTTATTACCAAGTTCAAATGTGATCAACAGTATTTTTGGAGAAAGTTTATTCGATGATTTCTTTGAGGATTTCGCCCGTCCGGTGAGGACGTCTTCCCGTTACAATACCTCCACAGGTATCATGAGGACAGATGTCAAGGAAAATGATAACGGCTACGAGCTGGATATCGATCTCCCGGGATGCAAGAAGGAGAATGTCAAGGCGGAGCTCAAGAACGGATATCTCACCATCAATGCCGAGACGAGCCAGAACAATGACCAGGAGGATGAGAACGGCAAATATATCCGCCGAGAGCGGTATTACGGAACCTGCAGCAGAAGCTTCTATGTGGGGGAGGACGTGACACAGGAGGATATCAAAGCAAGATTTGAGGATGGTATCCTGAAAGTATGCGTGCCGAAAAAGGAGGCAAAACCTGCGGTTGAGGAGAGCAGGTATATTCAGATCGAAGGGTGATCAATAAATTTTCCTAAGCAAATATAAAATAGCGTGCGGCAGGATCTTCAATCTTACCGCACGCTGTTTTGTTTTAATCTCTCAAGGATAGTTCACTCAGTATAGTGCTCCGTCTCACTGGAAATAGAAAATGTATCAGATACAGTCGGATATAAACCAAAACGCACGGTTCCTGTATGGATAAAGGCTGAATCCGGAATTGACATCGTGTGCCCTTTAGAGGATAATAAAATTAGGATCGTCCACTATAAATATTTTTGTTTTGGGTGCAGCTATCCTTTAGGTGCGTTTTTCACTATGGAGGTTTTTTATGGAAATATATATGTTGGAATACTATAAAGAGACTGACGACGGTGATACGATAACAGAAGAGTACAACCTGATCGGCTTGTACCTTTCAAAGAAGGAAGCCCAGAATGCAAAAAGGAAGTTCGCTTTAGAGAGGAAGATTGATAAGAATCTTCTATTTGTCAGCATGTCTGAGATCGGGAAGGTACAGTGGGAAGGAGGATTTGTCAGCAGCGATGAAATATACCAGAACACTGTAACGTTGACAGCATGCTTCAATGAATGGCTGGGCATAGATAAAAGCCCTGAGGAATCATGGGAAGACAGCGAATATTACAATGCACTTTGCGATGTTGAACAAGAGGTATACAACATCAAAGATATACAGGATATTGCGGAGCACATCAGGCAGGTTTGGAGCAGGCGGTTTCCTGACGAGAGAAAAAGTTTTGAGGATTTCATGCGGATAGCGGAGAGTCTTATCACGAGATTGTGTTTATAAACTGTAATGCGAAAAAGAGATGTCCGAAATGCAGGGAATATCAGCATTTGTGAGTTGTTGATAAAACCTTCGGGAAGGGTGAGTGCGAGTCAGTATGAAAATATATGCATTGTATCACATTTATGAAGAGACAGTCGATGAAACTGTTTATAAACAGATCAAAAGAATAGGCTATTTTGAAACAAAAGGGGAATGCGAGGATATAATAAAAGTATTTATAACATACGTTGGATTCAGGGATCATCCCGAATCATGTTTTCAGATATTTGAGTATGAAGTGGGAAGAGAGTACTGGCGGAAAGAGTTTCTGTCGTAAAGCACAAGGTGGATAATTGACAGCATATGTCTTTTAGAGGATAATGTGATGAAGGCTTTGCAGGGGATTCAAGGGAGGCGCTGCTATGAACAATCGAAATAAATTAAGACAGATCGTTGTAAATCAAAAGCGATATCTGTGGAATTTTTATTATGACGATATGGATTTTGCAAATTATCCATACTCTTATTATTTTTTTGAGCCGGAAGAGAACAAGCGGCTGAAGGTCCGGGTTTATTTTACCAAATATGCGCCGAATATGAATATAGATGTCTATCCAGCAGGAGGAACGCCTTGTTTATACAAAGGAGAGCAGTGTGTAATGAATCTGTGCAGACCGCATTTTGCCAGGCAGATGATAGAGTATGTTTTTGCGAACTGCTGTCATATCAAGGATTTCGGCGAGCTTGAGATCAGAGATGGGGATGCAGTGTTGGAGGCGCTGGGTTATTCGGATTTTTATTGAGGGGCAAAGGGGCGGATGTTTCAGCGCACAGAGAACATCGGATTTGTCACCCTCTGGTTGAAAATAGCAACTGTCTGCGCTGTGTCTCCTGCGGTATGTGGCTATATATGCCGGGAAAAGAAGATTTGCCTGTATGTCTCGAGGATTGTAAAATGGTAAAACAAATACCATTATGTCCCAGCTGTGCATGGGAGCTGGAGAAGGACATGGAAAATGAAGAGTTTGTCAGGAAACTGAGGGAGAGAAGTGTGTTTTGCAATCCTGATCTGAGCGCCCGCGGAAACGAATGAACAGAAGTTCGCGATCTGAAAATAGGAGGGAATGTATATGATTCAATTGATCAAAGGAGATATCACAAAAATTGACAATGTTGATGCGATCGTCAACGCGGCAAACAGCAGCCTGCTGGGCGGCGGGGGTGTCGACGGTGCGATCCACAGGGCGGCGGGACCCGATCTATTGTTTGAATGCCGACTGCTGGGCGGCTGCAAGACGGGACAGGCAAAGATCACGAAAGCGTACCGGCTCCCCTGCAGACATATCATTCACACAGTCGGACCCGTTTGGAATGGAGGAAGTCACAACGAGGATAAGCTGCTGGCAGACTGCTACCAGAATTCGCTCAAGCTGGCGGCGGAACACAACATCAGAACAATCGCATTTCCGTCCATATCGACAGGGATCTACGCGTTTCCGGTGGAGCGTGCAGCGAAGATCGCCATCGGAACCGTCGAGCGGTTTTTAGCTGAAAATCCAGAATTATTTGACATGGTTTTGTGGGTGCTGTTTGATGACAGGACCAAGGAGGCGTACGAAGAAGCAGTACAGATGATTAAAAATAGGGATCATATATGAATTTAGTGGGCATTATTTTTTCAGTGATCGGCGGAATTTGTATGGTGTTGTTGATCGCCCTGCCGATCGGTATGATCGGGCTGAATATATATGGCAGCGCCGAGGAAAAAAGATATATGGAGGAGCAGAGCCAGACGGGCAGGGACAAACAGCGTATGCTGGATTTCATGCAGATCGTGATGAAGGAATACTATCATGACTATACCTATGCTGTCGGAAATTACTCGATTCTGGTGGGACGCTACAGGAGGTACTTTTACCCGTATATCGTATGTTTTAATGAGCGTGATATCGTGGTCATTTCCTATAGAATGCGGGCAGATGGGACGCTGATCTGCAGGGATGTCCTTCCGGTTGACTGGAGCTGTATGCGCTTGAAATACCGCATACAAAACGAGGGCGTAAAGCTGGTATTTCAGCTGGGAAAGACAAAAATGCATATCAATGTGAACAAAACAGTGAGAGCGATGGAGACGAAACCGTGGTTTGATGAGACGGGGGACACGCCGCTGGGGGTCTATCAGGCGCAGGAGGTAGACCAGCTGATTCGATATCTGCCTCATTATGGATACCGCTCCAGACAAGGACACACAGAAAATATAAACGGCTGATTTTTGGTCGGATAGAGTATTGGGAAAGGGCAGGGACAGGATGTGGAACAGACTAAAGATCGTGCTTGTGATCACTGCGATGTGCACGGGAATCAGTATTATATTTTTGGAGGCGGTCTTCATTGGCTCCGGCATGTGGAGCGTACGGCTTGCGGCGCGGCGCGAACCGGTTGACCTGTTTTCGGGATCATGCGATGTGTCGCAGCTTGAAGAAATGGATGTGGTCTGCGGTACGATCTATGAACTGTGCGGAAGATATGACTATACATACGACGACTATGTCAGCGACATTGCATATTACTATGTATTGCCGATAGACACAGCCGGTACTGTCTGTTATATGGGGATCAGAGAGACCAAGGGGAGGAAAAGCCTGTTCCGGAAGTTGTCTGTGAAGACAGCGTTTGATGTCAAGGAGCGGGGGATCAATGTGAAAGACGACGCGTCAACGTATACGGATGCGCAAGGAGAACCCATTTTTGTGGAGGGATTTCTTTTCAGAATGAGTGAGCGTCAGTATAACACATTTCAGGCATGGCTGGAAAAGGCGGGTGTTGATGGGCAGGCGCTTCCATATTATATAAAAGAACAGGACATTGCAGGATTGAAGCGCGCATATACGAGAGGGCTGGTCAGCAGTATGGCGGGTGTTGTCATGGTCGCAGGAAGCATAACAGCGCTGATCCGCTGGAGAAGGAGAAGCAGGCGCCAGACGCATATATCAATAGGAAACACCCTGTATGAAAAATCCCAGTTGACGCGGGTAAATCAATTGATCGAGCATGTTGAGCAGATGCAGGCAGTATATGAACTGAGCCGGATCACGGGCATGGAGCTGCCGCAGGCGGAGCGGATCATCAGGAAGTGGTATCGCTACTGGTATTAATAAATAATAATACATATGCGCAGGAGGAGATAAAATGGTGATCGACAGACAGAGGGCATTGGCGGCATTTCAGGAATATACTGGAAAGTATGATATCACTGACGAGAAAGTCAAGTTGAAGATCGACCATACCTACAGGGTGTGTGCGCTGTGTGAGCAGATTGCCGCACAGTCAGGATTTGACGAGGACGAGATCAGGTTGTCATGGCTCACAGGGCTGCTGCACGACGTGGGGCGCTTTGAGCAGTTGAGGCGCTACGGCACATTTATCGACGCGCAGTCCATAGACCACGCGGAGTTTGGTGCGGACATACTGTTCAGGCAAGGAAAGATCAGGGATTATGTGGAGGACGCGTCAGAGGATGAACTTCTCGAAAAAGCAGTGCGCTGTCACAGCGCATACCGCGTTCCCGAAGACTATACGCCGCGGGAGAAGCGGTTTGCAGACCTGCTGCGCGACGCGGATAAGATCGATATAGTAAAAGTCAATGTCATCGTGCCGATCGAGGAGATCTACAATGTGACAACTTATGATTTGACGCACTGCAGCGTGACGGAGGAGGTTCTGCAGGCATTTTACGAGGAGCACTGCATCCTTAGAAACCTGAAAAGGACACCTGTTGACAATGTAGTCGGACATATCTCGCTGGTGTATGAGCTGGTCTATCCCGTGAGCTGTCAGCTGGTGCAGAAACAGGGTTATCTGCACCGGCTGATGGATTTTCACTCGGAGCTGCCAAAGACAAATGAGCAGTTTGCGAAGATACGGGAGAAGATGGAGCAGTATTTGAAGCGCAAAACGTTGTCAGGATCTGTTCAGAGATGATTTGCGTCAGGGATGTCATAAAGGATCAGCCACAGATCAGTCTGCAGCTGGAAGACGATCGCGGGCGCATGATGAAAAGGCATAAGGGACAACGCGCTATAGCAGGATTGTCTGATGCCAACTATGAATAGGAATGAAGGAATGAAGGAACGGAGATTGGAATGAAGAGGACGAATCTGGACGCCTTGTCCGCGCATTACAGGATAGCTGACTATAAGGAGCTCTACACAAAGGTCATCGCACTGATCGACAGCCGGAAGATCAAGCCGGTGAAGGCGTCCGGAAAAAACGGAAAGTCGCCGGCTCTCTACAGGGAGTATTGGATCATCGAGGAGAAGCGGGATATATCCGAGTATATCTATGAGCTGAACTATGAGATCGTCCCGTCCATTTCCACGGACTATTACCGGGCGCACATTGACCAGTACATTCAGGACAGGCAGTGGGTCCTGCTCTTGAACGACTATATCAAAAACAATGATTTTATGACACGCATGTCAGAAAACGAGCGCAGTTTTGACATCTGGCACAGGGAGAAATTTTTGAAGCAGGAGCAGGGAAAGAAGATACTGAAGCGCTGCGGATTGGAGACAGCGTTCTTTAATTATTACAGGACGACAGAGCCGATCGCGTACTACACAGCGACGCGGCAGACGCCGCAGAACCTGCTGGTTCTTGAAAATAAGGACACTTTTTACAGTATGCGCAAGTGTCTGATGCACGGCGGGGAAATGCATACGATCTGCGGCACACCGATCGGGACTTTGATCTATGGGGCTGGAAAGGGGATTCTCGCGGCATTTTCGGATCTTGATACCAGCGGCGAGCCGTATATGCTGGCGCCGGAAAACCGTATTTTATATTTTGGCGATCTGGACTATGAGGGGATCCGAATTTATGAAAAATTTGCTGAAAAGTTTGCCGCGGCATACGGCGCACAGTATGATATCCGGCTCTTTCAGTGTGCTTATGAGCGGATGCTCACAAAGGCAGACCGCATTGGCATCGAGGATCTTCCGCGCACGAAGGAGGGGCAGAACCGGAATATCGGCAGTCTGTTTCTTGGCTGGTTCTCACAGCCGCAGCAGACAAGGATCAAGGAGATTCTCGAACAGGACAGGTACATTCCGCAGGAGATATTGAACATACAGGATATGGTGTGAGCAATACAGTGATGCAGATGGCGAGGGATATTCGGATCAGTTGTACATAAAAATGCTTTGCGCATGAGGAGAGACGATGCAGTATGAATTTTTAAAGCAGTTTGCAAGGAGGATGAAGCATGTCGGGATGTATGCCCTTCTCCTGCAGAACAGCATGGCGAAACAGACATGGAAGCAGTATGGATTTGCAAAAACGGACGAGCAGGTCAACGCGATCTTTGCGGTGATGCTGTATATCATGGAGCAGTCGCTCAGGGAGGAGAGCTGCACGATGGACGATATCGGCGCGTACATCGACAATCTCAACGCGGGTTTTTTTCAGAAAAACATGTCCTACGACGACTGCAAGAAGCTGGGGGATTTTATCGTGAACGTCATTCTGTCGAATGAGGGCAGGGCAATGTATTTTGACGGTTTTGACTTTGACAGCAGGGCGTACAGGAGCATGAATGTCAGCTATATCGCAAACCGCATCATCTACGTGGACGAGGGGGTAAAGAGAACCTCCTACTATCTGACGGAGGACGGCTATAATTTAATGCTCTCCACACTCGAGATCGAGAATAACATGAAGCTCACGATCCATGAGATGATCTTCAAGCTCCATCTCGAAAAGCAGAGTTATGACAAGGCGGTCGACGAGATCAAGAATGTCTTTAATTTCATGCGCATACAGCTGCAGAAGATCGAGGAGGCGATGCTGCGCGTGCGGCGCAATGCGCTGAGCTATTCTGTTGCGGACTACGAGGCACTCATGCATGAAAATATGGAGACGATCGGCGACACGAAGGAGAAGTTTACAGGCTACCGCGAGATGGTCAGGCTCAGGGCGTCCGAGCTGGAACAGCAGAATATCAACGTGCAGAAGCTGGATGCCAGGGAGGAGGAGAAGCTTGAGAACCTCCGCATCATCGAGGGATATCTGAACAGGACGATCGACGAGCACCAGAAGATACTGAACTTGCATTTTGACTTGAAGCTGCTGTATGACCGGGAGTTGCAGTCGCTCGCCCAGATGTCGCTGATCCGGCGGTTTTCCATACGGACAGAGCTCTACGACAAGGTGCTGGAAAATCCGCAGTATCTCGAGAATCTGGATATTTTTTTAAGGCCGCTGTTCCATCAGCAGATCCCCAGGATCTACAATCTGAACAAATGTACGGAACTGCAGCGTCCGATCCGCAAGAAGGCAGCGGAGGAGGCGGACGAGCTGCTGGACTTTGACGAGAAGCAGTGGCAGGATGAGCTCGAGCGCAGGAAGCGGGAAAGGCTGAAAACGTACGAGGACGCGCTGGCGTTTCTCCTCGACGCGGCGCTGAGAAAGGGAAGTCTGTCGCTGGAGGAGCTGAGAGGGATCCTGGAGGCGGACGCGGCGGCGCGGGAGATCTGCATACCGTCGGTCGACGTCTTTAAAGAGATCATGGTGGAACTGATCAGAAACCGCGAGATCGTCATGGACACACTGCGCAGAGAGAAGAGCGAATTCATAACGGAGCAGGCAAACGATTTCCAGCTGAACGATATGCTGCTGGGGCTTACCGGGAAAGGTGCCAAAAATTTTGAACAGAGGAAAAGGATCCAAAAGATATTCACGGAGCGGTCGGAGGACGGAGCTGTTGTGACGTTTGAGGGTGTGAAGGACGGTCTGGGCGCAGAGAGGACGATCCGCTGCACGAACGTGGTCATCACCCTGGAGCTGGGAGATATGCGAGAGATAAGGAGGGATCAGTATGGCGTATGAAATGGAGGAGATCCGGCTCAGCCAGCAGATATTTTACTACCTGTTAGAGCACTTTGAGCTGCGGGAGGACGATGCTGCGGGACTTTACCGGGCGTATGTGGAGAATGAACAGGTGCAGCTGCTGGTCAAGAGCCAGGGGGACGAGGCGCAGAGCAGCATTGAGCGCTACGGGGATGTGATCTACCTGATTCCCAGGGAGGAGAACGTGTTTCTCGGATTCTCCAAGGCAAAGCTGAAAGAGATCCTCTGCAGATCCGGCGGCACGGACAAGGATTTTTACCTGTCGCAGTTTGTCATACTGACACTCCTGTCAGAATTTTATGACGGGCAGGGCGCGAGCGCCAGGTCGAGGGACTATATCCGGGTGGGTGAATTGCAGAACTGCGTGGCGGACCGGTTAAAAAGCGGCGTGGAGCATACCACCGACGAGGAGGAGGAAAAGAGCGGTCTGGCCTTCCGGAATATGCAGGAAGCGTACGAGGCGCTGAAATCCGATGAGCGCGGTTCGAGGGCAAGGACGACAAAGGAAGGTTTCCTGCATCACATTTTCACATTCCTTGAGAACCAGGGACTGGTCGAGTATGTGCAGGAGGACGAGATGATCAAGACGACGAAGAAGCTCGATAACCTGATGGACTGGAATCTGCTCAACCAGAACAATTACCAGCGCATACGGAAGGTGATCCAGGGAGATTTAGTATGAGTAAAATAAACGCGGTGAGATTTATCAATCTCAATTACAACAACAATACCATGCGCATCAGCGACGACACGTTTCAGATGCAGGGCAGGAGTACGCTGATGTCGCTGCAGAACGGCGGCGGAAAGTCCGTGCTGGTGCAGATGATGACTGCCCCGTTTGTGCATAAGCGCTACAGAGACGCCAAGGACAGACCGTTTGACAGTTATTTTACGACCAGCAAGCCGACGTTCATCATGGTGGAGTGGAAGCTCGACCGCGGGGCGGGGTACTGCCTTGCCGGCATGATGGTACGCAGGAGCCAGCTGACGGAGGACGAGACGGACAATCCGCTTGAGATGGTCAATTTTATCTGTGAGTACCCGGGACGGTGCGCGCAGGACATCTACAATCTGCCGGTGGTCGAGAAGCGGAATAAGGAGATCGTGCTCAAAAATTACCGCGAGTGCAGGCAGCTTTTCGAGACGTACAAAAAGGATCATGCCGTGAAATTCAACTGCTATGACATGAACAACAGCGCCCAGTCAAAGCAGTATTTTGACAAGCTTGCGGAGTATCAGATCTATTACAAGGAGTGGGAGAACATTGTCCGCAAGATCAATCTCGAGGAGTCGGGGCTCTCGAAACTTTTTGCCGACTGCAAGGACGAGAAGGGGCTGATCGAAAAGTGGTTTCTCGACGCGGTGGAGAGCAAGCTCAACAAGGAGAAAGACCGCATGAAGGAGTTCCAGAATATCATCGAAAAATATGTGATCTCCTACAAGGCGAACCAGTCCAAGATCGAGCGCAGGAACACGATCCGCCAGTTTAAGGAGGACGCGTCAGAGATCGCCGCGTCAGCAGGGGAGTACAAGCTTGTGACGGACAAGGTGGAGGAGCAGGAGAACCGCATCGCGGGGTTCAGGGATCTGCTCGCGCAGATGGAGAGGACGCAGAACGAGGCGAGGGACAGACTCCTTGCGGACAAGGCGGAGTGCGGCAGGGAGCTTGCGCGGATTGAGTACGAGAAGTATTCCTGCGAGATCATAAACCTTGTGGAAGAGCTGCGTTTTCATGTGGGCAACCGCGATATGATCGGCGTGGAGCGGGATGCGCTGGAGACGGAGATCGCGCAGATCGAGACACTGCTTCGCAGGATGGAGCTCGCAAAACAAAAAGAACAGGTGGAGGACGCAAGGCAGGACGAGAATCTGATCAGAGAACGCCTGAGCGTGATGCGTGAGGGGGAGAGCCGGCTCGAGCCTGAGCGCAGGGCGCTCGGAAGGGCGCTGGGGGCGCATTACGGGCAGCTTGTGACGGACACACAGTGTCAGCTTGACCAAAACGAGTCCGCCCATCACGAAGAAAGCCAACGGATCCAGGAACTTGCGGAAAAACAGCAGTGGCTTGACGAGACGATCGTCCGGCTCATAGCGGATATCAGCACTTACAGGGAAAGGCAGAATGGGTTCAACCGGGTCGAGGATCGATTGAACGATGAGTTTGGGGAAACTTTCTCCAGAAATATCGTCGGGGAGTACGAGCCGGGATATCTGGATATCAAAAAAGAGCAGTATCAGAAGGAGCTTGAGGAGGAGACAAGGAGCTGTACTGCGCACAAAAAGCAGCTCGAGAGCGCAAATGAGCGCCAGCGGTCGCTGCACCGCGACATCGAGGACAGGAAACAGGAGCGCATCAGACAGGATTTCCAGATCGCGGATCTGGAGCGGGAACAGACGGCGTATGAGCGGGAGCTTTCCGAGCGGCTTGTCATGATGCGGTATTTTGGCATCGAGTCAGGAGAGCAGTGGGACATGGAGCGGATCCTCGCCGCGGCGGACAGGAAACTTGCCGAGTGCGAGCAGGCAAAGCGCATGCTCGAGAAGGAGGAGGACGAGCTGCTGAGGGAGTTCACACGCCTCACGCAGGGAAAAGTGCTCGAACTCCCCAGGGAGACGCTGGCGCTGTTTGACCGACTCAACATCAATGTTGTCTACGGCATGGACTGGCTCAGGAACAACGGTTATCCGGCGCAGCGAAATGAGGAGATCGTGCGCAGGCAGCCGTTTCTGCCGTACGCGCTGATCCTGTCGAGACAGGATATGAAGATCCTCGCCGGGCACGACAGGGAGGTCTACACCTCCTTTCCGATCCCGATCATACCGCGGGAGCAGCTGGAGGAGACGATGGCGGCGCAGTCGGGCGGTCTGCTGGAGCTGTCGGGAGTCAGCTTCTACATGTGGTTCAACGAGAAGCTGCTGGACGAGGAGTCCCTGCGCCTGCTGATCCGGGAAAAAGAAAAGCAGGTCCGGCAGAAGAAAGAGCAGACCGCAGTGCGCAAAAAGGAGTACGAAGAATACTTCGAGAAGCGGGAGCGGCTGAAAAATCAAAAGCTCACAAAGCAGGCATACGACAAAAATATGACACGGCTGTCAGAAATGAAGGCGGAAGCGGACGAGACAGCCGGCGCGATACAGGCATTAAAGAGCGATGCACAGAAAAATGAGGATCAGATCAACGCGCTGATAGCGGACATCGCCAAAGAACAGCATCTAATAGAAAAAATGCAAAAGCGCGAGAAGCATTTTGACATATTCTGCAGCGAGTACGCTGCATACTTAGAGTGCATGGCGAGCGTAAAGCGCTGCCAGAAGGAACAGGAGCGCCATGAACAGAATAGAAAACTTGTCCGCGAGAATCTGGAAGCTGGCAGGGAACGGCTGAAAAGCATCGAGAGCGCGCACGCGGAGCTCGACAGGAAAGTGCTGGAATACCGGAACAAGTACAGTGTTTATGCAATGTATCAGCCGGTTGAAGGCGAGGGAGGACAGACGGAAGCAGAGCGCACAGGCAACGGACAGGCAGAAAACCTGAATACAAACGATCCGAATACAGACAACGGGCAGGCTGAGATCAAGACAACAAAGACTGCGAAATCGGAAGCAGAAGTGGTCAGTGACATTCAGATACCTGGGACCGCGCAGGAACAGGAGGCACGGTACGAGGCGATCACCTCCCGGATGTCCATGCAGGTGCAGGATCTGGAAAAGCAGCTGCAGAAGACCTCCGCACATCTCAACAAGCTGCAGAAAGAGCTCGAGCGCCTGTCCAAAAAATACGGGCTGTCAGAGCAGGACTGGATCGGGACGATCTACAGCGAGAAGGAAGAGACCCATCAGGAGATTCTGCTCGAGGACAGGAAAAACAAAATGAAGATCAAGGACAGGCAGTGGAATGACGAGGACAAGGAGACCGCCGTCTGTCAGAGCCGTATCAATACGAAAAAGAAGGATATGGCTGAAAAGTGCGGTACGGAGGAACCCCTCGCAAAGGAAGAGATCACAACGACTCAGTTCGAGGCTGCGATCAACCAGATCCGGTTCCGGATCCAGGCGATCGATCTGGAGATCAAAAAGGCGGAGGAGAAGCTAAAAGGGCTGGGTGAGAATCTGACTACACTCGCAGAGTACGAGGACTTTGTGTGCAGGCATGAGCCGCAGTGGGAGACGGATATCACACAGCTTGGCACAAAAGAACTCCGCGATTTCCAGGGGCAGCTGCTCCGCGATTACAGAAATCTAAAAGAAGAGCGCGGGCGCAAAAAGAGTAAGCTCTCCGCGTACCTCTACAAAATGATACAGAAAGAGATCTATCAGGAAGACTACTACAGAAAGCCGTTAGAGTCCATGATCTCGCTGACGGACAGCGCGTCCCTGATCCTGGCACAGCTTGGCACCACATTGCAGTCCTACGACAGCCAGATGGAGAAACTCGCGGTGGATATCTCACTCGTCGAGAAGGAAAAGAACCGGATCGCGGAGCTTCTGAGCGAGTACTGTCAGGACGTGCACCGCAACCTGGGGCAGATCGACAGCAACTCGACCATCACGATCCGGCAGAAGGCAGTCAAGATGTTAAAACTGCAGCTCCCGGACTGGACAGAGCAGGAGGGCATGTACCAGCTAAAACTCAGTGATTTTCTGGACGAGCTGACAACGAAAGGCGTGGAGATCCTCGAGAAAAACGAAAATCCGCAGGAGTACTTCGGGACGCGGATCACGACCAGAAATCTCTACGACAGCATCGTCGGGATCGGAAACGTCCAGATCAAGCTGTACAAAGTCGAGGCGCAGCGCGAATACCCGATCACCTGGGCGCAGGCGGCAAAGAACTCCGGCGGCGAGGGATTTCTGACCGCGTTCGTGATCCTGTCAAGCCTGCTGTACTACATGCGCCGCGACGAGACGGACATCTTTGCCGACCGCAACGAGGGCAAAGTGCTTGTCATGGACAATCCCTTTGCACAGACCAACGCGGCGCATCTGCTCAAGCCGCTGATGGACATGGCGGACAAGATGAACACGCAGCTGATCTGCTTCTCGGGACTTGGCGGCGACTCGATCTATGGGCGTTTTGACAATATTTACGTGCTGAACCTCGTCGCCTCGAACCTGCGCGGCGGCATGCAGTACCTCAGAGGCGAGCACCTGCGCGGCGCGGAGGAGGAGACGATCGTGAGCTCCCAGATCGAGGTGATCGGGCAGCAGAGGCTGGTTTTTTGAGGGGATGACAAAATAGGAGAAGAGACTAATGAATTGGAAATTGAATTTTATATCGCAGGAAGACTTTACACGTTATGTGAGAAAAGCACTTGATAATGTCAGTAACGATTTTTTGCTTGAATATGATAAAGAAAATTTTCACAAAGGAATTTTTCAATATATTGCAGACTGTCATGTGCCAAGAGGTGAAGAAGGTGGTTGGGGAGTGATAGTCAGAAAAGACTCAGGTATTATACTATCGGATGGTGACGTGGTTCATACGATATATGCTGAAATGAAAAGCAAGCGTAGTACTATGAACTCACTCACAGCAATTCATTCGTATCTGAAAATGCAAAGTCAATTGCTGGAGGAGGATGATTGTGCCTGTTTTTTGATTGAGATAGATGAAAAACAATCTCATAATATTAAATGGACGATTACAGTTGACGGGAAACGGATAGCACATAGTAGGATTCGGCTGATAAGTCTAGATCAGTTTTATGCGCTTGTCACAGGGCAGGAGGGGGCTTTGGATCAGATATATATGGTGTTGACGGAGTTAAGAGAAAACGGCATGGAAATATGCTTGTAATTTTGTCCTTAAAGTCGTATGATGGGAAAAAGGAGAAGTGGAACATGTCGAGCATTAGATTAATAATCAAATCTGAAAAGGCAGAAGAGCGCGCAGAGCGCGAGGGGTAGATTGATGCGGATGATCTTGAAAAGGAACTGAGTGGTATTTGAAGAGTGAGCTGAGGTTAACGGCGAAAATGACATTATTTTTATCTCAGATATTTACAATGAGCGTGAAAATTTTTGTGGAAGATGTTTGGAATGAAGTTGAGGACACAGGAAAGTGAGGATTATTGGGGAGAGTGAGTGCATCTCCCCCTTCTTGTGTGCAGGGGGGTGCGTAGGGAAATTAGCAGCGCTGCTGCACGCACCCCGCGCGCGAGTAGGGGAAGATGGCTCTTCCCTACTCGATTAGGGAAAGCAGGATCAAATAGGAGAAAACATGAACACAAGACAAAGTGATATCGAAAACATACAGAAGGGATTGCGCACGGCATTCATAGACAGTACCTTTAATTCAAACCTTGCGTATAAGCCAGAATTTGTCTCGAATGACTATAAGCAGGGGAAAAAAGTTTTGGTTTCGATCGAGCAGGAACTGGCGTATTGTGAGGAATTTTTCATCAGTGTGGCATTTATCACAAAGAGTGGGATCACTCCGCTATTGCAGACACTGAAAGAACTGGAGCAAAAGAATATTCCGGGAAAAATTTTGACGACGGACTATCTGATGTTTAGTGATCCGGAGGCGTTGAGTAAACTGGTGTCGTTGAAAAACATCGAGTTACGAATGTTCTGTACCGATTCTGAGACAGGCGGTTTTCACACAAAGGGATATATATTTAAGCGGGAAGAGATCTATCGCATTATAATAGGCAGCTCGAATATGACATTAAATGCGATTACAAAGAATCGGGAGTGGAACACCAAGATCGTCTCAACAAAAGACGGAGAGATCACCCAAAATGTTCTGACTGCGTTTAAGGCACTGTGGAACGATGAAAATACGAGGCAATACAGTGATTTTATAGAGGCGTATTCGACGAAGTATAAAATCGTAAAAGAGCAGCAGAAATCGGCAAAAGTACAGCAAGTAGTTCCGCTGGAAGCATATAAGCTAAAACCCAACAAAATGCAAGTGGCATTCATTGACAACGTGAAAAAGCTGAGGACTAGGAATGTGGACAAAGCGCTTTTGATCAGTGCTACAGGAACAGGAAAGACCTATGCGTCAGCGTTTGCTATGCGCGAGTTGGGTTTTCGAAAAGTGTTGTTTTTGGTACATAGAAATCAGATAGCAAAACAGGCTTTGTTGTCCTTTCAAAAGGTCTTCAATCAAACGTCGTCTATGGGACTGGTAACGGGAAAGTATGAGCAATATGACAGAGATTTCATATTTGCGACAATGCAGACGATGAGTAAGGCAGAGAATCTTGAGCGATTTGACAAGAACCATTTTGATGCAATTATCATAGATGAAGCGCATCATAGTTCCGCTAACAGCTACAAAAAAATCATGGATTATTTCGAACCAGATTTCTGGCTTGGTATGACTGCGACACCCGACAAGAGGGATGACAACATAGAAGGAAGAAATATCTACGAAATTTTTGATCACAACATTGCCTACGAGATACGATTGCAGCAGGCGATGGAAGAGGATTTGCTCTGTCCCTTTCACTATTTCGGAATAACCGATTTGCAGATGATATCTGATACAGGAAGTTCCAAAGAAGAACAGCTTGCGAATTTCCGACATTTGACGTCTGATGAACGTGTGAGTTATGTGATGAATCAGGCGGAGTATTATGGTTTTAGCGGTGATCGTGTAAAGGGATTGATTTTTTGCAGCCGTATAGATGAGGCAAAGGAACTGTCAATAAAGTTTAACAAAAGAGGCTGGCGGACGATTGTCCTCAGTGGAGAGAATGCTGAGGAAGAGAGAGCTGAGGCGATTGAGCGTCTTGCGGGAGATGATTGCGAGGAAGCACTGGACTATATCATATCTGTAGACATTTTTTCAGAAGGTGTTGACGTTGTGGAAATTAATCAAGTGATTATGCTTCGACCGACACAATCCCCCATTGTATTTATTCAGCAGTTGGGGCGTGGTCTTCGCAAGGCTGATACAAAAGAGTATGTGGTAGTTCTGGATTTCATAGGAAACTACAAAAATAATTTTATGATTCCGATTGCGCTGTCTGGTGACAGAAGCTATAACAAGGACACAATCAGAAGATATGTCATGGAAGGAAGCCGGGTTCTTCCGGGAAGTTCTACCATTCATTTTGATGAGATCAGCAAGAGCAAGATTTACGCGGCGATTGACAGATTATCGACACCGAGAAAAATGCTGATAGAGAAATATTATTTGCTGAGGGATAAGCTCGGAAAAATCCCTTCTATCATTGATTTCTATGAATATGGAGAGATCGATCCGCTGTTATTCATAAACTATTCTGGGACATATCACTCATTCTTGAAAATGGCAGATAAGGATTATCAAATACAGCTGACCGAAAATGAAACTGTTCTGCTAGAGTTTGTCTCGCAGAATGCAGCGAGCGGAAAAAGAGTATATGAGTTGTTGATGTTACAGCAATTTTTGAAATATGGTGAGCTTTACAAAAACGAAATAGAGGGTGTGTTGAACAATGAGTATCACACAGAATTTTCGGAGGAATCCTATCGGTCATCATTAAATGTACTTAGCGGTAGATTTATGAACACACAGAGTGAAAAGAAGAAATATGCAGATATTAACATTGTAGAGTATCATTCTGGCCGCACATTTTCAAGACTGCATTCGTATAATCAAGGTGTCAGTCAGCTGCCGTTCTATCAGCAGTTTAGTGACTTGATTCAATTGGGGATTCGCAGGTATCAGGATATTTATTCTGTCAATCAGGATGAAATGGGGTTGTGTTTATATCAAAAGTATTCCAGAAAAGACGTGTGCCGCATTTTGAATTGGGAGCGGGATGATAGCGCTACAGTGTATGGATATAAGATAAAAAATGGAACCTGTCCCATATTTGTAACATATGAAAAGAAAGAAAACATTGCCAGCAGTACGAAGTATGAGGACGTTTTTCTAGCCAATAATCTGTTTAACTGGATGACAAGAAGCCGCGTTTCGCTCGATAGTGACGAGACGCAGAAACTGATTCATTTCAGGGAAAACGGATTAAAAATACTGTTGTTTATCAAGAAGAGTGACGGCGAGGGAAGTGATTTTTACTATATGGGAATGGTTGAACCGATTCACTGGGAACAGACAGAAATCAGCAATGATGACGGAAAGAAGCTGCCAATTATGAATTTTCATTTACAGCTTGCGTATGGTGTCAGAGATGACATTTATCACTATTTTGTAGAGTGAGGAACTGTAGTGGAGCTATCCGCGATTCGGGATAGCAGGATTTTGACTTTTTGAACAAAAGGATATAGGAGAAAGAGACACATGAAAACAATAAAAGTAGTTGCAGCCATTATCATAAACGACCACAAGCTTTTTGCGACGCAGCGTGGATATGGAGAGTTCAAGGACGGCTGGGAATTTCCGGGCGGAAAGATCGAGGAGGGAGAGACACCTCAGCAGGCGTTGAAGCGGGAGATCAGAGAGGAGCTGGACACGGAGATTGAGGTGGGAGAACTGGTGGACACGATCGAGTACGATTATCCCCATTTCCACTTGTCCATGGACTGCTTTGCCTGCACGGTCAAGTCGGGCGATCTGGTTTTGAAGGAGCACGAATCCGCCAGGTGGCTGGGAAGGGACGAGCTGCACAGCGTTGACTGGCTCCCGGCGGATATTGGGATTCTGGAGCAATGTGCGCGTTTGTTATAGAACGATATTCATGATCTTGATGCAACTTTGATGCAATTCTGATACAATCCTGATGTATCTCCGGTATAAAATAAATACAGCGATACTCCCGGAGGCTCTTGGTGACGGTGCGGCACCGAAACAGGAGCGCCTGCGGGAGTATTTTTTTGTAACAGTATTCGATTTCTGCACAGTTTCTGAGGCAGTTGCAGCCGCAGGAAGTGCAGGTATTGTTTCTTGCGTGGGAGGAAACGAGGATGAGCGGAATGGTTCGGAAAGTCAAAATGGTTTCTCTGATGTTGTTATGCGTGGGAGTGCTCTGCGGTTGTGCAGCGCGTCAGAAATCAGAGGAGTCCATGAAAGGACAGGAAGCACAGGGCGTCCTGACGGAAGAAGGACAGTCGGGGACAGCGCAGAGTGCCCTGGCGAAAGAAGGACAGGAAGAGACAGGGGAGTCTGCCTTTGCGGGGGCATCGCAGGAGAGCGGAGGGGGAGCGCCAGAGAAAGAAGAATACGATCCGGAGGATCAGATTAGGAAGAACCAGGAGAAATTTTATGAGGAGGCTGGGAAGCAGGGGATCAGTCAGCAGGAAGCGAGGGCATGTCTGCAGGTTTTGATGGAGGACAATATTTTTCGGGATGGTGTGATGGAGTTAACAGGTCTTCGGATCGCTGACATAGATGGCAATGGTCAGACAGACATGCTGGTCGTGGTGCAGGACGTACAGGAAAAGTTTCTTTATGGTACGGGCGGTCTTTGGTTTTATATGAACGAGGATGAGCCGTATTGTTTTTATGAGGAGGAGTGCCCCTATTTTGGGTGGTATAGTTCATTCTGGGCAGATCTTGACGATGACGGTCATGTGGAGATCACCTTCTGTGCGCAGGGAACAGGCTGTGGTGGGACAGGGGATCACTACAAGGCGGTTTTTAAGTACAGGGATCATTCGATCGAGCGGATGCAGCTGCCATCTGATCACGATGATGAGGCGTCTGGGGAATATAGGCTGGATGTGTATGTGTTTCAGGAACCGGAGGCAGACAGCTATAGTGCCCGCTGTGCCCGTCTGGATGAACAGGTTTCTTTCCGCGCGGAGAACACCGAGGGATGGGATCTGCCCGATGCAGTGCGTCAGGCAGGCTGCAATGTGGGCGGATTTTATGATCTGCGCGTGGCAGAATACGAGGGGAAAAAGGTTCTGCAGGCATCAGAGTATCTGTGCGGGGAAGGCGGTGTCCCGCACGGTGTCGCAGAGGCACGATTTCTGATCACATGGGACAGGGACGGCACGCCGCAGGTGCTGAAATGGTGGGTGGAGGCGTATGGCGATACATGGGCGAACTGGCGGGAGAGCAGGATCTGTTACGCAGGTGGTTATTTCTATTATGTCAGCCAGATGGATCACTATTATCTCTATCGGGTCAGGGAGGACGGCAGCGAGCCGCAGTGTCTGGTGCAGGCGCATGCGGGAAGCGTCTGCGTGCAGGATGACGAAGTCTTTTTTATCAACCAGACGGACGGATATGGAATCTATCGGGTGAAAACGGACGGCTCGGGTCTGACCAGACTGTGTAATAAGGGAAACCGGATGCAGATCAGTGCGGAATATGTGTACTTTTGTGATACATACCATGCGGAGTATGACACGCGGAAGCTGGTGACGGAAGAACCGTCGGAGTTCGAAGATGATTTTTTGTACCGCATGAAAAAGGATGGTTCAGAAAGAGTGTTGATCGCCGCGCACGTGCGGCAGTTTGTGTTGTACGATGGTCGCTCTCGTGATGTGCGTTACACGGGTGAGATCTACTGCTGCAGATGGGAAAAAGATAGTACGATTGTCAGCCGGATGGATCTTGACGGGCAGAATGAGAGCGCGTTATGTGAGATCAAGTGTACAGGAAATATTTTAGTGTATGGAGGCGAGATCTTTGGCGTCGGGGACCGGGATGATGAGGGGGTGAAGATCTCTCAGATTTCCCTGCAGAATGGTGAGATACGTTCGTTTCTGGTTCCTGATTTCATTGATTGCTGCATCTATAACGGAAATTTTTATTCGCTGTGCGCACAGGAGACGGATGACATGCAGTATATGATGATCAGGCGGAGCAACTGTGATCGTGGAGGCGGTGATATCGTTCACCGGTATGAATTTTCGCGCGAAGACTCGGATGCGTGGGCGATGTCGGATCTGTTTGCAACTGGAAATGGCATCTTTTTTCGGCAGTATGTCGCTGCGGAGGAGGGGTGTCAATGGTTTCGGCTGACAGATGACAGGAGAGCGGAGAGATGGGAGGATCCGGGCCAGATACCCGGAACGCTGACCGCCGGAAATATCGAGTACGGTGATCTGAACAGCGTTATGTCCGTGCTGGAGAGCACGGAGGGATATGAGACATACCTGGCAGATGACTTGGCGTATGAGACCGATCATGCTGTGGGGGAAAACGGGGAGGGACGCGGTACGTATAAGATAGGACTCCCGCAGTTTAACAGCAGGATTTCAGGTTACAAAAAGATAAACCAGTATTTCCAGCGCGCCTATCAGGAGGCGCAGACAGATATGGAAGACTTTTTTCAGATGCTTGATGCGGAGACGGGCACCTTTTCGTATCGTCAGATGACGGGGTATGATTATGTCTATATTGGGGAGAAATATATAACGGTGGCAAAATACAGGGGTGGTTATGCAGGCGGGATACGCGCCTGGACAACGCAGGATCCGGTAACGTTTGACAGGGAGACCGGAGAGGTGGTTTCGCTGGAGGAGCTGTTCGGAATGACCGCGCAGCAGGTGTCCGCAAGGCTGACGGCGTCTGCCTATAAGTGTCTGGAAGGGGACAAAAACGGCTGGTTTTTTCTGCGGGAGGAAAATAAGCTGGCAGAAGAATTTGATCCGGGGAAGTTTTTCCTGTTTCCCGAAGGAGTCGGGATATATTATGAGCGGTACGCGATCGACTGCGGTGCGGCAGGGGATTATCTGTTTGTCATTCCGTGGGAAGAAGTGCGCCGCTGATCATCACATAAGGAACTGTAGGAAAATAACCGATGCAACTTGCGCAGGATATTTCTTCGAGGTGAAATTGCTAAAGCAATTGTCAAAAAACGTAGGCGTAGCGGGCTACGGCGAGGCTTTTTGATATGCATAATCGGAGAAATAGACAAGTCAAGATGCATCAGTTATTTTTCTACAGTTCCTAAACCATACAATAACAGTTCTCAAATGGGATCATGATGCAACTTTGATGCATTTTTGATACAATCATGATGCATTTCCTCTGTAAAATGGACAGTGAACAAGCATCATAATGATCGAAAATGAGAATATATATACTTCCGGAGTGTTGGAACAGTGCGCCAGAGCGTGTTTGAAAAATAAAAATCTTCCGGGAGCATATTGGTGATACCCAGGAGGAAATAGAGGAACATGAAAAAACGAATTCAAAAAATAAAATATATAGGGCTGACTGTGTTCTGTGCGGGCGTCTCTTTCGGATGTGCGGCGGATCCGGCTGCGGGGGCATCTGTAGGGTCGGCGGAGAGTAGTACTGTGGAAGATACAGCGCAGCAGATTGTGCAGGAAACAGAAGAAGAGTCCACCACACAGGCGACGGAGACCGCGGAAGCAAACTTTTTTGAGCAGCAGATGCAGGAGAATGTGGAGCGGTTTTATGAGGAGGCGCAGGAGCAGGGTGTTGAGTGGGAGGAAGCCGCAAAGTATGTGCAGACCTTGACGGAGGACAACCTCTTCCAGGACGGGGCGATGGCACTCACGGGACTCCGGCTTGACGACATTGACGGCAATGGACAGATGGATATGCTGGTCATGGTGATGGACGCGCAGGAAGAGCCGTTTTACGGGTCCGGTGCGCTGTGGTTTTATATGAATGACGACGAGCCCTATTGTTTTTCTGATGAGAACTGCTCGTATTACGGCTGGTTTGATGTGTTCTGGGATGACATTGACAACGACGAAAATGTGGAGATCGTGTTCAGCGCACAGGGAACGGGCTGCGGCGCGGTGGGAGATTCCTACAAGGCGGTTTTCAAGTACCGGAAGCCGTCATCAGATGGAGCGAACCAAGACGGTGAAACGGACGGCGGTGAGAATGGCACGCGGAGCAGTGAGGCGGATCGTCTGCAGGACAGGGAAACGGAGGGAGAAAATTATGGAGAGAATTATATAAAACAGATGCAGCTGCCGTCCGATCTTGCCGTCGACTATGATTTTGGGATTAATGTCGAGGTGTATCAGGAGCCGGAGACAGACCAGTACACTGCCTACTGCCCCTATTTTGACGAGGAGATTTCTTTCCGTGCCCAGAATATCGAGGGGTGGAGCCTTCCGGGGACTGCGGAGCCTGTAGGCGGCGAGGTGCGCGGTTTTTACAACCTGCGCGTGGCGCAATATGAAGGAAAAAAGGTATTGCAGGCGTCGGAGTATCTCAACGGTGAGGGAGGGATCGTACATAATGTCGCCACGGCGCAGTTTCTGATCACATGGGGCGAGGACGGCACGCCCGAGGTGGTCAAGTGGTGGATCGAGGAGGACAAAAATAGATACGCTGCACTGTATTAGTCCTGTTCAGCCGCCTGCAGATTGATCATGGAGACGATCTGCGCCTGCATCTCTTGAACGCGTTCTATCTTGACCCTGCCGATACGGTGCTGTGCCGCCGCGAGATCGATCTCGGGAAGCAGTTTGGCACACAGGCTGTTTGCCGCGGGAGATGCACCCATCAGGGCGACCGCGAGGCAGTCCGTGTCAAACGGATCCGATATTGCCTGCAATATCTTTTGCAGATCACCTTCGGGAATGGTAGTGATCTGTTCAAAATCGGTGATCCGCTGCGGCGGGATCGCAGGCTCGAGAATGTCATTGATCGTGATACCATATAATCGGGAGAGCTCAAGCAGGCTCTCGATATCCGGGAACGCTGCACCCGTTTCCCGCACTTAAAGATATTGGTTATGTATGAGTGCCTACGCCAACTGGCATAGGCACTCATATCTGTAATTTTACTCAATTTTGCCGATTAAGCGGTAGTAGATGTCAATGTTCTGATCACGCATACCGTCCACGGTGGTAGCTTCGTGAATGACGATCTTTTCAATCAGCGTATTCAGAAGCTCCGCTGTCAGTTCGGTGGGGTTGGCATACTGTTTGAGAAGTGAAATCCAAGTTTCCGCATCGACAGTTGTTTGCTTTTCAGATTCAAGCTCAGCAGACAGCCTTTCGATCTTCTCGGTAAGCTCCTGCTGCTCTGTCTGATATTTCTGAGACATCATATTGAAGTTGTATTCCGTGATACGACCGTCCGACCAGTCCTCATACAGCTTCGCAAACTTGCGGTCAA
>ERZ779626.19-NODE-19-length-127598-cov-10.762590_pt1 | contig 127598 bp, 106 predicted proteins | sample MGYA00514209_ERZ779626 | MGnify/ENA primary metagenome ERZ779626 (study PRJEB29562, sample SAMEA4376713) | mouse gut metagenome | isolation source: Cecum | study: EMG produced TPA metagenomics assembly of the A DSS colitis mouse model was used to assess the...
ATACTCCTATCCGCCGTTATCCCCGGCATCTGGAGTATTCCCGCTTCGGGCTGCCCTGATACATTCTTTTTTAATGCCTGTGCCTTTCCCTCTGCGGCGCTGCCCATAGCAGACGACGCTCCGCGGCATTTTCAGCGGGAAGAGCGTTTCCCTCCGGGATCCACACGGATCTGCCGGATAATGGACTGCTCCTGATTGTCAATGTGAAGTCTCGCCGCTGCCGCCGCCTTCTCCCTGTCGCCGCTCATAATGCTCTCATATATCATCCTATGCTCATTGACCAGATTTTCATGCCCGCTCTCATCCTTGATGTATTCAAAACGGTAGCGGTACATCTGCTCTGACAGGTTGTTAATCAGCTGGATCAGCCGCTGGTTTCCCGTCGCCTGCACAATGATATCGTGCAGCTCCACGTCCGCCTCCGCGATGGTCACCACCTCACCCGTCTTCGTCGCCTCCTCAAAGCTGTCACAGGCTCTCTTTAATGCCGCTTTGCCTTCCGCCGTGATCCTGTCACATGCCAGCTCCGCGCAGAGCGCATCCAGTGCCCGCCTCACTTCCAGCACATCCTGCAGACTTTTCTCCGTGATCTGCGCCACCTCCGCGCCCCGTCTTGGAATCATGGTCACCAGACCTTCCAGTTCCAGTTTCCGTATCGCCTCACGGATCGGCGTGCGGCTCACACCCAGACGGTTAGCCAGATGAATCTCCATCAGCCTCTCCCCCGGTTTCAGTTCGCCCGTCAAGATGGCACGGCGTAACGTATTAAACACCACGTCCCGCAATGGCAGAAATTCGTCCATGTTCACAGTAAAATCATGATCCATACGCATTCCTCCTGACAAACCCTGTCACAAAAACCGCAGCTGCCGGCTCCTCTTTGCTTATGGCTGCTGCTATGTTCTCCGCCGTCTCCTTCTCCTTACAAATGCCAAACACCGTGGGTCCGCTGCCGCTCATCAGCGCGTTTTCCGCTCCCAGACTGCACATCACCCGCTTTAACCTGTCGATCACAGGATACTCCTTCACGGTAACTGTCTCCAGCACATTTCCCATCCTGTCCGTGATTCCATGCAGGTCCCCCGCCGCAAGAGCTGCCGCCATCCCGTCAATATCCGGGTGAAAGGACAGTGTGTCCGCCTGCAGATGCCCATAGACAAAAGCCGTGGACACGTCAATATCCGGCTTCGCTATCACTACATGACATGCCGGCGGCGCAGTCAGCGGTGTCAGTATTTCCCCGATTCCCTCCGAGAGCATGGTCCCGCCCTGAATGCAGTAGGGAATATCCGCTCCCAGCGTCACACCGAATTCTTTCAGCTCCTCCATGGAATATCCCATTTCAAAAAGTGCGTTCAGCCCCCGCAGAGCCGCCGCCGCATCCGCGCTGCCTCCTGCCATGCCCGCCGCAACAGGAATCCTTTTCTGCAAGGTAATGGAAACGCCTTTCTTAATCTGCCGCTTCTCCGTCAGAAGAGCCGCCGCCCGATAAACCAGATTATTCTCGTCCGCAGGAAGATCTGCGCCCTCTATCTGAAAACCGATTCCCGGCTCCTCCCTTTTCTCAAAAGTCAGATCATCGCAGATATCCACGGTCTGCATAATCATCTTCACTTCGTGATAGCCGTCAGGTCTGCGCCGCAGCACATCCAGTCCCAGATTTATTTTTGCATAAGCTTTTTCTCTTATCATAACTGCTCCCGTTTCCCGCTGACCGCAGTCTGCCGGTCCTTTTCCTCTTATCGACATTTTCCCGCCAAATTTAATGTACTTTGTATACAAGGATTGTACTTAATTTTATACAAAATGTCAAGCACAGGCTCGGCGCCACATTGGATTTACCCTGCCGAAAAGATATTTGCGGATTTTTTATGAAATTCTATGTCTTTACTTCTAATTTAAATAGGAAAATGGTACGATATAGTAAATAGAAAAAGGAGATTGCCCAAGCGACAGTCTTTTCGTAACCACAAAAAATACATAAATATTTTCCAAGGAGGGATACCCATGAGCGTAAATGGAATTTCAAACGTAGGCGCTAACGCATACGAAGCTCTTACAACCACGCAGACAGAAAACAAGCCTGTTGAAGAGGTAAAAGACAACACTTCCGAAAAGGGCGAAAACGGTGTGGTTTATGAGCCTTCAAAGGACAGTGTCAATGTACCCGTGAAAAAGTATGTGCAGAACACAGAGCTTGTCAATAAGATGAAAGCCGACGCAGAGGAGCATTCGAAGCAGCTTCGTAACATTGTTGAAAAGATGATGACCAAGCAGAGCCAGACTTCCGGCATTGCCAACGGCGATATGTGGAAATTCCTCGCCAGCGGCAAGTTTGAGGTGGATGAAGCAACCAAACTGCAGGCGCAGCAGGATATTTCCGAGGACGGCTACTGGGGCGTGAAGCAGACCTCCGGCAGAATCCTTGATTTCGCGACAGCTCTGACAGGCGGCGATCCGAGCAAGATTGAAGATATGCGCGCAGCTTTCAAGAAGGGCTACGAGCAGGCTGAGAAGACCTGGGGCGGCGAACTTCCCGAGATTTCCAAGAAGACATACGACGCTGTGATGGCAGGTTTTGACAAGATGGCTGAGGATGCTGCTGCGCAGAACAATGCGACGCAGAATGTTCTGGATCAGGCTGCTGCCGGACAGATCGCTTCCAACTAAATATTTTAACCGACTTTTAAAGAAACCGTGCACGCGCGCGGTTTCTTTTTTAGCGAATTTCAAGTCTGCTTTTGTACTTATCACTAAAAAACGCTTCCGTAAATCAGCATTTTGTCAAGTATTCCAATCCCCTCAAATCAGTTATACTATACGCGATGGCAATGAACATTGCTTATCCACAAATCAAATAGCAAAATCGTAAAGGAGAGCCCACATGGTCGAATACGAAAAAATCAAAAAAATCCCCTACGGCGGGGACTACAACCCAGAACAATGGCCGGAGGAGACATGGGATGAGGACATGCGCCTTCTTAAGCTGGCGCACATTGACATTGTCACCCTGAATGTCTTCAGCTGGGCGATGCTGCAATCAGACGATGACGTTTACCACTTCGAAAAACTGGATAAAATTATGGAACTGGTGAAAAAGCACGGCATGAAAGTGTGCCTTGCCACTTCCACCGGAGCGCATCCCGCATGGATGGCGAGAAAGCATCCCGATATCCTGCGTGTGGAGGCAAACGGCATAAAGCGCAAATTCGGCAGCCGCCACAACTCCTGCCCCAACAGCCCCACTTACCAGAAATACGCCGCAGCGCTTGCCAAAAAACTGGCGGAGCGTTACGGAAACTATGACAACCTTGTCGCATGGCATATCTCCAACGAGTACGGCGGGGAATGCTACTGTGAAATCTGTGAAAAAAGATTCCGGGAATGGCTGGAGGAAAAATATGGGACGATCGAGGAGGTAAACCGTGTCTGGGATACCGCCTTCTGGGGGCATACCTTCTATGATTTTGAGGAGATTGTCACGCCCAATTATCTTTCCGAGCACTTTGGCAATGAGCGAAGCACATTCCAAGGTATCTCGCTGGACTACCGCCGCTTTAACTCGGAGAGCATTTTGAACGCTTTCCGTTTGGAGTACGACGCAATCCGCGCCATTACTCCCGATGTCCCCATCACCACGAACCTGATGGGCACTTACCAGCCTCTGGATTACCAGATGTGGGCAAAATACATGGACTTTGTGTCATGGGACAATTATCCCGCAAACGACACACCCGTTTCGAGCGTTGCCCTGCGGCACGACCTGATGCGCGGCTTAAAGCAGGGAATGCCCTTTGCACTGATGGAACAGACCCCTTCCGTTCAGAACTGGCAGCCCTTTAACATGCTGAAACGCCCCGGCGTGATGCGGCTTTGGAGCTATCAGGCGGTGGCGCACGGCGCGGACACCGTCATGTTTTTCCAGATGAAACGCAGCGTCGGCGCCTGTGAAAAATATCACGGCGCAGTGATCGACCATGCGGGGCATGAGAACACCCGCGTATTCCGCGAAACCGCGGAACTGGGCGCAGAACTTGACCGCCTTGGAAATCAGACCCTCGGCGCAAGGAGCAACGCCAAAGCCGCCATCATCTTTGACTGGGATAACTGGTGGGCTGTCTTCTACTCTTCGGGCCCTACTGTCTATCTGGATTATTGCAAAGAAGTGGAACGCTATTACAAAGCCCTGTTTGACCTGCATATTCCCGTGGACATGATCGGCGTGGAGGACGACCTGTCGAAGTACGATCTGGTGATTGCGCCCGTACTCTACATGGTAAAAACGGGGTATGACGAGAAGCTGCGCACCTATGTAAAAGGCGGCGGTCGTTTCCTGACCACCTTTTTCAGCGGCTATGTGGACGAGCACGACCTCGTGACCATCGGCGGCTACCCCGGAAAGCTGCGGGATATTCTCGGTATCTGGGTGGAGGAAGAGGATGCGCTGCCCGAGAATATGCACAACGCGTTCCACTACGAGGGAAAGACCTACCCCGCTTCCATGCTCTGCGATCTGCTGCACACGGAAGGTGCGGAGACGCTCGCCACTTATGAAGAAGATTTCTACGCAGGAATGCCCGTGCTCACTAAAAACGCCTTCGGCAAAGGCTTCGGCTACTATGTTGCGACGCAGTCAAGCGATGATTTTTATAAAAAATATCTCAGTGAAATATGCCGGGAAGCCGGAATTGAACCGATTATGGATGCGCCGGATTATATTGAAGTGACCCGAAGAGCTAACGCGAATGGCAGCTTTGTATTTATCCTCAACCACGGACAGGACGCATACATGACGGCCATGCCCTTCGCTGGCACAGATCTTCTGAAAGAAAAAACCTATGAAAAAGGCGATACGCTCACGTTGAAGGCGAAGGACGTGGCAATTATCAAATTATTGACCTAAAACTTCCACAAAGCGCTGCATTTCACAAAAGCAAACAGGATTATTTGTTTTATTACAGAAAACAGTAAAATTATTTGAGCAAGAAGCGTTACAGCGCGTTGATCACGCCCTGAATGCCCTGCTCCTCATAAAGTGTTTTGTAATAAGCGACCTCGTTTCTGATCAGCTCGTCGATGACGCGCATACCGAGAAGCTCCACAGGCGCCTTGTCATCCGTCATAATGCGGTTCCCCGCTTCATAGGGAATCAGGTTTTCAGAAACAGTATCCATCATCACAAGGAGGCTTTCGTCCGCGACAGTCTCCTTGTGCCTTTTCAGATTCTCTATCATCCGCGGATTGTTGGAGGCAAAAAGCTCCCGGTTGGTGGAACCCTTCACGTCCACCGTATAGACCTCACCAAAAACGCTGGCGATCGTGTCAGAAAGATAAGCGTTGATGCTGTCCTCCCCGCTGCCGCGCATGTTCATGTTGACAACCATCACTCCATCCTCCGCAAGATGCTCCTTCACCAGGGCAAAAAATTCCGCGGAAGACATCTGGAAAGGAATGGTGATATCCTGATAGGCATCCACCATAATCACGTCATATTTCCCGTCGATCGCATTCAGATAAGCCCTGCCGTCATAGGTCGTCACTGGCACATCCTCCGGCAGCTCAAAATAAGTCCTCGCCAGATCCGTGATCTTCTCGTCGATCTCCACGCCCTCCACAGGCATGTCCCCAAAGTAAGCGCGGCACTGGTGTGCGTAGGTGCCCGTCCCCATGCCGAGAATCAGCGTATTGCATTCCGCCGGATTTTCCTTTCCCGTCATCAGCGGCGCCGCCATCGCATAGTCGTAATACATGCCCGTCAGCCCCTCGTCCTTGATCAGAATGGACTGTACCCCAAAAAGCACGTTTGTCGATAATATGACATTTCTGTCGTTTTCTTTCACCTGCAGGTAATTGTAAATGGACTCCCCTTCGTATGCCAGATTGCTCTCCCAGAAAGCAAAGCTGTTCGAAGCCCCGAAAATACAGCACAGAACAAAGATGCCCGCCGACGCCGCGCTTTTCTTCCATCCGCTCTTTTTGCTTACAAAGTAGATGATCCCAAGCCCCAGAAGAATCGCCGCAAAAATCAGAAACGTGACCGATGTGCCCACCGCCGGAATCGAGACAAAAGTCGGTACAAAAGTGCCGATAATGCTGCCGATTGTATTAAACGCACCGAGAGTCCCCACGATACTGCCGCTGTCCGAAAGGCTCTGCACCGTGTATTTCGCAAGGGACGGTGTCACCGTTCCCAGAAGGAAGAGTGGAAACACGAAGATCACCATACACGCCGCAAAAGCCGCCCAGATCAGGAAATTCGTGTTCACCGCAAAAATGAGCAGCGCGGAAATGCCTATAATAATATACTTTCCCACCGCCGGAATCAGCGCAATCCATACTCCTGCAATCAGAATCCGTGTATAGAGCTTGTCCGGGTTCGGATCCTTGTCCGCACTCTTCCCGCCGTAAATATTACCGAGCGCCATGGCGATCATAATGGTGCCGATAATGATCGTCCACACAATCTGGGAGGAACTGAAATAGGGAGCAAGCAGCCTGCTCGCCCCCAGCTCCACCGCCATCACGGACATGCCGGCGAAAAATTCCGTCAGGTACAGAAAGATTCTATTCTTTAAAATCGGTGTTGTGTTCATGCTCAATTTATCCTTTTCCGTATTTTAGCTCTGTAAGTCGCTGCCAAAGGGATGACACGATGACTGGCCAATTCCAGATTACTAAATTGTTCAATGCTGTTATTCTACCACACCCGCACACACAGTTCCATTAAATTTTACTAAACATCCCCTCTGAGTTATTAAAATCCAGCAACATATAGTATCAACTGACACTGATAAACCGATCTATAAATATAGAAGAATATTTTAAAAAGGAGCGCAAATTTAATGGAAACGAATAATTTACTTATTGGGAATGCCCAAAGAATTAAAGAAATTTTACTTATCCGTTCACAACGGATTCTATTTCTTCCCGATTAGGTCTATGGGAATATTGCCGCTTGAGAAAGTAACATGTTTCGCCCAGAGCGAATGGGGTATTATTGAAGACTTAGAAGAACCCCTTCAAATTAATTTAGACACTACATACGGCTTTTATAACAATGCGGCAGATGTATATATAGCTATTGATTATGAAAATTGTGACAATGATAACGCTACTATCTGGTATACCGATTATGAACCATATTACAATATTAATTTTTGGAAAGAAGTAGATGAATGTATGCGGGAAGCTTTTGAGTAAATTCCCGCACCACGCCCAGCGAAGCGCAGGCTTGAAATGATTCTTAAGGAGCCCCTCAAAAAGCGTCAGCGCTTAACGAGGTGTTTCACGAGTTTAACGTCTGCTATGCTTTTTGCGGAGCGGACGCGCGGCGACGTAGAATACCCAGCCGCCCGCGCGTCCGCTTTACCAAATCTCAGATCCCGCCCTTCACAACGAGAATTTTATCCCCCGCCGAAATCTCCTCCGTCGGCAGCTCGTTCACTTCCCGAAGCTGTGCCACCGGCACATAATACTTCTTGCCGATATCCCACAGCGTCTCTCCCGGTCCGACAATACAGATCACCATCCCCGGCAGGTCGCTTAGCTTATTCAGGTCAAGCGGCTCCACCCGGATATCCGTCACCAGATCGCGGTTCTGCACGGAAAATACAATCACCTTAAACTGCAGCGCTGCCTTCACATCCAGCTCATCGCTGTCAAGCATGGTCACGGTCAGCTGCTCGATGCTGCTCCGCAGCTTATAGACACAAGTTGGCAGAATGTTCTCCGCCTCGATCACATACTGGAACGGCAGCTCGTTGACCGTGGAATAAATGGACTTCGCCCCACCCGCACTCAGATAAAGCGTAGTCACCAGAAGCGTTCCCGTGACGGCAATGCCGTTCTCCACAATGGTCTGCTCGTCGATTCTGATTTCCCCGTCGGAGTGGATGAGCTGATACATCGGCATCTCCGGGTTCTGGATCCGCACATGCTCCGCAATCTTGCATTTTCCGTTTCCAGCAAGCAGCAGACTCTTTACCGGCATCTGCGTCGTCAGCGCCTCAATCTCCTTATCCACGCCGTAAACGTCGGAGATCACCTCCAGGTTTTCCTCCTCGTAGAGGTGGATATCCAGATCCAGTACCGGCTCCACGCAGAACACTCTCTCCTCGCCATCGAAATCCTGCCGCACTTCCACATTGCACTGTCCCAGATGATACTGGATATCGGGAATCATATTCTCCCGGCAGCCGTGGCACTCGATAATGCCGCTGAACGGCACGGTGTTCTCATACCACTGTGTTTTGTCGTTATCCCCCTCGCCCTCATACAGGAAAAAGGCGCGCATCTCCCCCTGAATCGAAAGCTTCTCTTCAAGCGCCTTAAACTCCACATGGTCGAAACAGATATGGTGCCATATGGTCTGGAACACATTGGGCAGATTGCCCGTCAGTTCCATCTCCTCTTTCAGCCGGAAAATATCTTTCTTGTGCAGCACAAGTTCCACCACGGGATAAACGCACTTGCGGTACTCCACAGGTTCCTCGTGGTAAAGGTCAACCGCCGTCTCACACTCCACCTGCTCCTCCCGCTCAAGTGTAAAGGAAACCACCGCCTGCACACTGAATTTCCGGGAATTGATCAGCCCCACCGTCAAATCTTCGATACAGCTTTCCGCCAGGATCGTGTCGCCGTTATTTACCCCTTCCATATTGACCTTTTCCTCAAAGGGAATCACCGCCTCCATGCTGGCGCACATCCCCTCCATGTCCGTCAGATACAGTATGGACACCACCAGCTTTCCTTTCAGGCCGACCGCGTTTTCACCGGGGCGGATCTCCTCCATAATGATCTCGCCTTTACTGCTTAACAGATAGTTTGCATCCAGTTTATTATCTGAAATGTTGACGTCCTCTTCCAATACCATCTGCGTACCGGCTCTGCCGTTTATTCGATCCATATGTATCTTTTTCTTCACCAATTCCACAAAAAATGCCCTCCCTGCGTATAGTTACTATAAATCTATGCGCAGGGAGGGGCGGATATGTTTTTATTTTGGCGGGAAATTGCGACAACGTAAAGCATGAAAGGAGCATGCGAAGCATTCTCTGAATCAAGTGCGCCGGCGCTCGATTTTTACAGATATGATTTCGTCCGTTTCATATCGGTGACAAAATCGGGATTGTCTTTTTTCATCAGGTCATAAAGTTTATACACGTTATCGTGATCCTCAATCAATGCCTGCAGTTCACTCTCCGTTATGCCGACCAGCTGGATGAATTGGGTCTTGCCATATAACGTGTCCTGCGTCTGCGCTTCCGTATCGGCAATCGTCAAAAGAGCTGTGATGTCTGACTCCACACCCGTATGTAAAGACTTTCCCCCGCCCGAAACATACTCAAAGGGATCAAAAAACCTTTCCTGTGTATAAGTATATCTGGCAAGATTCAGCATCATGTCAATCGCCCACATACACGCCTCGTCTGTATCTTCCTTAAGCTTGATCGTCATTTCATAGCCCCATTTACTCCACTCGCCGCCGAACGCTTTTTCATTGACGTAAAGCTGGGTCATGCCGTATGTCACTATGTGCTTATAGCCTTTCGGAGATGGATAAATGGAAAATCCGTCAAGGTAATTGTTTCCTCCAAAGACAGCTCTCGACGCCATGTCTGTGGCATAATGCCCGGGCTTCACCCCGGGATAAAGCCTGTCAAATTCCTTGTCAATAATTTCCCATCCCGGCGCCCACACGGGATCGTCTTCCACTCTCTTTCTAAACTCCTCTATCGTCATTTCCGTTTCCTCCTGCCTTCCCAGCATTTCCCATTGCGTCAGCCATGTTCACCACGCTGCCGGCATAGTTTCTCCTAATCAGCATACGGCATTCCTTTTGCGCATTTCCTACGAGACCGCCCCGACCAGCTCCGTCACATTCTCAATCCCATACTGCTTCATATAAGCCTCGATTCCTTCCACCACTTCCACAGTCGTATAAGGGTTCACAAAATTCATCGCGCCAACCGCAACAGCGCTGGCACCGGCAAGCAGGAACTCGATCGCGTCCTCTGCGCTTCCGATACCGCCCATGCCGATAATCGGAATCTTCACAGCCTGCGCCGTCTGGTAAACCATGCGCACAGCTACCGGCTTGACCGCAGGGCCGGACATGCCGCCCGTCTTATTGGCGAGTACAAACTTTTTCCTGTGAATATCAATCTTCATGCCCGTGATCGTGTTAATCATGGAAAGCGCGTCGGCTCCCGCCGCCTCCGCCGCTTTTGCCAACTCCGTGATGTCCGTCACATTCGGGCTCAACTTCATAATCACCGGCTGTTTCGCCTTTTTCTTAATCTGTGACGTGATATCGTAGAGGGAATCCACTTTCTGCCCGAAAGCGATCGCCCCCTCCTTCACATTGGGGCAGGACACGTTGATTTCCAGCATGGAAACGGACGTATCTGAAAGGCGCTCCACCACTTCCAGATAATCCTCCACGGTTTTTCCGCAAATATTCACAATGACATTTGTATCATATTTATTCAAAAAAGCCAAATCCCTCTCGATAAATACATCAATCCCCGGATTCTGCAGTCCGATGGCATTTAACATACCGCCGTAAACTTCCGCCACACGGGGCGTCGGATTGCCCTCCCACGGCACGTTCGCAACCCCTTTGGTCACCACCGCGCCAAGTCTGTTCAAATCCACAAAGTCGCTGTACTCCATGCCGGAACCGAAAGTACCGGACGCCGTCATAACAGGATTTTTAAAGGTGACTCCCGCGATTTTTACCTCGGTATTCATAGTTCCACCTCCCCTGCTTCAAATACCGGTCCCTCCGTACAGATGCGCGCATTGTGTACATGGGAATGGGCATCCACCTTCGTCGTGCGGCACACGCATCCCAGACACGCACCCACGCCGCATGCCATGCGCTCCTCCAGAGAAATGTATGCCTCAATCCCATTTTCTGCCGCATACTTTTTAATTGCCCGGAGCATCGGCATCGGTCCGCACGCCATAATCACATCCGCATGGAGCGAATAAGCTTTGATGATATCCATCACGTTTCCCTTCGTCCCCACGCTGCCGTCCTCCGTCGCCACGTAGACATCGCCGTACTCCGCCAGATCCTCTTCCAGAAAAAGATCCTTATTCCGATAGCCGAGGAGAATCTGCTTCTTCTCACCTATCGCCTTAGCCAGCTCCAGCATGGGCGGAATGCCGATCCCGCCGCCCATCAGAAAGACGCGTTTCCCCTTTGCCTTATCAACAGGGAACCCGTTCCCCAGCACGCCAAGTATGTCCAGTCGGTCGCCAGACTTGCAGGCGGAAAACTCAGCCGTCCCCTTTCCTGCCACGCGGTACACCAGCCGCAGCCTGTTTTTCTCCCTGTCCGTCTCGCAGATGCTGATGGGACGGGGCAGGAGCATACTCTCTCCGCGGGGATAGACCGCCACAAACTGCCCGGGATGGGCGTCCTTCGCAAGCTTCGTCTCCAGCCAGAGATCGAAAATCTGCTCGCCTATCTGTTTTTGCGATATTACCGTCGCCGTTACTTTTTTCTTTTGCGCCATATGCGGTTCCTTTCTTCTCAGCTGCTTAAACCCGCAGTGCAAGCTCGAAAAACCTACGGTTTTCCTCGCTCGCGGGCTGTCTACGCTCCGCTTCGGTCCGTGCTAAACAAGCGCCACTGGCGCTTAGCACCGCCCTATGCATCCGCAATCTGAAAAAGCCGTCAGCAAGCTGCCATTTTTCATCTTACGTCTGCGCACTGCTCATTGCCATCACGTAGATTATATCACACTCTCCGGCGCTTGTCTTTCCATTGCCAGAAGCCATTCTTTCTTTTCGATGCCACCCGCATACCCCGTCAGGCTGCCGTCCGACCCGACGACCCTGTGACATGGGATGATAAGGGAGATGGGATTGTGTGCCACCGCGCTGCCCACCGCCTGCGCCGACATCGATGCCAGCCCTCGCCGTCTTGCAATTTCCGCGGCAATTTTTGCATAAGTCGTTGTCTGTCCGAACGGGATCGCGAGCATCGCTTCCCAGACTTCTTTCTGAAAAGGCGTTCCTTTCAGTGTCAGCGGCGGCGTAAAGGCGGGGTTTTTCCCGTTAAAATACAGGGCGAGCCATTCTGCCACCTGTGCAAAGACAGGCAGGTCTTTCTCTTCGTGATCCCGTTCCAGTTTCGCCGCAAAATATTTCTGTCCCTCAAACCATAAACCGGTCAGGGCATGTCCGTCTGACGCGAGCAGTATCTTTCCGAGAGGGGAAACATATTCGTTTGTATATTCCATCTGACACCTCCTTGGGGCGAAACTTATGACCGCCTGTTATACCTATACCTTTCCAAGCGGAAGCCGCTTTACGAGTGAACCATTCTCCGTACCGATTCGTCAAGCGTTTCCAGTTGAATGGGAACATTGCTTATCTGAATATCCGTAAGCCTCTTAAGTCTGCTTATGTCTGGAAGTGTTCTGATATGCTTCAAGTCCTGCAGTTTTATCGTTTCAAGGTTTACAAGTGAACTGATGAAATCCAGATTATCCAGCTTCATTATCCGCCAAAGCTCCAGCTTTCGCAGACTGACCAGTTCCCCCAACGTGGCAAGATTGCTGCTGCCGCACCACAGAAGCGCAAACGATTCCAGATCAAGTTCCTTCAAAAACGAAAAATCTTCCACCTTGATTCCGCTTAACGACAAAGATTTTAAACTGTTGATCCGGCGGGTGCTCTCGATGTTTTTCTTTGCCTTCTTTCCCAAAAAAAGTGTGTGCAGTTTCTTAAATCCCGAAAGCCAGTCACAGTCAAATTGTACGTTTTTTCCCATCGTGTCCGCATAGAGTGTCAATTCTTCCAAGTCAGGCGCAAGGTCTTTGACAAAACGATAATCCAGCCGGTCGAACAATGTCAGATGTAGTCCCTTTATGTTTGGGAGTTCGCACAAATATTCGGGGGCGACGGCTTCCTTATTTTCTGTCAGATGCCCGTCAAGTCGAATCTTCGTCAAATGCGGCATCTGTCTGAGCACAGACAAATCAAACGTCTCATTTCCATATGTGCCAATTCCAAAAATGCGAAAGTACAAATCCGAGCGTCTTTCCAGAATCCGGTCGATCTCACGGTAAGCCCGGTCTGGAAGATTCTCATCAATCTGTACCCACCTGATCCTGCTATTATTTGTAATCTCTTCTATCAGTTCCGGCGTAATCTCTTCGTACCCGACATACTTTAAAACGCCGTTTTGTGAGGTCTGCTTCGCAATATGGACGTGGTTTGTAAAATCAATCCATGCACCCATGTCATCCTCCGTATTTTTATAACCGCCTCGTGTATTCCCACCATACAGAAAAGAGCAGCTAGATACATTTCCCAATCCGGCACGGAACCCACAAAACAGGCTCGCCATATCCTTGTATCCGATCGGAAAACACCGCCGCCTCTTCAAAGGTGTGTTCCAAAAGCCCATAATGGTTAAACCTTACACCGGGCAGCATTTCATACAGGCTGTTACATAAAAAACTATGAAAACTACAAATATCCCATCCCAAAATATCAAAACCCAGAAGCTCATTTTCATCTGGGACGCCCGGCAAAAGACTGCCTGTACCCGGACCCGCAGGCACCATTTCCCTCTGTAACATCTCAAAATACTCTTCCGTAGTAGACAGACTGGCAAGTATACATTGCCCATTTGAGAAATAAGACTCATAAAAATAATGCGCGTCATCAAGCCTCGTAAATCGACCGTCTTCCGCAAGCCCTTTTCCCATAAGCGCGCCTATTTCTGCCACAAGTTTCCCGGCTCGTTCCTCATTGAGTCCCCAGCGGGTCTTGTAACCTTCCCGCTCCTCCGGCGCTATATAATCGTTTTGAGAAAAACAAGTATCCAGTCTTGGATGAATCCCGCCAAAGCATCCGCTGACGGACAGCATTGTCCCGCTCCGATGAAGCCATCCGGGTATCGGAATCCTCTCGCAGATATAATATCCGACTATCTGATACATCTGGTCCTCCACACAATCAAATCACCATTACCAGCGTCCCCGCCCCGATCAACACACAACCGATCAACGATCTTGCGGTAAATTCCTCATGCAGAAAAACAAACGCCAGTATAAGTGTGATCACCACACTCAGCTTGTCGATCGGCACCACCTTGGACGCCTCTCCGATCTGCAGGGCATGGTAATAGCAGAGCCACGACGCGCCGGTCGCAAGCCCCGAAAGGATCAGGAACGTCCAGCTTTTTCTGCTGATCTCGGCAATGCCGCCCTGCGTGTGTGTCAGAAACACCATGCCCCACGCCATAATAACGACCACAACCGTCCGTATCGCCGTGGCGAGATTGGAATTTACTCCCTCGATACCGATTTTTGCAAGTATCGAAGTCAATGCCGCAAACACCGCGGACAAGATTGCAAACAGGAACCACATATGCCGCCACCTCCACTTTATTTATACCTATTTTCCCCTGTAAAATCAAGTTTACGTCAAAACAGGAAGCGGTAAATTTTCACATTTTAAACTATTCCATTTCATTCACAGTCCGTGACAAATCAGGAAACAAAATTACCGGCGCAGGATTTGCCGGATGCTCCCCGATCATCTTCTCCATCCAGACCATGTCATACCATTTACCGAATTTATAGCCACATTGATGAAACTTCCCGACCATCTTATATCCCATATGGCTGTGAAATGTGACGCTGTCATTCGTCAGATATTCATCCTCCGTATCGGCATAAGCAATGCAGGCATTTAGGTTCAGTATGTGCTGTGCGACGGAAATCTCCTCAAGCACCTCAAAGAGTCTGCGCCCGATTCCAAACCCCCGTTTGTCCTCCTTCACATAGATGGAAACTTCTGCCGCCCAATCATACGCCGCCCGTTCTTTAAATGCGCCCGTATAGGCATAGCCCAGAATCTCCTCATCCGCTTCCGCCACAATATAAGGGTATTTTTTCAGCGTATTTTCTATTCGTTTCTGAAAGTCAGTCGGCTCAGGCACCTCATATTCAAATGTAATTGCCGTATTTCTGACATAAGGCGCATAGATTTCCAGAAGCGACTGCGCATCGGAAACACGAGCCGTCCTGATTACAACATCATTATACTGCATAGTTTATCCCCGTTCTTCCCAACAAATCTATTCATGCAGTTTCTCGTCTGTTTCTTCCTTAACTTTCCCACCAATATAAAATCCTTCATTCTTTCTCCGCCAGCATCTCTACCGCTTCCTCCATCGAAACGCACCTTGCATACCTTCCATTCCAGAGAAAATCATTATAGTAATGATAGCACACGTTCTTCGTCATATAATCATTGTCAAAAGTGGAGTTCGCGTAAGCTGGTACGATCATCTCGTATCCCAGATGGAAGCCGCTTTGAATGGTGGCATCTATACAAAAATTTGTCTGCAAACCCACGATCATAATTTTCGTTTCCTTTTTCTTTGACAAATATTCTGCAAGCCCCGTTGATTCGTGTAGTGCACTGTTTACCGTCTTGTCAAAAATGCGCTCCCCCTTCAAAGGCGCAAACTCCTCAAATATCGCAAACTCGTCATCTCCCACGGAAAATCCTGTGCCTGGACCGTCGTCATGCCTCATGTACACCACCTCAACCCGATGCTTTCTGGCTTGCCTGATCAGCGTTTTTATGTTCGCTCTCAGCCTTTCAAAAGCAAACAGCCTTCCATCTGTAATTCCTTTCTGCGTATCAACTATAAGTAAAATCATAATATCCCCCCCCTAATAAAATCCATTAATCCTTCTTTTTCATTAAATTATTCATTAATTTTATTTCCATGATTTTCCAGTTTTTATGCGCTACGTTTATTTTACTTTTTTCATCGTTAAAATGCGATACAGTTAAAATATCGTTATAACTATTTTTGAAGCACAATGACATGCAGACCCCTTGCGGTCTGCCTACTTTCAGAAAAAGACCGAAGCATCATGCTTTGGTATGGAGAAAACAATGGAATTTGGTACATTTCTGGCTAAACTGCGCAAAGAAAAAGGCTGCCTGCAGAAGGAGGTTGCCGCCTATCTGAATGTAACAGTGGCAACTGTTTCCAACTATGAAAAGGGCGTGCATACACCTGATCTCAATACGCTGATTAAACTCGCGGACTTTTATGACGTATCCACAGATTTTCTTTTGCAGCGGACCCGGTACCGCGCCAGCATCAGCATGTTGAACAAACGTCTTTCTGCAGAGTATACCGTCAGCGATCTGATTAACACCACACTGGAGCTGGACCGTCACAACACCGCCGCTCTTTTGGATTACTATGAGTTGCTGACGCTCAGAAATTCTGTTAATCGGACAACATAGCAGAACTCATATTGTTATGCCTCCGCAATAAGCGGTCAGAACTTTGGCTTTTGACAAATCGCCAGGCTCCTAACCGCTTAGTTTGTGATGTCTGAATTTCATTTCTCCGGCTTTTTCATCTGTATCTCCTCTTATTTTTCCATCGTTTCCCCGGCAGTCGTTTCAAACTCGGCAGGCAGCCTTTCAAACTCGATACACAGCCTTTCCGCCGCAGATGGTATAACTGACCACCCCCGGCAGCGTCTCCCCCAAAAAGGGCGAGTTCGCCGCCTTTGAAGCAAATTCCTTCACCACCCATTTTTTCTCCGGGTCAAACACCACCAGATCCGCAGGACCGCCCTCTTTCAGATACCCCGCGTCGAGATGATACAGTTTTGCCGGCGCCAGGCTCATCTTCCCGATTAATTCCATCATAGAAAGATACCCCTTATCCACCAATTCCCGAATCCCCAGCGACAATGCCGTCTCCAGCCCGATAATGCCGCTCGGCGCTTCCGTCAATGGCTTCGCCTTTTCCTCCGCGCTGTGGGGCGCGTGGTCCGTGGCAATCATGTCAATCGTGCCGTCCCGCAGCCCCTCAATAATCGCCAGCCGGTCCGCCTCCTCCCGCAAGGGCGGATTCATCTTCGCAAGCGTTCCGTGCCTGACGACCGCATCCTCCGTCAGCGTAAAATGATGGGGCGTCGCTTCTGCAAAGATATGGCTGCTCCTCTTCTTCGCCTGCCGCACCAGATCCACAGCCTCCTTCGTGCTGATATGCTGGATGGAAAGGTCCGCTTTCTCCTCCAAGGCAATCCGCAAATCCCGCTCCACCATAGAAATTTCCGCCTCCCTTGGCGAGCCGCCTATCCCAAAATACGCAGCCGCCTTCCCCGCATTCACACCGTTATTTTTGATAAGCGCCGGATTTTCCTCATGGAGGCTGACTGGTTTACTGCACTTCGCCGCTCTTTGCAGCGCTGCCCGCAGCAGCGTTTCATCCATCAGGGGGATGCCGTCGTCGGTAAAGCCTGCTGCCCCCTGCCCGCTCAGTGACTCCATGTCCGTCAGTTCTTTTCCCTGCAGTCCCATCGTCACATTGGCGCAGGTGTGGACATGAATGCCCGTCTCTTTTCCCTGATTCAATACATATGCCAACGTCTCAGGATTGTCCACCGCCGGTTTCGTGTTCGCCATCAGCACCACGGACGTGAAGCCGCCCTTTGCCGCCGCAGCAGCCCCGGTATGGATATCCTCTTTATGGGTAAAGCCCGGGTCGCGGAAATGCACATGCACATCCACCAGACCCGGAGCTACCATTTGACCGTTCAGGTCAATTATCCCCAGCGATTCTCCTTCGGTTTCCGTTTCGCCGTTCCCCATATTCTCAGAATCGACACTTCCAAATGCGTTCTGCACAGACGCGTCTCCCACATCATCTGCCGTACGCACACCCCGCGGCGCAATCTTCGCAATTCTCCCGCGCTCCGTATCAATCAAAATATCATAATACCCTTCCGTACCCGACGCCGGGTCGAGCATATATCCGTTTTTTAATATAAGCATCTTTTCATCCTTTCCGTAATTTGACAACTTCTGCCCTGCGCTCCCACATGTACATAAAATCTACTCAAACACCACCGGCTTCTGCGAGAACTCTGTCTTTACCACCACATAGGGATAACTTGCCACCGGCTTGCTCTTCTCCTCCGGGGACGGTCCAATAAGATTGGTGTCGATATAGACCGCATTTGCCGTCTCATACAGATCATTCACCGCTATACTGTAACCGCCCGTCTGCTGCGTCCCGTAGCCCACACAAATATAAAGAAATCCCTGATCTTCAAAGGTCATCCTGAAGGTATCAGCCTTCCGCTCCTCAATCTTTGAAAGCAGCTCCTCCGGTATATTGTCCTCCGCGATCACCGTATATTCCAAATCCTTCATTTTTTCCATAGGATCCTGTTTCTGCCCGCAGGAATACACCCCGAAGCACAACAGACAGACCAGCCCTATGCTGACAATTCTCCTCTGATACTCGCTCAATTCAGCCATCATTTCCTCCGCATATTCTCTTAATAACTAATTTATTATGCAAAGGCATTGTCTATTCCTATAGAATAATGCTATACTGGTTAAAACAATGATTCAAACACAGAGAGGTTTTTCCTATGATACGTCTGATATTGGTTGCCACTTTCGTTGTGCTGTTTCTGCTTTTCAGCATCCCGCTTTTGATTTTTGAATACTTCCTCGGAAAATTTAACCAGAGCGCCAAAGACAAAAGCTCTCTTGCCATCGTCAACTGGGCTTTTCGCTGCGTTCTTTTTCTGTCCGGCGTGTCCGTCACGGCGATCGGCGAGGAAAATGTGCCCAAGGATGTTCCGGCATTGTATATCGGGAACCACCGAAGCTATTTCGACATCGTTATGACCTATGTGCGCGTGCCAAGACCTACCGGATATATCGCAAAAATCGCTATGCTCAAAGTACCGCTTCTCTCAAACTGGATGAAAAACCTGCACTGCCTCTTTCTTGACAGAAATGATATCAAGCAGGGCATGAAAACCATTCTCACGGCAGTGGAAAAAGTAAAATCCGGCATCTCCATCTGTATCTTCCCCGAAGGGAGCCGCAGCACCGAGCCGGACACGTTTCTGCCCTTCCACGGCGGCAGTTTTAAGATTGCCGAAAAATCAGGCTGTCCCATCATTCCCATGAGCATCAACAATGCCGATCAGGTATGGGAGGCACACCTGCCAAAAATTAAGAAGACCCACGTCGTCATTGAATACGGCAAACCCATCTACATAAAAGACCTCGACAAAGACCAAAAACGCCGCATCGACGACACGGTGCTGTCTATCATCAAAGAAATGTACTTCAAAAACAAATCCCTCGTGTAAGTTTATTATTTATGCGGAGAATACCGTCCTTTGGTATTCTCCCACGCGAAACATAGAACTTCTTGGCGGCCCTTCCTATGGCGGGACGTCTTTAGAAGTTCTTCTCGCGTTATTATTCTTCCCCCACCACCATCTCATCATCCATAATGGCGGCAAACAAAAGCAGGAGTTCCGCATTCTGGTCCACCTGGTTCATAATCCCGAGACTCATGTCCACATCACGGTAATTGCGCCCACCCACACCGTCCAGATAGGATATGGACTGCAGATTCCGTCCCAGCATATAGTGGGCATGGTTTTCCAATACCATCGCATACTCATGGTTCGTGATGATGTGGTCCACCACGGCAAGTCTCGACATATCCCGCAAAAGACCGGCATTGCCGCCAAGCTTTTCATCCGTATTCACCAGAAGTTTGGAATCCTTGGACGCATAGGAAATCGTTTCTCCCTTTCGCATCAGATTCTCCGTCACTGCTTCGCACAGATTCATATCCACCTTCTGCTTCGTGGAAAGATACGTCACGCATCCCCAGAAAACGTAATCGTCATCCAGATCCGGCTCCGTATTCTGAGTCAGATAGGACTTTACCACGCTATGGTACTGATAGCCTCCCGTAGCGCGGTAAAGCTCTGCCGCCGCAAAAAAATACTGCCTATCCGACACGTCCGCCAGATAATTCTCCGCATACCGATAAGCCCTGTCCGAAGCCTGCAGACAAAGAGTCGCAAACTCCCTGTCATAACTCTGATACAGGTAACTGAATTTTGCCATGGTAGCCGCATAGTGAATGGTAGCCTCCATGGTAATACCGTCTATATAGAGAATATAACCCGCATTTTTATTATCCACGGAACTGACAGAAGCATAGACCGCCCCACTCTTCACATCCTGCATTTTAAGAAGCCAGTCAATCTCGTACTTTACCTCGTCTAACACGTCGGGAATCCCATTTCCGCTCTCCGGTATTCCCATATCGTCGCCCAGATCGTCCGGATAAAGTTCATAGGCGAGCAGCATCGTATTCACCGCCTGACAGCCTCTTATCACATCGCGGCTCCCGATTTCATCCACATGCCAGCCGCCTGACACATCACGCTTGATCATCGCCTCATCCTTCATCTGCGCCTCTCTGGAATGGCAGGCATTGTGCGCAGCCTCCCCGGCAAGTTCAGCGGAAAGCGTCAGACCGCATCTGTTAAAATAATACTGCTTAAACGCTTTTGTCAATAAAGCTTTGTAAGGATCTTCGACTATCTCAAAAACATAGGAACGTCCGATCGACGGCGCCTGTATGTAGTATGTCCCCACCGTATTATAATCTGTAAAATCCACGTAACTTATATAAGCGTTTACGGATGGGTCATACCCTTTACTCTCCACCTTACCCGTATAAACTTCCCCGCCGCTTTCAACATCCAGCAGTGAAAAAGTTTCCGGCGGCGTCTCTACGTTTATCATTGCCAGCTTCTTACTTCCGACGGCATAGCCCACCTGATCCACCAAAATGTTCGGCAGGCTCTCCGGTACTTCATAGTCAAACTCCGGCGAAAGTCCAAGACTGGTAAACTCGTCCGTCTCCTCCTTGCCTGTCGGAGGCTCCATCTGAAAATCCCGCAGACTGCCGCAGCCCGTCAACGCCGTTAGCAGAAGGGCAAGGACGAGAACACCGCCTGTTATTCTTTTTAAAACTGCACTCTTTCCCATAATTACTTTCCTGATTATCTTTTTTCTGCGCATCCGTTACTTATCCAGTTTAACACATTTTTCACCACAGTAACAGATGGCATTTTCCAGTAGAAATCATTTAGAACGAAGTGTCGCTTCCCTCCGACGAATACACAATTTCACCGTTAATCAGCGTATACCGTGTTTTGGTAAACACCTCCATGGGATTTCCGACAAAAACCGCGATATCGGCGTCCTTTCCCGGCGCAAGGCTGCCTACACGCTTGTCCACGCCGCAGATTTTAGCCGCATTGATTGTGATGGAACGAAGCCCTTCCTCCGGGGACATACCTGCTTTCACCGCAAGCCCCGCGCAGATTGGCAGAAACTGGATTTTGGAGACCGGGTGATCCGTAGTAATGGCAGTTAAAATCCCATGCCCGGACAGAAGCCCCGCTGTCTTAAAAGCCATATTCTGCACCTCGATCTTATTGCGGCACGCCATGTCGGGACCGACTATCGCGGGGAATCCGGCTGCCTTCAGTTCCTCCATAATCAAATGCCCCTCACTGCAATGGTCCAGCGTCATCCGCAGGCGGAACTCTTTGGCGATGCGCACAGCCGTCAAAATATCATCGGCACGGTGCGCATGCGCCTTTAAAGGAATCTCTCCGCGGAGAACGGGAAGCCAGCACTCATAGCGAAAGTCTTTCTCGTCCTCCTGGTTCTTTTCCCGCTTTCTCCGATATGCCTCCGCTTTTGTCAGTTCCTCCCGCAGAAGTGCGGCGATCGCCATACGGGTCGAGGGGGATACCCCCTGCCCCGAATAGTTGACTTTCGGATTTTCTCCAAACGCCACCTTCATTGCTGCAGGCGCCCTTACAATCATATCGTCAATGCATCTGCCATGGGTTTTCACAAAAGCAAACTGCCCGCCTACCACGTTGGCGCTGCCCGGACCAATCATCGCGGAAGTGATGCCCGCCTGCATGGCGTCCCTGAATGCCGCATCCATGGGATTTATGGCGTCAATAGCACGCAGATAAGGTGTGATGGGATTTACATTCTCGTTGCAGTCATCCCCCTCCATCCCCTTCTTCTCCTCGGTGATTCCCATATGACAGTGCGCCTCGATGATACCCGGCATCACCAGACTGCCCTCCACGTCAAGAACACGCCCCTTCGTCTGCGGGCAGTCCTTCATCTCGCCCAGAGCCGCAATCTTTCCGTCCCGGATCTCAATATACCCGTCCGCAAAATCACGCTCCGCCATGGTCTTTATATTTCCGTGTACAATCAGCATTTTAATCCTCCGAAACAGTCTGGCGATTGCGAAACTTCGCGCGTCTGTGTTAATTATGATATTTGTGCAGTTTCGGTAAACTAAAAGAAGTTTCGCAATCATCTATATCTTATGCGATTACTGCAGTTTACTCATAGGATTCACCGGCTCCCCGTCCTTCGTCAGCTTGAAATACACATTCGTACCTTCCAGACTGTAGTATTTCGTAGGCGCCGCCACTGTGCCGATCCCGTCGCCCACATGCACGAAACTGCCCTCCGATACGGTGATATTCTCAAGCTGCCCGTAAGTCAGCTCATAGCCGTTACCCAGCTCCATCACCACCGTATTGCCGGTGTCATGGTCGTAGCTGACAGAGGTCACGCGTCCGTCCGCCGCCGCCGAAATATTCTCTCCCTGTGTCGCCGCAATGACGATGGCGGGGTTGTATTTATACTGATCGAGCGTCGGGAAATAAATGGTCTGGTCCATACTGTAATTGATGAGCACGTCGCCCACGATAGGCCACACCAGCCCATCCTCCTCGCTGAAATCAAGCTCCGGCTGTACGGTGGTGGAAATTGCCTCCGCCTGCACCTCGTCGCTCAGAACATCGTCCACCGTCTCATCAAACATACCCGCTTCTTCTTCCTCTTTACTCTTATCCGCAGCGCCCTTCTTCTCTACAGCGCTTTTTTCTACGGGATCATCTTTTTCGGGCTCGTCCTTCTTTGTCTGGTCAGACTTCGCATCCTTCTTTTCATCCTCTTCCAGATTCTTTTCCTCTACTTTTTCTTCAATGGTTTTTGTCCCGGCGGTATTCTTTTCAGACTTCTTGTCCGATTTCAATCCATTCTCCGTATTTTCCACATGCAGGGAATTTGCCTCCTGAAAACTGGGATCATAGTCCAGATCATCCGTCCCGACACCTGCAAAAAGTGTGTCAAGCTCCTCTCCGGATACCATATTTTCCGCCAGCTCCGTGCTGCCCTGCTCCAGCGCCTCGAAGTCCACCACGTAGTCCTCCTTCTCCGCGCGGTTGCTGTTTCTTACATAAACACCGGTCACCGTCAGCGCCGCCAGAACGAACACCGAGGACGCCAGCATGATGATTCTCTCTTTTCTGATACTGCTTCTGTTTCTTCTTGCCATGAAACTCGCCTCCTGTTTTTCTTCCGATGCCGCGCAGACCGCCCTTTGAAACACAAACAGCCCCCGCACCGGGTTTCTCTGATAGTTTTACCCAAATTTTCCGCCTTATTCAAAATTTGCTAATTCTGTCTGAAAAAAGAAGGCAGCAAGAATCTCCCGATAACTTTCCCCATTTTCCGCCATGTATGCCGCCGCATACTGGCTCATGCCATATCCATGCCCCACGCCTGTCACACGAAAAACCGCCTGTTCCTCCCTGTCCATCTCGAATGACGCGGAGGGCAGTCCGAAAAGATGGCGAAACGTCTCCCCGTCTATCTTTTCTTTTTCCCCGTTTACGTCAATATATGACACACTTGTCATATATCCTGTCCCGTCAAAAGAAAATTTTCCCTCTTCCCATAAGGTATTATCCTCAAAATCCCCCTCCAAAGCGCTTCTCAATTTTTCTACATAGCGTTCCTTATCAACCCTTACAACACTGCGGTAATCCGGCGCCTCCCTGTCCTGTTCGCAGGAAACCGCCGAAAGGTATGGGCATTTCTCGTCCCCGGCGTCTCTGGTAGAGCCGTTGCTCACTCTGAAATAAGGTGCCCGGATCGGTTCGTCCCGATAAGTCAGAATCTCCCCGGCCGTCTCTTTCACCGCCTTCCTGCTCTCCTGCAGAAGTTCCGTCGGCACCGCCGCGTCCCTATAAAACTTTGCCAGCCCGTCCCCATTTACGGCGACCCTTTTCGCCCCCTGTTCCGCGTAAAGAGCCGCCAGCTCTGTCCGCAGAAGCACCGCCTGCGCTTTTCGCGCCTCAATCCCATAGTCCCCCGGCATCACAAGGCAGAGCCTGTATGTCAAATATTCTTCCAGCGGCAGCTCCCATACCCCCCATTCCACAGACGTCTCCACCAGATATTCGTCTTCCTTTTTACTCCCTTTCAGACGATCCGCTTCCTCGCCCACATGTCCCCAGAGACAGGCACAGACATAGGGCAACAAAAAAACAAACAAAAGGAAGCTTCCTGCATCCCTTTTGTTTGTTCTTTTTGAAACGATTCCATTTTTCTTCATGTGACACCCCGCATAAATCCTATGCAGGTGTCCTGCTGTTTATACTAACCTTTTTCGTTATACACTGCCATATCCAGCTGCTGCAGCGTGGATACCGTCCCGTTCTCATACAGGAAAATCCCTGTTTTGCGGATCATGGCGTTGGTTTCATTGGTCTCTTTGGCATTCAGCGAAAACTGCGTTCCCACCCGGGAAAGACCGATGGCGCCCACTCCCAGATCAGAAAGATGATACATCTTATCCTCGCCGTTTTCATCTTTTGTCCAGATCAGAAGCTTCTCCCAGATGGGATCCGCCTCATCAATCCAGCCGTTGCCGTCCAGATCATACTTGGAAAGATCTTTAAAGCCGTCGCCGCTCTTTGTGCCGAAAAGTTCACTGCCGTCATTGATCTTCCCATCACCGTTCAGATCAAGCGCCAAAAAGCCGCTGCCCGCCTGCAGGCTTGAAATCTCTTCCTCCTCACCGTCGCAGTCCAGATCGAAGAAAAATTTCTGATCGGAAACCTGCGCAATGTTGGTATTCAGGTTAATGACCAACGGATCTTTAAATGATTTAATGGAAGTAACCATCTTTTCCTCGTAATACTCTTCAAACCTGCGGCTCATGCCAACCTCGAGATTGAAGGACAACTCCCTCCCGTCCGCAGTTTTCACCGTACCTTGAGTGGTGAAAGTGGTATGTTCCTCCTCCATGTGATAGCGCTGCATCTCAAATCCCTGCACCGAGTACATGGTCGTACCACCCGCGGCGGCTATGGGATTGTTCTGCGTGCTTCGCTGCCCGCGGAAACGGAACAGGAGCTCTATCAGAAACTCCACGCACTGCTGCTTGATTGTGCGCACTGCCTCCTGCTCGTCATTCCTCGTGGAAATATGCCACCCGCTGGTCATGTTGTTCATATGTGCGGAGAGGTCTTCCAGATTCGCCTTATCCTTGTTGCCTTCCTCTCCGGCATTCTTCTCTCCAGTGCCAAGCTGATTCTCAAAAAAAGAGTTTAATCCTTCTTTTCCGCCCATAAACGTACCGCCGATAGACCTGGCGGTCACCTGCGTTATGGAACGACTGATTCTGGAGGACTGCATCCCTATGGTACCGGAATTAATGATCAATATTCCCTCCTTCTTGTATAAGACCGTATCTTACGCCTGCCTGTGCACCAGACAGCGCCTTCCCTGACGCCTGGACATAGAAAGACGGTACTCTTATGGAAATTCCTTTTCCCTAAAAATACCGTCCCTGGTCTCAACACTATTCAAATTCCAGAAAAACAGACCCTTGGCCATGAGCCGCTTTCCTGTAATTTATATATCGGAACTTTTCTGACATACTTAATACTTTTCGTGTTTTTAAGAAGCAATGTACGCCGTATACATGCTGCTGATCTGACTCTCGTCCAGCAGCTGCTTCCATATATGCACTTCATCGTAGCTGGCGCGGAACAGTTCATCGTAACAGCTGATCCCCAGATAGGCATACACATTCTCGGCTTCCATATTTAACAGCGACACTTCCCCCGATCCGATCAACTCGCTGTTCAGATACAGATATCCCATTGCCCTTCCCTCCGCTGCTCCGGAAGAAGCAGATGCATCCGCGCAAATAGTTATATAAACCCATTCATTTAGATTAACCCATTTTTTCTGTTCCATGGAGGGACGCACCTCGCAGGAATTATTCAGAGCCGCATCGATGGTGTTAAAAATCGGCACAACCTGCTCTCCCTCCTCCGTGGTTTTCCTGTTAATGGAGAGATAACTCTGGCTGCCCCCCACATCCATCAGATGGGAACCGATCATCAGAAACGGCGACCAGTCAAACAGCTCATCCGCGCGGAACCAGAAAGAGATCGTATAAGACTCGTTCAAAGGCTCCACGCCCTGTAGAGCCACACCGTAACTACCATCCAGATATAGCGCATCTCCCTCGACCCCTTCCGTAAACAGAGGAAATACATCCTCCGACGTCTCCGGATAAGTGCCCTCGTTAAAACGTCCCACATCCCCCGCTCTCGTCACCACAACCGCATCAGTCAGCTTCCCATTAAAGGAATAGCTGTAATCCGCCTTGGGGACATTACTCAAAAGCACATCTTTTATGATCTCCTTCGAAGAGGAGTCTACCTCCGGCTTTTCCGGCCCCAATCCCGGCAGCGCAACATTTGCCAGAGCGTCCGCGGAAGATCCATCCACCGGCACACTCTCCTGAGCGTCATTATTTTGTTTTGTCCTGCTCTGCACCGCTTCATAGATCAGCACAACTGCTACAAGCAGGACAATCAATACCGAGACAAGAGGGCGCACAACGCCTCCTGCCTCTTTTTTCACCCCATTACACATAATCCCCCTAATTGTCCTGGCGTTAAAGTCTGTGTGTCATGCGAGACATTACACTTTTTAGCGTGCCAGCCTCTGCTGTCAGGCTTGGAATTGCTTCTCACACTTCTACCCTGTTGTAGTTGATGAGACAGCCCTTTAAAATAATCTGCCTCTCCTCGTCTGTCAGTTCCCCCAAAGTCAGAGTAAACGGCTGAAGCGTTCCCTCCTCCACATGTACCCGGTAAGCCTCAACAGTATCTGCTTTCTCCTCCACCGCTTTGCGGATGCCCGGGAAAAACAGGTAATCCAGATTCTTAAACGGCAGCTCTCCCGCCTCGATCAAAAACGGCAGCATTCCCCAGTTGATCAGATTGGAACGGTATCTCTTGGTCGCGTACTCGTTGGCGATATTCGCCCAGCCGCCCAGCACCTTCTGACAGCTCGCCGCCTGTTCTCTGGCGGAACCGTCGCCCGGCTTTACCGCAAAAATCGTGGAACCAAATCCGGTATTTTCATGGGACGCATCCGCGAAAGTTTTCTTGATCACACCCATCACCGGCTTCACGTCGGGATGTGCCTGACAGGGATGCTCCCCCTGCATTCTCGCCTTCTCCGCCCTCTGGATATCCTTGGCGCGCCCCACGTATTCTGGATCTTTTCTGGACAGCGTAAACTCCGCCAGCCCCAGCGGATTGGAGCGGTAGGAAGAGGTTTCCCCGGAAGGAATCAGCTCGTCCGTCGTGGTTACAGGATCATGGATCTCCGATACTACACGCAGTACCAGATTCTCCGGCAGCGCCCCCATAGCGGGCCAGTCCTTGATGTTCGGTCCAAACTGAATCTCCACGCTCTCGTCAGCCGCACCGTTGGAATCAAAGACGCGGTTCTTATAAATATTGGCATCAAAGTGATATTTGTATTTCCCGATTTCCCCGTCAAACTCAGTCGCCGGCGTAAGCATACCCCTGTTCGCCGCCGTAGCCGCGATAGACCTGGCATCCATAAGTGCAACCGAAGAAATCTGTCCGTTCTGCAGTTTAGAGCCTTCCCTGTTGGGGAAGTTTCTTGTTGAATGGCGAATGCTGAACGCATTGTTTGCCGGTGTATCGCCCGCGCCGAAGCAAGGACCGCAGAAAGCGGTTTTTAATACCGCGCCCGTCTCCAAAATCGCCGCCGCGCAGCCGTTCTTGATCAGCTCCATGTATACTGGCATGGAAGCCGGATACACGCTTAAGGTAAAGCCGTCCGAACCGATATAGGAGCCGCGCAGTATGTCCGCCGCCGCACAGATATTCTCAAATCCGCCGCCCGCGCAGCCCGCGATAATGCCCTGATCCACCATAAACTTACCGTCCACTACCTTATCCTGTAAAGAATAAGGCACCGCGCCGTCCAGACTGACTTTCGCCCGCTCCTCCACGTCGTGAAGCACATCCTTCAGATTCGCGTTCACCTCGTCAATCGTGTAGGTGTTGCTCGGGTGGAAAGGCATGGCAATCATAGGACGGACTTTTGACAGATCCACCGTAATCATGCCGTCATAATAGGTGACTTCCCCCGGATTTAATTCCCTATATTCCTCCGTCCTGCCGTGAATCTCATAAAATTCTTTTATCTGCTCATCCGTCCGCCATATGGAAGACAGACAGGTGGTTTCCGTAGTCATCACATCGATACCGATACGGAAATCCGCACTCAGTGAGGCAACGCCCGGTCCTACAAACTCCATTACCTTATTTTTCACATAACCGTTTCCGAATACCGCACCGATTATTGCCAGCGCCACATCCTGCGGACCTACACCCTTCACCGGCTCACCCGTCAGGTACACGCCCACCACACCGGGCATATTGATATCGTAAGTCTGCGACAGAAGCTGTTTCACAAGCTCCGGTCCACCCTCTCCCATTGCCATCGTGCCAAGCGCGCCATATCTTGTGTGGGAATCGGAGCCCAGAATCATCCTGCCGCCGCCTGCAAGCATTTCCCTTGCATACTGGTGGATCACCGCCTGATGGGGCGGTACATAGACCCCGCCGTACCTCTTGGCGCAGGTAAGTCCGAACATGTGGTCATCCTCGTTGATCGTGCCGCCCACCGCGCACAGCGAATTATGGCAGTTGGTAAGCACATAGGGAATCGGAAATCTGGTCAGCCCCGAAGCGCGCGCCGTCTGGATAATCCCAACGAAAGTAATGTCGTGGGAAGTAAGCTTATCAAATTTAATCTTTAATTTCTCCATATTGCCGGACGTGTTATGGGATTCCAGAATGCCGTAGGCGATGGTATTCTTCGCCGCCTCGTTTTTCGATACGTCCCGTCCGATCTTATTCTTGATCCGCGCCGCAGCGTCCGCGCCATCCGGAATAATCTCCGTTCCGTTCAGCAGATACGCGCCGCCCTGTGTCAATTCAATCATACGCTCCTCCATATTTGTGTCATTTTCCATTTGTAACTGCCTGAGGAACTGTTAAAGAATAAATCTTTAAATCTGCAAAGTTAATTCTCAGCAGTTCCTAAACCATTATAAAGGATATGAGCCGTCGGCGCAACACACTTCCCAATAACCGTTTGAATCACCCCTCCACATATTTCCTATAATACCCGTAATCCTCCTTTTTACAGTTCACCCGCATCCGCACGCCTTCCTCTGCGTACTCCGTCTCAAAAACCACCGCGTTCTCATTCAGATAGGACACTGCCCTGCCGTCCGTATACGGAATCAGAAGGGTACACTCTTTATACCCGCCGGAAAGCCTCTCCTCAATCAGACAGACCAGTTCTTCCATCCCTATCCGCTTTTTCGCTGACAGGTAAATCGCGTCCCCGGATCCCGACGAGAATGCTCCCGCGGCAAATTCACTGTGCGCCTTTGCCACCACAGGCAGGTGCGCGGTCAGTTCTTCCGCCTCCACTCCCGAAAGCCCCGGCAGCGCGTCCGCGGAAACCAGATCCGCCTTATTGTACACGTAAAGCATGGGAATACCGTCCGCCTGCAGCCTCCTTAACGTCTCGTTAGTGACGGCTATCTGCTCTTTGTAATGTTCGTCGCTGTAATCCACCACCTGTACGAGGAGATCCGCCTCCTTCGCCTCCTCCAGCGTGGAATGAAATGCCTCCACCAAATTGTGCGGCAGTTTGTGGATGAAACCAACTGTGTCCGACAGCAGAAACGCATGGTGATCCGGGGGCATAATCTTACGTACAGTGGTATCCAGCGTGGCAAAGAGCATATCCTTCTCCAGGACATACCTCTCCGCATCCTCCGTCTCGTCCGCACAATACAGGTCAAGCATAGCGTTCAACAACGTAGACTTCCCTGCGTTGGTATAGCCCACCAGCGCGACCCTCGGAAGCCCCGACTTCACACGCCGTTTTCTCTGGGTTTCCCGCTCGTTCCCCACTTCTTTCAATTCCCGCCGCAGCTCCGCCAGACGTTTTTCCAGCACACGCCTGTCCAGCTCCAGTTTCGTCTCCCCGGCGCCCCTGTTACTCATAGAGCCGCTGGCGCCGCCCTGACGGGATAATGCCGCATGAAGCCCAACCAGTCTCGGCAGCATATATTGCAGCCTTGCCACCTCCACCTGCAGTTTTGCTTCCCGGGATCTTGCCCTTCTCGCAAAGATATCCAAAATCAGCGCGCTTCTGTCCAGAATCGGTTTCTCCAGCCGCTCCTGCAAGTTCCGCATCTGCATGGGAGAGAGGGAATTGTCAAAAATGATGACATCCGCGCACAGCTCCTGCGCCATCTGCTTTACCTCATCCACCTTGCCTGTGCCGATATAGAAAGCCTTGTGCACCGCATCAAGTGTCTGGGACGTCGCGCCCGCCACTTCCATATCGCAAGCCTGCGCCAAGGCGCCAAGTTCCTCTAAAGAAGTAAGGTAATCCTCTCCATTATTTAAATTTGCTCCAACCAGCAGAACTCGTTCCATGCGTTTAAAACTCCTCCAAATCCTTTAGAAACTCCCGGAACGCCTCTTTCGCCCGCTCGATCGTCCCCGGATCATATGTGTTCAGCGCCTGCTCGTACTTGTGAAGCTCCTGTGAGATAAAATATCTTTTGTCTCCCAGACTCTCCTCATACATCCGCTCTCCCAGCGTGAGCAGGTACTTATTCTCCTCCCTGTCCCTCGGATGAATTTTCAAATAGGACAGCGTCTCGAACCGCGCCGTGATCTCCTCCGGCGTCATATCCGCATTTTTGCCGCCAAAAACCTGTTTTTCCCGCTTCCCGGTGGACACTACCTTTACCTCCACCTCCAAAATGGAATTGATGTCATAGGTGTAGGTGACATCCACCGACTCCTCCCCCGCGGGGGCGGACGGCACCTCTATATTCAACTCGCCAAGGGAGAGATTGTTTTTCGCAAAGCGGCTCTCACCTTGCAGCACGTTAACCCGGATTTTCGTCTGGTTATCCCGCACCGTATAGAGCCTTTCCGTCCGGCTTGCCGGAATAATCGTATTTCTCTCGATAATAGGGCAGAACACACCGTTCTCGAAATAACCCTTCTCCCACTCCCTGACCACTTCCGTGCCAAGCGTAAACGGGCAGACGTCGGTGAGAATCACCTCTTTGATCGCCTCTTTCCGCTCCTTCATGGCGCCCTGAATCGCCGCGCCGAGAGCTACCGCTTCGTCGGGATTGATATTCGTATCGGGTATCACCCGGAACAGTTTGCTCACAAACCTGCGAATCACCGGGCTCTTGGTCGCCCCGCCCACCAGCACTACCTTGTCAATATCGGAAAGCCGGATATGCGCGTCGGAGAGGCTGCGCCGCACGGGCTGCCTGATCTTCTCGAGCAGTTCCTCGCAGGCGCTCTCGTAGGCGGAAAGTTCCACCGTAAAGGAAAACGCCTCCTCACCGATCTTGCACTCCATAACGGAAGTCTTCCCCTCCGAGAAGCCGATCTTACATTTATCCGCCTGTTTGTGGATATGGCGCAGCGTCTTTGCATCCAGCGTTAGTCTGTCAAACTGCGGAAATTTTTCAAAAAACATTTCTTCCAGCACATTCGTAAAGTCCTCGCCGCCGAGGAAATTGTCTCCCGCCACGGCGCGCACTTCCAGAATACTGTCTATCCGCTCCAGCACGGACACGTCAAAGGTGCCTCCGCCTAAGTCGAACACCAGAAACCGCATATGACCCTGACTCTGATATAAGCCGTATGCAATTGCCGCTGCCGTCGGCTCGCTGATGATCCGCTCTACCTTAAGCCCCGCCAGCTCCCCGGCTCTTCTGGTAGCGCGCCGTCTCTCATCGTTGAAATAGGCAGGCACGCTGATTACCGCCTCCGTGACAGGCTCTCCCAGAAATGCCTCCGCATCCTCCTTTAGCGCACGGAGCACAAAGGACGAAAGTTCCTCAGCCGTAAATGTTTTATGCAGAAGGTTAAACTTCCTGCCGCTCCCCATGTCTCTCTTAAATACAGATGCCGCGCTGCCCGGATAGAGAAGCCCCCTCTCCACCGCCAGATCTCCCACATAAATCTGCTCTTCCTCATCCATACTAACCACGGAGGGCGTCAACCGTTTTCCGAGACGGTTCGGTATGATCTGCGGTCCTTCCTCCGTGAAATAAGCCGCCAGACTGTTCGTCGTTCCCAAGTCGATTCCGATAATCATTTTAACTCAAATCCCTTCGTTCTTTCTGTTTTATCGATTTTCCATACATTCTGTCCTGCAGAGTCGTTTCACTTCACAGAATCCGTTTTTCTGTGAAACAGCCGTGCCACAATTCCCTGTTTCTGCCCGGCATCCTGCTTGTGACCGTCGGATTTCCCGGAAAAGCCGCAGTCACCATTTTTTATTTTTTCCAACAGTAATTTCGCCTGCGTCACAACATTCCCGTATCTTACGGATGCCTCCTCAAGCAGCACTGCCGCTTTCTCAAATTCCCCTTCGGTATAATAATAACAGCCGAGCCAGAGAGAAGACTCATAACATTTTTTGTATGCGCAGGCGGCACAAGGCCTGAGCCGCTCCATACCATCAAACATGCCCTTCGCTTTTTCCTTCTCTCCAAGAGCGAGATAGCACCATGCCAACCATCCGCTTTGCACGGGCGCATATTGAGTATACGCCTGATAATCCTCCTCTGTTATGCCGCACTGCGCAAGGTGTTCCAGCGCTTTCTTTGCCCATCGAGCCGCTTCCTCGCGTTTCCCGGCCATATAATAATTTTTCGCCACACGCCATTCCGCTTTGAATTTTTGCCGGCTGTCTCCGTAAAGTGTCGCGGCTTCCTGATATTTCTTTGCCGCTTTCTCATAGGCGGTCACGTCTGCAAGCGAGCCTGCCCACTCCATATACAGCTCCGCCAGCTCCTGTCTGTCCGCCGCGCGCTTAAAATATGACCGCTTCGCATTGTCATAAACAGCCAGCCCTTCCCCGGTCTTTCCCATTCGGATCAATGTATCAGCGATATTGCTGTAATAATCTTCATTGTCCCCCAGTTCTTTCCGTCTCTCCTCCTGCACCTGCAAAACCTGCTCCGAACGATTCATCCTTTCGTAACAAGCGGTAAGCGTATCCCACAAGGCGCTGTCCGCCGGGAAAATCGCCAATCCCTCCCTGCAGCAGACAATGGACTTTTCATAATTTCCCATCTTCCGCAGACATTCCGCCATGCCCCGGTAGCCCTTGACGGATGTGTCCCTCGCTCCCATCGTCTCCACCGCACGCTTATATGCCTCGTACGCCTTTTCATACTGTATGTCATTCTTATAGGTAATACCGATATTCTGCCAGAGAATATAAATCTCGTCCTCTGGAACCGTTCCGGCTGCAATCGCCGCCTCATAATCCGCCACGGCAAGCGCTGTCTCCATGGCGTCCGAATACAGATTACCTCTGTCCCAGAGGCGGTAGCCCCTGTTCTGGGTAATCTCCATCTGCTTATTGATATAGCGCAGCGCCTCCTCATAATCCGCACGCTTATATTCCTCGTTGTACAGACTCCTGTAACATTGGTAAAGCCTCAAATTCGTGTCGCGGTAAGTCTCGTCCTGCTCCACTGCCTTTATATAGTAAGTGACAGCCTGCCTCCACTCCTCCGCCACCTGATGGCAGACGCCTATGCCAAAATAATATTCCGTGTGGTGATAAACTTCTTCCAGCCTCTTATACTGCACAAGCGCCTTGTCAAACTGCTCCGAATCCCGCAGGAGATTACCCAGTACAAGCGCATAGTAAGGCTCCTCCGGATCAAGCATCATCGCTCCCTGAACAAGCTCAATCGCCGTACCAAGCTTCTCGTCCGCCTCAAATATAAGCCCCTTTTCAAAAATCAGCTCGGCACGGTCAAGTGCATCACTGTCCTCCCCGGCAGCCCCTTTCTCCTGCGCTTCCTTTGTCTCCTTAAGAAGCGCGTCCAGTATTTCCAGAGGACGTTTCCGACCTTCCGCGTCCTCCGAAAGCATTCGCAGAATCTTTGCCTCCTGGAAACGCAGCTTTTGGGAAAACTCCACTTCATTTTCTCTTGCCCGCTCTATCACGCCAAGCGCATCCTTGTACTGGTTATAGTCATAAAAGATCATCGCCGCGTAGAGGTACGGTTTATCAAAGCCCGCATACAGGTCAATGGCACGATAGTAATCGTCCACCACCTGCTGTGCCTTGCTCATATGGTAGCACGCCTCCTGCCTGACGAGATAAGCGGGATAAAACCCGTCGTCTGTCTCCAGAATGTCGTCGCAGACCTCTGTCGCCTTCTCATACTCCTTCTGGGCAAGATACCTGTCCGCCAGATAATATTTGCAGTCGATACGGATCCTTTCGTCCGCCTCCAGTTCAATCGCCGTCTTAGTCTCCCGCTCTCCTTCGTCCGGCTTTTCGGTACAATAATAACAGACGCCAAGAAGCCGGTGGCTCTGTGCCGCTTTGGACGCCTTCTCCTTCTCGTCATCTTCGTTTTCCTGCACGCATTTCAGATGCGCCTGATATACAGGAATCGCTTCCACGTAACGCTCCAGCCTGTAAAGAGCCCATGCCTTCAGCTCGAGACCGTCCTCCTCCGTTTCCAGTTCGCTGTCCTGCGCAAGCAGGTCAAGAATATCCTCATACCGCTCGAGATCAAACAGACGCCACCCCAGAAATGAGCGCAGTTCTTTCCCTGAAAGTTCCCCGTGAGGTTCCCCTTTGTCAAGCGCTTCCCGCAGTATGGGAACGAGCGCGTTGTCAATCTCCTTCTGCAGTTCCAACAGCTCCTCATCCCGCCGGTTCACCTTAATCAGCTCATTTACATACTTGCCCGCCTGATCCCATTCCTTCTGGTCCACGAGATGATGCATGGCGAAATATTTCGCCATATAGTAATCCGGCTCCTCGGCAAGAACCGCCTCCCACTGCGCAAATCCTTTATCTTCCTCCCCCGTATCATAGAAGATTTTCCCAGTCCAGACCCGGACATAACCGTCCTCTGGATATCGCCCGATCAGCTCCTGCGCCAGCTCCCTTTCCTTTTCGCATTCCTTTAGGCGGATAGAAAGGCGTAGCCGTTCCACATCCTCATATGGATGGTAAACGCCATGCCTTTTCATATCCGAAAGCTTCCGGGACACGCCCTCCGTCTCATCGTTCTCCAACCGATTTTTGATATCAAAATACTCCTTGATATAATCGTCCGCCTCCTCATCGTTCTCCGGCTCACAGCCTTCAAGCGCCTCAAACAGGCTGTAATCGAGAAAATCGCCCGTATTGACATGATACTCAATATGTCTCAGAAAATTGACATGGAACTCCTCTTTCAGCGCGTCAAAATCTTCCATCACATGAAACGTCTGATCAAGCAGCACCCATACAGTCTGCGGCAGAAAAGAATGCCCTGCCAAAAAGCCGAGAAGCTGTCCTCTTGCTTCCAAAAACGTGTCCAGACCTGCGCAGACCGGGTCACCAAAAAGCGCTTTCCAGTTCTCCGCCTCTCTGCGCAGAAGGATGTCCCGGTAAATTTCCCGCACGCGCTTCATCCACAGTCCGATCTCACCCTGCGGCTCTTCCTCATCTTCCTCATCCTGCTGCCTTGCAAAACGGAGCGCCTCCTCATATGCCTCACGCAGACGCTTAAAACCCTCCGGGTCGTCCTCCGGGTTCGTGCCCTTTAAAAGCGCAAGATAACTCTGTCTGATCTGCTCTTCTTCCTTCGTCTCCGAAAGTCCCAATATCTGAAATGCCAGTTTTTTATCCATAGCGAATCCTCCCAATTTCCGTCTCCCTTATCATAGCATATATTTTTCTCAAAATCGAGCAGAGCGTGCAGACAATGCTATGCCATATGCGGACATGTGCATACAAAGAATCCCCGGATCAGCTTTATAACCGCCCGGGGATTTTCGTCTGTCGACGCCGCCTCAGCCGGGCGACGCTCTATTTCATAATGAATTACGCTTTCTTAATGGTCTTCGTATCAGTCACAACGGGCTCCTTCGGGACCACGACCTTATCCAGCTTCCAGATCTCATCCACATACTCCTGAATGGTTCTGTCGGAAGTGAATTTGCCGGAGCATGCCACATTTAAAATCGCGCTTCTCGCCCAGCCCTTCTCATTCCGGTAAGCCGCCTCCACCTTTCTCTGCGCCTCCGCGTAAGCCTTGAAATCCTTCAGTATAAAGTAGGTGTCCGCCTTCGAGGTGCTCTGCGTATTCAGCAGAGAATTGTAAAGGGAACGGAACAGATCCGGATCGTTAGGCGAATAGGTGCCATTGATAAGCTGCATCAGCACCTTGCGCACGTCGGGATCGTTGTTGAAAATATCCGTGGGATGATAGCCGCCGTAATTCTCGTAATGGATAACCTCGTCGGAAGACAGACCGAAGATAAACGCGTTCTCCTCTCCCACTTCCTCCACAATCTCCACGTTGGCGCCGTCCATGGTGCCGATCGTCAGCGCACCGTTCAACATGAACTTCATGTTACCTGTGCCGGACGCCTCCTTGCTGGCAGTGGAAATCTGCTCGGACACATCCGCCGCCGCGAAGATGATCTCCGCGTTGGACACACGGTAGTTCTCAATAAACACCACTTTGATCTTTCCGTTGATTGCCGGGTCGTTGTTCACCACATCCGCCACGGAATTGATCAGCTTGATGGTCAGCTTCGCGTTCTTGTAGCCCGCCGCCGCCTTCGCGCCGAAAATGAACGTCCTCGGATAGAAATCCATATCCGGGTGCTCCTTCAACTCATTGTAGAGATACATCACATGCAGAATATTCAAAAGCTGTCTCTTGTACTCGTGCAGACGCTTCACCTGTACATCAAAGATAGAGCGGGGATCCACCTCAACACCGTTGTGCTCCAAAATATACTCAGCCAGACGCACCTTGTTCTGATACTTGATGTTCATAAACTCCTGCTGCGCCTTCTCGTCGTCAGCATAGATTTTCAGCTTATTGATCTTCGGCAGATCCGTGATCCAGTCGCTGCCCACATGATCGGTCACCCAGTCCGCAAGGAGCGGGTTCGCGTGAAGCAGGAAACGTCTCTGGGTAATGCCGTTTGTCTTGTTGTTGAACTTCTCGGGCATCATCTCATAGAAATCTTTCAATTCCTGATTCTTTAAGATCTCCGTATGTAATCTCGCCACACCGTTCACTGAGTAGCCTGCAGCGATCGCCAGATGCGCCATCTTCACCTGACCGTCGTAGATGATCGCCATCTTTCTTACCTTCTCGTGGTTGCCGGGATACATCTGCTCGATTCTCGCAATGAAGCGGCGGTTGATCTCCTCCACGATCTGATACACTCTCGGAAGCAGTCTCGAAAACAGCTCAATGGGCCATTTCTCCAGCGCCTCGGACATAATCGTGTGATTCGTGTACGCACAAGTCTTGGTCGTCACTTCCCACGCCTCGTCCCATGTCAGGTAATGCTCGTCCATCAGAATGCGCATCAGCTCCGCCACCGCTACGGTAGGATGGGTATCATTCAACTGGAAGGTCACCTTTTCATGGAACTTCCTGATATCATCATGATTTCTCATATACTTCGCCACTGCCGTCTGCACCGATGCGGAGATGAAGAAATACTGCTGCTTTAAGCGAAGCTCCTTGCCCGCGTAATGATTGTCGTTGGGATAGAGCACCTCCACGATATTTCTCGCAAGGTTTTCCTGCTCCACCGCTTTCTGGTAGTCGCCCTTATCAAATGAATCAAGCTGGAAGCAGTTTACCGGCTCCGCGTCCCAGATACGGAGAGTATTGACGATACCGCTGCCGTAACCGACAACTGGCAGATCATAGGGAACCGCTGTCACCGCCTGATAGCCCTCCTGTTTAAAGTTGCTCCTGCCATTCTCATCCACATATACATTTACATAGCCGCCAAAACGCACTTCCTTCGCATACTCCGGTCTGCGCAGCTCAAATGGGTTGCCGTCTTTGAGCCAGTTATCCGGCACCTCCACCTGATAGCCGTCACGGATCTCCTGCTTGAACATACCGTAGCGGTAGCGGATGCCGCAGCCATAGGCTTCATAGCCAAGCGTTGCCAAGGAATCCAGGAAACATGCCGCAAGACGACCTAAGCCCCCGTTGCCCAGCGCCGCGTCGGGCTCCTGATCTTCCACAACGTTGATATCAATGCCAAGCTCTGCGAGCGCCTTCTCGAACGCTTTATATGCCTGCAGATTGATCATATTGTTGCCGAGCGCCCTGCCCATCAGAAATTCCATGGACAGATAGTAAACCATTTTCGGATCCTGTCTCTCGAACTCCTTCTGGGACGCTAACCACTGATCCACTATGGCGTCCTTAACCGCGTAGGATACCGCCTGGAAAATCTGCTGGTCAGTCGCCTCCTCCAGCGTCTTTCTGTAAAGGGTTTTTACATTATAAAGGACGCTTCTCTTAAAGAGCTCTGTATCAAAAGTTTTCGCCGGTACATTTTTAATCATCTCTCTCCTCCTCGTTAACCCTGCTGTCAGACAAGTTTTCTTGCATTCCTTTCTATTATAGCCTGATTTTCTATTTTTGACTATACAAAGATTAAAATTTAACATTTTGCATCACGGAATTTATTCTTTATAGTTATGAGCGGGTCAATACTCATAAAGCACGCGGATTTTCCCGCTCTCTATATCCTTGCAGTAGCACACGCTCCTGCCGCGCACATAGCCGTCCCGCCAACCGATGCTGTACTCCTTACTGTATGTCAGATCCGTCACGGTAAAGAAAAGTTTTCCTTCCAGATACTCTATATCCTCGATCTGCTGCACAATATGTCCGTCCACATGCGTTCGGATGCCCAGCTTTTTGCTTTCCTTTTCCGAGAGCAGCACATAACAGACACCGGATGTGTCAGGATAGAACAGAATCGCGTCCGCACCGTCTGCCGCCACATAGCTGTGCGGCTGGTCTAAATAGGTCTGATCGGCGTCCCGCACCACGATGTCATCGACAGTTTTTCCCCGCAGGACAACCTGCTGCATGTCATCCTTCCAGAAACCAGTCCTCTGATCGGGCAGCTGGCAGAACAGTACGCTGTCTGTGCCATCGTCATACAGATAAAAGTTCTCCGTAGGAGAATGATCCACAAGACGGGTAAATCCGCTGCCATCTTTTTTTACGCGATATATCATGCCGCCGGAATACACATGTGCCGTGCCGTTGGTCGTACCCACGGAAAAGTAAAGCTCATCTCCCAATATCTGAAAACAGGAAATAAAAAGCGGCGATTCCGTCGCGTTTAACAAAAAATCCGCCGACACACAGTCTTCCGCATACTCCCGCATGGTGACCGTCGCCAAATCCTTTGTATTTCCCTTGTAATCAACAGAATACAACGTCAGATCATAGGGCTGTTCATACTCCTCTTTCTCATGCCTTACCAACTTGGATAAAAATACCGCTTCCTCCGTAGCGCCCAGATATTCCGTCCCATGATACAGACCTTTTCCCGATATCAGGAGATGTTCCTCCCCATCCCGTCCGTCGATCCATGTGATCCCATATCCGTCGTCTCCCGCGTACCCGCCTGTCTCACAAATGATTTTGTCGCCCTTCACCGCATAGATGCTGCGGGCACTGTATTCCTTTACCCCGCTCCCGTCCAATTCACAGGAATAGACAACCGCACGGGTGATCTGCCGCCCGTTTTCGCGCGTCTGCACGTATTTGTGGGAATAAATTCTGCCACCCACAATGTAAAGCTCATCACAGCCATCATCCACGCCGGCCTGCGTCACACTGCCGTCCGGCTCCATGCACATCAGCTCCTTTGCCGTGCCCGCAACCGGTTCAAAATACGCCCACAGTCCACCTTCGTCCAGATCTTCATCGGAATACTGCCGATAGTAAATCTTACCTTCCCATTCGGCGTACACCCTGTTCTCCATAGCCGGAAGGGCCGACAGCTCCTCCGACACCGGACTGCATCCATACTGAGATTCGCTTTCCTGTGCCGCCACATTTCCTCCGGCGCCGCCCACGAAGCCTGCCAGAATCACAACCGCCAGGGTACGCCAGAGAACCGCCGCGGCATTTCTCAATATTTTCCTCTTTCTCAATGTTTTCTCATTTCTTCTCCATCCGCCGCAGGCAACTATATTTTCTGGATACCGATCGTCACGGTCTCCCCGTTCACGTTCCACTCTTTGGAAACCGCCAGATCTTCTCCCGTGCCGATGCTCTCAGCCAGTACCTTCCCTGCAATCACAGCCTCGTTCTCCGCGGCGATCTGCGCCACCTTCTCATTGCCGTTCAGGGAAACCCTGATATGGTCCATCACCTCAAAATCCGCATCCTTACGCATGGTCTGGATCTTGCTGATGATCTCGTAGACAAAGCCCTCCTCGATCAGCTCTTCCGTCAGGTTCGTATCAAGCACCACCGTCACATAATTGTCTGCCTCCGCCACAAAACCGTCCTTCTGCGCCATATCAATGAGCAGATCCTCCTCCGCAAGAGAAACTGCCACACCGTCTACGTCAAACTGCAACGCCCCCTGCGTTTTCAGGGTATCCATCGCCGCGCTGCCGTCCATTTCGGACAGATACGCCTTGATGCCGCCAAGCTGTTTGCCGTATTTCGGACCGACGGTCTTGAGCTGGGGCTTGAAGCTGTAAGTCGTGAACGCCGACACGTCGTCGGAAAACACAATCTGCTTTACATTTAACTCATCCTTCACGATATCCTGATAGAAGTCGTCGAGAACGCTCTCCGCCTTCACATACATGGTGCCGATGGGCTGGCGGTTCTTGATGTTCGCCGTGTTTCGCGCCGCGCGCCCCATGACAACGATCTTTAACACCTCTTCCATGGATTCTTCCAGCTTCTTGTCGATCATTCCCTCGTCCGCGGCCGGGAAGTCGCAAAGATGAATGCTCTCCGATGCGTCCTTGTCAATGCTGCACACCAGATTGCGGTAAATTTCCTCCGTCATAAACGGAATCATCGGTGCGGCGCACTTGCAGATATCCACAAGCGCCGTATAAAGGGTCATATAAGCGTTGATCTTATCCTGCTCCATGCCCTTCGCCCAGAAACGCTCCCTGCTCCTTCTCACATACCAGTTGCTCATTTCATCCACAAAGTTGTCCAGAACGCGCGCCGCCTCGGGGATTCTGTAATTGTCCAGATGGTCGTCCACTTCCTTGATGGCAGTGTTCAGCTTGGAGAGCAGCCACTTATCCATCACCGGAAGTTTATCGTATTCCAAAGCATACTTCGTCGCGTCAAAATTGTCGATATTCGCATACAGCACGAAGAACGCGTAGGTGTTCCAGAGCGTGCCGAGGAACTTGCGCTGCCCCTCCTGCACTGCCTTTCCGTGGAAACGGTTGGGCAGCCAGGGTGCCGAATTGATATAGAAATACCAGCGGATCGCATCCGCGCCGTAAGTCTCAAGCGCCTCAAAAGGATCCACTGCGTTGCCCTTGGACTTGCTCATCTTCTGCCCGTTCTCGTCCTGCACATGCCCCAGCACGATCACGTTCTCGAAGGGCGCACAGTTAAACAGGAGCGTGGATTCCGCCATCAGGGAGTAAAACCACCCGCGCGTCTGATCCACCGCCTCGGAGATAAACTGCGCCGGAAACTGGCTGTCAAACAGCTCTTTATTTTCAAACGGATAGTGATGCTGCGCAAAGGGCATCGCGCCGGAATCAAACCAGCAGTCGATCACCTCCGGCACACGCTTCATGGTTCCGCCGCACTCGGGGCAAGTGCAGGTAATCTCGTCGATATAAGGTCTGTGCAGCTCCACGGTCTTCGCCGCCGCATTGCCGCTCATTTTTTCCAGTTCCTCGCGGGAACCGATGGCATCCATATGACCACAGCCCTCGCACTCCCACACATTTAAAGGCGTACCCCAGTAGCGGTTACGGGAAATGCCCCAGTCCTGAATGTTCTCCAGCCAGTTGCCGAAACGCCCCTCGCCGATGGATTCAGGAATCCAGTTCACCGTCTTATTGTTTCGCACCAGATCGTCGCGCACTGCCGTCATCTTGATAAACCATGACTCGCGCGCATAGTAGATCAGAGGCGTATCGCAACGCCAGCAGAACGGATAGTCATGCTCAAACTTGGGCGCATCAAAAAGCTTTCCTTCTTTATCTAAGTCTTTGATCACCTCCGGGTCAGCCTTTTTCACAAACAGCCCCGCGTAAGGCGTCTCCTCCGTCATGTTGCCCTTGCCGTCCACGAACTGCACAAAGGGCAGGTCGTACCTGCGTCCCACCTGCGCGTCGTCCTCACCGAAGGCGGGCGCGATATGCACGATGCCGGTACCGTCCGTCATGGTAACGTAACTGTCGCAGGTCACATAATGGGCTTTCTTTTTCTGTTTTGCCGCTTCCTCGCCCGCGCAGGCAAACAGCGGCTCATACTCCTTGTATTCCAAGTCCGTGCCCACATAGGTTTCCAACACTTCATATGCCGGCTTTCCGTCCTCAGCCAGCTTGCCAAGCACCGTATCTAAAAGCGCCTGCGCCATATAATAGGTATAGCCGTCCGCCGCCTTCACTTTCACGTAGGTTTCCACAGGGTTCACGCAGAGCGCCACATTGGAGGGCAGCGTCCACGGCGTGGTCGTCCACGCAAGGAAGTAAGCGTCCTCACCCACCACCTTAAACCGGGCGATGGCGGAGCGCTCCTTCACCGCCTTGTAGCCCTGCGCCACCTCGTGGGAGGACAAGGGCGTGCCGCAGCGCGGGCAGTAGGGCACAATCTTGAAGCCTTTGTACAGCAGTCCTTTGTCCCAGATCTGCTTGAGCGCCCACCACTCGGACTCGATGAAATTATCGTGATACGTCACGTAAGGGTCGTCCATATCCGCCCAGAAACCGACCGTGCCGGAGAAGTCCTCCCACATACCCTTGTATTTCCAGACAGACTCCTTACACTTGCTGATAAACGGATCAAGCCCGTACTCCTCAATCTGCTCCTTGCCGTCCAGACCCAGCAGTTTTTCCACTTCCAGCTCCACCGGCAGTCCGTGCGTATCCCATCCCGCCTTACGGGGCACCATATACCCCTTCATAGTGCGGTATCTGGGGATCATATCTTTGATGACACGCGTCAGCACGTGCCCGATATGGGGCTTGCCGTTCGCCGTCGGCGGCCCGTCATAGAATGTGTAAGTGGGACCTTCCTTGCGGGAATCCATACTCTTCTGAAAGATATCGTTTTCCTTCCAGAAGGTGCATACTTCTTTTTCTCTGTCCACAAAATTCAGGTTTGCGTCAACTTTCTGATACATAGCGTCCTTCCTTTCAGTTTTTCTAGTTTCCTGCGTATAAGCAGCGAATAAACTGCTTATACGCGCAAAAACCCCCGTCCCGTAAAAGGACGAGGGTAAAGTTCTCGTGATACCACCTGTTACGACGTACCGACCAACCGTGCGCGTTAAACAGCACATACCTCTTTCGCCGTTTCACATAACACGATTTGTCTATACGGTTCCCGATAACGGCGGGACGCCGTCAGAGCCTACTGTCTCACCGCCCGCTTTCCGGCTCCTTCGGAACGGATGCTGCGAAAACGGCGAAGGTTCAGTCTGAAACTCAGAAGTGATTTTCCCTGACTTTCTACTCATACCGGTCTTGCACCCTCACCGGCTCGCTGCAACTTTTAAAAATCAGGTACTGTCTTCCTCAGTGTCTTTATCCATGATAACTGCTTATCATTTTGGCATTGAAACATAAAAATGTCAAGGAAATTTGACGTTTATTTTCACGGATGCGTTCGTTCTGCACTTTTATCTTTCCCATGCTTTTCAAAAACAGATCGGTTCCACCTCCTCGTTTAACGGCTTCATCTCATACTCCGGCAGGCTGTCCAGAAGTTCTTCCAGACAGAGGGTTGTGCTGCCGACCACGTCATGGGCGAGCAAGACGACTTTCTTCCGTCCAAGTGTCGTTTCCACACCATTTTTTATCAGCTGCTTCGGATCCGGATTTTTGACCGCATCCTCCAGACTTGCATTCCAGTCGTAATATATGTAGCCCCTGTCCGTCATCTCACGGATGATTGCCTTGCCCGTTTTCTTATTATATGCGTTGACGCTGCCGCCCGGGAAACGGAACAGGTTTGTCTCCACCCCCGTCACTTCATACACGGTCTGTCTCGCCTTTTCAAAATCCGCCACATAACTGTCCACGCTCGCATACAGGGCATCGTAGTCATGTTTATCGCAGTGGATACCTATGGTATGTCCCTCCGCAACGATCTGCCGCGCCACCTCTGGATGCTGCCTCACATTCTCCCCCACCAGAAAGAATGTCGCCTTGATATTTCTCTCCCGCAATATTTCAAGCACCTTTCGGGTATTTTCCTCGGAAGGTCCGTCGTCAAAGGTCAGGTACATGGTCTTTGGATGAAAATAATAGGCAATTCCCTGCACAATACCGCCCGCGATCTGCTGCTGATACTCCGCCAGGTTTAATTTCCTGCGCTCCCCTGCATTGGAGAGAAATCCCGTCTCAATCAGACATGCAGGCATGGAAGTGTTTTTCGTCACATAAAAATCCGCATCGCTCCGCAGCTCCCGCTCTGTGGCTTCTGTGCTTTTCAAAGTCTGCTGTCTGATCAGCTGCGCCAGTCTTTTGCTGTCCGTCCGACCGTCATCCTCCGTATACCACACTTCCATCCCGTTCGCACTGGCGCCTTCTTCCGTTGCGTTCTGATGAATGCTGATATAAATATCCGCGCCTGACCGATTTGCCTCCGCCACGCGCATTTCCTTCGAAACGTAAGTATCCGTTTCTCTTGACATGATCACCTGGTATCCCTGTTCCTTCAACTGGTCCCTTACAAGCAGCGCTATCGCCAGATTCAGGTCTTTTTCCCGAACGCCCTCTCTGGAACAGCCCTCGTCCGTGCCGCCGTGCCCCGGATCCAGATAAACCGTCGGAATATGCACAGCCGCCGGCTGTACACCCTCTCCCTCATCGGAAGCTGCTGTCTGCTCCGTCACCAAAACGGCGGGAACCGCTGCCTCCTTCTCCCATACCGCCTCTGTCTCTTCCCCGCCAAGCGGCAGCGCTGCCGCCGCTTCTGTTTTCGTATGCTGCAGCTTTTCCGTCAGGAACCGAACGCCGCCCGCCGACACAAATTTCACCGATATCATTACCGTCAGACTGACAATACACACTGCGGCTGTCAATGTATATGTCCTCCTTAACAGACGTCTTTTTCTCTGCTCCCTCGTCTCATAACCGCAGACATATTCCCACGTGAACGACGATTCCCCGTACATAACTGATGCTCCTCTCTTGTATGCTTTACATTTCAAGCGTACAAAAGAGGAGCATCATAATCTCATCTAAGTTGCATCAAAACCCCATAATATTTGCATCAAAAACCCATCTTTTTTGCATCAAAGTTGCATCATCGCCTCTCTGTTATCTGGATATTTTTAAGAACAGTTCATTGATCCCCTCGTAGAATCCCAGAGTCACCACCGTCTGTCCGCTCCCCATGCCCGCAAATACATATTTGCGAAAATACGGGGTCGTTTCCAGAAGAGGGTTGTCCGACTCATAAGGCGCAGGTTCGCCAAGCCCCATATATGCCGCCCATTCCGCCACCAAGGCGTCCGCGTCGATCTCTTCCCACAGAAGCGGCGTCCGCACATAAAATTCATATATTTTTCCGTCGTCCGCATCGATATAGGCATCCATCAGGCGGTTTGTCTTATCCGCGTTTTTCTGGGAATTGGAGAGACTCATTTTCCAGACTGCCACATTGTTGCGCGGCTCCAGCACATCGATCGCCGAGTAGAGTGTCACGTCGTAGGAAGACGCATCCACTTCCCTCACCTGTTCGGGCAGGATTCCCTTTCCCTTGAGCAGCTTAATCCCTTCATTGCATGTGACATAGATCTGCTCGTCTGTGATCTCCCTGCCGGACGGTCCCCTTCTGTTCACCACAAAGGCATAGGAACCTTCCAGTTCCGAATAATCCACCTCCTCATCCGCTTCATGCGTCATGGCGCTCATCTCACTCTCCGGGAACGTCTGACTGCTCAGACAGCACGAAAGGATATAAAGTTTCTCATTGCTGTTCATCTGGTAACGGTAGCCCTCCCCGGCGTTTTCCACGCTTTCCGTATGCGGGCTGTCCAGAATCTCCTTGTCTTTATACTCCGCCAGCGCCTCCGGTCCCCATATGGAAATAAACATTGCAAGCGCCGCCAACAGCGGAGCCGCCAGATAATATACCTTATTCTTCATATGTACTATTCTCCGCATGTGTGCATCCCTATTCCTGCACCTCTAAAGTGCAAGCAGGAAGCTGAAACAGGAGCCTTCCCCAACCTTACTCTCTATCTGCAGCTCGCTGTGATGTATCTTTAAAATCTCCGCACAGAGCGCAAGCCCGAGCCCCGCCCCGTTCTTGCTTCTCGCCCGGGACTTGTCCACCATGTAAAACGCCTTGACGATCTTACTCTGCTCCGCCTCCGGTATGCCGATGCCGTAATCCCTCACCGCAATCCGATAACCGCCATCGACTATCTGTCCTGTCACCTCAATCACACCCATCCTGCCAACGGAAGTCTCCGCCCCGGTCACGCCAGCCATATCCGCACCCGCACCGCCAGTCTCCGACGCCTTGCATGCATTGTCAATCAGATTTACCAGCACGGTCTTGATCAGATTCGCTTCCATCCGCACCACGGCTTCCTCGTGAGCGAAACGAATATCCGCCTCCCTTTTCTCCGCAAACATTTCCCGCAGATAGGCGAACAATTCTCCCACCGGCGTTTCCTGCAGCTGCGCCTCATCCTGTTTCGCCACAATGATATCCAGCAGGCGGAATGACATTGCCTCTAATCGTTTTCCCTCCGTGTAGATGTAGTTTGCCGACATGATACTCTTTTCCTCATCCATCTTGTGGGAGCGCAACATATCCGCGTAGCCGATAATCGCCGTCAGAGGCGTTTTCAGTTCGTGGGCAAAGGCCCCCATGAACTCTTCCCTCGCCTCAAGCTCCTCCTCCAGCTTGCAGATATTTTCCTCAAGCGCGTTTGCCATCCTGTTGAAATCCCCGGTGAGCTGCCCCAGCTCATCCCGGCTGATCTGTCTGGCGCGGTATGTGTAATCCCCCGCCGCCATTTCCTTGGTTGCCCTGGTCAACAGGCGGATCGGCTTCGTCAGCAGAGAGGCAATAAAAAGCATAATGACCGTTCCGATCAACAGTATGACCACAGTCACTTTCCGATACAGCGAAAACCCCATGGCGCGTTCCGTGAAAACCCCCGTCACATCCTTCATGGTTTCCAGATAAAGAATCCGATTCAGCGCATTGATGGATACACAGGTGTGCACATAGAAACCATCCTGCGCGCGAATCACACGGTAGGATTTGGTATGCTGGTCTGTCTGCGGAAGCAGCCCCTCATCCGCAGTAAACCCACCGCTTGTATATAATATGTTTTTCTCCTCATCCGCGATCCGTAAAAGACGCCCGCCGCCCTGTCCTCCCATTTCCAGCTTGGACGCGATCTCCTCCACCACACTGTCGGGCAGGACGCTGTATTTGAGCGGCACATTCAAAGCCGCCGTCTCAAAGGCAAAACTCAGGATACTGCTCTCGTCGAGCGCCTGACCCACTTCTCTGTCCATAGAGGTCTCAAACACATAATTTACAAAGTAAAATCCGCTGAATCCAAGCGCCAGTGCCAGCACGATCATGGTAGACAGCACTAATTTGATTGAAAATTTCATTCCTGCACCTCTAAGCGGTAGCCTACCTTGTATACCGCTACCAGATTATGCTCCCACCCCAGCTTCTTTCTCAGGCGCTGTACATGCAGGTCAAGCGTGCGGCTGTCCGCAAAGTATTCCCCTTCCCACACCTTTTCATATAGAGTTTCCCGAAACAGCGCGACGTTTTTATTCTTCATAAAAAGCAGCAGCAGCCCAAACTCTTTGTTCGTCAGTTCTATGGGACGTCCCGCCTTGGTCACCCTGCGCGCGTCCAGATCCACCGTCACGTCTCCCGCTGTAAGATGCTGTTCCGTTTTGTTATAACGGCGCAGCACTGCCTCCACCCTCGCCACCAGTTCCACCACGTCAAAGGGTTTTACGAGATAATCATCAGCGCCCAGCTTCAATCCCTTCACCCGGTGCTTCACCTCATGTTTGGCGGTAATAAAAATCACCGGGATTCCCAGCGGGCGTATGTACTCCATCACATCATACCCGTCCGCCCCCGGCAGCATAATATCCAGAAGGACAAGTTCAAACTCTTCCTTTTCAATCAGGTCAATCGCCTCCAGACCATCCTGCACCGACGTGCAGTGGTAACCAGCGGAAGATAAATTTAAGTCTATCAAATCACAGATCGGTTTTTCATCATCTACAATCAGTATTTTAATCATTTGTGGACTGCCACCCCCAATATGCCCGCGCTTTCTCTACCAGTATTTCCATCGTGTCTTCGTCGCTGCAGCGGTAAGTATCCCGGATTTCCGTATCCGGCTCAAACCCGCCGGTTCTCTGATAATAGATCCGGTAGTCGCTCTCGACGAGAAGCTCCCCGCCCTCACCCTCATAGCTGTATCTGGCAAGAATTACAATGTCTTTGAGCCCGTCCCCGTCAATATCCCGGCAGGTGACACCCTTGAGCGCATAGAGATTGTCGTACTCTCCCATCGGCTGCAGCACGGAGACAATGTCTCCCTGCTCGTTCACCAGATAAATCATAAAAATGTCATAGTCCGCAATCCGATATGTTCCCGGCGTCACCTGCAGTTTCCCCAGCTTGCCGAAAGTCCGCAGATAACATTGCTCCGAAATGACACGGAAACGGTTTCTCAACAGTTCCTGCAACGTGGTCGCCGTGTACAGAAACTCCGTGGAGTCTCCGTCCCGGACAAAAGCCGCTATGGAATCCGCACTTTTATTCATTCCGAAACGGTTGATTTTTTCCGAAATCCGATAATCCCTGTAAAAACCGTTTCCCGTCTGATTCTGAAAAAGCACGTCCCCGACCTTATAGGTTTCACCCGCATAGGAGCCGCTCTCGTTGACACAGGCGGTAATCAAAATAATATCCATCCTGCCGTCCCGGTTCAGATCCTGAAAGGAAACCGCCGCAAGGGACTGCACCGGCTGTCTCATTCGCCCCCTGACACAGTAATTCGTCTCCAGCTGTTCCGTCCGATAAAGAATCCTCCCATCCACATCCACAATAAACAACGCCAGACGGTTATATTTTCCGTCAAAAGCCGGCACCATCAAAGTGCTGTCCTCGTTATCAGGGTCCAGCGGAAAAATCTGGTCCTCCACCACCCTGAAACCGCCGCCCGCGATCCCGCCCCGATTCTCGATCGACATGAAACGGTCATAGTAATCCTCGTACTCCGCAAGCACAGAAGTCTCATCTGTATTTGTCGGCGCCGCCTGCACAACAAGTCCCATAAACAGCAAACAGCAGATCACTGCCGCCGACGCAAGTGCACCCCTGTATCTACGCATCCTTTGTCACACTCCTACATGGCATAGTCATTTGCCGCTTCCCTCTCTCTCAAACACCGCTTTCACATGCAGACCGTTTACCGGTATCTCCAATTCCAGCGATGTCTCCGCGATCGTTTCCTTCTCCTGCCCCGCGCTTATTTCCCAACCTGCAAAACGATATCCTTCATTTGCCGCTGCCGAAATGGTAATCGGATAATCCGTAAAATATTCCCCCTTCCATTTCCCCTGCTCGTCAAAGGCAGGCGTTATTGTATTCAGCGTAATCTGCCCCGCAGCCATGTCCGGCATTTCGATCTCAACAGGCGCAAGGCAGCCTTCCAACCCAAAATTCTCTTTCAGATGCTGTGCGGCATATGGTTTCCTGCCCCTGATAAATGCCTGGATATCCGCCACTTCCTCATCAAAACGATACAGCTCCTCTTCCCCGTAAAACCGCCGCAGGTGTACCTCCAACGGCTCCCGCATCAAGGCAAGCCATTCCTCGATCACCCGCTCCGTATTCTGCACCGAAAAAGTTTCATTGGCGAGATCCATGGAAGTGAGGGTAAACTGCCTTTTAAACGCATCACTCTTACATAAATTGCGAAACGCGGAGCTGCTCCTCATGGCACTGCCCAGTGTATCCTGCTCCAGCACCCTTTTCCGAAGTGAACCCGTGTTGACGTCAAACAGCATCCAGCGCCATCTTCCGTCTTCAAAATTCACTGCCCCCACTGCTTTTTCAGCCGGTATGCGCGCTCTCCAAAATGCCTCGTTCGTACCGGGCCAGTCTACGGTACCAATATAAATCTCTGTCGCATAATAATCAATATAACTCCGCAGGTCAATCGTATAGCAAAGGGACTCGTAATTCTCCGCTATTGTAAAATCGGTATCCTGCAGATAGTTTAACATACTGCTATAAACTGCCCAGTCCTCCTCGCTCTCCCGGGTCAGTTTATTGTTTTTCATCATAATAATGTTGTCGGCATCAACACCATAATAATAACTAAGGTATGTATCCGTATATCTTTCGGTAAGCCAGTAGGCGCCCCAGTATTCGCCATTTAAAAACATGACGTACGGCTCGTAATTCATTGTGCTAAAGTTTTTGTCTTTTGACAGTGTGGACACAAGCATATCGCGGAATTTGACAATGGCATCCTGCCCGCCAGCGGTAAGCGTCACCGTATCTGCCATATAGCCTGTTCCAAATAAATCCGTATAAAACCTCGTCGCCAGACTATAATTATCTCTGGCATATAAGTTCAGACTCTTTGGCAGATAGGCGCGGCTGCTGCCTCCCTGAATACGCACACCGCAGGACTGCCTTAAAAGCACGTCACGTTCCGTGCTAAAGATCTGGATATCCACCGGACGCTCCCATTCAATTCCATGATTGTAAGAATTTGCATTCTCCCACAAAGGATTCCCGTCTTCATCGAGATTGTTGTCATATTTGCGCCCAAGGACATAAATTCCCGTATCGTAATCAAAGAGATTTTCAGGAGCCGTCACGATGGACATGACATTCATATCCTGATAGCCCGCCTTCTCATCATAACCCACAAAATAACTTTCCGTTTTCACTTCGCCGAAATTTCCATCGGCATTCCGGCTTGCCGCCCTGACAATCGTACATTTGTCTACAGGATAGTCCGGCAGCTTATACTGCGGATCATCCACCAGATCCGTTCTCACGGAATGTACATTTGGCTGTGAAGTCGCATCATCAATAAAAATGGGAGTCGTGTACAGAAAAGCATTTTCGTCCGGCACAGAGCCGTCCAGTGTGTAATAGATTTTTTCCCCGAAAGGAGCAGACAGCTCCAGCTCAAAAGGCTCCTCATAAAATCCTGACTCTCTGGAAAAGCGCAATTCCTCCGGGCAGTAATTGTCGCACAAAAGAAGCACACACAGAGTCCCGCATATGAGCAGCAAACATAACAATGCACATTTTCGGCTCATCATCCTACCGTCTCTCCGGACTGCGCCACCCAGTTTACAGACTGAATGCCTGAAACAGTCAAAAGCGCATCCAATACATCAAGATTAATTTCGCCCTTTGTTCCGATTTCACAAATCATTTCCTCATATTCGGCGTCCTTGTTTACTGTCCTCACCCGAAAACTGACAACATAAGGCTTCAGCTTCTCCTCAAACTGTTTCCTGTCAATCGCCTGTCCTCCGCCTCTTACGACCAGCAAATATTTATTCCGTAGTCCCGGCGCCTTGCTGGAAATAATCAGAATCGCCGCAATAAACAGCACCGTGGTAAATGTCAGCCGCCAGTTCTGGGAACTCACACAGAGCCCTTCCGCCATTGCCCAGAAAATAAACATGGTGTCCCGGCTGTCCTTTACCGCCGTTCGGAAACGCACGATAGACAGCGCGCCCACCATACCAAGCGACACGGCTATATTACTGCTGATCATCAGCATAACCACCACGGTAATCAGATGCATAATTACCAGAGACCAGTTGAATTTACTGTTATAAGCAACTTTTTCAGCGGTAATATAATAAGTCAGGTAGATCACCATACCCACCGCCAGACCGCACAGCAGTATGAGCAGCGTCGTTTTCACACCGTATTCATTGCTGTTTGTATAAAAATACCCCAGAACTTCTTCCTTTGACATAATAAACCTGCTCCTCAGTAATCAAAATCATAATAGACGGGACGGCCTGCGCAATATTTGCTGTAAGCGCCCTGCGTCAGGTGAAACTGTGATAAAAGCGCCGACAAAAAACCCATCGGTTTCCCGCTGTATTTCACCTCAAGAACCACGTTTTCCCTTAAAATAGGCGTATATTGAACATCCTGTGAAAAAATATCCATATTGGATTCGGAAGACCTGACATTCATATCCAGCGTTACACGCGTGTCATACATGGGATATTTGTATGCCAGCCTGTCGTACGCAATCTGTACGACAGGACGATACAGCCCCTGTGCCATAATGCCGTATGCCGCCAGACTTGTCCGGGAGTTTTCAAAATACTTCCGAAGCGCCTTTACATTCCCGCGTGACAGCTCCGCCGCGTCTGACGCCGATATGATCAGGCTCAATTTCTGCTGCCGGTCATCGGTTTTTTGCTTAATTTCTAATTTACAGAGAGACGCATCCCCGCCATAAATCCGAAGACGCACCTTTTTACGTTCGGATACACCCGCAAGCTTTTCCGCAAAATCTATCTGATTAACCGAATCAAAATACAGGCTTCTCACCAGATACGGACCATCCGCGCAATGCTCGTCCCTCTGCAGCAGCCTGTCCAGCTGTTCCCTGACCGCCAGAGCCTTGGCAAGCGGCACAATATATTTAATTTCCTTTCTCCGGGAATATAGCTCTCCGCCCATTGTCCAGTCCGGGTTCCTCTCCTGCATACAAAACTAACGCTGTTTCTAACTAAACTTCAACAAGTATAGCACTAACCAGCCATGATTTCAATCGTTCCCCTCTCAATTTAAGACTGCCCATCCATTATTGCCGCTCATTTTCCCGGATGAGCATTTCCATCATCTCCTGCTCTTTCCATGTAAGCGTATCCCTGTCAATCAGTTTCCGGTCGTCCCCCTCATCCCACCAGAAGCAGGTCACACCGCTCTCTTTTGCCCGAGCCAGATAATACTGCAGCCATTCCAGCCGCTCTTCCCTGTTGCCTTTATCTTCGCTGCCAAATTCCGTAATAATCACCGGAATATTTTTCTTTATATAGTTCTTATTGAGCGTGTCAAACATGGTGTCTATCTTTTCCGTGTCCTCCTGGTCTTCCGCGTCAAAGTCTCGGTTTTCCCTCTCCCCGTCGCAGAAGGAATACGGAATATAAGCGTGGACCGACACAATGATATGCCCCTTTATATACTGGAGCGCCTCCAGCGCTTCCGCCTCATAGCGGTTTGCATAGGGACAGATCAGCAGATACCTGTCCTCGTTTGCTCCACCTGCCGCGCGCACTGTATCCACAAATACCTGGTTCAGGCGGTTAGTCATCGCCTGCAGTTCCTTCGTCCCCGCCGTCCACTCGTATTCCGTATCCCGCATTCTCGGTTCATTCATCCCCTCAAACAGAAGTCTCTCGTCATAATCACGGAAACGCAGTGCAATCTGCCCCCAGACTTCGGAAAGCTTTTCGCTGATCTCCTTTTCCCGTTCCGGCTGCAGGTCAAGCCACGTTTCATGGTGCGTATCCAAAATCACATACAGCTCTTCCTCCATCGCCATGTCAACGACCTCCTGCACGCGGTCCATCCATGCCTGCTCTATATTTCCCGCCTCATCCATATGCTCGTCCCAAGTCACCGGTATCCGCACGCTTCGGAATCCGGCATCCTTTATTGCCCGGAACAGTTCCCGCCTGATCGGCGGATTATGCCAGTATGTCTCATAGTCCGCCGCAGCAGCTTCGGGTATATGCTCCCGCACGCCGGTAGCGTCCAGGCTGTTTCCAATGTTAATACCGTTTCCCAAAGCCTGCACAAAACGCATGTCTTCTTTCCTCCGATAGTCCGCATAGCACAATGCGCCAGCCGCAGCCGCAAGTGCCGCCACTATGACCACACCCCATATGATCTTTTTTTTCATAATCCGTCATTGTCCTTTACTTCTCTGCGCCGCCGCTTCGCCGCCCTGCAAAATCAGATGTTCCCCATCGCTTTGAAACACTACATCCGCTTCCCCGGAAAAGAGAAGCCTGCTGCCGTACTGTCTGCCGCAGCGCACAATCTCCTCATCAGCCGTTTTCGATGTAACCACAGCGTAAACCGGCTGCAAAGCTTCAAACATCTCATCTGATGCGCTGTTTGCCCTCCCATGGTGAGGCACTTTATACAGACTCACCTCCGGCAGATTCATAAGCAGAAGTTCCTCGCTGCGTTTCCTGAGCGCATCCCCGCCAAAAAACATCCTGACACTCCCATGCTCCGCCAGCACGGCAAGGGAATAATTGTTACTTTCTTTATAATGTTTTTCCTGTGGCGGATATATGAGCAGATTCACATATCCCACGTTCATTTTCCATACATGGTTCGGACAGTATACCTGAATCCCCGTCTTTTTGCAATAATTTTTTACCGCATCCAGTTCCTCTTTTTCTCCATTATAGTAAGGCACAATCACCTTGTCCACAGCAACTGCCTGCAGGACAGCCGACGCCCCGCCGACATGGTCCAAGTCCGGATGCGTCAGGATAAGTGCATCCAGCGTTTCAACCCCCGTCTCCTGCAGAACTTCCAGAATGCGCTCCCCGTCCTGCGCTTCACCGGCATCAATCATCACTGCCTTCACGCCGTTTCCAATAATAATGCAGTCAGCATCCTCCTTCGTCCGCAAAATGCGCACCTTCGTCTCCCCATTCTCTTCCGAAAGAAAAAATCTGCCTCCGGCTGCCCGGTATGCAAGCCCCAGTATAAGTATCAGCGCAATCCACGCACCAGCCACCGCCGCTTTTCTCATTCCTGCCTCCGTCAATCTTCAAAAAACGCAAACGCCCTGTCGGCAATATTATAAGGGTAAACTTCAATAATCAGATAATCATACTCTTCTTCCCGGATCAGTTCCTCATAATCAATATCATTATGATTGGTCCTCGCCCATACCAGATCAATCTGGCTGCACATAGGCGCCAGAAAACAGGCAACGGGAGACATATACGTATCCCTCAGGCACAGAATTTTCGGTCCTTCCGGATTCTCCGTGTTGACTATGCGGTCGCGATTCACCACGCCTTCCAGATAAATATCGCTCCCCGGATTTTCATATCTGCCTTTCCCGTCCGGCTCCAGGTCTATAAACGCTTCATAGAAGTTGCCCGCCTTCCTCTCCCCGCTCTCTAGGTCATACCACTTCATCCCTGTCTCAAACTCCGGGTACAAAACGGTATAGTCTTCCTTACCCACATACGAAATTCCCATTTCACTGCCAATGGTTCCTATCGTCGCTTCACGGTATACATCCGCATGGTAATTCTCCCTCCTGCAGTAGAAGCGCTCCGTATCCCAGTCGTCGCCGAAATCGTCCCGTATCTTATCCACAAGCGCTCCGGCGGCGATAAATGCCGCTTCCGACGTCCACATGTGATCCGTGCGGTAAAACAGTTCTTCCTGCGTCATACCCGAGTTTTCCAGTGGTCCCCGCAGATCAAGCGTGTTCACTTGATTCTGCTGCAAGTAGAGCAGAAGTTCGTCCTGAACGGCATTGGTATCATTTATGGGAAGCTCCCTGTCCTCCCCCATCATACGGTACATCACCTTTGTGGGCGGCATGACGAAAATCGTCTCCGCCCCCTGTTCCTCAGCACAGCGCGCCGCCCTTCCTACCCGCTTTGCATACTCCATAAGCATATCGTTGCCATTCTCAATAACAGCGCCATAATAGATCATGCCGTTTTCACCCTTTACGAAAGAAAAGTTCCGATATTCGTGCCTGTTCAACATTTTCTGTGTCATGCCATACAGTTCCGTAAAGGCATTTTCCGTGACGTCCGCCTGCATGACCTCCGCTATTTCATCAGCCAGTTCCCCTGCCTGTTCATAATCTGAAACATCCGCCATCTTTTCTAAAAGACTGCCAATCTCATCCTGTTTTTTATAAATATGATATCCTGAGAAAGCGGCAAGACCTGACAGGAAGCAGAACAGGAATATGTATTTTTTCCAAAAATATGCCTTCATAACACCCTCCCGCTGACATTCCGCCCGGCGTCAGTACAGTGAATACAGGAACGGTCTGCCCAATCCCTGCATCAGGTAGCTGATCGAGAGCAGCAGCGCCGCCAGCATCACAAACGGGTAACACACCGTAACAGCCGCCTTTCCAACCCATCCTCTTCTGCCCTTTACCAGCCAGTTGTTCACCTTTCTTGCCACCGGTGTGCAGAAAAAAACTCCAACAGCCAGGTACATCCAGTATTCCCTGAGCAAAATTGCCGTCATATGGTTCCAGATCCCGTTATAGTTTACCCCAAACATATTCATATAGTACTGTCCCGCCTGATATAAATCGGGAACCCTGAAAACCACCCAGCCAAATGCCACTACTACAAGCGTATATATCCTCATAAGCGCCGTATGCCGGCTATCTTCCGCATATCCCAGAAAGCGTTCCGCCAAAATAAACAGGAACTGCCACAGACACCACATGAGGAACTTCCCCTCCGCGCCATACCAGAGCCCTATTGCCAGCCACATCAAAAAGAGGTTTCGCACCATCATATCCATATTTTTCTGCCTGCCGCCGCCCAGAGGTTCATATACATACTGCCGAAACCACTTTGTCAGCGAAATATAAAAACGGTTCCAGAAGCTGCTCACGGAAACCGCCGCATATGGATAAATTACATTTTCCTCAAACACTATACCAAACATCAGGCTTAATCCCACCGCCATATCCGCGTAGCCGGAAATATCAAAATATATCTGCAGTGAAAAAGCGAGCAGCCCAATCCACGCCATCAGCGCCGGAACCGTGACGTTTTCCCGACCCATTGCCGAATAATTAAACACAATATCCGCAAGCTGCGCCAGCGTGTCCGCCAGAAGCACCTTTTTGGCGAGGCCGGTCACAAATCTGCAGCAGCCGACCGCACTGCGCCGCAGCGTCATTTTCCTCTCGAGCAGCTGCTTTTGAAACACCTGAAATGTCACAGCCGGTCCGGCAGTCAGCTTCGGGAAAAAGGCAAAATACAGCCCCAGCGTAACCGGGTTCTTTACCGCCGGCGTATCTCCGGAATAGACATCCACCAGATAGGAAATGCCCGAAAGCATCACAAAAGAAAGCCCCACAGGCAGAAGGCTTCCCTGTGCATAAATATATTTAAAGAAAATGACAGGCGCCATATTGCAGACAACCCCCACTATCAGCGCCGCCCTGCCCCTGTCCGCTTTCCGCCTGCCAAGCACAATTCCGAGAATGCCGTTCAACAACGTCAGCGCCAGCACAAGTGCCGCCCCCGTCAGTGATCCAATGGCATAAAATGCAAGACTTGCCAGAAGCAGCCATACCTTTTGCAGTGTCTTACTGAAAAAGAGCAGATAATACCCCAAAAGTGTAATCGGGAAAAAAAAGACTAAAAATGTCATACTTGCAAAAGACATAAACCCCTCCCTACCTTCTGGCGATATAGTAAAGCGGAATCAGGAACACACAGGCAGTCAGAAACAGCCATGCGCCATGCCAGTTCCTGACACCGGTGGTAAATACCGCGCTCTTATGCAGTACTGCCAGCTGAGCCGGAATCGCGTCTCCATGTTTGCGGAGAGCCGTTTTCATGCGGTACAGTTCATCCTCATAAGTTCTCGCATCCCTCGCAAGAACCGTGTTATCCTCAAGCTCATATTCTTCCAGGCTATACTCGGTTTCCTGCGTATACATATGCTGCCAGCGGTACCATTCCCGCTCTCTTGCCCCGCCAAGATGTGCCGCAATTTCCTCCATTTTGTCCAGGACATGTTCCTCAGAAAAAGAACTCCTGCGCAATTCAAAATAACGTTTTTCCATCCTGCTGATAAAGGTATTGTCCCTGCACAGCTGCTCAAACCACGGCTTCGTCTGAAAAGCAAGCGCATCCGTATCAAGCGGTTCATGTTTATAGTTGTCAATCGTGCCGTCATAATCCCATGCAGGTCCCATGGTCAGCTTACCGCCCTGATCCTTATAACAGTAAGTTGAGAAATTACCGCTGTCATAGCTGCCAAAAAACTCATTCAGAAGAAAATAATCCACAAAGGAATCCACATCTATGATATTCTCATATGTAGAAAATACGTCCTGCTCCTCCGAATACAGAACCCTCTCGATCCTGCTCAGGTCATCCTCAATATAAGTAACCGCATCCTCCGAAACATCGTGCCTGGACGGATAAAGAAGCCCAAACCACTCCGCCGCAAGCCCCTGTTCACGCGCATACGTGTCCAGCATCAGACCCTCTTCATCAAACCTGTCACGCCGCACAAGATATGCATTAAACACATCTCCTGCGCGGTACTTGCTGATATTAACCCTGTCCGTTCCCTGTCGGATGCTCTCCCCGAGCAGAAACACGCCCTGATATGTATATCTGCCGCCCGTGTGCAAAATCACCTCACAGAATTCGTTATCCGGCGTGTAGGACATGATCTCGGAGGCAATACTGTAGACAAGATAATTCCTCATCATGCTCTTATCCGCCATGCTGCCGTTCAAAATCCACTCATGTTCCTCCCCCATGTCAAGAATATCTACGTCCCGGTATTCTCCCGACTCGGAGACGAGCTTGAACATATACTGCGCCTTCTCATAGAGCATGGAGGAATTTCCCCTTCGCTTAATCCGCATCCGGCTCACGACACGCGGCTCACCGTCCAGGCTGTTTACGCCACCCTCACCCGCGTAAAGATAAAACACGCCGTCCACGTACGGCTCAACACCTTCTATGGGTACGAACCTCCCATCCTCGGGATTCTGCCTTGTCGTAATGGGCGGTTCTTCCTCCATCTCAAGAACCACCACGGGCAGGTGCGACTTAAAATTCTCATTCACCGTAAAATCCCCGTTGATTCCGATCAGCGGGTCTTTCTCCCGGGGCGCAGCCGTAAGCGGCGCGGCATAGCTGTTTTTTACTGTATCCTTATGCATTTCGTAATGACATGCCGCCGCAGCCATACACACCGCCAGACCACCCAGACATGCCAGCAGACCTTTCCATCGGTATCCCAACATATAACCGTCCCTTTATCTGTTAATCTCATCATTCTGACAAACCAGATTGACCGCTGTCACAAGCTTGCTTTTATAAAACATGTCCGGAATATTTCCCTGCTTTTTTACTTTTTCGATCACTTTTTCCGAGGTCTCATAAATATATTCCGCATTCTCAGCCGTAGAATTGTCCACACGCATCCTCGCCCGGCCGTTAAACCTGTTTTCCACAAGTTTCTCCACTTCCGCCGCATTCTCCTGCGGGCAGCGGATAATCAGCAGGTATCTCTCATTGCTCTTCACCGCCCCAAAGAGAATCAGCACAAGAAAGATGACAAGCGTACCCACGCCAGCCATCACATACTCAGAGACGCCGCAGCAGATTCCCACCGCGATTCCCCAGAAAATATACGCCGTGTCCCGCGGATCTTTGATTGCCGTGCGGAAACGCACAATGGAAAGCGCACCAACCATGCCGAGGGAAAGCGCTATGTTATTCCCGATCACATTCATCACCAGTGTCGTAACCAGCGTAAGCATCAGAAGGGAGACGTTAAACCGCGCGCTGTAGGACGCTCCGGAATGGGATATCCTGTAAGACAGGTAGATCACCGCTCCAAGCGCCGCCGCCACCAGAAAATTGAGTATCATGTCCTGCAGAGTCAACGCTCCCGTATTTGCCGAAAAATAATTCATCAACTGCTCTTTCATTATCCTGTACCTCTCCTCTCGCCGTTCTGAACTGTTACTATTCGGTTCCTCTCATACCGATGCTCCGCGCCATACAATACTTGCTCGCCGATACCTGCGGCTGTCCGTGCAGCGCCAGCAGATCACGCACATAACTCAGCAGAAAGTGATTAAATTTAACTTCCAGCGTAGTGATACCCCGCTCCGATACGGGATATGTCAACAGATTCCGGGAAAACAGATCCAGATGGCTCTCCGTCGCCCTGATATTGGCATCCAGCGTAATGCGAATGTCATTTTCACGGACAAGCCATGCAGACCTGTCATATTCCACCACACAGCGGGGACGGTATGCCTTCTCCTGCATGGTAAGATACATATCCTGCGCAAAAGCATCTTCCCGCAGCAGCAGGCTTGTATAATTTCCCTCCATCATCTGCTCCGCTTCTTCCCTTGAAACAGTCAGGGACCGTTTCCTCTGAAAATCACCCGTTTTTTCTTTCAGTTCCAGTTTCGCGTTTTTATCCCCTGGGTCGTATATCCTGAGACGTATCTTTCTTCTCTCCCCTATGCCGTCTGATTTTTCGCGGAAATCCGTGTCGTCCGGCGTGTCAAAATACAGCGAGCGCACCAGGTAACCGCCCTGTCTTGCATGGGCGTCCTCCTCCAAAACCCGGCCCAGACTGCGGCGCATCCCTTCCGTCTGCTCAATTGACAGCAGATATTTCTTTTCTTGTCTGAGAACATCTAAAATTTCCAAAGACAACCTCCCCGTCCCTGCTCTACAGATATTCCATCTCGTTAAATTCCGCCCTGCTCTGCCGAAGTTTCCGCTGTTCATACCCCGCCGACATATACACCAGCCAGTCAACCAGTTCGTCCCGCTTTTTGCGGTCATCCACAATTTCTTTATAATTCTGCACATTGTACAGCCGCAGTCCTTTGCGGATCTCTGTCTCGAACTTACAGTCTATGACAATATTTCTGCTGATCCTCAGCCGCAGCTCATCAGGCGCGTCATTATCCGTAATCGTTGCACAGACAAAGTTAAAATCATACATATGCACCCGCTCCGGAAATGTCCCCTCGCAGTCTATCCCGTCGTCAATCACAACACGGGGATAGTTTCTTTTCTGGTAAAAAGGTGTGACAGCCCGTTTTTTCAAATTCAGTTTCAAATCCTCAAAACTGCCGCTGTCCCGTCTGATTTCCATCGGCAGCGTCGGGACTCTGTCATACAAAATTCCCAGAAGATCATCATAGGAATGATTCCAATCCGTAATTTTCATGGAGAAATTCCAGAGATCATCCTGCTGGCTGACATGCACTACAGTAGCGAACAGGTCTACATGATACATATCCTCCTCCATGATAATCTCCACTTCATCATCCTTATCAAAAAAGTATGGCTTGGAAAGCCTGACTGCAATTCCCTCCTCGGATGCATCCTTGGTATACCCCTCGTACACCTCGCCTTTGTATTTCACCTTGCAGGGTATGTGCACCATGATACGCTCCGTCTTTCTGTACGGAACCCTCCCGTCCACAAAGAACAGCGCCATCACCATCAGGAACAAATTGTAGATCAGCCAGAACAGCACTACCACCGGACCAAAGGAACCGCTTCTCAGCATGATCAGGACACACCGCACGATACCAATGACGGACAGGACAATCAGCAGCAGAAACGGGATTGTATAAATAAAGTTCTTCCCCTTTTCGTTTTTCTGCTCCCCCTTGCTGGTAACCTTAAACTTCTTCATGGAGATACCCACACTCTCAAGGAGCACCGGAATCAGCATATAAGGAAAAACTACAGTCTCATAAATACTGGTCCATTTCGTCGAGCGGATATTTCTGCTCAACATCCGCAGGCTGATGTTGCTGCTGATATACATCGGCAGCCAGAACAGCAATACCTGTGGCAGTGTACATTTGAGTACCATGAAGTTAAATGTCGCATACAGAATGGGCGACAGAAAATAAATCAGTCGTTTCAGCGGCGCATACCAATACCAGATAGATGCCCAATAGTTCATCTTCTGCGAAAACGTCAGGTCGGGCGAAGTAAAAATATGCATTTTCCTGCCGGTTGCAATCACACCCCTCGCCCATCTGACCCTCTGCTGTATCAGATCCTTCAAGTCCTGTGGCGAAAGCCCCGATGCCAGCGGCTCCGACGTACCCAGACTGACATACTGCTTCTTCTCCATAAGGATGCCTGTCGCAAAATCCTCGGTAATCGCCTTGGTGTAAAATCCCCCGATATCCTCAAGCGCTTTTCTGCGCAGAACCGTATTGGAACCGCCGTATATTACGCTGTTCGTCCTGGTGCGTGCCACCTGGATATCCTTATAGAAATAATCCTGCTCATTCGGTATTCTCTGCTCGGAATACAAATTAAACTGGAATAGATCCAGATTATAGAAACTCTGCGGCGACTGAAGAAAGCCAAGCTTAACCTGATCCTCTTCTTTTTTATCCCTGTTACGAAGATCGCAGTCCACAAAATAAGGGATCGTACGCATCAGGAAATTGCTCCTCGGTATCATATCCGCGTCAAAAGTAACGACGTAGGGCGAATTTGAATGCGCCAGCGCATTATTCAGATTGCCCGCCTTCGCACCCGCATGGTCTTCCCTGTCCAGATAGTTAACCCCAAGCCGCATGGCAAGCGCCTTCATCTCCTCCCTGTGCCCGTCGTCACAAAGGTAAATATGTACCTTGCCCTTATCAGGGTACTTCATGCGCGTACAGCCGCGAAGCGTCTTATACAGCAGATCGACCGGCTCGCTGTATGTCGCGACAAATATATCCACATCGGGAAATTCTTCCGGCGGTATATTTTCCGGGAACGGATAGTCCTCCACCGAATACATATTTGCATAGTGGACAAAAGCCTCTACCATGCCCAGAATCTCTACCACCAGCAGGGAAATACCCGCAACAACAGATACAACTCCCTCGCCAAAAGGGATCGTAAAGAAGGTTCTCCACATCAGATACATAATGGTAAAAAACATATTCAGGAAGAACCATATCTTCCCTTTCCAGTTACGAAAGACGGATTTTATATATTTTCCAAATGTGTCCTCCCTCCGGCTCATACCTGATCCCCACCTTTCGATGCCCTGCCCGCAATAAAGAGACCGACTCCGGCTGCCACCACTGCTGCTCCTTTGGCAAGTCTGCCATCCTGCTTCTTATGCTGTCTCCGGCGCCTTCCGGGCGCATTATCTGCCCCCGATGTGGATACCGTCGCCCTGTTCATCGCGTCTGCCGCCTTACTCATGGCATCCGCAGCCTTATTCATAACATCCGCCGCTTCGCGCTGCGCGGCCGTCACCGCTTCCGCGTGCCTGTGTGCCGCCATCGCCGCAAGCCCGATGTCAATCTGCTTTATCTGCCGCCTGTCTTTCAGATACTCTCCCATCTGCCGTACAAAAAGTGCGTCTTCCAGTATGTCATCCTCAGCTTCGCCTTCCATTCTCTCAATTAGCATATCCTTAATTGACTCGGGGAACCGGCGCGGTGCCCTAGCTTCCGACTCCGCTCCTTCGATTTCTATTAATGCAGGCACGGGTTGCGGTTCCGGCTCAGACATAGTTGCCTCCACAGGCTCCCGTGCGTTCTCTTGTATAACCTCTGGCACCGGTTCCTTTTCGGGCTCAGTCATACGAGCCTCCACAGGCTCCGGTCCCGGCTCAGGTATAACCGCTGCCACAGGTTCCTTTTCTGGTTTAGGCATAACCGCCTCCGCAGGTTCCGGTTCCGGCTCAGGTATAGCTGCCTCCGCAGGTTCCGGTTCCGGCATAGCTGCTTCCACAGTCACTGCCCCAGCTGCCGCAGACTTTGACGGGACAGTGACTGCTGCCGCCGCTGTCCCTGCCATAATCGGTGTCCCCATGGCAATATACTCCAGCCCGTTTTCGTCCACCTTCGGGCGGGGCATCTGCAGAAGATCGCTATAGCACCTGAAACGCACCGCTTTCTTTTTATTATGATGCTGGAATACCAGCCCGGTCACGCCACAGACCACTGCTGTCACAGCCGCCACACCCAGACCGCGCCATATAAACCAATAGATCGTCAGTCCGATAATAGCCGCTCCGAGAGGCGCCGCAAAAAGATAAATATTCTTCCCAAGCACGTTTTTCAGCCGCAGTTTATCCAGAAAATAACTTAGGATAATATCCAAAAAATACACGAGACATATGCCAAGAAAAGTGAGCGAGACTGTCAGAAACATCCTGACAACCGGATTAGCCGTCATGGGCTCTATCAAAAGAAAAGAAGCATAACAGACCACAGCGCCGATTCCCAGAAACAGCACTGTATTGAAGTATTTATATCCCCAGAAGCAGAACAGGATACCCGCAAGCATCAAAACAATAATGCCCACAAATACCAGCACTTCTCTTGTAAATAGCAGTTCCCCCTGCCATTCAGGTACATTTAAGATATATTTATCCAAAGTAATCCCCTTTACCAACCATTCCCTCTACATATGATAGTATACATTTTAACATTATTGGTAAAAACCGGCAACAATCAACCTGCTTTTTCAATATATCTTGTAAATTTTGCACAGAATCAGGTCCTGTATTTTGTAACACTTTATCAACAAACAGAATATCCGTCTTTGCATTTCCGCAACGTGAAAAACTCAGCTCCGCTGCAGTCCGAGAACAGCCGCGCTCTCACGGATGCTCTTCTCCCGCTCTGAGGGTTCCATGTCCAGCCTGACCAGCCCCATAACGCAGGCTCCCACTACGGGCTCATAACATGCCTGTACGGCCTTCGCACCCTGCAGCCGTTCCTGGATCCCCTTTATCACGCGACAGGTAAGAGGATTGTCCTCTCCCTTGAATACGCTTCCCGCCAACACGATCTCCTCTTCTTCCGGCTTCATCTCCATTTTCCGAAGCCCCGCCTCAATATATGCGACAATCTCTCCCGAAAATTCATCCAAAAGGGCACACGCCGCCTTGTCACCCGTCTTTGCCACCATCAGAATCTGCGGCACCAGGTAACGCAGTTCTTTTCGGAAACCGCTCTCCGTCATGTAACGCTTTAGCAGCGCGTCCACATCAGACACCTCCGCCTGACCCAGAAACAGCGGTTTCAGTTTCGTGGGCGGACAAAGCCCAAGCTCCGCATCAAAGACTTTCCGCAGCGCGCGCTTCGCCAGGGCGCTTCCCCCCTGCGCCTTCTCTTCCATATAATCCCCATAGACAAACTGTCTGCCGTTCTTGTCGATCAGAGCACCGTTCATTCCCGTTCCCGCACAGATCACCGCACCGTGGGAGCGCAGCGCGCCGCTGTAGAACGCAATAACCGCGTCGTTACAGGCAAAAATCTCTTCCAGCGAAAGCCTTTCCCGCAGCGCATCCCTTATCATCATGTCGTCGCCGGTCCAGTCTATACCTCCGACGCCTGCCACCGTATAGGCGATTTCCTCTTTGCCAATCCCCGCGCTGTTTATCGCCCCTTCCGCAGCAGCCGCCATCTGCTCCAGCGCATTTTCCACTCCCTCATCGGGAAAGTAAGCTCCCTTCGTCGTCGCGCTTCCCACAATAAAACCGTCTTCCCGCATCACGGCGGCGGCGGTTTTCGTGCCGCCCTGGTCAATTCCCAGAATATACTTTTCGTTCTTACCCTGTTTATCCATGGTAATCCTCCTTCTGAAGCGTCCTCAATTTCGCCCCATATCCCCTTTTCCCCACATTGTTCTGTGTATCGTTTTACACTCTGATTTCATCCTAACCCAATTCCCGCACATCTGTCAACACACAAACTTCGCATTTTTCCCTGTTCACGCGTATTTCAAGTATTATCGTATACATTGTAACTTCAATGTATGTTCCGGTTCCCCCTTTCCTGTTACATAAAGTTCTCTCATCATGTATGTAACATTTTAGTTGACATTATGGCACACTATGTTACAATATAAATGTAAATTTTGAAACAATTATGTGTCGCAACATGTAAACGCACATGCAGACACGCACACATAACAGAAACCGCCGGGGCATCCGCACACGATATCCTTTTCCCGGCAGGTCGTAAGAGAAAGGCGGCATATGGCTACCATATCAGATATCGCGAAACAAGCGAACGTCTCCCGGACACTGGTTTCCAGAGTCCTGAACAATAAGCCCGGGGTCAGCCCGGAGAACCGAAAAAAAATACTGGAGGTCATAGAGGAAAACCACTATGTTCCGAACGGTCTTGCCAAGTCCCTTGTCCTGCAAAAAACCGGCACCATCGGTGTTGTCATGGACGATCTGTGCAACGACTTTTTCTTTCAGCTGATCCACGGACTGCAGGACGCCGCGGAAGCACGGGATTACAACATCCTGTTTTGCAGTGGGCGCAGGGATATGACTGTGAGGATGAAATATGTGGACTATCTTACAAGCGGATGCACAGACGGCATCATCGCCTACGGAAGCTGTTTTGACGACGAAGCGCTTTTCCGTTATGTGGCGGCGAAATCGACAAACAGCGTTCTGATCGAAAGCAATATAAGCGACTGCCGCGCCGACAAAATCCTGCTCGATAATTTTCGCGGCGCCTATACCGCCACCGAGCACCTGATTAAGCAGGGACGAAAAAACATTGTCCATGTAACCTGCGATATGAATTACGACGTGGGACTGGAACGGCTGAACGGCTTTGTTTCCGCCATGCACGATTATCGGATGCCGCTTGGTCCCGATTCCATCCTTTACGCCGACCACTTTGAGGATATCGCCTATCAGCAGATGAAAAGGCGGCTGGCGCAGGGCGAACGCCCGGATGCCTGTTTCGCTGGAGCCGACAAACCTGCTTTCGGCGTGTGGCGGGCAGTTCGGGAAGCCGGACTCTCGGTGCCGGAAGATCTGGCGCTGATCGGTTTTGACGACGATATCCCCGATTCCAAGGACATCCTGTTTCCTGCTCTCTCCACCATGCGCCAGCCGCTCTACGAGATGGGACAGGCGGGCGTATCACTTCTGATCGACAGAATCAATCACACGGAGGGCGAACCTGTCACACGGACATTTGAGGCGGAACTGGTTTTGCGGGAGACATGCAGATAAAAAGGAGGAGTAATCATGGCAGACAGAGGATTAAAAGTCGCAACCATCGGCGGCGGCTCCAGCTACACCCCGGAGCTGATCGAAGGTTTCATCAAACGGCACGACAGCCTTCCCGTCAAGGATATCTGGCTGGTAGACGTGGAGGCAGGGTTGGAAAAACTGCATATTGTCACAGAGCTTGCAAAGAGAATGGCAGAAAAGAGCGGCGTTGACTTACAGATTCATGCAACAACAGACAGGGAAGAGGCGTTAAAGAACGCGGATTTTGTCACCACACAGTTTCGCGTAGGACAACTGGACGCCAGAATGCGGGACGAAAAAATCCCGCTGCGCTACGGCAAAATCGGCCAGGAGACTACCGGCGCGGGCGGTTTCGCCAAGGCCCTGCGTTCTGTTCCCGTCATTTTGGATATCTGTCACGATATGGAACGATTGTGCCCGGACGCTTTCCTGATTAATTTCGCCAATCCCTCGGGCATTCTGACGGAAGCTGCCCTAAATCACAGCGCCGTCAAAGCCATCGGGCTGTGCAACTGTCCCATCAATATGATCAGCGATATTGCGGAAAAATTTGGCTGCGCCCCGGACGACGTGTTCTGCGACTTCGTGGGTATCAACCACCTTGTCTGGGCGAAGCGCGTACTGGTGCGTGGGGAGGATGTGACCGCAGCAGCGATTGAAAAGCTCTGCTCCGAATCCGCAAAAGAAGTGATGGCAAACATCCCGGAAACCCACTACGATCCCACGTTCTTAAAATCTCTGGGAATGGTGCCTGTGAGCTATCTGAAATACTACTATATGCAGCCGGAAATGTTCTCCGAGTGCGACCGAGCCGCGAAGGAGGAAGGCTGCCGCGCGGAAGTCATCAAGCAGGTGGAGAAGGATCTCTTTGCCCTTTATCAGGATCCTGCTCTGGACGTCAAACCGCCCCAGCTTGCAAAACGCGGCGGCGCGCGCTACTCCGATGCGGCATGTAGCCTGATCGACTCTATCTACAACAATAAAAAAGACATACAGACCGTAAATGTCCTAAATCGCGGCGCAAATGCGGACCTTCCCGACAACGCGTCCATCGAGCGAAACTGCGTGATCGACAAAGACGGGGCACACCCCATACACATCGGGCGCACCCCATTAAAAATCCGCGGTCTTTTGCAGAATGTAAAGGCTTACGAGCAGCTCACCATTGAAGCCGCCGTAACCGGCGATTACGACTGTGCCCTGCAGGCGCTGACCATTCATCCGCTTGTAAACTCCGCCACTGTGGCAAAGCAGATTCTGGACGATATCCTTGCGGAAAACAGGGAGTATCTGCCGCAGTTTTCTTATTGACCCATTTGGTCAAGTAACGCAATTTTCACATCATAAAGCCTGCTCGAAAGATCAACATGTACCCTGTGCGGATTTACCAGACGCCTTGTCTCCTCCCACAGGGTATTCTGTTCTTCCTGACAGTAGGCGCGGATATCCATCACCTTCGGGGACGTGTAGCAGCACTCGCCGTTTTTGTAAATGGGCATCATCAGTTCCCGCAGACGATAACTACCCGCCGGAAGTTTCGTCTTTTTCCACGGCTCCACCGGGTCAAACAGTAAAAGCGGTTCGCTCTCGTCATACGTCTCGTCCGCCAGACAAATCAAGTCCGCTTTTATTTTCCCGCTCTCCCTGTCATAGACACGGTAAATCGTCTTATTGCCGGGGTTCGTTACCTTTTCCGTGTTTTCGGAGAGCTTAATTTTCGGAATAAATTTCCCGTCCTCACCCATAATTGCCGCCAGCTTGTAGACACCCCCGAAAGACGGGCAGTCCTTCGACGTGATCAGATGCGTACCCACACCCCAGGAAGTGATTTTCGCCCCCTGGTCTTTCAGGCTCTGAATCAGAAATTCATCCAGATCGTTGGACGCGGAAATTACCGCATCAGGAAATCCTGCTTCGTCCAACATCTTTCTCGCCTCTTTGGAGAGGTACGCAAGGTCGCCGCTGTCCAGACGGATGCCGTAGAAAGTCAGCGGGACGCCCGCTTCCCGCATCTCCCTGAATACACGGATCGCGTTCGGCACGCCCGATTTCAATGTGTCGTATGTATCCACCAGAAGAATGCTGGCGGACGGGTACATATCCGCATAAGTCCGAAACGCCGTGTATTCATCCGGAAAACTCATAATCCAGCTATGGGCGTGGGTGCCCTTCACCGGCACATCAAAAAGCTGTCCGCAGAGCACGTTGGAGGTGCCCACACAACCGCCGATCACCGCCGCCCTCGCGCCGTATGTACCCGCGTCGGGCCCCTGCGCGCGCCGAAGCCCGAACTCCATCACCCCGTCTCCCTGCGCCGCGTAGCAGACTCTCGCCGCCTTCGTGGCAATCAGGCTCTGGTGGTTGATGATATTTAAGATCGCCGTTTCCACAAGCTGCGCCTGCATGATCGGCGCAATCACTTTTACAAGCGGTTCTCTGGGGAAAACAACCGTTCCCTCCGGGATCGCGTAGACATCCCCCGTAAAACGGAAGTCCGCCAGATAGTCCAGAAAATCCTGCCCGAAAATGCCGAGCCCCGCCAGATAGTCAATGTCCGTCTTATCAAAATGCAGCTCCCTGATATACTGAATCAGCTGTTCCACGCCAGCCATCACGGCGAACCCGCCGTCACAGGGATTGTTTCTGTAAAACGCGTCAAAAATAACCGTTTCGTTCTGATCCTTATTCCTAAAGTACCCCTGCATCATCGTCAGCTCATACAGGTCGGTGAGCAGCGTCAGATTTTGCCTGTCCATGATTTCCCCCTCCTTTTGTAATATTTTACGGGTTTGCCAGACATTTTGCAATTGATTTTATTAAACAAACAGAGGATGTCGGATTGCCTGCAGATTATCAATTATCATTATACTTGCACAAAGAATTCAGCCTTTCGATAATGTAATTCAATCTCAATTCATTAAAATTGCCATCTACCATGTCCACCAGCTTTTTGCAAAGTTCTTTTGGCAACCTTGTCTGCATATGCACAAAGCTCAACATTGCATCGTAATGCATGGTTTTTCCAATGATATATGAGCATAAGCCATCTTGCGCGTTCAGAAAATCAATAAACGCATTTCCATTATCAAAATGATATTTCTCATACTCCTGCATAATATTGGGATGAAAACGCAAAACAGAACGATTAAATACCTGCTCCATAATATCACATGCCTCCTGAGCATTTACCGTTCCCAGTGCCCGCAACGGTGCAAATGCATAAAAAGTCCATAATGCCTCATCCAAATACTTTTTTAAGTTTTTATACAACAAATCATTATCTATTTTTTTCTCTACTCTCTGCAGGCTCGAAACCTTATTGTCCTTTATTTCTTCCATACAGCTCTGCAAAAAATCCTCTATACTGTTTTTGCCCTTCCGATCCAGGTCAACATCTTCATTCTTTAAATACATATCAAGCTTCGTTTTCCAGTCTTCTCCCAGACTTTCTATCAATACTTTTAAATTATCTATACTCGTTTTCATTATCCGCCCTCCTCATCACCATGCTTTCCTAAGCAAGTTTCTGGCTAAATTCAATCACACTCCCAAACTTTGCCTGTCCATTCATAAATTTTTTGCCCCCTCTATTTAGTGCCATTACATAATCTGACCTGATTTCCCTCCCCTTTTCAGCTATCCCCATCTTTCGATTTTGCTTTACACTCCTCACCGCCATCACATAATCAAAATATACTTCTTGCTCCCGATTACCCGTTTCCATCTCAGGCAGCATTCCCGGCATATAATGCGTTATATATTGATATGCCGCAGGCGTTATAGAGTAGAGCTTATATTTACTGACTTCTTCAACACGAATTGTCGGCACCGACGTTGCATTCATCTGTTTAATGACCGCGGTCAGACCACTTGCCGATACCCCAATTGCACAGGCAAGATCTTTATGAAGCATAGTTCCGGCTTTTACCAGTGCCGCCAAAATTGCATTCTTATATCTGGTCTTTATCTGCTGCATTTCATTCTGTATCGTTAATTTTTGTAAGTACATTTGCTCCACATCCAACAGCGCGTTTATATATCCTATATTTACCAGCGTATTTTTTTCCTCAGGAGACACTTTTGAGTCTTCCAGATAACCCTGTGCGGAATATCGCATCTGTTTGCATTCCTGCTGTAATTTTTCAAGTTCACCAAAAGCTGCCTCGGCAATTAATTCAACCATTATTTTGGAAAAGCCCCGTGTTTTTCTCTGCATTTCATCCTGGTCGGCTTTAAAAAAATTTATCACATATTTTTCTTTGTACATTCTCCGTCCTCCATTTCTTTTCTACGAGCGCCAATCACAATCTCCCCGTTCGACAATTTACGCACATCTTTTATGAAGGCTTTCAACATGAAATTCTTTATCCTTATATATAATTGTAATGTCAAAATAGCATATACCTTTCGAACATTCCCCCATGCATTCCCGGTCCACGGTTCTGATTTGAAATTCCTCGTCAGAGCATGGTACTTGCACAAATCCAAGCGGCAACGCAATCTGTTCGTTGCGTGAAACAGTCTTCGCAGAACAAGTATTAATATACAACTGCAGGAGTCTCGCCGCCGTCCCCTTTAATAAAGTATCGTGAAACGCTTTCACACCCGGCGAAAATGAAGCGCAAACAATTGTGTCAACCAGAACCGCATTTACAATCAAACGATAAAAATCCGGATCCAATAGTTCTGCGCAGATTGGAAAAGCCACCAATCCAAGTTCATGTGTAATCAACAAATGTACCTGCCTGTCAAATAAAAGGTCTTCTCGCTCCTCCCTTCCGTCTTCTGTAATCAGAATGGCTGGTGACGTTTTTTTATGGCGAAGACATTCCACTCCACCCGGTCCTAAAACAACAAGCACATTTGAGCCATCAGCACAAATTGTCGGCGCCATAACAAAGGTACAAAACTCCGGGTGTTCACGCATTTTATCTTTGATACCGACAAGTGCCTCCTCCGTTCCCAAAGCCTCCGGAAAAACAATGATGCCATACTCTTCTGAAAACATCCGATCAAAAACTCTCAATACGCGTTCCGTTACTTTCTGTTCATTGATAAGTCCATCCACGCCAACCGTATATCCCACCGCCAAATCGCGTTCCTCTGTTCTGAGTTCCGCATTATCCATTACCGGTGCAAGCGCTATTCTCAGACTCCAGCCCCCTTCCATTGCACGTAAAACACCTCTGTCATTCCAATAGTGCATCACAATTTCAAAAGGCAGAACATCTTCTGCCCTCACCATCATATAATTTGTAAAACTTGTATTAAACCGCCTTTCCCTGTTTCGCTCCGATTTATCCGTATCCCACAACGGTCTGATGCGAAGGTATATTGCAATACCCGTTTCTCCCGCATTCTCATTTAAAGGTGCCAGATCGTAAATCACTCCACGATTCTGCCAACTGGAATACATATCCGTTCTTTTTTCGACTTCAATAACCAATCTGAAAATATCTTCCTTATTTCCCTTCTCAAGTCTCTCCAATTCTCTATTCAAATAGGGACTATTGATTTCATCTATTCTATATTCGTTGGCCGACGCATTTAGAATAAGCGCGAGGAAGTTCCTGTATGTAGCAATAACCCTCCCGATATGCTTCTCATCCGCGGTCGCCCAACGAATCGCATAATATCTTTCTTCCTCCTTTGTAAACATTGAAATCAAATATGCAACCACATCAAAAACTGTACATCCTTTCGTAAAAACAATTAAAATACACCTTCTTTCTTACTATGTATTATATCATCACCCATCTCAAGCATCAATATTATTGTTCATTTATTGTTCATTTATTGTTCATTTTATTCGTTCATATAAAAGCGGAGAACCGCAAACACCCCGGCTCCCCGCACATCCACCCACTTCCTGCTGTTTCATTTACCGTCTCATCTACTGCTCCATCTGCCGCCCCAGAAATCCTGCCGCCGACTGGATCAGTTTCTGCTCCACTTCTCCCATCTTGGACTTATGATCCATCTCCACCAATATCACAGAGCCAATCACATCTCCCTCGCAGATAATGGGACTTATCGCTTCATGGCTGAAGTCATCCCCCTCCAGGCTGACCTGTATGAAATTTCTGTCCCCTTTGGCAGCCACCACACTCTCCCTGTGATCAATTTTTTCCTCCAGCTCCCTGCTGATGGACTTGCCCAACAGATTCTTCATGCCGCCCGACACCGCGATGAACTGATCCCTGTCCGTGATCAGCGCAATGTGGCCGGAAACCTGCGCCATACTCTCCGCATACTGTTTGGCAAACGTGCCCATCTCACCGATCGGCGAATATTTTTTTAAAATGATCTCGCCTTCCCTGTCCGTGTATATTTCCAGTGGGTCCGCTTCCCTGATCCGCAGAGTCCTGCGGATCTCCTTGGGGATTACAATGCGTCCCAGATCATCTATTCTTCTGACAATTCCTGTTGCTTTCATATCTGATAACCTCCGTTTGTAAGTCATAGCCTTATTTTCATTTTTTCTCTGTTTTTTTACTATTATTTGTAAGGCAGGAAATTATATGCATGGAAATTTTCGATTTCCATTTTCAAAATAAAAAGCAGCAGAAAGCTGAATTGTCAGTTTTTCTTTCTCCGTAACAGGATAATCCCAGCCACCACCACTGAAGCAATAACTGCCAGCCAGATAAAGCAGCATATCCCCAAAAATGTCGGACAGGCATGACACAGACCGCACCTGCCACTTTCCTCCATCCTGTCCGCCTGTCCGTAAACAAGCGCGTAAGCGGAGAACAAATCGGTACGTATCGTCACCGTTTTCGGATCATCATCCATATCTGCCAAAAGAGTATATTCCCCTTCATGGGAGCGAATAATATAAAACTCTCTGCCGTCCTCCCTTAGTCCCTTCGGTATGCCCATGACGACTTCTATCGGTTCGCCCGTAGAAGTAACAGTCTCCCAATCGCCCTCTCCGATTTTGACAAACACAGAAATATCAACATACCTTCCGAGCGTCAGTTCGGGCATTGTCTCACGGCACTGTGCAAGTCCGCTTTCGATCACCTCTTTATCCTGTCCTGCCACGGTTTCCGAAATGTCTTTTACGTCTATCCTGACTTCTATGTTTTCACCGTCATTCACAAGTTGTATCTGCTCCGGCGACAATACCGTGTTAGCCAACACAACCGTATCTGTCACTCCGGCATTGCATTTCCCATCATCACAGACCACCCTGACAGTCACCGTGCCTTTCCCCACCTCAAACATCGTGGCAGTTTTCTGGTTTTCTGTCAGATTTCCTGTTTCGATAGTTTCTCCTGATATGGCAATCCTGCCGCCATCCACTGCCGCCTGTACGGTTTGTGCCGTTCTATCTTCTGTTTGCTGCACAGTGCCTGTCTGTGCCGCTTTTTCCTCCGGCTGATGTACACTGTCTGCCTGTACATTTTCGCCTTCCGTCTGCTGCTCTGCAGTTATCTTTGCAGAATCTACATTGCTCTGTTTCGCCGCAGCTTTATTTTCCTGCCTTGCGCCCTGACCCAGCCTTCTTCCCGACTGTTTCGGTGTCTGTGCCCCGGGCTGTTTTGCAGGATCGCCCGCTGTCCCGGCAACCGGCTGGGGTGTCTTCACCGGCGCTACTGTCGACGGGTTAACCGGCTGCTGTGCCGCCGGTGACTGTAGCGTATCTGAGGGCTGTTGGTTTCCTGTCGGGTTTTGTGTCTCAGACCCGGCATGATCCGGCTTATCCTTATCCGGATTGTCTGTGTAGCAGTCGCCATATTTCCAGCATGATCTACCGCCTTGACCGTTATTGTTGTATCACCATTAGGAATCTGCGCTGCCGGGATGGTAAATGCTGCGCTTGTTTTCATGCTTGCAGTAAAATTCTGCTGAATCTCTGTTTCCCCACTATTCCCAATCTGATAGCAGACAGACGCAATACCCCCGGAGATGGCATTGTCCTTATCCTCCGTTACTGTCACGGTAATATCGGGGGCAGAATTATATGCTTCCGCTGATACAGCGCCGTTATTTACCAGAAATGCAATCTGTGGCGCATTATCCTCAATAATAATACCCGCCGCATTTAGTCCGGCGCCTACTGTCACGCCCGCTGATGTATTTCCCGCCTTGTCGGTGCAAGCAATCGTTATCGTTCCTTTAAAATCCGCCGAAACGGTAATTTGTGCTTTACCGTTCGCAATCGCTGCCGTCTTTTTGCTCCCCGCAGCGCCCGTCGGCGTTACAGTATAGGTTATTTCATCCGCCCCGCTGCCTTCTTCCGTTACAGGCACGGTCACTGTCAGGCTGTCGTTTCCAATCAGCCAGTTCCATAAGTTTTTCGCCTGATAGCTATATTGCAAAGAACCGATCACTGGCGCAATGTCGTCTGTCCACTTCGCCCAATACTCCTTATCTCCGACATCAGCAGCGGAAATCTCTGTCACTTTTTCACCATCACAAGCCTCAGTGTCATACCAGCCTTCAAAGGAATAACCCGTTCTCGTCCAGTCTGTCGGCAAGGATATTCCCGTTCCATAGGTATAGGTAGTAAGATCTGTGCCGCCGCTTCCTCCATTTCCGTTTAAAGTCACCTTATAATCTTCCACAGTCCAATGTGCTGTGTATTCACGGTCCCCTGTACTTCCTGCCTGAATAGTAACGTCTGTGTTATTACTGCCTGATAAGTCTGTGCCGCTCCATCCCGTAAAAGTATAACCAGTTCTCGCCGGATTTTTTAAGGTTATGTTACTGCTTTCAATCGTGTAACTTTCCGGATTGCCAGTTACAGTTCCTCCGGCCAACAGATAGGTAATCTGATATGTTTCCGGAACCCACTCAGCATAAAAAACAGTGTCCTTATCAAGCGTCACAGAAGACCCTGCAGGCACGATCTCTGTACCATTCGGACCATCCCTCCAACCGTCCACTAAATATCCTTTCAGACTAAATGCCGTTCCATTATTTAACTTAACCGAAGCCCCTTTAATCTCTGTTTCTGTTTCTTTGACAGTGGCGGTTACAGTCCCTTTCTGCTCGCTGGCAGTTCCTTCACCTCCGTTTGCATCATAAGATATGCTAATATCCTTCTCATATCTTCCGTAAAAGTTACGGTCGCTATTAAGTTCGACCCATAGTCCCGGGGCAGAGGATACACCCACTCCCCCCATAATCCAAGTGACCGGAGTATAACCTTTATCTGTTGTCTGCGACCATTCCTGCAGATACGGTGCCGTAGCCCTTCCTTTCGTTTCAGTATTATAAATGATTGCTGTCTCCGTTACCTTATCCCCGGTTTTTCCCGAATAAAAGTCATAATACAGCGTTTTCTTATAAATCGCATATAACGTAACATCAGCTGCTCCCATTGTCAGTGTCTCAAGTCCTGTTTTGGCACTTCGACTTGTATTCCATCCGACAAACTCCCAGTCCTTCTTTGACGCTGAAGGCGCTAAGTCTATCAACGCGCCCTCGCTCACCGTATCGAAAGTCTTTTCGGCGGAAGTTCCGCCGTTCGCTCTGTAATTATAGGTGACAGTATGTTGTACTGCTGCCCGTGCGGCAGTCCTACTCGGCTTTGTTCTGATCTGCTCCACTGTCACGGTAATCTGCGGCAGACTGACGCCCTCCATGCGCGCATAGCCCTCCGGCAGAACGGCGGTAAAAAAATAGACCCCCTCTGCATCTTTGTCATACGCCGGCTGAGACTGCCATGTGACACCCGTAATGATAACTGTGTCCGTGTCATACGCCTGACTTTTTTCTATGTCGTCAGCATCTTCCTTATTTTCCTTCTCTGACGGATTTTCTAACCGCTCAACGGTTATCACATGCTCCGCCTGATATTCGGGCAGAGTGACGGTATGTGTTTCCTGCTTAAGTTCCGTATCCTCCGATTCACCGGAAAGCGCACTGTCCCCCTCGCCGCCTGTTTCGTCACCGCTCTCTATTATGATCGTTTCCTCCGCAGCAGCCTCCTCTGGCTGTGTGTCCTGCTCTACTTGATCCGCATTTTCGTTTTCTTCCTTGCTGCCGGAATTATCCGCTTCGCTTTCTTTTCCGTCAGACGGCTCTGCTGTTTCCCCACCAGTTTCTTCTCCATCAGACGGCTCTGCTGTTTCCTCACCAGTTTCTTCTCCGCCAGACGGCTCTGCTGTCTCTCCGCCGCTTTCTTCCCCCTCAGACGGCCCTGTTGTTTCACCACCAGTTTCTTCCCCGCCAGACGGCTCTGTTGTTTCCTCATCAGTTTCTTCTCCGTCAGAGGGCTCCCCTGTGTCTTCACCGATCTCATCTTTGTCAGACGGGGGATTCGCATCCGTTTCCTCATCGACGTCCCCGATTTCCCGGTCATCTGCATCCTCATCCGAATTTTCCGCAGAGCCTTGACCGTCCTGCACCACGACCGCCTCCAACGTATCGGGCAGAGTCAGTTCTTCCAGCCCCGTCCCAAGCGGAACGGTCTGTTCCTTTATCTCTTCCGGCAAATCAGAAAAGCCGGATATGTATAGGTCTTTCTCCTCTTTTTCTCCTCAACTTTATCCATACTCTTTGTTCATCCGTCCATTCCGTATTACCCATTTGTGTTCTCCTTTTCGATTTTGTATTTTACACGAAACTATTAACATGTAACCCAATATTCCTTCATAGATTTACTGCTGTCCGATCTGCCATCTTTTCACCCTCCCATTAAACAAATACTTATGCGCATAAGCAGACTCGTAAGGCTTCCCCACCATGCCCTCACGCAAGATCCTTCCAACTCTGCTCATGCGCGCAAAAAGCCGCTATCTTCACAGAGACATACTGTTCTTGCTCTGTAAAGACAGCGGCAATATAATAAACTTTGTAATGTTTTTACATAATAAGCACCCAAAAAAGGGCACAAAACGCCTAATGCTTGCTTGCTGTACATTTGTGTCAACTCCTTTTTCCCTTAAATATTTGCTGAAATTGCAAATAAAATTATTTTTTGTCAGTTTACAGTTCAAGTAGTTATCTCATTATACATGAAGGAGATTATTTTTCTACCGAAATGGTACGGATTGCGTTTTTTTTGGTATACTTTGTATATATTGGTCGATGTAAAGTCGGCTGGGTCGATTGCAAACCGACTTTCACATTTTGTAACCGACTTTCACATTTTGAAAACGGCATTTGCCGTCATAATATATTATACTGATTGTACTATCGGAAAAAGGAGTCATAATGACGAATGAAATCATAAAATCTCTATATGAAAGAAAATCTACCCGTGTATTTACCGACGAAGAAATATCTCGTGAAGATAAAAACAGTATTTTGCAGGCGGCATTGCAGGCACCTTCGGCTGGATGTCAACTGCTATATACTATCCTCGACATCACGGATAAAGAAAAAAAGGAAAAGCTTGCCGTACTGTGTGACAACCAGCTCTTTATGGCAAAAGCAAAAATGATGCTTGTCTTTTGTGCAGACTGCCGGAAATGGCTCTCCTTTTATGAGGAAGCGGGACTGAAACCGCGCGCCCCCGGTGTCGGCGATTTGCTGCTGGCTGTGGAAGATGCACTGATCGCGGCGCAAAACGCTGTGACGGCAGCGGATAGTCTGGGAATCGGCTCCTGTTATATCGGCGATGTCATGGAAAACGTAGAAGAAATGAAAACGGTTTTACAGCTTCCCAAATATGTATACCCCGCATGTCTGCTTGTTTTCGGACATCCAACCGAGCAGCAGAAGATTCGGAAAAAGCCGGAACGGTTCAGGGTATCCGATATCGTCTGCGAAAACAGTTATCAGGATAAGTCCGGTGCGCAGATAAGGGAAATGTTTTCAGAACGAACAGACGGAAAAAGCTATGATGAATGGATGGAGGCTTTCTGGAAAAGAAAATACGAATCGGATTTTTCCAAAGAGATGAACCGCTCAATGGAAGTATATCTGCAGGATTTCCTGAAATAAAAAAACGAATGTCTTCTGATCGTTTAAAAAATGGAGGTAAATTAACATATGGCACAGACATTATCGGTTCTTGAAATGGTAGTACCCGTTATAGTCATGCTCCTTATCGGCTATTTCTGCCGGGTATCCGGCATCCTTACCAAAGAGGGGTTAAACGGCGTCAAGAGTGTCATCTCAAACGTCACCCTGCCGGTTGTATTGTTTCAAGCCTTTTACGCAACATCCTACTCCCTCGACAGCCTGTTTATGTTCAGCGTTGTTTTTATAAGCTGCCTGCTGGCTCTGGGATGCGGCTTCCTGTTAAACCGCTTTGTACCCAATTCCAAGCTTATGCCCTATCTGCTGTCCGGCTTTGAGGTCGGTATGCTGGGGTACGCCCTGTACGGACTGCTCGCCGGTCCCGACCGGCTTTCCTACATGGCGACCGTGGATTTAGGACAGGTGCTGTTTGTATTCACGATATACCTCACACTTTTGAAAAATGCCACGGGACAGAAACCGTCCCTCAAAGAAATGTTAAAAGAAATGTGTAAAAATCCCGCTTTCCGGGGCGTTACCCTCGGGCTTATTGTGGGCGTTACGGGGCTCGGCAATCTGATCACCGCCTCTCCCGTCAGCCCGATATTCTCCGCTGTTATTGAAATGATCAGCCTGCCCACATCCGCTATGATCCTGATTATCGTGGGCTATGAACTGTCCCTGCGAAAAGACCTGATCGTCCCGGTTGTAAAGACACTGGTTTTCCGTACCGTGGTGATGGGCGTACTTTTATGCGCCGCCGCCCTGATCGTCTTTCAGGTCATGCCTTTTGACAAACAGCTTTTTATGGCATTGGTTCTGCTGTTCGCCCTGCCAGCACCATTTGTCATCCCGCTGTACGCGGACGTGGAATCGGAGGGTGTCTATATCTCCAACACTCTCTCCATGGGAACGCTGATTACGATTTTGATCTTTGTGGGGCTGTCGGTGTATGCGGTGGCATGATCGCCTTTCTTTTTATTTTTTCACACCCTTCGCCCCAGATAAATTCGCATTCTGTAAAATATTACTGTCGAAGGAAGTGAGCATACTCTGCTCTTCCCGCTCCCTCTTGAGCGCCAGTTTTATCATATCGTCCAGAAGCTCCTTGTAAGGCTTCCCCAGCGCCTCCCACAGGTAAAAGGCAAGAGACCCAGGAATGGGATTGATCTCGTTGACATACACCTGATCCGTGTCCCTGTCGATCATAAAGTCAATGCGGGACACGCCGTTACAGCCAAGTGTCTGGAAAGTTCTCACCGCCAGTTCCCGGATTTTCTCCCGCTCCTCGGACGTCAGGTTCGCCGGCAGCTCTCTCTTCGCGGTTCTCATGCCCTCAGAGCCGCCTTTGCCTCCCGCCACATATTTATCTTCATAGCTTAAAATCTCATCGCTGGAAATCGGCTCCTCGCACTCGGAAGCATGTGCCTCCTCGTAGTCTCCCAGAACCGCACAGTTGATCTCCCGCAGGTTCATGATCGCCCGTTCGACAAGCACTTTCGGTCCGAAAGTAAAAGCGTACTCCAATGCCTCCCTCAGTTCTTCCCGGTCTTTCGCCACTTTGATTCCCACACTGGAACCCAGATTGACAGGTTTCACGATAACGGGATAAGGAATCTTTCGCTCCACCTTGTCGTAAGCCGTCTCTTCGCCGCCCTCGTATTCCTTCCCGTACAATGTCACGCAGTCCAAAACAGGAATATCGTTATCCTTAAGAACCGTCTTCATCACATATTTATCCATGGTGACCGCCGACGCCATCACATCGCATCCCGCAAACGGGATATTGTAATGTCGCAAAAATCCCTGTAGGGAACCGTCCTCCACATTGGCGCCATGCACCACAGGAAATGCGACGTCGATCTGTGCCACCTCGGAACTTCCAAATTTTTTCTCCGGGTACTGGATCAGCTTTACGCCGTTCTTCTCCCCCATCAGAAAGACGCGGGTGCTCTTTTTCAATAGTTCCGGGATATTCCGATAGTTGGCAATATCCGCGATCAGCTCTCCCGTATAAAGCTCGTTATCCTTCGTGATATAGATGGGAACCAGATCATACTTCTCTTTATCGAAGGAGTTATACGCCTGCAATCCCGATATTACGGATACTTCATGCTCCACACTCTTTCCACCAAAAAAAACCCCTACTCTAATTTTCATAATTGTTTATTGCCTCCTTCAATATCCCCTATTACTGCAGAACCGTGCTCAGATTGAACTTTACTCAATCCGGGCTCTCGCCCTATCGATTTATTTCGAAACAGTTCTCCGAAAGCAAGCTTTCTCGCCCTGTTTCTCATAAATCTGCATGGTTCTGGGCTTACGCATAATTGTCCGGCAGATCGTTCTCGATCAGAATAACCTTCTGTTTCTCACCGGGAATCGCATTTACCATCCGAAACGCCTCCTGCAGATCCTCCACCGGAATCATCCTGTTCTCCGGGAATCCGGCTTCCAGCAGTCCGTCCTGAATCGGCTTTGTCTGCTCCTTTCCGACAAGCACGGCATAATCGCACTTATCGGCGGCGTACACGCCTACTTCTTTATTTTCATCATACTGCTTTTCACCCAGCTCTACCATGCCCGGTGTCAGCAGTATGCGGAGTTCCTTAAACATTGCCAATGTATCGAGCGCCGCCTCAAAACCGTTTTTGTTGGAATTATAGGCGTCATCTAACAATATCCTGTCGCCCTGTTTCACAAGCTGCAGTCTGTGGGGAACGCTCTCCAACTGTTTCACAGGGTAGATCAGTTTTTCCATGGAAATCCCCAGCGTGTGCGCCACGGCAATGGCGCCCGCTATGTTCTGCACATTGTGGCTGCCCACCAGCTTTGTGTGAAATTCGTATTCCTTCCCGGTTTCATCCTTCATTTTAAAGGATGACCCCCTCGGGGAAACCGCAATATCATAGGCGCGAAAATCCGCGTTCTGCGCCGCGATTCCATAGCTGACTATGTTTTTACCTTCCTTCGCGTTTCTGATATACTCATTGTCGTAGTTTAAAAACACTTTCCCGGACTCCGGCACAGAATCCGCCAACTCAAACTTGGTCGAAACAATGTTTTCTATAGTGTGAAAGCTTTGCAGATGCTGCGGTCCGATCGAGGTGATGATACCGTAGTCCGGATGCACCAGATCGCATATCTCTTTGATATCTCCCACCTCTCTCGCACCCATTTCACAGATAAAAATTTCGTGAAACGGCTTCATATTTTCCCTGATCGTCCGCACCACACCCAGCGTCGTATTATAATTCCCCGGGGTATGCAATACATTATATTGTGTGGAAAGCAGCGTGCTCAGATAATATTTCACGCTGGTTTTTCCGTAACTGCCCGTAACCCCGATAATTTTCAGATCAGGCATCTCCCGCAGGATACGTGCGGCATCATTGATATAGTACTGATCGATCTTCTTCTCGATCGGGTGATTGACTGCATTTGCCAATAAAATAAGAAATGGCTGCAAAATAAACATAACCAGCAAAATCAGCTCCGCATTTCTCAATAACGGATGCGCCGACAGCGGCAGCAGCCCCTGTGAGGTCAAAACCATCCCCCCGCCCGCCGCCATCCACAGACCGGGAAGCGCAGCCACCGCTGCGGCAAGGAGATACAAAACACCTGTCGTGATAAGCATCCGCTTCACGCGCAGCGTATAAACCAAGGGTTTCTTCGCTTTATGCGGTTTGTTGACTAAGATAGTCATCCCATTCATGACACAAGCCGCAATCAGACAGCCCCTGTTCCCAACCATCACCAGCGGAAGTGAAATCAACGCATACAGGCATTTTCCAAGCAGTCTTCCCACATTGGTATGCACCCGCATCCATTCCCCGTATTCCCTCGGCTTGTAGGAATTCTGCTGAAACATATGCATCAGATATAAAATATACCAGACTGCCCCCACCAGATAAGTAGCGAGCCATATGCAAAAAAATATCATATCCATTCCTGCCTATGATTCCTCTCTGTCCCGTTAATACCAACTACCGCTCAGCCAAAAAACGCCTGAAGCGCCCCGTTCGCCTTCGCAGGCTGCTCCGCGTAGGAGAAATGTCCCGCGCCCTCGCACACCACCAGTCCTGCGTCCGCGATCAGCTCTTCCATCCGTCTCGCATCCTCTATCGGCGTGGCAGTGTCCAGATCGCCCCAGATCAGAAGCGTCGGGCACTTCACAAGATGAATCAATGGCTCCAAGTCCTCGTTGACCACCTTCACGAGCGTTGTCCGCATCAGGGGCGTTGCATTGTTATAGTCGGAGGAACCGCGTTTGCGGCGCATCTCTTCCACCGCATCCGGGTAGAGAAAGTGCATCACCTTCGTGCTCATAAAAGCCCTGCCGATCTTATAGCATCTGAGACTCATCTTTTGCCGCAGGCTTTTCTTCGGCAGAATCCCCGCGCTGTCAATCAATACCGCCCGCTCCACGGTAAAGGGCAAACTTTCTCTTGCATTCATCTTAAAAAACACCCTGCCGCCAAACGAATGCACCACCACGCTCAGTTTTTCTATCGAAAAGGAAGCGATAAACTTCAATACAAAATCCACGTAGTCATCCACGCACCACGGCTCCGGCGGCTCGGGCGTCTTCCCAAATCCCGGCATATCAAGGGCAATCACCCGCCTTCCCTGTTTCAGCGTATCAATTACGCTCCGATACAGAGTGATATTGGCTCCCCAGCCGTGCAGCAGAAGTACGATTTCGCCCTCGCCCTCGTCTATATAGTTCACAGATATTCCTTCTATCTTTTTGACCATAAAATCTCCCGCACACCTGCATCTATTTCCAGTCTATGCGCTATTTTTTCCCGACCTTTACATATTCTCACAGACTTTACCTCAGGTGTAAAGTCCCAGGCTGAACTACCGGCTGTTTTATACCTATGTTCACCCTTCGGCAAATATGTTTTCAAGCCAGACACATACATTTGTATTGTACTGTATTCCCTCCGTTCTATCAACCGAAAAATAGACGGAATCGTGGCATTTATATCTTATCTTCATAAACTATGCCCACTATTCGGCCATATAATCCGCATAATCTGTCTCACTGGCAAATAACATGTATGCCCCGTTCACATATCCCATGTAACCGCTCTCCACCGCATATCCCTTCATAAATATATCCTCCTTTCAGTCCCGGTTCGCTGATTGAATTGGCGAACTAATGTTCTGAAAAGAGGATAACATTTGTAAAGTCCTATATTTGGTACTTAAACTTATATTTGTAATTAAAACTCATTTTACACCGACACTGATACCTTCGTTCCCGCATCCTCCGACGGTTCCACCGTCCCTGCATTCGAATAAAACACAGGCTCTAAATCCGCTTTCGGCTTACCGCTTGTTCCGTTATTCAAGTCCACTCCATCCGAATCCGCACTGTCTTTCATATCGCCGTCGTCCGCGGTGCTCTCTTTTAGCAGAACCTTGCCGTCCTCGCTGATCTCCACGGTGTCCACAATTTTATCGCCCTTATTCTCCTTTCTTTCCTCCTCCAGCTTCTTCTGCAGTTCCTCGCGTTCTTCCCTGCGGTTTTTGATCATCTCCTCGCGCTGTTCTTCCGCGATCTTCCGAGTTTCCTCCACGTCCTCCTTCATTCCCTCGTCCGCCACTTCCTTATACTCGTACGCATCCTCATGGAAATCGCCCATATATCCCATCGCCCGCTCCATCATTGCGGTATCGCCTTTGAGTCTCGCCTCCTTAAAAACCCGAAACGGGGTATTGATCATCTCCATGTTAGTCCGTGCCCCGATCAATCCTTCCATTGTCTTTGTGTGCATAGTCGCCCTCCTTTTCAGAAATATCTGCCTATTCCATGTTTCGACACAACAAACCGTCTCTCTTAGCATCCTGTTTCAAACAACCTGTTCCATGTCATATGCGGTCTCTGCAAGCGGCAGAAGCACGGAAATATCATACACACCGTTCCGTATCTCCGTCTTCATAACACCGTTATATTTCCGCACCACGTCGCTCACATTCAGCAGACCGATTCCATGTGCCTGTGTGTTTCCCTTTTCGGTATTTTTGCCTTTTTGTTTTTCACTCTCATTCATGCTGTTCCTTACTTCCAACAGAAAGCAGCTTTTGACAGCACCCGCCTGTACACTAATAAAAGGCTGTAATCCCGGTTCATATTCTTCCCTCTGTAATCTTTCGCACGCTTCCACCGCATTGTCCAGTATATTTCCGAAAAGAATGCACAGATCAAACTCGTTGGTATGACACCGCTTCGGTATTCGCACATCACATTCCCATGCAATGCTTTTTTCCTCCGCCAGTTGCTGTTTCTGACACAAAAGTGCATCCACCGCCCGGTTTCCTGTAGCCTCCTCACTCATTCCAAGCTGTGCGCTGTTTTCCATCCTTTTTAGATACTCCCCCAGCTTTTCCCACGCCTGATCCTCCCACAGGCCACGCATCGCAAGCACATGGTTTTTCAGGTCATGCCGCAGCCGCTTTGCCTGCGTATACTGCTCCTCCAGCGTCTGATAGACCGCCGCCTGTACCCGATACTGTTCCGCCCTTTTCTGCTCCACATAAATTCGATCCATGCCGAACACATATACCCCCGCCGCAAACAGAGATAAGCCCGACAGGACGCCCCATCCGACATAACTGAAAATCTGGTCATAGTACAGTCCCATATTCCCATCGCTTCTGTAAAGAATACCGTAACCTGCGCCCCAGTTTGCCACATAAGTGACAACTGCCACCACAAGCAGAGGAAGTGTCAGCACAGCACACCATTTCCCCGACTTTCCTCGAAAAGCGCTCGCAAGCCGCCTTCTCATCCCGCACACAGCTATAATTGCTATACAAAAGCCACTCCATCCGATCAGTCTGATTTCTCTCTCCCCTTCAGAACCCAAAACAGGAACGTCAATGCGCCCTACTGTGTGTTTCCAGACTAACAGCAGGCAGGAAATAAGAGAGTCCGAAAAAAAGTACGTCAGCCATATCAGCGTAATCACGGTCACCAGCATGGACGCTGTCCGTATTCCTTTTTCCGTCTTTTTGCCAAACCGTATCATTTTCTCTTCCCTCTCTCCCATAAAATCAATACGGAGAATGCCGTTTTTCAGGCATTCTTCTATGCGAAACTTAGCGCTTCTTGGCTTCTCGTCCTATGGTGGAGCGTCTTTAGAAGTACTTTTCGCATTTCTCACAAACTCCTGCGCATATACGCAAGGATCTCCCCGCAAAACGCTTCGTACCGCCTCTTGGCAATGGCAATCCGCTCCCCATTGTCAAGCACAAGCTCCTGCCTGTTGTACACGTCTACATATTTCAGATTGACAAGGCAGCTTTTGTGACAGCGGAAAAATCCCTTCCCCTGCAGCTCTCTTTCCAGAATCCCGATCTGTTCGTAATAGCTGAAAATGCCGCCGGTTCCGTGTATGTCGATCATCCGCCCCCGTATTTCAAAATAATAAATGTCATCCAGAAACAGTTTTCTATTCTGCCTGTCCCTGCTCACAAGGATAAATGCCTGTGACCGTTCCTCCGTCTTGCAGACAGCTTTTTGAAGCACTTTTTTCAGCTTTTTGTCCTCAATCGGTTTCACCAAATACTGAAACGCCTCCACGTCGTAGGCGTCAAACACATAGTCCCGGCTGGCGGAAATAAAAATAAGCAGCTTATCGTACGCCTTTTCCCTGACAAGCTGCGCCGTCCGCATACCGTCCATACCGCCCATGATGATATCCAGAAAAATGATGTCAAAAGATTCCGGCGACTGTAATAGTTCCCGCCCGTTGTAAAACTGCCGTATCGTGCAGGGCACATTCATTTCATCCAAAATTCCTCTGATCTTTGTCGCTGTCCTGCTGCACTCCATGACTTCATCATCGCACACCGCGATCCATAACATATTTATACTCCCTTCAAGTGCTCACTTCGTCCGCGCTTGATTTCCTGCTGTGCAAACTCAAAAATTCAATATATATATCGACCGAAAAAGCGACGCGTTTCCTCTTCTGTCACAAACGGTGCCTCCTATGTAATGACCGTCCGACCATAAAAATCGAATAAGGGGGGAAGAATTTCATCTGAGTGCCCGTGTGCATAAAAAGAGCGGTAACTCTATCTATATACAAATAGGTATACCGCTATCTTTTTCTATCATAACAATAATGATTATGCACTTTTGCGTGTTCCCGTTATAGATATTTTGAGGTTCTGTTTCACTCACCGCCTACAGCCCTATCATCCTTCGATACAACTCCCGAATCTGCTCTCCCTCAGCCAGCCACTCCGAAAAGGCAGTTGCGCTCCCGGCAGCCATTCCCATATAAAAGGCATGCCCGTAGTCCTGTTTTTCCAGCCATCCTGCCATGAATCCCGCCACCATGGAATCTCCCGCGCCAACGCCGTTTATGAGACTTCCTGCAGGCACAGGAGACTCAAATACGCTGCCGTCCTCCGCAAGAAGCACGGCGCCCTGTCCTGCCATGGACACAAGCACATTGCGCGCTCCCATCTCTTGCATCTTCCTTGCGTAGGGAATAACAGACGCCCTGTCCGCAATCGTCACACCGAATAATTCACCGAGCTCATGCTGGTTTGGCTTGACTAAAAAAGGATGCCGGGGCAGCGCTTTCACAAGCCCTTTACCCGAAACATCCACCACGGCCAAAATACCCGCAGACAGACTGCCCATCATGCGCTGGTAAGTGTCCTGCGGCAATGATGCAGGAATACTCCCGGACAGAAACAGCACATCGCCCGCCACAAGCTCCGAAAGCCGTTCCGAAAGCCGCGCAAGATCCTCCCCTGAAATATCAGGTCCCTGCCCGTTGATCTCCGTGCCCTCCACCGACTGCAGTTTCACATTGATTCTGGTAAGCCCTTCTTCCAGCGCAATCAGACCGTTCCCTATCCCACGTGCTGCAAGCTGCCTTGCCGCCTCCTGCCCGGTAAATCCTGCCACAAAGCCAAGCGCCGTGCTTTCCAGCCCCAGATTCTTTAACACCGTGGAGACATTGATGCCCTTACCGCCCACAGTCAGGGTTTCTGATTCCGTCCGGTTAGTATATCCCAGTCTGAAATTATCTACCGACACGGTATAATCCAGAGACGGGTTTAAAGTTACGGTATATATATGATTCATCTGCCCCATCTTTACCACCTCTGCGCATCCTGCATCCGCAAAATATTATAGTTACCTTCTCCTATCAATCCCGGTCCGCTGATAATATGCCGCCTTGTCCTTGTACATCTGTGTCTCCGCCGCGGCGAGCACGACGCTGACTCCTGCTTCGCTGTCCTTCTCCCAGTCAGCGCCCACCGCCATATTGACGGAATAATCCGCCATGATTTTTCTCAAACGGGCGACCCGCTCCCGAAATTCCGTCTCTCCAATACCCGCACAGATCGCCAGCAGTTCGTCTCCTCCGATGCGGAACAACTCGTAGGCGTCCCCGAACGCCTCCTTCATACAGGCGCTGGCGGCAAGAATCAGGTGGTCTCCCGCCTCATGCCCCTCCGCGTCATTCACCCGCTTCAGCCCTGTGATATCCCCGTAAACGATTCCCACGCTCTCCCCGGGGCGCATGCCTTCCGTATATTTTACCATGGCATAACGGTTTCCGATCTGGGTGAGCTGGTCAAGATAGGACATTCTCTCCAGATTTTTGACAAGGTTGCGCATTTTCAGCAGGGATTCCATAAAATGCCCCATGATCTGCAGCATATTGGAAATGTAGTGCAGAGACTCTGCCGGCGGATTATCCACCCCGTAAAACCCGATTACCCTTCCGTCCTCATACAGCGGCACTACCGTAATTGAAGAGATATCCTGCTGTTTCAGCATTTCATATTGAAGCGGATTTTTTGTCCTAACATCTTCGGTATCATCAATCACCACACACTTGTCATCTGCAAAGGCACGGTACCATCCCTCGCAGACTTTCGGCGGCACATTTTGCAGATTATCTTTCTGCGGGCTCACACCGTTCGCCACCCACTCGTAAGTGTTGTCGTCGCCGCCCTGTGCGTTTTTCTCAAAAATATACACTCGTTCGCCGCCGAGCGCCTTGCCCAGATACTCAATCGCAATCTTCAAGGAAGTTTCCGGGTCAGATGCCAGCATGGCGGTCCGCAGCGCCTCGTTGATCAGCGCCTCCTTGTTCTGATAATCGCGGATGATCTCATTCTGCTTGGTATCTGCGCTGATATCAATGGCAATCTCAATACGCAGCCGTCTCCCGTCCAGCTCTATCAAGGTGTCCTTCACCAATGTATGCCTGTTGTAGACGGGATTGTAATACCGCCACTCTTTAAACTGCCCTGGGACAAGTTCCCTGTTATTACAGATCTCGCACGGCGCGGAGGCATTCTGCAGCACCTCGTAACACTTTTTCCCTCTGGTCTGTTCCAGAGAGGTGAGTCCGCAGATTGAAAGCGCTCTTTTATTCATATAAATAAATTCATAGGTGTCCACGTCCGCGACGTAGACCAGTTCATTCATGTTTTCAAAAAATCCCCAAATGGGTTCCATCGATTATTTGTCTCCTTTAAAAACTGCGGTGGCTCTGTCATATCCATCTTATCTATCATATCACAGAGCAGCCAACAATTCCATGAGAAGAAACATTATAACCGGTAAATCCCCGCGGAACAGGGTGCCGCCGCAAAGCCGCCCGCCGCTCCTTCGATCCTGCCTCCTATCGTATAGAGCGCTTCCCCGGGTCTTACACCGCCGCTTAAGGGCTGTTTTCTGTCGGAAGGGTTAATGACCACCAGCAGCTTTTCGCCATCGCCCTTTCTGACAAACATAAGCGGGTAATTATCGCTCTGTATAAACTCAATTTCCCCGTCGTTTCGCAACGCCGCATGGGACTGTCTGAACGCAATCAGCCGCTTTACCTCGCTGTAGAGGGAATCCACATCCCCGACCTGCGCCGCCACCGTCGGACGATCCGGCGCGCTGTCCTGCGGAATGTAAAGCAGCTCCGGCTTCGCCGCCGAAAACCCGGCATTCAGGGAATCATCCCACTGCATAGGAGAACGCGAACCGGTCCGCTCATAACCGCCTTCCACCGAATGCAGCCCTTCCACATACCGCATTCCGATTTCGTCGCCATAATAAATAAAAGGTGCGCCCGGCATGGTCAGTAAGAAGGCGAAAGCAAGCTTCATCTCCTCCTTGTCAAGCCTCCTTGCCAGCCTTTCCATGTCGTGATTGCCCGAAGGAATGCAAATCAGCCCGCCACAGGATTTCGCGTAACTCTCCTGATATTTTTCCCAGAAAGCGCTGACATCCCCTTTTCCCCTTCTGGAAAACCAAGGCTCGTCACAGCGGAACAAGTCGTTATAATGGGAAGGACCGAAATGCAGCAGAAAATCCATATGGAAACCGCCCGCCAGAGACTTGTCCGGCTCGCCCCACTCGGAAACCAGCACCGCCGCGGGAAATTCCCTGTCAAGGAACGCCCTGACATCCTGCCAGAGTTTGATCGTGCCCTTGCTGTCCTCGTCGTTTTTCACAAGGGAGTGCGCCATATCCACACGGAACCCGTCGCAGCCCGCCGAAAGCCAGAAGCGCATCACGTCTTTCATTGCCTCCCTCGTCGCCAACGGTCCCGGCGCATCCATCGCCTGCTGCCATTTCTTTTCGGGATCAGGCTTATAATATCCATAGTTTAGCGCGGGCTGATGAGAGAAGAAATTCACCCCGCAGGCGCCCACACGCTCCGAGATTCCCTTGAGGGCGTTCATGCCGTCCGGCTCTTCCCACGTGCTGTCCGTCCATACATAGCGGTCCGTGTACTCGTTTCGTGCCGCCTTCATGGATTCACGAAACCATTTGTGGTTCACCGAAGTATGCCCCGGCACCAAGTCCAAAAGCACATGCATCTCCCGCTTGTGGGCCTCCTTGAAAAGCCGCACCAGATCCTCATTCGTCCCATAGCGGGGCGCAACGGTGAAGTAGTCCTCCACGTCGTACCCCGCGTCGTAGAAGGGTGACAGAAAACAGGGGTTCAGCCAGAGCGCGTTACAGCCAAGCTCCTTGATATAATCCAGTTTTTCGATAATGCCCTGCATATCCCCGATACCGTCAGCGTTGGTATCGTTGAAGGACTGCGGATAAATTTCATAAAAGATTGCTGTGTTAAGCCAGTTCGGTCTGCCTGCCATAGTAGGTTCCTCCTCTTATTTTTATTTCTTACGCCATTACTTTATATCTCATATAGACATATTCATAAATTCTCTGTCTATATGTAAAAATCACCTGATCAGGATAACTATCCGGCAGTTCCGCCCACAATATATCTCCAATGAGTGTATCCACCTGTGCTTTCGTCTCCTGCTTTTCCGTCCAATGATCGAGTTCCGCAATCTTACTTTTAATCTTAGCAAGTAACTCTACCGCGACACTTTTTATTTTCTTGATATCCTCTTTTGACAGATTTTCATTGAAAAGCATATCATATAAAGATAATTCCTCATCACTCGTAAAGCCTTCACGGACATATCTCTGTTCTTCCTCATCCATGGAATTTGCCAAATCCATAAGCTCCATAAATACCTTTTCGATATTCGCTCGATCCTGCTCCTTATTATATTCTTCAATAATTTTCTGATAGCGTTCATAATAACTAATCCGCTGGGGATTAACCTTGAGCATCTCATCCAATCGCATCTGAATCAGTTCCTCAAGCTCCGTCAGCATAAGATTTTTTCTTTTTGCTTTAGCAAATTCCCTGCAAAGCAAATCAAAATCAATCTTACTGATATCAAACCGTTTCGCCATACTTTGGTTTCCGGCTACTCTCTCTATCAAAATATAATCACTCAGTATACCATTAATTTGCACCATTAAGTCAACTGTGTCTATATACTTTTTCTTTTTCTTTTTCTTTAATTCATCAAATATGGCAATAGCAGCATCTTTCTTTTTCTTATCGTCATTTGAAATATCGTTTCTGTCCAGATACTTCATCATGCGATTCAGCTCATTGCCATATATCCAGTATTTTTTCGCCCCTATTCTCATAATAAAGAGGCACTGTAGCCTTATCTTCCACCGCACGCTTAAAATCATAAATAGAGATATAGCCGCCAAAGGTACGCTCCGTTATATTATCATCTGATAAAAGCGGTGTCCCCGTAAAACCTATTCTGGCCGCTGTTGGAATCAATTCCATCATATTATCAGCGAACACACCATATTGGCTTCTGTGCGCCTCATCAGACATGATAATAATATCATGTTCCGGTATGATCGGCTCCTCTACCTTTTGATTGAATTTCTGAATCAGGGTAAAAATAAAGCTCGGATTGCCCTTTAATTTATTGATTAAATCATTCCCACTTGTCGCCATAAATTTCGACGCCTTTGTTTTTCCCAAAAGGCCGCAATTTTCAAACGTATCACTAATTTGGGTATTCAATTCTTCCCGATCGGTAAGCACAACAATTGTAGGCGATCCCGAAAACTTTCTGCGAATTTTCTGGGAAAGAAATACCATGGAATAACTCTTACCCGACCCCTGTGTATGCCAAAACACACCCAATTTACCGTTGTTAAGCTTACGGGCCTCATATGCCTTCACCGCCTCATTCACGCCAAGATATTGATGATTTCTGGCAAGTATTTTAACCGTTGTCCCGCCGGAATGGTCATACAAAATGAAATTTTCCAACAAATCAAGAAAATTAGCCTTATCACAAATACCGCGAAGCATGGTTTCTAAGGCAACGCTTCCCGCCTCCTGTTCATTCAGCCGCTTCCAATCATGAAAAAAATCATATTTACTCCCAAGCGTACCCACCTTTGCCTCCGTGCCGTTAGAAAGCATCAGAAACGCATTATAATAAAACAAATGGGGAATAGTGTCCAAATAGTCTGTATAATTATTGGTATAGGCGTCCTGCACATCCACCGTGTTCTTTTTTAATTCTATGAACAAAAGAGGGATACCGTTGACAAAGCCTACAATATCGGTACGTCGGCGGTACAAGTCACCTTTGATTTTCAGTTCTTTAATTGCCAAAAATTCAATATATAATCAGCAATCTTATTCTGTATTTTTACATTAGGTGCCGGAAATCTGATAGTAGAAAGTTTTTTCCATGATAAATTATCCTGTGCTGTTCCCTGTGAGATTTGCCTACAATCACGTTGCAGCATATCAAAAGCATATTTAATAAATTTGACATTGGCAATGCCTTCATATGGAATAAATCCCATGATACTATCTGGAAAACACGCATCTATTCCTAATATAGCTGTATCAGCAATATTAGCAGCAATTGTAATACATAAAGTTCCAGCTTTCCACAACTTACTCTGCTTAAGACCTTTTTCGTTATATGTTTCTGAATACTCGGTTAAATATAAGTTTGCTTCCTTTACGTCTGCTGTTTGAATAAACGGATATTCTCCTCCGAATAGCGAAACATCGTTTCTTGGTCTATGTTTTGAACGTCCGCGAGAAACAGAACCCAATTCATCTAATGATTTATATTCCCAACTCATAACCTCATTTCCTCATCTTCTGCAAAATACCATCTTCCCCAGTATAGGCAGATTTTGCCCAAACTGCCCCTTTACTGAGCAGCTCTATTAAAATCAAAGGTGTTAGTCAGCATATGGGCTGGTAAGCCACTTTTCCCATTTGCAAACTGCATATTTTAAGGTGCTGGCAAGCCTGAAATCGTGCCACCAACCCACTTACTGACTAACACCAAATCAAACTATCATTGTACCATCTCATCCCACAATCCCATCTCCTTCATATTCTCAGAAATGGTATTCATTAATTCATTACTCTCAGCCTGCAATTCCAATAACTCTTTATGTATCTCAACCATTCTCTCCCTAAAATCAACCCCATCGTCTTCTTCGGGGGCTACACCCACATAAGCGCCCGGCGTAAGCGACCATCCCTTTCCCTCAATTGCTTCCACATTTGCAATTTTGCAAAGACCGGGGATATCTTCATACCTGCCCTCCCCAAACTTACAATAAAGCCAGTTTGCTTCCTTTACTACATCCGCAATCTCTTCCACGAAAGCAATCCTCTCATCCCATGCCGCCTGCAGCTTTTTCTTTTCTTTCTTATCACAAGCCTCTACTGCATTCTTTGCGGATTCTCTAAGCATTTCTAAATGTTCCCTTACTATATCGATTCCGCCTGTAAATACATCATCCATCACAACATCAAGCGCATCTTCACCCGCCTCAGAAATCATTTTGTCGAGAACAGACTTATACTCCTCCAGCAATGCGTTATATTTATCCGTCTCGCTTCGATAAAGCCAGACGATTGCATTCATATTCTTAAGCTGCCATTCACTCCACTCGTTGAGAGTACGGTCTACCACTGTATAATAATTTCTCGCATCTATGAAAAGAACTTTATTTCTTAATTTATCCGTTTTTACAAGCCTTTCCCTGATATCTTTATCGCCTCCCTGACTATCCGTTGCAGAGGATGCCATAACAAATCCTGCCCTGCCCGTCTCATTAAGATACGCATAAAAATAGGAAATCCAAAGATAATTTGCATTTCCTATTTCTTTGTTCTTATTCTCCTTCGGCATACCAAAAGGAAGCCTGCCGGCATTAGCGGCTGACTCCGCTTTTACCTTGTCTACGTTGAAGGGCGGATTAGCCATCACATAATTACAGCACCCTTCCAAGTTATGCGCGTCATGATAAAAACTATTTGCTTCATCCCCCGACTTGATCACGCCTGTCAGACCGTGTACAGCCATATTCATCAGGCAAAGCTGCGCATTATACTCGACCTTCTCTTGTCCGTAAAACGTCATACTGCTATTTGCCTGCAATCCCGCCTCGTTAACAAAATCTCCTGTCTGTACGAACATACCGCCTGAGCCACAAGCAGGGTCTAAAAGAACGCCGTTTGTCGGCTCTAAAATATTAACTATCATTTTTACCAATGATTTCGGAGTAAAGAAAACACCGTCATCGGAGGCAATATTTTTTGCAAATTTATTAACAGAAGCCCTAACACCGGCATACAATATTGATTGGAGGTCAGTTTGGAACCCGCTCTGAGCAAATCCGCAGATTCCCATAAATCAGCTTCCAGTTTTTTTATACTTCTATTGTCCATCATAAGTTTCCTCTAACTACTCTATTTCTTAAACAGTTCCGAATGCGTCCCAATCCTGTTGAGCATCAAAACAAGTACATCACCACATATCTCATAAATCAACAACCAGTCCGGCTCAATGTGGCATTCCCGGGTGCCTTTATAATTACCCGTAAGTTCGGGATTTCTATATTTCGCATCCAGCATTCCGCCATTCGCCAGAATATCAACTACATCAAACAGTTTATCAAGATTCCTATTTTGCTTTTTAGCAAGTTTTAAATCCTTTTTAAACTGATTGGTAAACTGTACATCGTATTTCATATGTCAAGCGCCGCCTTAAGTTCATCCATACTGGCATATCTCGGCGCGTCAGGATCAGCCATGAGCTTTCTGCCCTCCTCAATGGCTGCTGCCGTTGTTTCGTTCGGTACATCCAGCTTTAGTTCAAAAGGAATCCCATGTTCACGAATCGCGGTTCTCAAAAACATATTGACAGCAGTTGTCATATTCAACCCGAGTTCAGCGAAAATCTCTTCCGCCTGATCTTTGATGCCCTTATCTGTTCTAATATTCAAATTTGTGGTTGCCATAAAGAATACCTCCATTCGAAAATATTATATCCAAAACATTCGTTTGTTGTCAATACATTGTCATTATATTAGCATCTCCTCCATCTTAGCCAGCGCCTCCCCCGTCAGCATGAGCAGTGTCTCCTCATCTTTCTCGATCACCCCGCACTTTCTGTAATGGAGATAAAAGGTGGGATCGCCCTTCGGATCAAACCGCAGCCGTCCGCCGTAATCGCTTATGAGCAGCGGAATATTTTCCACCCGGATCGGTGCTTCGGGACGAAGCGTAAAACTGATCCGCTCATTCTTCCCCTTCACCTCCGGCATGTAAAGCCTGTGGGCGTGGGAGCGGATCAGCGCGATCCGCAGAAGATTCCCCACCGATTTTGGAATTCGACCAAACCGGTCAAGCAATTCTTCCCGCATATCGTCGCACTCCCGCTCGTTCTCAATGCCCGCAATCCGCTTATAGATATCCAGCTTCTGCACTTCGTTCACAATATATTCCGGCGGAATGTATGCGTCCACATCCAGATCCACAAGGGTATTGAAATCCTCGATCACGGAAATGCCCTTCTTCGTCTTGACCGCCTCGTTCAGCATTTTGCAGTAGAGGTCGTACCCCACCGCCTGCATATGGCCGTGCTGGCTTTTCCCCAGAAGGCTGCCCGCGCCGCGGATTTCCAAGTCGCGCATGGCAATCTTAAAACCGCTGCCCAGCTCCGTAAATTCCCGGATCGCCTCAAGTCGCTTCTCCGCCACTTCTTTAAGCACCTTATCCCGCTTGTACATAAGGAAGGCGTAAGCCGTCCGATTGGAGCGCCCCACGCGTCCTCTGAGCTGATAAAGCTGGGAAAGTCCCATCTGGTCAGAATCGTGGATAATCATGGTATTTACGTTAGAAATGTCCAAACCTGTCTCAATGATGGTGGTGGACACCAGCACGTCAATCTCCCCGTTCACGAAATCAAACATGATCCGCTCCAGCTCGGATTCCTTCATTTGCCCGTGGGCGAACGCCACATTTGCCTCCGGCACGAGATCGCTGATCGCCGCCGCCACATCCGCGATATTGTTGACTCTGTTGTAGACGTAATAAACCTGTCCCTCTCTGGCAAGTTCCCGGACAATCGCCTCCCTGACCATCTCCTCATTGTACTCGCAGACAAAGGTCTGGATCGGCAGTCTGTCCTCGGGCGCCTCCTCCAGCACACTCATGTCCCGGATACCCACCAGACTCATGTGGAGCGTCCGCGGAATGGGCGTTGCCGTCAGTGTCAGCACGTCTATATTCTCTTTCAATTTTTTAATTTTTTCCTTATGGGTCACGCCGAAACGCTGTTCCTCGTCGATGATCAGAAGGCCCAGATCTTTGTATTCCACATCCGCGGACAATACGCGGTGGGTGCCGATCACGATATCCACCATGCCCTTCTTCAAATCCGTGATCGTCTTTTTCTGCTCCGCAGCCGTGCGGAACCGGGAAAGCAGGTCGATCCGCACGGGAAAATCCTTCATTCTCTGCACAAAGGTATGGTAATGCTGCTGTGCCAAAATGGTGGTGGGCACGAGATAAACCACCTGTTTGTTCTCCTGCACCGCCTTAAACGCCGCGCGGATGGCGATCTCCGTCTTTCCGTAACCCACGTCGCCGCAGATCAGGCGGTCCATGATTTTCTCGCTCTCCATGTCCTCCTTGGTGGCGGCGATGGCCAGCACCTGATCCTCCGTCTCCTCAAAAGGAAACATTTCCTCAAACTCCCGCTGCCAGACCGTGTCCGCCCCGTAACAGTAACCCTTTCCATTTTGTCTGGCGGCGTAAAGCTCCACCAGATCCCCGGCGATCTCCTCCACCGCCGTGCGCACCTTGGACTTGGTCTTGGTCCACTCCTGCGTCCCCAGCTTATTCAGCTTCGGTTTCGTGCCGCCGTCCGCCGAAGCGTATTTCTGGATCACGTCAAGCCCTGTCGCAAGCACATAGAGGATGCCGCCGTCCCGGTAGGAAATCTTCATGTAGTCCTTCACCACATGCTCCACTTCCACCTTCTCAATGCCCTGATAAATCCCGAGACCGTGACTCTCGTGCACCACATAGTCCCCGACCTTCAAATCATTAAAGTCGTTAATCTTCTGCCCTTCATAAACCTTTTTCTTTCTCTTCTTCTTTTTCTGCGCACCGAAAATATCGCTCTCCGCAATGACCATAAACTGCAGAAGCGGATATTCAAACCCCTTCCGAACCCTTCCGTAAGCCGTCATCACTTCCCCCGGCTGCAACTCGCGCATGGGGTCCTCCGTGTAGAAAGCGTTCAACTCCTGATCCCTCAAGTCCTCCGCCAGCCGTTTGGCGCGGGTTCTCGAGCCGGAAAGCAGCAGTATGCGGTAGCCCTTTTTCTTATAATTTTTTAAGTCCTTCACCAGCGACTCGAAACTGTTATTATAGGAGGGAAGACTTCGCGCCTGCACCGCAAATTTATGCCCCGCCTTGATAAGCGGATTTTTCCCCTCCATGGAAGAAAGACTCACAACACGGTGGTTTTCCAGCCCTGCCGCCACCGTCAGCGCCGGAAACAGGATGTCCATCTGCCCCGGCAGAATATACCCTTTCTCGGCGCGGTGCGCCATGCTCTCCCGGAATTCCAGCTCCACCGCGTCCACGTGCTCCTTAATGCGCAGCGGCTCATCCAGAAAAACACATGACTCCTCCCCCGCGAAGCAGTCCGCAAAGGACGATAATTCCGGATAAAAATAGCGCACATAGCTGTCCAGATTGATCGCGTTATAAGAAACGCCAAGCTCCGTAAGCGTCTCCGTCAGCTCCCGGTTCTGCACCTCGATCCGGTGCGCCTCCTCGGTCTTCATCTGCTTTCTGAGCGTTTCCGCCTGCTTCTTCGCCTCTTTCTGAATCTTTTTCAGTCCCGCCGAAAGTTCCTCCTTCGACAGAATAAGCTCCGTGGCCGGATAGACGGACACCGCCTCCAGCTTCTCAATGGAGCGCTGGCTCAGAACGTCAAAGCTGCGGATCGACTCCACCTCGTCCCCCCACAGCTCAATCCTGTAAGGATTTTCCTCCGTCAGATCAAAAATATCTACAATGCCGCCCCGGATGCTGAACTGCCCCGGCTCCTCCACCTGGTCGCATCTCTCATAGCCAAGCCCCGATAAGGTGGACGCCAGCTCATGCTCCTCCACGGACGACTGCCTGTCTATGGAAACGACATGCCTGCGCCAGTCCTCCAGGGACACCTGTGGCGCCATCAGCGCGTCAAAGGTGGTGATCACGGTAAGCGGCGCCCCTTCCGCCATCCTGCGGAAAACCTTGATCCGCTCCTTGGTGAGCTGATTGCCGTGAATGTCCGCCTGAAAGAATATCAGATCCTTTGCCGGATACAGCATGACACTCCTGTCATAAAATTGATAATCTTCGTACAATTCTTTTGCACGCAAATCGTTAAAAGTAATAATCAGTTTCCGACGGAAGCCTTCGCTCAACCCATAAATCATATGCAGTTTTTGGGAGTCCGCGCAGCCGCTCAATGCGGCGGACGCTTTTCCTCTCGCAAGCAGCTCCCGTATCTCTTCATATTCCCCCAGCTCCGAAAGCGGGGCAAGTAATGCTCTCATGCAGACCTCTTTCTATCCTTAAAACTGCCAACACCCATCTTCCTATAACCGTGTTCCTTTTGCGCTGTCTATCGCTTTCACCCTTATCACTGATACCGCTCGTCCTTCGCCTCTGATCAGCTTATCGCACGACGCTTCTCAGTCTCCTTGTCCGCCGACCATATTTTCCTCTTCTCGGGGCGGGCGTTTTCTCGCATTATACCTGTTCATTGCCGCGTCAGGTCCCTCCGCGATTATCGTCTCGATAGCAAGCGTCGCCGTCCTCGCACCCTCGTTCATCACTTCCCGCTCCTTGGCGGAAAAATGACCCAGCACATAGTCCGCCAAATCCATCCGGGGCGGCTTCTCACCCACGCCCATCCGCACCCGGATAAACTCGTCGTGCCCCAGATGCATGATAATATTTTTCAGACCATTGTGTCCTCCGTCGCTGCCCCGCTTGCGGATGCGAATCTGCCCCATGTCAAGGCTCACGTCGTCCGAAATCACAATCAGCTCACTCTTCTCGTCCACCTTATAAAAGTCTATGACACTTCGTACACTCTCACCACTCAAATTCATGTAAGTGAGCGGCTTTACCAGCACCGCCTTCTGCCCCGCCACGATGCCTTTACCGATGACCGCCTTGTGCTTTTTTTCACCTACTACAATATCGTTCTTCTCCGCGATCGCGTCGATCACGTCAAAGCCGATGTTGTGTCTCGTATTCATATATTTTTTATCCGGATTTCCCAATCCTACGATGATATACATAGCTTCCTCACTTCTCTATTCTGTCAATTTTTCCCGTTTATATATTCTATCAGTATTTCCCTGCTCTTGCAAGAAACCCGGGCATCAAAAAAAGCAGCCGACTGTTTTATGCGCATCGGTTGCCTTTTGCTTACTTATCTATTCATTGATCTTGTAAATGATGTCAGGTTCACGCCTAAACTTCCCCTTTTCCATTTTTAGGAGTAGGCTTATACTGCTCGTCCCCAGACTCAATATAAAGCACAAAATCATTGATTTCCTTTTCGGTCCATCCGGCAGCGCGTAAACCCAGAAGCAGCCTCGCAACCTCTGTCATATTCATAGACTCACAACCTTTCAATGTATAATCAATTCATCAACAAGTTCTATTATTATAGTAATCTTTATAGGGCAGACAGTCAATCATCAATCGTGCTCTTTTCCGGAAAATGATAAGATGTTTCAAATCTACTCCTCCCGCACCACCAGTTTAAACACTGCCGTATCCGCATAGGTGAGCGGTTCCCCGTGCATAAAAAACACAATGCCGTCCACGGGAGCCGTCAGTTCCTCTATGACCTCCCCCTCGTAAGTGTCGATGATGCGCGCCAGAATCCTTCCCCGCCCCACCTCTTCCCCCACGGAGACGGCAGGTTCAAACAACCCGGCCTTTCCTGTCCTGACGGAGACCATATCCACATCTTTCACAATCTGCGAGAGATACCCGTCGTGTCCATGGTATTGCGCAATCCCCTGCTTATGCAGAAACGTCAAAATCCCCCGCTCGGCTTCCTTCGCACTTTTCCTGTCAATTCTGGTTGTGGTGTTCGTGTACATGCTGAAAGCCTGCGTTTCCCAGATCTGCCAGTTATAGTTTAAAGTGGTCGTATCATACGGCCGCACTTTCCGCAAGACCACATAGGGCATACCGAACTGCTTCGCCAGCTCCGTGTCCTCAAGCCCTGAATCCATCATGCGCACATGGGGCATAAACTCACCGGGCATATAAAAGGATGTAAACTGTATGCCAAAGCGATAGGCGGAAATCACACGAAACACGCCGTCCGCAATGCGCTGGGTCGTCTCCCCCAGATCATATCCGGGAAACATCCGATTGATATCCGTATTGTCCACCGTCCAGAAACGCTTCTGTATATTCACGGAATAGGGATTAACGCAGGGGATCACCAGAATCTTTTTCCCCGGCGTGAGCTTCCCCTCTTCCTCCATACCTTTCAGTTTTTTTACGAGCCGTGAACAGCAGTAAAGCTGCTGCACTTCATTGCCGCGCATACTGCCCACAATGCAGACCGCTTCCTCCCCCTCCCCGAACTCGTAGCCCGTCACGCGGAAGTTGTCCCGGTACAAACCCTGTATTTCATATATCGTATTTTTTTTCATATGCATTTAACCTTCCAAACGAGTCTGACATATTTTCCTGCTGCCTTCCGTCATCCCCAAATCATCCCCTGCATTTTCCTTGCGTGTACTGCTGTAATTTAACGCTTGCTCCACCTCCGGCATCCGAACTCACAATGTTCGAAGCAGCCGCCCCACCAACGACCCCTCGTCCACAATCGGGTACTCCCGTATCGTGAATAACATGCCGTCCATCGGCGCCCTCACCTCGTCCCGCACACCGCCGGAAAGCGGGTTGATGATCCGCCCGATCAGCTCCCCTTCCTTAAGCTGTGCCCCGTGCCTGACCGCAGGCACGAAAAGGCCGCCGGTAGCCGCGTTCAAATAAGCCACATCCTTCGGGTTGCGGGAAATGATTGGCTGCCTCACCGCTGCCGTCTTCCCCTCCCATATGCCAAGCTTCTTCATCAGATTGAAAATGCCGTCCACCATCTGATCCCCATACGACTTCGTAATCCGCATTCCCACACCCATCTCCACTACGAGGGTGGGTGTTCCGATGCTGTTTAAGCTGTAGGCCAGCGTCGATTCCAGCACCGTACTCGCCCCGTGCACCCAGACAAAATCCACATTGGCCTCCTTTGCCAGCGGAATAAGCTGCTCCTCATGCACGGCGTTAACTCGAATCTGCGGAATCTCCGTCAGATAAATATTGCTGGCATGAATATCCAGCACAACCTCGGAGCCTGTCAGATCTTCCATAATGCGAGCCGCCAGATACTCCGTCATGTTTCCCTCGATATCCCCCGGGAACAGCCGGTTCATATCCATCTCAAACGCCGGAATCCCGCGGGTGATGGAGTCAATCCCCAGCGGGTTCATAGCTGGATAAATATCCACGATCCCTTTCAGGTTCTCCTTTTGCTCCTTGATGCGCCGGATCAGTTCAAAACACACATACTGTCCCTCCAGCTCGTCCCCGTGGATTCCCGTCACCACGCTGATCCGTTTTTTTGATCCGGTATCATTTTCAGGTTCTATACGGTTTTTCTGTATCTTCAATTCCTCGTCTACAGGCAGCGCCATAGACGCGACTGTTGTAATCATGTTTCACCTCATTCCGAAGCGTTCTGCGCTGAGGAACGCGAGCAGAATTTCAGATTCTGCTCTGCGATCAAAGAAATTTGTGTCGCTTCTGCAAAAATTTCCGATTGAAAAATCAGCACATCAGTGTGATTTTTCAATCTTTCCTCTCCTCATTTACCGAAACCCTGACTGTCTGCGTCTGACTCCCGCCACCGTGCATAATCCCCCGGTTAATCAGGCAGTCTGCAGCGTCTCTCCCCACGCCGATTTTAATGTAGTCGTCCCCCACAGGGATATCGTTGGTGGGATCAATGCCATACCAAAAGCCGTCTTTCGCAATCTCAACCCATGCATGACTGGCTCCCTCACCGGAAATCATCCCCGTCACATATCTGGCTGGAATCCCCACCATATGCAGCAGAGCAATCAAAATATGCGCATAGTCCTGGCACACGCCGCGCCCCAGCTCCCAAGCTTCCGCCGCCGTGGTTCCCACATCCGTACATCCCTTTTCATAGACAAAATCCTCGTGCAGCCTGTGCATCAGAAAAAGAGCCCTTTCATAAGCGTCCGCCGGAAGCTCCCCTGCCAGCTTTTCGTGATAGGCAAAAAGTCCCTCTCCCGCCCTATTCAACCCGTGAGGATGTCGAAAAACGGCCAGCATATCCTCATCAATTTGCTCCTCCCGGCGATCCAATCCCGTGTACACGTCACCCGTAATCCGGAAGGAAAAGGTGGTGTGCGCCACGTCATCCCATCCGTAAATCTGGGCATTTCCAAAAGAGTCCCTTCCCATACTGTAGGGCACGTCAGGCGATAACAGCACCTTTACGTTCTCCGCCCGCTGCCGCAGCGTCTCCTTCGGCAGACACTTGATTGTAAAATGACAGGAGGAAACCGTCTCCGAATAATCAATCTGCATGTAATAGTCAAACGTCAGTTTTTTCACAGAACCGCCTCCACTTCCCTCACAATTCTGTAATAGTTCAGTTCCGGCTCTCCCACAAGCATTTTGAGAGATTCCAGCCTCTTGGGATCATACTCCAAACCACACCGTTCCACCCGGGGGATCATGCGGTGCACCTCTCTCTCCAGCGCCTCCCGCTTCATGCCGAGTCTTGCGTAAAGGTCAATACGCTCGATCCGTTTTCCGGCTTTGATGATATTTCTGATCTGCTCTGCGTCGATCTGATCGTCCGCCGTCCCCCAAAACGCCATCAGATCATCCAGCGCGTGCTGCAGTTCTATGAGCGGCGCCCTGCTCTCTCCCGCCTTATTCATCTCATAAAGAGCAAGCTGTATATAAGACAGCGTCTCCGAACCGATGCTCTCCCGCAGGACAATCGCGTTGTCATAAGCCCTGTTTAAATTACTGACAATGGAATCCGGATTGTCCCCGTCAAAAGGATACTTCTTTAAAAACGTATTTTTGTCGCCGTAAATATCCGGAATATCCACCATTTCGCAAAATTCCCGGTAGCTGTCCGTGATCTCGTCAATCATGGTGTCAAAGCTCCTGTAAAAAATGCGCAGCGTCGTGTAAACCCTCTCCGTATATCTTCCCAGCCAATATAATCTGTCCGCCTGTTCTACTGAGATAATACCCATGTGTCCTTAAAACCTCCTCCCTGCGATGAATTGACAATAAACGAGTCCGGGTTTCTGGAAAATCTTGTAAGGCCGCTCTTCCACACAAGCGGTTCCTCCGCCATCAGCACAAAGGCCCGCAGATCCGCCTTTCTCGGAACTACAAAACAGTCGTCCATAATATCCAGATCCTGAAAGTCAATCACTTCCTGCGCGATGAACCGCCTGGGTTCCCGCTTAAGCAGCGCAATAAAATCCTCTTTCTGCTCCTTTGACATGCTACTGCCAAAAACCACGCCGTAGCCCCCGGCCTCCGCCACGTCCTTTAACACCAGCCTGTCAAAGTTCTCCAGCACATACCGCATATCCTCCTCGTAAAAGGGAAGATAAGTCGGCGCGTTTGAAAGAACCGGTTCCTCGTCCAGATAATAGCGGATCATCTTCGGTACAAAGTAATAGATGCCCTTGTCGTCCGCCACACCGTTGCCCGGCGCGTTAAGAAGCGCCACATTTCCCTTTCGGAACACATCGTAAATATGAGGAATGCCGATCAGCGAATCCGGCCTGAAATTCATGGGATCGAGATAATCGTCCGATATCCGCCGGTACACCGCGCCCACAGGCTCAAGGCTCCCGTCCACCGACACATAATAAAGCCTGTCATTCTTTACCCGCAGCTCCGCCCCGTTCACCAGATGCGCCCCTGTCTTCTCCGCCAGATAAGAGTGCTCAAAGTAGGCCGCATTGTACCGCCCCGGCGTAAGTATCACCGTATGTCCGCCGGTATTCACATAGTCCATTGTGTGGCGCAGCAGCCCGGCGTAATTCCTGTTGTCCTCCAGATGATTGTCGTGAAAGGTGTCGGGCGAGCTTCTCCTGCAAAGCTCCCTGGCAATCATCGGATAAGACGCCCCGGAGGGCACCCGCAGATTGTCCTCCAGAATGTACCATTTCCCATCCTTTCCCTTGACCAGATCAATTCCGGAAATATGTGCATAAATGCCCCTCGGTGGCATCGCATTCTCACACTCCGCCATATAGCCGCTCGAGGCAAAAATGAAATCTTCCGGCACAATCCCATCTTTCACAATCTGTTTTTTGCTGTAAATATCTTTGATAAAGAGATTGAGCGCCATGACGCGCTGCTTTAGGCCCCGCTCCAAAAATAGAAATTCCTCGTGCGCAATAATGCGCGGAATGGCGTCAAACGGAAAAAGCTGTTCTTTAAATTCGTTATTTTTATAAATGCCGAACTTCACGCCGTAGCGCGCGAGCAGCTCATTGACGGTGTCCGTGTGCTTTAAAAGATCTAACTGCCGCATTCTGTCCTCCATGCTTACCTTCTTTCTTCCTTACTCTTCAAACATATTTCGCGCAAGACCTGCCAGAATCTGCGCCGTTCTCTCTATCCCAAAGCGGCTTGAATCAACCATCATATCTCGATTGGAAAAAACATCCGTATACTCCGGGCAGTATCTTCTGTGATACAATTCTCTTGAACGATCCACCTCCCGAATCATTTTTCTTGCCACCTTTTCTTCCATTTTCAATATCTCTGTACAATTTTTCAAGCGCCTCTCGAAAGGCGCATAGATATATACGTTCAGCCGATTTTCAACGTCCGCCAGAATGGACTCCGCGCACCGTCCCACGATGATACAGGATTCCTTCTTCGCCAGATCCTCTATGATATTTCTCTGGATGCCGAAAATCTCGTCCTGCATGTTCGAGACGCCCATTCCCAGCGGATACTGTCTTTTAAAATATTTGGAATTGGCGTTTTCCTCCGTCGCGCTGACCGTGGATACGGGAAGCCCCATCCGTTTTGCTGTTTCCTCCACAATGTCTCTGTCATAAAAGTCGATATTCAGCTCTTCCGCCATCTGTTTTGCAATTGTCCGCCCCATACTGCCAAACTGCCTTGAAATCGTGATCACATACTGTTTCATTCTATCTCTCCTCGTCGTTTCCGCACTTCCCGCCTGCCCTTTTTTCAAAAACGGCACTCTAACCTCCATGCCACAGCTTCGCTGTGACGCAAATCACAGGCATTCTCTTATGCGGAACTTAGTACTTCCAAGTCAGCTTGCTGACTTTGGTCTCCGTCCTATGGCGAGAAGTCTTTAGAAGCACTTTTCGCATTTCTCACACTACTCCAACCGGCACCGCCCGCCTCCGCTTCCTCTGCATATTTCTGACCATAAAGGAAATCGTGAAATTAATTGCAAAGTAAATCAGACACGCAAACCCGAAAAGCACAAACACATCCGACACATTGACCGTCCCCATTCCATTGTATTTCTGCGCCGAGCTTAATATCTTCTTCACTCGCGCCATCAGCTCAATCGTCGCCACATTCGCCAGGTAGGACGAATCCTTGATCGTGGTAATCACCTGACTCAAAAGGGTAGGCACAATATTCCTGTAAGCCTGCGGCAGTACGATATAAACCATGATCTGTAACGTTCCGAAGCCCTGAGAGTGCCCCGCCTCAAACTGTCCCTCCGCCACGGAGTTTAAGCCTCCTCTGACAATCTCGGCAATCACCGAAGAAGTGAACAGGATAAGCGCCACCGCCGTCTTGAACAGTAATTTCACCTCCGCCGAGGAGAGTCCCCACATTTTCCGCCCCAGAAATTCCGGACAGGGGCAGAATACCAGGCAGACAAAAATCCACAAAAGCAGCGGTGTATTTCGGAATATCTCTATGTAAGCCACCGCCATCCATTTAAAAATCCGCGTTTTTTTACTGTTACAATAATTCCTCAAAAGCGCCAGCACAGAACCGAAAACCAGACCGATTACCACAGCCATCAGGGAAATGATAACCGTAAACGCCACGCCCTTTAACAGATACAGCAAAACCGCACCGTTCGTTATGATCGCCAGACTTCCTCTGATTGTCTCCATAGATTACGCCACCCTTTCCGATTTGTGACAGTTCAGCCTGCGGCTTCTCTGTCTCAGAATCTGCCATTCCAAATCGCCTGCGGCGAGGTTGCCAAGTGCCAGTGGCGCTTACTTGGCAACGACCGAAACGAAGTGTAGACCAGATTCTCGTAGTCCAATTCACACATTCTCACGGACTTTGCAGCGAGCGCAAAGTCCTGGACCGGGCTGTTTCTCTCCGATTTGTTTTACCGCTGCGATCCTCCCGCTTTTTCAATGAAATCTCCCACATACTTGCCAGAGAGGAAAGCGGACAACAGACCACAAAGAACAGCAGGCCGCTAATGAGATACGCAGGTGCATAGGCACCGCCTGTACTCTCCCCGGTTACAAAGCTGTAGGTCGTGGAAATCAGATCCGCACCACCCACTATATACAGGCAGGAAGTGTTTTTAAATATATTGACCACCTGATTCACCATAGGCGGCAGAATCACCTTGATGCTCTGCGGCAGTATAATGTAATACATTCTCCCCAGGTAACCGAATCCCTGAGAGAAAGCCGCCTCAAACTGGCCCTTGGGAACGGCCTCAATCCCGGCACGCACTACCTCCGCCACATACGCGCCATGGTAAATGCCGAGGGCCAGCACGCCCGTCAGCAAAATTCCCAGCCCGTGCCCGGAAAACGCCAGCGCATAGTAGAGAAAGCACATCTGTAAAAGCAGGGGCGTATTCTGCACAACCTCCACATAAACTCTGGCTATCGCCGCCAGCGGTTTTTTCCCGCTGGTGGCAAACAGACCCAGTACAACCCCAATGCACAGGGAGAGCAGCAGGCCGAATCCCGCCGAAAACACAGTATTCCTAAGCCCCATCAAAAAGGTGCCCCTGTAAATCCACACTTTATTCCAAGCATTTGCCGAAAACAATCCCGCCATGATATTCTCCCTTTACTTTATCTATATTCTTTCGGCGCAGAAAATGCCGTCTTTTGGCATTCTCTCATGCGAAACATAGAATTTCCAAGTCAGCTTTGCTGACTTTGTTCCTGTCCAATGGCGGGACGTCTTTGGAAATTCTTTTCGCATTGTTATTCGATTCCGTTCTCCGCAATCAGTCCATCAATGGTGCCGTCGGATAACCACCCCGTCACCAGCTCATCCACATAGGCACTGAATCCGGAATCTTTCTTCGTTGCCACACCGTACTCCTGCGGCGCAAACTTCTCGTCGATGTAAGTACGGTCGTCCGTGTGATAAACCGCCAGAATGGATTTATCCACGCAGAAAGCATCCACCTCTCCCGCACTCAAAGCAGTGGAGATTGTCGGATAATCGTCGTACTGTGCAAAGCTGATTCCGTCCGTCCACGTCGCCGGATCGAAAGTCTTCGCATCAAAACCATCGCCGCTCATCACGCCATTCTCAACCATAGCCGCCACAAGACTTCTCGCCGAAGTAGAACCCGAGGATACGCCCACCTTTTTATCCTTCAGATCAGCAAGTCCGGCAATGCCCGAATCTTTCTGTACCAGAACCGTCACATAATCCGTATAATAAGGTGTGGAGAAATCCCAGCTCTGCTTCCGCTCATCCGTGATCGTAAAAGTCGCCAGCACACAGTCGATATCACCGGAATCCAGAAGCTCCGTTCTCGTCGCCGCCGTCACCGTCGTAAACTCCACGTCCACACCCAAGCTCTCCGCGATCTTCTCCGCCAGGGAAATCTCCATGCCGGAATACTCGCCCGTCAGCTCATCCTGAAAGCCGAAGCCGATCACCGCATTTTTTACGCCCACCCGGAGCACGCCCCTGTCGATAATCGCCTGCACGTCTGTGGACATGCCGTCAGCCGCTGCATCCGCCGCCGCGCCGCTCTCCGTCTCCTCCGCCGCCACTGATTCGGAAGATGCCGCCGGTTCCGCTGCCCCCGCCGTCTTTTCCGCACCACAGCCCGTCAGGGTCATCATTGCCATTGTCATACCTACTACTACAGCCAATACTTTCTTTTTCATAATCTCTCCTCTTTTCCGAAGCGTCTTTTGCCGAGGAACGCGGGCAAAATATTCAATTTTGCTCTGCGATCATAGGAATTTGCGACGCTCCTATAGCAAATTCCAGGTTGAAAAATAAGGTCATCAGACTTATTTTTCAATCGCTCCTCCTCTCACTTCCGAATGATTTTTCCCAAAAATGTTTTCAATCTCTCATTCTGGGGATTTTCGAAAAATTCATCCGGCGTTCCCTCCTCCAGAATCTGCCCGTCCGCCATAAAGACCACCCGGTCCGCCACCTGCCTGGCAAAGCCCATCTCATGGGTGACCACCACCATCGTAATATTCTCTTTCGCTAGTTTAATCATAACATCCAAAACTTCCTGAATCGTCTCCGGGTCTAACGCCGAAGTCGGCTCATCGAATAAAATAATTTTCGACTGCATACAGAGCGCCCTGGCAATGGCGATTCTCTGCTGCTGCCCGCCGGAGAGTGTGGTTGGATAGACATGCGCCTTCTCCCGCAGTCCCACCACATCCAGATAGTGGTATGCCAGCTCCTCCGCCTCCGCCCTGCTCTTGTGATGCAGCTTCATGGGAGCAAGCGTCAGATTCTTTAACACCGACATATGCGGATACAGATTAAACTGCTGAAACACCATGGACGTCGTCCTGCGGACAAGCTGTGTCTTATTCCTGTGTGTCAGTTCTTCCCCGTCTATGTACACATGCCCGCCGCTCGGCTCCTCCAGAAAATTCATGCACCGTACAGTGGTAGATTTGCCGGAGCCGGACGGGCCGATAATCACCAGCTTTTCCCCTTCCTTTACTTCCAGGTTCACATCCTTGAGCACATGCAGCTCCCCAAAATATTTGTTGATATTCTCCAGTTTAATCATATCCATTCCCTCTTTCGCCCCACCCGCCGCGGCCGCGTCAACCATAGACTTCCCTATGCCATCCTGCACATAATAGTGAAGGCGCTTCCTTCGAATCCCTCCGAAAGAAACGCCTTTGTCTCTTTTTTTGTATAATCGTATACATGTATAATTTTATCTGTGTCCTAGTATACGGTGATAAACCACAAAAGTCAAGACCTAATTTTAGTAAATATAGATAACTCTTTTCCCAAAAAGAAAGAGACGCTCCCGCGTCCCTTTCCCATCGCATCATCGCATATACGTTTACTCACTATTCGGTTCTAAAAGCGCTTTCTCATAGCTTTCCAGAATAATTCTCTGAATTCTGTCCCGGGTCTCGGAATTAATCGGATGCGCAATATCGCGGTACTCGCCGTCCGATGCCTTCTTACTCGGCATAGCTATGAACAACCCTTTTTCGCCTTCAATTACTTTAATGTCATGTACCACAAATTCATCGTCAATCGTGATCGAGACGATTGCCTTCATCTTGCTGTCTTGAGTCATTTTACGCACGCGGACATCAGTAATTCTCATGAAGCTCAGCCTCCTTATCATATGATACCGGTTCGGAATCTACCGGTTTTCACAAGCTTTCTACACAAGTCATACTCATCAAGCCACGTAGCTTGTAATAAACATAACTGTTCAGTACCTTCACAGTTTCAGTGCAAAATTCATTCCAAATCGTCTTTGACGATGGAATTTTGCACATTTTTATCATGTGCTTACGGTCTCAGCAGTAAATGCTTCGACCTGTGCTGAATAGTTATAAATAACATTTACCTAGATTATGCCCCTATTACAGACAACTTACACCTTCTTAGCAATCACCCCTCATCCCTGTCAACACATATCCTGCCTATCATAACACAAATCTGCCGTTTGGTCAAAGTGAATATCTGTCATTATGTTCCACCACGATCTCTATCCCTTCCTCTCCCTTATGGTAGGAATTCGCTCGGATCGTTCCCCTGCTCTCTACAATGCAGTTTTCAATATGTGTGTTATCGCCGATATACACATCATTCAAAATGATGGAATTTTTAATATAACAGTTACTTCCGATATAGGTTTCCTTAAAGATTACGGAATCCTCCACCGTACCATTGACAATACAGCCGCTGGAAATCAGGCTGTTTTTAATCTTGGCGCCCACATTATACTTCGCGGGCGGCAGATCGTCCACTTTGGAATAAACATCCGGGTATTGCTTAAAAAAGTAATCTCTGATTTCCGGTTTCAGGAAATCCATGTTAGTTCTGAAATAGTCTTCCACGGTAGCAATATTACTCCAGTAGTCCTTCAGCTTATAACCGTAAATCCTCTTCTGGTTCTTGTAGCGGATCAGAATATCTTTTACAAAATCATAACGATCCTCTTCCCGGCACTTCTCGATCATCTCGATCAGCATTCTTCTTCTGACTACATAGATACCGCAGGAAATGGTGTTGGACTTCGCCACTACCGGTTTCTCCTCAAATTCCTCAATGCGGCTGTCCTCGTTCATCTTCAGCGTACCGAAACGCTCCACATTAGCATTCGGAGACAGGTCCTTGCAGACTACAGTAATATCCGCCTTCTTCTCGATATGATACTCAAGAAGCTTATTGTAATCCATCTTATAAACACAGTCGCCGGAAACAATCACTACATATGGCTCATGGCTGTTCTTTAAGAAAGACAGATTCTGCGCAATCGCATCCGCCGTACCTCTGTACCAGGCATTGCTCTCCGCCGTCACCGCAGGCGTTTCCACAAACAGTCCGCCCTGCTTACGTCCGAAATCCCACCACTTGGATGAGCTCAAATGCTCGTTCAGACTGCCCGCGTTATACTGCGTAAGCACAGCCACTTTATTGATGTGGGAATTAGACATATTGCTGAGCGCAAAGTCAATACTTCTGTAGCTGCCCGCTATAGGCATCGCACAGACCGCGCGCTTCTGGGTCAACTGCCTGATCCTGTGATTATTACCACCTGCTAAGATAATTCCGATTGCTCTCACGATTTATCACCTGCCTTAATCAAAGTTTTACCACTGGGAAGATATGCATTCGGATAATCATCATGCGTGGTCACACCGAATACAACCGAATTTTTCCCTACGCTTACCCCTCTCGGGATCACGCTCTTTTCGCCCACCGTCACCAGCTCGTGGTCGTAGATGCCCGGGTCTGTCTCATTGGGAACGGGATCCCCGACGCCCAACTTAACATTGTCCTGAATCTCTACATTCTCTGCGACAACTGCTTTGTAAAGCTCACAGTTTTCACCGATCTGGGTCTGGTTCATAACGATGGAGTCCCGGATCACCGTACCCGCTCCGACGGTAACGCCGCATCCGATCACGGAATTGTAAACCTGTCCACAGATTTCGCAGCCCTCACCGATAATGCTCTTCTCTACCACGCTGTCTGAGGACAGATACTGAGGCGGCAGAATCTCGCTCTTCGTGTAGATCTTCCAGTACTCCTCATAGAGGTTAAACTCGGGCACAATGTCGATCAGCTCCATATTCGCTTCCCAGAAAGAGTGAAGCGTTCCCACATCCTTCCAGTATCCATTAAACTCATAGGCATAAAGAGGTGCGCCTTTCTTATGGCAGTAAGGAATCAGATGTTTACCGAAATCCAGTCCCGGCTGTTCCGAATTGGCGAGAAGCGCCTCTTTTAACGTCTTCCAGTTAAAGATATAAATACCCATGGACGCCAGATTGCTGCGCGGGTTCGCGGGTTTCTCTTCGAAGTCCGTAATCCTGCGGCTCTCATCAGTAATCATAATACCGAAGCGCTTCGCCTCTTCCATCGGAACCGGCATAACCGCAATGGTCACTTCCGCACCATTCTGCTTGTGGAAATCAAGCATAACTTCATAATCCATCTTATAGATATGATCCCCTGAAAGAATCAGCACATAATCAGGATCATAGGTTTCCATGTAGGCGATATTCTGATATATCGCATTCGCCGTTCCGGTATACCATTCGCTGTTCGCACTCTTTTCATAAGGCGGCAGAACCGTAACGCCGCCGATATTCCTGTCGAGATCCCAAGGTATGCCGATACCGATATGTGTGTTCAGCCTGAGAGGCTGATACTGCGTCAGCACACCTACCGTGTCAACGCCTGAATTAATGCAGTTACTGAGCGGGAAATCGATAATCCGATACTTACTTCCAAAGGACACCGCAGGCTTGGCCACCTTTGACGTGAGCACTCCCAATCTGCTTCCCTGACCGCCAGCTAAAAGCATGGCAATCATTTCTTTCTTTACCATCTTTATCACCTCTTATTTCTTTTTATTATATTTTTCATATCTGTCCATATCTATCACAAAAACATATCCATATGTAAAGTATACCACAAGCTGACTAAAAACTGAATACAATTTACAAGAATTCTCTGTTCTTAGTCCTTTCGATATATTAATAATATACAATATTTTATTTCTTTTTTCAACGTCTTTGTTAATTTTTACATATTAACCTGTTTTTTAGCATTTCTTAACTTTATATTGGTTTTTTCCCATGAAATGAGTATAATACTAGTAAAAACTGTAAAAGGGAGATACCCCATGTACCAGATTGATTTTCACAAACCGATCCGCATCTACTTCATCGGAATCGGCGGTATCAGTATGAGCGGTCTCGCGGAGATCCTTCTCTCGGAGGGCTTTACGGTATCGGGTTCCGACCGTGCCCCTTCCGATCTGACCCGTATGCTGGAAGACCGCGGTGTAAACGTATTTTACGGACAGAAAAAAGAAAATCTCACCAAAGACATTGATTTGGTCGTCTATACCGCCGCCATTAAAAGCGATAATCCCGAATTGCTTGCCGCACATAAGTTAAACATTCCTATGCTGACCCGTGCGGAGCTTTTGGGACAGATGATGAAAAACTATGAGACGCCTGTCGCCGTAAGCGGCACCCACGGGAAAACGACTACGACTTCCATGATTTCCCAGATTCTTTTGAGCGCGGAAGCCGATCCCACCCTCTCCATTGGCGGCATCTACCGTCCCATCGGCGGCAATATCAGAGTGGGTGCGTCCGAACTCTTTGTCACGGAGGCATGCGAGTACACAAACAGCTTTTTAAGTTTCTTCCCGAAAATCGGAATCATCCTTAATATAGAAGAAGACCATCTGGATTTCTTTAAGGATCTTGCTGATATCCGAAATTCCTTCCATCGGTTTGCACAGCTCCTGCCGGCAGATGGCACCCTTATTATCAACGGCGATATTGAACGGTGTGAAGAACTTACGGAAGGGCTGTCCTGCAAGGTCATTACTTACGGTCTTTCCTCCGGCTCAGACTATACCGCGTCACAGGTCACCTACGACGAATCCGGCTTTCCTTCTTTTATCCTGTCCCGTCAGAACGGCGGAGAGCGAAAATTTTCCCTGCGGGTACACGGAGACCACAATATTTTGAACGCCCTCGCTGCCATCGCTCTGGCAGATCTGCTCGGACTTTCGGATGAAGTGATCCATGCGGGACTGGCTGCCTTCACCGGGACAGACAGACGCTTTGAGTACAAGGGGCAGGTAAACGGCGTCAACATCATCGACGACTACGCCCATCATCCCACGGAGATCCGCGCCACCTTAAGCGCTGCCGCGCAGTACCCCCACAGACGGCTCTGGTGCGTGTTCCAGCCCCACACTTACACACGGACCAAAGCCTTTTTGGAGGAATTTGCATCCGCCCTCTCCCTTGCCGACGAGATCATTCTGGCAGACATCTACGCTGCCAGAGAAAAGGATACGCTGGGCATCAGCTCCGAAACCCTGCAGGAAAAAATCCGGTCGCTCGGACACTCCTGCCACTACTTCCCAACCTTTGAGGCAATAGAAAATTATCTCCTGAAAAATTGCACAAAGGATGATTTGTTGATAACTATGGGTGCGGGCGATGTTGTAAAAGTCGGTGAAAACCTGTTACAGAAATAATTATTCACAATATCCACAGAAAAGAACCTGAGACAATCCGTTTTTTCTGTGGATATTTTTGTGGAAGGCGGTATGCGGTTTCATAATGTTTTCCCATGTTGTCCACAATATCCACAAATTGAAAATCGCCGCCTTATTTATAAACGCTTATCCGTTTGTTACAGATTGCCCATTTCTTTTCCCCCGGACAAATGCTATACTCATAACTGCACGCAGCGAATGGCGTATTTCTGTCTGCCCACGCGGCATCAGTTTTCTAAAATATAGGGGTGTAAAATGGGGTTTTTGACAATCTACCAAAACAACTATACAGATTCTACGGTTATTTCAAACCGTTTCATTGATGAGTACATGGCGGATGCAAACGACGCACAGCTAAAGATCTACCTGTATCTGCTCCGCACGGTAAACGCCAGACTCGACACAAGCATAGGCGATATCGCCGATAAATTCAACTACACGGAAAAAGACGTGAAGCGCGCCCTAACATATTGGGAAAAAAAGCGTCTTCTTTTTCTTGACTATGACAGCCACAAAAATATAACCGGCATTCACCTGCTGGATTCCAGTGCGATCGCCAATCCTTCCGTGAATACCGCAGTCACTTATCCTTTTGTGAACACGGCTCCTCACGAACAGCCGCAGCTCCCATTGGAAAAGCCGATTTACACGGCGGATCAGCTTCGCGATTTTAAGGCGGATGAAAATACTGCAAGGCTTCTCTTTGTAGCGGAGCAGTATCTGAAAAAACCTCTGAGCCCAAACGACATGCAGACTATCTTTTTTATTATGGATAAGCTCGGATTTTCCGAGGATCTGACCGATTACCTGATCCAGTACTGCGTTGACCGCGGCAAGCGGGATCTGCGCTACATAGAAAAAGTGGCTATCAGCTGGGCAGAACAGGGCATTACGACCCAGAAACAGGCGGCTGCGCTAGCGGGGAAATACGACAAGACAGTCTACGAGATCATGCGTGCTCTCGGGAAAAACAATCTTCCCACAGAGACGGAGGTGGCATATATTGACCGCTGGCGTAAATTCTACGGTTTTGAAAGCGACGTGATTCTTACGGCATGTGAGAGGACCGTCCTCGCTACGGACAGCCACCGCTTTGAGTACGCGGACAGTATTCTGACAAACTGGTACAAGGCTGGGGTACACCACAAAGGCGATATCAAATCCTTGGACGAAAACCACCGTCGGAACAGGACAAACCGTCCCGCAGCATCCACGAATAAGTTTAATCAATTTACACAAAACGAATATGATTTTGATGCTCTTGAAAAAGAAATTTTAAGCAATTGACAAGGAGGCGCCCGTGCCACTTACAAATACGCAGTACGACCGGATTTTCCGACAATATGAAGAAAAGCAGCGGCAGAGCCGTCTGGAAATGCAGCGGAGGCGGGACTATGTATATGAGCATCTCCCCAAATACCGGGAACTGGAGGATGAGACTGCCTCACTCTCCGTTGCTCAGGGAAAAAAACTGCTGTTTGGCGATGAGGCTGCCCTCGAAAAGCTGCGGAAAAGTCTTGCCGATTTAAAAAAACAGAAAAAACAGCTTCTGACAGAGTCGGGGCTTTCTGCTGATTATCTGGAGCCAATCTATTCCTGCCCCGACTGCAGGGACACCGGCTATATTGACCGGGAAAAATGCCATTGCCTAAGACAGGCTGAAATATCTCTTCTCTACGAACAGTCAGGCCTTCAGGAAATACTTGCAAATAACAATTTTTCTCTTTTGTCATACGAATATCACAGTGGAGAAGATCTCTTACATTTTGAAAAAGCGGTAGAAAACTGCAAGAATTTTATCAAAAATTTTGATTCCGACTACCACAATCTCTTTTTTTATGGTACAGTGGGTACGGGAAAATCATTTCTTTCCGGCTGTGTGGCAAAGGAATTAATGGATCGGGGACATTCTGTGATCTATTTTGGAGCAACGGGTCTCTTTGATCTGCTGTCAAGCACCTCCTTTGACACCAAAAGCAGGGAGGAGCGGCAAAACACTTACTCTGATCTCTATCAGTGCGACCTGCTTATTATTGACGATCTGGGGACAGAGCTGACAAACCAGTTCACCGCGTCCCAGCTCTTTTCGCTCCTAAACGAGAGACATATAGGAAGAAAGGCAACTGTCATTTCCACAAACCTTTCTCTCCGAGAATTGCAGGACAGATATTCTGACCGCATTTTTTCCCGTATTACAAGTAATTTTGAAGTCTGTAAGCTCACAGGAGCGGACATTCGCATGTACCAGAAGAGGCAGCAGAACAGAAAGTGAGGATTCTTTCTATGAACAGACGCGAGGAGAAACGAAATCTGGAGACCATACCTGTCGGCTCTCTGGGGATGATTCCCCTGAAAGGCTGCCGCAAACTTGGTGAAAAGGTTGATTACTATCTGGTGAAATGGCGCACGGAGCGCGAGAGCGAGCACAAAGATTCCCTTGCATTCTCCGGTTATCAGCGCAATACCTATATTCTTAGCGCCGACGTCCCGAGGTTCGGTTCCGGGGAAGGAAAAGGCGTTATCAAGGAATCCGTGCGCGGCACGGACCTCTACATTCTGGTGGATGTGGCTAACTACAGCCTCACCTATTCTCTCTGTGGGCATGAAAACCACATGTCCCCCGACGACCATTATCAGGATTTAAAGCGTATCATAGCAGCGGTGGGTGGCAAGGCAAGACGCATCACCGTGATTATGCCTTACCTTTATGAGAGCAGACAGCACAAACGCTCCGCAAGAGAGTCTCTTGACTGCGCCCTCGCGCTCCAGGAGATGGTAAGCATGGGCGTGGACAATATCATCACCTTCGACGCCCACGACCCCCGCGTGCAGAACGCCATTCCCTTGCACGGTTTCGAGACAGTGCAGCCCGCCTATCAGTTTATCAAGGGGCTTTTGACCCATGTAAGGGGTCTGCAGATCGACAGCGATCACATGATGGTGATCAGTCCGGACGAGGGTGGCATGAGCAGGGCGATCTATATCGCTAACGTACTCGGACTGGATATGGGTATGTTCTACAAGAGGCGGGACTACACCCAGATTGTAAACGGCAGGAATCCAATTATCGCCCATGAGTTTCTCGGCAGCAACGTAGATGGCAAGGATATGATTATCATAGACGATATGATCTCCTCCGGCGAGAGCGTACTGGAAGTAGCCTCCGCGCTAAAAGAGCGCAAGGCGGGAAAAATTTTCGTCTTCTCTACTTTCGGGCTTTTCACAGCCGGTCTGGATCGGTTCGACAAGGCTTACGAGGACGGCACCATCTGCCGGGTACTCACCACGAACCTGATCTACCAGACGCCGGAGCTGCTCGGCAGAGAGTGGTATATCGACTGCGATATGAGCAAGTATATCGCCTACATTATCGATACGCTCAACCATGACGCATCCATCAGCGATCTGCTGAACCCTGTGGAGCGTATCCAGTCGATCGTGACGAGGTATCATGCGGGGGAGCTGGTGTAAATCTGTGCTGGTAAAACTAAGCTGGTAAAGTAATCTTGCTTTTCTCCAAGCATCATGCTATACTGAGAAACGTTGGAACTCCATAAAAGCGGGAGTTCCGGCAAATATACACGGTGAGTTCGAGACCTTCCTCACCTAAAACAAAACTAAAGGAGACAACTGCATATGAAAACACAAAACACACAGGCGGTTTCCATCAAAACCGCCCACACTCATGCGCTCTTCATGGCGCAGGCGGCTATGATCGCCGCACTCTACATCGTATTAACTTTTATCGCAAATGCCTTCGGGCTCGCTAACTACGCTGTCCAGGTACGCTTCTCAGAAGCGCTCACCGTCTTACCCTACTTTACGCCCGCCGCCATTCCGGGGCTGTTTATCGGCTGCCTTTTAAGCAATATTCTGACAGGCTGCGCTCTGCCCGACATTATTTTCGGCAGCCTTGCGACGCTTCTCGGCGCGCTTGGCACCTACGCCCTGCGGAGGTGGAAATGGTGTGCACCTGTCTGCCCGATACTCGCCAATACGATTATCGTGCCGTTTATTCTGATTTACGGCTACGGTCTGCTGATCGAGGGATGGACCCTGATTCAGTGCCTCGGTTTTTACTGTCTGACCGTGGGCGCGGGGGAAGTGATCTCTTGCGGGATTCTGGGAATGATGCTGTTGACGGCGCTGCAGAAATACGGCGGCCGCATCTTTGCAAAAACAAAGCAGTAAAAAATATGCCCCCTGCAAGGGATGACCTGCAGGGGGATTTTTATATTTATCCTAATATAGTCTCAAAATATTCCTTCACTTGAAATAAGTCTTCAAACACCGCCACACTTAAATTCCGCATCTCCTCCGTCGCCGGCATCAGATCCGGCACCATGATGGGACGCAGGCACGCACTGTGCGCTGAGCGGATGCCGTTATAAGAATCCTCAACCGCATACGTATTTTCAGGCAGGGCGCCCATGCGCCTGCAGGTCATCATATAAATATCCGGCGCGGGCTTGCTGTTCTTTAGCAGGTCGCCTCCCACCACCACATGAAAATAGTCGTAAAGCCCCGCCTCCTGCAGCTCCTGCGTGACAACGGCAAGTCTGGTGGATGAGGCAAGTCCAAGGGGAACCTTCTCCTCCGACAGATATTTCAGCAGCTCCGCGGCGCCGGGCTTCACGGGAATCCCCTGTGTGCCCGCAATCTCGTGGAACAGTACAGAGCTTTCTCCTCTAAATTTTTCATAGGGGAAGTCATTGCCATAATGCTCATAGACAATTTCCTGCGTGCGCACATTGTTCGTGCCGATACAATGCATGAACACTTCCCGGATGCCGGGAATGCCATGCCTTTCGCCAACTTGTTCCCAGCAGTCCAGAACCAGCCTTTCCGTATCAAAAATAGTGCCGTCCATATCAAAGATCACCGAGATGTCTGATTGCCGCATATGTGCCTCCTTTGTTCCTACTCTTTTCTGATATAAGAAATGAACTGGTTGCCGTTCTCTGCAAGCCACTCCGTAGAATCGTTCATACCCCGCTTTTCCAGTGTTCCCGTTACCGGATCCATTACCACAATGTTCAGGTCGTTAAAGCCTGTAATCAGTACCGCATTGCCATCCTCAAGTGTGGCAAGCACCGGAATGTCCTTATTCACATAATACAGCACCGCATCCAGACTGCATCCCGACAAATCCAGTATCGTATAATCCTGCAGATCGCCTGTCAGAATATCCATCACGGTGTCCCCCTGATTCAGACGTGTCTGTGTGTTTCTGGAAATTCCCTCATATCTTAAAATCGTATTGAGGCAGACCGCAAGCGAACCTTCAGACTCCGTCACCTCGTCCTCGGTAATCGCCATAATCTGATTTCGGGTGCTTCTTGTTTCCCTGCGCCATACATAGTCCCCGTCGTCGTCCACTACCACGCCCGCTACGCGGTATGCCAGATCAACCGCCCTGCCGGGATTGACATAGAGGTTTTCTATTCCGTTCTTTCCATAAACGTAGAAAAAGTCTTCCGAAGGTCCGTCGCCCAGTTCTCCCACAGAACGGTTCCCCTCAAACAGAATCTCTTTCGGTGTCAGGCGCTTTAAGCCTTTGGCGTCTATTTCGTCCTTTACCGTAATCTGGCAGATGGTTTCATAAGTTTCGGTGACAACAAAACCCAGCACATTATTGCCGCTCCTGACTTCCTCCGTATTCATAATCTGATCGTCGAGGGTAGGCACATAGCTTTCGCTCTCCTCATCGTACACAACTCTGGAAAGTGTAATCTGGTTCTCGCTAATCTCGCTCTCCACCACATACACATTGTCTTTTTGGTAAGTCTTTAAAACACTACCGTCGTCGCTCTGGATTTTCAGGCAATACATAGGAAAAGTTGTAATGCCTGTCCTGTTCTCCCGGACATCCCGCTTTCTTGCCAACCCGTAAATCAGGTCTTCCTCCATAAATCCCACGACGGAAATATACTCGTCTGCTCCCGCCCCGATCTTCGTCTGCTTCTGCGTGTTCAGATTCATCAGAATCAGATCGCTCGCCGCGTAAAGATCGCTTCCTTCCTGCCAGACTAACATTTTATTGGACTCTGACACATGATAACCGCCCTCTTTTAAGCCAGTCACTACTGCCTGAATCGAGAGGGTACGGACGTCCACCGCATACACGCTGCCATCCAACATAAAATAGTAAATACCCGTCCTGCTCAGGTAAGCGAGCTTCTCAATATCCGTCTTCAAAAGCTCATAGGACTTGTCATAAGGAATATATGCCATCTCCTCCACAGTATTCGTCATGCTGTTATAGGCATAGAGCGCCACGCCCACACATCCCTCGTGCCGTCCTCTGTTCATATAACCGTAGACCAGAAAGAGGATATTCCCCGTCTCATCCACCGTCAGCACGCGGATATCATGTCTGTCGTAAGAGCATCTTGCGTCCAGCAGTTCCTCCGTATTGCCATAAAAACTAAACAGTCTTGCCAGCTTATTGTCCGTCACATTGTAGCTGTAAAGCTTATCCGCCACAGTAAAGGCAAACACGTTACCGCCATCGCTCTCCTTCAGTTCCACCTCTTCACCGGCAATCCCCAGCACAATTTTATCGTTGACATAGACATCCGACTCCTCGTCAAAAATCTGCTCCATCGTCCGCTCAAAATCAAGCAGATACATGCGGTCCGGCGTGTAACGGATTCTGTAAAATTCGTTTACCCGGTAATAATCTGTCTTTTTCCCATTTTTTATATTCACCAGATATTCCAGATTGAAAGAGCCTGTGTTCTCCGCCAGTTCCCTGATAATAATGCACGGCTCCGCCACTCTCCTGACTGGCAGTTCCCCCCACGTCACCTGATTAAAACTGGAATGAATCGTCACTCTGTGAAAGGTGGTATTATCCCCCTCAGAATTGGATTCCAGATATTTCGTCAGTTCCGCCGCCGCTTCCCTGTCAAAAGTACGCTCATGGAAATCCGTGATATAGTCCAGTTTCTCGCGGACATGGAGTGACTCGCTCAAAATAATTCTGGAATAGTACCTGACCGGCGTACTATTCGCGGGCGTTACGAGAAAAACCAGCATATACTCGGTATCATCCTCGATCAGATCTTTTAGCGTAATCGAAAATGAAATCCTGTCCTCTTCCAGTTCATATTCTTCCACCGGCGTACTCTCCACCAGCCGTTCCCCGTCAAGGCTTCTCACCTCAAAGGCAATCGCGTCGATTCCCCGCCCATAAGTGTCCATCCGTACATCTATTTTTCTGTCCGCGTCGATAGGCTGAAGGTTGTCCCGCAGATAGGCGCACTCCATATTCTGGGCATAACCATGCAGACTCCCTACCCTGTACGCGCCCACATACATGGACACCACAGGGTAAGTCGCCTCACCCATTTCAGTCGTCATATCCGTATTTCCCTGATTCATCACCCTGCTTAAGACCAATAGCGCCAGCGCAAAAATACATCCAAGCAGAACGCCTTTTATTATCGCTCTCTTCATGTAATTTCAATTCCCCGGTCAAAACTTTAAAATCCCGTTTTGATTCATATGGCGTTTTTTATAAATCTCACCGCACAAAAGCACCTGGACGAGCTCTGTAATACGGTCCCAGTCCTGCTCCGGCTGCGGCATCTCCGCTTTCTCGGCCTGCTTCAATTTATCCAAAACGACCTGCGTCAGTCGGTAAATCTGCCACTTATCGGGATATTCGTCATAAATCATACTGCCTTCATAGTCTAACCGATCCAGAATCTCGGCAATCACTTTCTGATACTTCTTCGCTTCGGTCGGGTACATCTCCTGCAGATATTCCAGATCCCTCGTCACCGTATCCTGCTCCTGGTAGAAGAGCGGCATCGGATATGCCATGTAAAACGGTAAAATTCTCGATTGTCTCATATACTCACCATGATTATCAGTCGCTTTATTTTATCATATGGTAAAGCAATGGGAACGTGAAAAATCAATATCCTTATTTTTTTAAAAGTCTGAAGCCTCCCACTAGCTGCTGGAGCATCGCTGCCTGACCGGACAATTCCTGACTGGTAGCCGCACTCTCTTCCGCGGTCGCGGAATTATTCTGCACCACGCCGGATATCTGTTCAATACCTGAGGCAACCTGCTCGATTGCATCCGTCTGATCCTCCACGGCTTTTGTCACCTGCTCCATTTGCCCTGCTGCCTCGTCTGCCATCTTTACTGCGGCAGTCACTGAATCAGTCACTTTCCCCACAACAAGGCTTCCGCTTTCAACGGCGTTGACGGATCGCTCAATCAACTCCTTGGTTGCTTTCGCCGCCTGATCCGACTTGGTCGCCAGATTTCTCACCTCTTCCGCCACCACGGCGAACCCCTTTCCGTTTGTCCCGGCGCGTGCCGCCTCCACCGCCGCGTTAAGCGCCAGAATATTTGTCTGGAAAGCAATATTTTCAATAGTATCTATAATACGGCTGATTTCTTCGGACGACTGCGTAATCTGTCCCATCGCCTGATTCAGACTGTCAATATACCCGCCGCTCTCCTGAAGCTTTTCTCCTGCCTCGCCCACGACATCCTTTGCATGTTCCGTCATCTGCGCAATTCCCTTTGCCTCCGTACTCATATTAGAAATGGTTCCGGAGAGATCCCCTACTGCGCTTGTCTGCTCCACCGCGCCATGGGACAAAGCTGCCGCGGTAGCCGCCACCTGATCCGATCCTGTCGAAACCTGGTCGGATGCAGAGACAATGCCCGCCATGGTAACATTCAGCTTATCGCTGATGACCCGCAAGGATTCCCACAAAGCAGCAAAATCACCGGGATAGGACTGCCCGGAAACTTCCCGGGTCAGATTTCCATCCGCTATCGCGCCGAGAATATCCTGCATTTCATGTACAATCGTACCTAAATCCTTGACCAGCTGCGCAGTTGAATCCGCCAGTATCCGCGTCTCGTCCTTGCTCTTTACCTGTGGAACCGGACTGCCCAAATCACCTTGTGAAAGCGCCCGGATCCGCTCCGCGCACCTGACAACGGGTGTGACGATAGTATGACTGACTCTCATAGAAATAATAATAATCACAATACATGCCACGACACAGATTGCAGTCTGCAAAATATTTCCATACTCTGCTGGGCGCATGAACTCATCCTCATCTATCGTCACCGCAATCGACCATCCATCCGTCCCTGCAATGGGCGCGTAGCTCTGGATATTATTGGACTGATCCTCCGCGTAATAGAACCGTTCCACGCCAATTTCGCCGAGCGTCATTTTCTTTTCAATTGCCGCCACCGTCTGAAGCTCTTCATCCTCGGGAGCCGCTGCTGCTTCTCGCATGACATTTTCCCTGTTCAGCACCGCCTCCTGATCAACATAAGCAATTGTGGTGCCGTCTTTGTCCAGAATATATGCCTCGCCTTCCTCCCCGATCTGCAGCCCTTCAATGATAGACTGTAAAATATAGGTATCGCACTGGAAATAAAGCACGCCTTTCACTTCATCGCCATCCTTGATCGGAGCGGCAACCATGAGATACGTATCTGTGCCGTCTATGTAGGGAGTGGACATATAACTGCTCCCCTGCGCAGCCGCCTGAAAAAAGGGTTCTCCTGATACGTCCACGCCATGGACCACGTCGTAACCGTCCGCGTCGGTCATGCCGCCAAAACGCATATAATACGCGTCCACCCGTTCCTGAATAAACTCCTGCTTTTCCTCCGGCGTCGCATTTTTATCCACGAGAATCGGATTCGATGCCATCTCCGCTATTGTCAGCGTATAAGTTGAGATCATGTTTTCCGCCGCCAGAGCGGCAAGCTTCACCGTTTCCAAAGCATTTTTCTCAAGCGCCGACGTAGTGGAATACCGAGTTACCGCCGTACTCACAATCCCCGCAATCACCGACACACATACTGTTGCCAATACCACTATAGCAATGATTTTTGTCTGAATTTTCCGCATTTCTTCCGTCCCCCGGCGTCTCAGATGCAGAGCCCCTTCTCCCTTCCTATTCGTCTGTGTTGTATAAACAGGGGAACGGATCAATCCGTTCCCCCATAGTACCTTGTCATTTGTGCACTGTCTCTATCCTCGCCACCGCCCGCTTCAGGGACATCTCTGCCCTTCGCATGTCCGTTCCAGATGCATGTTCCCTGATACGCTCTTCGGCGCGGGATTTGGATTCCTCCGCACGTTCCACATCAATCTCATCCGGCCATTCTATGATCTCGGCGAGCACCGTGACCTGATCCGGCAGCACCTCGGCAAAGCCCGCATGCAGAGCCGCTTCGGACACCTCCTGATCCTTCGTGATCGTAAGGATTCCGGGCGCAACAATCATCGTCATCGGAATATGCTCCCTATAAATGCCGACCTCGCCCTCGACTGTGTTAAACTCCACCATGGACACCTCATCCTCAAAGAAGACCCTGTCCGGTGTGATAATTTTTAATGTAAAATTTCTGCTATCCTCAGCCATATATTTACCTCCTGCGGCTATTCGGTATCCTTATAGCTGCACCCTTACTTCTTAACACGCGCAACTACGTCATCGATGCTGCCCGCATTCAGGAAATAGCTTTCCGGAATATCGTCGTGCTTGCCGTCAAGAATCTCCTTAAAGCCACGGATAGTCTCAGAAATCGGCACATACACGCCGCTCATTCCCGTAAACTGCTCCGCCACATGGAAAGGCTGAGAAAGGAATCTCTGAATTCTTCTCGCACGGGCAACCACCAGCTTATCTTCCTCTGAAAGTTCGTCCATACCGAGGATGGCGATGATATCCTGCAGTTCCTTATACTTCTGCAGAATCTCCTGCACGCCTCTTGCCACCTGATAGTGCTCTTCCCCGACAATTCTTGGATCAAGGATTCTGGAGGAGGACTCAAGCGGGTCAACCGCCGGATAGATACCTAACTCCACGATAGAACGGGACAGCGTCGTCGTTGCGTCCAGATGCGCAAACGTCGTTGCCGGAGCCGGGTCAGTCAAGTCGTCCGCAGGTACATAAACCGCCTGTACGGAAGTGATGGAACCGCTCTTTGTGGAAGTGATACGCTCCTGCAAGGCACCCATCTCCGTCTGCAGCGTAGGCTGATAGCCAACGGCGGAAGGCATACGGCCGAGCAGTGCGGACACCTCCGAACCTGCCTGTGTGAAACGGAAGATATTGTCAATGAAAAGCAGCACGTCCTTACCGCCCTTGTCACGGAAATACTCCGCCATGGTAAGTCCCGTCAGACCCACTCTCATTCTAGCCCCGGGGGGCTCGTTCATCTGCCCGAATACCATCGTTGTCTTGTCGATAACTCCTGATTCCTCCATCTCGTGATAGAGGTCGTTACCCTCTCTGGTACGCTCGCCCACCCCGGTAAATACGGAGTAGCCGCTGTGCTCTGTCGCGATATTACGGATCAGCTCCTGAATCAGCACTGTCTTGCCCACGCCGGCTCCGCCGAACAGACCGATCTTACCACCCTTCTGGTAAGGGCAGAGCAGGTCAACGACCTTGATGCCCGTCTCCAGAAGCTCCGTCGCCGTGGACTGTTCCTCAAACGACGGCGCCTGTCTGTGAATCGGCTCATGTCCCACATCCGTAGGCGCGGGTTTATTGTCAATCGGTTCTCCCAGAACGTTAAAGATACGTCCCAGCGTATTTTCTCCGACAGGAACCGTGATGGGAGCGCCTGTTGCAACCGCATCCATACCTCTCACCAGTCCGTCCGTGGGACCCATGGAGATACATCTGACGGTATCGTCACCCAGATGCTGCGCTACTTCCACAGTCAATTCCCCGCCCGTCTTAAGCGGAATTCTGATTGCGTCATTAATCTCCGGCAGACTGCCTGTCGAAAATTTGATGTCCAGTACGGCGCCGATGATCTGAGTGATCTTTCCAAGATTTTCACTTGTCTTTACTTCTGCCATCTCTTTTTTCCTTTCGCAAATTTACTTTTTGTAACCGTTCAGCACACGCCTATTCGCTCTGGCTGAACTGCATTATGAGATCGCATTTGCACCTGCGATAATTTCTGTTAATTCCTGCGTAATAGATCCCTGACGCGCCCTGTTGTACATCAGCGACAAGTGATCTATCATTTCCTCAGCATTGCTCGTTGCGGAATCCATCGCCTGCATTCTCGCACCGTTTTCGCTCGCAACCGCTTCCACCAGACCGCCGTAGATCAAGCTGGTCACATATTTCGGAATAATCATGTCCAGCGCCTCGTCGTCCGCCGGCTCGAAATTCATCAGCGCCTTGCTGCCCGTGCCCTGCGTCTCCTCCGAAGCGTTTTCCGTAGGCTCCACGGGAAGAAGTTTCAAAAGCGTCGGTACATGAACCACCGTATTCTTAAATCCCGTGTAGGCGAGATAAATCTCTCCGATCTCCCCCGCCGCAAAGGAGGCAAGCAGCCTCTTGCACAGCGCCATCGCATCCACATAGGACGGCTCCTCGATGATTTCGGAATCCTCCTCCACAATCTCATAGCCATTGCGGTTCAGGGCGTCCCTGCCCTTCTTGCCGATTGCATAGATCCTCAGATCTTCCTTCTTAAAATCGCCCTTTGTGATAAGTTTCACAACGTTGGAATTGTAGCCGCCCGCGAGACCCCTGTTGGAGGTAATCACGATCACAGCTTTCTTCTGCGATTCCCCCGCCGTCAGGTAGGGGTGGTTTAAGCCGCCGGTTTTCGCCAGCATGGAAGTCACCGTCTCGTACATGCAGTTAAAATATGCCTTCGACTGTTCCGCGCGCTGTTTCGCCCTCTGCAGTTTCACGGTAGAAACGAGTTTCATAGCTTTGGTAATCTGCTGCGTACTCTGAATACTGCCTTTACGCCTTTTAATGTCTCTCATTGAGGCCATAGC